>JAESGV010000029.1_pt1 | contig 439390 bp, 436 predicted proteins | sample 9269781 | NCBI WGS metagenome assembly JAESGV01 (sample SAMN15741586, study PRJNA653496) | algae metagenome | isolation source: Tildeniella torsiva UHER 1998/13D and co-occurring heterotrophs from... | place: Slovakia: Slovak Paradise National Park, Hrabusice, Kosice Region | collected 2000-01-01
CACATCGGCCGGCCTGCTGCGCTGGTTGATGGCTGCGCAGACCGGCCTCTTGCCAACCCAGCCGATCACAGCTCAGATCAACCTAGGACTCTCGTTATGGCTGGATGAGAAACGGGGGTCACGTCACTTTTCGGCCTAAAGCCGGACCAGCTCGGAGATCTCATTCAGGAGCTTACGAGCGATCTGACCGGGACGGACTACAGCGCTCGCGACCTAAGGCATACGGCCGCGCAGAGATTAGTCGATGGCGGCGCTTCCAGAGAAAGTGTCTCGGAATTCTTAGGCCATACGGACACAACCGCTGCTGATGTCTACTTCACGAGTTCACCAACCCAGGCCGCACTGGTCAATGCTGCCTTGGGATACTCGCCAACTTATCAGGCGGTGGCGGCGGCTGGTCGGGGCGACCTGATTACCGCGACGCAGCTTTTGAAGCGTCCTCTAGACGAGCAGGTCTCCGGTATGCCTCACGGCATCCCTGTGTCCGGTATCGGAGCCTGCACATCCGGTCAGTCGCAGTGCAGACGGAACCCGGTGCTGGCCTGCTACACCTGCCATAAGTTTCTACCGGTTTCTGACGCGGCCCTGCATCGCGGTGTGCTCGAAGATCTTCGTGGCGTTGTTCGGAACTTTGATCAGCCGGAAAAACTGGATCGAGTTTCCGGAGCGATGACGCAACTGCGCGCAACATTGGAGGCTATCGAGGCCGTCGTAAGCGAGACGGAGGCGACGTCGTGACCCCCGCATTGCAAGCCATGGTTCAGCTCGGACGGGAGCTAGCAGAGTCTAAGAACCTCGCTTGGGATGTCCCCTATGATACGGCGACCGGATCAATTCCCAAGAGCCACTGGTGGGATTTGTCGGGCTTGGTGAACGCCAATACGGGCGTGCAGACCAAACTTTCGACGTTTGCGACGTATGGCGCCAGCTTGGACGCGATTGCCCGTTTCGGGGGCGGAAAAGCCGCCCCAGTGATGACCCAAGAGTGGATCGAGCTCTACAAGGCCATAGCGCTGCAGGACATCTTGGTCTTGGGCAACAAGCCATCCAATTTCGGAGCGAATGTCGGGCCGTCTTTTCGCATCCTCGCCGCAGCCGCGGGATCGCTGGCACCCCACGAGCTAAGCAGTGATCAAGTTCAGCTCGGCTTCAATGCAGCTCTAGTTGCAAGCGACTCCGCCAAGCGTGCGTCTACGCTCAAGGCTTTGGTTGCACGTTGGTTCGACGCGTCAGGCATCTGCGAACATAGACCTCTCGCACAGTACTGCACCGCTTACCCGGGCCAATCGGACCTTCTTGGGCAAGCTCAGAAGCTTGCTGTCACGTCGCGCCGGCAAACGGACTCCAAACGGCCGGCTGCGCTCAGGTCAGAACTCAGTGAGCGCCATTTTGCGGAGAAGCTCCCCAGCGAGGATGCCCTTCACGAGCTGGTAAGGATCGTTTTTGGCGAACGACCTCGTACGGTGTCGGACGTGGTCAGATTTCACCAGGTTCGCATTCTGCTCGCGACCGGTTTCCGCGCTGGCGAGCTTGTAACCCTTCCGGCAACCACTCTTGTTTCCCGGGAGCAAGACGCGTTGCACGCCCGCCTCTTTGGTCCCCCTGCCCCGGCGTTGGCGCTCAGGCACTTCGCCGAAAAGCAGCTGGCGAGGGGCCGCGGCGCTGATCTGATCGAAGGTCTGCACCACGTCCCTCCCCTGTTTGCGCCAATCATCAAGGAGAGCGTTACGGAGGTGCTCCGACTTACGGCGCCGATGCGAGAGATGGTGCAAGCTCAGCGGGCGTCCGGACGATTGTTTCCCGATGTCGCGCTGGACGCACTCATTCCGTGGACGGAAGCCTACTCTCGTCTGTCTGGTATGATGCAAATCTCGAGCGAGACGATCCCCGACGATCTGAAGGCTCGATACCGGGCGACCTACGATGCTGCTGTACTCATTGAGATGCGCGACCATCAGCGCGCTCTGGCTGTCCACCAACCGCACAGACAGGTTCGAGAGTACTTCTTGCGCTCAAGTAACGCGCTGGGGCGACGTATTGTTCGGGATTGTCGTGGCGAGCTCATCCACCTCGGCAACCGAGTTCGGATGGGTGATATGGGCTTGTACGTGCTGGGTGCAGACATGGAAGCGTATGCTGCGGGCCACCTTCCAAGCAAGTTGCCGGACATGCGGCTCAATCAATCTGGCAGCCTCACTTTGGGACTTGAGGATTTCCTTTTTCTATACCCAGGGCGAGCGCTAGCTGAGGAAAAGCACGATGCAATCGTGGATCTTTACCGGTACTTCGCCGTGCAACGAGCGGAGCGACCAGATCTGGAGCTGCAGCTCGGTGGATCAGCGCGCGGCGGAAAGCTCTTTCAGAAATATGGTTTGGACGAGGCGTCACAATCACTTGCTGTGAATCCGCACGCCATCCGTCATCTGCAGAATACAGAGCTTTTTCGCTTGGGGGTCGCCGACACCATCATCTCCAAGCGGTTTAACAGAAAGTCATCCGTTCAGAGTTACGTCTACGATCATCGGACGCTCGGGGAACATCTGGATGAAATGGATCCGCCGACCGCCAAGGCATTGGCAGGGGCGGATCTTGGCCCTCAGGCGCGCAAGGCGTTCGACCTGATCAGGGGTGGCAAAATCCAAGGCCCAATTGTTAGGCAGTTCCTCGCGATTCAAACTGCGGAGGGCGATGATGCGGCGTTTGCGTATTTGAACGCTGAGGCCGGCGCGTTGCATGCAACGCCCTATGGATTCTGCCTCAACAGCTTTGCCGCCAGTCCCTGCCTCAAGCACCTCGAGTGCTTCAACGCTTGCTCCCATCTGGTCCGTACGGATTCTCCCAAGGAGCAGGCAAATTTGGAGCAACTGAAAGATCGGTACGAGTTGCACATCGGTAGGCTCAGAGAACGTCCCAGCGCAGCCCCAATGTTTGAAGCCCAGCTCCGACACGCTGAAACTCGGCTCGAGGGAGTGCGAGCGGCGCTCCGACAGGCCCCAGGCGGTACTGTGTTCCCAGATGGCAGTGATCGTTCGCAAGCGACCGGGGAGACTGCTGGTGTCGGATGAAGCCTATCTGGAGCAGATTCTTGAAACGATGCTTCACGCCGACGAGGACATCACCTTCCGAAACGCTTCGCGTCATTCCAAAGGACGCTTCCCCCACCCTACTTCTCTGACCCGCCGGCCGGGCCTTCGCAGCTTGGTGGAGCGATATGTCGCCCGCCAAGCCGAAGCTCGCCGCTTGGCTGGCAAAATCGCGAAGTCGAGTCCGGCGCAAACTGCAGCTCGTCTCGCCACAGCGGAGGCCCGTATCGCTGAGCTCAGTCGTCAGAACGTACTTCTCGTTGCGGGTCTACGGGGTGCAATTCTGGCGATTGGTCGAACGGGTGGCATCCGCGCGTGGAAGGAGTACTTCCCCGCATACAGCGCTGCGTTTGCGGAGCTGCGTAGCCTCGGGGCTGTGCCCGAAGGTGATGTGGTAGAGTTCTCGGCCAGCAAAGACCGCAGTCAAGATCCGCCTGGGTGAAGCAGTTGCCAAGCTTCCACCGAGAGGCCTGACGCCAAGGCGGCCAAGCTGTCCAAGGAGACGTTTCGCTCAGCTCGTTCAACCGATCCGACGTAGGTGCGATGGAGACCGGAAGCCGCTCCGAGTGCTTCTTGGCTGAGGTTACGTTCGCCTCGCAGACGCCTGAGGTTGCCTGCAACTACCCGTCTCAGTTCGTGGTGTAGCCCCTCGTTCATATGGCGAGGGTCGGAATATGATGACTTTACGTCGACAGCCGTTAAGTAGCATCTTATGCATAGTCAGTCATCAAACGCACCGGATCCATCCCTGAAGAGTGCGATTGCATGGGTCGGCAGTGAGACGCTCGAGGAACTGACCCTTGCGGCGCGTAACGTCGGCGTCTCTCTGGATCAGCATGTTTGCGAGCTAGTGCATCTTCGCGCTGTAGCGCAGTTGGTTGCACCGTCGGCGACTTGGCTTGCGTCTCCCGCAACGGCTTCGCCGCTGAAGCTGCACCTCACGAAGGAACTCCACTCGGTGTTGGGGGAGTTGTGTGAAGCGACCGGGCACCGGTTCGACGTCGTGTTAAGCAATCTAGCGGCAGGAGGACCGCCGGTGCCCCCACCTGAACTCCGTTTGGGATTTCTGCGCACGGAGCCCGGGAAGGGGCGTGTTTTTGGCATGTACTTCGAAATCGCAGGATTTCAGTACGCGCTAATGCGGCACCTGGCGGGGGAAAAGCTGTCGGTTGGCCGGGTTCTTGATAGCGCTTTTCTCGCTCTCGCGCGGCAAGCAGCCACCGGGGGCTTTCTGAACGGTGAGCCAGTTTCGCAAGCCGCGCGCCAATTTGCTGCTAAAGTGCTGATGATTGAGGGCCGTCGGCGCTCATGAGCGGCGTAGAGGACCGGCCTCTAAAGCGACCGGCATGTTGGAGGCGGTAGAGCGTCATCCCGATAAGCGAACCATCGTGAGTTGATGGGTTGGGCGCCGCTCGGTGTTAGAATGCTTGTACTGTAGGACTCCCAGTGGGCACCCTGTCCGCTAAGTCTCGAGACGATAGGTGCGATGGCCAGACGTCGAAAGCGCAAGCGCGGCACTTTCCCGGAAGCCGAAGTCCGGGAACACATCTCCCGCCATCATCCAGCGTGCCCGGCCGATTTCGCCAAGGCCTACGCCCAGCGGATAGCTAGCCGCGCTTGGGACCCGCCCACCACGCTCGGCCATGCCGTCGGCCTGACGATCCAGAACGACGTGCGACACCGGCTCACGGACTACGACCGGCTTCTGCGGGTGCCAGGCCTGACAAGGGATGAAGCTAGGCTGATCGTGGCGGGCGATGTGCGGAGCATCACGCGCGGATGGGAGGCGGCGATCGCTCCCCACTTTGAACCTGGTCACGACTAGGCTTGGAACCCCCAGAATCCCGGCGAACCACTTGATATGGCTACCCATGGCGCCGACGCCACAACATCTAGAATCTCTCGTCGAATCGTGGAAATCTGGGCAGAGTTCGTTAACCCCCTCTTTAAACTCGCTGAAGTCGTCCTATCCTGTGTTTACGGGGCGGGTCGATTCGCTACGTGACGGGTCGGGTTCGACCGGCCGAGGGGCTGATCCTAAAAATGGGTCTGCCGCAGATGGAGTGTTTAACTCCGCCGGTCCGGCTGCGCAAAGCACAGGCCCGAAAGTAAGCGGCGAAAGCTGCGTAAAAAAATGTTGGGGAGAGGACGGCAAACCCAAACTTGCCGGTGCAGGAAAGTCGCCCTCTCTCCCGTGACCGACTCGTCCAAGTCGGTGACTTCCCCTTAGCGGCGTTAACGCAAGCACACAACACGCGCGAGTGCCAACACGGCGGAGGTCCTGACCTGGACGGTTTCCATAGAGGAGCCGCCATAATGGCCGCACGCGTGACGTTTTTCCCCGTGGGATGCGGGGACATGACGTTGGTGAAGACCGACGCCGATGAATACATCCTGATCGACTGCCATATCCGGGTGTCTGCTGACGATCCGGACAACGATGACGTCCCTGACGTCGCCCAGCAACTCCGGGACAGGCTCCCGCGGGACGACAACGACCGTCCCTATGTGGATGCGATGATGTTGTCGCACCCCGACAAGGATCACTGCTGCGGACTCTCTGCCCACTTCCACATGGGCCCGATCGCCGACTATCCGGCCAACAGCGACAAGATCGTCGTTCGCGAGATGTGGTCGTCGCCAATCGTCTTCCGGCGGGCGTCCCGCAACCACGTGCTCTGCGACGACGCCAAGGCCTGGGCCAAGGAAGCGCGGCGCCGCGTCGCCCGGTTCCGTTCGCTCGGCTACTGCCCCGACCACGAGCGGATCATGATCATGGGGGAGGATGTCGACGGCAAGACGGACGATCTCGGCCAGATCCTCGTCAAGGCTGATGATAGCTGGACGACGGTGAACGGTGCGGACAACGGCAAGTTCAGCGCCCTTCTGCTCGCCCCTATGAAGAGCGGCGACGAAGAAGAAGAAGAAACGCTCAGCAAGAACAACTCGAGCATCATCAGCCGCATGCGCATCGCCAGCGGCGGTACGACGGACGCCTGCAGCTTCCTCGCTGGTGGCGATGCAGAGGTGGCGATCTGGGAGAAGATCTGGGACCGCAACGGCGACAATGCCGACGAGCGTCTCGCCTTTGACCTCCTCCTCGCTCCGCACCACTGCAGCTGGCATTCCCTCTCCTGGGACAGCTGGAGCAAGCTGGGCGAGAAGGCCCAGGTCAGCGAAGACGCGCGAGCCGCCCTCGGCCAGGCTCGTGACGGTGCGGTCATCGTGGCTTCGAGCAAGACCATCACGGACGACGACAGCGACCCTCCGTGCATCCGCGCCAAGCGGGAGTATGAGGACATCCTCTCGGATGTGTCGGGCGGCGAGTTCATCTGCGTCGCCGATGTCGGAAGCGAACCGCTTGAGTACGACGTGAAGCCGGGCGGGCTGACGCGGGTCACCAAGGCGAAGCCCGCCGCAGCGGCGGCCGCCTCCGTCGCCATCGGGTCTACCGCGGTGATCGGGCGCCAGCCGGTGTCCCATGGCTAAGGTCGACGCCCTCTATCGCGTGGGGGTGGAACTGGCCGTCCGGGCGCTCACGGCCCACCCGCAGGCTCGGCTTGTGGGTGGGCCGGTGTTCGACGATGACGGCGCACGTGCCGAAGTGGCCTTTGATTTGGGCTTCGGCGCGCGCTGGCTCGCCGCAACCACCAGCCCGACCGGCGTTCATCCAGTGGAGGTCGTGGAAGTCCGGTTTCCCCGGTCATTTCCCCGATATCCGGTTCAGATCTCCCTGAGGCCGGATTTCAGTCGAAACCATCCGCACATCCAGCCGGGCCTGACCGCGAGCGGTCGGGTCATCCCCTGTCTGGTGGAGGGTCGGCTGGGCGAGTTCGTCGCCGGCAATGGCTTCGAGGGCCTTGCCGTCCAGATTTACGCCTGGCTGGTGTCGGCCGCCGAAGGACGCCTGATCGACGCCGGCTCCGGATGGGAGCCGGCCCGACGGGACGAGATCACGGATGTCATCTCCGCCGACGAAGACGATCTGCGCGATCTGGTGGACCTGAAAGGCGGGTTCCGCTTCTTCAGCACCGATTATCTGTGCGAGTGGGATTCGAGCGGGGTCGGAGCGCGGTTCTGGGGTGACCTTGGCCCTCCGTCGTCGGTGAAGACGACCGTCGACGAGCGCGGGGTACGCGGACTCTCGACCTACGCGCGCGGGAAGGGCTTGGCGATCGCCGTCTGGCCCGGTCGCGGCCCTGACGGGCGCCCCGTGACTTCCGGCACCTACCTTCCGGACGACGTTCATACCGTGGACGCCCTCTGGGAGCGCGCGCGTGCCTACGGCGTTGATGCTCCCCTGCGTGATGCGATCGCCATGATCACTCCGCAGGTCGCCAAGCGGAAACACGGCGACACTCCCCTCGTGATCCTGATGTTGGCCCGACGCCCCCGCGCGCTGATCGGCTCCAACAGTCCAATCGAGATTCTCGGCTACCTCGTGCCCTGCCACCATCCCGGTGGCGCGATGACCGTCGCCACGGATGCGGTTCGGCCCATCGGACTGTTGGCAGCCCTCTCCGCGCCCATGCTTCAGCGCACCAGCGGGGCGCCGAAATCCCCCAAGTGGCTGATGCTTGGCGCGGGCAGTCTGGGATCCAAAGTCGCGTTGCATATGGGACGGCAGGCCAGTCCGCCGGCGCTTGTCGCGGATCGATCGAGCTTCTCGCCCCACAACGCCGCGCGCCACGGCCTGTATCCCACGGATCAGGATCTGGACTGGGTGGGGCCGAAGGCCGAGGGCGTCGTTCGGACGCTCAAGGCGCTGAAAGGCGACCCCACCGCCCTTGTCGGTGACCATCTGGCATTCGCCGATGCGCTGAAGGGAATGCGCGGAAAGAGCCGACCGGCCTGGTTCGTCAACACGACGGCGTCCATCGTCGCGCGGGAAACACTGGCAGGATTGGCGTTCGACAAACTTCCCCGGCAGGTCGAGATGACGCTGTACCGCCTCGGCCGAACGGGCGTGATGGCGGTCGAGGGCGAGAAGCGGAATCCGAATACCCTGGAGCTCACCTACGGGCTGTACCAGAAGGCCGCCGACGATGCGGACGTCGGCGACCAGATCCTCGCGGACGATGGGGCGGCTCGGCTGCAGACGGGGCAAGGTTGCGGGTCCCTGACGGTCGTCATGACTGACGCACGCATCAGCGCGCATGCCGCGATCTTCGCGGAGGCCTTCACCGCGCTTTCCCCGGGGATGGACGGCGAGGTCAGGCTGTTCGAACGCGGCGAGGACCTCGGCGTGAAGGTGCGCTCTTTCGGTGTCCCCCCCTACCTGCGCATTCCGGTCGCCGGGATGGAGGGTTGGACGATTTCCCTCGCTCCGGATGTCAAGGCGGCGATCGAGGCGGAGGCAGCGGAGTATCCGGATACCGAGACCGGCGGCGTGCTGATCGGGCGATCCTCCGCTCTCGCACGCACCATTGTCGTGACCGCGCTCGAGCCGGCCCCGACCGACAGTATCCGGCGACCGGACCGCTTCGTGCTCGGCACCGAAGGGCTGGCGCCCGCAATCCGCGGAAGAGAGGAAGCAAGCACGGGGCTTCTGACGGTTGTCGGCACCTGGCACAGTCATCTCGGCACCGCCCGCCCATCTGAAATGGACCACGCTTCAGCGTCGATCGTGGGTGCGGGGGCGAGTCACGCGATGGCGTTCGTGATCATTGGCTCGGACGGCTTCCGAGCGATCGCCGCTGTTCCTCAGGGAGACAAGACAGCATGACCGATGCGAAGACTTTCGACGCCTATGAGTTCATCGGCGTCATCACCCCCGGCGCCGTGCTGGCCCTGCTTATGGCGCTGCAATGGCCCGACTTCCGAGCTTTGCTCGGGCATGAAGAGCTGTCGATCGGCGGGCTCGGCCTTCTGGTCGTGGCTTCGTTTGTGATCGGCCATATGGTCCAGGCTGTCGGCAACGTCCTCGAGTCTATCGTGTGGGCGCTGCCGGGCATGCCCTCGACTTGGGTGACGCGCCCCAACCAGCAGCTCCTCACGTCCAGCCAGCGTCACCAGCTCGAGACGAAGGTGCTTGAGATCGAACCCCACGCGGCGGACCTGACGGCCTTCAGCCGCAAGGCTTGGCTCGGAGTGACCGCACGCCTCTACGCGAAGGTGAACGCAGCCGGTCGTGCGGGCCGCATCGACGCCTGCAACCGCACCTACGGTCTGTCGCGGGGCCTTGCGGCCGCCTTCTTCCTGGCGGCGGCGTGGACCTTCTATGAGGACCGGACGGTCTCGACAGAGGTTCTGGTTTTCGTCGGTCTGCTCATCATTGCGCTTTACCGGATGGTCAGGGCAGGCCGGCATTACGCCCGCTCCCTCTACCTGACCTTCCTCGACCTCCCGGCAGTTTCCGAATCGGCACCACGGGCATGAACCGTCGCTCGTCCGAAGCAGCCCGGCCAGCCAGTCCTTAACGCTGGAGCGGCTTGAAGGCTCTCTTAGCCTCCAATCTCAACGGAGAGGCCCTTCGCTGCCCGGCTTGCGCCAGCAGCGGATATCGGTGGGTGGCCCCGAAGCGGACATTCGGACATCGCTCGGCTGGCGAAGCCGTAAGCGCCTGACGCAGCCGATTCTACCCTTTCGGCGACACCGGCAGCAGCAAGAGGCTTGAAAGACCACGCAAGCTACCGCCAACTACTCCTGATCCAGGACGGGCATTCGGCCGTCATGCATCCATTACGTTTGCGCGGCTTGATACGCCTCAAATGGTCCGGAAGCTCTCGTACTGGCCCCTGCGTACGCTTCGGCAGCGCTGAGCGATGAGGCGCTCCCCGAGCAGATGCGGGCTTTGTCAGAGACGTTGTGCGGAGCGCACAAAGGATTGGGACCGTGGACGCAAAGGCGCTCTTCCAGGCCGTCAGCCGCCGGATGCAGGCGGACTTCGAGGTCTCCAGCCAGATCCGGCATTCCGGGTCCAAAGGCGGTGTCCGCGAGAACGCGCTGCGGAAGTTTTTTGAAAACGGGCGGCTGCCGGAGAAATACGCGGTGGGGTCCGGTGAGGTCGTCGGGCGCATTCGCGACACATCGCGGCAGTGCGACCTCATCATCTACGACCGGATGAACGGCGTGTCTCTGATCTACGACGACACCTCGCAGGTCTACCCCATCGACTGCGTCTACGGGATCGTCGAGGTGAAGTCTGCGCTCTCCAAGGCCGAACTGATCGACAGCTTGGACAAGATCGCGGCCCTCAAGGACATGGCGCCGGGCGGCGCGCAGATCGAGACGATGGGCGGCTTCACAGCCTCCAGCCCCCGGCCCGCCCCGTTCGGCGTCGTGTTCGCCTATGGGCTGGCGGGGAATTCGCTCGGATCCTTGCGCGAGAACTTAGTGGAATGGGAAGCGACCCACTCTCCCGCTCTCTGGCCCAACTACATCTGCGTTTTGGGCGAGGGTGTGATTTACCATCACCCGAAAGACGCCCTCGATCGGGCGCTTCATTCCGCCGCGATTACGGACGGCGCTTGGCCGAGCTCCGTGTATTTCAGGGAAGACAGCCTCTTCGAGTTCTATTGTGCTGTGCATGACCTGTGCGCTCACATGCGGCTCGGGCCGGTGGAACTGATGCGCTATTATGAGCCTGCTCTGCGGATCGGTCGTTTCGTGGTCGAGGGCCGCGCCGAGCTGATGCGGGGAGCCCCGCCCGGCGTTCCCGTCCGGTACACCGAGGCGGCCCTAGCGCGGATCGTCGCCGAAGGTCAGCGGACCGGCTCGGAGACCTACGAAGCCATCCTGCTCAAGATCCTCGGTCAGGTCCCCCCGGGGCTCAACGCCCGCCAACTGTCTAGGAAGGGGTTTCTGTTCAATCCCGACGGGCTTCCGGGCTACCACGAACTCGGAGCGTCTCCAGTGATGTGGGACGATGACGGCGGCGTCCAACCATCAGCCCCCGCCCTAGTCCCCTATGCCAATCTAGTCATCAACGGCGATGACTATGTGATCCCCTTGGCCGCATTGCGGGAGACAGATCTCGAGCCGGTGGGCGGCTGACGCCCTGATGCGACACGATCTGACTGATGCGTTTTGTCTCCCCTCCGGCGATCACTCGGTCGAGTATCTCAAGCACGTGCCTACGACGTACCGTCCGAAGCCCGTGACCAGCTCCTGCGGGGTTCCGTACACTGGCGGCACGAGGAAAAACCCGATTTCCCTAAGCCTCCAGCGGCGGGCCGTGTGTAACCTTAACCCCAAGTTCTAGTGCCGGGAGATGGAAGCAGCGTCGCTCAGCGCCAGAAGCTGTCATTGGATCACTGAACCGAAGCCGACATTCAAAGCGAGACCGCACTTGGTGGACGCGCAGAGGCAACTATCTCTAAAAAGCGCCATGACCGGCAGAGCTTTCGTTCGCCGTCGCACTGGTCAGGCAAGCGCATAGTCGAAATCCGCCGAGGGGGCCGCTCACGCCATGACTGCAGCCAAGACCGTTCCCCACGAAGGCCCCGCATTCGAGGTCATGATGCAGGAGATCGATGCGCGTTTGGGACGCGACGGCTACGGGATCGAGGATCGGCCGATTCATGCCGGCCGGGAAGTCAGCCTCCTCCACGGCGTGCCGATCCCTATCGGCGACCAGGATCCCAGTCGTCTCCCACCCGAACTCGCCCCCTATGCCCCGTTGGGCACCGCTATTAGCCGCTGGTACGAGGAGACCTATGGCGACCGGCTGAAGGTGGACATGAAACCCGGCCGCACCGTCGTTCGGCTGGACGGCGACCTCTATGCGCTCGGCATTCCTCGAATTCTCGGGAGCATCCAGTTCGTCATTACCCGCGACTTTCTTCCCGAGCGGGTCTCCCTGCTAGGTCCGGGATTATGCAACATCGTTCAACTGATCGAGCATATGACCGCCCGGAAGGCCGCCCGCCTGAGCGATGCTGATTTGGAAGCGGTGGAGAAGGCCTTCGGCGCGGCACTCTACGCCAGCTACACCCTCGAGGCGACCGCCCACGACCTGCTGTCGTCTGCGCGATCGGACGTGGCGACAGCGGTCACGGCTCTGATGGATCGTCACGATCGGGCGGGAGAATCCAAGTGGGCATCTCTGCAGGCGGCGGAGAAAACCCTGAAGGCCGCCATCGCCCTGTCCGGCGGCAGCTTCCCCTTCACGCATGACCTCTCGCGGTTGGCGGACAAGGTCGCAAGTGTCGGCGTGACCGGCGATTTCAGCGCTCTGGTTGCAGCGATCCAGTGCACGCCGGGCATCCGCTACGGCGACGAGGCCTGTACTCCGGCCGAGGCGCTGTCAGCCCATCACGCCTCCCTGAAACTCGTGAATGCGCTTAGGGAGGGCGGAGCCGCCTTTCAGTCGGGCCTCGGCTAGATCGTTGCCCGAAACGGCCGGCTCGACCCGGTTCAAGCCTTACCCAACGCGCTGAGCCATTTTTTTCTTAGGCGCACTCAGCTCAGCTTCGCGCCATTAGCGGACATTCTCTAGCGACCAGATAGCTGACGTTCGCACCACTAGAATGGGTCGCCGCCCTAACGTCCTTTAAAGATATTTCGTGATTTCCCGGAACTCGCCCATGGCCTGACGCGCCTCGACGGGATCGCCCTCGGCCGCGTGGGCGAGGCAGTGGTCGATGTGGTCGTGGATGAGCGTCTTCTTGGCTGCGGCGACGGCCTTCTCGATCGCGTGCAGTTGCTGCGCCAGGTCCAGGCACGACCGCTCCGCCTCGATCATTCCGATCACAGTCCGCAAATGACCTTCGGCGCGCTTGAGCCGCTTGATGACGTCCGGGTGGGATGCGTGAGAAACATGAGCCATGGAATTTGACCTATCCCCCCGGAGGGGATACGGCAAGATGAAATCACGCTGACCGACCGGCGATCAGCTTCACATGCGGCGCATCGAAACGATGTGGGCGGAGATCAGGAGGATAGAGCCGAACACAGTGCTCCAGACGGTCCAGCCATGGCCCGCGACTTCCGTCGCACCGAACACCAGAGATCCCACCCCCAGTACGGCGACGGCTTTGACAGCGATCCCGACGCTTGGGCGACGCAGGATCGACAGATAGGCGAACGTCGCCGCCACCAGGGCGAAAAGCCCGTGCAGCCATTCCGTCGTGGCCAGGCCGACCAGCGGAAGAACACTCGCCAGCACCGGCGCCGTCAAACAGTGGAGCAGGCACACCACGGACAAGCCGGCGCCCAGGACGTCTCCAGAACGACGAGGCGTGAGGGCTTCCGACAACGATATTCTCCAATGTTACGTCGTAACACTTACCCCTGTCAGTCAGGCATTGAAAGATGTTCTCTCCGCTTCGAAACGCCGCATATCGGCACCTCTTCATCGCTCAGGTCGCCGCCCTGCTGGGGACGGGCATGGCGACCGTGGCCCTGGGACTGTTGGCGCACGACCTCGCGGGCGCGAACGCGGGCGAAATCCTCGGCGCCGCCCTGGCCATCAAGATGATCGCCTATATCGGCGTCGCGCCGTTCGCGAGCGCCCTTGCGGCGCGCTTGCCGCGCAAGACGCTGCTGGTCTGTCTGGATCTCGTTCGCGCGGGCGTGGCGGTCGCCCTGCCCTTCGTCGGACAGGCCTGGCAGGTCTACGCCTTGATGACCGTGCTTTACGTCGCCTCCGCCGCCTTCACACCGGCGTTCCAAGCCATGATCCCCGATCTTCTCTCGGACGAGGCCGAATATACGAAGGCCCTGTCGCTCTCGCGTCTCGCCGCCGATCTGGAGAGCGTGGCGAGCCCTGTGGTCGCCGCCCTGCTGCTGGCCGTCATCAGCTACAACAACCTCTTCGTCGGAACGGCGATCGGCTTCGTGCTTTCGGCAGGCTTCGTGGTGACGGCGCTTCTGCCCCGTCCGTCATCAGCCCAGCCCCTGCCGTTCCTCAAGCGACTGACCGGCGGCGTGCGGCTGTTCGCCTTCACGCCTCGGCTGCGTGGCCTGCTCGCGGTGAGCCTGGCCACGGCGGCGGGTGGGGCCATGGTCTTCGTGAACACTGTGGTCATCGTACAGTCCGTGTTCGACCTGCCCCAGCAGGCGACGGCCTGGGCGCTCGCGGCGTTCGGGGCCGGGTCCATGACGGCGGCCGTCGTCCTGCCCCGTATCCTCAATCGACTGAAGGACCGCACCGCCATGCTGATGGGGGCCGGCATCATGACCTGTGTGCTTCTGGCGGGGGCCTTGATTGCCCGGTCCTATCCGATCCTGATCGGACTGTGGATCGTGATGGGCTTCGGTTACTCGCTCACCATCACGCCGGCCGGTCGCGCGCTTCGCCGGTCGTCGAGCGCCGGGGACAGACCTGCCCTGTTCGCCGCACAGTTCGCCTTGTCGCACGCCTGCTGGCTGATCGCCTATCCGGTGGCGGGTCTCGTCTCGGCCGAAGCGAACCCGACGGCGGCCTTCCTCGTTCTCTCGGCGCTGTGCGCCGCCGGTCTCGTGCTGGGCCTTGTCGTTTGGCCGGCGCATGACCCGTTGAATGTGGTGCACAGCCACGATGGACTGACGACGGACGATCCTCACCTTGCCGAGGGCGTAAGGCTCAAGGACGGCGGCGTCGTCCACGCCCACCCGGTCGTCATCGACGACCAGCATCGGCGTTGGCCGAAATCATGAGGCGCTGGTGGAGCGCAAGCAGGACAACGCTCCACCAGAACCCATGACGCGCCTTTGATCAGCACGTCATACAAGCCAGGTCACACGACCCGCTTGATCTCCGTATAGGCGCCCTGGGTTTGCAGGGTGATGGTCACCGGCGCACCGGTGCGGTTACGCCAGAACCAGCCGTGGGCACCGGTGAAGGCGGCGGTCAGTTCGCCCGACTGCTGCTGCGCCGAGCCCTTGCCGTAGGCGTGGTAGGAAAGGCCTGGACGGTCAGCGTGGGTGTCGAAGTTGATCTTGCCGCCGCTACTGGTCCAGGTGAACCGCGCCTTGGCGCCCTCGACCATCACCAACTTGATCTCTGCGCCCTGGTCGGGTGCGAGCGTGAGCACGGTTTCATCGGTCCGCACCTCGGCGGTCGGCGCAGGTTGGACGGCCGGCGCAGTCGGCGAAGGACTGGCTGCGGGAGCGGTCGCCCCGGCGGCAGGTGTCGCCACATCGAGCGGCGGCGCGGCGGAAAGCCCCGATCCGGCGGCGGCGTCGGCGGCTGCGTCCGCTTCGGCCTCGGCTGCCAGTTGAACCTTGATACGACCCATCTCGGTCAGGCCGAAAATGGAACCGACGCGGGTCGGATCGACCCCGTATTCGGACGGCATGACGATGGTGACCAGAAGCACGGAGGCGACGGCGGCGGCGATGCCGGTCGATCTGAGCAACTGCCCGGTCGAAGGCAGGTCGGAACGGGCGGGACGGTTTGCGTTGTACATGGAAGGTCTCCGATCACATGACGAAGAGGCCGACGAGCTGATAGCCCGTCAGGAGGAAGCCGAGGGTCATCAGCACGACGTTGGTCAGATAGGCGTGTTCCCAGAAGCTGTTCGAACGCCGCCAGAAGCCCATCAGGATGAGGATGCCGCCCAGGGCGAGCAGTTGCCCGATCTCGACGCCGATATTGAAGGCGACCAGATTGAGGAACAGGCCGTCAGGCGAGAGCTGGAAGTCCTGAAGCTTGGTCGCCAGGCCGAAGCCGTGGAACAGACCGAAGATCAGGGTCGCCCCTTTGGTCGAGGGCTGGAAGCCGAACCATCTCTGGAAGGCGCCCATATTGTCGAGCGCCTTGTAGACGACCGACAGGCCGATGATGGCATCCACTACATAGCTGGAGACGCTGATATTGGTCAGGACGCCGAGCAGCAGGGTGGATGAGTGACCGATGGCGAACAGGGTCACATAGATGCTGATGTCCTTCATCCGGTAGAGGAAGAAGATCACCCCGAACAGGAACAGCAGGTGGTCGTAGCCGGTGACCATATGTTTGGCGCCGAGATAGACGAACGGCCAGAACAGGAAGCCCGAGGTCTCCTGGATATAGCCCTTGTCGCCTTCGGCGACGCCGTGAGCGAGGACCTGGCTGAGCAGGCCCTCCATGAAGAGGAATCCGATCACGAGGAGCGCGAGGGTCCAGGGCGATCGGAGCCACGACCGGGGGTCGTGACGCGCGATTGACGTCATGATTTCTCTTTCGATGTGGGAGGGATTGTGCCGCGATCGTCGGCGCCCCTTCGGATCGACCATCTCAGCCAAAGCCGAGCGGGCCGTTCCCAGAAGGCGTGAAGCGCGAAGGCCGCGCCGATCGTCAGCGCCAGCAACACCGCCGCTTCCCACAAGGGGAGACGATAGGTGCTGTCGACGCCGTGCAGCAGAGCCATGCCGTTCTTCCAGATAATCAGAAGCGGCAGGTGGACGAGATAGAGAGCGTAGGAGGCCTCGCCCGCCTCCACCGCCCAGGGGTGTGCGGCGAACGCCGCGTCCGTGCGCGCCAGCAGGGCCAGGGTCAGGATGACCAGACCCGCCACCGCGACGGTCAGCCGCTCGTCGGCGGCGAAATGCATCATGGCCAGCAGGGTCGCCACGCTGAGCCCCGCCGCCAGTCGAGTGACTGTCGGTGAGAACTTCAGCCGGGCGCCGAGCTGATACAGGGCCACGCCGTAAAGGAACTCCGGTGCGATCCTGAGCACGCCGAGAACAAGCTCGGCATGGGTCAGGATTTCGCCGAAACGCCAGCGATAGAAGGCGTCCAGTACGACGAAGCCTGCGATCGCAAGCCCCAGGGTGAGCCAGGGATTGCGGCCGGAGCGAAGACCGATCCACGCGAACACCGGAAAGGCCAGATAGGCGGCCCATTCGGCGGACAGGGACCAGGACGGCCCGTTCCATTCGTTCGGGACAGACGCGGGAAACCAGGCGTGGATCATGCCAGCAGCCGCGACGAGCCCGGTGAACGAATAGCTCTGGCTGTCGAACGGCTGGCCCAGGGCCACGGCGACGCTGACGATCACGACCATCAGCACCAGCATCAGGCCATGCGCCGGATAGATCCGGGCCATGCGTGCGGTCAGGAAGCGTCCATAGTGGAACGTCCCGTCCCGCACCTGACGGCCATAGACGTGCGACAGCACGAAGCCCGACAGGATGAAGAAGAAATCGACCGCGAGGCGAGCGCGCTCGATCAGGCTGACGCCCATCCCGCCCTCGGCGACGATGTTGAGCTGATAGTGGAACAGCACCACGCCGAGGGCGAGCCAGAAGCGGATGCTGGTCAGGACCGGCATCCGTTCGGGAAAGGCATGGGTCGGCGCGACTGGGGGAATCCCGCCGACCCCGCCGCCGCGCTTTTCAGGAAGCGCGGCGGTCATCAGACGTTCCGGCGCCCGTTGCGGAACGGCAGATGATCCAGAAGCCCGCGCCCTGACCGCTCACCCGAAGGCGTGCGACCGTGAACGAGGCTGTAGAGGGCCGGGAGGACCAGCAGCGTCAGCACCGTCGAGGAGACGATGCCGCCGATGACCACGGTGGCCAGCGGACGCTGCACTTCCGCGCCGGCGCCCACGTTCAGCGCCATCGGCACGAAGCCGAGGCTGGCGACCAGGGCGGTCATCAGCACCGGGCGAAGGCGGGTGAGCGCCCCTTCCCGGATGGCTTGAGGCACAGGCTGTCCCTCGGCGATCAGCGACCGGATAAAGGTCACCATCACCACCCCGTTCAGCACGGCCACGCCCGAAAGCGCGATGAAGCCGACGCCCGCCGAGATCGACATGGGCAGACCACGCATCGCCAGGGCCGCCACGCCGCCGGTCAGGGCCAGAGGCACGCCGGAGAAGACGATGGCGCTGTCCTTCCAAGAGCGGAACAGGGCGAACAACAGACCGAAGATCAGCAGCAGCACCGCCGGCACAACCAGTTGAAGCCGTTTGGCGGCGGAGATCAGCTGTTCGAAGGTGCCGCCATAAGTGACCCAGTATCCAGCCGGCAGCTCCACCTCCCGTTCGATCCGCTCGCGGGCCTCTCCGATGAAGGAGCCCAGGTCGCGGTTACGGACGTTGGCGGTGACGACGATGCGGCGCTTGCCGTCCTCTCGGCTGATCTGGTTCGGACCGGTTTCGAGCGCGATCGTGGCAATCTCGCTGAGAGGTACGAAGCCGCGCGGTTGACCGTCCGCCGCCGGCAGCGGCACCTGGATGCGGCCGATGGCGTCGGTGTTGGATCGCAGATCTTCGGGCAGGCGCACGACGATGTCGAAGCGACGGTCGCCTTCAAAGATCTGACCGGCGGTCGTGCCGCCCATCGAGGTCGCGATCACCGACTGGACGTCATCGACGCTCAATCCCAGACGCGCGATGGCGGCCCGGTTCGGCGTGATCTGCAGCATCGGCAGGCCGGTGACCTGTTCGGACTGCGGATCGGCCGCGCCGGGAATGGCGCCGACGATCTCCTCGATCTGAGAGCCGAGCGCCACCAGTTGATCCAGGTCGTCGCCGTGAACCTTGATGGCCACATCGGCGCGGACCCCGGAGAGCAGTTCGTTGAACCGCATCTGGATCGGCTGGGTGAACTCGTACTTGCTGCCGGGGATTTCATTCACCGCCTCTTCCATCTCGCGGACAAGCTGGAGTTTCGGCTTCCTGGGGTTCGGCCATTCGTCGCGGTCCTTCAACAGGATGAAGGTGTCGGCGACCGAAGGCGGCACCGGGTCGGTGGCCACTTCGGCGGTGCCGATCTTGGCGACAACCCGCTCCACTTCCGGGAACTTGGCCAGCCGGGCTTCGAGCGCGGTCTGCATCTCGATGGCCTGGCTCAGGCTGGTGCCGGGAATACGAAGGGCGTGCATGGCGATGTCGCCCTCGTCCAGGTTCGGCACGAACTCCGAACCCATCCGCGAGGCGACCACGGCCGAAATCGCCACAAGAGCGACGGCGGCGCCGATCATCAGCACACGCGCCTTCAACGCGAAGTCGAGCGCGGGCTGATAGCCCACACGCGCCCAGCGCATCAGGAAGCTGTCCTTCTCCTGAACCTTGCCGGTGACGAACATTGCGACCGCAGCCGGAACGAAGGTCAGTGACAGGATCAGGGCGCCGGTCAGGGCGATGACCACGGTGATGGCCATGGGGTGGAAGGTTTTACCTTCGACCCCGTCCAGGGCGAAGATCGGCACATAGACCAGGGTGATGATCAGCACGCCGAACAGGGACGGACGGATCACTTCGCTTGAGGCCTCGGCCGCCAGTTTGAACCGCTCGTCGCGTGTCAGCAGTCGACCGTGGTGATGCTGCGCCTCGGCGAAACGCCTCAGACAGTTCTCGACGATGATGACGGCGCCGTCGACGATTAGACCGAAGTCCAGAGCGCCGAGGCTCATCAGATTGCCGGACACCCCGGCCTGGACCATGCCGGTGATGGTCAGCAGCATGGTGATCGGAATGACCGCCGCCGTGATCAGGGCCGCGCGGATGTTGCCGAGCAGCAGGAACAGCACGACGATGACCAGAAGCGCGCCCTCGACGAGGTTCTTCTCGACGGTGGCGACAGCACGTTCGACCAGATTGGTGCGGTCATAGACCGGCGAGGCGACCACGCCCTTGGGCAGGGCCTTGGACGCCTCCTCCAGTCGAGCCGCTGCCGCCTGGGCCACGACCCGACTGTTCTCACCGGCCAGCATAAGAACGGTGGCCAGCACCGTCTCCTTGCCGTTTTCCGTCGCCGCACCGGTGCGCAGTTCTTCGCCCAGCCCGACTTCCGCGACTTCCGCGACCCGGATGGGTACGCCGCCGCGCGTCGTGATCACGACGTTGGAGAGATCCTCCTGCGTCGCGGCCTGACCGGGCACCCGGATCAGCCACTGTTCGCCGTAACGTTCGACATAGCCGGCGCCGACATTGGCGTTGTTGCGCTCCAACGCCTCGACCACTTCGCTCATGGTCACGCCATAAGCGGCGAGCCGTTCGGGACGCGGGGTGACGTGATACTCGCGCACGAAGCCGCCGATGGTGTTGACCTCGGTGACGCCGGGCGTGTTGCGCATCTGCGGACGGATGACCCAGTCCTGAAGCGTGCGCAGATCTTCCGGGGTGTAAGGCGAACCGTCGGGCTTACGCGCGCTCGGCTCGGCCTCGATCGTGTACATGAAGATCTCGCCCAGGCCGGTGGCGATCGGCCCCAGCTCGGGCGACAGGCCCGGCGGCAACTGACCGATGGCGGTCTGAAGCCGTTCATTGACCAGTTGCCGCGCCCGGTAGACGTCCGTGCCGTCCTCGAAGACGACCGTGACCTGGCTCAGACCGTAGCGCGAGACCGACCGGGTGTAGGACAGACCCGGCACGCCGGCGATCGCCGTCTCCACCGGGAAGGTGATGCGTTGTTCGGCTTCGAGCGGCGAATAGCCGGGCGCCTCCGTGTTGATCTGAATCTGGACATTGGTGATGTCCGGCGTCGCGTCGATGGGCAGCTTCTGGAAACTCCAGACGCCGACCGCCGCCGCGACCAGGACAAGCGCCATGACGACCCAGCGGAACCGGATCGACAGCGCGATGATGCGTTCAAGCATGATGCGCGCGCCCCTTAGTGATCGTGGCTCGCGCCGGACTTGTCGATGTCCGCGCGAATGAGGAAGGCGCCGTCGACGACATAGGTCGTGCCGGGCTCGATGCCGCCGAGAACCTCGGTCCACTCATCGGTACGACGCCCCAGTTCGAGCATCCGCACCTCGTAGGTGTCGCCGACCTTGGCGTAGACCACGGTGAAGTCTCGGAAGGGCTGGAGCCCCTTCGTCTTGACCGCCAGCGGCACTTCGCCGGCCCCGACCTGGACCACGCCCTCGACGCCGAGCCCCGGCCGCCAGACGCCGCCCTGGTAGGGCAGTTCCACATGGGCGACGAGCGTCTGGCTGAGCACGTCGTCCGAGGGCAGGATCGCTTCGATCACGCCCGTCGCCGTGTGTTCGCCGGCCAGGCTCTTGAGCTCCACCCGCTGCCCGACGCGCACCCGCTCCGCATCGCGCGGATAGAGGAAGAACTCCGCATGGAGACGCGTCGGATCGCCGATCGTCAGCATCGGCGGACCGTTGCCGGTGATCTGACCGGGGTTGGCGTTCTTGGTCGTGACCACGCCCGAGATCGGCGCGGTCACCGAATAGGTCTGCAGGCTCTCGCTGGACTCGACCCGCGCCAGAACTTGCCCGCGCGACACCCGCTGGCCGAGCTGAACGTTCAGCGAAACGATGCGGCCCGGATAGCGCGCAAACACCTCCGCCTGACCTTCGGGCGTGATCTCCACCCGACCCGACAGGGGCAAGGTTTCACCCAGCACGGCGGGCCCGGCCCGTTCCGTCGTCACCCCGCCCGCCTGAGCGGCCTGGGACGAGATGATCGTGCGGCCCTCATAGGACTGGTAGGTCCAGTTCGACCGCTTCCCGGCGCGCACGGCGTTGACCCCCACGTCGAAGGAGTGCGGTTCGAACACCACGGCGGGGCTGGCGAGATAGTCGTTCTCCGGGGCGAAGATGAAGCGATCGACTTTCGGCCCGAGGCGCGTGAGGGCCATGGTGACCTGGACCTGGCGCGGATCGACCGGCTTGTCGTTCACATAGGGATAGAGGCGAAACAGCGGCTCCGGCCCTTCCTCGTAGATGGTCACCTCCAGAGCGAAATCGCCGTCGCGGAGCAGACGGCCGTTATGGGGTCCGCGCTCGTAGTCGGCCGCCGCAGCGGCTTCCGCCTCGCTTTCGGGCGCCGCCTTTTCGGCGCCGCCGCCGCACGAGGCCAAGGCCAGGGCGAAGGCCGATACCGCCGCGCCATAGGCGATGAGCGGAGTTCTGATCTGTCTCATTGTGGGGTCTCCATGCCGAGCAGGTCGGCGTGCGCGCCGGTCAGGCGATCAAGGCGGGCGCGGTCGTTGTGGAAGGCCTGAAGCACCGTCACGCGACGGGCTCGACTCTGCAGAAGGGCCGTCTGCGCGGCCATGACGTCGTTGTAGGTGAAGCCGCCGCGCGCGAACCCGTCACGGACCAGGGTCACGGCCCGCTCCGCCTGCGGCAGGGTCTCTTCGCTGATGCGCCGGACCTCGTTGGCCTGGGACAACAGCAGGACCTGGAGGCGAGCGATTTCACGATCAAGTTCGATCCGTCTCGCGCCGAGATCCGCCTGCGCCGCTATGCCTTCGGCCCTGGCGCGGTCGATAGCGCCTTGGTTCCGGTCGTAGCGTTGCAAGGGGATGGACCCGCCGACGACCAGCGACAGGTCGTTGTTCCAGAAGTGGCGAACGCCGACGCTGACGGTGGGATCGGCGACGGCTCTCGCCTCCTCCACCCGCACCTGGGCGACTGCCGCAGCCTGGCGCGCGCGGAACACGTCGAGATCGGCTTCCGCGACTTCTCCGGCGACCACGCGCGATGCGCTGGTGTCTTCGAAGGCGGTTGGATCCAGACGGAAGTTGACCGTCCCGTCCCAGTATTTGCCGATCATGATCGCCGCCATGCGCGCGGCGACCTCGGCCTGATCGAACTCGATCTGGGCCTGGGCCAGTTCAGCCTCGGCACGTGCTCCGGCGAACAGAGGATCGCGCGCGGCGTTGACCCGCCGTTGCACCTCGTTCTGGAAGCGCTCCGCCATGGTGAGCCGCTCTCTGGCGATCTCGACCTGGGCCTGAGCCGCCATGGCGTCGGACCAGGCGCGCTGCACCTGTTCCAGACGATCCAGTTGGGCGACCCGCGCCTGTGCGGCGACCAACAGGCCTTCGCTACGCGCCAGGTTGGAACGGGCAGGACGGTCCCCGCCGCGCTCGATCCTCTGCTCATAGGTCAGGGTGGTCTCGGTGCGGTCGAGGATGTCGCCCCCGCCTAACGTCGGCAGGTTCTCGACCATCAGTCCGAGGGTCGGATTGGGGCGCACCCCGGCCTGGCGCACGCCGGCTTCGACAGCGCGCAGTCGCGCTTCGTAGCCCGCACGCGCCGGGTCGGCGACGATGGAGCGCCGCAGCGCCTCTTCGAGCGACAGGACAGGCGAGGCCTGGACGGCCTCAGCGGACGGCGTCGCCTGGGCGAACGCCGGTGAAGGCAGCGACACGGTCGCCGCCAGGACAAGAGCAAGGGCGGACATGGCCGCGCCTCGCCCCCGCCATCCGGCAGAGCCGGACATGGAAGGTATCAAGGAATTTCTCCAACAGGACGCGCACGGCCGCACGGCCGCGCAGGATCAGCTTTTCAGGCGATCAGGCGTTCTGTTTTGGAGGCTGTTGCGGGGCGTCGATCAACGCGCCCGGCGGGACGGATTCAGGGGTCGGACCCAGGCGCACGACATAGGCGATGGAGGCGTCGATCGGCGGCAGTTCGTCGCCGATGACCAAGTGCTGGTCAGCGCCGCTATGGTGGTGGTGCGATTTGATCGGCTGTCCGTCGAAGTCGCCGTCGTTCGCATCGACAAGCGTGTCGCCGGGGCTGGCGTCGACGACCTGATGATCGTGATCGTGATCATCGGCGGCGATTTCGACATAAGCGACCCCGGGGAATTGGACCGCGTGCTCGATCTTGTGCTCGGCGCTGATCGCGCCAAAGGCTTGCAGCGCGACCATAAGGGTCACGGCAAGTCCGACGCAAAACTGGCGAGCAAGGTGAGACAATAGAATACCCCGAGAACTTTCGCATACGTCGAACGCGGAGTTTCGGCAATGGGGCGACGATGGGGCAGATTGTCCGACCGGACCGTAAAACGCTGGGCGGAATGCCGCTTAGGCGCAAAGCGCCATGCTCTTCCAAGGGCGCCTATGCGCCAAGGGCGCCTATGCGCCAGAAGCAGAACTTAGCTTGCTTCCAAAATCCGGACCTTCTCGGGCCGCGATCTTCGGTGAAAAAGGGATTTCTGTTGGTCCGCGCGCGAGCAATGTCAGACGCCCCGGCGACTAGCACCATAGCCACTGATCCAGTCGACCACGTGGCCGTAATCTTTGAGCGCCAGCTGGTATTGATGCCTTTCCTGCAGGGCCTTGGCTCCTCGAGTGAAGCGCGACGTTGTGACCAACATTGCGCTCGTCGCACCGTGGTCATGCAGCGTGCCGTAGAGCTGACGCACGAGGCTGACCTCGACGGGATTGGATCTGCTGTAGCGTTTGGCTTCCACCAAACAGAGCAGCTTGCCGTGCGGGGTGTCCAGGCGGGCGAGAATGTCCTTACCACCATCCTTAGAGGGCGGCGTCAGCTCCACCTCATATCCCATATCTTCCATCAGATCGGCGACAAGCTCCTCAAATTTTCGGGAATCGAGCTCGTAGAGACCTTCGGGCTCTCGCTGGAGCCGTTGGATCAGGATTTCGTTAGCGGTGATGATTCTGGGCCGCGCCGCGGTCAGCAACGCCCTACTCGGCACGATCAGTCCGCCGTCGCCGTAGAAGTTACCCTTGCCGATCTGGCTGATCTGATCGGGAGTCTTGCCCTGCGCCAGACGGATCATGAGGGTCAGTGCCAAGGGGTTTCCATCCGCGGCGGTTAGCAAGCCCTGCACCGTGTCGTCGGGAAGGTCCTTTGCCAGAGCGGCACGCAGGAAAGCCTCCGCCTCTATCGCGGGCAAGGGCTGGAGCAGCAGCTGGCCGCGGGTCAGTTCGTCCTCTATCGGCGTGCGCCGGGCAAACACGACGGCGCGTATGGCCTTGCGGTTTAAGATGCGATGTGTGGTGTTGATGATTGTCGCTGGCGATAACGAATCGGCATTGTCGACGGCGATGACCCGCGGCGGCATTTTCTCGTCACGCAATAAGGCGACGTTGACCTTCAGAATTGCTTCCGCTTCCTCGGGATGTAACGGCAGGCTCCAGAGCCGCGGCGACTGGTAATCTCCGGACATTTCCGCGAACCTGGCGAGGAGCGTTGACTTGCCCGTTCCGCCTTGGCCGTAGAGCACGATGGGCTTGAGCCCGTGCTGTGACGTCTGGCGCTGTAGCCATTCGAGTTCGCGGGTCCGTCCGAAAAATCGGGCATCTATCAGCGGCTTGTCCATCGCCTCACAATTCCTGTCGTAAACTGTCGGATGCCTCGCGACGACAATCGGTCCTCCTAAAGCTCAGCTTGCAAAATACAGAACTGCGCTTCTCAGATTCGGCGCTGTTGTACGCGGGTGCCACCGCCGTGTTATCGTGCAGCTTGTTACGGGGACGCTAAGGTGAAAAATGACGTTCTGGAATGACATTGCAGCGTCACCGAAGAACTTGCGCCTGTTTGTCCCAGGCGAGGGATGGAAAAACTACTCTGACCAGATGACGGGAGACGGCCAAAAGGTCGAAACCGTCGGCTCTCGACGCCTGATTGAGAGCGCGTTTCTCAACGCATTAAACGCCACGAACGTGGTGGTGCTGACCGGCACCGGGTCGTCATTCAGCGCCCGCAATAGCGCTGGCAAGCTTTCTCCGGCCGGTATGTGGGACATCTGGAATGCGGCCAAAGCCAAAACCGGCGACGAGGTCTTCGCCAAAGTAAACCAGTGCTTCAGGGACGCCGATGTCGACAATAATATCGAGCGCCTCCTCACGCTCTGTAAGCTCCATCTTGAGCTTCACGCCAAGGCGACGGACGAGACCACAAAGCTGATCATGGCCTTCGTGAAAGACGCTGAGACCGCAATCCTCGAGCGGGTTTCTTTCGTCGACACCGAGACCGACCTGTCCGCCCACGCCGTTCTGCTACAGAAGCTCGGCCGGCGCGGGGTGCGAAAGTCACGCAGCAAGATCTTCACGACGAACTATGACCTGTGCTTCGAGGAAGCCGGGGCGCGCCACCGCTTCACCTTCATCGACGGCTTCTCCCATTCCTTGCGGCAGGTCTACGACCGCATGTTCTTCGACCACGACGTCGTTCGGCGCGAGAACGGGGGCAATGGATCGCCCGACTACATCGAGAACGTGGTGCAGTTCTACAAGCTTCACGGCTCAATCGACTGGCGGCGCCAGGGCGGCGAAATCGTGCGGTCACAGGGCGGAGAGGGCGAGCCGGTCCTGATCTATCCGCGGTCAAGCAAGTACCAGGAGAGCTTCGAGGCCCCATATCTCGACATGATTGGTGCCTTCCAAGCGGCCCTGCGCGAGCCTGACACGGCTGTCATCGTCTCAGGCTTCGGCTTTAACGATGACCACATCGGCCGACCGATCCTCTCGGCGGTCGAGAGCAACATGTCGTTACGCCTTATCGTCTGTGATCCAGTCTTCCTGGATGCCGCCGCGCTCCCAGCGGCCGCGCACACCCACCCTGAGGCAAAGCCGACAGAAAATCGGTTTCTCAAGAGCTTCATGGCGCTCGCGGCCGGCGGCGACGCCCGCCTTCACCTCATCAACGGCCGCTTTGAGGATATGGCGGTCGTCCTGCCCGACCTCATGGGCGAGACCGATCGGGAACGCCACGTCCAGCGCATCCGCAGCATCCGCGAGGAAGCGGGAACGACGGCATGACTGCCCTCAGCCCGATCGACCCCGACCGCTACATCGGCACCGTCACCCAAGCCACAGCTTCCCAGGTGATCGTCAACCTGCCGAACGCTACCGCTCGACCGGAGCGGCGCGGGCTCGCCAAGGGCGCGGTCGGCGACTTTGTGTTCATCGACTGCGAAAGGGTGAAGCTCCTCGGCCGCATCGTCGAGACGCGCATCCCGGATGCCGAAAGGCTCCAAGTCGAACCGCGGCTTGGTGAAACAGTCGAACCCGATCCGATCGGGCGGGTGCAACTGCTGGCGGGCGTGGAGCAAAGCTCGAACAAGCTCGTGCGCGGCCTCCCCGAGTTTCCGCGTATCGGCGATGGGGTGTTCCTGGCGCAGCCCTCTCTTCTGGCGCGGCTGATCCGTAACGCCGTCGCCAGCGACCGGGAACTGGTGCTGAGCATCGGCCGCATCGATGCCGCCGACAGCGTCGATGTCTGTCTTCCCCCCGAGAAGATCTTCGGACGCCATTGCGGTGTCTTCGGCGCGACGGGCGGCGGCAAGAGTTGGACCCTCGCCACCCTCATCCAGCAGCTGAAGAAAGCCGGCGGGCGAGCCATCCTCCTCGATCCGACCGGAGAGTTCGCGGCCATGAACGGCATCGATGATGTCTTCGTGTTCGACGCGGCCGTGCCTGGTCAGAAGGTTGTGCACTTCCCGTATCAGCAGATCACTGAGGACGACCTCTTCACCCTGTTCCGGCCGTCCGGCCAAAGTCAGGGTCCGCGCCTGCGTGAGGCGATCCGCAGTCTAAAGCTGGTCGCGGCGGTCGGGGCCAATGTGCCCGCCCAAGTCACAATCCAGAACGGCCTCCTGGAGAAAAATGGCAAGCTCAAAAACCCGATCAACCAAGCACTGACCGCCAACGCCGCCGCCCTGCACCAACCTGGCTGCGCCTTCGACATTTCGAAGCTGGCCGACCAGATTCGACACGAATGCGTCTGGCCGACGTCACAACAGAACGCCAACGTCTACGGGGGCCCTGACCAGCAGTCTCTCGGTTATTGTGAGACGCTGATCTCGCGAATCAGCGGCCTGGTGCGCTCCAAGGAGCTGGAGTGCATCTTTGAGTGTAACGGCACCTCGCTCGTCGCCGAGCTGGACGCCTTCTTCGCGGATGATACCCGGGACATTGCGGTGATTTCCTTCAAGGACGTCCGCTTCGAGCACAACACGCGCGAGATCCTGCTCAACATCATCGGCCGGTATCTGCTGAGAGCGGCCCGGGCCGGGACCTTCCGAGACGATCCGCTCGTCGTGTTCCTCGATGAGGCCCACCAGTTTCTCGGAAGGACGATCGGCGATGACTACGCTTCGGTGCGCCTAGACTCATTTGGCCTGATCGCCAAGGAAGGCCGCAAATACGGCCTGACCTGCGTGCTGGCGACCCAGCGGCCACGGGACGTGCCAGCCGACGTCCTCAGCCAGCTCGGCACACTTTTCGTTCACCGCCTGACAAACGACCAGGATCGGGAGACGGTGGAGAGAGCCTGTGGAGACCTAGACCGCGGCGCCGCCCAGTTTATCCCAATGCTCGCGCCGGGCGAGGCGGTCGTGATCGGCCCGGACCTTCCAGCGCCTGTGCCAATGTTCATCCATCCGCCCAGCCATCCGCCGGACTCGAAGGGGCCAGGCTTCCAGGCGTTCTGGACAAAACGGAAGGCTCACCCGCGGGCGGCTCCCGTTCGGCCCCTGAGGGCAGCTCCCGCTGCACCCGCGCCTGCTGTGGTTCCGGCACCGAGCCCTCAACCGGCCCAGCCAGCGGCCTTCGATCTTGATGACAAGATCCCTTTTTGAGCCATGAGCGAGGTACATCCGATCAAATGGTCGATCCATTCGGGGACTTCTCGAAATCCCTTCGTGCTGTTCCGCGTAGCTGACCTTCCGAACTGCCGCTTTGAGTCAAATCGGACATCTGCCTTCGCTTCTGGCGTTTATCCACAACATAGCCGCGCCTCGTATTTTGCCGGCTAGCCCGCCTGTGCAACCGCGCCAACGCCATCGAACCTGCAACAGATGCTCCGTGGCGATCTGCAACACCGGCCTGCGTTTAATTTCATGAGTCTTCCTTATAAGTCAGATGCTTAACGCTGCAATGGAAGCCGAGACTGTGCGATCTGTGAAGAAAGCCCAAGTTGGTCGGTGTTGCTTTGAGTTTCGCTAATCCTGAGATTTCAGCATTTCCGCAGGATTGGCGCCGTAAGCCTGAGACTCCTGTTCCGTAACGCTGAGACTGAGTTTGCAAGGCTCCCGCACCGGGCCCATCCTCGAGATGCTGCACCAGCGCCTTCGACGTACAAGTCCGCTGCGCGCTCCGCTCGATTACGCGCCAACGTCTTGACGGATTCGTGGGGCCTTGCGAGGCATGCGCAAGGACATGCGTATGGGCGGCTCAGCCCGATGATGACGGAAAAGCCACGCTCCTCTCGGCGATGGAACTCATCCTTTGCGAACTCGAGCGCCTAATGGGCCGGGATTAGGGCGCCTTCGGCGAATCCATCGTCACTGAAGGAAGGCTGCTGCGGCGCTTGATACGGCTTCACCGCAACGCCTTCAGGCTTTGCGGCAGCACGTCGCACAGGTCTTCGGAGATCAAACCCGGACCAAACCGCGCGGCGGCGTCGGAATGCAGCCAGACGGCGGCGCTGGCGGCGTCGAAACTGTCCATACGCTGGGCGATCAGGCCTCCGATCATGCCGGCCAGGACGTCGCCGGTTCCAGCCGTCGCCAGCCAGGGCGAGCCGTTGGGATTGAGGCGCACACGGCCGTCCGGCGCCGCGATCAGGGTCTGGGCGCCCTTCAGCACGACGACAGCCTGGGCGCGGCGGGCGGCCTCAACGGCGGCGACCGCCCTGCCCTGTTTCAACAGGCCGGGAAACAGCCGTTCGAACTCGCCCTCATGGGGCGTCAGCACGTCGTCGCGGTCCAGAACGGCGAACAGTTCGGCGCTACGGCCCTTGAACACCGACAGACCGTCCGCATCGATCACCAAGGCCGCGCCGCTCAGCGCAAGGGCCTGGATGTTGGCCACCGTACCCTCGTCAAGCCCGGCGGCGGGGCCGGCGACGACGGCGTCCATCTCCTCGACCTCCCGCCCCAGGGCCTCGGGCGAGGTGAAGGGGGTCAGCATGACGGCCGTGACCGTTGAGGCGATCGTCGCGACCGCGTCGGGCGGGCAAAGGATCCGCACCACCCCGGCGCCGATCCTCAGACCGGCGCGCGCCGCCAGACGGGCCGCCCCCGTCTGATGCGCCCGACCGGACACCACCCCCAAACGTCCCCGCGCATGCTTATGCGTTTCCGGCCCAGGCCACGGAAGAAAATTGCGCCAGATCGCCGGGTCGTTGGTTTCAATCATCCGAACTCCGAATATCCGTGACTTTTCTGCGAAAACTGCTTGCCTTCGATGGCTTTGATGTGTCCCATTCCCGCCCGAACGCCGCTGCATTTCGCACGCCGTTCAGGGGTCGCCATGAAGAAAATCGAAGCCATCATCAAGCCCTTCAAGCTGGATGACGTCAAAGAGGCGCTCCAGGACGTCGGGGTGCAAGGCATGACCGTGCTGGAGGCCAAGGGATACGGCCGCCAGAAGGGCCATTCCGAACTGTACCGCGGCGCCGAATACGTCATCGACTTCCTGCCCAAGATCAAGATCGAGGTCGTCGTCGCCGACGACCTGGCGCCTGCGGTCGTCGAGGCCATTCAGACCTCGGCCCGCACCGGCAAGATCGGCGACGGCAAGATCTTCGTCTCCGACGTTGCCGACGTGATCCGCATCCGCACCGGCGAAACCGGGGCTCAGGCGGTCTGACTTCACCTGCCCCTCTTCCTCCCCAACGACCAAGAAACAGGACTTCCGAGAATGAGCGCCAGCAAGATCCTCAAAGAGATCAAGGAAAAGGACGTCAAATACGTCGACGTTCGCTTCACCGACACCCGCGGCAAGCTGCAACATGTGACCTTCGACGTCGACCTAGTCGATGAGGACTTTCTGAACGAAGGCACCATGTTCGACGGCTCGTCCATCGCCGGCTGGAAGGCGATCAATGAGTCGGACATGCTCCTGAAGCCGGACCTGACCACGGCCTATATCGACCCCTTCTATCAGCAGACGACCATGTTCCTGTTCTGCGACGTGCTGAACCCGGACACCGGCGAGCCCTACAACCGCGACAGCCGTTCGATGGCCAAGAAGGCCTTGGCCTATGTCCAGTCTTCGGGCGTGGGCGATCAGGTCTATTTCGGCCCGGAAGCCGAGTTCTTCATCTTCGACGACGTGCGCTGGAACACCCAGCCTCACAACACCGGCTACAGCTACGATTCGACCGAGCTGCCCGCCAACACCGGCGCCGAATACACCGAGGGCAATATGGGCCACCGCCCTGGGCCCAAGGGCGGCTATTTCCCGGTCAACCCGGTCGATTCGGGTCAGGATCTGCGCGGCGAAATGCTGGGCGTGATGCGTGACCTGGGCCTCCAGCCCGAGAAGCACCACCACGAGGTGGCGCCGGCCCAGCACGAACTGGGCCTGAAGTTCTCGGACCTGCTGACCATGGCCGACCGGCTGCAGCTGTATAAGTACGTCATCCACAACGTCGCGGCCGCCTACGGCAAGACCGCGACCTTCATGGCCAAGCCCATGTTCGCCGACAACGGCTCGGGAATGCACGTGCACCAGTCGATCTGGCGCGACGGCAAGCCCCTGTTCGCCGGCGACAAATACGCCGGCCTGTCGCAGGAATGCCTGTGGTACATCGGCGGCATCATCAAGCACGCCAAGGCCATCAACGCCTTCGCCAACTCGACCACCAACTCCTACAAGCGTCTGGTCCCCGGCTATGAAGCCCCGGTGAAACTGGCCTATTCGGCTCGCAACCGTTCGGCCTCGATCCGCATTCCGCACGTCTCCTCGCCGAAGGCCAAGCGTCTGGAAGCCCGCTTCCCCGACCCGATGGGCAACCCCTATTTGACCTTCGTCGCCCTGCTGATGGCGGGCCTGGACGGCATCGAAAACCGCATCGATCCCGGCGCGCCCGCCGACAAGAACCTCTACGACCTGCCGCCGGAAGAGCGCGGCTCCATCCCCGAGGTCTGCGGCTCGCTGCGTGAAGCCCTGGAGAACCTCGACAAGGACCGCGCCTTCCTCAAGAAGGGCGGCGTCATGGATGACGACTTCATCGACAGCTACATCGAGCTGAAGATGGAAGAGGTGATGCGCCTGCAACTGCACCCGCACCCGGTTGAGTTTGACATGTACTACAGCTGCTGATCGACATATCAGAGGCGAACAAAGGGCGCCGGCGCGAACCGCCGGCGCCCTTTTTGTCGTCCAGCGCGCCAAGCGAGGCGGCGGCCGTTTTCAAGGGGTGAGCAGGGAGTGGCTGGACCGGCCTCAGGCCGCTTCGGCTTCCAGATCGTCCGCCTTCTTGCGGCGCAGTTCGATCAGCCGCACGCACCAGATCGAGACCTCATAGAGAATGACCAGGGGCACCGCCAGCATCAGCTGGCTGATGGGGTCCGGCGGCGTGACGACGGCGGCGACCACCACCACGGCGACGATGGCGTAGCGGCGGCCCGAGGCCATCATCTTGGAATTGATCAAGCCGGCCAGGCCTAAAAGGGTCGTCACGACCGGCAGTTGGAAGCACAGGCCGAAGGCCAGCAGCAGCGAGGTGACCAGGTTCAGATAGTCCGAAATCTTGGTCGTCTGAGCCACGGAAATGCCGTCGCTGACCACCTGCTGCCCCAGGGAGAACAGCATGACGAAGGGCAGCATGACGTAATAGACCAGGGCTCCGCCCAGGCAGAACATCACCGGGGCGGCGATCAGGAAGGGCAGAAAGGCGCCCCGCTCATTACGGTACAGGCCGGGCGCGACGAAGCGGTAAACCTGCCAGGCCATGACCGGGAAGGTCAGGACGGCCGCGCCGAAGGCGGCGATCTTCATCTTGGTGAACAACTGTTCCAGTGGGGCAGTGGCGATCAGTTGCACCACGGCGGCCGAACCGGGCGGATAGGGTTTGAAGCCGGTCATGATCGCGATCAGCTCCAGCGGATTGGCGTGGCCTCCAGAGGCCGCCGCCGCCGCATGAATGGCCGCCGCCGCCTGATAGGGTTTGATCAGGGCGATCTGGATCTGATTGGCGAAGGCGAAACACAGGATGAAGCCCAGACCGAAGGCGACCACGCAGACCAGCAGCCGGCTGCGCAGCTCTATCAGATGGTCCATCAGGGGCGCGCGCGACGCCTCGATCTCGGCCTCGTCGCGGTCGGAGATAGTCAAAGCTCGACGGCCTTCTTGCGCGGGGTCTTGGTCTTGGCGGCGCCCTTGGCCGAGGCGCGAGTCTTCGCCGCGACCGCCCCGCCCGCCCTGGCGGTCTTCTTCGTTTTAGCGGGCGTTGCTGAGGTTTCGGCGGTCGAACTGCTGCGCTTCGACCTGGGCCTTGAATCGGGCTTCGACTTGGCCTCCGGCTCCGGCTCCAGCGGGGAGACAGGCGACGCATCGGGCCATTCATCCACCGCCGGTGTCGGCAGTGAGGCGAGGGGCGGCGGCGTCGTCAGACCGGCGTTGATCTCCTTGAAGGCCGCATCGGCCTCGGCGCCCAGGGGGTACATGGCCCCCTGCCCGCTCCGCAGCGCCTCGACCTCCTTACGCAGCTCGTCCAGCTCGGACTGGCGCGCCATCTCGTCGAAGCTGGAGCGGAACTCATTGGCCATGGCCCGGGCCTTGGCCAGCATCTGGCCCACGCGGCGCATGAGCACAGGCAAGTCCTTGGGCCCCACCACCAGCAGGGCCACCAGACCGATCACCAATAGTTCGAAGCCCCCGATACCGGGGCCGAGCCCGCCCATGCGTCAGCCCTCAAAGACCCGACGCGGACTTCAGTGCTTTTCCTTCTCCGCCTCGGTGCGCGGCAGGGCGCCGACGCCGTCTTGCGTCGCGTCCTTCTTGCCGTCGTCCGACAGGCCGTCCTTGAATGCGCGGATGCCCTTGGCGGCGTCGCCCATGATGCTGGACAGCTTGCCGCGTCCGCCGAACAGGACGGCGACCACGACAATGACGATGGCCCAGTGCCAGATGCTCATGGAGCCCATGGGTAATCTCCTCGAAGAGGCCGATGATCGGCCCCATCCACTCTTCTTCGTCCCGCATATAGGCGGAGTCATGGCCCGACGCCAAGGGAGGCTGTAGGTGTGCGCGACCATGAGTCTCTCCGATCACGTCATCATCCACACCGACGGCGCCTGCAAGGGCAATCCGGGCCCCGGCGGCTGGGGCGCCCTGCTCCAGACTGCGGGCGGTCACGAGAAGGAACTTTGGGGCGGCGAGGCGAATACGACCAACAACCGCATGGAGCTGACGGCCGCCATCATGGCGCTGGAGGCGCTGAAACGCCCGTGCAAGGTCGAGCTTCATACGGACAGCAAATATGTCATGCAGGGCGTGACCGAATGGATGCGCGGCTGGAAGGCGCGCGGCTGGCTGACCGCCGACAAGAAGCCGGTCAAGAACGCCGACCTTTGGCGACGTCTCGATGAGGCGCGCCAGAGGCACGAGGTCAAATGGCGCTGGGTCAAGGGCCACGCCGGCCATGCGTTGAATGAGCGCGCGGACCAGTTGGCGAATCGCGGCGTGGCGGAGCTGAAAAGGGCCTAAACCAGGGTCACCGGGTCAGGTCCATCTGCTGAGCCAGAATCACCGCCTGGGTCCGATTATAAACGCCCAGCTTTCGAAACACGCTGGTCAGATGCGCCTTGATGGTTGCTTCGGAGACGCCCAGGTCGAAGGCGATCTGCTTGTTCAACCGCCCCGCCTTCAACCCTTCCAGTATGCGCAGCTGCGACGGCGTCAGGCTGGCGACCCGGGCGGCGAGGTCGTCCTCTCCGGCCGTCTCCGGCGTCTCGGGCGCCCAGGCGTCGCCGGCCAGAACAGCCGTGATCGCCTCCACCATCTGCGGAAGGGCGGCGGATTTTGGGATGAAGCCTGCGGCGCCCAGGGCCAGGGCGCGGCGCACGACGCTCGCCTCCTCGCTGGCCGAGACGACGGCGACCGGAACGACGGGATGTTCGGCCCGAACGGCGGCCAGGCCCGCCATGCCTTCACTGTCGGAGAGTTTGAGATCCAGAAGCAGCAGGTCGGTCGGCGTCCTGAGGGCCGCTCGCGCCTCGGCCAGGCTGGCGCATTCCTCTATCGTCGCTTCGGGCGAGGCCTTGGAGACGGCGGACCGCAGCGCGGCGCGGAACAGGGGGTGATCGTCGGCGATGACGATTCGATCCATCAGGCGTCCTTCCCTTCGCGCGGCGTTCTTGGCGGCCACGTCGGCGGCAGCATGACGCGGTTCGACTTTGGTCGAAACTAGACCATTGGCTAATGGCCGCATACGCCCCTTGGGGAAAAGGTTCATTCGGACGCTCGCAACAGACGAGCCAGGGAGGAACCATCATGATCAAATCCAGCCTGGCGGCAGGATGCGCGGCGGCGGCCCTGCTTCTGGCCCCCGGCGTCGCCTCGGCGCAAGACGCCCAGGCCGCCCTCGAAGCCCGAATCGCTCAGCTCGAAGCCGAGCTGAACGCCCTCAAGTCCGAAGTCGTGGCCGCCCGCACCCAGCAGGCGGCGCAGCAGCAGGACATCATCCGGCTTGAGACCCGCCCGACGCCCGCGCCGGCGCCTGTCCAACAGGCCGCCGCACCGAGCGACGGTTTCCGGATCGGCGACCACACAGTGAAGTTCGGCGGCTTCGTCAAGGTGGACGCCTCGGCCTCCAGCTATTCCGGCGGCGATCCCGCCAATGGCGACGCCCTGCGTGAGTTCCATATCCCCGGCTCCATCCCCATCGGCGGCGCCGACGAGGATACGGCGACCGACTTCAACGCCCGCCAGACCCGGTTCTGGCTGACGACCGACGGCCTGGTCGGCGGCCACAAGGTCGGCACGCGGCTGGAGATGGACTTCCAGACCCTGCCCGGCACGGCGGACCAGCGCACCACCAGCCCCGCCAACCCGGCCCTGCGCCGCGCCTTCGTGACCATCGACAACTGGCTGATCGGCCAGGAGTGGACCAATTTCCAGAACACCGCCGTCCTGCCCGAATCCGCCGACTTCATCGGCGCGGCCGAGGGCACGGTCTTCGCGCGGCAGGTCCAGGTGCGTTACACGCGCGGTCCCTTCTCTGTTTCTGTGGAAAACCCCGAGACGACCGTGACCCCGTTCGGCGGCGGCGCGCGGATCATCGCCGATGACAACAGCCTGCCCGACTTCACCGCCCGCTACGCCCTGGCGCGGCCCTGGGGGGATCTGCAGCTCGCCGGTCTGCTGCGTCAGCTGAAGTACCAGAACCCGTCGACCAGCATCGATTCCACCGCCGCCGGCTGGGGTCTGTCCGCCTCGACCAAGATCAAGGTCGGCGCCAAGGACGATCTGCGCCTGATGGTGACGGGCGGCGAAGGGATCGGCCGATACGTCGGGCTGAACTTCTCGAACGACGCGGTGCTGGACGCCTCGGGCGAACTGGACGCGATCGGCGTCGTCGCCGGCTTCGCCGCCTATCGTCACGTCTGGGCGCCCGGCTGGCGCTCCAGCCTGATCTGGTCGGCGCAGTCGGTCGATAATGACACGAGCGTGACCGGTCTGGCCGTCAACCGGTCGGCCCAGAGCGTCCACGCCAACTTGATCTGGTCGCCGGTTACGGCGTTTGATGTCGGCGCCGAGCTGATGTTCGCCGACCGCGAAATCGAATCCGGCGCGAGCGGCGACATGACCCGATTGATCCTGTTCGCCAAATACGGATTCTAAAGATGCTGGAGACGTCTCGCGTGCCCGATTCCGACCTCTACCCCGTTCCCGCAGACTTCGCCGCCAAGGCCCATATGGACCGGCGAGCCTATGAGGCGGCGCGGATCGCGGCGCGCGAGACGCCCGAGGCCTTCTGGTCCGAACAGGCGAAACGCCTCGACTGGATCAAGGCGCCGACCAGGATCAAGGACGTCTCCTTCAGGAAGGAGGATTTCCGCATCCGCTGGTTCGAGGACGGCGTTCTGAACGTCGCCGCCAACTGCATCGACCGCCACCTGCCCCACCGCAAGGATGAGACCGCGATCATCTGGGAGGGCGACGACCCGGCGGACAGTCGTCACATCACCTACGGCGAGCTGCACGCGCAGGTCTGCCGCATGGCCAATGTACTGAAATCCCACGGGGCCAAGAAGGGCGACCGGGTCACCATCTATCTGCCGATGATCCCCGAGGCCGCCTACGCCATGCTGGCCTGCGCCCGGATCGGGGCGGTCCATTCCGTGGTCTTCGGCGGCTTTTCGCCCGACAGCCTGTGCGGTCGGATCGAGGACTGCGGCTCCAACCTGGTCATCACGGCCGACGAGGGCGTGCGCGGCGGCAAGATCGTGCCGCTGAAGGCCAATGTCGATGCGGCCCTGGAAAAGGTGAAGGTCGATACGGTTCTGGTGGTCCGCCGCACCGGCGCCGACGTGCCGATGATCGAAGGCCGCGACATCGACTACGCCGTCGAGGCGGCCGAGGCCTCGACCGACTGTCCGCCCGAGCCGATGAAGGCGGAAGATCCGTTGTTCATCCTCTACACCTCAGGTTCCACCGGAAAGCCGAAAGGCGTTCTTCACACGACGGGCGGCTATCTGTTCTGGGCCGCCTGGACCCATGAGCTGACGTTCGACTATCGCCCGGGCGAGGTCTTCTGGTGCACCGCCGACGTGGGCTGGGTCACGGGCCATTCCTATCTGGTCTATGGTCCGCTGGCGAACGCCGCGACCACCCTGATGTTCGAAGGCGTGCCCAACTATCCCGACGCCAGCCGGTTCTGGCAGGTGGTGGACAAGCACAAGGTGGAGGTCTTCTACACCGCCCCCACGGCCCTGCGCGCCCTGATGCGTGAAGGCGACGCGCCGGTGAAGGCCACGTCGCGCAAATCGCTGCGCCTGCTGGGCACGGTCGGCGAGCCGATCAATCCGGAGGCCTGGCGCTGGTATCACGAGGTGGTCGGGGACGGGCGCTGCCCGATCGTGGACACCTGGTGGCAGACCGAGACGGGCGGCCATCTGATCACCCCCCTGCCCGGCGCCACCGACCTGAAGCCGGGTTCGGCCACCCTGCCCCTGCCCGGCGTGGAGTTGCAGATCGTCGATGCGGAGGGCCAGGAACTGGTCGGCGCTGTCTCGGGCAATCTGTGCATCACCGACAGTTGGCCGGGCCAGATGCGCACCGTCTACGGCGATCATCAGCGCTTCTTCGACACCTATTTCTCGACCTATCCCGGCCGGTATTTCACCGGCGACGGCTGCCGCCGGGATGCTGACGGCTATTACTGGATCACCGGCCGGGTCGACGACGTCATCAATGTCTCGGGCCACCGGATGGGCACGGCCGAGATCGAGAGCGCCCTGGTGCTGCACGACGACGTGGCCGAGGCGGCCGTGGTCGGCTATCCCCACGACATCAAGGGCCAGGGCATCTACGCCTATGTCACCCTGAACAAGGGGGTCGAGGCGACCGAGGATCTGCGCAAGGCCCTGGGCGCCCACGTCCGTCGCGAGATCGGCCCCATCGCCGCCCCGGATGTGATCCAGTGGGCGCCCGGCCTGCCCAAGACCCGGTCCGGCAAGATCATGCGCCGCATCCTGCGCAAAATCGCCGAGAACGAGATCGGCTCGCTGGGCGACACCTCGACCCTGGCCGATCCGTCGGTCGTCGAGGATCTGGTGAAGAACCGCGCGGGCTGATCAGGCCGGACTTGTGCGCCGCGCCCGGCGTCGTCAAAACCGGATCAAGGGGCCGGCTGTAGCGCCGAGGGCCCCAGTGCTTGGGTGGAGACGATAGGATGACGATCCGGTTCGACGGACAGGTGGCCATTGTGACAGGCGCGGGCGGTGGTCTGGGGCGGCAGCACGCCCTGGCCCTGGCGGCGCGCGGGGCCAAGGTGGTGGTCAATGATCTGGGCGGCGCCCGCGACGGTTCGGGCGGTTCCGCCACCGCCGCCGAGGCTGTCGTGGCCGAGATCGAGGCCGCCGGCGGCGAGGCCATGGCCAACGCCGCCTCAGTCACCGACTTCGCCGCCGTTCAGACCATGGTCGAGGCGGCCATGGCGAAATGGGGCCGGGTCGATCTGCTGGTGAACAACGCCGGGGTCCTGCGCGACAAGAGCTTCGCCAAGATGGAGCTGGAGGACTTCCGCTTTGTCGTGGACGTGCATCTGATGGGGGCGGTCAACTGCACCAAGGCGGTGTGGGAGATCATGCGCGGCCAGAACTACGGCCGCATCGTCATGACCACCTCGTCCTCGGGTCTGTACGGCAATTTCGGCCAGTCGAACTATGGGGCGGCCAAGATGGCCTTGGTCGGTCTGATGCAGACCCTGTCGATCGAGGGGGCCAAGAACGACATCCGCGTCAACTGCCTGGCGCCCACGGCCCATACCCGCATGACGGAAGACCTGGGCGCCGCCCTGCCCCTGGAGGCCCTGGATCCGGCGCTGGTGACGCCGGGTCTGCTGTATTTGCTGAGCCGGGACGCGCCGAGCCGCTGTATCCTGGCGGCCGGCGCCGGCGGGTTCGAACGCGCCTATGTGACGCTGACCGAAGGCGTCCACATCTCGGGCGAGGATGCGCCGGAACAGGTGGCGGCCCAGTTCGACGCCATCTCCGACCGGGCGAAAGAGATCGTGCCGGAGATGGGCGCCGCCCAGGGGATGATCGAGCTGACCAAGGCCCAGAAGGCGCACGCCTCCTGAGCCTTCATGTCGGCGCGGTCAGCCGATCGCGCCGACGCAGCCTTCCGCCTCGCCCGGCGTCAGTTCCGCCTCGGTCAGGGCGATGGTCCAGCCGTGGTGGGTGTTCAGGCCCCAGCGACGAGCGCCGCCGCCGTCGCCGGCGTCTCCGCCGGCGGTGACGACCACGCGGCGGCCCTTCGGCAGGGCCGGCGGATCGATCTTGCCGACGGCCAGAGACGTCGGCGTCTCGCCGCCGTAACCGTCGAACACGCTCAGCATCGACCATTCACGGCGAAGGCCCATCCACCAGGCGTCCTCGGTATTGATGGCCAGAACGGCCACGCCATGGCCCTCGGCGGCGAAGGCCAGGGCCTTCTGCGGGTCGCGCACCATCTTGATGTCGGCGGCGGCGCCGAAACGCAACCGGGCGCCGTCATAGGCGCGGGTCGGCTCGATCGGGGCCCAGACCTGGACCTGCAGCCGGCCCTGACGCGCCAGCCCCCAGCCGACGATCTCACGCCAGAGGTGTTCGACCGCCTCTGCGTTTTCGGGGCGGCACTTGGACAACATCCGCGACAGGACGGTCTGCTCGCGGTCGGGGCGAAGCTTGGTGTGGGGCCCCGTGGGGGCGTCCTTGGCGCGGCCGACGGTGGCGGCGACGGCGAGACGTTGTTCGAACAGGGCCAGAATCTGATCGTCAATGGCGTCGATCTCGGCGCGCAGGGCGGCCAGGGCCTGTTGTTCCGGGGTCAGTTCGACCACTTCGGGCCACACTTTCTGGACGTTGGAATGGGGCATGGGTTCGGGCTTTCGGCAAAAGGGGAATTTCGATGTGCAGGGGCGGACAGCCGCTCTGGTCCAGAGCGGTCGCCGGCGAGACTGTCAGGGACGAAAAGCGCCCGACGCCTCAGCCGGCGTATCGAAAGCCGTAAAAGCCGTAGCCGAAATAGAGGCCGGACACCGCGCGCGAACGGTCGAAGGAAACAGAAAGAACGCGCTGGCGGGACATGGGTCCGGGTCCGGTTATGCGGATCGTTCGCGATCCGAGCGGCCTTAAAGCACGCAAAGACCGTGCGCCGTCAAGCCCTATCGGCCCCCAGGAGGACGAAACGCGTCCGGTTATCGCTGGAATCCTGAAGATCGTTGCGCAGGATCGACAGGCCATAGACCTCGGCGGCCCCTACCGGCGCAATGGCCGCCTGGGTCGGATCGCCCGCCTCGGCGACGTCGCGGGCGGCGCCGGCGGTGTCGAAATGCTCGACCACGTTCAGCTTCAGGCCCTTCAGTGTCCGTTCGCACTGAGCCAGGGCGATGGGGTGGCTGAGCACCCGCTTCAGATCGGCGATGCGCGCGCCGTCCAGTCCCATCAGGGCGTGGCGGATCGGCCGCCAGGCTTCGGCGACCACGCGAAGGCCGGAGTCGCGCACCAGGGTCGCGGCGGGTTCGACCACGCCGATGGAGGAGTTCTCGACCGGGATCAGGGCGCAGTCGCAGTCGCCGCCCTTCAGGGCTGCGATGGCCTCGGCGAAGGTCTCGAACGGCACAGCCTCGTCCCAGGGGCGAAGGGCCGTGCAGGCCTCATGACTGAAGGCGCCGGGCGCGCCCTGATAGGCGACCCGACCGGGGTTGTCGTCTTGCTGTGTTGGCTTGTCCATATTCATCACTTCCGACGGACCGCCGAAAGCCTTCCCTTTGCTGGCCGCCGATCAGACGGAGCATAGTTGTCCGAGCCGTGACCGTTTCGCGCCGTATCTGCGGCGCCGCTTTCGTCCCCACAAGCCGAATGTGATCGTGGGGTGCTTTCGGGCCGCGCATGGTGCGGGTAGCGTCGCAGTTCGCATCTTCCGGAGCCGCTCATGTCCCTCATCACCAGCTCCAACCGTCGGGCCGTGTTGACGGGCCTGGCGGGAGCCCTTGCAGGCTGCGCGCCGACGCCTGCCGTCCTGCCGACGACAGGGTTCGCCCCGCGCCGGATCGCGCCGATCCTGATGACGCCCGAGCGGATCATACGCATCACCGTCTGCACCCGTCCTTTTCGCCCGACAGGCCCGCGCCTGAACGTGGAGGCGGTCGGCGAGACCAAGGTGGTTCACAACTATGGCCACGGCGGCAGCGGCTGGTCTTTGTCCTGGGGCTCCAGCGCTATCGCAGCGCGCAAGGCCATGGCCCTGGCGGGTCTGGCGGGCGGTCCGCCCGTGGTCGCGGTGATCGGCAGCGGCGCCCTCGGCTTGACGTCGGCGCTCCAGCTTCAGCGCATGGGGGCGCGGGTGACCATCTATGCGCGCGAACGGGCAGCCTTCACCCGATCCATGCGCGCCACAGGCAGTTGGACGCCGGACAGCCGCATCGCCGACGCTGATCGCGTCGCGGCTGACTTCCCCGCCCTTTGGGAACAGATGGCGCGCGAGACCTACGCCACTCACCAGACCTATCTGGGGACAGAAGGCGATCCGGTCGTCTTTAGCGACCGCTATATGCTGTCGGGCGCGGCCGACCTGCCGCGTACGGTCGAACCGCCGCCGATCCTTACCGCGCCTGGGATAAAGCCGATCCGATTCGCCGAATACAGGCTGGACGGGCTGGCGCCGCGTTCCATCCCCCTCCCCGCCTCCGCCTCGCCCTTTCCGGTGGGGGAGACCCGGATGGTCAGCGCCATGCAGTTCAACGTCGCCGAACTGGCGCACCGGTTGGAGACCGAGTTTTCGAGCCAGGGCGGCCGGATCGAGACCCGCGCCTTCAACACGCCGACGGATCTGACAGCCCTGCCCGAGAAGATCGTGGTCAACTGCACCGGCTATGGCGCAAAGGCTCTGTTCGAGGACAAGGAGATGATCCCCGTGCGCGGCCAGATCGCCTGGCTCGCGCCCCAGCCGGAGGCCAACTACGGCCTGCATTTCCGGGGCGTGACCGTGCTGTCGCGACCGGACGGCATCGTGGTTCAGGCCACGCGCAATGACATGAACGGCGTCGGCATCGACGACGAGACGCCGGACCGGGCCGAGGCGAACGCGACCATCGGCCTCGTCGCCCCGCTGTTTCCGTCGATCAGGCGGCTTCCGACCGGCTGATCCGGCCTGCCTTCAACCGCTCGGCCACCAGGAAGGCCAGCTCCAGCGCCTGGTCGGCGTTCAGGCGCGGGTCGCAATGGGTGTGATAGCGGTTGGACAGGTCGTCCTCGGTCACGGCCTGAGCGCCCCCGATGCATTCGGTGACGTTCTGGCCGGTCATCTCCAGATGGACGCCGCCGGGGTGCACCCCTTCCGCCTCCGCCACGTCGATGAAGGTCCGCACCTCGCTGAGGATCCGGTCGAACGGCCGGGTCTTGTAGCCGTTGCCGGCCTTCAGCGTATTGCCGTGCATCGGGTCAATGGACCAGATCACCTTGCGGCCCGAGGCCTTCACTTCGCGCATCAGCTTGGGCAGGCGTTCGCCGACCTTGTCGTGACCGAAACGGCCGATCAGGGTCAGTCGGCCCGACACATTGTCCGGGTTCAGGACGTCGATCAGGGGCAGAAGGTCGTCGGCCGTCATTGTGGGTCCGCACTTCACGCCGATAGGGTTCTTGATCCCCTTCATGAACTCGACATGGGCGCCGTCCAGCTGACGCGTGCGTTCGCCGATCCACAGCATATGGGCCGAGGTGTCGAACCATTCGCCCGAACCGCCGTCCAGCCGCGTCAGGGCGCTCTCGACGTTCAGGAGAAGGGCCTCGTGGCTGGTGAAGACCTCGACCCGGCTCAGATCCGGATGGGTCTCGGGCGTGACGCCGACCGCCTCCATGAAGGCCAGGGCCTCGGTGATCTTGTCGGCCAGCTCGCGGTACTGGGCGCCGGCGGCGTTGTCGCCCGCAAAGCCCAGGGTCCAGCGATGGATGTTGTACAGGTCGGCGTAGCCGCCCCCCGCGAAGGCGCGCAGCAGATTCAGGGTCGAGGCCGACTGGTTGTAGGCCCGGATCAGACGCTGGGGGTCGGGCATGCGCTCTTCGGCCGTGAAGCCCATGCCGTTGATGATGTCGCCGCGGTAGCTGGGCAGTTCGACGCCGTCGATCTCTTCCAGAGGCGAAGAGCGCGGCTTGGCGAACTGGCCGGCGATCCGCCCCACCTTCACGACCGGCTTGCGCCCCGCGAAGGTCAGGACCACGGCCATCTGCAGGATCAGGCGGAAGGTGTCGCGGATATTGTCGGTCGAGAACTCCTTGAAGCTCTCGGCGCAGTCGCCGCCCTGGAGCAGGAAGGCCTCGCCCCGCTCGACCTGCGAGAGTTTCGACGTCAGGCGTCGCGCCTCGCCGGCGAAGACGAGCGGCGGCAGGGCGCGCAGTTCGTCCTCGACCAGGGCCAGGGCTTGCGGGTCTGGATAGTCCGCCGGCATGTGCAGGGCGGTCTTGGTTCTCCAGCTTTCGGGGGTCCAGCGTGTCATCCGGCAAGAATAGGGCCTTGCCGCCGCAGGAACAACGAAAAGACGAACAGATATTGCGGCGGAGACCCAATTCTCGGCTGGCGGCGCCGGAAAAGGCGCCGTTTTGGCGCGCCCGGACCGTGAAATTTCCACGACATCGCCATCTGGCTCTGGCGTCCTGACAGGGCCGCCCCATCTCGTCGGAGGGGGCGAACCGTGAGCCGGAGATGCGCCATGACGTCTTACGACCTGACCCTGGACGAGATGCTGTCAGATCCCATCGTGCGTCGGCTGATGGAGCGCGACGGGGTCGCCGAGGCCGAGGTGCGCGGCCTGTCCGACTATGTGCGGCGGCGGCGAGGCCCGCAGAACCGCTCACCGACGCCCGCGCGTATCGGCGAGGAGCCGCGCGTCTTCATCGGCTAGGCCGGCTCGCAAGCTTCTTGCGTAGGAGCGGCGCGAGAGAGGCCGCGTCACAAGTTTTTGGCGGATAAAGCCCGTCAGCCTTCATCTTTCTGTTTCATGAAGCGCGCATCGGTGGCATCGCTTGCGCCCCCCTTTCATCTTCCACCCACAAAGACCGATGTCCGAAGAATTCTATCGCATGAAGCGCCTGCCTCCGTATGTGATCGCGGAGACCAACGCCATGCGAGCCGCCGCCCGTCAGGCCGGTGAGGACGTCATCGACCTCGGCATGGGCAATCCGGACCTGCCGCCGCCGCCGCACGTCATCGACAAACTATGCGAAGTGGCGCGAAAGCCGGACGCCCACGGCTATTCGGCCTCCAAGGGCATACCCGGCCTGCGCCGGGCCCAGGCCAACTACTATGGCCGTCGTTTCGGCGTCGATCTGGACCCCGAGACCGAGGTCATCGTCACCATGGGCTCCAAGGAGGGGCTGGCCAGTCTGGCGACGGCCATCACCGAGCCGGGGGACGTGGTCCTGGCGCCCAACCCCTCCTATCCGATCCACACCTTCGGCTTCATCATCGCCGGCGCCGCCATCCGCAGCGTGCCGACCACGCCGGATGAACGCTATTTCGAGAGTCTGGAACGGGCCATGGCCTATACGGTGCCGCGCCCCAAGGTTCTGGTGATGAACTATCCGTCGAACCCGACGGCCGAGACCGTCGACCTGGCCTTCTATGAGCGGGTCGTCGCCTTCGCCAAGGCCAATGACCTCTGGATCATCAGCGACCTGGCCTATTCCGAACTCTATTACGACGGCAAGCCGACCGTCTCGATCCTGCAGGTGCCGGGCGCCAAGGACGTGGCGATCGAGTTCACCTCCCTGTCAAAGACCTACAGCATGGCCGGCTGGCGCATCGGCTTCGCCGTCGGCAATCGCAAGCTGATCGCCGCCATGGCGCGGGTGAAGTCCTATCTCGACTACGGCGCCTATACGCCGATCCAGGCGGCCGCTGTCGCGGCCCTGAACGGTCCGCAGGACATCGTGGATCAGAACCGCGCCCTGTATCATCGCCGCCGTGACGTCCTGATCGACAGTTTCGCGCGGGCGGGGTGGGACATCCCCAAGCCCGCCGCTTCCATGTTCGCCTGGGCGCCCGTGCCCCCCGCCCTCGCCCACCTGGGAAGTCTGGAGTTCTCCAAGCAACTGTTGACCCACGCCAAGGTCGCGGTGGCGGCGGGCGTCGGCTACGGCGAGAACGGCGAGGGCTTCGTGCGGATCGCCCTGGTCGAGAACGAGCATCGGATCCGTCAGGCCGCGCGCAACATCAAGACCTATCTGAAGTCGATGGGCGTCAATGTGCCGCCGGGACGCGACGTGCCGGACGTCTGAGGATCAGGCTCTCGCTTTAATCTGGAGCCTGATTCACGGTTTCGGCGGAATCGCGAAGCGATTCCACTTCAACCGATCAGGCTCTAAGGCCGGCTTCTGACTTCCCAGTCCAGGGTCCAGCGGTTCGGCCCGGCGCGCTTCAGCTCCGTCACGGCCGCCGGAACCTGCCGGTCCAGACCGTCCAGCAGCGCCACCCCCTGGCCGATCGAGGCGATGGTGGCGTTTGTCTGCCAGAAGGGCCCGCCCAAACCTCTGAGCGAGAAGCGGATATGAACCGTGTCGTTGATCTGCGGCATCGACACTCTCGTCGCGTTCGCAAGCTGGGCTGCAAGGCGTCTATGAGGGAAAAGATGGTGGATGCGACAGGGATTGAACCTGTGACCCCCTCGGTGTGAACGAGGTGCTCTCCCGCTGAGCTACGCATCCATGCCTTGCGGAGGCGGCGACATAGCCCGGTCGCTCGCGCGGCGCAAGCGTCCGTTTCAGATTCCGGCCGCCTGAACGGCTTCGGGCGTCTCCGCCTCCGGATCGCCGGGCAGCCAGGCCACGTGGCCGTCATAGATATCGACGTTCAGAATGCCTTCCTCCCTGGCCACCAAGACCGGGACCAACATCTGACCGGTCACGTTCGTCGCCGTCCGCATCATGTCGATGACCCGGTCGATGGCGACGATATAGCCGATGCCTTCCAGCGGCAGGCCGGCGGTGGACAGGGTCAGGGTCAGCATGACGATCGAGGTTCCCGGAACCCCCGCCGTCCCCAGCGAGCCCAAGACCGCAGTCAGGCCGATCAGTATGTATTGGGTCAGGGTCAGGTCGATCTGAAAATACTGGGCGATGAAGATCGAGGCGATGGCGGGATAGATGGCGCCGCACCCGTCCATCTTCACATTGGCGCCCAGAGGCACGGCGAAGGCGGCGTAGGCCTGGGGCACGCCCAGCCGCTCGACCGTCTGGCGCAGGGTGATCGGCAGGGTTCCCAGCGACGACGAGGTGGCGAAGGCCGTCTGCTGGGCCGCGAAGGCGCCGCGGAAGAAGCTGACGACCTTCAGGCCATGGAGCTTCAGCAGCCCCGAATAGACGACCAGTATGTGGAACAGGCAGGCGGCGTAGATGGCGCCGATAAACTTCAGCAGGGGCAGAAGCGCCTCCCAGCCATAGCCGCCGACGACCGAGCCGATCAGGCCGAAGACGCCGATGGGGGTCAGCTGGATCACCCAGCGGGTGATGCGGAATATGACGGACGCCCCCTCGTCCACCAGTCGCCGCACGCCCTGGGCCCGATCGCCCAGCGCGACCAGAGCCATGCCGACCAGGGCGGAGAAGAAGATGATCTGCAACACCTTGCCTTCGGCCAAGGCGGCGAAGGGATTGGTGGGGACGACGCCGATCAGCACCTCCAGCGGCGTCGGAATGACCCTTTCCTTGACCTCGCCCAGCGGCAGGTTCGACAGGCCCACGCCCGGATTGATCAGATGGCCGAAGGCGAAACCGACCAGCACGGCCAGCAGCGACGTGATCGCGATCCAGACGAGGGTGCGCACGCCCAGGCGGACGGCCCCCGCCCCTTCTCCCAACTTGGCGATCGAGCTGGCGATGGTGAACAGCACCAGGGGCGCCACCACCATGCGGATCAGGTTCAGATAGACGTCGCCGATCGGCTGCAGCCAGGTCTCGGCGCGTTCACGCAGAATCAGGCCGGCGATCACCCCCAGGGCGAGGCCCGCGAAGGTGCGCTGCCAAAGCGGAATCTGGAAGAAGCGGGAGATCATGAAGGGCGCTTTCGGCTGGGATGGGCCAATCTGTCCATCGGCCCGCCGTTCCGCAACCGTCGTCGTGCCCGAACATGGCCAGTTTTCCTGCGTGCAGGCTTAAGCGCAGCTCTTTCAGGCCTTCAGGGCCCGCCTTACGTAAAACTCGGCCAGAATGCCGTCGATCGCCTCTTCCACGTCTTCGAAGGCGTCGATCAGGACGTCTCCGCCCAGGGTGTCCACCGGCACGGGCGTGTAGCCGAAGGTGGTCAGGACACAGGGCATGTCGGCGTCGCGGGCCGCCTCGGCGTCGGGCGCGGCGTCGCCGACCATGATCGCGCGGGCCGGGTCACCGCCCGCCATCGCCACAGCCTCTTTCAGATGCGCGCCAGAGGGTTTGCGCGCGCTGACCCGATCGGGGCCGGCGACGGCCAGGAAATGGCGGCGAAGATCAAGCCGGTCCAGCAACAGTTCAGACAGGTCCGACCGCTTGTTGGTGGCGACCGCCAAGACTGCGCCGCGTTCGGCCAGGCGTTCCAAGGTCTCGACGACACCCTCGAACGCCCGCGAGCCGTCGGCGATATGGGCGGTGTAATCGACCAGGAACCGCTCAAAGAGCGCATCGGACCGGGCCCGTTCCACATCGGCGCCGGCCGCCTCGAACCCATGCGCCAACAGGGCGCGCGCGCCCGAGCCGATCAAGGTCCTCGCCGCTTCGGGTCGCGCAGGGGGCAATCCCTCCTCGACCAGCAGACGGTTCAGGGTTCCAACCAGATCCGGAGCGGAATCGACCAGGGTGCCGTCCAGATCGAAGAGGACGGTCCAGCCGTCCAGGTCACGCAGGCTCATCGTCGCCCTGTCCGTCTAGAAGAGAACTGAGGGGTTCATGATCCGCTGCGGATCGATGGCGCGTCGGATGGCGGCCATGGTCTCGATCTCCAGCGGCGACTTGTAGCGTTTGACCTCTTCGGTCTTCAGCCGACCCAGGCCGTGTTCGGCCGAGATTGAGCCGTCGTAACGCCCGACGACGTCGTGAACGACCTGCGAGCCCTCTTTCCAGCGGCCGATGAAGGCCGCCACATCCTCGCCGACGCCGGGCAGGATGTCGTAGTGCAGATTGCCGTCGCCGACGTGGCCGAACACCGAGACACGGGCGCCGGGATGGAAGCGCTCGACGGCCGCTGTGGCCTCGTCGATGAATTCGGCGATGCGGCTGATCGGGACGGAGACATCGTGTTTCCACCCGCCGCCCTCGGGCTTCAGGGCCGCTGAATGCTCTTCACGCAGCCGCCAGAAGGCGGCGCGTTGCGCATCGTTCTGCGCTATGGCGGCGTCGGTGATCAGCCCCTCCTCAAAGGCGACTTCCAGCAGCCGCTCCATCTGGGCCTCGGCGCCCCCCGCCGTCCCGGACGCGATCTCGATCAACACATACCAATTCGGCGTCGTGTCCAGCGGTTCGCGGGTGTCGGGGATGTTCTTGAGCACCAGCTCCATGCCCAGACGTTTCATCAACTCAAAGGCCTCGACCCCGCCGCCGGTCTCCGCCTTGGCGCGGGCGAGCAGTTCGATGGACGCCGCAGCCGTTTCCAGGGCGACCACGGCGACCGCGCGCGACCGCATGATCGGAAACAGCTTCAGGGTGGCCGCAGTGACGACGCCCAGGGTGCCCTCCGCGCCGATCAGCAACTGCTTGAGATCATAGCCGGTATTGTCCTTTCGCAGCCGCTTCAGACCGTGAAAGACCTCGCCGTTCGGCAGGACCGCCTCCAGGCCCAGGACCAGGTCCCGCATCATGCCGTAGCGCAGCACCTGGGTGCCGCCGGCGTTGGTGGAGATCACCCCCCCGATCGTCGCCGAGCCTTCGGCCGCCAGGCTGAGCGGAAAGGCCCGTCCGGCCGCCGCCGCCGCCTGCTGGGCCTCCAGCAGGGTCAGACCCGCCTCCACCGTCATGGCGTCGTCCAAGGGGGTCACGTCGCGCACGGCCCGTATCTTCTTGAGGGACAACAACACCTCGCCGAACGGGATCTGTCCCCCGACCAGGCCCGTGCCCCCGCCCTGGGGGGTGACGGCCACGCCTGACTGGGCGCAGATGGCGATCGCCTTGGCGGTTTCCTCGGTCGAGCGCGGCGTCAGCAGAATAGGCGTATGACCCGTCCAGCGGTTTCGCCACTCCGTCAGGGACGGGGCGATGACCTCTGGATCCTGGGTCCAGCCGCCAGGGCCGAGGGCGGCCTTCAGCGCGTCGAGGACAGCGGTCGAGGGAATGGCGTGGGGCATTCGCCCCTTTTGTCAGGCGTCGCGATCGGTTGAAAGGCGTTTTCGCGCCATTTCACCTCCTCCCTTATCTGCCGTACAAGACGCCATGGCTCCGCTTCGTCCCGACACCCTGGCCGTCGCCCTGGCGCGCATCTTCGAAGGACCGATGATCGATCGCGCCAGTTGGTTCGCCCTGACCGGGGGCGAGCGGCTGTTTGCGGCGGGCGATCCGTCCGACACCCTCTATCTGGTCCGCTCAGGCCGGCTGGGGGTGTTTCACGTCGAGACGGATCAGCCGCCCCAGCTGGTCGGCGTCATCCGGCCCGGAGAGCCGGTCGGCGAAATGGCCATGGTGGCCGGCACCCCGCACACCGCGGACGTGGTCGCCCTGCGCGACACCGAAATCCTGGCCCTGCCGCGCGAAGCCTTCTTCGACGCCGCTCGATCCGAGCCGGATCTGCTGGTCGAACTGTCGCGTCTGATGATCCATCGCGCCCGCGAGCGGGCCGTGGGCGCCGCCGAGCCCAGCGTCTTCGGCTTCGTCTCGGCCCGCCCGCGTCCGATCCGCGCCTTCGTCGAACGGATCGCGGCGGGCGTCCAGGCCATGGGCTTCACCTGCAAGGTGATCGATCAGTCGGCTCTCAGCTCGGCCGCCGACTGGTTCAGCCGGGTCGAGGACGACCACGACTATGTCCTCTATGTCGCCGAACTGGACCAGAAGGCCTGGGCCGAGCCGTGCGCCCGCCAGGTCGATCGCCTGTTCATCGTCGGCAGCGGGCTTCTGGCCCCGCCGTCGGACCTGCCCCGGCGTATGGGCTTCGGCGACGGCCGGCGTCTGACCGATCTGATCCTGCTGCGCGATCCACGCATGAACCGGCCGGCCAACACTCGCGTCTGGCTCAATGTGCTCCAGCCGGACCGCTGGTTCCATTGCGTCGAGGGAGTCGAGACCGATTCAGACCGCATGGCCCGCGTCATCACGGGCACGGCGGTCGGCCTGGTCCTGTCGGGCGGCGGGGCGCGGGCCTATTGCCACATGGGGGCGATCAAGGCCCTGGAGGAGGCCCGGGTCCCCATCGACTTCGTCGGGGGCGCCTCCATGGGGGCGGTGGTGGCGGCCGGACCGGCCATGGGCTGGTCGTTCGAGCGGCTGGACTTCGAGATCCGTCGCGCCTTCGTCGAATCCGACCCCTTGTCCGACCTGGCCTTTCCCATCATCGCCATGTCGCGCGCCCGCAAGGTGGCCCGGCTGCTGGAGCGGGCCTATGGCGACACCGATCTGGCCGATCTCTGCCTGCCCTTCTTCTGCGTCTCCTCCAACCTGACGTCCGGCCGGATCGAGGTTCATCGCGCGGGCCTGATGCGCCGGGCCATGCGCGCCTCGATCGCCATTCCCGGCGTCCTTCCGCCCGTGGTCATGGACGGCCAGGTTCTGGTGGACGGGGCGGTGCTGAAGAACTTCCCCACCAGCGTGATGCGCCAGCTGAACAACGGCCCCATCATCGGCGTGGACATGTCCCAGACCCGCGGCGTCGATCCGGCCGCCCTGGAGAATCCCCCCTCCTGGTGGAAATGGGTGCTGTCGGGCGCCTGGAAGGCCGGCCCGCCCATCGTCTCCATCCTGATGCGCTCGGCCACCATCACCACCGACGCCGAGATGGAGCAGTCGCGCGCCGCCGCCGACGTCCTGATCCTGCCGCGAACCGGCGGGACCGACATCCGCGACTGGAAGGCCTATGAGGAGCCGGTCGCCTCAGGCTACGCGGCGACCCGGGCGGCCCTGGCGGACCTGCCCGTTCCCGTCACCCACCTGCGGCGGCGATCCCGCGCCTTCGACCTGTAAGTTCAGAGCGGGGCGCAGGCCTGTTCCAGCCAGGCCCGCACCTCGCCCTCGACCAGGGGGCCGACCTTGGCCAGGGTCTCGGCGTGATAGGCGTCGACATAGGCCCGCTCGTCCGGGGTCAGCAGATCGACGTCGATCAGCTTGCGGTCGATCGGGGCGAAGGTCAGCTGTTCGAACCCGTGCATCGGCCGCTCTCCGCCCTCGGGAACCACGGCCGGCGTCACCACCTGCAGGGTCTCGATGCGGACGCCCCAATGGCCCTCGCGGTAATAGCCGGGCTCGTTGGACAGGATCATCCCCTCCAGCAGCGGCTGGCTGGTGCCCCATTTGGCGATCCGCTGCGGCCCCTCGTGGACGCCCAGATAGGAGCCGACGCCGTGGCCGGTCCCATGGTCGTAATCCAGCCCCGCCGCCCACATCGGCGCCCGCGCTATGGCGTCCAGCGCCATGCCGCTGGTCCCCGCCGGGAAGCGGATCGTCGCCATGGCGATATGGGCCTTCAGCACCAGGGTGAACTTGTGACGCTGGTCCGCCGTCGGCTCGCCCACCGCCATGGTGCGGGTCACGTCGGTCGTCCCGTCCAAATACTGGCCCCCGCCGTCCACCAGCAGCAGGGAGCCCTTCTCGATCTTGCGGATCGTGGCCCCGACCGGCTTGTAATGCGGCAGGGCGCCGTTCGGCCCGGCTCCGGCGATGGTGTCGAAACTCAGGTCCTTCAGGGCGCCCGTCGCCTCGCGGAACCGCTCCAGGGTCTCCACCACCTCGCGCTCGTCCGGCAGGGTCTGCTGGGCGACCGTGTCGACCCAGTGCAGGAAGTTGGCCAGGGCGGCGCCGTCGCGAATATGGGCGCGTCGGCTGCCCTCGATCTCGACCGCGTTCTTGGCGGCGCGCGGAACGGCGCAGGGGTCCATGGCCCGCACCACCGTCGCCCCGGCCTGCTCCAGCCGGTCGAAATACCAGGCGGACGACAGGGCGGGATCAATCATCACCTTCTTGCCGGCCAGACTATCCAGCGCCTCCCCCAACCGCTCGGGCGCCTCCAGCCGCACGTCGTCGCCCAGCCAGCCGGGCAGTTCATTGGTCACCTTGGCCGGATCGAGGAACAGGCGCGCCTTGCCGTCGGCCTCCAGCACGGCCTGGCCGATCGGCAGGGGCGAGCGGATCACGTCGCCGCCGCGCACATTGAACAGCCAGGCGATCGACATGGGCGCGGTCAGAACCACGGCCTCGGCGCCGGCGTCCGCCACGGCCCGACCGATCCGCGCCCGCTTCGCCGCATGGGGCTCGCCGGAATAGACGTCTTCGTGCGGGACGACCGGAGCGGTCGGCTGGGCCGGACGATCCGCCCCCCAGGCCAGGTCCAGCGGATTGGCCTCGACCGGCCTCAGCTCCGCCCCCGCCTTCTGGGCCGCCGCCTTCAGCGGGACCAGGGCGTCGGGGCTGTGCAGACGCGGATCATAGCCGATCACCTGGCCGGGCTTGGCCGTCTCCAGATAGGCGGCGACGTCGTTCAGGTCGCGCCGTTCGAACAGGGACGGATCGGTCTGGACCTTGACCTGCACCGTATAGCGGCCGTCGGTGAACATGCTGGCCCGGTCCTGGAACACCACGGCCGCCCCGGCCGAGCCGTTGAAGCCGGTGGCCCAGGCCAGCCGCTCGTTGGCGTCGGGCAGATATTCGTTCTGGTGTTCGTCCTCGTGCGGGATCAGGAAGCCGTCCAGCCCCTGCTTGGCCATCTCGGCGCGCAACAGCGGCAGGTGTTTGGCCCCGAAGGACGGATCGGTGGTCTCGTCGAAGGTCTGGCGCATCATCTCGTCTCTCGTTCCTCAGCCCATTCGCCGCAGCACCAGGGCGCTCCAGGCGTCGTGATGGATGCGCTTCTCCAGACGGAATCCCCGCGACGTATAGGCCGCCGTCACCCGACGTTCCTGGGTCCGCAGCAGGCCCGACAGTATGGCGACCCCGCCCAGGCTCAGCGCCGTCTTGATGTCCTGCGACAGGGCCACCAGCGGCGGGGCCAGGATGTTGGCGAAGACCAGATCATAGGGTCCGTGCTTTCTCACCCGCTGGTCGTTCAGGCCCGAGGCGTGGACGAAGCTGGCGTGGGCCTGGTTCAGGGCGGCGTTCTCATTAGCGATCCGCACCGAGGGGGCGTCGATGTCGGTGCCGATGGCGATTCGGCTGCCGGTGCGGGCCGCCGCGATCGCCAGGACGCCGGTGCCGCAGCCGACGTCCAGCACCCGCTCGAACCGCTCGCGCTTCAGCAGGTCGTCGAAGGCTTCCAGACAGCCGACCGTCGTGCCGTGGTGGCCGGTGCCGAAGGCGGCCCCGGCGTCGATCTTCAGATTGACGGCGTTCGGCGGAACCCGTCCCTCGTCATGGGCCCCATAGACGAAGAAGCGGCCGGCCCGCACCGGCGGCAGGCCCGACAGCGACATGGCCAGCCAGTCGGCGTCGGCCAGCTTCTCGACCGTGACGGTCACGGCATAGTCGGCCAGGGTCGCCTTCAGACCCTCGACCTCGTCCTCGGTCGTCGGGAAGGCGTCGATACGCCAGAGATTGCGATCCTCGTCCTCCTCCAGGATGGAATAGGTCGCCCCCTCCAGCATGGGATCGGCGTCGATGGCGGCGGCGGCGGCCTCGGCGCTGTCGCGCGAACCGCGCGCGATTATCTGAACTGCGGACTCGGACATTTCTCAAACACCGCTAAGATGGCGAATCGTTGCGATCCGGCGCTTCGTCTTCCCGACGCCGCCGGGCTTTTTATCTAACCGAGGGGTCGGGGAATACATGGCCAAGTCACCGTCTACGTCTAAACCTGCGTCGCCGAAACCGGCGACCGCCGCTTCCAAGCCTAAAGCCGCGCCGAAGTCGAGCGCTGTGAAGGCCGTCGCCGAGAAAACCGCCGCGCCCAAGGCGACCAAGCCCGCCGCTGCGAAGCCTGCGGCCAAGACGGCCGCCCCCAAGCCCGCCGCCAAGCCCGCCGCCAAGGCTCCGGCTGCGAAGCCGGCCGCCAAGGCCGCCGCTGCGAAGACCGCTGCGCCCAAGGCCGCACCGAAGGCGGCCGCCAAACCCAAGGCCGCTCCGGCCGCCAAGGCTGCGCCGGTGAAGGCCGCTGCGCCCAAGGCGTCCAAGCCCGCTGCAGCCAAGCCCGCCGCCAAGACCACAGCCGCGAAGCCGGCCGCCAAGGCCGCTGCGCCCAAGCCTGCCGCCCCGGCCGTCGTCGCTGCGCCGACGCCCGCTGCGGTCGTTGCGCCGGCCGCCGCCGCTCCGGCGCCGAAGCCGGTCGAAACGCCCAAGCCCGCCGCTCCGACCCCGGCCGCCGCGCCGAAGACGGATGAAAAGAGCTTCTTCGCCAAACTGGGCGATCTGATCTTCGGCAAGCGCTGAGTTCAAATCGCAGTCGAGACTGAAGCTCGCCGGACGGGTCCGCTCGTCCGGCGATTTCCGGTTCAGCGCAGCCGTTCCGCCAGAAAGTCCACGAAGACCCTTACCCGAGCCGGCATATTGGCGCCGCCCACAAAGACGGCGTGGATCGGCTCGCGATCACCAGGATTAAAGGCTTCCAGCAGCGGGACAAGCCGCCCCGTTTCGATGGCGTCCGCGACGCTGAAATTGCCCACTCGCGTCACCCCGACGCCGGCCAGCGCCAGCTGCGTCAGCGTCTCGCCATTGTTGGCCTCGATCGGTCCCCTCACCGTCAGAGCGTAATCCCGGCCGTCGCGCCGGAAGGGCCAGACCGGCTCGGCCCGACGGAAATTGAAGTTCAGACAGTCGTGATCGTGCAGATCCTCCGGGACCTGCGGCGCGCCCCGTCGCGCCAGATACTCCGGCGAGGCGACAATGGTCCGCCCCGTCTCGCCCAGTCGGCGCGCCGTCAGCGGACTGTCGGCCAGCGGTCCGAACCGGATGGCGACATCGGCCTGGCCCGCCGCCACATCGACCACGACATCGGTCAGGTTGAAGTCGATTAGTATATGCGGATACAGGCGGGCGAACTCGCCCAGCAGGGGCACGACACGCTGGCGACCGTGGGCCAGGGACGCGCTGACCCTGACCCGTCCGCGCGGCGCCCCTTGGTCGGAGATGACCCGCTCGGCATCGTCCAGATCGGCCAGGATCCGACGCGCCGCCGCCAGATAGGTCTGGCCCTCCGCCGTCAGCGTCAGCACCCGCGTGGTCCGCAGCATCAGCCGCACGCCCAGCCGCGCCTCGATCCGGTCGATGGTCCGGCTGACCGCTGACGGCGTCAAATCCAGCATACGGCCTGCGGCCGAAAAACTGCCGCTCTGCGCCACCGCAGCAAACACTTCCATCTCTCTCGCGCGGTCCACGCCGGTTGTCTGCATCTGTGCGTCCAGATCAAAAATCTTTGGCCTGAAGCCTGCCTAACGCTCGCGCGGATCGCCGTCCATCTGTGCGCCTGGACAAGGACATCGCCGAAGGACAACCATGAAACTCAATCCTCCCCTGCTCGCCCTCGCCGCCGGCGCCTTCGGTATCGGCGTGACCGAGTTCGCCCCGATGGGCCTCCTCCCCGTCATCGCCACCGATCTCGGCGTCTCCATTCCCACGGCCGGCCTGCTGATCAGCGCCTATGCCCTGGGCGTCATGCTGGGCGCGCCGCTGATGACCCTGACCACAGGCCGCATGCCGCGCCGAGCCCTGCTGATCGGTCTCGCCGCCATCTTCACCGTCGGCAATCTGCTGTCGGCGATCTCGACCGACTATTCGATGCTGCTGGTCGCCCGAGTGATCACCTCGCTGAACCACGGCGCCTTCTTCGGCGTCGGCTCGATCGTGGCCGCCGGCCTGGTCCCGCCGAACCGTCAGGCGGGCGCCGTCGCCGCCATGTTCATGGGCCTGACCATCGCCAATGTCGTCGGCGTGCCCCTGGCGACCTGGGCCGGCGACGCCCTGGGCTGGCGCGCCAGCTTCTGGGGCATCGCCGCCATCGGCGTGGGGGTCATGGCCGCCCTGCGCCTGACCCTGCCCCAACTCTCCGCTCCGACCGGCGGAAACATCGCCGCCGAGCTGCGCGTCCTCAGTCGCGGCTCCGTGCTGGCGGCACTGGCCCTGACGGTGATCGGCTCCAGCGCCATGTTCACCGTCTTCACCTATATCGCCCCGATCCTGCGCGAGCAGACCCACGCCTCGCTCGGCTTCGTCACCGCCATGCTGGTGACCTATGGGCTGGGCCTGACGCTCGGCAACTGGCTGGGCGGCAAGTTCGCGGACAAGTCCGTGGACCGGACCTTGATCGTGACCCTGGCCTCCCTGTCCGCCATCCTGGTCGCCTTCGCTGTCGCCATGCCGTTCGCGGTCCCGACCTCCATCCTGGTCTTCCTGTGGGGGATCGCCAGCTTCGCCCTGGTGCCGCCGCTCCAGGTGCGGGTCATGGGCGCCGCCGGCGATGCGCCCAACCTGGCCTCGGCGATGAACATCGGCGCCTTCAATTTGGGCAACGCCATCGGCGCGGCTGTGGGCGGAGCGGTCATCGCAGGAGGCCTCGGTTATCCAGCCGTGTCCTTGGCCGGAGCCGTCGCTTCCGGACTGGGCCTGTTGCTGGTCCTTTTCCTAAGCCGCAAGCGGACAGCGGTGGCGGCCCCCGCCACCTGCTGACGTCCGTCAGTGAAAGTCGCGCGACCCCGGCAAGATTCGGACGTCGCGCGGATGCCGGCCGGTCGGGCTGCGCGGGCCTTGCGGATATTTCACCGCATCCGCCCGCGACAGCTCGACCTCAAGGTCATAGTCCTCGGACAGCCGCCCCAGCTCGGCCGAACGATCGACGACCCGCCGGGCCATGAGGTGCAGCACGCCCTCGACGCTCTTCTCGACCGTGCCCTCCACCTCCATCAGCCGCGCGGCCATGACCTCGCGCCGGAAGGTTTCGAACAGCCGCGCCCACAGCAGGATGTTCACCACCCCGGTCTCGTCCTCCAGGGTCACGAAGATGGCGTTGCCCGTGCCGGGCCTCTGGCGCACCAGCACCACCCCCGCCGTCTTCACCAGCGCCCCGTGCCTCTTGGCGTAGACCGCCTCGGCGCTCAGCACCCGCTCGGCGTCGAACATCGGCCGCAGGATCTGCATCGGGTGCCCCTTCAGCGACAGGCGCGTCGTCTGATAGTCGGTGGCGATATGCTCCTTCAGCGGCATCAGCGGCAGGTTCGCCGCCGCCTCGACGCCCAGCTCCCGCGCCCGCGCCGCCTGGAACAGCGGCAGGGGCTCGTCGTCCGGCAAGCGTCTGACCGCCCACAACCCCTCGCGTCGATCCAGCCCCATCGATCGAAACGCGTCCGCATCCGCCAGCTTCCGCATCGCGGCCGCCTCCAGACCCGTCCGCCGCGCCATTTCCTCGACATCCGCGAAGGGCGCATCCCGCGCCGCGACGATCCGATCCGCCCAGACTTCCTTGAACCCGTCGATCTGCCGCATCCCCAAGCGTAAGGCCGGATAGTGCGGCCCCCGCGCCGTCGGCTCCAGCCTATTGTCCCAGAGGCTGTGGTTCACGTCGATCGCACGCACCTCGACCTTCTGCGGGCTCTCCTGCGCATCCCGCACCAGTTGGGCCGGGGCGTAGAAGCCCATCGGCTGGCTGTTCAGCAACGCACAGGCGAACACCGCCGGGTGATGACATTTGATCCAGGACGAGATGTAGACCAGCCTGGCGAACGACACCGCGTGGCTCTCGGGAAAGCCGTACGAACCAAAGCCCTTGATCTGCTCGAAACATCTTTGCGCGAAAGCGGGGTCGTAGCCGCGGGCGATCATCCGACCGACCATTCGCTCTTCGTACTTCCAGAGCGTCCCGTCGCCTCGAAAGGTGCCCATCGCCTTGCGCAGACCATTGGCCTCGGCCGAGGTGAACTCGGCCGCCACCATGGCGACCTTCATCGCCTGCTCCTGAAACAGGGGCACGCCCAGGGTCTTTTTGAGCACCTTCTTTAGCTCGTCCGGATCGTGCGGCGGGCCGGGTCGGGCGTAGTCCGGCGCCTCCAGACCTTGGCGTCGACGCAGATAGGGATGCACCATGTCGCCCTGGATCGGTCCCGGCCGGACGATCGCCACCTGAATGGCCAGATCGTAGAAGGTCGCGGGTTTCAGTCTCGGCAACATGTTGATCTGCGCCCGGCTCTCCACCTGAAAGACCCCGATGGACCGCCCTTCCTGAAGCATGCGGTAGACGGCCGGATCCTCGTCGGAAACCGTATCCAGCCGCAGGTCCGCCACCCCCAGCGACCGCATCAGATCGAACGCCTTGGCGATACAGGTCAGCATCCCCAGCGCCAGAATATCGACCTTCATCAGCCCCAGGGCGTCGATATCGTCCTTGTCCCATTCGATGAAGGTCCGGTCCGGCATGGCCGCATTGCCGATGGGCACGACCTCGTCCAGCCGGTCCTGGGTCAGGACGAAGCCGCCGACATGCTGTGACAGGTGACGCGGGAAGCCCAGCAGCCGCCGCGTCATGGCGACGGCGCGCGCGATCTGCGGGTTGGCGGCCTCAAGCCCGGCCTGCACGACATGACGCTCGGTCATGTCGCTGCCGAAACTGCCCCACTGACTGCCGGCCAGCCGCGCCGTGACGTCCTCGGTCAGGCCCAGGACCTTGCCGACCTCGCGAATGGCGCTGCGCGGCCGGTAACGGATGACCGTCGCCGCTAGGCCCGCCCTGTGCCGACCATACCGGTCGTAGATGTGCTGAATGATCTCCTCGCGCCGCTCATGTTCGAAATCGACGTCGATGTCCGGCGGCTCGTTGCGATCGGCCGACAGGAAGCGTTCGAACAGAAGATCATGCTGGCTGGGATCGACCGAGGTGATCCCCAGCACATAGCAGACGGCCGAATTCGCCGCAGATCCTCGTCCCTGACACAGGATGCCCTTGTCGTTCGCGACCTGGACAATGTCGTGGATGGTCAAGAAATAGGGCGCCAGATCGCGCTCCCGAATGTAGGCGAGCTCCTTGTCGAGATCATCGCGCACCTTCTGAGGCGCACCCTGCGGATATTTCTGGTCCAGGTTTCGATCGACCAGGTGCGCCAGCCAGTCCTGTGACGACCACCCCGGCGGGATCGGCTCCTCGGGATAGTTGTAGCAAAGATCCTCAAGGTCGAACCTCACCCGCGCCAGCATATTCTGCGTCTCCGCCACCGCCTCTGGCGCATCGGCGAACAGGCGGGCCATTTCCCGCGGCGGCTTCAGGCGGCGCTCGGCGTTCTCTTCCAGCCGTCGCCCTGCCGTCTCCAGAGTCACGCCTTCGCGGATACAGGTCAGGACATCCTGGAGGTCGCGCTGTCCGGCCTCATGATACAGGACGTCATTGACCGCCAGCAGGGTGGCGCCTGTCCGCTTCGCCATCGCCTTAAGCCGCGTCAGGCGGCGCCGGTCGTCGCCGGAACGGGTCATGGCCGCCCCCAGCCAGACCGCGCCCGGCGCCGCCGCGACCACTCGCGACAGCACGGCCTCCAAGCCTTCCAGACGAGGCGGCGGCATGACGATCAGCAGCAATCCCTCGGGCGCCGCGCACAGGTCGTGTAGGCCGATCTCGCATTGACCTTTCCTGGCCCGGCTGTTGCCCAGGGTCAGCAGGCGACACAGGCGCGCCCAGCCTCGGCGATCCTCCGGATAGGCCAGAATGTCCGGCGCGCCGTCATTGAACCGAAGCCGGGCGCCGAGAACCAGTTTGAAGGCCTGGGCGCGCTGCTTGACCCGGTCGCTGAGGGCCGGGTCGTTCATCGGATCCTCGACCCAGCCGACCTCGCCCGGACCGCCGCCCTCGCGCACCTTTTCCGGCGGCGACAGCCCTTCCTCCCTCAAGGCCTTCAGCGCGCTCCAGGCCCGGACCACGCCCGCCAGACTGTTGCGATCGGCCAGACCCATTCCCGTATGGCCCAGCAGGATCGAAGCCAGCACCAGTTCCTTCGGATGAGACGCCCCCTCCAGAAAGGAGAAGTTGCTGCGCGTCGCCAGTTCGGCATAGGCGGTCATGCGAAGACCCCGTGCAGGAACCAGCGCGGGGCCGGCTCCTCGCCGTAGAAGCCGGAACGGAACAGCCAGAAACGCCGCCCCTCCTGGTCCTCGACCCGGTAATAGTCGCGCGTCGGCTCCAGGGGGGCCTGCACCCTGCGCCACCATTCGGGCGCGAGGCGTTCGGGGCCTTCGACCCGGACCAGCCGGTGATCGACCCGCCGCCAGATGAAGCGGTTCGGCGGATGATCGGGCACTTCCGCCGTGGCCAGAACCGGCTGGGGCGGGTCGAATATCTGCAACGGCCGCAGCGGCGGGTCGGCAGGGTCCGGTTCGGGCCAGGCGACGATCTCGCCCAGGGAATGGGCGGCTGGGGGATGGGCGGCCGGGATCAGGCGGACGGCGCGTTCGGGCCAGTGCGACTCTATCGGCTCGAACCGGCTGACCGCCTCCGGTCCCAGGCGCGCCGTCAGCCGGTCGATCAGTCGCCCCAGATCTTCAGCGGTCGACGGGGCGGCCTCAAATCCCCGCTGGCGCGAGGCCAGGCGATCGGCGACCGTTACGGACAGACGCATCTGGTCGAAGCCGAAACCGGGCTCCAGTGGTCGCGCCAGATTGGCCAGCCGTTCGCGAAACAGGCGCAGCACGGCCGCCGCGTCGCGACTGGGGCGGCCCGTCCGCACGGTGATGTGGCGCACCTCTCCGTCCAGGCGGAAAAAGCCGGCCTGAAAGGCGCGCCCGCCCTGACCGCGCAGGTCCAGCCGGTCCATGGCCTCGACCAGCAGGTCGCCGATCACCGCCTCGATGTCCGGGGTCTCCGTGATCGGCTCGACCAGAACCCGGTCGACGGAAATCAGAGGAACGGGGCGTTCGGGGCGGATGCGGACGTCTTCGCGTCCCAACACCCGGTTCAGCCGCGTCGCCGCTGCGGCCCCGAACCGGGCGGCGATGGGCGCCGTGGGGCGGTCCGCCAGATGCGCCAGGGTCTTCAGGCCCGCGCGCGACAGGGCCTGGATCTCCTTGTCCGACACTTCCAGCGCCGCGACCGGCAAGCGACGCAGGGCCTGGCTCTGGTCCTCGCCCTGATAGATTCCGCCAGGACCGAAGCGGGCCAGGGCGCGCGCCGCCTCGGGCGTGCCGGCCAGGGCCAGGCGCGTCGCCAGACCCACGCCCTCAGCCCGCGCCCCGACCGCCCGGATCAGTCCTTCTTCACCCCCGAACAGGTGGGCGCAACCGGTCACATCCAGCGCCAGGCCGTCCGGCCCGTCCGTCGCCGCCATCGGGGTGAAGCGTCCGAAATCCAGCAGCACCCGTCTCAACAGGGCCGTGTCCGCCTCGGGCCGGTGCGGCTCCACGCGGATATCCGGCGCCCGCGCCCGCGCGTCCGCCAGAGTCATGCCCGGCGACAGACCCAGAGCCAGGGCGGAACCATTTGCAGCGGCCAAACGGAGCGCGCCCTTCACCTTTTCCACCAACACGGTGGCTGGTTCAGCCGTAGCGTCTGAGCCCCTCTCCTCGCGCCTCAGCCGATCTGTCGGCAGCAGGGGAAACCAGACCGCCAGATAGCGCCGGTCGTTGCGGCTGTTCATGTCCGGCATTCTGCCCGCCCTGTTCGAAGACTCCGCGCTCACGATCCCACTCCATGATCCAGCTTCTCGGCTGCGCGCCCAGCCGATGCCGCAACAGTTCGACCGCATAGGTCGGATGGCCAGGGGCCTCCGCTTCCAGCGCCCGCGACAAAGCCCCCCTGATCCGCCACCGCGTTTCGGCTGCACTGGGCTGGGGCTGGGCCGCCAACCGGGTCAGGAGTGCAGTCGCCCGTTCCTGCCCTGCCGCCATCGACAGGCGACGCGTGGCGGTCAGGCTCAGCACCTTGCTCTCGCCCCAGGCTGTCAGCAGCACCGCTCCCACGGCTCCACCGGCCAGGGCTTCCTCTCCCGCCGCCAGCAGCTCCTTCGTCTCCTTGACCCGCACCAGCACCAGCCGGCCGGGATCCAGCCCCAGTTCGCGCAGGCCCGCCCCATAGATCCGCCCCGTCTCCAGTTCGGCCATGGCCTGGACCCCCCAGACCACAGGTCGATCGCCCGCCGTCCGGCGGACCAGTCCCAGAGCGAACCCCAGGGCCGCTGTCGCATCAGGCGTAGTCGCGGCGTAAACCTCGTGCAGCCCATGGGTCGCCAGCCCGCCTAGATGCCGGTCAGCCGCCTCCAGTCCGAGATCGAAGCGCGCGTCATCCACTGGATGACCGGCTGCCTCCAGGGTTTTCAGATGTTGGCGCAGGGCTTCGATCTTGCGGTCGGACCGCACAACAGTTCTCCTTTTGTTCTCTTATATGCCTCTTTCAGGCCACGAAGAGTCAAGCGACCTCCAACGTGGCCATGGGAATTTATTCCGTCGCAGCGGGCCGAAATAGCGAGAATACTTGACTTTGTCGGAGGGGCTTCTATATCGCCCCCAGCCTCGGGACAGGTCTGCGATCCGCGCCGCCCGCTCGCCCAAAGAGGGGCGGTTCCGTCGCTGCTATGCACGCAGACGCTTTTCGTCCCAAGGATTCATGACAGAATTTACCCAACTGGGCCTTTCGCCCACGACCCTGCAAGCGGTCGCCGACACCGGCTATACGACCGCCACCCCCATTCAGGAACAGGCGATCCCCGTCGCCCTCGCCGGCCGAGACGTCCTGGGCATCGCCCAGACCGGCACGGGCAAGACCGCCGCCTTCACCCTGCCCCTGGTCGAGCGCCTGGCCTCCGGCCGCGCCCGCGCCCGCATGCCGCGCGCCATTGTCCTGGCCCCCACCCGCGAACTGGCCGACCAGGTCGCAGAAAGCTTCGCCAAATACGCCAAGGGCACCAAGCTGAGCTGGGTGCTGCTGATCGGCGGCGTCTCCATGGGCGACCAGGTGGCGGCGCTGAACAAGGGCGTCGACGTCCTGATCGCCACGCCCGGCCGTCTGCTCGACCTGTTCGAACGCGGCAAGATGCTGCTGACCGGCGTCGAGATCATGGTCGTGGACGAAGCCGACCGCATGCTCGACATGGGCTTCATTCCCGACATCGAGCGGATCTTCAAACTGACGCCGCCGCGTCGCCAGACCCTGTTCTTCTCGGCCACCATGCCGCCCGAGATCACCCGGCTGACGACCGCCTTCCTCAAGGACCCGACACGGATCGAGGCCTCGCGTCCGGCGATGACCGCCGACACCATCACCCAGTACCTCGTCCGCATCCCCACCTCAGACCCCAAGGCCAAGCGCGCCGCCCTGCGCGCCCTGATCGGTCGCGCCGACGTGCGCAACGGCATCGTCTTCTGCAACCGCAAATCCGAGGTCGATATCGTCGCCAAATCCTTGAAAAAACACGGATTTGACGCAGCCCCCATTCACGGCGACCTGGATCAGTCGCATCGGATGAAGACATTGGCCGATTTCCGCTCGGGCGCGCTTAAGATCCTGGTGGCGTCCGACGTCGCCGCGCGCGGTCTGGACATTCCCGACGTCAGCCACGTCTTCAACTACGACGTCTCGCACCACGCCGACGACTATGTGCACCGCATCGGCCGCACGGGTCGGGCCGGCCGTCTGGGACAGGCCTTCATGATCGTGACACCGGCCGACGACAAGTCGTTGGATAAGGTGCTCAAGCTGATCAAGAAGGAGCCGGAGGAGTTGGTCCTGGACGGCGTCGATTTCGACACGACCAAGAAGCCCGCCCAACGCGATGACAAGGGCGGGCGCGAAAGAACCGGCCGCGGCCGGGCGCGATCAACGGACAAGACGGAACAGGCCGTCGCGGCGTCGGCGGAAATCCCGACCGAAGCGCAGACCGCCGAGGCTCCGGCCCGCTCTCGCAGCCGCCGCAAGACCAAGCCGGAGGCCGCGCCTCAGCCGGCGGTCGAGGCGACCCTCTCCGAGCCGGTTTCTGTCGATTCGGATCGTCCCGCCCGTGCGGAACGCGAGCCTCAACTGCGCCAGTCCGATCGCCGCGGCGAACGCCGGCCGGAGGAGCGCGAGCGGACCGGCGTCAAGGGTTTCGGCGACGACATACCCGCCTTCCTGCGCCGGCCGGTGATCATTCACGGGTGATCCTCGACGATTTACGCCCTCTCCCCTTCTGCTGTTTACCCGGTGTTACGGATGGACACCTAATGTCAGCGAAACTCTAGAAGGGGGTTGGAGCGTAGAATGACGGCCGAGCTGGAGACGACGGTCAGAGGGCCTCAGGCTTACGCCTTCGCGCACCATGTCATCGACGAGATGGAAAAGGCCGGCGTCTGGCCGACCCGGCTGAACTTCGAGCTCTGGCTTCATTACCTTGACGACCGCGAGAGCCCGCTCGCCTGCGAGATCGACCGGCTCCTGGCCGCGTCGGACATCATATCGGACGAGGTGTCGGAGCGGCTCGCCGCCGAATTCCTGCCGCGCGGCCGCTTGTCGGAGCAGATTCGCGACGCCGGCGCCGTGCTGGACCGGGAACTGGCCAGCGTCGCCCACGCCATCGCCAAGGCCCATAAGACCCAGGCGGACTATGGCGACACCCTGGCGGATGCGTCCAACACTATTGAAGCCGCCGACGCCGCCTCGCCGCTGAAAGCGCTGGTCGGCGGCCTGTCGACCGCGACCAAACGCGCGCGGCGCGAAACCGCCGTTCTGGAAAAGCGACTGGAGACCTCCAACAAGGAAATCGCGCGACTGCGCGAGCATCTGGAAGAGGTCCGGCGCGAAGCGATGACCGACGCCCTTACCAGCCTGGCCAACCGCAAGGCCTTCGACGAGCGGTTGGAACAGTCCTGTGCGTCTGGCGATGCGCCGCTGATCCTGGCGATCATCGACATCGACCACTTCAAACGGTTCAACGACACTTGGGGCCATCAGACGGGCGACCAGGTTTTGCGCTATGTCTCCACCGTCCTGTCTCGCTTCAGCGGCGGAAACCGCTTCGCCGCCCGATTCGGCGGTGAAGAGTTCGCCATACTTTTCCCCGGCGAGAGTGCGGGGACGGTTCTGGCGGCGCTGGAGACCATCCGCGAAGAGGTCGCGTCCCGAGCCTTGCGGCGTCGCTCGACCAACGACGATCTGGGCAAGGTGACGCTTTCAGCCGGCTTTGCCGACTATCGGCCGGGAGAAGGCCCCGCCGCCCTTTTGGAGCGCGCGGACGCGGCGCTTTACGCCTCGAAGCGCGGGGGTCGCAATCGCGTCACGCGGGCGCCCGCCCTCGAAAATGCGGCTTGAGGGCATGACATCGCGGCCAGCTGCGCAATAATCAATCCATGCGCAGCTTTTCATTCAACGTCGCCTACTGGATTCTCTCGATCGCCTATGGCTTGGCCGCCGCCTTCGCGGCGCTTGCCCCCGGGCGGGGTCCGACTGGCTGGGTCATCCGCCGCTACGTCCGACGCATGGTGCAGGCCATGGCCCTCTTCGCCGGCATCCGCCTGGACGTGCGGGGCAAGGAACGGCTGCCTGAAGGCGCCTTCATCATCGCCTCCAAGCACCAGAGCTGGGGCGACGGCTTCGCGACCTATGATCAGTTCGACGATCTGGCTTTCGTCACCGGCGACCACCTGGAAAAATTTCCCCTGCTCGGCGGCGTTCTGAAAAAACTGGGCGCCATCGTCGTCAACAGCTGCGGCGGCCACGAAGCGCGCCAGGCGCTCGCAACCCGCGCCGCCCAGGCCAGGGCTGAAAACCGCAAGATCCTGATCTATCCCGAAGGTCACCTCGCCCCGGTCGGACAGAAATACCGCTATCGCTCAGGCGTCTGGCATATGTATCGCGACTTCGACATGCCGGTCGTGCCGCTGGCCACCAACCTCGGTCTCTTCTGGCCCGAAGAGAAGTACGAGAAGCATCCCGGCACGGCCACGCTCGAGTTTCTGGACCCCATTCCAGTCGGCTTGGACAAGGACGAATTCCTGGCGCGCCTTGAAGCCGTGATCGAAGCGCGCACGGCCGAACTGGTGGCAGAGGCCACAGGCGCGCCCCTGTCGCCGGCGGTGCTGGTCGATACGCCCGCCTAGAGGTCCAGCAACAGGCGCAGACGGTTCTTGGCGAGTTGTCGTCGTTTTCGCACCAGTTCGCGACTGATGTTCAGATGGGCGGCGATCCGATCATCCCCCCAATCGTCCAGGTGAAGCCGCAAGGGTTCGACCAGTGCGGCCGGCAGGGCGTTCATGGCCTTGCCCCAGGCGGCGTCTCGCTCTTGTTGCGACAGGGCCTCTTCCGGCGACGGCGCCGCCCTGACCCAGGCCGCCGCAGTCGGCGGCGGCAGATCGGCGTCCCCTGTCTGTATAGGGATTCGGTTGGCGTTCTGGCGATGCAGGTCCATGCAGGTGTTGTGCAGTATACGCACCAGCCAAGCTCGGGGATTCTCCACCGGTTGCCGCTGAAAAGCCTGGGCGGCCCGCACCATGGCGGCGCTCAGCGCATCCTCGGCGTCGGCGCGATTTCCGCCGGACAGACGAAGACTTCTCTGCCGCAGGGCTGTCTGATGCGCCATCCAGATGGCCCAGAACCGATCCATGGAGGCCGGCCGCTCCAGGGATCGAGCGATGACCTCCGTCGGCGTCAGCGGCGAAGCGGCGCGCCGCCCTCCGGCCGCCCTGGCCAGAACATCGACCGGCGAAGGCTGGGCCGGCTGTAATCCCCGACGCAAGCCTCGTTCGGTTCGGGCCGGCGGCTTGGCGATCTGCTCGATCTCCGGGGTTTCCTTTTCTGGAAACAGGCGGACAACATTCATCTTCCCGACCCCTCTGTCCCATCGGGTTGACGTCGGGCGCCGACGCGCCGATCCGACCTTGGCGGAGAAGCGCCGCCCGCCGTCTATACGACGTCGCCGCCCCATCACCCCCGTGAATACAACTTAAACGGGTTTCCCGGAGTTTTGTGAAGCGTGCGATCCGAATTCGAGGGAAATCAGATCAGCTGTGCGTCGCCTCGGCCGATAGAGCCGCACCCTCTTCTGTCTCGGCCGCGCGCGCCAGCATCGCGCAGATGGCGAGATCCAGCTGTCGCGTCACCTCCTGCGCAATGATCGCCCGCAGGGCATCGACGATCTCGCGGCTGACCTGGGCGGACGGCCCAAGCGCCGCGCGGCGCATCTCCTCCGGCATGGCCGCCAAGCGCTGGTCCGCCACGGCCTTCCTCAACTGTTCGCGTTGATCGGCGAAACTGTCGACGACCTGGTGCTTCTGCGCCGAGACGGCGTCATACAGATGCTGGCCCGCCCCTTCCGTCACGAGGTCTTGTCCTTATCGGCGGCCGGCACGCCCAGGGCGCGCTCGACCTGTCCCTTCAGCTGGTTGATCATCTCCTCGCTGAACTTGGCCACCTGACCGGCCGCCGGATCTTGCAGCTTCAGAAGATCCGGCAGCTGAGCGCTGGCCAGGTTGAACATTTCGGTCACCATCTGTTGCGCCGCCACGACGATGGGATCGCGCGCCGGCGCCGGAGACTGGGACGCGCCAGGTTCGGCGCCGGCGTCATCGTTCGTCATGGGCGCCTCAATCCTTGTCGCCGGACGCCGGAACGAAGGTGGTCTTGGCGACCAGTTCCCCTTCCTCAATATCGGTCAGCAGGCCCTTGGCCTTGACCATCAGCTTGGCGGCCCATGAGGCGTAGGGGTCGTCGAGAAGCGGCTCCTGCATCTGATGGAGGATGGCCACGACCGTTTCCGACGCGCGGCGCAGGTCCAGGTAGCGTTCCTGGCTGGCGGCGAAGGACGGTCGCAACAAGCCGTCGCCGGCCTCCTCGCTCCAGTCTTCCATTGCGCGCTGCGTCTCCCATTCCAGGGCTTCCGCTTCCTGAATCACGGCCTGGGCGTCGCTCTTTGCGGACAGGGTCAGTCGGCTCACGATAGTCTCCTTTGTATGGCTTCAGTTCTTGGGGAAGCTCTCGACGGCCTTGGTGACGGACTCCGCCGCCAGACCGGCTGCGATGGGGGCGGCGAACGCGCTGACCAGGGCCATGGCGTAGGCGACGAGGGCCGGTTCGTTCAGGCCGCCGGAGGCCAGCATCATCGCCATCGCCTTGCCTTGGACGGTGGTGCTGATCGACATCACATTGCGCTGGTAATCGGCCGCGTCCTGAACCGCCAAGGCTGCGGCTTGGGTCGCCTTGTCATAGGCTATGGCCCCGCCGGCAGAGACGCGGCTGGCGCTGGACGGCGTGCCGGCGTCCAGGGGCGCAAAGCCCATGGCCCAGTTGGTCGAGGTCTGGACGGCGTCTTTGATCTGGCTGTTGACGGCGGGTTCGCTCACGGCGCGGCTGCTTTCGTTTCAGGAGGGCCCGGCGCTATTTGTGCGCGGCGTTCATGATCATGGTGACGGCGCTTGAGGTGACGGCGTTGCCGATCTGCTGCAGCCCGCCCTGCGCCTGCTGAGCGTTCTGCATGGCCAGGGAAATGGAGTGAGCCATGCTCTGATAGACCAGGGCCATGGACTGGGCGGGCGCCTCGCCCAGCACCTTGACGTTGGTCTGGGTGACGGCGTCGGTGACCTGAGAATTGACGGGCGTATCGGCGGCCATGGTTCAGATCCTGACAAATCTAGAGTTTCAGCATTTTCAGAGCGACGAGCAGCATCACGGCGGTCTCCAAAGTGTTCGAAGCCGGCGGGCGCGCCGCAACGCGAGCGGTGGCCGCCGCCGAGACGAGGCCGCCCATCTCATAGACCTGCATCACCCCCTGGTTGGTCGCCGCCTGGGCGCAGATGGAGGCCTGGCGCTGGGCTTGAACCGCATTTTGGAAGACGATGGCCGTCGAATGGGCGGCGCTCTGGTAGATCGAGCCCATGGCCACCGTCGAAGCGGAGCCCAGAACCATCATGTTCTGTTGCGTCACCGCATCGGTGATTCGGCTGTTGACGGCGAGTGAATAGGCCATGCCTCAGGCCACCGGGATTTCGAGAATCTTGGCGATCAGGGCGCCGACCGCCGCATTGTTGATCTGCTGCATGCCGCCCTGGGCCTGGCTGGCGTTCTCCACCGACAAGCTGGTGGCGTGGGCCACCGCCTGAACGGCGATCGCGACAGCCTCCGCCGGACCTTCGCCCAGAACCTTGACGTTGGTTTGGGTCACGGCATCGGTGATCTGCGCATTGACGGTGTCGGTCATAAGCCTTCCCCCTCTTTCAGATGCTCAGGTGACGACGGGCGCGCCATACATGGGCGACGGCGCCTGAGCATGGGTCTGCGAAACGGCGCGGACGCCCATGTCCGCCGCGCGGGCGGCGCGCATCGGCTGCATCTCGGCCAGGCTGGTCGCCAGCTGCCGCAGTTGCAGGGTCGACAGTTCGGCCGCGTGTTGGCTGGACGCCGCCAGGCGCGCGGCGAAGGCGTCGGCCGAGGCCATGATGGTGATCAGGCTGGCGTTGCAGACCCCCGCCCCGCCGCACAGCACCAGAAGGTCATCCCGGCAGGCGGCCGAACCCCGCAGGTCCGGCGATCGCGTCTCCTCCTGCGTCATTCGAACGGCTCCTCTCGACGCGGATTGATGTCTGGCCAGGGCACGAAGGACGGCTTGTCCATCAGGGCGTTGACGCAGTTCATCGTCGCCACCATGCCCAGGATGTTGGTCGTCTGCTGATGGGCCACGGCGTTGTGGTACATCAGCCCGCTGGCCTGATTGGCGGCGACCAAACTCTGCATCGCCGCAAAGCTGGGACCCGAGCCGATGACCGTCAGCAAGGTGCTGGCCACCGAATCGGCGATCGGCGCGGTGGCCGGATTGCGGCTGAGCTCCAGGGCGAGCTTGAGGATGTCCTCATAGTCGCCGAGGTTGGGCGAGCCCTTGTCGGCGCCGCCGCTCTTGTTGCTGGCCTCGGACACGTCGTCCTCCCAAGGGTGGCGCGGCGGGCGCCGGGGCCCGACCGCAACGATGGCGGATTACGACAGTCGACGCTCGCCGGCCGCGTCGCCCGTCAGCCGATCTCAGACCTGGGTGGCGCGCAGGGCCGTGAGCAGCGACAGCAGGTTGTCGGGGGTGTCCGACTGGCTGATCTTGCTGGCCGCCACGGCGCCCGCCATGGTGTCCACGCTGTAGATCTGGATCACGCCCTGGTTGGTCGCGGCCTGTCCGGCGATCGCCAGCTGCTGCTGCGAGGAGGCGGCGTTCTCGTAGAGAATGCCGGTCGAGTGGGCGAGCGACTGGTAGATCGCGCCCATGGCCATGGCCGGGGCGTCGCCCAGAACCTTGACGTTGGCCTGGGTGACGGCGTCGGTGATCATGCCGTTGACGGGAGTGGGAAGCGCCATGTCTCAAATCCTTCTTTCAGTGCGAGGGTGAAGCGTCAGGAGACGCCGGCGCCGGGGCCGACGGCGCGCAGGGCGGTCAGCAGGGACAGCATATTGTCGGGGGTGTCGGACTGGGCGATCTTCGAGGTCGCCACGGCCCCGGCCATGGTGTCCACGCTGTAGATCTGGATGACGCCCTGGTTGGTGGCGGCCTGCGCCGCGATCGCCAGCTGCTGCTGCGACGAAGCGGCGTTTTCGTACAGAATGCCCGTGGAATGCGCCAGCGACTGGTAGATCGCGCCCATGGCCATGGCCGGGGCGTCGCCCAGGACCTTCACATTGGCCTGGGTTACAGCGTCGGTGATCTGACCGTTCACCGGAGTTGGAATAGCCATCAGTTCTCTCCTTACCCGTTGGATCGAGGCCCGTTTTGAGGAAGGTCGCCTCGCCCCGCTGAAGCGCGACCTCACGGACTTGACGGTCGAGCGGCCAACTCGTGAACCACCTTTGGTTGATTTCTCCATCGCTCGGCGCGCCTGCTGAAAATGCGCGCTCAAGTTTCACAAGACGCCGTCGGCCACGTCGGGTGTGCGGGACGCCACCGCTCGCGTCGCAGTCTTTCGGGGCGCGGCTCTGACGCGGGAGTGGTGGGCCAGACCGTGCAATCGGGACCGGGAGCATCCCATCATGTCGAGAGCGCTCAACCTGTTGTTGCTCGGTCGTATGGTCGAAGGCCGTTCGGTCCGTCCCTCAGCCACCGCGCCCTTCTCCGGCGTCGCCAGACCGGCGAGCGCCAATGCGGAAGCGACACCTATGCCGATCTCCACCGCCAACTTCATGGATCTGGTCACCCAATGGGCCAGCGCCAACGTCAATCGAATCCGCCTGGTCTGGCCGCTCGCCGGCGGTTGGGAGGCCTGGGCCCAGGCCGAAATCGCCGGCCACATCAACGCCAATGTCCAGGACGCCTGGATCGAGCGCGAAGCCTATGTCTATCCCGACCGGGCGCGCGCCGACTTCCTGGTCAACAACCCTTTCGAAAACCCGTCCTCGGACGAGATTGTGGTCGAGATGAAGTGCGAGTCGCTCCGCAACTGGGCCGGCTTCATCGACGGCCTGCGGTACGACACCTGGAAGCTGAACGGTCCGATGCGGCTGGGGCTGGGGGGCGCCAGGAAGATCTCGCTCGGCCTGTTTTTCTCTCCGGAATCGGAAGAGCAGCTCGCCATGCTGACCGGATATGAGATCCGCTACACGCCCCATCGCGAGATCGGCATCGCCTTCCTCGTCGCCTGAACCGCGTCAAGCCTGGGATCTGGAGCGACGCTCCAGATCCTACAGCCGGCCCGCCTCGCCCAGCTTGTCCAGCATCCACACCCGCGCCGGCGGCAGGGGCCGGTTCTGCGGGTGGAAGACGAACTGCTCCAGGAAATGCCCGGTCAGATCGAAGCCCGCCTTGACGTCGCCCTCGTCCACGCCGGCCTGGGCGCCCAGCATGAAGGGCGGCAGGGCCAGCATCTTGTCGGCATAGGGGGCGCCGGCCGCGCGGCTGACGGCGCGGCCTGTGCGGGGGCTGACATAGATCAGGTCGTCCGTGACGCCGGTCGCCGCACATTTCGACAGATCCAGCCCGAAGCCCAGGTCCTCCAGCAGCCCCGCCTCGAACCGGACGAAGACCGCCGGCCAGACCTCGGGCCAGGCGAAGGCCGCCATCAGGGCCTCAAAGGCCAGGAAGACGCCCGGATGCGGCTCGCGCTCCGGCAGGGCGCCCTGGGCCACGCCCGCCGCCGCCGCCAGGCCGGTCAGGGCCAGGGCGTCGTCGAACAGGGCGCTCGGCCCCTCTCCCACCGGCTCTAGCCGCGCTGCGCCCAGATGATCCGAGGTTCGGGCCCGATAGTCGGCCACAACCCGCGCTCCCGCTTGCAGAAACGGCCGCATCTTCCGCGACGCCCCGCCCGCCACATAGGCCGCGCGCCGCCCATGGGTCTCGGTCAGCAGATCCACCACGGCGCCGGTGTCGCCATGGCTGCGCGCCGACAGGACGAAGGCCTCTTCGTGGAAATCCATCAGTCGGCGGCGTCGGACTTGATGAGCGCGACCACCGCCCGCGCACGGTCGTTCGGCACGGTGAAGCTGAGCACATATTGCTCGATCTTCCACTCGCCTTCAGGACTGGTCCGCCGCAGCAGGCCGGATCCCCGCAGGGCGCCGTAGCTGTCGTTGTCCAGCTTCTCGTCGAACCAGGCCACGTCGCCCGACACGATCAGAGTGCGGTCATAGGGCCGATAGGTCCAGCCCTGGCCGCGGGCGAACACCGGCTCGGCGTAGGCTTTGAACGCGGCAATATCCCAATGTTCCGAAGCGTCGGTCCCCACGAACCGGGCGGTGTCGCTGAACTGGGCGAAGTAGGTCGCCCCGTCCGCCTGCGCCGCAGCCTGGTGCATCCGGTCCAGGGGCGCGGCCGCTGCGTCCGCATCCCCTTTCGTGGTCGCGCCGATACTGTCGCTCCCCGCCGACGGCGCCGTCGGCGGGGGCGGCGCGGCTTGAAGGGCGAGGACGGCGAACAGGGCGATGATCATGCCGCCCGTTCTAGTCCTGTTCTCAGCTTTCGGGAACGGGGTAGGTGTCGGGCCTCAGAACCCGGGCCAGGGCCAGCAGATTGCGCGCGGCGTTTCGGCCCACCCGATCGGAATAGTCATGGCCCTGATCCGTCTCGACATAGTCGGGACCGGCGCCCGGCCCCAGGTGCCAGTAGGTCCAGCTCTGCGCCGGCATGGTGAAGCCCATGTCGATCAGGGCCTGGGACACGGTGGCGACGATATGGTGCGCGCCGTCCTCATTGCCGGTGATGACGATGCCGCCCACCTTGCCGAAGGCGACGGGCCGGCCGCTGTCGTCCGTTTCCCCGAACAGGGCATCCATCCGCTCCAGGGCCCTCATACAGACGCTCGACATCTGGCCGACCCAGGTCGGGGTGGCGAAGACGACGATGTCGGCCGCCATAATCTTGGCGTGAACCGAGGGCCAGTCGTCGCCTTCGCCCTCGTCCGTCCTCACGCCCGGCTTGAGGTTCAGATCCACCAGCCGGACCAGCTCGACCTCGGCGCCGCCCTTTTCCAGCTCCGCGATCACCACCCGGGCGAGGGCCTCGGTGCTGGACGTCTGGGGCGAAGGTTTCAGGGTGCAGTTCAGAACGAGCGCTCTCATGGGGATCCTTTCCGTCGTTTTCTGGCAAACCGGCGGGGCCTTGAGGCGTTCCATCGAGGCGTGGCGGGTTTGACGAAGATCAGGGACGCCTGGGCCGATCTAGACCAAGGTCGAATGGATCGCCTTCAAGGCGCCGCCTAACCGAGACGCTGAAGGCCCTCCCCTGCCGTAACCCTGAAGAGTTCATGTCGCGCATCCGTTGTTCGTCCCTGCGTTCCAAGCTTATGTCGGCCGAAGACGCCGCCGCCCTGATCCCTCCAGGCTCCACGGTGGGCATGAGCGGCTTCACCGGCTCCGGCTATCCCAAGCTTGTCCCCCCGGCCCTGGCCCGGCGGATCGAGGCGGCGCATGACGCGGGCTCCCCCTTCCGGCTGAACCTGTGGACCGGCGCCTCGACCGGACCCGAGCTGGACGGCGCCCTGGCCAAGGCCGACGGCATCGAACGGCGCCTGCCCTACAACTCCGACCCCATCGCCCGCGAGAAGATCAACTCCGGCCAGATGGACTATCTGGACATGCACCTCAGCCACCTGGCCCCCATGGTCTGGCAAGGCGTGCTGGGCAGCCTCGACACGGCCGTGATCGAGGTTTCGGCGGTCAAGGAGGACGGCTCCCTGGTCCCCTCATCCTCGATCGGCAACAACAAGACCTGGCTGGACCGGGCCGAGCGGGTGATCCTCGAAGTCAACGCCTGGCAGGATCCCGCCCTGGAGGGGATGCACGACATCTATTACGGCACCGCCCTGCCGCCCAATCGGGTGCCCATCCCCCTGACCCGGCCCGACCAGCTGATCGGCCAGCCGACCCTGCGCTGCGACCCGGACAAGATCGTCGCCATCGTCGAGACGGAGGCGCCGGACCGCAACCTGCCCTTCGCCGCTCCGGACGCCAACGCCCGCGCCATCGCCGATCACCTGATCGAATTCCTGAAGCATGAGGTGAAGGTCGGCCGCCTGCCCGCCGCCCTGCTCCCGCTCCAGTCGGGCGTCGGCAATGTCGCCAACGCCGTCCTGGCGGGCCTGATGGACAGTCCGTTCGAGCGGATGGCCGCCTATACCGAGGTCATCCAGGACGGGATGCTGGACCTGCTGGACGCCGGAAAGCTGACCGTCGCCTCCGCCACCGCCTTCTCCCTCAGCCCAGAGGCGGCGGCCGATCTGAACAGCCGGATGGCGCAGTTTCGCGGCAAGATCATCCTGCGCCCGCAGGAGATCTCCAACCACCCCGAGCTGATCCGCCGCCTGGGCTGTATCGCCATGAACGGCCTGATCGAGGCCGACATCTACGGCAACGTCAACTCGACCCAGGTCATGGGCTCGCGCATCCAGAACGGCATCGGCGGTTCGGGCGACTTTTCGCGCAACGCCTTCATCTCGTGTTTTGTGACCCCCTCGACGGCCAAGGGCGGCGCCATCTCGGCCATCGTCCCCATGGCCAGCCACGTCGACCACATCACCCAGGACGTCCAGGTCATCGTCACCGAACAGGGCCTGGCGGACCTGCGCGGCCTGTCGCCGAAACAGCGCGCCCGGCTGATCATCGCCCAGTGCGCCCACCCCAGATACCGCGACGGACTGACCGACTATTTCGAGCGCGCGCTGAAGGGCTCCTACGGTCTCCAGTCGCCGCATCTGCTGAACGAGGCCCTGTCCTGGCATCAGCGCTATATCGACACTGGGTCCATGCTTCCGGCCTGAGGAAGCGGGTCGGATCACTTCCGTCCGCTCCTGAATACGGCGGCGCAAGCCTTTGCGCCCCGCGCCGGTCCGTTTGACGGGAGCGGACGCTTTTAGGACGGCCTCAGATGAGGCTAGCGGTGCAGGGTCGTGGGGAAGTCACGGCCCAGGGCTTCGGCCATCGCCTGCTGGCTGATCAGGAAGACCTGATCCCGAAGGTGATAGTTGTTCGACAGCACGATCACCGTCACATCGGCGTCGGGTTGGTACAGCATCAGGTTGCGGAATCCGCCCCAGCTGCCGGTGTGGTAGATTTGGCGATCCTGGAAGCTTGGCCGAACCTGATCGCCCAGCCGGTTCGCGAAAATCCCGTAGCCCCAGTCGCGGCGTGGATGGCCCCGCTCCATCGGCGTATCGGCAGGGGCGTGGTCGGCGAGCATCTGCTGATAGCTGGACGGCTTCAGCAGACCGCCGCGGTGCAACGCCCTCTGCCAGACCAGCAGATCGTCCAGCGTCGAATAGACCGCCCCCGCCCCCGCGACGATGGAGGTGTTGGCGTTCGGCTGGGCCGCCAGCCCGCCGGGGAAGTTGGCGTACCCCATAATCAGCCCATGGTCGCCGCCGTCCAGGTCCAGCCCGCTGTCCTTCATGCCCAGGGGGCCGAAGAAGGTGTCGTGCATATAGGCTTCATACGGCCGTCCGCTGGCCTTCTCAACGATCGCCGCCGCCAGGTTGAAGCCTGCATTGTCGTACCGGACCTTGGTCCCTGGCGTGAACTGCAGGCCGAACCGCTTCGAATCCTCGGTCAGCTCGTCCAGGGTCGCCGGAGTCGTGCGCCTCATGCCCCAGCCCGGCCGCGCCATCAGGTCCGGTATGCCCGAGGTGTGCGAGAGCAGATGGCTGATCCGCACCGGCTCCCACGCCTTCGGGCAAGGCTGGATCCATTTGCATACCGGATCGGAGACGCTCAACTTGCCTTCGTCCTGTAGCCGCAGAATGGCCGCCGCCGTGAACTGTTTGGAGATCGAGGCCAGCCGGAACCGGGAGTCCAGTTTCAGCGCCTGGTCCTGCCCATAGTTCGCCTTGCCGTAGACCTGACGGAACAGAACCCGGTCGCCCCTGGCCACCAGAACCCCGCCCATGAACCGACCGGCGGCAGCCTCGCGATCCAGCCGCGCGGCCAGCCGAGGCAGGTCCTCGACCACGACCAGCGGCGGGCGCGGCGGCGTCTCGGGCGAAGCGGCGGCGCGCGCTGCGTCGCTGACGGGCCTTACCGCTGTGGAGAATCCGGCCCAGACGGCGCCGCCGAGGATCAGCGCCCCCAGGACGCCCAGAACGAGCCGGGGATGCCCCCCCGGGGTACGCGGCACTTCAAACACGGGCGCTCAGACGTCGAAATCCAGACCGAACTGGGCGTAGAGCGCCCGCGAATCCTGCCACTTCGGATCGACCTTCACCGTCAGGAACAGGTGGACCTGGCGGCCCAGGATCTCGTTCAGCTCCTCACGCGCCTTCTGGCCGATCCATTTCAGGGTCTGGCCGCCCTTGCCCAGGACGATGGGGCGCTGGCTCTCGCGCTCGACATAGATGGTCTGTTCGATCCGGGCCGAGCCGTCGGCCCTCTCCTCGAAACTGGTCGTCTCCACCGCCGCCGAATACGGCAGTTCCTCGTGGACGCGCAGATAGACCTTCTCGCGCGTGATCTCGGCCGCCAGAACCCGAACCGGCACGTCCGCCGCCTGGTCCTCGGGATAGAGCCACGGCCCCTTGGGCATGGACCGCGCCAGCCTTTGCTTCAGGTCCTCGACCCCGTCGCCGTTGGCGGCGGAGATCATATAGACCTCCTCATAGACGCCGCTCTCGAAGAGCTTCTGCGACAGGCCCAGCAGGGTGTCGCGCCGCATGCCGTCGATCTTGTTCAGGGCCAGGATCACCTTGGTCCCCGTCGCCTTGAGATTGGCGATGATGGTCTCGGTGTCCTCGGCCGAGCGCCGATCCGCCGCCGTGCCTTCGCGACCTTCGGCGTTGATGTGCGACTGGGCGTCGATCAGATGCACCACCACGTCCGCATCCTCGGCGCCGCCCCAGGCCGAGGCGACCATGGCCCGATCCAGACGCCGGCGCGGGGTGAAGATGCCGGGGGTGTCCACCAGCACGATCTGGGCGTCGCCTTCCATGGCGATGCCGCGCACGGGGAACCGCGTGGTCTGCACCTTCTGGGTGACGATGGAGACCTTGGACCCGGTCAGCCGGTTGACCAGCGTGGACTTGCCCGCGTTCGGGGCGCCGATGATGGCGGCGAAGCCCGCCCGCTGGTTTTCAATATCGGTCAAATGACGCCTTCACGTTTCAAAAGGGCCGTTGCGGCCGCCTTCTCCGCCTCCTGACGCGAACGCCCCTGCGCGGTCAAGGGCTCCACGCCTTCAACGGACACCTCGACCGTGAAAGTCGGTGCATGATCCGAACCCGTCCGATCTGCGATGCGATAGGTCGGCAGGGGCCGGCCCAGCCCCTGGGCCCATTCCTGCAAGGCCGACTTGGGATTGGTCACGGTTCGCGAAGGGGGCGCTGCAAATTCCGCCGCCCAGGCCTTGTCGAACACGGTCCGGGCCGCCTCGAGACCGCCGTCCAGATAGACGGCCGCCAGTATGGCCTCGACCGCATCGGCGATGACCCCGGCCTTGCGGCGGCCGCCCGTCTTGGTCTCGCCCGGCGAAAGCCGCATCGCCGGGCCGACGCCCAAGGCTTCGCCCACACGGGCGCAGGCGGTCTTGTCGACCAGGGCGTGCAGGCTGGACGACAGCTGGCCCTCGTCCGCCGTCGGATAGTCGCGCGACAGCTTGTCCGCCACCAGCAGGCCCAGCACCCGGTCGCCCAGGAACTCCAGCCGCTCGTTGTGCTTAGGCCCATGGACGCCGACCGGCGCGCCCTCGCTCACGCTGGCGTGGGTCAGGGCGCGATCCAGCAGGGCCTTGTCCCGGAAATGATGGCCGAGCTGCGCCTCAAGCGCCGCGACCGCCTCGGCCCGCGTATTCGCCATCAGTGCAGAACGTCGAAGAACCGATCGAGCCGCACATTGCCCCAGGTCCAGGGCTTGAACAGCGAGGCGCCCGGCTTCCACGAGAACAGGATGATCTGCGCCTTGCCGACCAGGTTCTCGGCCGGGACCATGCCCACGCCGCTGGACTGTTCGACGCGGCTGTCGATCGAGTTGTCGCGGTTGTCGCCCATCATGAAATAGTGACCGGCCGGCACCTCATAGACGGGGGTGTCGTCCAGATCGTTGCCCGGGCCGAAGTCCTGGGTCATGAAGCTCTTGCCGTTGGGCAGGGTCTCGCGAACCTCGGTGACGGGGCGCGGGCCGAAGATGTCGTTGATCTCCTGCTGGCTGACCACGACGTCCTGAACAGGTTTATCGTTGATATACAGCTTGTTGGCGATCATCTGGATCCGATCGCCCGGCAAGCCGATCACGCGCTTGATGAAGTCGGTCTTGTCGTCGCGCGGCAGTTTGAACACGACGATGTCGCCCCGCTTGGGCGCCGACCCCAAGATCCTGCCGTCGAACAGCGGCGGGCTGAACGGGATCGAATGTCTCGAATAGCCGTAGGACCATTTCGACACGACGATATAGTCGCCCTCATACAGGTTCGGCTCCATCGAGGCCGATGGAATGGTGAAGGGCTGGAACAGGAAGATCCGCAGCACCATGGCGATCAGCAGGGCGAAGACGACCGTCTTGACGATTTCCATCGTCTCGTCCCCGGCCCCGCCGCCCTGTTTGGCCTTGGAAGACTTGTCCGCCTTTTGCGCCGCAGGCGCCGGCGCGTCCTCGAAGGGGGCGTCGCCGTCGTCGCTCCAAACCGGCCGCTTTGCGGCGACCGGCGTCGTCGAGGTCATCGGCTCGACAGGCGCCTCCGCAGGCTTCTCCGCCTTGTCGCCCTCAGTCCAGACATAGACGTCGCCCGCCGAGGCCGCACCCGCAGCATCGCTCGTCTTCACGTCGTCGCCCTGCGGCTTTTGATCTTCGCTCATGCGATCAAGCATCCCCTTGCCGCGTCCTCGCGGTCGTCCAGTGACGGGTATATCGCGATTACGACAGCGGCAAGGCTTCGATCACCACGAAGGCGAGCGCATAGGGGTGTTCGTCGCTCAGGGTCAGGTGAATCTTCGCCTCGTGCCCGGCCGGGGTCAGCCGCGCCAGGTGATCGGCCGCGTGGCCGGTCAGGGCCAGGGTCGGCTGCCCGGACCTCAGGTTCACCACCCCCATGTCGCGCCAATAGACGTCCGCCCTCATGCCGGTGCCCAGGGCCTTGGCGCAGGCCTCCTTGGCCGCGAACCGCTTGGCGTAGCTCCAGGCCGGGTCCGGCTTCCGATCCGACCGCGCCCGTTCGATGTCGGTGAAACACCGCTGTTTGAACCGCTCGCCGAACCGGTCGAGCGAGGCCTGGATACGCCGGATGTCCGACAGGTCCGCGCCGACGCCGATGATCACTTCGCCGAATCCATCGCCGCCCGCATGCGACGGATCGCTGTATCCAGGCCCACAAATATGGATTCGCCGATCAGGAAATGGCCGATGTTCAGCTCCCGAATCTCGGGAATGGCCAACATCCTTGGGGCGGTCTCATAGTCGAGCCCGTGACCGGCATGGACCTCCAGCCCCAGGATGTCGGCCTGGGCGGCGGCGGCGGCCAGCCGCTCGAACTCGACCTCCCGCTCCCCGGGATCGGTCAGGTGGCAATAGCGGCCGGTGTGAAATTCCACCACCTGGGCGCCGACCGCCGCAGCGGCCTCGACCTGAGCCTCGGACGGTTCGATGAACAGCGAGACCCGTATCCCAGCTTCCGTCAGGGCCTGGGCGACAGGCTTGATCCGCGCCTCCTGTCCCGCCACCGCCAAGCCGCCTTCCGTCGTCACCTCCTCGCGCCGCTCGGGCACAAGGCAGGCGGCGTGGGGGCGGTGGCGCAGGGCGATGCTCAGCATCTCGTCGGTCACGGCCATCTCAAAGTTGAGCGGCTTGCCTGCGCGAGCGCAGAGCGCGCTCAGCACGCCGATGTCGGCATCCGTAATGTGGCGCCGGTCCTCGCGCAGGTGGGCGGTGATGCCGTCTGCCCCCGCCGTCAAGGCCGTCTCCGCCGCTCTGGCCGGATCCGGATGGGCGCCGCCGCGGGCGTTCCGAACCGTCGCGACATGATCAATATTGACGCCCAGCCTCACCCGTTCGCGCATCTTCAGCTCCTCGCCGGCCCCGACGTCGCTTCGCCGGACATTATTTCGCAAGTCTGCGGCTGCCGGGGTCTTCGACCGGCACGGCCGCAAGTTCCGGCGGCAGGGCGTCGGCTGGATAGGCCGGCACCTCCAGCGACGCCAGGGCGATGAGGGGCACGCCCACATCGGCCTTTCCGCCTGACCGATCGACGATACAGGCTGCAGCGACCACCTCGCCTCCCGCCGCCTGGATGGCGGCGATGCATTCGCGCGACGACAAGCCGGTGGTGACGATGTCCTCCACCATCACAACCTTCTGGCCCGGCTCGACCGAAAACCCGCGCCTCAGTTTGAACTGGCCGCCTTCGCGCTCGACATACATCGACGGGACGCCCAGGTGACGCGCCGTCTCATAGCCGGGAATGATCCCGCCCACGGCCGGCGAAATGGCCACATCCACCGGCCCGACCGTCGCGACGATCTTTTCCGCCAAAGCCTTGCACAGCCGCTCGCAGCGGTCCGTCTGCATGAAGACCAGGTTCTTCTGCAGAAAGACCGGGCTGTGCAGACCGGAGGACAGGACGAAATGGCCTTCGCGCAGGGCGCCGGCGTCGCGAAACTCGTTGAGGACGTCTTGGGTGTTCATGCGGGGCGTCTTAGCGCCTCGCCCTGTCCGGCGAAAGACTCAGCCGCGCCCGCGATCGACGTTGTCGACCGAAGGATTGGCCCGCAGAGCCGCCATGATGGTGGTGGCGTGTTTGGCGTCCTCCACCTCCACATCAATCGTCACGTCAAAGAAGTCCTGCTGACGATAGGCCATCGACAGATTGATGATGTTGCCGCCCGCCTCGCCGATCAGGGTGGTCACCTGCCCCAGCACGCCCGGCGCATTGCGGATGGTGGCGTTCAACCGGACCGCGGCGACGGCGTCCGTCTCGGCTTGAGGCGTCCATTGCAGATCGTGCCAGACCGAATCGTCATCGGCGAAGGCCGCCAGGGCCTGACAGTCGATAGTATGGACGGTGAGCCCGGTTTCCGGCTCAAGAATGCCCACGATGCGATCGCCGGGCACAGGCGTGCAGCAACGGCCGAAATGGACGCTGACGCCGGGCGTCAGTCCGCCCCCGCGAACGAACAGCCGCGCCGTATCGCCCTCGATCCTCTGTTTTTCCGGCCCGGCCTTCAACCGCCCCTTCAAGGACGGGAACAGGGTCTCGGCCACGGTCGTGGGCGAGAACCGACCGCGGCCCAGATTTTCGAACACATCGTCGTCCGAGGCGACCGCCAGGGTTTCCAGAACCGGCTTCAGCGAGACGTCAGCCAGAGACTTCTCCACCCGGGCCAGCGTCTGCTCCAGCGCCACACGGCCCAGCTTGATGAACTCTTCACGCTCGGAGGTTCGGATATGACGACGAATGGCGGAACGGGCCCGCCCGGTCACCGTCAGACTACGCCAGTCCGCCGGCACCTCCCGCTTGGCCCCGCGAATGATCTCGACCACGTCGCCGTTCTGCAAGGGCGTCCGCATCGGCTTGAGCTCGCCGTTGACCTTTACCCCAACGGCCGTGTCGCCGACCTCTGTATGAACCGCATAGGCGAAGTCCAGCGGCATGCCGCCCCGCGGCAGGGTCACCAGCCGGCCCTTGGGCGTAAAAACGAAGACCTGATCCAGGTACATTTCGAGCTTGGCGTGCTCGACCCAGTCCTCTCCGCCCTCGCCGTGTTCGATCACCTGAACCAGATGGCGCAGGTTCTGCAAGGGATCGCGGCCGCCTCCCGTCGCCATGGCTTCATGATCGAAACCGTAGGAATGGTTCTTGTAGCGCCAGTGGGCCGCCACCCCGTCCTCGGCGACGCGGTCCATAGCCTCGGTGCGGAGCTGCATTTCGATTCGCAAGCCGCGCGGCCCCACGACCGTGGTGTGCAGGGAGCGGTAGTTGTTCGACTTGGGCGTGGAGATGAAGTCCTTGAACCGTTCCGGGACCATCGGCCAGGCCCGGTGGATCACGCCCAGCGCCCGGTAACAGTCGTCCTCCGCCTCCAGAATGACGCGGAATCCATAGATGTCGGAGAGAGACGAAAACCCGACGGACTTGCGTTGCAGCTTGCGCCAGATGGAATAAGGCGTCTTCTGCCGACCGAAAACCCGCGCCGGCACCCCGGCTTCCGACAGCACCCGCTCCACCTCGTCCGACACGCCCTCGATGGCGTGACCATGCTCCAGCTTCAACGCCTCAAGCCGACGTTCGATGGCCGTCTTGGCCGTCGGATTCAGATGGGTGAAGGCCAGTTCTTCCAACTCGGAAGCAATGGAGTGAATGCCAATCGACCGCCCCAGGGGTGCATAGACCTCAAGCGTCTCGCGGCTGATGCGCTCACGCTTCTCCGGCTTGACGTACTGAAGGGTCCGCATGTTGTGCAGGCGGTCCGCCAGCTTGACCAACAGGACCCGCACGTCCCGGCTGATCGCAAGAATGAATTTGCGGAGGTTTTCGGCCTGGCGCGTATGCTCGGCCTGAAGCTCAAGCCGGCTCAGCTTGGTCACGCCCTCGACCAGGACGGCCACCTCTTCCCCGAACATCTGGGCGATGTCTTCGCGTGTGGCCGAGGTGTCCTCGACGACGTCATGCAGCAGGGCCGTGACGATCGTCGCCGTGTCCAGCCGATAGTCGGTCAATATGCCCGCGACCTGGATCGGATGGGCGAAATAGGGATCGCCTGAAGCCCGCAGCTGCGAGCCGTGCATCTTCATCGCATAAACATAGGCGCGATTGAGAAGCGCCTCGTCAGCGGTCGGATCATAAGCCTTGACGGCCTCGATCAGTTCGAACTGACGCAGGATCGGCGCGCGCTTGAGCGGCGCCATGTCTTTCGCCGGCTCGATTTTGTCTGCAGCTTGGGGCGCCGGCGGAACCGTCTCGGTCCGCGCCGGCAGGATAGTGACGCCTGGGGCTCCCTCGGGCGTCAGTAGCGCTCCTCCTGACCGCCATCCCGGTCGCTTTGCAGGGCGCGGATCAGCTCGGCCTCGGCCATGTTCATGTGCTGCGGCTCGGCCAGCAGAGCGACGGTTTCCGCCTCGTCCTCGGCCTCCGTGCGCTCATCGACACGTTGCAGCGTCGTGATGATGGTCTCGCGCAGTTCATCGGGCGCCACCGTGTCGTCGGCGATCTCGCGCAGGGCGACCACGGGGTTCTTGTCATTGTCGCGGTCGATCGTCAGGGCGGCGCCGTTGGCGATGCTGCGGGCGCGGTGACCCGCCATCAGCACCAGACCAAAGCGGTTCGGAACCTTCTCGATGCAGTCTTCGACGGTGACGCGGGCCATGAAATTCCTCGAACGCGGGGGAGAACCGCGTCAAATACAGATGTGGTCGCTGTTTTGCAACGCCAGAGCGGCGAAACTACGGCGTCAGATGGGATGAGCGTCCTTGCCGACCCCTGCGGCCCCGGCAAGGGCTGCGGCGTCGCCGCCGGCGGGATGCACCCAGTCCGGCGCAATCTCCGCAATCGGCCCCATGACGAATCTGCGCTCGGCCGCCCTGGGATGCGGCAGGATCAGGCCGTTCAGGTCGCCGATCAGTCGCCCGTAGGCGATCAGGTCCAGATCCAAGGTGCGCGGCGCGTTGCGCGCCGACCGACGCCGCCCGAAGGCGTCTTCGATCCGGCCCAGGGCCGCCATCAGATCATGGGGATCATGGGCGGTGCTCACGATCACGACGCCGTTCAGGAACGGCGGATCCTGCGGATCGGGCCATGCCAGCGACGACCACCAGGACGACCGGGCGATGATGTCGATCCCTTCCGTGCGAAACCGCGCCAGAGCCGCCTCCAGGGCCTCGCGGCAAGACGACCAGGCCCCCTTGTCATTACAGCCCAGCGCCACGATGACTGCGGCGTTCAGGTCGAGTGCGGCGTCGATTCTCGTATCGACCGGCGCCCCTCGCCTTTCGTCCCTCATTTCATCTCTTTCGACGGCCTCGACCATGTTTCATCCCACCGACCGCCTGGCGATCTTCATCGACGGGTCCAACCTGTATTCCGCCGCCCGCGCCTTGCAACACGATATGGACTTCCGGCGGATGCTGGACTGGTTTCGCGAGAAATCCATCCTGATCCGCGCCTACTATTACACCGCGGTGGTGGAGGGCGAAGAGTTCTCACCGGTAAAACCCCTGGTGGACTGGCTGGACTACAACGGCTTTTCCGTCGTCACCAAGCCGGTGAAGCGGTTCACGGACACGGCCGGCCATAGCCGGATCAAGGGCAATATGGACATGGAGATCGCGGTGGACATGCTGGAGCTGGCTCCGGCGCTGGATCATGTCGTGCTGTTTTCGGGCGACGGCGACTTCCGACGGCTGGTCCAGGCCGTCCAGGCCAAGGGCGTGCGGGTGACGGTCATCTCCACCCAGAAGACTCAGCCGCCCCACATCGCCGACGAACTGCGCCGTCAGGCGGACGCCTTCCTGGACCTGAACGATCTGATGGCCGACTTCGGCCGACCCAAGTCGGCGACGGCGCAATGAGCCTAACGCCCGAGCCGCCCCGCGACTGTCCGCTCTGCCCGCGACTGGTGGCCTATCGCCAGGAAAACGCCCGCCAGAATCCGGATTGGTGGAACGGCCCCGCCCCCTCCTTCGGCGACCCTCAGGCGCGGCTTCTGGTCGCCGGCCTGGCGCCGGGCCGCACCGGAGCCAACCGCACCGGCCGTCCATTCACGGGCGACCACGCCGGATGGCTGCTGTACGACACGCTGAAGAAGACCGGCTTCGCGACCGGAACCTATGAGCCGAACGGCGACGATGATCTGACCTTGGTCGATTGCATGATCACCAACGCCGTCCGCTGCGCCCCGCCCGGCAACAAGCCCCTGCCGGTCGAAGAGACGACCTGTCGTCCTTTCCTGATCGACCGACTTGCGCTTCTGCCCAATCTTAAGGTCATCATCACCCTGGGCGACGTATCCCGCCGCAACATCCTCAAGGCGTTCGGCCGCCCCGCCTCGGCCATGCCGGCGGGGCATGGGGCCGAGGGCGAGGCCGGGGGCTATGTGATCCTGAACTCCTATCACTGCTCCCGATTGAACACGAACACGGGTCGCCTGACCCCGGACATGTTCGAAGCGGTGTTCAATCGCGCCCGGTCGATCATAGAAGCCTGACCGTGCTGTCGCGGAGGTGTCGCACCAATCCGGCAGGATCCAATTGAGGCGGAACTGAGGCCCCGCCGCTGCGTTCTCGAGCGGAGGGAGGCTGAACCATGCAACGCACGACCGATCGACTCTTCACCCCAGCCGAGCGCAGGCTGGCCTTGATCGCAGCTGTGGTCGTGGTCGCCTTCACGGTGCTGACGCTGTTGACCGGGGGTCTGGTCACCCCCTCCGCCGGCGGCCAGATGAGCCGAGGAGTCTCCGACCTGCCCGGCGTGACGGACGCCCGCCCTCTCAGCTAGGCGACGGCGACGGGGCTCAGCCCTTGTCCCGCATCAACCGCGCCTTGTCGCGCTGCCAGTCCCGTTCGGCCGAGGCCTCGCGCTTGTCGTGCAGCTTCTTGCCCTTGGCCAGGGCGATCTCCAGCTTCGCCTTGCCCGCCTCGTTCAGATAGAGCCTCAGCGGGATGATGGTCTGACCGTCGCGTTGCACCGCCCCCATCAGCTTGTCGATCTGCTTGCGATGCAGCAACAATTTGCGCGGCCGGCGGGGCTCGTGATTGAAGCGGTTGGCCTGTTTGTAGGGCGGAATGTCGGCGTTGATCAGGACGATCTCTCGCCCCTCAACCGCCGCATAGCTTTCGGCGATATTGGCCCGGCCATCGCGCAGAGCCTTGATCTCGGTGCCCAGCAGCTGAATCCCCGCCTCTATATTGTCCTCCAGGAAATAGTCGAAGCGCGCGCGGCGGTTCTCGGCGATGACCTTGGACTTGGGCTGCGGCTTGGGCGCCATCAGATCACGCCCGCCTCGACCATGGCCTTGTCGATGGCCGGCTTGACCGCGTCGGAGGTCGGCGACAGCGGCAAGCGCGCCTCTTCACGGCACAGGCCCAACCGGGCCAGGGCGTATTTGGTCGGGGCGGGAGAATTATCGAGGAACAGCGCCTTACACAGACCGATCAGACGGTCCTGCCAATCCCGCGCTGCGGCATAGTCGCCGGCCGCCGCCGCATTGTGCAAAGCGACCATGGCTTCGGGCGCCACATTCGACGCCACCGAAATCAGTCCGACCCCGCCATGGGCGTGATAGCCCAAATAGCTGGAGTCATCGCCGGAGATCAGGTCGAACGGCTCTTGGATTTCGGCCCGCATCCAACTGACCCGGCTCATGTCGCCGGTGGCGTCCTTGATGCCGACGATGTTCGGATGAGCCGCCAATCGCGCCACCGTCTCATTCGCCAGGTCCGCGCCGGTTCGCGCGGGCACGTTGTAAAGCAGGATGGGCAGTTGGACGGCGTCCGCTATAGCCTCGAAATGCGCCGCCATCCCGGCTTGGGACGGGCGGATGTAATAGGGCGTCACGACCAGGGCGCCGTCCGCCCCCACCGTCTTGGCGTGACGGGTCAGGTCGATGGCTTCCTTGGTGTAGGGCGAACCGGTTCCGGCGATGACGCGAACGCGGCCGGCGACCAGCCGCACGCACAGTTCGATCACATGTTTGTGCTCGTCCAGATCCATACTGGCGCCCTCGCCTGTCGTGCCGACGGGCACCAGACCGCTGACGCCTGCGGCGATCTGACGCTCGATCAGCGTGGCGAATGCGGCTTCGTCCACGTTTCCGTCATGAAGTGGTGTGATCAGGGCGGTGATCACGCCCTTGAACAAGGGGGCGGTCATGGGACTAGCTAGCCTAATTGGGGAGGGGCGATGGACGGACGTCCAGGACCTCTGTCTTGAGAGCGCGAGACGTTAGGTCGCCAGCGGCTTCGCCGCAACCGGGATGAATGAGAACAGGAAAGATCATGATTGCGACGAGTCTGGCGGCGGTTCTCGCCTTGATTGCGCCGAGCCCTCAAGACGCGGCGCCGGCGCAGGCCGTCCCCTATGGTTCCGTCACTCAAACCGGCGTCGCCTATGGCCAAACCCGCGTCCTGAATGATCAGGACACGGCGCTGTTTCGTCAAGGACTGGCCGCCGCGCGGGCGCGCGACGTGCTGGGCGCCCAGTCGGCCCTCTCACAGATCGGCGATCCCGCAGCGCGCAAACTGGTCCAGTGGGCCCTGATCGACACCTCGGGCGAACAGCTGTCCTACGCCGACCTCGCCCGCGCCCAGACGGAGCTGGCCGGCTGGCCGAGGGCCGAATCACGCCGCGAAGCGACAGAAAAGGTGCTGGCCCGGTCCGGCGTCGGCCCGGACGCCGCCCTGGCCCTGTTCGCGCAGGAACCGCCCCGCACGGTCGAGGGCGCCATCGCCTACGCCGCCGCCCTTGAACAGAGGGGGCGACGCGATGAGGCGCGCGCCCTGATCCGCGAATGGTGGCGCACGCGATCCTTCGACGAGGCGCCGCAATCGCGCATTCTGGCCGCCTGGGCCGGATGGTTGACCCCGGCCGATCATGAGACCCGCCTCAATCTGCTGCTGATGGGCCCTCACGGCCCGGCCACCCGCGCGATGACGGGCCTCGTCTCACCGGAACGGGCGGCCGTCGCCAACGCCGTCATGAGCCTGCGCACCGCCTACAGCCCTGACGCCGTGGTCGCTTCCCTGACCCCGACACAGGCCGTCGATCCCGTCGTGGTCCTGGAACGGGTTCGTATCCTGCGGTCTCAGAACCGTCAGTCCGAAGCCTTCCCGCTTCTGGCCTACCTCCCGCCCGCTCCGGGCCACACGGTCGGCGACGACACCCTGTGGACCGAGCGCCGCAACTATTATCTGGACGCCCTGCAGCAGGGAAACTGGCGCGCCGCCTATGATGCGATGAACGGCCACGGCTTCACCTCGGGCGACCGAATGGTTGACGCCGAATTCTTCGCCGGATGGGTCGCCCTGACAAAGCTGAACCAGCCCGAAGTCGCCGCCCGTCATTTCGAGGCCCTGCGCACCGCCTCCTCCACTCCGATCACCCAGGGCCGCGCCTATTACTGGCTGGGCCGGGCCGCCGAGGCCCGGGGCGAGCGCGACGCCGCCCTCGCCCATTATCGCAACGGCGCCCAGCACTGGCAGACCTTCTATGGCCAGCTCGCCGCCGAAAAGGCCGGGATGACCACCCTGACCCTGCCCGGTGATCCGGCGCCTACCCCTGCGGACATCGCCCGATTTGAAGCCGACGAACGGGTTCGCGCCACTCGGATTCTCGGCGAGACCGGAGAGACCAGCCTGCTGCGGGTCTTCGCCTATCAGCTCGACAACGACCTCCCGACGATCGAGGATCTGGCCCTGCTGATGGATCTGAGCCGCAGCTACGGCGACGGTTTCGCGGCCATGATGGTCGGCCGTGCGGCCAGCCAGAGGGGCTTTGTCCTGCCAGAGCGGATGTATCCGGTCCGCATACCGCCACAGGTCGCCGGCGCGGCGCCGCTGGAGTTCACCCAGGCCATCACGCGTCAGGAATCCAGTTTCGACCCCCGGGCCCGCTCCGGCGCCGATGCGCGCGGAATGATGCAGTTCCTGCCCTCCACCGGCTCCGGCGTGGCCCGTCGCCTGGGCATGAGCTTCTCGGCCGAACAGCTGTGGGACCCGGACTACAACATGACCCTGGGCAGCTATCACCTGGGCGAGCTGATGGCGGCCAACAACGGCTCCATGCTGCTGGCCACGGTCGGCTACAACGCCGGCCCAGCGCGGCCGAACCAGTGGATCGCTCGCTGCGGCGACCCGCGCGGCGACGCCAACGCCGCCATCGACTTCATCGAATGCGCCCCCTTCACCGAGACGCGCAACTATATGATGCGGGTGATGGAGAATATGGCGGTCTACAAGGCCCGGCTGAACGGCGGCTCGGCGCCCCTGACGCCCTCGGCCGACATTGCGCGCGGCGCCGCGGCGGGTCCTCGTCCCTACGTCGCCTACTGAGCCCGGCGGGCCGCCAGCAGCGGCCCGTCCGGTGTTTCGACCCAGCGCCCGTCCAAGCCGAAGACGCTTCTGAGCACGCCCGGCTCCAGCGCCTCCATCGGCGGGGCGGCGGCGGCGACCTGTCCCTGATGCATGACCACCACCTGGTCGGCGAAGGCCGCCGCCAGGGCCAGGTCGTGCAGGCTGACCAGCACGGCGGCGCCGCCGTCCGCGCGGCCGCGCAGCCGCTCCAGCACCAGCCGCTGCGCGTCCGGATCGAGCCCCGCGATCGGTTCATCCGCCAGCAGCATGGGGGCGTCGGTCGTCAAAGCGCGCGCCAGCAGCACCCGCGCCCGCTCGCCGCCGGACATTTCGGCTACGCCGCGATCGACCAGATGGGCGCCGCCCACTTCAGCCAGAGCCCGCTTGGCCCGCGCCAAGGCTTCGGGACCGGCCAGGAAGGGCGCGCCCAGGGCCGCCACCTCCACCGCCGGCAGGTTCCAGGCGATCCGCCGCTCCTGGGGCAGATAGGCGACGCGCCGGGCCCGTTCTCGAGGGGACAGGGTCGTGACGTCGTCGCCGTTCAGGCGGGCGACGCCGCCGTCCAGCGCCAGCAGTCCGACAAACGCCTTGATCAGGCTGGACTTTCCGGCTCCGTTGGGACCGACCAGAGCGACCAACCGGCCGCGCTCGACCTGTACGTCCGCACCGTCCAGCACCTTGCGCCCGCCCAGGGTCGCCTCGGCGTCCCACATCGTCAGCGGCGCGATCACAGCCGCCACTCCCGCGCCGCCCGCCAGGCGATCAAGGCGAACAGGGGCGCCCCGATCAAGGCCGTGAACACCCCCAGTTTCAGCTCCTGATCCGTCGGCGTCAGCCGCGCCGCTAAGTCCGCGACCACCAGGATCAATCCGCCCGCCAGGGCCGAGGGCGCCAGGATTCGCCCCGCGTCCCCGCGCACCGCCGCCCGCACCAGATGGGGCGCCGCCAGACCGACGAAGCCGATCACGCCCGCGACCGCCACCGCCGCCCCCGTCGCCAGCGCCGCCGCGATCAGGGCGAAGCCTCTCAACCGCCCCATGGAGAGCCCCGACGTTGCGGCCGTTTCATCGCCAAGGGTGAGCATTCGCAGTCCCCGCGCCGACAGGGCGGCGAAAACGGCCGCGATCGCCAGGGCCGGCGCCACCCAGGCGACATCGACCCAACTCCGGTTCTGCACCGATCCCAAGAGCCAGGCCATGACCTCGGCCTGGGCGATGGGGGACGGCGACAGGTTGAAGATCAGGGCCGTCGCCGCCCCCGCGAAACTCGACAGGGCCACCCCGAACAGGATCAGGGCCTCCGGCGCCCGCATCAGTCCGGCTGCCGCGACCAGCACCCCGCCGGCCACAGCAGCGCCGGCCAGGGCCGACATCTCCACCAGGCCCCCAACGCCCGCGCCGCCGAGGACGATCGCCAGGGCTGCGCCCAGGGCCGCCGTCGCCGAAACCCCCAGAACGCCAGGATCGGCCAGGGGATTGCGGAGCAGCCCCTGCATCACCGCCCCCGCCAGCCCCAGAGCCGCCCCCACGACCAGGGCGCAGACGGCGCGGGGCGCCCGCACCTGCCACAAGACGTCCCAGGGACCTGAAGACGGATCGCCGAAGGCCGCCGCATACTGGGCGCGGTCGAACCCCGTCTCCCCGAACAATACGGCGGTCGCCACGGCCGCCGTACAGAGCAGGCCCAGCCTCACGCACAGACGAACCGTCCGACTCATGGCCGCGCCTTCATCATCTCCACCCCGTTGGCGGCGAACCAGGCGGGACAGGTCAGGACGGCCGCCGGCAGCTTCGCCGCCGTCCGCCCCTTGGCGGCGCGGCGCACCACCGGATGGCGGCCTGCTCCCCGCCAGTCGGCCCGCAACTGGTCGAAAAAGCCCAGCACGAACCGGAGGGGCGGCTGAAGCGCGATCTGCTCGACACTGACGGCCCCGAAGCCCGGCGCGGTCGTCAGATTGCGAAAGCCGGCCGCCCGCATCATCGCATCCATCAGCGTGCCGGGACCGGACGTATAGCCGCCCGAGGTCAGATAGAGGGCGCCGGGCGTGGGGCTTCCGGCGGGCGGCGCCGCGCGATCCAGCTTGGCCTGCATGGTCCGCTCCAGTCGAGCCCCCCGCTCGGCCTGCCCGAGACCCTGCGCTGCGGCGCGAATATTGGCGCGCACCCCGTCGAAGTCCGTCGCGTCCGCGATTGTGATCACCTTGGTCCCGCGCTGCTCCAGGGCCGCCAGCAGCCGGGGTTCGCCGCCCCAGTAGCGTAGGACCACATCCGGCTTGAACCCCACCGCCGCCTCCAGGGTCGGGCGCAGCCGCCGGTGTCCGGCCGCCTCGCGCCTCAGCCAGGCGTCAGGGTCGTCGGCGCGCGGCGACAGGGCCAGTTCGGCGTCCGGCGCCAGGGCCAGGACATATTGATCGGCGCACTGATCCAGGGCCATGACCCGCAAGGGCCGAGCCTGGGCGGGGAGCGGCGTCAGCCCCACAAGGACCAGACAGAGAAGGAGCGACCGGGGGCGTGGGGTCACGGCTTAAGCAGGCCGTCGAACACGGCGTCCAGGGTCGTCTTGACCAACCGGTCCCGCTCCACCCACGGAAAATAGGGTTTGGTGATCATCAGCGACACGACGCCGTGCGCAGCCGCCCAAATCGACTGAGCGATCGCCCTGGCGTCGCCCTCCATCCGCCCTGCGGCCACGGTCTCCTCAACCAAGGCTCCAAAGGCGGAAAAGACGACGGCGCCCAGTTCCTGAGACAAGGTCTGAGCGCCCTCTCGGGCCTCAACGGGACGGGTCAGATAGATCAGGCGATAGGCGTTGGGCTGATCGAACCCGAACTGGGCGTACGCCTCGATCATGGCCCTCAGTCGCACCTCCGGCGGCGCGGAGCCCGTCGACAGGGAGGCCGCAGCCGCCGTCAGGACGCTGAAGGCGTTGCGGCAGATTTCCTGCAGGATCGCGCCCTTATCGGGGAAATGCATATAGAGGGCGGTCGAGGACAGGCCGACCTCATCCGCGATCTTGCGAATGGTCGCTCCTTCATAGCCGTGCTCGACGAAAATCCGCTCGGCGGCGGCCAGGATTTCGCCGCGCCGTGAATGGCCTTCCCCCTTGGGCTTGCGGTGGGAACGAGACGATTGCGACGCGAGGGGCAAAGGCGACTCCAGGTCAGGGGCGATCTGAATAGCGACAATCGATCATCGGCGCCAATCGGCGCAGAAAAATCCAGTTGCAACAAACAAGTATTTCCAGTTGTATTCGGCTCGGGCGGGGGCTGGAACGATGATGATCAAGACGAATGCGCTCAGCGGCGCAGGGCGTCGAACGCCGACGGCCTGGCAGGCGGCGGTTGTCGGCGGGCTGGTCGCATGTGCGGCGTTCGGCCTTGTCCTCTGGCCACGGGCGACGCTGGAGGCCCTGATCTTGGGGCTTCAGGCTTGTTTCGTCGCCACGGCCATTTGGCGGGCCGTCCTGGCGGCAGCCAGTCTTTCTCCGCCGCCCCCGCCGCCCAAGCCGGGCCGCTGGCCGCGCTATACCGTCCTGGCGGCCTTGTATGACGAGGCGGCGGTGGTGGAGCAGTTGGTGCAGAACCTGTCTCGGCTGGACTACCCCCGCCGACAGTTGCAGGGGTTCCTCATCCTGGAAGCGCACGATCAGTCAACCATTGCGGCGGCGACGGCCGCAGCCAGGCCTGACTGGCTGCAGATCCTGATTGTGCCGCCTGGCGCGCCCCAGACCAAGCCGCGCGCCCTCAACCACGCCCTTCCCTTCATCAAGGGCGAACTGGTCACCGTCTATGACGCCGAAGATGCGCCGGACCCGGGGCAACTGCGTGAAGCGGCGGCGCACTTCGCCCAGAGCCCTGATCTCGCCTGCGTTCAGGCGCCGTTGCGCGTTCGCAGAGGCGCCGGCCTGAAGGGGTTTCTCGATCGACAGTTCGCCCTGGAGTACGCCGCCCTTTTCGAGGTCAATCTTCAGGGCATAGCGAAGCTGAACCTGCCCTTCCCCCTCGGCGGCACCAGCAATCATCTTCGGACGGCCATCCTCCGGGATCTGGGCGGTTGGGACGCCTATAATGTGACGGAAGACGCCGACCTGGGCTTTCGGCTCTGGTCGGCGGGGTGGCGTCTGGGGGTCATCCACCGACCGACCTGGGAAACGCCGCCCGGCCCTTTCGAGCGCTGGCTGCCCCAGAGAACGCGATGGTTGAAGGGCTATATGCAGACCTGGGGCGTCCACACGCGCTCGCCCGCCGCCCTGGGCGAGCGCGGACTGCTGTCGCTTGTCATGACCTTGGGAGCCGCCGTCATATCCGCCGCCTGCCACGCTCCCGCCTTGGCCTGGATCGGCTCGGCCCTTCTCCTGGGTCTTCACACGGGCGCGGCGCCGTCCTTGCCGGTCGGATCGCTCGCCGTCCTGGCTCTGGGCGTCGTCGCCGCATGGATGAGTTGCGCCGTCGGGGCGCGGCGCGCCGGTCTGGACTATCGTCTCAGCGACATGCTGCTGGCGCCGGCCTACTGGTCCCTGCTCAGCGTCGCGTTTGTACAGGCTCTGTGGCGACTGATCGTATCGCCCTATGTCTGGGACAAGACGATTCATGAGCCGGACCATGACGCCGAATGCGACGCCTCGACCCATGTCGATGCTGGACGGAAGGCCGCCTGACCGCCTATCAGCCGCAGGATGGCGCCCCTGCTCTCCCCAACCCCCGAAACCCTGGTGACCCGCGGCTGGTCCGACTACGCCCTGTTGGACTCCGGCGACGGTCGGAAGCTGGAACGCTACGGTCCCTACACGGTGGTCCGGCCCGAGCCCCAGTGCTTCTGGTCCCCGCGCGACCCGGCCGCCTTCGACCAGGCCACGGCCGCCTTCGATCCGCAGCAGGAGGAGGACGACTCCGGTCGCTGGCGCTTCGACCGGCACGGCCCCGTCGACGCTTTTCCCCTGAAATGGCGCGAGGTGAAGTTCACCGGCCGTTTCACGCCTTTCCGCCACCTGGCCTTCTTCCCGGAACAGGCCGCCAACTGGGACTGGCTGGACGGCCGCGTGCGCGCCTTCACGCGCGACGCCGGCCGAGCGCCGAAGATCCTGAACCTGTTCGGCTACACCGGCGTCGCCAGCCTGGCCTGCGCCGCCGCCGGGGCCGAGGTCACCCACGTCGACGCCTCGAAGAAATCAGTCAACTACGCCCGCGAGAACGCCGAACAATCCGGCCTGTCCGACCGCCCGATCCGCTGGATCGTCGAGGACGCCCGAAAATACGTGGCCCGCGAGGTCCGGCGCGGCTCCAAATACGACGGAATCATCCTGGACCCGCCCAAGTACGGACGCGGCCCGACCGGCGAGGTCTGGCGCCTGTTCGAGGACATGCCGGCCCTGCTGAAGGATTGCGCCGCCCTGTTGTCCCACGAGGCCGATTTCCTGTTGCTGAACGCCTACGCCGCCCGCATCTCCGGCCTGTCCCTGGCCCATCTGATGGCCGAGGCCCTGCCGGATCGTAGCGGTCGCATCGACTGGGGCGAACTGGCCCTGTCCGAAGACGGCCCGAACGCCCGCGCCATCGGCCTGTCCTTCTTCGCCCGGTGGAGCCGATGACGGACCGCGTGATCACATCCCTGACCAATGACACGGTCAAGGCCGTCCGCGCCCTGCATATGCGCAAGGAGCGGGACAGCACCGGGACCTTCCTGGCCGAGGGGCTGAAATTCATCGGCGAGGCCCTGGACCTGGGCCGGGCGCCGCGCCTGCTGCTGGTCGGCGAGGACGCCCGCCCGCACCCCCTGCTGGACCGGGCCAGGGCCGAGACGCGCAAGGCCGGCGGCGAGATCGTCGTCGTCACCCACGCCATCCTCGAAAAGATCAGCCGCCGCGACAATCCCCAGACGGTCCTGGGCGTGTTCGATCAGGTCTATACCCCTCTGGACAGGCTGGACCCCGCCTCGGCCCCCTGCTGGGTGGCCCTGGAGCAGGTGCGTGATCCCGGCAATCTGGGCACCATCATCCGCACCGCCGACGCGGCCGGCTGCGGCGGCGTCATCCTGATCGGCGACTGCGTCGATCCCTATTCGGTCGAGGCGGTGCGCGCGACCATGGGTTCGGTCTTCGCCGTCTCCATCACCAAAGCCGACCCCGAGGCCTTCCTGGCCTGGCGCCAGACCTGGCCCGGCAGCGTCGTCGGCACCCGGCTGGACGCCAAGGTCAGCCACCACTCGGCGGTGATGCAGAAGCCGTCGCTGATCCTGATGGGCAATGAACAGGCCGGCCTGACCGACCAACTGGCCGCCGCCTGCGACGTCAACGTCAAGATCCCGATGCGCGGCCGGGCCGACAGTCTGAACCTGGCCATCGCGACCGGGATCATGGTCTATGCGGCGACGGACGAAGCCTAGGGCATGATCGTTTCGGACGGAACCGCTTCGCGGTTCCTCCTCAACGGATCAGGCTCTAGAGTTCCGTCTCCGGGCTGACCCGCCCCATGCCCCACAGGGCCAGTATGGTCACCACCGCCGACAGGGCCAGATAGCCGCCGACCGCCGCCAGGCCGTAGGTCTTGGCCAGCCAGGTCGCCAGATAGGGCGCCAGCGACGCCCCCACGATCCCTGCCAGATTGAAGGCCATGGACGCCCCCGTATAGCGGACGGCCGTCGGGAAGGGCCGCGCCATGGCCGCGCCGATAGGGCCGTAGGTGCAGCCCATCAGCGCAAAGCCCAGGGCGAAGAAGATCAGCAGCCCCGTCAGCCCCGCTCCGAACAGGGGCGCGAACAGGCCGCCGAACAGGGCGATCCCGACCGAAGAGGCGATCAGCACCCTGGTCTGGCCGAACTTGTCGGCCAGCAGGGCCGTCACAGGGATAAAGGCGGCGAAGAACAGCACCCCGATCAGCTGGACCGGCAGGACGTCGCCTCGCGCCAGCCCCATCCCCGTCGTCGCCCAACCCAGGGCGAAGACCGTCATCAGATAAAAGAGGGAGAAGGTCGTCACCCCGCTGAACGTCCCCAGGAACAGGGCGGTCTTGTGCTGGGCGAACAGGGTCACGGCCGGCGCCTTGACCCGCTCCTTCCGGTCCATCGCCGTCTGGAATTCCGGGGTCTCGGTGATCTTCAACCGCACCCACAGACCGACGAAGACCAGGACGGCGCTGGCCAGAAAGGGCAGGCGCCAGCCCCAGGCCTCGAACTGGGCCTCGCCCATCGTCGAGGTCAGGACGATGAAGGCGCCCGTCGACAGGATGAAGCCGATCGGCGCCCCCAGTTGCGGGAACATGCCGAACCAGGCCTTCTTGCCCGGCGGCGCGTTTTCGGTGGCCAGCAGCACGGCCCCGCCCCATTCGCCGCCCAGGCCCAGCCCCTGTCCGAACCGGCACAGGGCCAGCAGCAGGGGAGCGACAATACCGACCGTCGCATGGGTCGGCAGCAGGCCGATGGCCACGGTCGAAAGGCCCATGGTCATAAGGGCCGCCACCAGGGTCGCCTTGCGTCCCACCCGGTCGCCGAAATGCCCGAAGGCCAGGGCGCCGACCGGTCTTGCGAAAAAGGCGATGGAGAAGGTCGCGAAGGACGACAGCATGGCCGTCGTCGGGTCCCCGCCCGGGAAGAACAGCCGCGGAAACACCAGCACCGCCGCCGTGGCGTAGATATAGAAGTCGTAGAATTCGATCGTGGTGCCGATCAGGCTGGCGAAAAGCACCCGCCCTTTTCCGGCGGTCGGCGAGATGGTCCTGGCGTTCGGCACGATTTTGTCCCCGTTGGCGCACGGCGGGCGCGCCTGACCATATCGCGTCATCTTCTCCCGCTGAAAAGCCTCAACCTGCGGGCGACGGCCGTCCCATGGTCCAGTTCGCCTGCATCCGCACGACCGGGTTGGGCGCACACCAGATTTCTCCGGTCTCGGTAATGGCCGTCACCCAGATCAGATTGTGCTCCTGACCATAGTCGATGACGGCGAAGGCGAACCCCTTGCCGCGATCCTGCACGGTGACAGGCAGCGGGGGGTCGAGTTGGGTGAAGGCCATGGGCGTCCTCTGCGAGATTGGCTCAACGCAGCGCTTGCCGCCCGGTTGCAGCCGCTTGGGACGGGTTCGACGCTTCACGTCCCGCGGGGCTTGGCCCGGTTGGTCGCCTGGGCTTCGGCCGGGTTCTCGGGCCAGGGATGGCGCGGATAGCGGCCGCGCATCTCCGAGCGCACTGCCGCCCAGGAGCCCGCCCAGAATCCCGGCAGGTCCTGGGTCACCTGCACCGGCCGCCGCGCCGGCGACAGCAGGGCCAGGGTCAGGGGAACGCGGCCGCCGCCGACCGTCGGATGGGTCGTCACGCCGAACAACTCCTGAACGCGGATCTCAACGCGCGGTCCGCCCTCCGCGCCGTAGTCGATGCCCGCCGACCCCAGCGGCGTCGTCAGTCGCGGCGGCGCCAGTTCGTCCAGCCTGCGTTGCAGATCCCAGGGGATCAGCCCCCGCAAGGCGTCCGCCAGCCTGCCGTCGTTGGTCGCCGCCAGCGACTTCGCGCCCTCCAGCACCGGCCACAGCCAGTCCTCGCGCGCCGCCATGAGACCATCGTCCGACACATCAGGCCAGGCCGGGTCCAGCCCGTGCAGAAAAGCCAGCCGCGCCCGCAGAGCCGAGGCCTGCTCGCCCCAGTGCAGGGCGCCGATCCCCTCGGCCTCGACCTCGGCCTTCAGCACGGCCGACAACTGGCTCGCGTCAGGCGTCCCGATCACCTTCTCATCCAGAACGATCGCGCCGATCCGTCGGATGCGCTTGATCACCGCCCGGCCCGAGGGCTCGCGCGCCAGCCGTTCCTCGGTTTCGATCAGCCGCGCCAGATCGGTTTCAAGCGTCGCCGCGTCCAGCGCCGCCGCCAGCCGCACCCGGTCCCGCGCCTCGCCGCCCCCCAGCTCGGCCACCGCCAGCCAGGTCTCGCGCGCCAGGGGATCGGTCGCCTCGACCATGGCCCCGCGCCCGCTGGCCAGCAGCATCTCGCCGGCCTTGCCCCGCATCCGCGCGATCCGTTCGGGGAAGGCCACGGCCAGCAGCAGTCCCTCATCGACCGACCCGCCCGCGCCGCCGCCCGCCGCCCGAGCCCAGCGCTCAGCCAGTTTCAACGCATCCCGCGCCCGCGGCGACCGGTCCCGCTCCAGGCCGACCAGCCGTTCGTGCAGATCCACGTTCGATCCGCCCAATCCCGGCTCGCTCAGCACCGCCGCGATCCGCGCGCCCGTCATGGCGTCGTGCCCGTCCGAGGCCACGGCGACCATATGGGCCAGGCGCGGCGACAGGGGGATGCGTGTCAGCCGCCGCCCGTGATCGGTCAACCCGCCCTCCGCATCCAGCGCCCCCAGCCGCGTCAGCACCTTGCGCGCCTCGCCCAGGGCTCCGGCCGGCGGCGGGTCCAGCAGGGCCAACCCCTCGACCGACCGCGCGCCCCATCGCGCCAGATCCAACGCCAGGCCGGTCAAATCCGCCTCCTGGATTTCCGGCCGCTGATGCGGGACCAGGCCGCGCGTCTGTTCCTCGTCCCACAGCCGATAGCAGACGCCCGGTTCGGTCCGTCCCGCCCGTCCCCGGCGCTGTTCCGCCGACGACCGGCTGACCCGAACCGTGGCCAGCCGGGTCAGGCCGCTGGACGGCTCGAACCGAGGCACGCGCGACAGGCCGCCGTCCACCACCACCCGCACCCCGTCGATCGTCAGGCTCGTCTCCGCAACCGAGGTCGCCAGCACCAGCTTGCGCCGCCCCGGCGCCGCCGGTTCGATGGCGCGGTCCTGCTCCGCCCGATCCAGTCCGCCATACAGGGGAACCACGTCGACGTTCGGCAGCCTCAGCCGTTCGTTGATCTGCCGCACGACCCGATGAATCTCGCCCTGCCCCGGCAGGAAGGCCAGAACCGACCCCGTCTCCTCGCCCAGGGCCGTCAGACAGGCCCGCGTCATCGCCTCCTCGAACCGCTCGGTCGGATTGCGGCCCAGATAGCGGGTGTCGACCGGATAGGCCCGCCCCTCCGCCTCGATCACCGGCGCGCCGTCCAGCAACCGCGACACCCCCGCCACGTCCAGGGTGGCCGACATCACCAGCAGCCGCAGATCCTCCCGCAGCGCCCCTTGCGTTTCCCGCGCCAGGGCCAGACCCAGGTCGGCGTCCAGGCTGCGCTCGTGAAATTCGTCGAACAGGACCGCTCCCACCCCCTCCAGCCCGGGGTCGTCCAGGATCATCCGTGTGAAGACCCCCTCGGTGATCACCTCGATCCGCGTCTTCGGCCCGATCCGGCTCTGCAGCCGGGTGCGGTAGCCGACCGTCCCGCCCGCCTCCTGGCCCAGGGTGGCGGCCATCCGGTCGGCGGCGGCCCGTGCGGCGATACGGCGCGGCTCCAGCACCAGCACCCGTCCGTCGCCCAGCCAGGCCTGGTCCAGCAGGGCCAAGGGGACGACCGTGGTCTTCCCCGCCCCCGGCGGGGCGGCCAAAGCCGCCGTATTTCCGTTTGCAAGGGCGGATTTCAGCGGGTCGAGAACGGCGTGGATCGGCAACATGATCCGCCTCTAGCCCGATGCGCCCCCGATGCGCCACGATCACGAAAGCGTCGTGAGCGCTTCACCCCGCAGTCATGCGCGTTGCGCGGCCCGCATTCCGCCGCTAGCGTCCCCGCCGACGCGGCCAGAGGGCCGCTGTAAACGTGGGGGTATTCTATGTGGCGCGTTAAGTCGCTCGACGCGATTCTGGCCACGGCCGAGAAGAAGTCGCTTCATCGGTCGCTCGGACCTGTTCAACTGACCTTGCTCGGCATCGGCGCCATCATCGGCACCGGCATCTTCGTTCTGACGGCTGCGGCCTCTCAGAAGGCCGGCCCCGGCATGATGGTCAGCTTCGTCATCGCCGGCGCGGTCTGCGCGGTGGCGGCGCTCTGCTATTCGGAACTGGCGGCCATGGCCCCGGTCTCCGGCTCGGCCTACACCTATACCTACGCCGTCCTGGGCGAGCTGCTCGCCTGGTGCGTCGGCTGGGCCCTGATCCTCGAATACGCTGTTGCGGCCTCGGCCGTGTCGGTGGGCTGGTCCGGCTATGTGCTGGGCCTGATAGAGAACGGGATAGGCTTCGACTTCCCGGACCTCCTATCCGCCGGACCGACCTGGAGCATGAACGGCTTCATCCCGACGCCAGACTTCTCGGCCGGGATCGTCAACATTCCCGCCATCATCGTGGCCCTGGCCGTGACGGGCCTGCTGATCCTGGGCACCACCGAGTCGGCCCGCGTCAACGCCATCCTGGTGGCGATCAAGGTCGCGGCCCTGACGGTCTTCATCGTCCTGACCCTGCCGGTCATCGACACCGCCAACCTGTCGCCCTTCGCGCCCAACGGCCTGTTCGGCGCCTATTCGGGCATGGGCATCGTCGGCGCCGCCGCCTCGATCTTCTTCGCCTATGTCGGCTTCGACGCCGTCTCCACCGCTGCTGAAGAGACCAAGAACCCGCAGCGCAACGTGCCGATCGGCCTGATCGGCTCCCTGGCCTTCTGCACCGTCTTCTATCTGCTGGTCGCCCTGGGCGCGGCCGGCGCCATCGGCGCCCAGCCGGTCCTCGGCGCCGCCGGTCAAGCCGTCCAGCCGGGCTCCCCTGCCTTCGTCGCCGCCTGCGCCCTGCCGGCCAACGCCGAGGCTCTGGTCTGCTCGAACGAGGCCCTGGCCCACGTCCTGCGCGTCATCGGCCATCCGCAGGTCGGCAACGCCCTGGGCACCGCCGCCCTCTTGGCCCTGCCTTCGGTCATCCTGATGATGATCTACGGCCAGACCCGCATCTTCTTCGTCATGGCGCGCGACGGCCTGCTGCCGGAAGGCCTGACCAAGATGCACAAGCGGTTCAAGACCCCCTATGTCGTGACCCTGTTCACCGGCGTCGCCGTCGCCATCGCCGCCGCCCTCTTCCCGGTGGGTCAGCTGGCCGACATCTCGAACTCGGGCACCCTGTTCGCCTTCTTCATGGTGTCGATCGCGGTCCTGATCCTGCGCAAGACCGACCCGAACCGGAAACGTCCGTTCAAGACGCCCCTGGTCTGGATCATCGCGCCGCTTTCGGCCGCCGGCTGCGCCTTCCTGTTCTGGAACCTGCCGCATGACGCCAAGATGGTCCTGCCCATCTGGGGCGCCGTGGGTCTGGTGATCTATTTCGCCTACGGCTTCCGTAAGAGCCACGTCGCCCGCGGCCTGGTCGAGGTCCCGGAACTGTCCCCCGACGCCCCGGTCGGCCCGGTCCCGCCGATGCCGGGCGCCCCGGCCCCCGGCTCCAAGGAAGAACGCGACTGATGCAAAGAAGGCCGGGGTCGACGCCCCGGCCTTTTTCTTCGCCGCAAGCGAAACAGAGGCGCGCCAACGGGTCTCAGGCAGCGCCACGCGCGATAGACCCACAAAAATGGCCTCAAGCAGCCCGAAGCGCGATAGGCCCCCTACAAAGACAAAAAAGGCCCGGAATCGCTCCCGGGCCTTTTGCTTGGTGCGGATGAGAGGACTCGAACCTCCACGCCTCGCGGCGCTGGAACCTAAATCCAGTGCGTCTACCAGTTCCGCCACATCCGCATGGGCAGGCAGTGGGCTCTAGAGGGCGGGATCGCCCCTGACAAGGGGCGCTGTAACCCCAACGCCGTCCCGCCACCAGTTCATTGCGAATCGCGCCGCCCAGGGGATTGCGGCCAGAATGCCGTCTCCGCACTGAAATCACCCGTGTCTTGAGGCTTGGCCGGCGGGCCTGACACCAAGGCAGGCCTTCGCTTATGGGAGGGGCGGATGGCTGGGGAACTAGGACTCGAACCTAGAATGACGGTACCAAAAACCGGAGTGTTACCATTACACCATTCCCCAGCAGGTCCGGCGTCCGCAGCACTCTCGTGCGGCGGAGGCGGTCAGATAGGCCAAACCGTTTTCGGATGCAACACCCCCGCTCAGGACAATTTTCGCCGACTGCGAAGAAGGTCGAAATGGACGCTTGCGGCCTCCGAAACCCATGGCTATAAGCCGCGTCCTCACTTCGGGGCGACGCCTTGCGGCCAGCCCCCACGGTCGGAGTGTGGCTCAGCCTGGTAGAGCACTGCGTTCGGGACGCAGGGGTCGGAGGTTCGAATCCTCTCACTCCGACCATTCTCTCTCATACCTCTAGTGATCGTCACCCTCGGGCTCGACCCGAGGGCCGGCCCGTCCGCCGCATGGCGTCGATAAGGACGCACAGGATGACGAGTCATCTCCCGCGCATCAGTCGTCGTTCGCCGCCGTCTCCCGCGCCCGCCGCGCCGCCTCGTTCAGACGCGCCCCCACCGACTCGATCGGCCGCCGCCCCAGGGCCGCGCGCCGCGCCATGAGGTCGGGCGAGCCGGCGTCATAGTCCGCCATCAGATCCCGCACGAATCCCCCGCCCTGAACCTCGGCCAGGACCTGATCCATGGCGGCGCGCGATTCGGCGCCGATCACGCGCGGCCCGGTGCGGTAAGCCCCGTACTCCGCCGTATTGGAGATCTTGGCGAAGGCGCCGGCTATGCCGCGCTCGTACATCAGGTCGGTGACCAGCTTGGCCTCGTAGAAACATTCGAACCAGGCCACCTCGGCCGGATAGCCGGCCTCGACCAGTTTCATGAAGGCCGAATCGATCAGTTCGGCGATCCCGCCGCACAGCACCACCTGTTCGCCGAACAGGTCGCTCTCGCACTCGTCCCGCATCGTCGTCTCGAGGATGCCCTTGCGTCCGCACCCCAGGGCCGCCGCATAGGACAGGCCCAGGGCATGGGCCCCGCCCGTGGCGTCCTGATGCACTCCGAACAGGCAGAAGACCCCCTCCCCGGCCTCGTACAGGTCGCGGATGCGCGGCCCAATCCCCTTGGGCGAGGCCAGGATCACGTCCAGATCGTCGCGAGGCTCCACCAGTCCGAATCGCACCGACAGGCCGTGGGCGAAGACCAGGGCAGCGCCGGGCCGCACAGCAGGCGCCAGTTCGTCGCGCCACAGGTCGCGATGCGCCTCGTCGGAGGTCATGACGGCGACCACGTCCGCCCCAGCCGCCGCCTCGCCCGCCGTCATCACCTTAAATCCGTCGGCTTCGGCCACAGCCCGCGTCTTCGACCCGGGCTTCAGGCCGACCACGATGTCGGTCACGCCCGAATCGCGCAGGTTCAGCGCATGGGTGCGTCCCTGACTGCCGTAGCCGATCATGGCCACGCGCTTGCCGCGGATGATCGAAAGGTCGCAGTCGCGGTCATGGAAGACGGGCAGCGGATTGGCTAAGATGTCGGTCATGGTCCCCTTCATAACCGCATCCGACGTCGTCGCCTTCTGGAAAGAGGCCGGGCCCGAAAAGTGGTTCGCCAAGGACGAGGCCTTCGACGCCCAGTTTCGGTCGCGCGGCCAGGATCTGCACCTGTCGGCCGCCCGGCGCGAACGCGACGACTGGATCGAGGCCCCCGAGACCGCCCTGGCCCTGCTGATCCTGCTGGATCAGTATCCGAGGAACAGTTTCCGCGGCACGGCCCATCAGTTCGCCACCGATCCCCTGGCGCTGATGTTCGCCGAACAGGCGGTGGCGCGCGGCTGGCACCTCCGGGTCGAACCCGAGCTGAAGAACTTCCTCCTGCTGCCCTTCGAACATTCCGAACGGCTCGAGGATCAGGACCGCTACCTGGCCCTGGTCGCCGGCGACGCCGAGCTGGAGAAATGGGGCCGCCTGCACCGCGACATCATCGTGCGCTTCGGCCGCTTTCCCCACCGCAACCTCGCCCTGGGCCGCGCGACGACGCCGCAAGAGCAGGCCTTCCTCGATCAGGGCGGCTTCGGCGGCTGAGCCGCGGCATTCCGGCCTCGCCCGTTCAAATCTTCGCAGAAGCGGCCTATGTGAGCGGCGCCATCACGGAGCCGTCCCTTGCTGATCCTTCTTTCTCCCGCCAAACGGCTCGACTTCTCGCCGGCCGATCCGGCCCTGCCCGGCACGGAGCGTCGCTTTCTGGAAGACACCGCCAGCCTAGCGGCGACGGCGCGGCGTCAGACCAAGGCCGACCTGCGTCGCCTGATGGGGATTTCGGATGATCTGGCGACCTTGAATCTGGAACGGTTCAGGGCGTTCGATCCGGAATCGACGGACGGCGTCCAGGCCGCCTTCGCCTTCGCCGGCGACGTCTATGAGGGGCTGAAGGCGCGAGAGCTGGACGCCGCCGCCCTGGCCTTCGCCCAGGACCATCTGCGGATTTTGTCCGGCTTCTACGGGCTGCTGCGTCCGCTCGACCGGATCCAGCCCTATCGACTGGAAATGGGCACGCGGCTGAAGACCCGCCGCGGCTCCAGCCTTTATGATTTCTGGGGCGATCGGATCTCCAAACAGCTGAACGCCGACGCCGAAGACCTCAGAGCCCAGGGATCGCCCGATCCGGTCGTCGTCAACCTGGCCAGCCAGGAATATTTCGGCGCCGTCGACGCCAAGGCTCTGAAACTGCCGGTCGTCACGCCCCAGTTCCGCGAGGAGAAGAACGGCGAAACGCGGATCGTCTCCTTCTTCGCCAAGAAGGCGCGCGGCGCCATGAGCCGCTTCGCCATCGACGAACGGCTGGAACGAGTCGAGGATCTGAAGGCTTTCGACCGGGACGGCTACGGTTTCGACAAGGCGGCCTCGACCGAGACCGAATGGATATTCATCAGGTCGGGAAATTCTTGATCTTCGCCGGGCGCCCCCGCTAGTCTCTCGCGAAAGAACGAAAGGCGCATCCATGTCCACCTCGCCCCAGTCCCCTGACTTCCGCGACATCGGCGATCTGAAGGGTCAGGCGGCGGTGATCTCGGGCTCGACCTCGGGCATCGGCCTGGCCCTGGCGCGCGCGGTGGCGACGCGGGGCGGCGACGTGGTCCTGAACGGCCTGGGCGATCCGGCCGAGATCGAGCGCACCCGCGCCGCGCTTGAAGCGTCTTCCGGCGTGCGGGTGCGCTATCACCCCGCCGACATGACGCGCGGCGAGGAGGTGGCCGACATGGTCGCCTTCGCCGAGCGCGAGTTCGGCCGCCTGGACATTCTGGTCAACAACGCCGGCGTCCAGCATGTGGAGTCGGTCGAGAAGTTTCCCACCGACAAATGGGAACAGATCATCGCCATCAACCTGTCCTCGGCCTTCTACGCTACCCGCGCCGCCATCCCGATCATGAAGGCCCAGGGGCGTGGTCGGATCGTCAACATGGCCTCGGCCCACGGCCTGGTCGCCAGCCCCTTCAAATCGGCCTATGTCGCGGCCAAACACGGCATCATCGGCTTCACCAAGACGGTGGCGCTGGAGCTGGCGCAGGACAACATCACCTGCAACGCCATCTGCCCCGGCTTCGTCCATACGCCGATCGTGGAAAAGCAGATCGAAGACCAGGCCCGCACCCGCGGCATCAGTCCTGAAAAGGTCATGAGCGACGTGATCCTGGCCGCCCAGCCGACCAAACAGTTCGTCACGACGGATCAGTTGGCGGGGCTGTTCCTCTATCTGGTCAGCGACCTGGGCGCCTCGGCCAACGGCGCCAGTTTCTCGATCGACGGCGGCTGGACCGCTCAATAAGATCATCCCAGCGGGGGCCGACCTATGGCGATCTTCAAACGCAAGACCGCCGAGCCGACGGACCTCGCCGCCGCTTCGACAGGCCGGCGGCCCTTCTGTCTGGCGCTTCAAGGCGGCGGGGCGCACGGCGCCTTCCAATGGGGGGTGCTGGATCGACTGCTGGAAGACGATCGGCTGGATATCCGCGCCGTCTCGGGCGTGTCCGCCGGCGCCATGAACGGCGCCGCCCTGGTTTCCGGCCTGGCGAGCGGCGACGCCCGCGCCGCCCTGGACCGGCTGTGGCGCGAGATCAACCAGTCGGGGGGCCGCAACGTCTTCGGCGACAGCGCCCTGTGGAATCCGGCCCAGGCGCCCGACTGGCTGAAGGACACGCCGCTCTGGCGCGCCGGAGAAACCCTGGCTCTGTCAATGAGCCCGTATGAATTCAATCCCTTGAACCACAATCCTCTGAAGCGGGTTCTGAAGACGGCCGTGGATTTTCAGGCGGTCCAGGGCTCCGACATCAAACTGTTCGTCGCCGCCACGGCCGTGCGCCAGGCCAGGGCCCGCATCTTCGCGTCCAGCGAGATCACCGCCGACGTCCTGATGGCCTCGGCCTGTTTGCCGCACCTGTTTCAGGCCGTCGAGATCGAGGGGGAGCCTTACTGGGACGGCGGTTATCTGACCAATCCGCCGCTCTGGCCCCTGACGGGGGATGATACGCCGGACGACGTGCTGCTGGTGACGCTGAACCCGATGGTGCGCGACGAGACGCCCCGCGCGGCGGGCGACATCGTCGATCGGTTGAATGAGATCCTCTTCAACGCGCCGCTCCTGGCCGAGCTGCGCGCCATCGCCATGGCCGGCGAAATGATCAGCCAGGGCCAGTTGAAACACGGCTCGGGGCCCTATCGACAATTGCGACTTCACGCCATCGAGGCCGACGGTTGGCTGTCGGACCTGTCCTTGAGGTCGAAGTTCAACACGGAATGGAGTTTCCTGATCGACCTGAAGGCCCGTGGCCGGGCGGCTGCGGACGACTGGCTGGAGACCTGTCTCGCCAGCGTCGGACGCCGCTCCAGCGTCGATCTTCAGGCGCGGTTCGGTTAGCCGACGAAGCCGGCCGCTCGCCGGAGCCTGTCGTTGATCGCCTCGCCCAGTCCGGAGGAAGGAATGGGCGCCACGGCTATGCCCGCCGGCTTGGTGCGATCTGCTTCTCTGAACAACCTGAACAGGTTAGCGGCGGCTTCTCGCAGATCGCCGGAAGGACTGAGACTCCAGCGGGGGTCGCCGACGCCCGGCCCGAACCCCAGCAGGATTTCCCCCGGACGCGGCTGGGTCGCCTCGATCCGCACCGGGGCGTCAGGCGCATAGTGGACGGCCAGCCGGCCCGGCGAGCGTCGCCCGTCGCCACTCCCGTCCAGGGGACCGACCACGGCCTCGATCTCCGCTCGGGTGACGGCGCCGGGTCTCAGCAGGGCGACCCGTCCTTCCAGGACCGAGACGACGGTGCTTTCCAGACCGACGGCGCAGGGCCCGCCGTCCACGGCGGCCGAGACGGCGAAGCCGGTCTCCTCCACGGCGTCGGCGAAGGTCGTCGGACTGGGCCGGCCGGAACGGTTTGCCGACGGCGCCACGACGGGACCGCCGAACATCGACAGCACCGCCCGCGCCTGGGCGTGGCCGGGAACGCGCACGGCGACGCTGTCCAGCCCCGCGCGCGCCAGATCACAGACGCGGGTCCGATCCCGCACCGGGACCACCAGCGTCATCGGCCCCGGCCAGAAGGCCTGGGCCAGGGAACGGGCGGCGGCGTCGAAGAGGCCGATCGCCTCAGCGGCGGCGGCGTCAGAGACATGCGCGATCAAGGGGTTGAACCGAGGTCTTCCCTTGGCTTCGAAAATGGCGGCCACCGCTCGCGGATCGGCGGCGTCGGCGCCCAGGCCATAGACCGTCTCGGTCGGCAGCAGGATCAGTTCGCCGCGTCGCAGGGCGGCGGCGGCCTGATCCGGCGGGTCGCCCGCGTCCCTCACGGCCGCCGCGGGATCAGGGGGATCATCCGATGCAGCACATTGTCGCGGTTGATGAACTGATGCTTCAGCGCCGCGGCGACATGCAGGGCGATCAGGACATAGAGCCCCTTCATCACCGTCTCATGCACGTCCATGAACCGACCGGCGGCCTCGCGCCCGCCGCCCACTGGCAAGAGGGGCCAGTCGAACAGGCCGAACCAGGCGAAGTCGCGTCCCGCCGCCGAAGTGGCCAGCCAGCCCGACAGAGGCATGGCGATCAGGACGACGTAAAACAGGACATGGGTGGCGCGCGCCGCCAGCCGCTCCCAGCGCGGCATCTGCGCGGGCAAGGGAATGGCCGGATGCGCCAGTCGCCAGCCGATGCGAGCCAGGGTCAGGATCAGGATCGACACGCCCAGCGACTTGTGCAGCATGACGAACTGCCCGGACAGCGGCCCCTGCGTGCTCTCATGGGCGGTGATCAGCAGCACCTGGACCAGGATCGCCGCAGCGATGATCCAGTGCAAAGCCAGTGACACCGACGAATAGCGATTGCGCGGCTCGGCCATGACGACTTCCCTTCCCTCGCGGCAGGGCGTCACTGTGCCCCGATTGCCCCGACTGCGCCAAGTCTCTCTTGCGACGGGGGGCTTCGGCGAGGCACTTAAGCCGGAAAGGACATCGAGGAAACCCATGAGCTACCGCGCCCCCGTTCGTGATCTGGCCTTCACCCTGGAGGCCGTGGCCGGCATGGCGGACGTCGCCACCACCGGCGCCTTTCCGGATTACGATTCCGACGTCGCCTCGGCCGTGCTGGAGGCGGCGGGACAGTTTTCGCAGGAGGTTCTGGCCCCGCTGAACCGCATCGGGGACCAGAAGGGCTCGCTCTACGCCAACGGGGCCGTCTCGGCCGCTCCCGGCTTCGCCGACGCCTATCGCCAGTTCGCCGCCGGCGGATGGACCGGTCTGTCGGCGCCGGTCGAGGCGGGCGGCCAGGCCCTGCCCAAGGCCCTGGAGCTGGCGGCCTATGAGACCGTCCACGCCGCCAACATGGCCTTCGGCCTGTGTCCAATGCTGTCTCTCGCCGCCATCGAGGCCTTGGAGCAGGTCGGCACGGAAGAGCAGAAGGCGAAATATCTGACCAAGCTCGTCAGCGGCGAATGGACCGGCGCCATGGTGCTGACCGAGCCGGGCGCCGGTTCGGACCTGGGCTCTCTGATCACCACGGCGACGCCGAACGGCGACGGGACCTACGCCATCCACGGTCAGAAGATCTTCATCACCTGGGGCGATCACGACGCGACGGACAACATCATCCATCTGGTCCTGGCGCGCCTGCCCGACGCGCCCAAGGGGCCCAAGGGGATCAGCCTGTTCCTGGCGCCGAAATTCCTCGTCAAGGACGACGGAAGCCTGGGCGAACGCAACGCCTTCCGTCCCGTCGGGGTCGAGCACAAGCTGGGCATCCACGCCTCGCCCACCTGCGTCATGGCCTATGAGGGCGCGCGGGCCGAGCTGGTCGGACGTCCGAACGAGGGCCTGGCCCATATGTTCGTCATGATGAACGCCGCCCGCCTGGCCGTCGGGGTCGAAGGCGTCGGCATCGCCGAACGCGCCTATCAGCACGCCCTGGCCTATGCGCTGGACCGCCGCCAGGGTCGATCGGTCTGGACCGGAGAGGCCAACGCCCCGATCTTCGATCATCCGGACGTGCGTCGAATGCTGGGTGTGATGAAGGCCAAGACCGCGGCCGCTCGCGCCCTGTGCCTGTCGACCGGCGTCGCCGCCGATCTGGCCCGTCATGCCGAAACGGAAGAGGCGCGCCGCCGCTGGAAGGCCCGCGAGGACCTGTTCACCCCCATCGCCAAGGCCTGGTCCACCGACGTCGGATGCGAAGTCGCCTCCCTGGGCGTCCAGGTCCATGGCGGCATGGGCTTCATCGAGGAGACGGGCGCGGCTCAATACTATCGCGACGCCCGAATCGCCCCGATCTACGAGGGCACCAACGGCATCCAGGCCATGGATCTGGTCGGGCGCAAACTGTCGATGGACGGGGGCGAGGCGGCCAAGGCCCTGATCGCCGACATGAAGACGACGCTGGCCGACCTCTCTGGCCTCTATGCCGGCAAGCCGGTCGAACGGTTCGCCACGGCCGTCGAGGCGGTGGAGGACGCCACACTGTGGCTGTTGGACCGCAAGGCCGACCCGGATGCGGCGGCCGACGTCCTGGCCGCGGCGGACGCCTATCTGAAGCTCTTGGGCGACGTCATCGGCGGCTGGATGCTGGCCAAGGGGGCGCTGGCCGCCAAGGCGCGGCTGGACGCCGCCGACGGCGATCCGGTCTGGCTGCAGGGCAAGCTGGACCTCTATGAACTCTACGCCGCCAATGTTCTGGGCCATGTCTCCAGCCGTCTGGCGGCCGTGGGCCAGGGCGGCGACCTGCTGAAACGGATGACGGTCGAGGCCCTGGCGGGCTGACGCCCGACGCGATCTTGATTTGACCTTGGGCGGCCCGAACGCCCAAGGTCGCATCCGCACGCCCGGGAGCCGACCATGAACCGACGCCAAATCCTCCTGTCCACCGCTGCGACGGCCTTGGCCGCCTCGGCCTCCCCCGCCCTCGCCCGCCAGTCTTCCGGAGCCTCGATGCCCCAACCCCCTGTCGCCAAGAAGATCCCCGTCGTCATCGAACAGCTGGGGCGCACCCGCACCGACGACTATCAGTGGATGAAGGACGACAATTGGCAGGCGGTGCTGCGCGATCCGACCCTGATCAAGGCCGAGGTCAAAGAGCATCTGACGGCCGAAAACGCCTATCGCGAAGCCATGATGGCCTCGACCCTCCCCCTCCAGGAGACGATGTTCCAGGAGATGCGCGGACGCATCAAGGAGGACGACAGTTCCGTCCCCGCGCCTGACGGCGACTGGACCTACTATGTCGAGTACCGCACGGGCGACCAGCATCCCCGCTATATGCGCGTCGAGCGCCAGGGAACCTGGATGGTCGATGGCCGGCCGGTGACGAAGAATTTCATCGTCGCCCCGACTCCCCAACTGCTGCTGGACGCCAATGAACTGGCCGAAGGCAAGGCCTATTCCGAGGTCTCGGCCGCCGCCCACAGCCCTGACCACAGCCTGTTCGCCTATGCCGAGGACGCGCAAGGGTCCGAGGTGCACAAGATCTATGTGAAGGATCTGGCGACCGGCGCCGTCCTGCCCGATGTGATCGAGAGCGCCACCGGCGACTTCACCTTCTCGCCTGACAGCCGGTGGATTTTCTGGACCAATCGCGACGACAACGGACGGCCGGACAAGATCTTCCGCCGCCCGGCGCGCGGCGGCGAGACGACCCTGGTCTATGAGGAGGCGGACGACGGCATGTTCATCGGCGTCGGCCGCACCGCCGACGACCGGTTCATCGTCATCGGCATCCAGAACCAGGAGACGTCCGAGGCCCGCTACATCCCCGCCGACGACCCGACCGCTGCGCCGGTCGTTTTGGAGCCGCGCCAGGTCGCCGTCCGCTATGACGTCGATCACTGGGACGACCGCTGGGTGATCCGCACCAACGCCGACGACGCCATCGACTTCAAGATCGTTCAGGCGCCGACCGAAACGCCCGGCAGGGCGCATTGGACGGATCTCGTCCCCCATACGCCGGGTCGTTTCATCGAGGGGATGGACCTGACCCGCCATCATCTGGCGCGCCAGGAACGGGCCGACGCCAACACCCGCATCATCATCCGCGATCGCGCCGGGGCCGAACATGCGATCGCCGTCGATGAACCGGCCTTCGCCCTGTCGCTGTCGGGCGCGTCGGAGTTCGACACCACGACGACCCGCTACAGCTACAACTCGCCGTCCACCCCGACCCAGACCTATGACTACGACATGGCGTCGCGGGAACGCACGCTGCGCAAGACCCAGGAAATCCCGTCGGGCCACAATATCGAAGACTATGTGGTCGAACGGCTGAACGCCCCCGCCGCCGACGGTCAACTGGTGCCTGTCACCGTCCTGCGCCGCCGCACCACGCCGATCGACGGCTCGGCCCCGCTGCTGCTGTACGGCTACGGCTCCTACGGCATCCCTATGCCGGCGGGCTTCTCGACCAATCGTCTGTCGCTGGTGGATCGCGGCTGGATCTACGCCATCGCCCACATCCGGGGTGGATCGGACAAGGGCTGGGGCTGGTTTCTCAGCGCCCGCCGGATGACCAAGAAGAACACTTTCACCGATTTCATCGCCGCCGCCGAACATCTGATCGCGCAGAACTACGCCACGGCCGGAAACATCGTGGCCCAGGGCGGATCGGCCGGCGGCATGCTGATGGGCGCCGTCAACAATATGCGGCCGGACCTCTGGGCCGGGATCATCGGCCAGGTGCCCTTCGTCGATGTCATCAACACCATGAGCGACACCTCCCTGCCGCTGACGCCGCCGGAATGGCCCGAATGGGGCAATCCGATCGAGGACCCGGACGCCTACGACTATATGATGAGCTACAGTCCCTATGATCAGGTGAAGCCCCAGGCCTATCCCGCCGTCCTGGCGACGGGCGGCCTGTCCGATCCACGGGTGACCTATTGGGAGCCGGAGAAGTGGGTCGCCAAACTGCGGCCCGCCACCACCTCGGGCAAGCCCGTCCTGCTGAAGATCAATATGGAAGCCGGCCACGGCGGCGCCGCCGGCCGGTTCGACTATCTGAAGGAGGTCGCCCACGACTACGCCTTCGCAGTCTGGGCGATCGAAAAGGGCTGGGAGACGGCTTAACCCGCCCGCACCGGCGGCTTCAGCTCTTGGGCTGAAGCCGCGCCGCCAGGCTGGAGGTGTCCCAGCGATTGCCGCCCATGGCCTGGACCTCGGCGTAGAACTGATCGACCAGGGCCGTCAGGGCCAGGCGCGCCCCGTTCGACCGCGCCTCGTCCAGAACCAGGCCCAGGTCCTTTCGCATCCAATCGACGGCGAAGCCGAAGTCGAAACGGCCCTGGGCGGCGGTCTTCCAGCGATTGTCCATCTGCCAGCTCTGGGCCGCGCCCTTGGATACCGCCTCGAAGACCGCGTCCGTATCCAGGCCCGCGACCTGGGCGAAATGGACCGCCTCGGCCAGGCCCTGGACCACGCCGGCGATGGCGATCTGATTGACCATCTTGGTCAGCTGGCCCGAGCCCGCCGGCCCCATATGTTTGATCGCCTTGGAATAGGCCGTCAGCGCCGGTTCCACCCGGGCCAGGGCCTCGGCCTCGCCGCCGGCCATGACGCTCAGCTGGCCGTTTTCTGCGCCCGCCTGACCGCCGGAGACCGGAGCGTCGATGAAGACGCGCCCCGCCTCGGCCGCGGCCTGGGCCATTTCCCGCGCCAGTTTGGCCGATGTCGTGGTGTGATCCACGATGACCGCCCCTTCGGCCAGGTGCGGCAGGGCGTCGGTCACGACCGCCCGCACGTCGTCGTCATTGCCGACGCACAGGATGAAGAGCTCCGCCCCCTGCGCCGCCTCCGACACGGTCGCGGCCGCCCGCGCGCCCACGGCCTCGGCCCAGGCCTGGGCCTTGGCGGGGGTGCGATTGAAGCCGACGACCTGATGGCCGGCGTTCACCAGGTGACGCGCCATCGGGGCGCCCATGACCCCCAGGCCGGCGAAAGCGATCTTCATGGCAGGCTCCCGTGTTTCCGCCTTGGACTAGGCTGGGTCGCCCCAGGGTTCAACCCAGGCTGGGGGTCAACGGGCGGTTAACCTTGCCGCGTCATGCTGGCGCGAACTTGCCGGGGTGCGTCCATGTCCGTGAGCGATCGTCCGATCCTCATCAAGAAGGTGAAAAAGGTTTCCGGCGGAGGCCACCACGGCGGCGCCTGGAAGGTGGCCTATGCAGACTTCGTGACGGCCATGATGGCCTTCTTCCTGCTGATGTGGCTGATCAATACGACCGACCCGGAACAGAAGAAGGGCATCGCCGAATATTTCGCCCCCGCCAGCGTGTCCGAAACCACCTCGGGTTCGGGCGGCCTTCTGGGCGGCACGGCGCTGGGCGACGACGGTCCCAAGAGCTCGGGCTCGCAGTCGGTCATCGAACAGCTGGCGCCCGAGGCCCCGCCGGAGACGACCAACACCGGCCCCAGCTCAAACCTCACCTCCGCCAGCGACGCCGCCCTGCAGGCCGAAATCCAGAAGCGCGAGGCGGCCGAGTTCGCCAGTGCGGCGGAATCGCTGCGCCAGGCCATGCAGTCGATGCCGGAACTGGCCGAACTGTCCAAACAGCTGATCGTGGACCAGACGCCCGAAGGGCTGCGCATCCAGCTGGTGGACCAGGAAGGCCGGTCCATGTTCGACAACAACTCGGCCCGCCCCAATGCGCGGGCTCAGGTTCTGCTGCGCGCGGTCGCCAAGGTGATCAACCAGCTGCCCAACCGCATCTCCATCACCGGCCACACCAGCGCCACGCCAGGGTCGAACCGCGCCAGCGGCCCGGCGGACTGGACCCTATCCTCCGAACGGGCCAACGGCTCGCGCCTGGTGTTGCAAAGCGCGGGCGTGGACCCCGATCGGGTCTATTCGGTCGCCGGCAAGGCGGGCTCTGACCCCCTCTATCCCGACGATCCCAGCCTGCCCGGCAACCGCCGCATCGCCATCGTCCTGCTGCGCGAGGCCCCGGTCCTGCCTATGGACACCTCGCTGTGATCCTGAGCGGCTGTGGCGCCCTGGCGCTTGCCGCCGAGCGCTCAATCGCGCCAAATCGCGGCATGAGCGTCAGACCGTCCTATTTTGGGCCAGATCGGGTGCGGACCTAGAGTCGTGACCCAACATGTGCCGACACGCCAGCTCCGGTTCTTCATGACCTCGGTCGCCCCGTGTCCCTATCTGCCGGGCAAGACGGAACGGAAGGTCTTCGCAAACCTGCCTTTTTCGGACGGCGCCCACGTCAATGACGAACTGACCCTGGCGGGTTTCCGCCGCAGCCAGAACATCGCCTATCGCCCCGCCTGCGAAGCCTGCGACGCCTGCGTCTCCGTCCGCCTGCCTGTGCCGGACTTCGCCTTCAGCCGATCCCAGCGCAAGGTTCTGGCGCGCAACGCCGACCTGACGCGCGCCCTGGTCGAGGCCGAGGCCACGACCGAACAGTTCCAGCTGCTGCGCCGCTATCTGACCAGCCGCCACCCCTTGGGCGGCATGAGCGATATGGGCTGGCTCGACTATGTCGCCATGGTCGAGGACACGGCCGTCCGCACCCATCTGATAGAATACCGCCTGCCGTCCGACGACGGCGGCCCCGGCGACCTCGTCGCCGTGACCCTGACGGACCTGCTCAGAGACGGCCTGTCCATGGTCTACAGCTTCTACGATCCGCGTCTTGACCGCCGCAGTCTGGGTCGGTTCGCCATCCTCGACCATGTCCGTCAGGCGGCCCAGGTGGGCCTGCCCTTCGTCTATCTGGGCTACTGGGTCCGGGGCTCGGAGAAGATGGACTACAAGGCCGACTTCCGCCCCCTGGAGGTGCTGGGCAAGCTGGGCTGGATGCGGCTGGAAGACCAGCCGCCCCCTATCTGAACTTCCGCAATCCCCTCGGCCCCTGGCGACCGGCCCCGGCGCGCTTGCCCAGCCAGTCCTTCCAGTCGGGCCAGTTGCGCCGCCGACCGCCGCCGTCGGCCCATTCCGGCCCCTGTTCGGCGTTGAAGACCGTCACATCGGCCAGGCCGCCCTGTTTGAAGCTCTGCAGCTTCACACCCTTGCCGCGCCCCATTTCGGGCAGTTCGGCCAGAGGGAAGATCAAGGTCTTGATGTTCTCGCCGATCGTCGCGACGTGATCCCCCATAGGGCTGGTCGGCACGCGCAGCATGGCCAGCATCTCGCCGTTCAGCACCTGTTTGCCGCCCCGCTTCTGGGCCAGGGTGTCGTCCTCGGGCGCGATGAAGCCGTAGCCGGCCTTTGAGGCGATCAGCAGCTTGCCGCCCGGCTGGTGCGCCAGCAGATTGATGATCTCGGCCTTCTCGTCCAGATCGATCATCAGCCGTAGCGGCTCGCCGTGGCCGCGGCCCGACGCCAGCTTGTCCGCGCCGATGGTGAAGATCCGGCCGTCCGACGCCCCCACCAGCAGCTTGTCCGTCGTATAGGCCGGAACCAGATAGGCCAGCTTGTCGCCTTCCTTGAACTTCAGCTCCGACGGGTCCTCGACCTTGCCCTTGGCGGCGCGGATCCAGCCGCGCTCCGACAGGATGACGGTGATGGCCTCGCGCGGGATGAAGGCCTCGGGGGCCACGAAGGCCGAGGCGTCGACCGCCTCGCCCATCGTCGTGCGCCGCGGCGAGATCAGCGCCTTGCGCACCGCCTCAAGCTCTTTGGAAACAGCCTTCCACTGCTTGCCTTCCGACGACGTAAGCGCCTTCAGATTGGCAAGTTCTTCCGACAACTCCTTGAATTCATTCTCGATCGTCATCTCTTCCAGACGCGCCAGCTGCCGCAGCCGGGTGTCGAGAATGAAGTCGGCCTGGACCTCGGTCAGGCCGAAGCGCGCGATCAGGACGGCCTTGGGCTGTTCCTCCTCGCGGACGATGCGGATCACCTCGTCCAGGTTTAGGAAGACGATGCGCAGGCCTTCCAGCAGGTGCAGCCGCTTCTCGACCCGGGCGATCCGCCATTGCGACCGTCGGTTCAGCACCTCGCGCCGGTGATCCAGGAAGGCCTTGAGACAGGCCTTCAGCCCCATGACGCGCGGCGTGCCGTCGGCGTCCAGCACGTTCATATTGATCGGGAAACGGACCTCGAGATCGGAAAGCTTGAACAGACTTTCCATCAGCATTTCAGGCTCTATGGTCCGATTCTTGGGCTCCAGAATCAGGCGAATGTCCTCCGCCGACTCGTCGCGCACATCGCCCAGCAGGGGCGCCTTCTTCTGCTCGATCAGGTCGGCCAGCGCCTCGATCAGGCGCGACTTCTGCACCTGGTACGGCATTTCGGTGACGACGATCCGCCAGACGCCGCGGCCCAGGTCCTCGGTCTCCCAGCGCGCGCGCAGCCGTACCCCGCCCCGGCCCGTCTCATAGGCGTCCAGAATGGCTGCGCGGCCTTCGACAGCCACGCCGCCGGTGGGGAAGTCGGGTCCGGGGACCAACTGCACCAACTCGTCCGTGGTCGCCTCGGGTCGCTCCAGCAACAGCTGACAGGCGTCGATCAGTTCGCCGACATTGTGCGGCGGGATGGAGGTCGCCATGCCCACGGCGATGCCCGAAGACCCGTTGGCCAGAAGATTGGGGAAACCGGCCGGCAGGACGACCGGCTCCTCGTCCTGATCGTCATAGGTGGGGCGGAAATCGACCGCGTCTTGGTCGATCCCCTCCAGCAGCAGGACGGCGGCCGGGGTCAGCTTGCACTCGGTATAGCGCATGGCCGCGGCGCTATCGCCGTCGATATTGCCGAAGTTCCCCTGGCCGTCGACCAGGGGATAGCGCTGGGCGAAGTCCTGGGCCAGGCGGACCAGGGCCTCATAGATGGAGGCGTCGCCGTGCGGGTGGTATCCCCCCATGACCTCGCCGACGACCTTGGCGCATTTGCGCGCCGCCGCCTGCGGGTTCAGCCGCATCTGGTGCATGGCGTACAGGATGCGCCGGTGCACGGGTTTGAACCCGTCGCGCACGTCCGGCAGGGCGCGATTGGTGATGGTCGACAGGGCGTAGGCCAGATAGCGGCGGCTGAGCGCCGTCTCCATCGGCTCGTCAATGATACGGCCGCCTTCCGGCGGCGGGGCGTGGATCGTCATGGGCAAGCGAATCGGGGATCGGAGGCGCGAAGTCTAGCCCGTTCGACACCGACAGGTCGTCTATCTGTGGGAGATAATCCCCGGCAGAGGTAACCGAAGACGTCTATCCGTCGTATCAGAGCGAACGACAGCCCCCAAGGCCCGCTCCATGATCCTGTTTCTCGTCTCCTATCTGGCCGGCGTCCTGACCATCGTCAGTCCGTGCATCCTGCCGGTCCTGCCCTTCGTCTTCGCCCGGGCTGACCGACCGTTCGTCCGTAACGGCCTGCCCCTGCTGGCGGGCATGGCCCTGACCTTCGCCGGGGTGGCCAGTCTGGCGGCCCTGGGCGGCGGCTGGGCGGTGCGGGCCAACGAGGCGGGGCGCTGGATCGCCCTGACGGTCATGGCGGCGCTGGGCCTCAGCCTGCTGATCCCTGCGGTGGGCGACCGGCTGATGCGGCCCTTGGTGGCGGCCGGGTCATGGTTGACGGACCGCGCGGAGCGGGGCGCCGGCCCCCAGGGCGATGTCCGTTCGTCCCTGTTGCTGGGCGTAGCGACCGGGCTGCTCTGGGCGCCCTGCGCGGGTCCGATCTTGGGGCTGATCCTGACCGGCGCGGCCCTGCAGGGCGCGGGCGTCGGCTCCACCGTTCTCCTCCTGGCCTATGCGGCGGGCGCCGCCACCTCCCTGGCCCTGGCCCTGCTGGTCGGGGGGCGGGTGTTCAAGGCCATGAAGGGCGCGCTCGGCGTGGGGGAATGGGTCAGGCGCGGTCTGGGCGTTCTGGTTCTGGCGGGGGTGGTCGTCATCGGCCTGGGTCTGGACACCGGCCTGCTCACCCGCATCTCGGCCGGCAGCACCGGACGGCTTGAACAGGCCTTGCTGAGCGGCATCGGTCGGGGCGTCCCAACGAACTCAGCGCCGACCGACCTTGCCAACCTGCCGGTCGAGGGGACCATGCCGCCCCTGACCAGCGCCGTCACCTGGATCAACTCCCCGCCCCTCACGCCCGATCAGTTGCGCGGCAAGGTGGTGGTGGTCGACTTCTGGACCTACTCCTGCATCAACTGCCTGCGCGCCCTGCCCTATGTCCGCGCCTGGGCCGAGAAATACAGGGACCAGGGCCTGGTCGTGATCGGCGTCCATACGCCCGAGTTCGCCTTCGAAAAGTCCGAGGCTAATGTTCGAGAGGCCGTGAACCGTCTCGGCGTGACCTATCCGGTCGCCATGGACAACGACTTCGCGGTCTGGCGCGCGTTCAGGAACCAGTACTGGCCCGCCCACTACTTCATCGACGCCCAGGGCCGGATCCGCCACCACCATTTCGGCGAGGGCGACTACGACGGCTCCGAACGGGTCATTCAGCAACTGCTGAAAGAGGCGGGCGCCGCCGACGTCGCCTCTGACCTGGTTCAGGTCCAGGCCCAGGGCGCCGAGGCCGCCGCCGACATGGCCCAGCTCGCCTCGCCCGAGACCTATGTCGGCTACGCCAGGGCCGAGAATTTCCGCTCGCCCGGTGGTTTCGCGCGCGACGCCGTCAAGACCTATGGGCCGGCGGCCTTACAGCTGAACGACTGGAGCCTGGCGGGCTCCTGGCGGGTGACGCGGGAACACGCCGCCCTGACGGCGCCGGGCGGACGCCTGGCCTTCCGGTTCAAGGCGCGCGACCTGCATCTGGTCATGGGGCCGGGTGAAGGCGCCGCCGGGCTACGCTTCCGGGTCCGGATCGACGGCGCCCCGCCCGGACCCGACGCGGGATCGGACATCGACGCCCAGGGCCAGGGCCGCGTCGATCGCCAGCGTCTGTATCAGCTGATCCGCCAAGCCGGCCCGGTGCGGGAACACACGTTCGAGATCGAATTCCTTGACCCCGGCGTCCAGGTCTTCGCCTTCACCTTCGGCTAGAGCATGCCTCAGTCCGCCGCCGCCGGCACGATGGTGACGCTCTCGCCGCAGCCGCAGGCGTCGGTCTGGTTGGGATTGTTGAAGACGAACTTCGACGACAGGCGGGTCGTCTCATAGTCGATCTCGGTGCCGATCAGGAACAGCACCGCCTTGGGCTCGATCAATATGGTGACCCCCTTGTCCTCGACCACCTCGTCCAGGGGGCCGATCTCATCGGCATAGGCGAAGGTGTATTCCTGGCCTGCGCAGCCGCCGTTCTTGACGCCGATCCGCAGGCCGATGTGGCTGTTGTCGGCCTTGTCCAGGATTTCGCGCACGCGCGCGGCGGCGGCGTCCGTCAGGGTCACGACCTTGGGGCGCGGGCGGCGGGGACGGGATGTGGTTTGAAGTTCGCTCATCAGAACATGTTCAGGGCCAGCTTGGCCTCGTCGCTCATCTTGGAGGCGTCCCACGGCGGGTCGAACACCAGATTGGCCTTGGCGCTGCGGACGCCCTCCACCTTCTCCACCGCCGTCTCGACCCAGCCCGGCATTTCGCCGGCGACGGGACAGCCCGGCGCAGTCAGGGTCATGTCCACCACCACGTCGCGGTCGTCATTGACGTCCACCCGGTAGATCAGCCCCAGCTCATAGATATCGACCGGGATTTCCGGATCATAGACGGTCTTCAGCGCCCCGATCAGATCCTCGGTCAGCCTGTCCAGCTCGGCCTGAGACAGGGCGCTCTTCTGGGGTTCGGCCCAGGCTTCCTTGAAGGCGTCGCTGTCTTGAATAGGGTCGTCTGTCATGGCGTTACACGAAGAAGTTCCGCGCCTTGATCAGCGCATCCACGAAGGCGTCGGCATCCTCCACGGTGTTATATAGGGCGAAGGAGGCGCGGGTGCTCGACGTCACCCCCATTCTTTTCGCCAAGGGCTCGGCGCAGTGCAGTCCGGCCCGCACCGCCACCCCGTAACGGTCCATGATCTGGGCCACATCGTGGGCGTGGGCGCCCTCGACGGCGAAGGTCAGGATCGCGCCCTTGCCTTCCGCCTGACCCAGGATCCTCAGCCAGTTCTGCCCCTGCAGGCGATCAACCGCATGCTGGTACAGCGCATGCTCATGCGCCTGAACCGCTGCCCGATCATATTGGGTCAGCCATTTCAGCGCCACGCCCAGGCCGATGGCCTCCAGGATGGGCGGCGTCCCCGCCTCGAACCGATGAGGCGGCTTGGCGTAGGTTACGCGGTCCTGCTCGACCGTCTCGATCATCTCGCCCCCGCCCTGATAGGGCGGCAGGGCCTCCAGCGCCTCGGCCTTGCCGTACAGGGCGCCGATGCCGGTCGGACCGAACAGCTTGTGGCCGGTCAGCACATAGAAGTCGCAGTCGATCGCCTGCACGTCCGGCGTCGCATGGACCGCCCCCTGGCACCCGTCGATCAGCACCTGCGCCCCGGCCGCATGGGCCAGACGGCTGATCTCGGCGACGGGATTGATGGTGCCCAGCACGTTCGACATATGGGTGACGGCGACCATCCGCGTCTTGGGCCCCAGCAGGTCGGCATAGGCCGCCATGTCCAGCGAGCCGTCGTCCCTGACCGGGATCCATCTGATCACCGCCCCGCGCCGCTCCCGCAGCAGATGCCAGGGCACGATGTTGGAGTGATGCTCCATCTCCGAGACGATGATCTCGTCGCCCGGTTGGATTTGAAGCCCCAGCCCATTGGCCACCAGATTGATCGCCTCGGTGCCGCCCTTGGTCCAGACGACCTGTTCGGGGCTCTCGGCGTTCAGGAAGCGGGCCACGATCTCGCGCGCCTTCTCGAAGGCCTCGGTCGCCTCGTTCGACAGGGTGTGCAGCCCGCGGTGGACATTGGCGTAGCCGCCCTCCATCGTCGCTGTCAGGGCATCGATCACCGCGCGCGGCTTCTGGGCCGAGGCCGCATTGTCCAGATAGACCAGCGGCCTGCCGTTCACCTGTCGCGACAGGATCGGGAACTGCGCCCGGACGGCATAGGGATCGAAGGTAGTCACAACCGAGCCGTCAGCCATTCCCGCGCCACCTCTCTCGCGCCCTCATGCTCGATCCGGTCGATGACCTCGATCAGGAAGGCCTGGGTCAGCAGGGCGCGCGCTTCCTCGGCCGGAACCCCGCGCTGCTGCATGTAGAACAGGGCGCTCTCGTCCAGCGCCCCGACCGTATTGCCGTGGGCGCACTGCACGTCGTCGGCGTAGATGATCAGTTCCGGCTTGGCGTCGATCTCGGCCCGTTCGGAGGCGATCAGGGCGTGGTGCCCCATCCGCGCATCCGTGCCGTCGGCCCCGCGCTCGACCACGATCTTGCCCTGAAACACGCCCCGCGCCGTGTCGCGCGCCACGCCCTTGATCAGCTGGCTGGTCGCGCCGTCATGCTCCATGTGCCGCACCACGCTGGTCAGGTCGGCGTGGCGCGATCCGTTCAGCAGATAAAGACCGTCGGCCTGGACCTGTGCGCCCTGGGCGAAATGGGAAATCCGGGTCTCGATCCGTTGCAGCCTGGCTCCGGTGGCGATGACGGTCTGGCGATAGACGCCGCCGGCCTCGACCTTCACATGGGCTTCGGACACGGAAATCGCGTCCTCCGGCTCCTCGACCAGAACGACGCGCGTCACCTCGGCCCCGGCCGCCACGTCCAGCTCCAGCGTATTGTGGGCGACATAGGCCGAGCCCGCGCCCTCATGCGTCTCTAGAAGCAACAGCTTGGCGCCCGCCCGCGCCGCCACCCGCGCGCTCGCCGTATGGCCCGTGCCCACGGCGTCGGAGATGTAGCGCAGCCGCAGCGTCTGCTCGCCCGAGGCGATGAAGTCGGTCACGCCCACGGCCCGCCCGTTGGCGAAGACGACAGCCTCGCCGCCCAGGTCATAGAAGGGCCCCGGCGCGCCCACCGTCGCCGTGCCCGACGGCGCCGGCGCCTCGCGCAGATAACGCTTCAGGTCGCTGTATTTCCACGCCTCATCCCGCCGCGACGGAAAGGTCGAGGCGTCGGTCAGGTCGATGGCGAAGGTCGCGCTCACGCCGCCCCCTCAAGCACCGGCGGCAGGTATTTGTCATACCCCTCCGCCTCCAGCTGCAAGGCCAGTTCCGGCCCGCCCGAGGCCACGATCCGCCCCCCCGCCAGCACATGGACCCGGTCCGGTTTGATATAGTCCAGCAGGCGCTGATAGTGGGTAATGACCAGCATGGCCCGATCGGGCGAACGCAGGGCGTTGACCCCTTCGGACACGATCCGCAGGGCGTCGATGTCCAGCCCCGAATCCGTCTCGTCGAGGATCAGCAGCGACGGCTCCAGCAGGGCCATCTGCAGGATCTCCATCCGCTTCTTCTCTCCGCCGGAGAAGCCGACGTTCAAAGGACGTTTCAGCATGTCGAAGTCCATCTTCAGGCTTCGGGACGCCTCGCGGACCAGCTTCAGGAAGGCCGGCGCCGCCACCTCCTCCTCGCCCCGCGCGCGCTTCTGCGCATTCAGCGCCGTCCGCACGAAGGTCAGGGCCGGGACGCCGGGAATCTCGATCGGATACTGGAACGACAGGAAGACGCCCTTGGCCGCCCGCTCGGCCGGCTCCAGCGCCAGCAGGTCCTCGCCCGCCCATTCGACCGCGCCTTCAGTCGCCTCATATCCGGGCCGGCCCGACAGGGCGTAACCCAGCGTCGATTTGCCCGCGCCGTTCGGCCCCATGATGGCGTGCACTTCCCCCGCCGGCACTTCGAGCGTCAGCCCCTTGAGGATCGGCTTGTCGCCGACGGAGACGTGGAGGTTGGATATAGTCAGCATCGTCAAACAGTCTCTTCCAACGGCAGGATCGCGCCTTCGGGCATTGTCCAATTCGTGGGGATATGGTCAAAATCGCCACCGCATATCGTCCGGCCGTCCGGCCCGAATGCGATGAATATCCAGCGAGGCGGATCGGGAAAGCCGTGCCAGACGCGCTCCATCAGAATCCAGCTCTCGTCATCGGTCTCGACAGCCGCGACGAGAAAGTCCGCGTACGTTTTCAGCGTCCTGTGAGCTTCAAACGCCTTTTGCTCGGTTGACGTCGGCGTCCGCCATTCAACCGTACGCCTCAGGCGCTCGTTGGCGCGCTTGTCGTTCATCAGGCCTGATGACGGCGCCCCCTTCGTGACCTTGTTGGCGAACCCCGCCCGTCGATCCGTCATCCGACCGAGCCTTCCAGACTGATCGCCACCAGCTTCTGCGCCTCGACGGCGAACTCCATCGGCAGTTCCTGCAGCACGTCACGGACGAAGCCGTTGACCAGCAGGGCCACCGCCTCTTCCTGCGACAGGCCGCGCTGCTGGGCGTAGAACAGTTGGTCGTCCGACAGGCGCGTCGTCGTCGCCTCGTGCTCCAGCTGGGCCGAGCCGTTGCGGGCCTCGATATAGGGGATGGTGTGTGAACCGCACTCCTTGCCGATCAGCAGACTGTCGCACTGGGTGAAGTTTCTCACCCCCGTCGCCTTCGGATGCACCGAGACCAGGCCGCGATAGGTCGAGTCCGATTTCCCCGCCGACACCGCCTTGGCGATGATCCGCGACTTGGTGTTCTTGCCCAGGTGGATCATCTTGGTGCCGGTGTCGGCCTGCTGATGTCCGTTGGTGATGGCGATGGAATAGAACTCGCCCGAGCTGTCGTCGCCCTTCAGGATGCAGGAGGGATATTTCCAGGTCACGGCCGAACCGGTCTCGACCTGGGTCCATGACACCTTCGACCGATCACCCCGGCAGTCGGCCCGCTTGGTGACAAAGTTGTAGATGCCGCCCTTGCCCTCGGCGTCGCCCGGATACCAGTTCTGGACCGTGGAATATTTCACCTCGGCGTCGTCCAGCGCCACGATCTCGACCACCGCCGCATGCAGCTGGTTCTCGTCGCGCATCGGCGCCGTGCAGCCCTCAAGGTACGAGACGTAGCTGCCCTTGTCGGCGATGATCAGGGTGCGCTCGAACTGGCCCGTCTGCGAAGCATTGATGCGGAAATAGGTCGACAGCTCCATCGGGCAGCGCACGCCCGGCGGAATGTAGACGAACGACCCGTCCGAAAAGACCGCACTGTTCAGGGCCGCAAAATAGTTATCCGAGACCGGCACCACCGACCCCAGATATTGTCGCACCAGCTCAGGATATTCGCGCAAGGCCTCGGAAATCGGCATGAAGATCACGCCCGCCTTGGCCAGTTCCTCCTTGAAGGTGGTGACCACGGACACGCTGTCGAACACGGCGTCCACGGCCACGCGCGGCGCGCCCTGCACTCCCGCCAGAACCTCCTGCTCCTTCAGCGGAATGCCCAGCTTCTTGTAGACGTCCAGGATCTCGGGATCGACCTCGTCCAGCGACTTCGGCCCTTCCTTCTTCTTCGGCGCGGCGTAGTAGAACAGGTCCTGATAATCGACGGGCTCGTAATGAACCGCCGCCCAGGTCGGCTCCTCCATCGCCAGCCAGCGTTCATAGGCGGCTAAGCGCCATTCCAGCATCCATTCCGGCTCGCCCTTCTTCTCGGAGATGAAGCGCACGATGTCGGCGTTCAGACCCCTGGGGGCGAACTCCTGCTCCACATCCGAGGTGAAGCCGTACTTGTACCGTTCCAGTTCGGCGACGGTGTCGATGGTTTCCTTGACGGCGGCCATCAGGCGACCTCTCTCACGCGCGCGGCGGCGCGTGCCTTGTGTTTGGTCCAGGCGTCCACCCAGGCGTCGGCGAACCGCGCCCAGTCGCCCTCGGTCGTGCCCCAGCCGCCGGAGACGCGCACGCCCCCCGTGGCCAGCCTATTCAGTCCCATCGCGCTGATCGTCTTGGACGGCTTGACCTTGCCCGAGGAACAGGCCGAACCGGCGGACACCATGATCCCGGCCAGATCCAGGGTGATCAACTGTTGCGGGCTGTCCCAGCCCTCGACGGCCAAAAACAGGGTGTTGGGCAGGCGATCGGCGCCCTCGCCGATGATGGTCGCCCCGGCCGCCTTGACCCGCGCCTGGGCGGCGTCACGCCAGGCCGCATGCGAAGCGACTGTCTCCAGATCGCGCGCGGCGCAAACGGCGGCGACGCCGAACCCGGCGATCCCGGGCCCGTTCTCGGTCCCGGCGCGCAGGCCCCGCTCCTGCCCCGCCCCGTGCAGGATGCGCACGCCCGACACGCCTTCCTTGAAGACCAGGGCGCCGACGCCCTGGGGGCCGCCCAGCTTGTGCGCCGACAGGGTCAGGCTGTCCGCCCCCAGAGCCCGCATATGGACAGGAATCTTGCCCGCCGACTGGATGGCGTCGACGTGCAGCCAGCCGCCGGCGGCCCGCACCAGGGCCGCCGCCTCCGCGATCGGCTGGATCACGCCGCTTTCATTGTTCGCATGATGGATGGCGACCACCGCCCGACCGGGCCGCGCCAAGGCCTCGGCCAGCCAGGCCAGATCGACCACCCCGTTCGCATCGACCGGCAGAATCTCGACCGGCGCGCCTGCCGCCGCCGCAGCCTCGGCCACGCACGGATGTTCGGTCGCCGACACGATCAGCCGTTCGCACCCGGCCGCCAGGGCGCTGGCGATCGCTTGCGCATTGGCCTCGGTACCGCCCGAGTTGAACACCACCGCCGTCGGATCGGCGCCGACCAGTTCGGCGACCTGGGCGCGCGCCGTCTCGATCCGCGCCCGCGCCCGACGGCCGGCGGCGTGGACCGCCGACGGATTGCCGTTGTCGGCCAGGGCCTTGGTCATGATCTCCAGAACCTCGGGCCGCACCAGCCCTGAGGCGTTGTAGTCCAGATAGACCGCGCTCATGCCGCCGCCTCCACCGCCACGGGCGGATCGACATGCTGGCGTCGCCGGCCGGTGCGGTTCATCACCACATCCTCCAGCGAAACCCCGGCCAGATAGCGATGGATCTCATCGCCCAGATCTTCCCAAAGGTTGTGGGTGATGCAGCGCTCGCCGGCCAGCATGCAACCCTTGGGTGTTCCGTGCGCCACGCACCGGGTCGCGCGGATCGGCTCGTCCACGGCCAGCACGATTTCCGCCACCACCGTCTCATCCGCCCCCTTGGCCAGGCGATAGCCGCCGCCGGGCCCGCGCACGCTCTTGACCAGGCCGCTCTTGCGCAGCCGGGCGAACAGCTGCTCCAGGTAACTCAGCGAAATCTCCTGCCGCGCGGCGATCTCGGCTAAGGAAACCGCCCGGATTTCCCCGCCCGCGCCGCGTCCATTCTTCGCCAGATCGGCCATCGCCATGACGGCGTATCGTCCCTTGGTCGACAGACGCATATCGCACCTTCAAAAATTGCGCGCTTTCTGGGGCTCTTGTGTTAGAACCCGCGCCTTCGCAAAGGCGGCGCGCTTGCGGAGGGACTTAGAAAGTCCCACCTCCGCGGTCAAGTATTACGCTCACGCGAAATGACAGTTGAACGGATTCCAGAGCCCCTATGCCTGAAGTCATCCTGCCCGGCGCCTCCGGTCGCATCGAAGGCCGCTATTCTCCGGGCAAGCGCCCGAACGCCCCGATCGCCCTGATCCTGCACCCGCATCCCAAGGCGGGCGGCCATATGAACAACCCGGTCGCCGTCACCCTGCACCAGTTGTTCCAGCAGCGCGGCTTCGCCACCCTGCGCTATAATTCGCGCGGCGTCGGCAAGTCGCAGGGCGAGTTCGATTCCGGCATCGGCGAGCTGGCGGACGCGGCCACGGCGCTGGACTGGCTTCAGGCCAACAATCCCGGCGCCAGCCAGACCTGGGTCGCGGGCTATCAGTTCGGCGCCTATATCGGCATGCAGCTTCTGATGCGCCGGCCCGAGACCGACGGCTTCATCTCGGTCTCGCCCCCGTCGAACATGTACGACTTCAGCTTCCTGGCGCCCTGCCCGGCGTCGGGCCTGTTCCTGCACGGCACGGCCGACACCATCGTCCCGCCCGTCGAGGTCGAGCGGGTGGTCAACAAGCTGCGCACCCAGAAGGGCATCGTCATCGACTATGAGCTGGAAGAGGGCGCCAGCCACTTCTGGCAGGATCATATGGCCGCCGTGGATCGCCGCGTCGGCGCCTATCTGGACAAGCGGCTGGAAGAAAAGCCGGCCTGAACCTCAGGCCGGCCGCTCGGTTCACCCGGGTTTGACGTCCGATCGCGTCCGCCACAGCGAATAGCCGACGCCTGCGGCCAATATGACCGCCGTCACGCTCAGCGAGACGGCGGGCGGGATCTTGTCCAGTCCCATCAGGGGCGCGGCGATCACCTTGCCGCCGATGAAGATCAGCAGCACGGCCAGGGCCTGTTTCAGATAGGCGAAGCGGTGGATGACCGCCGCCAGGGCGAAATACAGCGCCCGCAGGCCCAGAATGGCGAAGATGTTGGACGTATAGACGATATAGGGGTCGGTGGTGATGGCGAAGATGGCCGGCACCGAGTCCACCGCGAACACCACGTCCGCCAGTTCGATCATCACCAGGGCGAGAAACAGCGGCGTGACGTGCAGCGCCGTCCGGCCCGTCTTGTTCGGCTGACGCACGAAGAAGGCGTGCCCATGCAGGGTCTCCGTCACCGGCAGGCGGCGACGCAGCCAGGCCAGCAGCCGATTGTCGGCGATGTCCTGCTCATTCTCGTGACGGGCGGCGAACATCTTGATCCCGGTGAAGACCAGGAAGGCCGCGAACAGATACAGCACCCACTCATAGCGGCTGACCAGGGCCGCCCCGCCTGCGATCATCAAGGCCCGCAGGACGATCACCCCGACGATGCCCCAGAACAGCACCCGGTGCTGGTAGATGCGCGGTATGGAAAAGGCCCCGAAGATCATGGCGATGACGAAGACATTGTCCATCGCCAGGCTTTTTTCGATCGCAAAGCCGGTCAGATATTCCAGCCCCTTTTCCGACCCCAGCTCCCACCAGACGAAGCCGCCGAACGCCAGGGCGATCGCAATGTACATCGAGGACAGCAGCAGGCTCTCGCGAACCCCGATTTCATGATCCTTGCGGTTCAGGACGCCCAGGTCGAGCGCCAGCAGCAGGGCCACGATTCCGATAAAGCCGACCCACATCCATGCGGGCTGGCCCAGCCATTCGGCCAGCAGAAAATCCACGTCTACCTCCATCAATGTCGAGAGGCGGCCGACATCGCGATCGGAAGGGATCGCCAGAGGGGCCCGGATCGCCGCCTCTTATGGCTAAGACAGAGCCGATATGGCGTCAACGGGCGCGACAAACGGTCTCGCCGGGTCCACATAGGGGCCAGTGGAACCCTGCCGATAAGGCCTCGCTAGATCCCCATGACGCAAACCGCTTCCTCCCCTGCCGCCGCGCCGCGGCCCGTTCATGACATCGTCATCATCGGCGGCGGCGCAGGCGGGCTTGAGCTGGCCGCGCGCCTCGGTCGTCGGTTCGGTGCGCGCGAGGGACGCCGGCGCGTCCTGCTGATCGACCGCTCCATCTTCCACCTGTGGAAGCCCAGCCTGCATGAGGTGGCGGCCGGATCGCTGGACAGCCATCAGGAGGGGCTGTCCTATCCCGTCCTGGCGCGCCGCAACCATTTCAGCTTCGCCTTCGGCGACCTGACCGGGCTCGATCCGGCGAACAAGACTCTGACCCTGGGTGAAATCCGCGATCAGGACGGCGCCGTCCTGGTGGCCCCGCGCACCCTGGCCTTCAACACCCTGGTGCTGGCGATCGGCAGCGGTTCGAACCTGTTCAACACGCCGGGCGCGGCCGAACACGCCCATCTTCTGGAAGACGTCGCCGACGCCGAGGCTTTCAACAAACGTTTGACCAGCGCCTTCCTGGCTGCGGCCTATTCGGATGATCGCAGGCTGAGCATCGCCATCGTCGGGGCCGGCGCGACGGGGGTGGAGCTCTCCACCGAACTGATCGAAGGCCATGACGAACTGTCTGCGGGCCTGACGCCGGACCAGAGGTTCGACATCGACGTCACCATTGTGGAGGCGGCGCCCCGCATCCTGGGCGGTCTTCCGGAACGGGTCTCGACCAAGGCGGCCCAGGCCCTGGAGGCCAAGGGGGTGAGGCTGCTGACCGACGCCAAGGTCCAGGCCGTCCATGCCGACCGGCTGGAGACGTCCAGAGGCGCGGTCCCCGCCGACCTGATCGTCTGGGCCGCCGGGGTCAAGGCCGCCGAGACCAACCGCGACCTCGGCCTGACGACGGGACGTCTCAATCAGTTCGTCGTAGACGACCGGCTGCGGACCTCCGCGCCCGACATCTACGCCCTGGGCGACTGCGCCGAAGCGCCAGGCCCCGAGGGGCGCCCGGTCCCCGCTCGCGCCCAGGCGGCCGCCCAGCAGGCCGCTTATCTGGCCCAGGCCCTGGCGGACCCGGCTCGCGATCCCGGCCCCTATGTCTATCGCGACCGGGGGTCGCTGGTGTCGCTGGGCGGGGACCGGGGCGTGGGATCGCTGATGGGCAATCTGAGCGGGCCGAACTTCCTGATCGAGGGGCTGATCGCCAAATGGGCCTATATGGCCCTGCACCTGGACCACCACCGGGCCATTCTGGGCGTCCGTCGCACCGTCATCCTGGCCTTGTCGCGGCTACTGCACCGCCGCGTCTCGGGTCGGCTCAAGCTGCACTGAGCCGCCGTGATCAGTGCGGCGGCTCCTCCGCGCCGCGTGGCGGGGCGTGGGCGCGCACGCACCAGATGACGCTGACGATCATCATCAGTATGGCCAGTATCTCCACCAGGGCCGGCCCCCGCCCCTCCCAGACATAGCCGTAAACGAAGGCGAACACCGTCTCGAAGACGATCATCTGGCCCAGCATGGACAGGGGCAGGCGGCGGCTGGCCTGGTTCCACAGGGCGTTGCCGATGATGGAGGCCAACAGGGCCACGCCCAGGCAGACCCCCGCCAGATGCAGCCACTGCCCCCCGCTCCAGTCCTGGGCGGTCCAAACCGCCGGGACCGCCAGGATCAATGCCAGGCCGCCGGTCACGACGCCGGTCAGCAGGGACCAGTCATGGGGCGAGACCTCGGGCAGCCGCGCCATCCAGCGGCTATTGCCCACCGCATAGGCCGACCAGGACGCCAGGGCGCCCACAGCGCAGACCAAGCCGATCAGGGCCTGAGCCCCCGTCGGTCCCTCCGCCCCCGCCTCCCCCTGACTCAGGGCCCGCCAGCCGATCAGGGCCACCGCCAGGGCGGCCAGGACGATGGGGGGCGCCGCGCGCGACAGGGACGGTCCGCTGCGGTCTCTCAGTCCCCACAGGGCCACCACCACCGGCACCATGCCGACGATCAGGGCCGAGGCCGCCACCCCGGCCAGATGCACCGCGACCACGACAAAGGCGAAATAGACCAGATTGCCCGCCAGGCTCAGCCAGACCAGGGCGCGCCATGTCCGCCCCTCGATCAAGGGCGCCAGCCGCCGCCAGCGCGGGGCGATCAGGACGGCGGCGATCAGCCCATAGGCCAGATAGCGCCCGGCCGTCAGCAGCAGGGGCGAGGCCTCGGGCGCAAACTTGGGCGCCAGGAAAACCAGCCCCCACATCGCGCCTGCGCCCAGGCCGGAGGCGACGCCCCACAGCCGGCCCGAGGATGCCGCCGTCATATCGCGCTCCGCCTTAAACCTGGCCTGCGCTTACACGGTTCGCCTTACAGCGAAAACCGCCCTGGACGTCAGGCCGCCTCGACCGCCTCTTCGGCCGGGACGGTGCGGATCATATAGTCGAAGGCGGCCAGCCCTGCCTTGGAGCCCTCGCCCATCGCCACCACGATCTGCTTATAGGGCACGGTCGTCACGTCGCCCGCCCCGAAGACGCCCGGCTGAGACGTCTCGCCCCGGTGATCCACTTCGATCTCGCCGCGCGTCGTCAGAGCGACGGCGCCGTGCAGCCATTCGGTGTTCGGCACCAGGCCGATCTGGACGAAGACGCCTTCCAGATCGACGTCGTGATGGGCGTCGGAGTTGCGGTCCTTATAGACCAGGCCCGTCACCTTCTCGCCGTCGCCGCGCACCTCGGTCGTCAGGGCCGAGGTCACGATCCGCACGTTCGGCAGGGTCGCCAGCTTGCGCTGCAACACCGCATCGGCCCGCAGTTCGCTGTCGTATTCGATCAGGGTCACATGGGCCACGATGCCCGCCAGGTCGATCGCCGCCTCGACGCCGGAGTTGCCGCCGCCGATCACCGCCACCCGCTTGCCCTTGAACAGCGGCCCGTCGCAGTGCGGGCAATAGGCCACGCCCTTGTTCTTGTACTGGTCCTCGCCCGGCACATTCATCTGGCGCCAGCGGGCGCCGGTCGACAGGATGACGGTGCGCGACTTCAGGCTGGCGCCGTTCTCCAGCACCACCTCGTGCAGCCCGCCCGGAACCTTGGCCGGGATCAGCTTGGCCGCCTTCTGCAGGTTCATCAGGTCCACCTCATATTCGCGGACATGCTGTTCCAGATGGGCGGCCAGCTTCGGCCCCTCGGTGTGCGGCACCGAGATGAAGTTCTCGATCGCCATGGTGTCCAGCACCTGGCCGCCGAACCGTTCGGCCACGATGCCGGTGCGGATGCCCTTGCGCGCCGTATAGATGGCGGCCGCCGCCCCGGCCGGTCCGCCGCCGACCACCAGCACGTCGAACGGGTCCTTGGCCTTCAGCCGCTCGGCGGCCCGCGCCTCGGCGCCCGAATCCAGCTTGGCGACGATCTGCTCCAGCTCCATCCGGCCCTGGCCGAACAGTTCGCCGTTCAGGAAGACCGTCGGCACGGCCATGATCTTGCGCTCGTCCACCTCGTCCTTGAACAGGCCGCCCTCGATGGCGACGTGTTTGATGCGCGGGTTCAGCACGCTCATCAGGTTCAGGGCCTGCACCACGTCGGGGCAGTTCTGGCACGACAGCGAGAAATAGGTCTCGAACACATAGTCGCCCTCCAGATCCTTGACCTGCTGGATCACCTCCTGCGCCGCCTTGGACGGATGGCCGCCGACGTGCAGCAGGGCCAGCACCAGCGAGGTGAACTCGTGGCCCAGAGGAATCCCCGCGAACCGCACCCCGATGTCCGTGCCCTTCCTGCGGATCAGGAAGCTGGGCTGGCGTTCGTCGTCATAGTCGCGGCCCATCTCGACCTTGCCGTGCGAGACCGAGACGATCTCCTCCAGCAGGGTCTTCAGCTCCTGCGACTTGGGCCCGGCGCCCAGCGACGCGATCAGTTCGACCGGATGGACGATGTTCTTGAGGTAGCTCTCGAGCTGAGATTTCAGATTGGCGTCCAGCATGGGGCAGTCCTCGAATTCCAGGGTGACGCGCCGCCTTCGAGCCGATCCCGGCGAGGCTTGCGCGATAGGGTCCGGCCCCCACGAAACAGGGCGGCGGCCGGGTGGGTCCGACCCGAAGGCCGGACCCGATAGGCGTTCCGTCTTAGATCTTGCCGACGAGGTCGAGCGACGGCGCCAGGGTGGCTTCGCCCTCTTCCCACTTGGCCGGGCAGACTTCACCCGGATGCGCGCGCACATATTGCGCGGCCTTGACCTTGCGCAGCAGTTCGGCGGCGTTGCGGCCGATGCCTTCCGAGGTGGTCTCGGTGAACTGGATCACGCCGTCCGGATCGACCAGGAAGGTCGCACGATCGGCCAGGCCCACGCCCGGACGCATGGCGTCGAAGTTGTTGGTCACCTGACCCGAGGGATCGCCCAGCATGGTGTAGGTGATCTTGCCGATGGCCGGCGAGGAGTCGTGCCAGGCCTTGTGCGAGAAATGGGTGTCGGTCGACACCGAATAGATTTCAACGCCCAGCTTCTGGAACTCGGCGTAGTTGTCGGCCAGGTCTTCCAGCTCGGTCGGGCAGACGAAGGTGAAGTCGGCCGGATAGAAGAAGAAGATCGCCCACTTGCCCGCCACATCGGCCTCGGTGACGGTCAGGAACTTGCCGTCCTTATAGGCCTCGGCCGTGAAGGGTTTGATGGTCGTGTTGATGAGGGCCATGCAGGGCTTCCATTCCGTTGGGAGGTTGGGGAGGCCCGCTTCCTACCGCATCGCAGCAGATAAGCCCAATCACTTATTTGCAGATGCGTGATAGATTTTGGTTATACATCCTCGTGTCGGTTCAACTGGGCAGCGCGCCGCCGTCTATTGCGTCCTGAATACAGGTGCGGCGCTCAGCGGCGAAGAATTCGGCGTCTTCCAAGCGGCGTCGTTCCACCGCCGCCTGAACCGCAGCCAGCCTTTGATCCTTCAGCTGTGCTGGGTTCAGCTTTTCGATCCACCAGTCGCGAACAAACCAGCTGGGGCCGGCCACGCGACCGCCGTCCTTGGCAGCTTCGATGATCAGCAGCATCACGTGGGCGTAGCAGATTTCGGCGCGCTGCATGTCCGATGGATAGGAGGTCGCCGACGGCGCCGCCGCCTGCTGGAGCGCCATCGCGGCGATCAACGAAACCATCATGGCCTAACCCCCTCCAAACGTCCAAACCGCAGCCTTGAACCTAATACAGCAGGAACGCCCCCCGCGCCTCTTCCCACGCCGCCTCATCCGGCCGCGTCGCCGCCTCCAGATCCCCAGGCCCCGCCGCCGCGTCGTCCACCCATTCCCGCAAGCCGGGCCCGCCGTTGATCACGTCGATGGGCAGTTTCCCGAACGCATATTCATAAGGAAAATCCCGCCACAGATCGTAGTCGGGATACAGCCGCCGGATCGCCTTGAACCCCAGGGCCTGCACCCGCCACGGCTTGAAGGCGGCGTGGTCGTAGCCGGGGTGATCGACATGGATCTGCACCCCGCTGCACAGTTTCCCGACGTGCTTGTGGAAGGTCGGCTCGAACCACATGTCGCGCAGCACGCAACCGCCCAGCCATACCGGCGCCAGAGCCTGCATCTCGGCGATCACCGCCCGCGCATCAATGTCCGGCGCCCCGAACAGCTCCAGCGGCCGGGTCGTGCCCCGGCCTTCCGACAGGGTCGCCCCCTCCAGCATCACCGTCCCTGCGTAGCAGCGGGCCATGCTCAGGTTCGGCGCATTGGGGCTGGGGTTGACCCAGGCCCGCTCGCCCAGCGGCCAGCCGAAGCCCGGCCCCGCCTCGGGGGCCCAGCCCTGCATCTCCACGACGCGGTAGTCCACATCCAGCCTGAACCGGTCGATGAACCACAGGCCCAGTTCGCCCATCGTCATGCCGTGCCGCATCGGCATCGGCCCGGCCCCGACGAAACTCTCCCAGCCGGGCTTCAGCGTCATCCCCTCGACCGGCCGCCCCGCCGGATTGGGCCGGTCCAGCACCCAGACCGACTTGCCGTGTTTCGCCGCCGCCTCCAGCACATACAGAAGCGTGGTCACATAGGTGTAGATGCGACAGCCCAGGTCCTGCAGGTCGATCAGGACGACGTCGAACGTCTCCATCCATTCGTCCTTGGGCCGCCGCACCTCGCCGTACAGGCTGAAGACGGGGAAGCCGTGCACCGGATCGCGATAATCCGGGCTCTCCATCATATTGTCCTGCAGATCGCCCTTCATCCCGTGCTGCGGCCCGAAGGCGGCGGTCAGCTCGATCTCGGGACAGGCGGCCAGGGCGTCCACCACATGACCCAGGTCCTTCGTCACCGAGGCCGGGTGCGCCAGCAAGGCCACGCGCCGCCCCTTCAGCTGCCCCCTCAGGGCGTCGTCGGACAGCAGGCGGTCGAGACCGAAATTCATGGCAGTTCCAGCGCGAACGAGTCGGGATGATGAAAGTCCGGCTTATCCGATGGATGCGCCAGGGCCCAATAGGCGATCGCCCCGTCCAGACCCTCGACCACTGCCGTCAGCCCGACCGGCCCCGTCGCATCCTCGGGCAGCTCCACATCGACCGTCAGAACGAACCGCCCCTGGGCCATGCGCGTGACGATGAAGGGCGCCGCGATCTCCAGCCCCCGCATCCCCTCGCGATAGCCGTCGAACCGATAGGCCGCCCAGGCCCCCGACGGCGACAGATTATATTCGACATAGCCGCCCTCCGTCCGCACGAAGGCCTCGAAACAGGTCGTCCGCCACAGCCCGTCCGTCCGCGCCCGCGCCGTCGCCTCGGGCCACCGCACCCTCTCGACCGGCCCGGCCAACAGATACTCCAGGCTCAACACCCGCCCCGCCCGCCGCGCCTCGACCTCCAGCGTCAGCCCGGCGGGGGAACAGGTCGGGTGCGGGATCAGGGGCAGACGCATCCCGTCTTCGTAGCGCAGGCTTGACGCCGGTCAACGCTGCGCCTTATCCAGAACCCATGTTCGCCGCCCGCGCCATCACCGGCCTGTATTACCGCCCGCTGTAAGCGAGCGGCCCGCGAACACGCGCCGCCTTCGCTGGCGACGCGCGCTTCGGAAATGGAAGACGACCGCCGGCATCCCTGCTAACGGAGCCTCCGCCATGACCGACCAAGCTTTCAAATCCGACTTCCTCCGCACCCTTCAGGCGCGCGGCTACGTCCATCAGATCACCCATCCGACCGAGCTGGACGAGGCGGCCGCCTCGGGCGTGGTTGCCGGCTACATCGGCTTCGACGCCACCGCTCCGTCCCTGCACGTGGGCAGCCTGATCCAGATCATGATGCTGCGCCGGCTCCAGCAGGCGGGCGGCAAGCCCATCGTCCTGATGGGCGGCGGCACCACCAAGGTCGGCGACCCGACCGGCAAGGATGCGTCGCGCCCCCAGCTGACCCAAGAGACCATCCAGTCGAACATCGACTCCATCAAGACGGTCTTCGCCAAATTCCTGACCTTCGGCGACGGCCCGACCGATGCGGTCATGGTCAATAACGACGACTGGCTGTCGACCTACGGCTACATCCAGTTCCTGCGCGACTTCGGGACCCATTTCACCGTCAACCGGATGCTGAGCTTCGACTCGGTCAAGCTGCGGCTCGAGCGCGAGCAGCCGATGACCTTCCTCGAGTTCAACTACATGCTGATGCAGTCGGTGGACTTCCTGGAGCTGAACCGCAGCCTGAAGGTCACGCTGCAGATGGGCGGGTCGGACCAGTGGGGCAACATCACCTCGGGCGTGGATCTGGTGCGCCGGGTGGACCAGAAGGCCGCCTTCGGCCTGACCACCCCGCTTCTGACCACGGCCTCGGGCGGCAAGATGGGCAAGACCGCCCAGGGCGCCGTCTGGCTGAACGCCGAACAGCTGAGCCCCTACGACTACTGGCAGTTCTGGCGTAACGCCGAGGACGCCGACGTCGGCCGCTTCATGCGCCTGTTCACGGACCTCAGCCTGGAGCAGATCGCCGAATACGAAGCCCTGGAGGGCGCGGCCATCAACGAGGCCAAGAAGGCCCTCGCCGACGCCGCCACCACCCTGCTGCACGGGGCCGAAGCCGCCGCCACCGCCCGCGCCGCCGCCGAAAGCGCCTTCGAGAAGGGCCAGCTTTCCGCCGACCTGCCGACCGTCGAACTTCCGGCCGCCGAGATCTACGGCGCCATGATCGCCGCCGTCGTGACCAAGGCCGGCCTGACCGCCTCCAACGGCGAGGCGCGCCGCCTGGCCCAGGGCGGGGGCTTGCGCCTCAACGACGTCGCCGTCTCCGACGGCGCCCAGCTGCTGACCGAGGCCGATCTGAAGGACGGCGTGATCAAGCTGGCGGCCGGCAAGAAGAAGATCGTCCTGGTGAGGCCCGTTTAATCTCCGTCACCCTCGGGCTTGACCCGAGGGCCGGACCATCCGCCGCTTGTGCGAACAAGCGCCGCACTCCGAGCACCACATCCGATCCTCGGGTCAGGCCCGAGGATGACGGAAGGAGACAGCCCATGTCCACCGATGAACGCCAGCCCGCCCCCGCTCTCGACCTGCCGACCGACAACGGCGGCCGGATCTCCCTCGCCGCCCTGAGGGGCAAGCCCGCCGTCGTCTACTTCTATCCCAAGGACGACACGACCGGCTGCACCCGCGAGGCCCAGGACTTCACCGCCCTGTCCGCCGACTTCGCCGCCTTGGGCTGCCCGGTCATCGGCGTGTCCAGGGACACGGTGAAGAAGCACGACAAGTTCAAGGCCAAGTACGACCTCGCCGTCGTCCTGGCCTCCGACGAGGACGGCGCCGCCTGCGAGGCCTGGGGCGTCTGGGTCCAGAAGAAGCTCTACGGCCGCGAATATATGGGCATCGAACGCGCCACCTTCCTGATCGACGCCCAGGGTCGGATCGCCCGCGCCTGGCGCAATGTGAAGGTCGCCGACCACGCCGCCGAGGTTCTCGCGGCGGCCCACGCCTTGGGCTGAGAACGCCGAATCGCCTTCAAGGGGAATCCCGTCCAAGCGGGTTCTCGCATTCCGGGATTCTCAAGGCACTTTTGCGTGAAAATGCCCAAAAACGCCTGAAATGATAGTTAACAACAGGTGAACCATCTTGCCGCTGTCATAAAGGCGGCGGATAAACCCCACCTCGACGTGGGGGCGTTGCTTTATGGACCTGGAAGAGAAAGCGCCGAAACGCTCCTTCATGGATCGTTTTTTGCCCGTCCGTTACGTCTATCTCCGCAGCCATGACGAGGTTCGGGCCTACGCCCTCACCGCCCGGCGTCAGATCCTGCTCGGCCTGGCGGCATCGGCCTTCTTGGTCTGGTCTCTGGTCGCCTCGGGCGCCTTCCTCTTCGACATCGTGACCCGGCGCCACGCCGACTCCGAGGTCATCCGCGCGCGCGCCGCGTCCGAACGGCTGAACGCCGACCTTCAGGCGCGGCTGGAAAGCGCGGTCGTGCGCATGTCCGCCACCAACGGCGCCCTGGACCAGACGGCCGCCATGATCGAACGCCGGCACGCCGCCCTGACCCAGGTCATGACCGGGCTGAACGGGGTGGACGGCGCGGTCCAGGCCCTGGCGCCCAAGCCCCTGCGCCCCGACATGCCGCCGATCCAGCGCATTCTGGCGGTACGGCTGGACCAGGAACGGCTGCTGGATCGAGCGGAGACCTTCGCCCAGACTCGCGCCGAACGGCTCCGGCTGGCCTTCCGTCTCGCGGGCCTCAATCCCGCCGCCTATGTCGCCGCCGCCGAACCGCTGGGCGGCCCCCTGGTGGAGGCGCGCGATCCCCGGGCCCTGGCCGCCATTCTGGACGTCGACGAACCCTTCGCCGTCCGCATCCGCCACGCGGCGACCAATCTGAACGAAATGCGGACCCTGTCGGAGGCCGCCGAAGAGCTGCCGTTCAAACGACCGACCCAGGCCCGCACCACCTCCGGCTTCGGCGTCCGCTTCGACCCCTTCAACGGCCGTCCCGCCATCCACCAGGGCCAGGATTTCGCCGCCCCGCTGAACACCCCCATCTACGCCACGGCGCCCGGCGTCGTTTCCTTCGCCGGCGTTCGTTCAGGGTATGGCAATACGGTCGAGATAGACCACGGGCGCGGCTTCAAGACACGCTACGCCCATCTGAACGCCCTGGCCGTCCAGCCGGGGCAGTCGGTCGCGCTCGGCCAGAGGATCGGCGCCATGGGCACCACCGGCCGATCGACCGGCGTCCACCTCCATTACGAAGTCTGGCTGAACGGCCGGCCGCAGAACCCCGCACGCTTCCTCAGAGCAGGAGATCAACTTGTTCAACAAAATTAGCAAACCCGCGACCCCGACGCCGTCGTCGCCTCGTCCTGCGGCCCCGGCCATTCCGCCGCTGCCGGACATGCCGGCCGCCCCGCGCCCCGGCGCGGCCCCGGCCGCCACGACGCCAGGCCGCGGCCTGTCCACCCTGTCCTCCGACCTGGCCTTTGAAGGCAATATCACCGGCGCGGGCGATCTGCAGATCGATGGACAGATCAAGGGCGACGTCCGCGTCGGCCGCCTGATCGTCGGCGAGACCGGCGCGGTCGAGGGCAATGTCCAGGCCGACTATATCGAAGTGCGCGGCCGCATCGTCGGCGGCGTCCAGGGCAAGCAGATCAAACTGGTCGCCACAGCCTATGTGGAAGGCGACATCACCGCCGAACAGCTGTCGATCGACGTCGGCGCCTTCTTCCAGGGCCGCGTCGCCCAGGGCCAGCGTCAGGCCCCCGCCCCCGCGCCGGTCGCCCCCGTCGCGCTCCAGCCGACGCCCGCCCCGGCGAGCGAGGCCAAGGCTGACGTCGTGGCCCTGAAGCCGAACGCCTGATCCGCGTCGCGGCCTGATCGCCGGATTTCAGCGATCAGGCCGCGCCCTCGCCGTCAATCGGCGACCGAGCCCCGCGTCTGGCCGACCCGCGCCGCCAAGGCCGCCCCCATGAAGGCGTCAAGGTCACCGTCCAGCACCCCTTGCGTATCCGAGGTCTCGACCTCGGTCCGCAGGTCCTTCACCATTTGATACGGCTGCAGCACATAGGATCGGATCTGGTGCCCCCAGCCGATGTCCGTCTTGGCGTCGTTCAGGGCCTGGGCCGCCGCCTCGCGCTTCTGCAGTTCCAGCTCATACAGACGCGCCCGCAGCATCTTCCACGCCTGTTCGCGGTTCTGGTGCTGCGACCGGCCGGTCTGGCAGGACACGACCGTATTGGTCGGAATGTGCGTCAGACGCACGGCCGAATCCGTCTTGTTGATGTGCTGACCGCCGGCGCCCGAGGCGCGATAGGTGTCGGTGCGCACGTCGGACGGATTGATGTCGATCTCGATCGTGTCGTCGACGACTGGCGAGACGCCGATCGAGGCGAACGAGGTGTGCCGCTTGGCCGCCGCATCATAGGGGCTGATCCGCACGAGGCGATGGACGCCGGATTCCGACTTCAGCCAGCCATAGGCGTTGGGGCCGCTGATCAGAACGGTGGCCGACTTGACCCCCGCCTGTTCGCCGTCCTCCTGAGCCTCGACCGTGACTTCATAGCCGTGAGCCTTGGCCCAGCGGCTGTACATCCGCAGCAGCATGCCCGCCCAGTCGTTGGATTCTGTGCCGCCGGCGCCGGAGTTGACTTCCAGATAGGCGTCGTTTCCGTCGGCCTCGCCGGACAGCAGGGCCTCCAGCTCGGCCCGCGCCGCCCGTTCCTTGATGCCGCGCAACAGGGCGCGCGCCTCTTCCAGAGCGGCCTCGTCGCCTTCTTCATCGGCCATATCGGCCAGCATGACCCCGTCTTCCAGGTCCTGCTCCATCGCCTTGACGGCGTTGATCTGGCCTTCCAGGCGCGAACGGTCGCGGCTGACGGCCTGGGCCTCTTCCGGCCGGTCCCACAGGGTCGGGTCCTCGACCCGTGCGTTCAGCTCATCGAGCTTTCTGACGGCGACGTCCCAGTCAAAGACGCCTCCTGAGCAGAGCGACGCTCTGCTCGATGTCGGCCTTCATGGCCTCGACATCCGGTCTCATCGCAATCTCCAGCGACACTAGGCCCTCAAGCAGCGCGGCCCGCAGGTCGCGCGATAGGGCGAAAAGAATGAAGAACGGCGCGCCACGAGGACGCGCCGTTCGGAAGGCCTACCTAGAGCCTCAGTACAGTCCGCTCAAGTCCTCGGCCGGCGCCTTCTTCGGCGGCGGCGGGGCGGCGGCGGGCGGCGGGGCGTTGGCGCCGGCGGCCGCCGCCTCCTGTTCGCGACGGATCACGTCATAATAGTTCTGGGGTCCGACCGGCTGGCTCGGGGCCTGGACCGGGGCCGGCGCCTGGCGTTCAGTGCCGGGGCGGAAGGCTTCCTCGATCCCATTCACCGTGCGGAAAACGGCGTTCTTGGGCCGCACGAATGGCCGGGCCGGCCGCTCCTTCAGCGCCGTCTGCATGAATTCGGTAAAGACCGGCACGGCGGCCGAGGCGCCGGCCTCGCCGGACCCCAGCGACCGGTTGTCGTCAAAACCGATGAAGACCCCGACCACTATGTCGGTGGTGAAGCCGACGAACCAGGCCGAACGGTATTCATTGGTCGTGCCGGTCTTGCCGGCGACCCAGCGACCCAGGCCGCGCGCGCTGGCGGCCGTGCCCCGCTGGACCACGCCTTCCAGCATCGAACTCATCTGATAGGCGGTGATCGGATCGATCACCTGGGTTCCGCGCGGCTGAAGACGCGGCGATTCCTGACCGGAGAAGCCCCGCCCGCATTCGCGGCAGTTGCGGGCGTCCGCGCGGAAGATGGTCTGGCCGTCCCGGTCCTGAACATAGTCGATCAGATAGGGGGTCACGCGCCGTCCGCCGTTGGCGAAGGCCGAATAGGCCGCCGTGATCTCCAGCGGCGTCACCTCGCCCGCGCCCAGGGACACCGACAGGTTTGGCGTCAGTCCGGGGATCCCCATCCGGTCCGCCTGATCGACGATCTTCTTCATGCCGACCGACTGGGCCAGGCGCACCGTCATGACGTTGCGCGACAGCTCCAGCCCGCGCCGCAGCGTCTGGGGCCCGTAATATTCCCGGCTGTAGTTCTCAGGCGTCCAGCGCTGGCCGTTGGGGCCGCCGGCGAAGCTGATCGGGGCGTCCAGCACGATGGAGGCGGGGGTGAAATCCCCCTCCAGCGCCGTCGCATAGACGAAGGGCTTGAAGGCCGACCCCGGCTGTCGCTTGGCCTGGGTCGCCCGGTTGAAGCTGGACAGGGCGAAGGAATAGCCGCCCACCATGGCCAGGACCCGGCCCGACTGGGGCTCGATCGCCACCAGGGCGCCGTTGACGCGCGGCACCTGTTTCAGGGCGAACTGGCCGTTCTTCTTCTCGACGAAGATCAGCTCGCCGCGCCGCAGCTGCCGATTGGCGTTGGCCCAGGCGGCGTCGGCGGCGATCAGGGTTCCGCTCTCGTCGTCCTTGGCCGTGCGGATGCGAACCGTGTTTCCGCTGACGCTCTCGATGGCGGCGGCCTGCCAGCTGCGGCGTTCGGGCGGCGCCTGTTCCTTCAGGGCGGCGGCCTGCCAGCCCTCGGCGAAGTCGGTCGAGCCCCACCCTCCGCGCCAGCCGTGGCGACGGTCATAGTTCTCCAGACCCTGCATCAGCGCCTGGCGCGCGGCCGTCTGCAAGGTCGGGTCCAGGGTGGTGCGCATATAGAAGCCGCCGGCGCGCAACTGGGCGCCGAAATCGGGATTGGCCGCCGCCTGACGCCGCGCCTCCTCCACAAAGAAGTCCGCGTCCTTATATTCCGACCGCTGCGGCGCGTCGCGCGTGACCAGGGGCCGGGCGCGCGCCTCGGCCAGCTGAGCCTGGGTCAACCAGCCGCTCTGCTCCATCTCGCCCAGCACCCAATCCCGCCGGCCCTTGGCCGCGCCCGGATGACGTTTGGGGTGATAGTTGTTCGGCCCCTTGGGCAGGGAGGCCAGAAAGGCCGCCTCGTCCGGCGTCAGCTGGTTCAGCGACTTGCCGAAATAGTTGTAGGCGGCCGAGGCGATGCCGAACGACCGGTAGCCCAGGAAGATCTCGTTCAGATACAGGCCGAGGATCTGCTCCTTGGACAGGGTCGCCTCCAGACGATTGGCCAGGATGGCTTCCTTCAGCTTGCGGTTCAGGCTCGATTCATTGGTCAGCAGGACGTTCTTGGCCACCTGCTGGGTGATGGTCGAGCCGCCTTCCAGCCGGCGCCCCTGCGCCAGGTTGAAGACGTTCTTCAGCGACGCCCGGCCTATGCCGCCCACATCGATGCCGCCGTGCTGGAAGAAGTTGCGGTCCTCGGCGGCCAGGAAGGCCTGCACCACCGTCGCCGGAATCTGGTCGTAGGAGACGTAGATTCGCCGCTCGTCCGAAAACTCCCCGATCAGGGTGCCGTCGCCCGCATAGACTCGCGTCGCCGTCGGCGGACGGTAGTCCGCCAGTTCCGAGGCGTCGGGCAGGTCGTGGAACAGCCAGGCCGCATAGACGGCCACCGCCACCCCCGCCAGGGCGATGCCGCCCAGCAGGACCATGCCCGCCCATACGAACCAGCGTTCGGCAATCTTCACGGCCTACTCCGACGACACGCCCCGAATTGGTGCTTTAGCCCGCGTCGGCCCCGAAAGGCTAGGGTGCGGATGCAACGCCCCCTTTCCCTGCCTCGTTCAGCCCCCATCTGAAGCCTTCCCAACACAGGAGACCGCCATGGAAGTTCTGTACCGCGCCCAGGCCACCGCCTCGGGCGGCGGCCGCGAAGACGGCCGCTCGACCACCGACGACGGCAAGATCGACGTCAAACTCTCTACGCCGAAGGAAATGGGCGGAAAGGGCGGCGACGGGACCAATCCCGAACAGCTGTTCGCCACCGGCTATGCGGCCTGTTACCTGGGGGCGCTTCGTCTGGTCAGCGGCAAGGCGGGCACGCCCGTCGGCCCCGACACCAAGATCACCGCCGGCGTCGGCTTCGGCAAGAACACCCGGGGCGAAGGCTTCAACCTGGACGTCGATCTGACCGTCACCGACCACGGCCTGGACCAGGCTGTGATCGAAGACCTGATCGAAAAGGCCCACCAGGTCTGCCCCTATTCCAACGCCACGCGCGGCAATGTGGACGTCCGCCTGGCGGCCAAGTAAGACCTCCGCTCATCCCCGCGAATGCGGGGATCCAGTGCCTTGGGCGATGATCGCCGCCGTCTGCAAAAGCGCATCGCCCAACGCACTGCCGAGCAAAAGAACGGGATCCCCGCTTTCGCGGGGATGAGCGGGGTTTAAGTGATCCCGAACGTGCGCTAATCGCACAGGCATGACCTCCCCGCTCGACGCCTCCCCCGATCCGCTGATCACCCTGGAACCGACCCGCCGCGTGACCCTGCGCGAGGCCTTCGGGATCGACAGCGACATGACCGTGCCCGCCTTCGCCGAGCGCGACAGCCATGTGCCCGAGATCGACGAGGCCTATCGCTTCGACCCTCAGACCACGATCGCCATCTGCGCCGGCTTCGCCTTCGACCGCCGCGTCATGGTCCAGGGCTATCACGGCACCGGCAAGTCGACCCATATCGAACAGGTTGCGGCCCGCCTGAACTGGCCCCTGGTCCGCATCAATCTGGACAGCCACGTCAGCCGCATCGACCTGGTCGGCAAGGACGCCATCGTCCTGAAGGACGGCAAGCAGATCACCGAGTTCCGCGAGGGCATACTGCCCTGGTCGCTGCAACGCCCCGTCGCCCTGGTCTTCGACGAATATGACGCCGGCCGTCCCGACGTCATGTTCGTGATCCAGCGCGTGCTGGAGGCGCAAGGCCGCCTGACGCTCTTGGACCAGAACCGCGTCATCCGCCCGAACAAATATTTCCGCCTGTTCGCCACGACCAACACCATCGGTCTGGGCGACACCACGGGCCTGTATCACGGCGCGCAACAGATCAATCAGGCCCAGCTGGACCGCTGGAACATCGTCACCACGCTGAACTACCTCGACCACGACGTCGAGGCCGAGATCGTCGCCGCCAAGGTCCCCGAATGGTCGGACGCGGAAGGGCGCCGCCGCATCGCCGCCATGGTCCGCGTCGCCGACATGACCAGGAACGCCTTCATGAACGGCGACATCTCCACCGTCATGTCGCCCCGCACCGTCATCACCTGGGCCCAGAACGCCCTGATCTTCGGCGGCGACGTGGCGCTCAGCTTCCGCCTGACCTTCCTGAACAAGTGCGACGAACTGGAACGCCCCACGATCGCGGAATTCTACCAGCGGGCGTTCGGGGAAGACCTGCCCGAGGCGGCGACGCGGGTGAAGGTGGGGTAGGGCCGGATTGAGGGCTCATTAAGGTCCTCCCCTTATGGCGAAGCTCGTAAGAGGGGCGCCGCCGCGTGATCCAGAAAGCCGACTATATCCGGGCCTATGCCGACCGGTATCGCGACATGTTCGCGGTCCGGCTGACGACCATCGTCGCCGTCATTCTGGTGGCCGCCTGGGTGCTGGACTGGGGCTGGGCGGCGAACTTCGGCCTGATCCAGCTGGGCCTCTATGTCCTTTTGTGGCGGACGGTGGAGATCGCCCGCACCCGGCCCGAGGCGCCGGGCGCCGGGCGGCGGTTCCGTCTTCGGACCGAATGGATCACCCTGGGCCTGGCCTCGCACAACGCCGTCTACATCCTGGCCGCCTGGTGGGTTCGGCCCGATACGATCGACTATCTGCGGCTGCTGCTGGCGGGCAATCTGATGGTGGGCGCCCTTCAGGTCCACATCAGCCGGCGCAGCTTCCTGGCGGCCGTGGCGCCGCCGTCGATCGCGGCCATGATCATCGCCGCCAACCAGCCCCAGGCCACGCCGACGCTGAAGTTCGCCGTCGCCCTGTTCGTCCTGGGCATCATCGCCGCCGCCTGGCGTCAGTGGCGCGGCGACCGCGAGACGGTGGAGCTGATGGTGGCCCTGACCGAACGCAGCCGCCAGCTTCAGGCCGCCCTGGGCCAGGCCGAGACCGACCGGGCCGCCGCCGAACGGGCCAACAAGGCCAAGTCCCGCTTCCTGGCCATGATCAGCCATGAGGTCCGCACCCCCCTGAACGTCATCCTGGGCCTGACCGAGGTGTTGCGCGGCCGGCGCCGGCCCAAGGCCGAGGCGGTCGTGATCGACGACATGGCCGAGGCGGGCGGCATGCTGCTGCGGCTGCTGAACGGGGCGCTGGACATCTCCAAGATCGAATCGGGTCATTCCGATCTCCAGATCGCCCCCGTCGACGTCGCCGCCCGGATCGAGGCCATCGCCCGGGTCTGGCGCACCCGCGTCGCCGAACTGGGCCTGACGCTGGAGGTCGTTCTGGACGGCGACCTTGCCGATTTCGCGGTCCTGACGGATCAGGCGCGGGTCGAACAGGTGCTGATCAACTATCTGTCCAACGCCCTGAAACTGACCCCGGCGGGAACCATCCGCCTGGTCGCCCAGGCCCGGCCCCAGGCGGACGGCCGGATCGCCCTGAGCCTGGAGGTCCACGACCAGGGCCCCGGCGTGCCCGAGGATCAGCGCGAGCGCATCTTCCAGCCGTTCGAACAGCTGGCCGCCGGGCGGGCCGCAGGCGGGGCGGGTCTGGGCCTGGCCCTGTGCCGCGCCGCAGCCGAGGGGCTGGGCGGAAGCGTCGGCGTGCGTCCGGCCGAGGGCGCGGGCGCCGTCTTCTGGTTCCGTTTCACCGCCCCGCGCGCCCCCGTCGAGACGGACGCGGAGGCCGCTCCGACCGCACCGACGCCCGACGCGCCCCCAGCCCTGCGCGTCCTGGCGGCCGAGGACCATCCGGCCAATCGCAAGCTGCTGGCCCTCTTGTTCCAGTCGTTCGGCCTGGACCTCGCCCTGGTCGAGAACGGGCGCAACGCGGTGGACGCCCTGCGCGCCGACCGGTTCGACCTTGTGCTGATGGACGCCATGATGCCGGTGATGGACGGGGTCGAGGCGGTCAGGCTGATCCGCGCCGAGGAGGCCGTCGAGGGCCGCCCCCGCACCCCGATTCACATGCTGACGGCCAATGTGTTCGAGGACGACGTGGCCCGCTATCGGGCCGCCGGGGCCGACGGCGTCCTGGGCAAGCCGATCCAGATCGGCGCGCTTCAGGCCCTGCTGGAACAGACGGCCGCCTCCGCCGTCCCCGCCTGACGGAAACGGTCCGGCCCTGACCGGCGTGGCGCGAATCCCTTCGCCCCCCTATCTTGGCGGGCACATGCCCATTCGCCGCCTCTCCCCCGAAACCGTCAACCGCATCGCCGCCGGCGAGGTGGTCGAGCGCCCGGCCAGCGCCATCAAGGAACTGGTCGAGAACGCCCTGGACGCCGGGAGCCGCAATATCGAGATCCAGGCCGACGGCGGCGGCCTGTCGCGCATACTGATCGCCGACGACGGCAAGGGCATCCCCAAGGACGAACTGCCGCTCGCCGTCGAACGCCACGCCACCTCCAAGCTGGAGCCCGACGACGCCGGCGACGTGGACCTGTTGCGCATCCACACCCTGGGCTTCCGGGGCGAGGCCCTGCCCTCCATCGGCTCGGTCGCCCGCCTGTCGATCACCACCCGAGCGAGGTCCGAGTCTGGCGAGGCGACCGAGGCCTGGGTCATTCAGGTCGAGGGCGGCGCGACCCGCCCCCTGGCCCCCGCCCCCTTCCCCGGCCCGCACGGCGCGCGGGTCGAGGTGCGCGACCTCTTCTACGCCACCCCCGCCCGGCTCAAATTCATGAAGTCCGAGCGGGCCGAGGCCATGGCCATTTCGGAAGAGATCAAACGCCAGGCCATGGCGCACGAGGCCGTCGCCTTCACCCTGTCGCTGGACGGCAAGGTCGCCCTTCGCCTGCCCGCCGAACATCCGGGCGACGAGGGCCGCCTGCGCCGCCTGGCCGCCCTCCTGGGCCGCGACTTCGAGGCCAACGCCCTGTTGATCGACCAGGAGCGGGACGGGGTGCGTCTGTCGGGCTATGCGGGCCTGCCCACCTATTCGCGCGGCAATGCGGCGCATCAGTATCTGTTCGTCAACGGCCGCCCGGTGAAGGACCGGCTGCTGCAAGGGGCCCTGCGCGGCGCCTATGCCGATTTTCTGGCGCGCGACCGGCACCCGGCCGCCGCCCTCTTCATCGACATCGACCCCCTGTACGTGGACGTCAACGTCCACCCCGCCAAGGCCGAGGTCCGGTTCCGCGATCCGGCCCTGGTGCGCGGCCTGATCGTCGGCGCCCTGAGGCACGCGCTCCACGCCGCCGGCCACCGGGCGAGCACGACCGTGGCGGCGGATGCCCTGAGCGGGTTCAGGCCGCACACGGGCGTGACGCAGAGTGGCGAGTGGCGAGTGGCGAGTGGCGAGGGCTGGTCCGGGTGGACAGGCTGGTCCCAGCCCGCCGCCGCGGCGCAAGTCCTGCCTGGCCTCCACGAACGCAGCGCCCGCGTCGAACCCGGCTGGGACGGCGCCTCATACGGCGAACTCGCCACTCGCCACTCGCCACTCGCCACTGCCCCCCAGCCACTCGCCACTCCCCCTTCCGACATCGACCTGCCCCTGGGCGCCGCCCGGGCTCAGCTGCATGCCAACTATATCGTGGCCCAGACCCGCGACGGCCTGGTCATCGTCGATCAGCACGCCGCCCACGAGCGGCTGGTCTATGAGCGGATGAAGGCCCAGATGGCCGAGGGGGCCGTGACCCGCCAGGCCCTCTTGACGCCCGAGGTGGTCGAGCTTGACCCGGCCGAGGCCGAGCGCGTCGCCGCCCGCGCCGAGGAGCTGGCCGAGATGGGCCTGATCGTCGAGGCATTCGGCGCTGGCGCCGTCCTGGTGCGCGAAACCCCGGCCCTGCTGGGCGACACCGACGTGCAAGGGCTGATCCGCGACATCGCCGACGACCTGGCCGAACACGGCGCCGCTCTTACGCTGAAGGAGCGGATGGCCGAGGTCTGCGGCACCATGGCCTGCCACGGCAGCGTCCGCTCCGGCCGCATCCTCACCGCCCCCGAAATGAACGCCCTGCTCCGCCAGATGGAGGCCACCCCGCATTCGGGCCAGTGCAACCACGGGCGCCCGACCTATGTGGAGCTGAAGCTGCACGATCTGGAGAAGCTGTTCGGGAGACGGTGAGCCTCACCGGCGCCCACCCGCCGCTCCTTACTCAACCGTCATCCTCGGGCTTGTCCCGAGGATCCATACGCCCGGTCTCAACGCCGTCGCACCCAGCGGACACACCGGGAGTCTGGATCCTCGCCACAAGGGCGAGGATGACGAGTGGGGGAACGGCGGCCTAACCTGACGCAACCCCATCCGCTAAGATCCCCCCATGCCCTCCATCCTCTTCGTCTGCCTCGGCAACATCTGTCGCTCCCCCCTCGCCGAGGCCGCCCTTCGCGCCGAGGCTGAGCGCCTGCGTCTCGACCTGATCGTCGACTCCGCCGGCACGGGGAACTGGCATGTCGGCCATCCGCCCGATCCGCGCGCCCAGGCCGTGGCGCGCAAATATGGGATCGACATCTCCGGTTATCAGGGCCGGCAGGTGAAGCCGGCGGACTTCCGCCGCTTCACCCACCTCATCGCCCTGGACCACGACAACCTGGCGAACCTGCGCCGGATCGCGCCCAGGGACGACGAAGGGGGCGCCGTCGCCGAACTCAGTCTTCTGCTCGACCATGTCCCCGGCCGCGAGGGCCAGGCCGTGACCGATCCCTATTTCGGCGACGACGCCGGGTTCGAGGTCACCTGGGCCGAGGTGACGGCGGGGGCGCGGGGGCTGATCCAGAGGCTGGGCCGCGCCTGACACGCCCCCTCCGTCGGCTGCGCCGACACCTCCCCCAGAGGGGGAGGATTTCGGTCGTCGTCACTGTCGCATTCCTCCCCCCTTGGGGGAGGGGGACCGCGAAGCGGTGGAGGGGGCTTGCCGCGCACCGGGTCTCTACGCACATTCCCCTTATGGATGCGCCAAACAAAACCCAGGCTCGTGCGCGCGAACTCCGCCGTAACCTGACCCTGCCCGAAGTCTTGCTGTGGCAGGCGCTGCGAAAACGGGGGCTGTGCGGGGCGCGGTTCCGGCGTCAGCATCCGATCGGCCCCTATATCCTCGACTTCTACTGCGACGCGGCCCCGCTGGCGGTCGAGATCGACGGCTCCAGCCATGACACGCCCGATCAGGCCAGGCATGATGCTCGCCGAACCGACTGGCTGAACCGGAGGGGCGTCGCCGTGCTGCGTATACCGGCGCGCGATGTGCTGACGGACCTGGCTGGGGTGCTGGAGGAGATCGGGCTGCGGCTCAAAGCCTAGCCTGACCCCCTCCGTCGGCTGCGCCGACACCTCCCCCAGAGGGGGAGGATTTCGGTCATCACGGTCGCATTCCTCCCCCTTGGGGGAGGTGTCGGCGAAAGCCGACGGAGGGGGGCTCGCTCCACGTCCGACTCTGACGTACCGTCGTTTTACGGATACGGCCATGACCCAGCCCTATCGCATCCGTGAATCCCGCATCTGGGCCCAGGCCCGCGCCGACTATCTGTCGGGTCTCACCGCCGAGGCCGTGTGCCGGCGTCATGACCTGGGTCTGTCGGCCTTTCGCCGCCGCGCCCGCAAATACGGCTGGCGGCGCAGCGATCAGGTCGAGCCGCCGCCCGGCGAGATCGACCTGTCCCTGTATGAGGACATCGACCTGGACGAGCTGGCGCGCACCGCCCGCCTGCGGTTCATCGAGGCGGTGGAGGGCGGGCGCGCGTCGGACGCCCGGCGCTGGCGCGCCCTGGCCGACGACCTGACCCGCGAGGCCCGCGCCTTCGACGCCGACTTCTTCAGGGGCATGAGCCACGAAGAGGTGGCCGCCTCGCTCGAAGGGATGCGGCGCGAGATCGACGAGGAGGACGAGGCCCTGCTGGGACCGCCGCCCGAGGACTGACCGTCCTGCGACTCCCTCGCAAAAATCTGCACGAAAGTGCACTAAAAGAATTCGGAGTGCACTTTCGCCCCGTCAGGCGGCGGGGGCGACCTTCAGGAACAGCACCCGCGCCGCCCCGTAGTCCCGCGCGTCCAGCCGGTCATAGCCGGGGGTGTCGATGTCCGGCTCGTCCGAGCCGCGTTCGAACACCACCAGGGCGCCGGGCTTCAGCCAGTTCCCCTCCAGCAGCCGCACAAGGGTCTGCTCGCCCAGACCCTTGCCGTAGGGCGGGTCCAGGAAGGCCAGGTCGAAGGCTTCGCCGTCCGATCCGGGACGGACGCCCAGGTCGGTCGCGCTGCGTCGATGCACCCGGGTGCGGCCCATCAGCCCGTAGGCGTCGGCGTTCTCGCGAATCGCGCCCCTGGCCCCGTCGTCGGTCTCGACGAACAGGCAGAAGCCCGCCCCCCGGCTGATCGCCTCAAAGCCCAGGGCGCCCGATCCGGCGTACAGGTCGATGACCCGCAGGCCGTTCAGGCTCTCGCTCCAGGCGGCGTGCTCCAGCACGTTGAACAGGGCCTGGCGCGCCCGGTCCGAGGTCGGGCGCGTGCCCTGCCCCTCCGGCGCGACGATGGCCCGGCCCTTTAGGCTTCCGGCGACGATCCGCATGGATCAGCCGCGCGGCGTGCGGGGCTTGCCGGGCTGCCCGCCGGGCTTGCGCCCGCTGGTCCCCGACGGTCCCGCCGGCTTGCCGCCGCCGCGAGGCCCGCCGCTGCGAGCCCCCTCGCTGCGGCCTGCGGGCTTCCTGCGGTCGTCGATGAACTGGTCGTCGCGGGGTTTGAACACCCGCTTGGGCCGATCGCCGTCGGCGCGGGCGGGACGCTCGCCCTCAGGCGCGGTGCGTTCGCGGGGCTTGAAGCTCTTTGAGTGTTCGAACCTGGGCTTGGCCTTGGCCCAGCCCGCCTTCTTGGGCGCCCGCTCGCGGCGTTCGATCGCATCCGCCTGGGCCGTTTCGGCGGCGCGGACCCGGCTGGGCTTCCTCGACGGGTCCGACAGGGCCGAGCCCGACTTGCCCTTGACGATGGGCGTGGCGATCCGACGGCCGGGGATGGGCGCCGGGGTCTCGACCGTATTGCCGGTCGGCAGGTTCTCGGGACGGATATGGTCAGCCAGCAGCTCGCGGATCACGCGCGGCCCCACCTCCTCCACCGCCCCGACCGGCAGGACGTCCAGCCGGAAGGGGCCGTAGGCGAGACGAATCAGCCGGTTGACCGTCAGGCCGACCGATTCCAGCACCTTCCTGACCTCGCGGTTCTTGCCCTCGGTGATGGAGACCGAGATCCACAGATTGGCCGGCGCCTTGCCGTCCTCGGACTTGGACTCCTTGGCCTTGTCCAGGGTGGCCTCGATGGGCCCATAGGAGACGCCGTCCACGACGACGCCGTCCTTCAGCCTGTCGAGCTGTTCCTGGGTGATCTTGCCGCGCGCCCGCGCCCGGTACTGGCGCACCAGGGCGGTCGAGGGCAGTTCCAGCGCCCGGCTCAGCTCCCCGTCGTTGGTCAGCAGCAGCAGGCCTTCGGTGGCGAGGTCCAGCCGCCCGACCGAGATCACGCGCGGCAGACCGGCCGGCAGGGCGTCGAACACCGTGGGCCTGCCCGCCGGATCCTTGTGGCTGGTCAAGAGGCCGGCCGGCTTGTGATAGCGCCAGACGCGCGTCGCCTGGGCCCCGCCGATCGGCTTGCCGTCCACGGTGATCACGTCGTCGCGGGTCACCAGGGTGGCGGGCGTGTCCAGGATGCGGCCGTTGACCGCCACCTTGCCCAGGCCGATCAGCCGCTCGACCTCGCGGCGCGAGGCGATGCCCGCCCGCGCCATCGCCTTGGCGATTCGCTCGCTGCGGACCGGGGCGGCCTCGGCCTTGGCCGGTTTGGCGCCCGCGCGGGGGCGGTCGTCGCCCGGCTTGCCCGCAAAGGCCTTGCGCGGCTTGTCGCCGAAGGGGGTCTTCCCGTCGCCGCTCTTGCGGGGACCGGAGGATTTGAAGGGCCCAGGCGACCGTCCGTCTTGACGGGCGCGGGGCTTCTTGTCGTTGTCGTTCGTATGGCGGACCATGATGAGCGGTTCATGCGCATGGCGCTGGACCAAGCGCAAGCGGCGGCGGACGCAGGAGAGGTGCCTGTGGGCGCAATTCTTGTCGATCCCGCCTCAAACGCGGTGATTTCCACCGGCGCCAACGGCCCGATCTGCGCGCACGACCCTACGGCCCATGCCGAGATCGTGGCCATGCGACGCGCGGCGACGGCGCTGCAGAACTACCGCCTCACCGGCCTGACCCTCTATGTGACGCTTGAGCCCTGCGCCATGTGCGCCGGCGCCATCAGCCACGCCCGCATCGGCCGCGTGGTCTGGGCGGCCGATGATCCCAAGGGCGGCGCCGTGCTCCACGGCCCCCGTCTGTTCGAGCAACCCACTTGCCACTGGCGTCCGGCGACGGAGTGGGGTCTGTTGGCCGAGGAGGCGTCCAGCCTGCTCAAGTCCTTCTTCCGTCAACGGAGAGGAACGGCCGCAGGCGGCGGACGTTAGACCGCCGCCCCAAGCGGCGCTGTTGTGAGGAGTATCGCCTTGTCCAAGCCGGTTCTGCGGCCGTCCTTCGCTCTCGGCGGCCTCGCCGCCGTCCTCCTTCTGACGGCCTGCGGCCCTGACCCCGACAAGGCTCCCACCACCGGCGACGAGGTCAAGGAACGCGCCATCGAGGCCCAGACCGCCCGCAAACGCACCGGCGCCGAGGTCCAGGACCGCGTCCTGAACCGGGTCGTCCATACGGTGTATCTGTGCGACAACGGCGAGCGGCTGTCGGTCGACTTCGACAATCCGCGCGAGATGGCCACGGTCCGCAACTCCTCGGGCGAGGCGGTGGATCTTTATCAGGAACGCGCCGCCGACGGCATCTGGTACCGCGCCTCCAACGTCGAACTGCGCGGCAAGGGGGTGCTGGCCACCTGGTCCGTCGAAGGCCGACAGCCGACCGAATGCCGGGCCGTCGACTGACCCCATTGCCGAAGCCGACCCGGCTCCCTAGCTGCGGTCCATGTCCCTGATCGAACAGCTTGGCCTGACCGCGCCGATCGTCCAGGCGCCCATGGCGGGCGTCTCGACCCCGGCCATGGCTGCGGCCGTTTCAAAGGCCGGGGCGCTGGGCTCCATCGCCGTCGGCGCGACCGACGCGGCGGGGGCCGGCCGGATGATCGCCGAGACCCGCGCCCTGACCGACCGCCCCTTCAACGTCAATCTGTTCGTCCACGCCGCGCCCCGCCGCGACGAAGGTGCAGAGGCCGCCTGGCTTCAGGCCCTGACGCCGTCGTTCGCCGCCTTCGGCGCCGCGCCCCCCGCCCTGCTGAACGCCCCCTACCGCAGCTTCGCCGACGACGACGCCATGCTGGCCCGCTTGGTCGCCGACGCCCCCGCCGTGGTCAGCTTCCACTTCGGCCTGCCGGATGGAGAGCGTATCCGGGCGCTGAAACAGGCCGGCTGCCTGCTCTTGGCCACGGCGACCAATCTCGATGAAGCCCTGGCTTGCAAGGCGGCGGGCGTCGACGCCGTGGTGGCGCAAGGATGGGAGGCCGGCGGCCATCGCGGGATGTTCGATCCCGACGCCGACGACGACCGGTTGGGCATGGCCGCCCTGACCCGGCTGCTGGTCCTCCGTTCCGGCCTGCCGGTCGTCGCCGCCGGCGGGATCATGGACGGCCGGGGCGTTCACGCCGCCCTGAACCTGGGCGCCGTCGCGGCCCAGTTGGGCACCGCCTTCATCGCCTGCGACGAAAGCGCCGCCGACGCCGCCTATCGCGCGGCCCTGTTCAGCGACGCGGCGCGCCATACCGTCATGACCTGCGCCGTATCGGGCCGACCCGCCCGCTGCCTGCGCAATCGTTTCACCGAACTAGGGGCGCAGACGACGGCCGCCGTCCCTGACTATCCCGTCGCCTATGACGCCGGAAAGGCCCTGAACGCCGCCGCCAAGGCCGCCGGCGAATACGGCTTCGGCGCCCAATGGGCCGGCCAGGGCGCGCCCCTGGCCCGCAGCCTTCCCGCCGCCGACCTGATTGCGGCACTGGCGGCGGAGATGGTCGCCTAGAGCATGATCGTTTCGGACGGAACCGCTTCGCGGTTCCGACAGAAGCGTGAATCATGCTCTCGCTTTAATCTGGAGCCTGATTCACCGTTTCAGCGGAACCGCGTAGCGGTTCCTCCTCAACGGATCAGGCTCTAGCCGAACGCCGCCAGCCTTCGATCCAGCCCGTCCCGCACCTCGGGCCAGTCGTCGTCGATCACGGCGAACATGGCCGTATCCCGCGCCCGGCCGGTCCAGGTGGTCTTGTGCTTTCTCAGAACGCCCTCGGCCTTGGCGCCCAGTTTGCGGATCGCCGCCTGGCTCTGGGCATTGACCGCGTCGGTGATGATCTCGACCCGCACCGCGCCGGCGTCGAAGGCGTGGCCCAGCAACAGCCGCTTGCAGGCCGGATTGACCGGCCCGCCCCGCGCCTCGGGCCGATAGAAGGTCGATCCGATCTCACAGCGTCGATAGGCCGGGTGGATCTCGTAAAGGCTGGTCGTCCCGACCACCGCCCCGTCCGACAGCCGCCGCACGGCGTAGGCGATGCGCGTTCCGGCCCCCATGGCCTTGAGGGCGGCGCCCCACCAGCCCTCGAAATGCGCGCCATAGGCGGACGCGACCATGATCTCCCAGGCGGCCGGATCGCAATCCAGCGCCGCCTTCATCGTCTCCCGCAAATCCTCGGTGAACGGCTCCAGCCGCACGAACCGATCCTCCAGCGGGACCGTGGCGATCTGCATCAGCCCGTCGCCCCTTCGGCGATCAGGAAGGCGCGCACCTTGTCCGCATCCACGCCCTTGGCGACAAAGGCCCGGCCGATCCCGCGCGCCAGGATCAGGGTCAGGGCGCCGCCCTCGGCCTTCTTGTCCCCGGCCATCAGGGCCAGCAGCCCGTCGGCTTCGAAGGCGCCCGCCTGATCCAGCCGCGTGGGCAGGCCCGCCGCCGCGATCACCGCCTCGACCCGCGCGGCGTCCTGGGACGAACACAGCCCCTCGCGCGCCGAATAGCGCAAGGCCATGCAGCAGCCCAGGGCCACCGCCTCACCGTGGGCCAGGGCGTCCTCGTCGAACCCGACCTCGGTCTCTATGGCGTGGCCGAAGGTGTGTCCCAGGTTCAGCAGGGCGCGGCGTCCCGCCTCCTTCTCGTCCTCCCCGACCACGGCGCTCTTGATCTCGACCGAGCGGATCACCGCCCGTTCCAGGGCCGCCGGATCGCCCTTCGCGCCCGCCGCCCCCTCGCCCGCCAGCCAGTCGAAGAAGGCGGCGTCGCAGATCAGCCCGTGCTTCAGCACCTCGGCCCAGCCGGACTTCACCTGCCGCGCCGGCAGGGTCGCCAGAACGTCGATGTCGGCCAGGACCAGGCGCGGCTGATGGAAGGCGCCGACCAGGTTCTTGCCCCGCGGCGTGTCGATGGCCGTCTTGCCGCCGACGGACGAGTCGACCTGGGCCAGCAGGGTCGTCGGGATCTGCACGAAGTCGATGCCGCGCATGTAGAGCGCCGCCGCCAGCCCGGCCAGGTCGCCGACCACCCCGCCGCCCAGGGCGATCACCACGTCCTTGCGGTCCAGCCCGATCTCCAGCAGCCGGTCCAGCACCCGCTCCAGCTGGGCGAAGGATTTCGACCCCTCGCCCGGCGGCACGGCGACGATCCGGCTCTGGACCCCCGCCGCCGCCAGGGATGCGGTCAGGGCGGCGCCGTGAACGGCCTCGACCGTCTCATCGGTGATGATCACCGTCCGGCCCCGGGCCAGGGGCGCGATCCGGGCGCCCGCCTGCTGCAGCAGCCCGCGCCCCACGATCACCTGATAGGCGGCGAAGGCGCCGCCGCTGACGGAAATGGTCGTCATGCTTTCGTCTCCGCACGGCGGCGTGTGCGCCAGTGTCGGCGCAGGGTCTTGTGGATGGCGTCCACCGCCTGGCCATGAGACCCCTGCCCCACGTCCACGGTGACGTCGGCCTCGCCATAGATCGGATAACGGACCTCGGCCAAGGCCGTCAGCACCTCCAGCGGGTCCTTGCCGCGCAACAGGGGGCGGGTGTCGCGCCGCGCCACCCGTTCGGCGATGACCGCCAGATCGGCCCTCAGCCAGACCGTGTCGGCTCTTTCCTTCAGCAGGGCGCGGGTCTCCGGGTTCATCATCGCCCCGCCGCCGGTGGCCAGGACCAGGGGCGGCCCCTCCAGCAGGCGGCGAATCACCCGCGCCTCGCCGGCCCTGAACTCGGCCTCGCCCAAGGCGGCGAAGATTTCGGACACGGTCATTCCCGCCGCCTCCTCGATCTCCACGTCTCCGTCGGCGAAGGGCAGTTTCAACCGATTGGCCAGCCGCCGCCCCACCGACGATTTGCCCACCCCCATCAGGCCGACCAGGGCTATGGTGCGGGTCGGGCCCGGATTCGCGCGCCGCCTCATCCGGCGGCTCCGGCGGAACGGACGGCGAAGGAAACGGCGAAGGCGACGGCGCAGGCGGACATGATCGTTGGAACCTCTACACCAAGCCCGGCCTCGCGCCATCCGTTCGCAGGAACGATCGCCGCATGACGCCCCAAATCGAAGCTTTTCTGGAGATGATGGCGGTGGAGCGCGACGCCTCGCCCCACACCCTGGCGGCCTATGGGCGGGATCTGGCCGACGCCGAATCCGCCCTGACCTCGGACGGCGGCCTGATGCAGGCCCCGGCCGAGGCGGTCGAGGCCTGGTTCGCCGACCTGTCGCGCCGGGGCCTGTCGGCGGCCACCGCCGCCCGACGCCGATCGTCGGTGCGGCAGTTCTACCGCTTCGCCCTGGCCGAGGGCTGGCGGGCCGACGATCCGTCGCGTCGCCTGGACGCCCCCAGACAGGGCCGCCCCCTGCCCAAGTCCCTCAGCCGGGACGAGATCGACCGGCTGCTGGCCGCCGCCGCAGCCCGAGACGCGGCCGCCGGCCTGCGGCTGGTCGCCCTGGTCGAACTGGCCTATGCCTCGGGCCTGCGGGTGTCGGAACTGCTGGGCCTGAAGGTCGAGGCCGTGCGCCGCGATCCCGCCTATCTGATCGTGCGCGGCAAGGGCGGCAAGGAGCGGTTGGCCCCGCTGAACCCCGCCGCCCGCGCGGCGCTGAAGGCATGGCTGACGGCGCGCGACGCCCGGCGCAAGCCCGAGGCGCCCGACAGCCCCTGGCTGTTTCCATCCTCCGGCCGTTCCGGCCATCTGACCCCGCGCCGGTTCGCCCAGCTGCTGGACGAGGCCGCGGTCGCGGCGGGCCTCGACCCGGCGCGGGTCAGCCCCCACGTCCTGCGTCACGCCTTCGCCACCCATCTTCTGGAGGGCGGCGCCGACCTGCGCGTGGTCCAGACCCTGCTCGGCCACGCCGACATCGCCACCACCCAGATCTACACCCACGTCGCCACCGACCGCCTGGCCCAGGTCGTCCAGCAGAACCACCCCTTGGCGCGGGACGAATAACTCCGACTCACGGCTGTGAAAGCGACATTGTCACCCCGCTTGCCCCACGGCCCCGACCTCTCTAGTTTCCCCCGCCTTCCCCTGGGGCGCCTCGCCCGCCGTTTTCGGACGCCTTTATGGCCACGCACTATCTCGATTTCGAAAAGCCGATCGCCGATCTGGAAGCCAAGATCGAAGAGCTGTCGGCCCTGTCCGAGACCTCCGGGGGCTTCGACAACGAGATCGCCGGCCTGCGCAGGAAGGCTGAACAGCTGCGCAAGAAGACCTACGCCGGCCTTGACCCCTGGATGAAGACCCAGGTGGCGCGGCATCCGCAACGCCCCCACTTCATCGACTATGTCCAGGGCCTGTTCACCGACTGGACCGAACTGCACGGCGATCGCCAGTTCGGCGACGATCAGGCCATTCTGGGCGGGCTGGCGCGATTCCGGGGCCGTCCGGTCGTCGTCATGGGCCATGAGAAGGGCCACGACACCGAGACTCGCCTGACCCACAACTTCGGCATGGCCCGGCCCGAGGGTTATCGCAAGGCCGTGCGCCTGATGGACATGGCCGAACAGTTCGGCCTGCCGGTCCTCAGCTTCATCGACACGGCCGGCGCCTATCCGGGTCTGGGCGCCGAAGAGCGCGGTCAGGCGGAGGCTATCGCCCGCTCGACCGAACGGTGCCTGACCCTGGGCGTCCCCTCCATCGCCACCATCACCGGGGAAGGCGGATCCGGCGGCGCCATCGCCATCGCCGCCGCCAGCCGCGTCCTGATGCTGGAGCATTCGATCTATTCGGTCATCTCGCCCGAGGGGGCGGCCGGCATCCTGTGGCGCGACGGCGCCCGCGCCCGCGACGCCGCCATGGCCATGAAGATCACCGGCCCGGATCTTGTGGCGCTGAAGATCGTGGATCGTCTGATCGAGGAGCCGACCGGCGGCGCCCACGCGGACCGCGACGGCGCCCTGGCCCGGGTCGGCGACGTCCTGGCCGAGGAGCTTCAGTCCTTCCAGGGTCTGTCGCCCAAACAGATCAAGACCCGCCGCGCCGAGCGGTTCTACGCCATCGGCGCCCTCTGATCGAACGCCGTTAACCGCGCGTCCACCTCCAGGTTCTAGCCTATAGGACCTGAGGATTGGAAAGTTCGGACATGCCGACACAGTCGGATACGCTCAGAGAAAGCGCCGTCTTCAATCTGAGCGGCGCCGTCGTGATGGTGGTCGATGATTCGCCCTTCTCCCTGACCCTGACCACAGGCGTCCTGTCGGGTTTCGGGGTACGTCCGGCCTATACGGTCAGCAGCGGGGTTCAGGCCCAGAGCCTCCTGGCTGAAAAGCCGATCGACCTCTTGCTGATCGACACCGACATGCCCGACATAGACGGGTTCGAACTGGTGCGATGGTTGCGCCGGTCCGGCCCAAATCCCAACGCCTTCACCCCCGTCATCATGACGGCCAGCCACATCCGACGCGGTCGGGTGGCCGAGGCGCGGGACTGCGGCGCCAACTTTGTCGTCACCAAGCCCTTCAGCGCCGCCATGCTGCTGGAGCGCATCCTTTGGGTCGCCCGCGACACGCGCCCCTTCCTTGAGGTCGGGGACTATCTGGGCCCGGATCGTCGCTTCGTCCGCCCCGAACTCTATGAGGGCGAGGAACGGCGCGCCGACAGGCTCCGCAACAATATGGTGGAGTTCGCATGACGGTCATCACCCACGTTCAACGCCGCTCGCGCCTGGCGGAGATGGTGGATCGCCCCGGCGGCGTCAGCGTCGGCGTCGCCCTCGCTCAGGCCCAGGCCAATCTGGGCGGGTTGAGGGACCAGGCCTGCGCCATCATCGCCGACAACATCGCCGTCCTCCTGGCCGAGCCGGCGCCGGGCACGATCGAGGCCCTGCGGCTGGACCTGGCCTATTCAGCGTCCAACCAGATCATCGACGCGGCCAGCCCCTTTGCGATGGATGATCTGTGCACGGCCGCCAAGGGTCTGTGCGACCTTCTGGACGCCGCCCCGCGCCAGGGTGGTTTCGACTGGCGCATCGCCACCGTCCACGCCCAGGCCATGAAGCTGCTGCTCAGCCTGCCGACCGACGCTGCGGCGCCCCGCGCCGCCATCGTCGAAAACCTGGCCGAGGTTCTTAAGCGCAAACTGCCCGTCCAGTCCCAGACGGCTCATCAGGCGGTTCAGCCGGCGGCCTGAATCGTCCTGCCCGCCCGCGTCTGTTTGCGCCACAGGGCGGCGTACTCCCCGCCCTGGCGCGCCACCAGTTCGTGATGGGCGCCGCGCTCGACGATCCGCCCCGCCTTCAGCACCAGGATCTGGTCGGCGTCGGCCACGGTGGACAGCCGGTGGGCGACCACCAGGGTGGTGCGTCCGGCGCTGACCCGCCGCAGCGTCTTCTGGATCGCCGCCTCGGTGCGACTGTCCAGGGCGCTGGTGGCCTCGTCCAGGATCAGGATGCAGGGATCGGCCAGCAGGGCGCGTGCGATGCCCACCCTCTGCCGTTCGCCGCCCGACAGTTTCAGCCCCCGTTCTCCGACCCGTGTCTGCATCCCGTCCGGTAATCCGCGGATGAAGTCGGCCAGTTCCGCCGCCTCGGCCGCCGCCCAGACCTGGGCCTCGTCCGCCTCGGGCCGGGCGAAGGCGATATTGGCCGCCAAGGTGTCGTTGAACAGGGCCACGTCCTGCGGCACCAGGGCCACGGCGGCCCGCAAGGACGCCTGGGTCACGTCGCGCACGTCGCGGCCGTCGATCAGAACCCGGCCCTCCTGCGGGTCGATCAGGCGCAGGGCCAGTTTGACGATGGTCGACTTGCCCGCCCCCGAGGGCCCGACCAGGGCGGTGGTGGTTCCGGGCGCCGCCACGAAGCTGACGTCCTCCAGCCCATTGGCGCGGGCGTCGTGGCGGAAGCCGACGTGCTGGAACGCGACTTCGGCGCCGCGCGCTTCGGTCGGGCGCGGCAGAGGCTGGGCGTGGAGCGCATCGGCCACCTGGGGCGTCTGGCGCGTCACCTTCAGCATCTCCTCCATGTCGATGAAGGATTGGCGGATCTCGCGATAGGCGAAGCCGAGGATGTTCAGCGGGGCGTACAGGGAGACCATGATCAGCACCGCCGCGGTCACATCGCCCGGCCCCATTCGTCCGGCCGCCGCCTCAAACCCGGCCATCACCGCCATCACCCCCAGACCAAGGTTCATGATCAGGGCCTGAATCCCGTTCAGCAGGGCCAGGGAGGTGTTGGCCTTCAAGGCCGCCGCCGCATAGTCGCCCAGCGCCCGGTCATAGGTCAGGGCCGCCCGCGCCTCGGCGCCGAACGACTTGACCGTCTCATAGTTCAGAAGGGCGTCGACCGAGACCCCGGCGGCCTCCGAGTCGGCGGCGTTCATCACCCGCCGATGCTCCAGCCGCCAGTTCGATAGGGCGAAGGTGGCCGAAGCGTAGACGACCACCACCGCGATCGCCACAGCGGCGAACCGCCAGTCGTACTTGCCGCCCAGCACCGCCGCCGCCAGCACCAGCTCCACCCCCGTCGGGACCAGGTTGAAGGCCAGGATGCGCAGCAGGAAGTCCACGGCCCGCGAGCCGCGATCCAGGGTCCGCGACAGGGCGCCGGAGCGTTTGGTCTGGTGGAAATCCAGCGACAGGCTCAGGGCGTGGGCGAAGCCTTCGGCGGCTGTCCGCCTCTGGGCCGCCGCCCGGACCGGGGCGAAGACGACGTCTGAGGCCTGGGGCGCCGCCGCTGACAGAAACCGCACCAGGGCCCAGCCGACCGCAAAGGCGGCGAAGCCCCAGCCCATGGCGACGGCCGTTCCCTGTCCGGCCGCCAGCCGATTGACCGCCGCGCCCAGGACCAGGGGCGCCAGCACGCCCAAACCCTTGCCCGCCAGGGTCAGGGCGATCGCCGCCCCCAGCCGCACGCGCAGCTGCGGCGCGCCCGATCGCCCGACCAGCCGCACCAGATCCGCCAGCGCCTTCAGCGTCGGTGGGCCTTCCGTCCTGTCCTGCATGCTCCCCGCCTGCTGCGCCTTGACCATCGGGTCGCGCCGGCCGCCGGAGCGCTCTCCGCGCATCGCCATGGTTCGCATATGGACAGTCAAGACGGCCGGGAAAAGGCCGCCCGGCGCCGGACGGCTCAGTTCAGGCCGGCGATGGCGGCGATCAGCTCGTCCACCGCCTCTTCCTGGGTCGCCCAGGAACAGACGAACCGCACCGAGCCGTCGTCGAACTGATAGCAGGCCCAGCCCAGGGCCTTCAGCCTCTGGTGCGCCTCGGCCGGCATACGGACGAAGACCGTATTGGATTCGACCGGATGAGCCAGGACGAAGGGCGAGCGCGTCGCGATCCCCGCCGCCAGACGCTGGGCCATCAGATTGGCGTGGGCGCCGCCCGCCTCCCAGTCGCCGCTTTCCAACAGCCCCAGCATGGGTCCGGCCAGCGTCCGGGCCTTGGACGCCGTCTGTCCGGCCTGTTTCAGCCGATTGTCCAGCCGCCGCGCCAGGCTCTTGTCGAACAGGACCAGGGCCTCGACGCAAGACGCGCCCGCCTTGGCGCCGCCGAACACCAATATGTCCACGCCCAGGCGCGCAATGTCCTTCAGGTCGAACCCGGCCGCAGCCGCATTGGCCAGCCGCGCCCCGTCCATATGCACCCCATAGCCGCGCGCCTTCACCGGCTCGATCAGATGGCGCAGCTCTTCTTCCGTATAGACGGCGCCGTATTCCGTGGCCTGGGTCAGGGACAGGGCGGCCGGCGGCTGGCGATGGCCGACCTCGGGCTCGGTCAGCTGCGCCTTCAGCGCCAGGGGATCGATCCGCCCGGAGAAGCCCGGCAGGCCGATCAGCCCCACCCCCTGGCCGAAGAAGCCCGGCGCCCCCGTCTCATCGGTGCAGACATGGGCGGCGTTGTGCGCAAGCACCGCCTCGAACGGATAGGTCAGCATCGACAGGGCGATGGCGTTGGCCGCCGTGCCGCTGAAGACGAAACGGACGTCAGCGTCGGCGTCCAGCCTCTGGCGAATCTGGTCGGCGGCCCGCGCCGTGATCGCATCGGCGCCGTAGGAGGGAACAAAGCCCGCGTTGGCCTGGATCAGGCCCTCCAGGGCGCTGGGCGCCATTCCGGCGGTGTTGTCGGATCCGAAATCGTAACGCATCAGCGGGTCTTTGTACTCGTCTCTTCGGCCTGGCTCGGGTCGACCGTCCGCACACGGACCACCGGCATGACGTCCTCGTCGCCATAGGGCACGGCGACCTGGTGCGGGAAGGGAATCTCGATCTCGGCGGCGTCCAGCGCCTCCTTGCCGCCCTGCATCAGATCGGCCTGGGTCTGCCACCAGTCCTCGACCTTGACCCAGGCGTGCAGGGTGATCTGGACCGCGCTGTCCAGCAGGCCGGTCACCCCGGTCCAGGGATGGGGGTCGTGCAGAACCTTCTCATGGGCCGCGGCCATGTCGGCCAGGACGCGGCGCGCCTTGTTCAGATCCTCGCCGTAGCCGACGGTGAAATTGATCTCGATCCGCCGGGTCTGCTGACCGGTCAGATTGGTCAGGGGGTCGCTCAGGACCTTGGAGTTCGGAATGACGATCTTGTGGTTGTTGGCGTTCGACAGCTGGGTCGTGAACAGGTCCAGCCGCTGCACCGTCCCGGCCATGCCGCCGACGTCCACCACGTCCCCGACGCGGTAGGGCCGCAGGATCAGAAGCATGATGCCCGAGGCCACATTGGACAGCGTCCCCTGAAGCGCCAGGCCCACGGCCAGGGACGCCGCCCCCAGGACCGCGATGATGGAGGTGGTCTGCACCCCCAGCCTTTGCAGCACGGCGATCATGCCGATGATGATCACCACCACCCGGACCACCTGAACGGCGAAGCTGAGGACCGTCTGGTCGTGGCGGAAGGCGCCGATCCGCGACAGCGCCCTTCGCGCCAGCCCCGCCGCCCATTTGGCCGCGAACAGGGTCGCGGCGAAGATCAGGGCCGCGATGATCAGATTGATGGCGAAGTCGCCGGCCATGTCGGTCAGCTTGGCGATCATGACGGCGTCGACGGCCACGGCCTGGCGACCGGCCGCCACTGCTTCGGCGAGAGAGTTGTCTATGGACATGGTCGCGGGTCTAACGCCTTAAGTCCCGATTGGAACCCCGCCGGCTCAATTTCCCGCTCCTTCCGCGCATGTCGCCTTCGCGCAAAGACGGTTGGCGGCGGCCCGTTCGGCCTGATAGCGTCGCCTTATGACTCGCACCCTCCCGATCCTCCTCGCCGCCCTCGCCGTCTCCGCCTGTGCGACGCGCGGGACGCCGGTCTCCTACGCCGAAACGGCTTCGGCGGCCGCCCGCGCCGCAGCCCAGGTCGAGGGCCAGGCCGGCCAGACGCCGCAGCAGGCCTGGGACGCCGGAAACCAGGCCTATCTGGCGTGGAACGGCGCCCGGCGCGGCTGGACCACCACCGCCAGCGGCCTGCAATACCGCCGCGTGGGCAAGGCCCATCCCGAGGGCGCCCAGCCTTCGGCGACCGATACGGTCAAGGTCCATTATCGCGGGACCTTCATCGACGGACGCGAGTTCGACAGCTCCTACGCCCGCAACGAACCGGCCGAGTTTCCGCTGAACCGGGTCATCAAGGGCTGGACCGAAGGGGTGGCCCTGATGCGGGTCGGCGAGACCTATGAGTTCGTCATTCCGCCGGCCCTGGCCTATGGCTCGCGCTGGGTCGGCGGCGACCAGCTTCCGCCCAACTCCACCCTGCGCTTTTCGGTGGAGCTGCTGGACGTCGCCCCCGGCGCCTGACGCCGGGGTCCGGGCGAACGAGATTTTCGGAGTCCGATCGGCCGGACCGCTTGACGATCCACGCGGTGCGGCGGACTGTCGCGCCTCTCCCTTTCCTGAGTTCGAAAGTCCGCGTCCATGATCCGCACCCGCCTTCGCGCCGTCGGCCTCGCCCTCCTGCTGGCCTCCGCCGCACCGGCCGCCCTGGCGCAACAGGCGTCGACGGCGGCGCCCGCCCTGCCGGCGCCCCTGACGCCCATCCCAGCGGCGCGCGACGTCGCCTATCCGGGGGTGATCGGTCTGGAAATCGACGCGACCAACCTGGGCCAGCACATCTTCTCGATCACCGAGACTCTTCCCGTCGCCCAGAGCGGGCCCATGGTCCTGTTCTTCCCTGAATGGCTGCCGGGCAACCACGGTCCGGTCGGGCCGATCACCCAGCTGGCGGGGATCGAGATCACCGCGAACGGCCGGCGGGTCGAATGGGTCCGCGACACCCTCAGCCCCTTCGCCTATCACATCACGGTTCCGGCCGGGGCGACCGAGCTGAAGATCGCCATGCAGCACCTGTCGCCGACCAGCGGCGCCCAGGGCCGGGTGACGATGACGCCCGAGATGCTGAACATCCAGTGGGAGAAGATGCTGCTCTATCCCGCCGGTCACTGGTCGCGGAACATCATGGTCCATCCCACGGTCAAGTTCCCCACCGGCTGGCGGTTCGGCACGGCCCTGGAGCCTGAGAGCAAGGAGGGCGACCTCCAGACCTTCAAGCCGGTCAATCTGGAAGTCCTGATCGACAGTCCCGTCTTCGCCGGCCTCCACTATCGCCAGATCGATCTCGATCCCGGCGGCCGCTCTCCGGTTCGCGCCAACATCGTCGCCGACGAGGCCAAGAACCTGGAAGCCACCGACGAGCAGGTCCAGATCCTGCGCAACCTCGTGACCCAGATGGACCGCCTCTACGGCGCTCGCCATTTCGACCACTACGACTTCCTGATCGCCATGACCGACAAGCTGGGCGGCATCGGTCTTGAGCATCATCGCTCCTCCGAGAACTCGGTCGATCCCGAGTTCTTCACCGGCTGGGCCACCCATCTGGGCGACCGCGATCTGCTCAGCCACGAGATGAACCACTCCTGGGACGGCAAATGGCGTCGCCCGGCGGACCAGTATGTGCCTAACTTCAACAGCCCGATGCAGAACAGCCTGCTGTGGGTCTATGAAGGCCAGACCCAATACTACGGCCAGGTCGTCGCGGCCCGTTCGGGCCTTCTGACCAAGGAACAGGCCATGGACTCCCTGGCCATGACGGCGGCCTCCTATGACTACCGGGTCGGGCGCGGCTGGCGCGCGCTTCAGGACACCACCAACGACCCGATCATCAGCCAGCGCCGGCCCAAGGCCTGGCTGTCCTGGCAGAGGGACGAGGACTACTATTCCGAGGGCCAGCTGATCTGGCTCGACGTCGACACCACGATCCGTGAGAAGACCGGCGGGCGCAAGTCGCTCGACGACTTCGCCCGCGCCTTCTACGGCGTCCAGGACGGCAGTTTCGAACCGGCGCCCTATGCGTTCGAAGACGTGGTGGCGGCCCTGAACGGGGTAGTCGAGAACGACTGGGCGGCCTTCCTGCGCGCCCGCCTGGACGCCGTCGGTCCCGACGCCCGCGCGCCCCTGGACGGGCTGGAGCGCGGCGGCTGGCGGCTGACCTACGGCGAGACCCCGACCGCCTATCAGAAGACCCTGTACGGCGAGTTCAAGCGCAACGACTTCACCTATTCCCTGGGCCTGCAGACCGGCGAGAACAATGCGATCCGCAGCGTCCAGTGGGGCAGTCCGTCCTTCAAGGCCGGCCTGGCGCCGGGCATGGAGATCGTCGCCGTCAACGGCCAGGCCGCCAAGCCGGACCGACTGGCCGAGGCCGTCACCGCCGCCAAGGACCCCGCCGTGCCGATCACCCTGATCGTCAAGGACGGCGACCAGTACCGGACCGTCGTCCTCGACTATCACGACGGCCTTCGCTACCCGCGCCTGGAACGCATCCCCGGAACCCCGGACCGGCTGGGCGACATACTGACGCCGCGCCGACGCTGACGCCGATAGAACCCCTTTCTGTCTCTCCGCTTCGCTCCGAGCCGCCGCCCCATCGCCTCGCGACAGGGAGGAGACAACACCGTCTCCTCCCCACAGGGTGGGGAGGTGGCGCGGCGCCGCTCGGCGCCGTGACGGAGGGGCTCTAACGCCGCACCGCGCCCGCTGCACTTGACGCCCCTTGCCCGCTCCCCGACGGTGCAGATCTGCCCTCTCGTTCGGATGACCTGATGCCGCGTACCCGCCTGACCGCCGCCGCCTGCCTCGCCGCCCTGATGACGGCCGCCCCAGCCCTGGCCCAGGATTTCCAGTCGACGCCGGTGGTGGTCGAGGCGCGCGACGCGGCCCTGGCCCTGCCGCGGCCCCAACCGGCCATCCCCGCCCCTGCGGACAGGCCCTATCCCGGCGTCATCCAGTACCGGGCCGACATTACCGACCTGGACCGGCGAATCATCCGCGTCAGCCAGACCATACCGGTCGCGGGGCCCGGCCCGCTGACCCTGCTCTATCCGAAATATCTGCCGGGCAACCACGCCGCCACCGGCCCCATCCAGCTGCTGGCCGGCCTTACCGTCACGGCGAATGGTCAGAGGCTGGAATGGCTGCGCGACACCCTCGACCCCTACGCCTTCCACCTGGACGTTCCGGCGGGCGTGACGGCGATCGAGGTGGCCTTCGAACAGCTGACCCAGCCTGACAGCTCCAACTGGCGCGTCCTGATGACCCCCGCCATGGTCAATCTGCAGTGGGAGAAGGCCATCCTCTATCCGGCCGGCTACTACAGCCGCCAGATCCAGGTCGCCCCCTCCATCCGCCTGCCCGCAGGCTGGAGCTACGGCACGGCCCTGAAGACCGAAGGCCGCGACGGCGATGTGGCGCGGCTGGAGACCACCGACCTCTACACCCTGATCGACAGCCCGGTTTTCGCCGGCGCCCACTATCGCCGCGTCGATATCGACCCGAACGGCGCCCCGTCTGAATCAAGGGTCCACCTGAACCTCCTCGCCGACGAGGAGAAGGGTCTCGCCGCCACCGAAGAGCAGTTGAAGCTCTACGAGAACATGGTCCAGCAGGCCGACCGCCTGTTCGGCGCCCGTCACTTCGACAACTATGAGTTCCTCTTCGCCCTGACCGACCAGATGGGCGGCATCGGCCTGGAGCATCATCGCTCCTCCGAGAACACCGGCGCCCCCGGCTTCTTCACCGACTGGGCCAAGAGCGCCGGCGATCGCGCCCTTCTGCCCCACGAATACACCCACTCCTGGAACGGCAAGTTCATGCGCCCGGCGGATGAGCTGACCGCCAACCACAACGTCCCGACCCAGAACACCCTGCTGTGGGTCTATGAGGGCCAGACGGAATATTGGGGCGATGTCCTGGCCGCCCGTTCGGGCCTGCATTCCAAGGGGGTGGCCCTGGCGACCCTGGCCTCGATCGCCGCCTTCTATGACAACCAGCCCGGCCGTCAGTGGCGCGCCCTTCAGGACACCAACAACCACAATCTCCTGGGCTACCGCGTGCCCGGCCAATATCCCTCCTGGATGCGGGGCACCGGCGACTACTATCGTGAAAGCCTGCTGGTCTGGCTGGACGCCGACACCCTGATCCGGGCCGAGACCGACGGCCGCAAGTCGCTCGACGACTTCGCCCGGGCCTTCTTCGGCCACAGCGCCGGCTCTTGGACGCCCCAGGGCTACACCTTCGATCAGGTGGTGGCCGCCCTGAACGCGGTCCATCCGCACGACTGGGCCGGCTTCCTGCGGGATCGGCTGGACGCCGTCGGCCCCGACGCCCGCGCGCCCCTGGCGGGGATCGAACGGGGCGGCTGGCGCCTGACCTATACCGACACGCCCAACGCCGATGAAAAGGCGGTGAACGGCGGCTGGGCCAATGACTTCCAATATTCGCTGGGCTTCAGCCTGTCGGGTGACAAGCTGGCCAATATCCGCTGGGGCGGCCCGGCCTTCGAACAGGGGATCGGCGCCGGCTGGTCGCTTGTCGCCGTCAACGGCAAGGCGGGCTCGGCGGAGGTTCTGCGCGACGCCGTCACGGCCGCCAAGGGGACGGACGCCCCCCTGGAGCTGCTGATCAAGTCCGGCGACCGGTTCCGCACCGTCGCCTTCGACTATCACGACGGCCTGCGCTATCCGCGTCTGGAGCGGATCGAAGGAACCCCGGACTGGCTGTCCGACATCCTGGCCCCGCGCCGGCGCTGAGGTCTCAGCCCGGCTTTCTGAAACGATAGACGAACTGGTCGGTCTTGCCGCGGATGGCGGCGTCGAAGACGTTCAGACTGTGGTCGTCGTCGGGGTTGGCGACCGCCCGGCTCTCGGCCTCGAAGACGAAGCCGGCGGCCTCGACCTCGCGCCTCAGATAGTCGCCCTCGATCCGGTGCAGGGTCTGAACCGCCGAAATCCCCGTCCCCGGCGCCGCCTGGTGGTCGATCACCACATAGCGGCCGCCGGGCTTCAGGGCGGCGAAGACCGCGGCGTTCATCCTGGCCACATCGGTGTTGAAGCCGGGAATGTGGAAGTCGTGGTACTCCTGGCTCATGAAGACTAGGTCCAGCGGCTGGTCATAGGTCATGGAGTCCAGCAGACCATTGACCCGCGTCACATTGGGATAGGCCGCGACCAGGGCGTCGGCCAGGGGGTTTTCCCGCGTCATGGTCCGCTCGGGCACGAAGGCGTAGACCCGGCCCGTCGGCCCGACCACGTCCGAGAACAGACGGGTGAAATAGCCGGCGCCGGGGCGGATGTCGGCCACCTTGTCGCCGGGCGCGACCTGGGCGAAGGCCAGGATTTCGGCCGGATGACGCAGCGGATCGCGCGCCACCTCCTCGGCCGGGCGTTTCGGATCGGCGACGGCGTCGGCATAGAGGGAGACATAGGCGGGGGCGGACGAGGACGCGCTGTCCACGACCACCGTCCGGTCGCCGCCGTCGGAGGCGATGATGATACATCCCGACAGTCCCGCCGCCAGGGCCAGAACCGCCGCGCCCGCCGCCCATCGTCTCATCATCTCGTCTCCCTCAGTTCGTCGCGATAGGCTCGCATTTCGTCGCCCGGCGCAAGCCGCTATCCCGCTTGAAACGATCCGAATCCTCACGCGATTTGCGCCCCGGCCCCGGCGGCGCTAGTCCGGCGACAGATTTCCAAGGTCTCGCCATGCTCCCCTACCAGCCTGCCCCCTTCCCGCTCGCCCGTCCCCGGCGTCTGCGCGCCAGCCCCTGGGTGCGCCGCATGGTCGCCGAGACCGTCCTGACCCCGGCCGACCTGATCTGGCCTTTGATCGTCCACGACGGCGCCGAGGACCGCGTCCCCGTCGCCTCCATGCCCGGCGTCTTCCGCCTGTCGCCCAAGGAAGCCGCAAAGGCGGCGGTCGAGGCGCGCGACCTCGGCATTCCGATGCTGGCCCTCTTCCCGAACGTCGATGGGGCGATCAAGGACTCGGTCGGCACAGGCGCCACCGATCCCGACGGCCTGATCCCCGACTGTATCAAGGCCATCAAGGACGCCGCGCCCGAGATCGGAATCATGACCGACGTGGCGCTGGACTGCTACACCGACCACGGCCACGACGGGGTTCTGGAGGGCGAGCGGATCGTCAATGACGCCAGCCTGGATCGCCTGGCCGAACAGGCCTTCATCCACGCCCACGCCGGCGCCGACGTCGTGGCCCCCTCGGACATGATGGACGGCCGCATCCAGGCGGTGCGCGAGGCCCTGGAGGCCAACGGCTTCCAGGACACCCTGATCCTCTCCTATGCGGCCAAATACGCCTCGGCCTTCTACGGCCCTTACCGCGACGCCGTCGGCTCCTCGAGGGCGCTGAAGGGCGACAAGAAGACCTATCAGATGGACTACGCCAACTCCGACGAGGCCCTGAAGGAGGTCGCCATGGACCTGTCGGAAGGCGCCGACGCGGTCATGGTCAAGCCGGGCATGCCCTATCTCGACATCGTCCGGCGTGTGTCCGAAACCTTCCGCGTCCCGACCTTCGCCTATCAGGTCTCGGGCGAGTACGCGATGATGCAGGCCTCGATCGCCAACGGCTGGCTGGACCAGGACCGGGCCATCCTTGAGACCCTGCACGGGTTCAAGCGCGCCGGCTGCGCGGGCGTCCTGACCTATTTCGCCCCCCAGGCCGCGCGGCTGCTGGGCTGATGCGGCCTGAGGTCCAGATCCGCGAGGCGACCCCCGCCGACATGGCGGCCGTCACCGCCATCTATGCCGAAAGCGTCGCCAACGGGCGCGGCACCTTCGAGCTGGAGCCGCCGGACGAGATCGAGATGGCCGCCCGCTTCGCCGCCGTCCAGGCCCTGGGCCTGCCCCGCCTGGTCGCCGAGATCGAGGGCGCCGTGGTCGGTTACGCCTACGCCGGGCCGTTCCGCACCCGCCAGGCCTATCGCTACATGGTCGAGGACTCGATCTATGTCACGCCAGAAGCCCGCGGCCGCGGCGTCGCCGGCGCCCTGCTGGATCAACTAATCAATCATTGCGAGGCGCTCGGCCTGCGCCAGATGGTCGCCGTGATCGGCGACTCCGCGAACCAGGGCTCCATCGCCCTGCACCGCGCCCGCGGCTTCGCCGACGCCGGGGTGTTCAAGGCGGCAGGCTGGAAACACGACGACTGGCGCGACGTCGTCTTCATGCAGCGGGAACTGGGCCCGGGCGGCCGAACCCCGCCCGACGCCCCCGGCCTGCCCCTGGTCGACAAGAAGCCGGTGCGGTGAAGGACGCGGGCGATCCATTGCGACGGGGGAGTGCAACGCCTATCCTTGGCGTCGTGAAGATCGTCTCGTCCCTTCTGCTGCTGGTCGGCGCCCTTGCGGTGCTGACCCTGGGCGCCCTCGGCGTCTCGGCCATCCCGGCCATGGCCGAGGCGCCCTGCCACGAGACGGGCCACAAGGCGCCGGACCCGTCTGGCAAGGCCCCCGACAAAGCCCCAGATAAGGCCATGAAGGCCATGGCCTGCTGTGTCGCCTGCGTCGCGGCGCCGACCATTCCGCCCGCTGCCCGTCCGCAGACGGCTGCGGCGCCGCTTCGCCTGACCGCCGTTTCACCCGCCCTCCCGTCGGGCCGCCGACTGTCGCCCGAGCCCGGCCCGCCCCGCCTCCTGATCACCTGAACCCCCGCGCCCTCCGGCGCTCCTTCAGTCACGATCATTGAAAAGGAGGCCTTTCATGGCCACCCGTATCCGCGTCGGCGCCTGCGCCGGCGTCTCCCTGCTCGCCCTCGCCTCAGCGGCGGCCGCCCAGGACCACAGCCATCACGGCCAGCACGCCGCAGCGCCCGCGGAGGCTCCGCACGCCTCCCACGCAATGACCAGCCCCTACGGCGCCTGGGCCATGAGCCGCGACGCCTCCGGCACCAGCTGGCAGCCCGATTCCGGCGAACACGCCGGAATCCACACCGTCCGGGGCGACTGGACGGTGATGACCCACGCCCTGCTGAACCTGACCTACGACACCCAGTCCGGCCCCCGCGGCGGCGACAAGACCTTCGCCTCGGGCATGTTGATGACGACGGCTCGCCGTGACTTCGACGACGGTTCGACCCTGAACCTGCGCGCCATGCTCAGCCCCGACCCCCTGATGGGCAAGTCCGGCTATCCGCTGCTGCTGGCCGCCGGCGAAACGGCGAACGGCGTCGATCCCCTGGTGGACCGCCAGCATCCGCACGACTTCTTCATGGAGCTGTCGGCCAGCTATTCGAAACGCCTGTCCGAAAAGGACAGCCTCTACGGCTACATCGGCCTGCCCGGCGAGCCCGCCTTCGGCCCGCCCGCCTTCATGCACCGGATGAGCGCGATGGACAGTCCCGAGGCGCCCATCACCCACCACTGGCTGGACTCGACCCATATCGTCTTCGGCGTGACGACCCTGGGCTGGGCCCACGACCGGTTCAAGATCGAGACCTCGGCCTTCAAGGGGCGCGAGCCGGACGAGGAACGCTGGGGCATAGATGAGCCGAAACTGGACAGCTGGTCGGTGCGAGCCTCCTGGAACCCGTCGTCCGACTGGGCCCTCCAGGCCTCCTACGCCGATGTCTCGGCCCCGGAACAGCTCGAGCCTGACGAGGACGAGACCAAATGGTCGGCCAGCGTCCTCCACACCCGCCGCCTGGGCGAGACCGGCTGGTGGTCCTCGACCCTGGCCTGGGGCCGCAAGACCAACAGTCACGATGAATCCAAGGACGGCTGGCTGCTGGAATCCGCCCTCCATCCGAACGACCGCTGGACCGTCTTCGCCCGGGCCGAACGGATCGAGACCGACGAACTGGTCCCCGGCGATCACGGCGGCCACGGCCCGCTCTACACGGTGGGCAAGGCGTCTGTGGGCGCCGTCCGCGACTGGCGGATCGCCCCGCGCGTCCGCTTCGGCCTCGGCGCCCTCTATGCGATGAACCGCGTGCCGGACGCGCTGGAGCCGATCTACGGCGGCGATCCGGACGGCGGCATGGTCTTCATGCGGCTGAAGATCGACTGACGGCTCAGGCCCGCCCGGTTTGCGCCGGGTGGGCCGACGCCGCCGCCAGGCCGCGAACGACCTCATAGCCGATCACGCCGACGCCGAACATGAGCCCAAGGCCGGCGACAATGAGCACCAGGCGGACATGCCGGTGCAGGTAATAGAGCAAGGCGCCGATCATCGACGGTCCATCCTGTCGGATCGTCCTAATTCGATCCGTTCCAGGCATTTTATCGCAAAAAGGACGCCAACCGGAATCGCAGGTCCGTGAGCGTCGTTCTCACACCAGCCGGCTCTGCACCACGGCCGCCGCAATGAAGCTGGCGAACAGCGGATGCGGCGCGAAGGGCCGGCTCTTCAGCTCCGGATGGTATTGAACCCCGATGAACCAGGGGTGGTCCGGCCGCTCCACAGTTTCGGGCAGGACGCCGTCGGGCGACAGCCCGGCGAAGACCAGACCGGCCTTGGCCTCGATCGCCTCGCGATAGTTGATGTTGACCTCATAGCGATGGCGGTGCCGTTCGCTGATGGTCGTGGTCCCATAGATTTCGGCGATCCGAGACCCTTCGGCCAGGGTCGATTCATAGGCGCCCAGCCGCATGGTGCCGCCCAGGTCGCCGCCCTGCTGGCGCAGGACGCGCTGGTTGCCCTGGGTCCATTCGGTCATCAGACCCACGACCGGCTCGGTCGTAGGCCCGAACTCCGTCGAGGAGGCCTTGGGAAAACCGGCCAGGTTCCGCGCCGCCTCGATCACCGCCATCTGCATGCCGAAACAGATGCCGAAATAGGGGATGTTGCGCTCGCGGGCGAACCGCGCCGCCTCGATCTTGCCTTCCGACCCACGCTCGCCGAAGCCGCCGGGCACCAGGACGGCGTGGGCGCCCTGAAGCCGCTCCTCACAGGCTTCCGGATCGCCTTCGAAGGTGTCGGCCTCGACCCAGTCGATATTGACCTTGACGTTGTTCGCAACCCCGCCGTGGTGCAGGGCCTCGATCAGGGACTTATAGGCGTCCTTCAGCACCGTATATTTGCCGACCACGGCGATGGTGACCTCGCCGTCGGGCTGCAGCCGCCGCCGCGCGATCTCCCGCCAGCGCGTCAGATCGGGCTCGGGCGCGTCCTCGATGCCGAAATGGGCCAGGACCTCCTTGTCCAGCCCCTCGCGGTGATAGTCCAGCGGCACCGCATAGATGTCGGCCGAGTCCATCGCCTGGATGACGCCGCTTTCGCGGACGTTGCAGAACTGGCCGATCTTGCGCTTCTCTTCGGGCGGGATCGGCTGTTCGCAGCGGCACAACAGGATGTCGGGCTGGATCCCGATCGAGCGCAGCTCCTTGACCGAATGCTGCGTCGGCTTGGTCTTCATCTCACCGGCCGTCTTGATGAAGGGCAAGAGGGTCAGGTGGACGAAACAGCTCTTGCCGCGCGGCAGGTCCTGGCCCAGCTGGCGGATGGCTTCGAAGAAGGGCAGGCCCTCGATGTCGCCGACCGTGCCGCCGATCTCGACCAGGACGAAGTCCACGTCCTCGCCCGCATCCGTCAGGGCCGGGGTCAGGCAGAAGGATTTGATCTGGTCTGTGACGTGGGGAATGACCTGGACGGTGGCGCCCAGATAGTCGCCGCGCCGCTCCTTCTCCAGAATGGTCGAATAGATCCGGCCGGTGGTGATGTTGTCGGACTTCGCCGCCGACACGCCGGTGAACCGCTCATAGTGGCCCAGGTCCAGATCGGTCTCGGCGCCGTCGTCGGTCACGAAGACCTCGCCGTGCTGATAGGGGCTCATCGTCCCCGGATCGACGTTCAGATAGGGGTCGAGCTTGCGCAGGCGGACCTTGTAGCCGCGCGCCTGCAGAAGAGCGCCGAGAGCGGCGGAAGCGAGGCCTTTTCCAAGCGAGGAAACCACGCCGCCGGTGATGAACACATAGCGAGCCATGGGCGGACACCTTACTCCATGATTCGCGAACGACGCATGGGCCTCGGCGAATCGAACTGTTGATCAAAAGAAGAAAGCGCGCCCTGCGGCGCGCTTTCGGAACTCTGGGTCGGCGGGGCCTTACTGGGCCGGGGTGGGGGCCGGCTGCTGCGCCGGCGCCGCCGACGGCAGGCTGGCTTCCAGATCGTCCAGCGACGGGGCCGACGGTTGGGCGGGGGCGGCCGGCTGGGCTTGGGCGGGCTGTTGTTGCTGGGGCCGGGGCGTCGTGGCCAGGGAGCCCACGGCGTCGGCGTCGATCACCGAGGTGGAGGCGCGGTCCATATTGCCGACGACGGTCAGGATGATGGTCAGGCCGAACAGCAGGGCGGCCAGAACCCAGGTCACCTTGGTCAGCAGATTGCCCGCGCCGCGCGCGGTCATGAAGCCCGAAGGTCCGCCGCCCATGCCCAGGGCGCCGCCTTCCGAGCGTTGCAGCAGAACGACGCCCGTCAAGGAGACGGCGACCAGGATGATGGCGACGAGCAGGATGGTCTGGAGCATGGCGTCATTCATGTGGGCGCGGAGCTGCGCCGATCAAGCGGCGGCCTCTATCACCGATGCCGCCCAGGGGCAAACCTATAGCCGCGCCCGACCGCCCTGCCGCGTCGTTCAGGCCGCGCGGATGATCGGAAGAAAGTCCTCGGCCCTCAGCGAGGCGCCCCCGACCAGGGCCCCGCCGACCTCCGCCGTCGCCAGAATATCGGCCGCATTGTCCGGCTTGACCGAGCCGCCGTACAGGATCGGGACCCGGCGCGCCGCCTCGCCCAACCGGTCGATCAGGGCGCTGCGGATCGCCGCATGGACCTCGGCGATCTGTTCGAGGCTCGGGGTCAGGCCGCTGCCGATCGCCCAGACCGGCTCATAGGCCACCGCAAACGTCCGCTCCGCCAGTCCGTGGGGCAGAGAGCCCGCCACCTGGGCGCTGACGACCGCGACGGCCTGGCCGGCCTGTCTCTGTTCCAGCGTTTCGCCGACGCAGACGATCGGCTCCAGTCCCGCCGCAACGGCGGCCTGAACCTTGTCCGCCACCTGGGCGTCGGTCTCTCCAAAGGCGGCCCTGCGTTCGGAATGGCCCAGGATCACCAGCCCGGCCCCCGCATCCGCCAGCATTTCCGCCGAGATCGAGCCGGTGAAGGCGCCCGACGGCTTGTCATGACAGTCCTGCCCGCCGGTCTCGATCGCGCTTCCGCTCAGAACCGCGCTCATCTGATGAACCAGGGTGGCGGGAGGGCACAGGGCCACGCGGGCCTCGGTCGGCGTGGCGGAGAGGGCGGTCTTCAGCGCCTCGGCTTCGGACAGGGCGGCCGTCAGGCCGTGCATCTTCCAATTGCCGACGATCAACTTCACGGATTGTTTCATCGCCCCTGTCTAGGGGGCGAAAACCGCCGCGCCAAGAGGGGCGCCCCAATCTGGACATCAAGCCGTTCTTGCGGCGGCCCGCCCGGGCCGACTATACGCCGAAGCGAAGCCATCGTCGGCAAGTCTCCGGGTCCACGAATGATCACCGCCTTCCGCGCCTTCTCGCGCTCCAAATGGGCCGCCGCCCTGCTCGTCCTGATCGCGATCAGCTTTGTGATCGTGGGCGCGCGCATGGACGTCTTCGCCAACCTGGGACCGAAACACGTCATCGACGCCGGCGACCGTTCGATGAACGAGGCCGAGTTCTCGGCCGCCTTCGGACGGGTGCGCGAGAACATTCAGCAGCAGGCCGGTCGTCCGGTGACGAACGAGGACCTGATCGCCGAAAACATCCATGTCCGCTTTCTGGAAAGCCAGACCGAGCAGCTGGGCTTCCTCAACTGGGCGTGGAAGGCGGGCATCCGCCCCGGCAAGGAGTTGATCGTCAAACAGATCCGCCAGATCCCGGCCTTCTTCAACTCGGTCACGGGCCAGTTCGACCAGAAGGCCTATGAGAGCGCCCTGGCCCAGCAGAACCTGACCCCCGCAATGCTGGAACAGGACCTGCGCGACCAGTATGCGACCGAGCATTTCAACGCCGCCGTCTTCGCCGGCGCCCGCGCGCCCCGGATCTACGGGGCCCTGTTGGCCGGCGCCGCCTTCGAGAGCCGCGACGGCCGCTGGTTCGAAATCACCCCGGCCATGGCCGGCGACATCCCCGCCCCGACCGACGCCCAGTTGAACGCCTTCATCCAGGAGAACGCCGCCCGGCTGCGCGCGCCGGAGTTCCGCATGGCCTCCGTCGTCCTGTTCTCGCCGGAACCCGGCGCCGCCCCGGCCGTGTCGGAAGAGCGTATCCGCGAGCGGTTCGAGTTCAAGAAGGACAGCCTGGGCAAGCCCGAGACCCGCACCTTCGTCACCCTGACGGCGCCCAGCCGCGACGCGGCCCAGAAGATCGCCGCCGCCCTGCGCGCCGGTCAGTCGCCCGTAGACGTCGGCCGCGCCAACAGCATCCAGCCGGCCCAGTTCGACGCCACGCCTCGCTCCGCCGTCGGCGACGCCGCCACGGCCGCAGCCGTGTTCGGCCTTCAGCCCGGCCAGGTGTCGGACCCGGTCCAGGCGGGCGTGGGCTTCGCCGTCGCCAAGCTGACGGCGGTCCAGCCCGGTCAGCCCGCCAGCCTCGAGGGTTCGCGCGAGCAGATCATTCAGGAACTGCGCGCCGAGGACATCAAGGGCCAGACCTACGCCAAGGTCGAAAAGTACGAAGCCGCCCGAACCGCCGGCAAGAGCCTGGCCGACGCCGCGCGTGAAGCCGGGGCGCGGATCGTCGACCTGCCGCCCTTCACCCAGGACGGCAAACTGCCGAACGGCCAGCCGCTGAACGCCCCGCCGCAGCTGTTCGAAACGGCCTGGTCCCTGACCAAGGGCGGCGAGAGCGATGTGGTGGACGCCGGCCAGGGCCAGTATTTCGCGGTCCGGCTGAACGACATCCGTCCCTCGGCCCTGCCGACCCTGGCCGAGGTGCGCGAGCCCCTGGCCGCCCAGTGGAGACAGCGTGAGATTTCGCGCCGGCTCGCCGCCAAGGCCGAGGAGTTGGCCGGTCGCGTGCGCCAAGGCCAGGACATCGCCGCCGTGGCCCGTTCCGTCAACGCCCCCCTGACCGTCCGCACCGGCGTCGTCCGTGATCAGGCCACCCAGGAGGCCCTGGGTCAGGGCGTGCTGCAAGGTCTGTTCGGCCAGTCCAAGGGCCAGGTCTTCTCGCAACCGGGACAGGGCGGCGTCCTGATCGGCCGGGTCGATGACATCCACGCCGCCAATCCGGCGGTCGCCGGTCCGCTCGCCGAACAGGCCCGCCCGCGCATCACCCAGGAGATCGTCCAGGCCATGGTTCAGACCGAGATGGCGGCGGCGGCCAAACGCTCCAAGGCCAAGCATGACGTCGGCCTGGCGCGTCAGGCCCTGGGCCTGTCGGCCGAACCGACCGCGCCCGCCGCTCCGGCGCAATGACGCAGGCGGACAGCGGGCCCGATTTCGACGCCTTCGCCGCCGGCCTCTCGGCCGGTCGGCCCCAGGTGATCGTGCGTCGGGTGATCGACGACCTGGAGACCCCGGTTTCGGCCTATCTGAAGCTGGGGCTCCACCGGCCTTACGCCTGCCTGCTGGAATCGGTCGAGGGCGGCGCCGTCAAGGGCCGCTATTCGATCCTGACCCTGGACCCGGACGTGGTCTGGCGCTGTCGGTCGAACGCGGCGGAACTGGCGCGCGGTCCAGCCGTCGCCGAAGGCCGCTTCATTCCCGAGCCCCTGCCCACGCTTCAGTCGCTGCGCGCCCTGATCGCCGCCTCCAAGTTCGACCTGCCCGACGGTCTGCCGCCGATGGCGGCCGGCCTGTTCGGCGTCTTCGGCTATGACATGGTGCGCCTGCTCGAGCCGCTGGGCGAACCCAATCCCGACCCGCTGAACCTGCCCGATGCGGTCCTGACCCGACCGTCGCTGGTGGCGATCTTCGATTCCGTCGGCCAGGAGATCATCCTGGTCTCCGCCGCCTATCCCGACACGGGCGGCGACGCGCGGCAAGCCTTCGACGCCGCCGTCGCCAGGCTGGACGCTTTCGAGACGGGCCTGCGCGAGCCCTTGCCGGTGCGCGCCGCGCCGCAGCCCACGCCCGCCCCGACCTTCGCCTCGCCCGTGGACGAGGCCGGTTTCGGCCAGATGGTGGCCCGGGCCAAGGACTATATCGCCGCCGGCGACATCTTTCAGGTCGTGCTCAGCCACCGTTTCTCGGCGCCCTGGACCGAAGATTCGTTCGCCTTCTACCGCTCCCTGCGTCGCCAGAACCCGTCGCCCTATCTCTTCTATCTGAACTTCGAAGGCTTCCAGCTGGCCGGGTCCAGTCCGGAGATCCTGGTCCGGCTCAAGGACGGCCAGGTCACCATCCGACCACTGGCCGGAACCCGGATGCGCGGCGCCACGCCCGAGGCGGACAAGGCTCTGGAGGCCGAACTACTGGCCGATCCCAAGGAGCGGGCCGAACATCTGATGCTGCTGGACCTGGGCCGCAACGACGTCGGCCGCGTCGCCGCGCCGGGCACGGTCGAGGTGACCGAAAGCTTCGTCGTCGAACGCTACAGCCAGGTCATGCACATCGTCTCCAATGTACGCGGCAAGGCCGATCCGAAACTGGACGCCGTCGACACCCTGCTGGCGGCCCTTCCCGCCGGCACCCTGTCAGGCGCGCCCAAGGTCCGGGCGATGGAGATCATCGACGAGCTGGAAGCCGAAAAGCGCGGCGTCGGCTACGGCGGCGGCGTCGGCTATATTTCGGCGGGCGGCGAGGCGGACATCTGCATCACCCTGCGCACCGCCCTGTTTGCTGATGATCAGATCTTCGTCCAGGCCGGCGCCGGCGTGGTCGCCGACAGCGATCCTGCGGCCGAATACGCCGAGACCCGGCACAAGGCCCGCGCCCCCATGCGGGCCGCTGACGACGCCTGGCGGTTCCGCACCGGCAACCGCTAGGGCGCGTAGGTCGCCGGGCGTTCGTCGAATCGGACGCCGGGCCCCAGCACCACCACCCCGGCCATGACCACGGCGGCCGCAGCGGCCAGGGCGGCGGCGCCTAGCGCCGCATAGGGGCTGATCGGTTTGGGTTCGACAACGACCAGCTTCGCCTTTGCGGCGGCGATCTTGTCGGCGATGTCTTGTTCGGCGGCGAGTTTCACCCCTCCACCTGCCCCCATGACCGTTAAGATGCGCTTTAGCGACGCATATGCTTGGCGCGGACGCCTGTCACGCCTAGAAGCCTGATCATGATCCTCGTCGTCGATAACTACGACAGCTTTACCTACAACCTCGTCCACTACCTCGCGGAGTTGGGCGCGCCGACCCATGTGGTGCGCAACGATGACCTGACGGCGGCCGAGGCCTGGGCGCTGAACCCCGCCGCCGTCCTGCTGTCTCCCGGCCCCTGCGCGCCGGATCAGGCAGGCATCTGCCTGCCGCTGATCGAAAGCGCACCGGCCTCCATGCCCATCCTGGGCGTCTGCCTGGGCCACCAGGCCATAGGCCAGGCCTTCGGCGGCGACGTGATCCGCGCCAAGACCCTGATGCACGGCAAGACCTCGCCGATCCATCACGACGGCAAGAGCGTCTTCGCCGGCCTGCCCTCGCCCTTCACCGCCACCCGCTATCATTCCCTGGCCGTGAAGCGCGAAACCCTGCCCGACTGTCTCGAGGTGACCGCCTGGACCGCCGACGGCGAAATCATGGGGCTCCAGCACCGCAGCCGCCCGATCCATGGCGTTCAGTTCCACCCGGAATCCATCGCTACAGAACATGGCCACGACATGCTGGCCAACTTCCTTCAGATCGCCGGCGTGAAGCGCCTCGCGGCCGCCTGATCATGGCCGCCTGACCATGGCCGATGGTTTCAAGCCGATCCTCGCCCGACTGGTCGAGGGCCACCCCCTGACGTCCGAACAGGCGCACGACTTCTTCGCCGCCTGCCTGCGCGGCGAACCGACCCCGTCCCAGGTCGCCGCCGCCGTCACCGCCCTTCGGATTCGCGGGGAGACGGTGGACGAGATCGCCGCCTTCGCCCAGGCCATGCGCGAGGCCGCCCTGACCTTGGATCATCCCTATGAGGTGATCGACACCTGCGGCACCGGCGGCGACGGCCAGCACACCTACAACATCTCCACCGCCGCCGCCCTGGTCCTGGCCGGCGCCGGCCTGAAGGTCGCCAAGCACGGCAACCGGGCCATGTCCTCGAAATCCGGCTCGTCCGACGTCCTGTCGATCCTGGGCGTCAACATGGCCGCCAGCCCGGCCCAGCAGCGCAAGGCGCTGGACGAGGCCGGCATCTGCTTCCTGTTCGCCCCCGCCTATCACGGCGCCATGCGCCATGTCGGCCCCGTCCGGGCCGAGATCGGTTTCCGCACCGTCTTCAATCTGCTGGGCCCCCTGTCCAACCCGGCCCAGGCCAGACGCCAGGTCATGGGCGTCTATGACCCCCGACTGCTCGAGCCTCTGGTCGAGGTGCTGGGCCGGCTGGGCGCGACCCGCGCCTGGACCGTCCACGGCCAGGGTCTGGACGAACTGGCGACGTCCGGCCCGACCGAAGTGGCGGAATGGAAGGACGGCGCCGTCCGCCGCTTCCAGGTCACGCCCGAGGACGCCGGCCTGCCCCGCGCCTCCATCGACGCCATTCGCGGCGGCGACGCCGAGGAGAACGCCGCCGCCCTGCGCGCCCTGCTGGCGGGCCAGACGGGCCCCTATCGCGACATCGTCTTGCTGAACGCCGCCGCCGCCCTCGTGGTCGCGGATCGGGCGACGGATCTCGCCGAAGGCGCCGCCCTGGCCGCAGCCGCCGTCGACGACGGCCGGGCCGCCCAGGCCCTGGAGCGGCTGGCCCGCATCACCTCGACCCCGCTGGAGACGGAGGACGCCCCATGACCGACGTTCTGGACCGTATCGCCGCCTACAAGCGCGAGGACGTCGCCGCCCGCAAGGCCGCGACCTCTCAGGACGCGATCGAGACTCTGGCCCAGGCCGCCTCGGCCCCGCGCGGCTTCCGCGCCGCCCTGGATCGAACGGTCGAGGACACCGGCCGCCCCGCCCTGATCGCCGAGATCAAGAAGGCCAGCCCGTCCAAGGGGTTGATCCGTCCCGACTTCGATCCCCCAGCCCTCGCCAAGGCCTATGAGGCCGGCGGCGCGTCCTGCCTTTCGGTCCTGACCGACGGCCCCAGTTTCCAGGGCGACGACGCCTATTTGGGCCAGGCCCGTGCGGCGACCGCCCTGCCCTGCCTGCGCAAGGACTTCCTGGTCGATCCCTGGCAGGTCGCCGAGAGCCGGGCGCTCGGCGCCGACTGCATCCTGATCATCCTGGCCATGATCGACGATCGGCTGGCCGCCGAACTGCTGGCCGAGGCCGAACGCTTCGGCATGGACGCCCTGATCGAAACCCACGACGAGGCCGAAATGGCGCGCGCCTGCGCTCTCGGCGGGGATTTGGTGGGGATCAACAACCGGTCGCTGCGAACGTTCGAGGTCGATCTGGAAACGACGGAACGCCTGGCGATGCTCAGCCCCGTGCGCGCCCTCCTGGTCGCCGAGAGCGGCATCTTCACCCCCGACGACGTCGCGCGCGTCTCCGCCGCCCACGCCCAGGCCATTCTGGTCGGCGAGAGCCTGATGCGTCAGGCCGACGTCGAGGAAGCGACGCGCAAGCTGCTGGCCGCCTGATTCAACTGGACGCGCGTGGTGAAGCGACGCCGTTAAGTTGACATTAGGAAGGAACACTTACAGAACATCGTCAATGTTCACGGCCCGTTCCGATTCGTCGGTCGGGCGCATGAGGGGCCGGCGATGCTCACGCGCAAACAGCACGAACTGCTGATGTTCATCCACGAACGGATTCAGGAGACCGGCGTCTCCCCCTCGTTCGACGAGATGAAGGAGGCGCTGGACCTGGCGTCCAAGTCGGGCATTCACCGGCTGATCACGGCGCTGGAGGAGCGCGGCTTCATCCGCCGCCTCGCCCACCGCGCCCGCGCCCTGGAAGTGACCAAACTGCCGGAGCAGGCCACAGCCGGCGCTCCGCGCGGCCGGGCCGGGTTCAAGCCCGATGTCATCGAAGGCGGCGGCGGCGCGCGTCCCGTCGCTGCGGCCTCAGCCGCCAACGACACCCGCGAACTGCCGCTCCTGGGCAAGATCGCCGCCGGCACCCCCATAGCCGCCATCCAGCACGAACAGGAGCGGCTGCCGGTGCCGGAATCCATGCTGGGCAAGGGCGATCACTACATCCTCGAAATCGAGGGCGACTCCATGATCGAGGCCGGCATTCTGAACGGCGACCTGGTGGTCATCCGGCGCGGCGACACCGCCAACAACGGCGAGATCGTCGTCGCCCTGGTCGAGGGCGAAGAGGCCACGCTGAAGCGTCTGCGCCGCAAGGGCGGCTCCATCGCCCTGGAGCCCGCCAACCGCAACTATGAGACCCGCATCTTCGGTCCCGACCAGGTCGAGGTCCAGGGCAAGCTGGTCGGCCTCATGCGCCGCTATCACTGACAGCTGGATTCGGCCGGCGCGCCCACGGCCGGTCGCCCCGGACATCGGCCGTCCACACGGCCCGCCAGCCGCCCGCGCCGCTACGCCACAGCTCCACCGCCCCGCCGCGCGCAAAGTCCGCCCCGTCCAGAACCAGCCGCCCGTCACATGAGGGCGGCAGGGCGTGAACCACCGCCCGCACGCTGACGACCGGGGCCGCAAGGCACAGGGCGTCCATCTGCTCCATGTCCGGCGTCCGCCTGCCCCACCACAGGGCGACCGGCCCCGCCCCAGTGAGTTCGGGACGGCATGAAGCGCGGTCGCAGGCCCAGCCGGCCTCGGGCCGGTCCGCCAGGGTCAGACCGCGCCGCCGGGACCACAGGTCCGCCGCGAACTCACGCACGCCGGGCCGGACGACGATCGCCTCCTTCTGGCGACGAAAGGCCGCATTGGTCCCGCCGTCGCCGATCCAGACATCCGGCGTCGGCGCGCGCGGACAGACCAGCACCGCCGCCGCAAGAGGCAGGCCCAGCCACCGCAGCCGCCCCTGCCAGAGGCAGACGAACAGCACGCCAAGAAAGGCCACGGGCAGCACAGGGTCCGGCGCGCTGGCCACCGTCCGCACCGCGCCCGGCAAGCCGGCCGTCCAGCCGCCGATCGCCAGCGTCAGATCGACGCCCCACCCCGCCACCGCCAGGAACGGGCCGCCCAGGCCCACGGGCTCCAAGGCCGCGCCCAACGCGAGGGCGGGCATAAGGACGAAGTCCGCCACCGGCGCCGTCGCCAGATTGGCCAGCAGCCCGTACATGGCCGTCCGGTTGAAATGCTGCATGGCGAAGGGTCCCGTCGCCAGTCCCGCCACGACGCTGGCCGCCACCGCCGCCGTCAGCCAACCGCCGAACCTCTGGACCGCCACAATGGGCCAGGGCGCGGAGATCTCTCGGGTCCGCTTGGGCCAGATTTCGACCAGGGCCACCAGGGCCGCCGTCGCCGCGAACGACATCTGGAACCCCGGCGTCACGATGGCCTCGGGCTGGATCGCCAGGACGGCGAAGGCGGCCACGGCCAGCCCGTGCATGGTCACGGCCTGCCGGTCCAGCAAGATGGCCGCAAAGGCGATGGAGGCGGTAATGGCCGCCCGCTCCGCCGGCGGCGGGGCGCCGGAAATCACCAGATAAACCCCCACAGCCGTCAGGCCCGCCGCGGCGGCGACCTTCTTGCCGGGAACGCGCAAGGCCAGCCAGGGCCAGGCCGCCACGCCCAACCGCACGGCGAAGAAGACAAATCCGCCGACGATGGCCATGTGCAGGCCCGAGACCGACAGAATGTGCGCCAGGCCGGATTCCCGCATCACATCCATGTCGGCCTGGCTGATCCAGGCCTCGTGGCTGGTGGTCATGGCCGCCGCGATCCCGCCGGTCCGCCGGCCCAGCCGCGCCACGATCCGCTCCGCCAGGGCATAGCGCGCCCCATTCACCGCCATGGCCAGTCGAAGCCGCCACGGCGCCGGCGGCAGATCGATCCGCCGTGTCTCTCCCAGAGCGAAGGCCACGCCGCCCAGGCCCTCGAAAAAGGCGTTGCGACCGAAGTCATAGGCGCCGGGACTGGCGGGCGCAGGGGGCGGATTGAGAATGGCGAACAGTCGGATCGCCTCGCCGGGCCTCGGCGGCTCGCCCCTCACCGTGACCCGCAGCCTAACCGGGGTCTCCTCCGGGCTCAGGCCTCGGATCCAGACCGGGGCCGCCACGATCCGCGCGCCGTTCTCGCCAGGGCTGTCGACATCGACGACCCAGGCCTCGATCACCACCCCCTCGGGCAGGGCCGGCGCGATCGGGGCGGCCACGCGTTCGGTGCGGATCTTCGCCGCCGCCAGGCCGCTGGTCAGGCAGGCCAGAATCATCAGCGGCCAGGTGAGACGCCGCCTCAAGCCGCGCCGCCGCGCCGCAAGCCAGGCCGCGACAGCCGCCGCCGCACCAAACGCCAGGGGCCAAAGGCTCGGCTCTGTCCTCAGGGCGAAATAGCAGGCGGCGCCGCCGCCGAAGGCCACCGGCGCCCAAAGCCGCCATCTCAGCACCTGCGCCTTGACCTCGTCGGCCAGCCAGACCCGCAAACGCGCGCCGGGGGTAGGCTTTGTCGCCTCGGGGCGTATAAGGGCCTCGCTTACGGACCCTTCCCCCATGACCTTGCCTTCTTCGACTGTCGTCACCCGCTTCGCCCCCTCGCCGACAGGCTATCTGCATATCGGCGGGGCGAGAACCGCCTTGTTCAACTGGCTGTACGCCAAGAGACACGCGGGACGCTTCCTGATCCGGGTCGAGGACACCGATCGGGAACGTTCGACCGAGGAGGCCGTCCAGGCCATCTTCGACGGCCTGAGCTGGCTGGAGCTGTTCGCCGACGAAGAGCCGGTGTTCCAGTTCAGCCGCGCCGACCGCCATCGCGAAGTGGTGGATCAACTGCTGGAGACCGGCCACGCCTATCGCGATTTCACCACGGCCGAGGAAACCGGACGTCTGCGCGACGCCGCCAAGGCCGAGCGTCGCACCTTTGAATCGCCCTGGCGCGACCGCACCCCGACCGTCGACGACCTGGCCCAGCCGCACGTCGTTCGCTTCCGCCGTCCTCAGTCCGCCACGGTCGTCGTCGCGGACGAGGTCCAGGGTTCGGTCAGCTGGTCGACCGACGACCTCGACGATCTGGTCCTGCTGCGCTCCGACGGGGCGCCGACCTATAATCTCGCGGTCGTTGTCGATGACCACGACATGGGGGTGACCCACGTCATCCGCGGCGACGACCATCTGAACAACGCCGCCCGCCAGAGCCTGATCTATGACGCCCTCGGCTGGACCCGACCGACCTTCGCCCATATCCCGCTGATCCACGGGCCGGACGGCGCCAAGCTGTCGAAGCGCCACGGCGCCCAGGCCGTCCACGAATACGCCGAAATGGGCTATCTGCCCGAGGCCATGCGCAACTATCTGGCGCGCCTCGGCTGGGGTCACGGCGACGACGAACTGTTCAGCGACGCCCAGGCGATCGAATGGTTTGATCTGGCCGGCATCGGCAAGGCTCCGGCGCGGTTGGACTTCGACAAGCTGGCCCATGTCAATTCGCACTGGCTGCGGCTCGCCGACGACGAACGCCTGGCCAAGCTGACGCTGGACGTCCACCTCGCCCGCGGCCGCAGCCTGGCCGAGGCCGACGAGGCCCGGCTCCAGCGCGCCATGCCGTTTGTGAAGGACCGCGCCAAGACCGTACTGGAGTTGGCCGACCAGACGGAATTCGTGCTCAAGACACGTCCCCTGGACATTGACGACAAGGGCCGCACCCTGCTGTCCGGCGAAACCCTGGACCGCCTGGCGCGCCTGCGCGACCGGCTGGCTTTGTTCCAGTCCTGGGACGTCTTCGCCCTGGAAGCCGAGCTGAAGAGCTTCGCCGAAGCCGAACAGGTCGGCTTCGGCAAGATCGGCCCGCCGATGCGCGCAGCGCTTACCGCAGGGTCAACATCACCTGATATTGCACGAACTTTGTCCGCTCTTGGGCGCGACGAAAGTCTCGGACGCTTGGATGATGCGCTGCAACAGACTAAGTGATCAACCACAAACCTAAGAGCGCCCGGCGCCTCCCCGCGATCGGACGTCCAAATGCAAAGGGGCATTGATGACTGACCAAGCCAAAACCGCCACGCTCTCCTTCGAGGGCAAGAGCGTCGATCTGCCCGTTCTGTCGGGTTCGACCGGTCCGGACGTTATCGACATCCGCAAGCTCTACGGCGGAACGGGCGCTTTCACCTTCGATCCGGGCTTCACCTCGACCGCCTCCTGCGAGTCAGGCCTGACCTATATCGACGGCGACGCCGGCGTCCTGCTGCACCGGGGCTATCCGATCGACCAGCTGGCGGCCCAGTCGAACTTCATCGAGGTCTGCCACCTGCTGCTGCACGGCGAACTGCCGACGGCGGCTCAGTACGAAAAGTTCGAAGACAGCATCACCATGCACACGATGCTGCACGCCCAGTTCGACCGCTTCTTCGAGGGCTTCCGCCGCGACGCCCACCCGATGGCGATCATGGTCGGCACGGTCGGCGCCCTGTCGGCCTTCTATCACGACAGCCTGGACATCCATGATCCGGTCCAGCGCGATATCTCGGCCATCCGTTTGATCGCCAAGATGCCGACGATCGCGGCCCGCGCCTACAAATATCATGTCGGCCAGCCCTTCATCTCGCCGCGCAACGACCTGTCCTACGCCGAAAACTTCCTGCGGATGTGCTTCGCCGTCCCGGCCGAGGACTATCACGTCGATCCGGCCCTGGTGCGCGCCATGGACCGCATCTTCACCCTGCACGCCGACCACGAGCAGAACGCCTCGACCTCGACCGTCCGCCTGGCCGGTTCGTCGGGCGCCAACCCCTTCGCCTGTATCGCCGCCGGCATCGCCTGCCTGTGGGGCCCGTCGCACGGCGGCGCCAATGAAGAGGCGCTGAACATGCTCAAGGAGATCGGCACCCCCGACAAGATCCCCGAGTTCATCCAGGGCGTGAAGGACCGCAAATACAAGCTGATGGGCTTCGGCCACCGGGTCTATAAGAACTACGACCCGCGCGCCAAGGTGATGCAGCAGTCGGCCTATGAGGTTCTGGCCGCCACGGGCCGCGAAAACGACCCCCTGTTCCAGGTCGCCAAGGAGCTGGAAAAGGTCGCGCTGAACGACGAATATTTCACCTCGCGCAAGCTTTTCCCGAACGTCGACTTCTATTCGGGCATCACCCTGTCGGCCATGGGCTTCCCCACCACCATGTTCACCGTCCTGTTCGCCCTGGCCCGCACTGTGGGCTGGATCGCCCAGTGGCAGGAAATGATGGCCGATCCGTCGCAGAAGATCGGCCGCCCGCGTCAGCTGTACACCGGCCCGACGCAGCGCGATTACGTGCCGATCGAACAGCGCGGCTGATCGAGCGCCACAGGCCTGAAATGCAGAACGCCGGGGCGCAGGCCCCGGCGTTTTTCTTTGTCTGAGACAGAGATCGGGCCGCTATCCAGCCGCCTTGGCCTCGATGACCCGCAACACGGCCTCGGCGGCCAGGGTCGAAGGATCCGGCCCGCCCCGCCCCATCAGGTCCAGCGCCGCCGTCTGACGCCTCGCCTGCTCGGCCGCAGCCTGGGGATCGTTCAACAGCCGCCCGACGGCCGCCGCCAGGTTTTCCGCAGACGCCTCGCCCTGGATGAACTCCGGGGCGATCCGTTCGCCGGCGGCGATGTTGAACAGGGTGATGTGTTCGGCCGTCACCAGCCGCTTCATCAGCTGATAGCTTACCCCGCCGATCTTATAGGCGATGACCATCGGCGCCCCCGCCAGGGCCAGTTCGGTCGAGACGGTGCCGCTGGTCGCCAGGGCCGCCGTCGCCGCCCGCATGGCGTCGTACTTTTCGGCCTCATCGACGACATGGACGCGGAAAGGCCAGGCGGATACCCGCCCGACCACGTCCTTTGACACCGTCCCCGCCGCGACCACCGCGACTTCCAGGCCTGGATCCTGGGCCTTCAACCGCTTGACGGTCGCCTCATAAACCGGAGTCATCCGCGCGATTTCGGCCGGTCGGCTGCCCGGCAGGATCAGCAGCAGCTTGGCGTCAGGCGTGACGCCCCGCCGGGCGCGAAAGGCGGCGCCGTCGGCCCCGCCCATGTCGACGTGCAGGGCGGACGAGCCGACCACCGTCGTCGGCAGACCTTCACGCTCGAACCAGGGCGCGTCGAAGCTGTAGAGGGCCAGCAGATGATCCACGGCCCGCGCCAGGGTCCTGGCCCGACCAGGCCGAGACGCCCAGACCTGGGGCCCGACGTATTTGATCAAGGGCACGTCCGGCCGGGCGGCGCGGATCGCCTCTGCGACCCGAATGGTGAAGCCCCAGCTGTCGATCAGAACCACCGCGTCCGGCTGTTCACGCGCCGCCAAGGCGGCCGTCTCCGCCACGCGACGGCGCACCGTCCGATAGGCGCGCAGGCCCTCGATCCAGCCCAGAATCGAGAGTTCGGCGATGTCGAAGGGACTGACGACGCCCTCGGCCGCCATGCGCGGGCCGCCGATGCCGACGAAGCTGACCCCCTGACCCAGCCGCGCTCTCAAGGCCCGGGCCAGGCCGGCGCCCAAGGCGTCGCCCGACGCCTCGGCCGCCACCAGCATGATCTTCAACGGACGGCTCATCGCGTTTCACCCCAGACGAACAGGCCCAACCGATCCGCCGCAGCCACGATCGCGGACCGGTCGATCAGGATCAACCGCCCGGTGACGCCGGCGATCCCCGCCAGCCCTGCCGCCGCCGCCAGTTCCACCGTGCGCGGTCCGATCACCGGCATGTCCACACGCAGGTCCTGGATCGGCTTGGGCGCCTTGGCCAGCGCCCCCTTGGGCGAGGCCGGAGCGCCGCGGAGATCGGCGGGCAGGTCCGCCACCCGGCGCAGCATGGCGTCGGTGCCTTCCTGCGCCTCGACCGCCAGGACCAGGCCGTCACAGACGACCGCGCCCTGGCCGATATCCAGTTCGCCGGACCTTTCGGCGACGTGAAGCGCCTTTCTCAGATCGTCCATCTGCTGCGAGGTCGGGACGACCGCCCCCAGCGCTCCGCCTGCCAGGGTCTCGCCGCCCAGGATGTCGTCGGCGCCTTCAACCGTAAATCCTTCGGCCTCGAAGATGGACAGAATCTTCCTCAGCAGGGCGTCATCGCCCTTGGTCGCCGCCGCGACGATGCCCGGCAGCAGAGACGCGCCCTTCAGATCGGGCTTCAAGGTCTTGAAATCGGGTCGATTGACGATGCCGGCAAGACAGACGCTGGTGCAGCCTTCAGCCTTCAGAGCCTTCAATATCGCCCCGATCTGGGCCATGCCGAACTCGGCGCCGGGCCAGCGGCTCAGATGCGGATCGGCGAAACCCGCCAGACGGATGATGAAGACCGGCCGCCCCTCGACCTCGCACCGGGCCGCCACCGTCGCCGGCAGATCGCCGCCCCCGGCGATCAGCCCCAGCCTTCCCGAGCGGCTCATTCCGCGTTCGGCAGACACAGCGGACGCCGCCCGCCATCACGGATGAAGGCGATGATCTCCAGGATCTCCGGCAGGTCGGCGTAGGCCTGGGCCACGCCGTCGATGCGACCGGCGAACTCGCCCTCGCCCTCGAACAGGTCGCGATAGGCGGCCAGCAATCTTCGTATCTGGGATTTGCCGTAACCCTTGCGCTTAAGACCGATCAGGTTCAGCCCGCGCAGTCGCGCGTGATTGCCCCAGGCCGAGCCATAGGGGATGACGTCGCGGGTCACGGCGGCCAGACCGCCGATGATCGCTCCCTGCCCCACGCGCCCGTTCTGGTGGACGGCGCACAGCCCACCCAGGAAGACCTTGTCGCCGACCTGGGCATGACCGCCCAGGGTGGCGTTGTTGGCCATGACCAGATGGCTGCCGACCACGCAGTCGTGACCGATGTGCGCGCCCGTCATGAACAGATTGTTGGAGCCCACGACGGTCACGCCCGTTCCCTGGGGCGTGCCCCGGTTGAAGGTGCAGTGCTCGCGGATCAGGTTGTTTTCGCCGATCTCCAGCCGCACCGGCTCGCCCTTGTAGCCGTTGTGCTGCGGATCGCCGCCGATGACGGCGAAGGGATGGATCACGGTTCCAGCCCCGACCGTCGTGTCCTGCTGGACCACTACATGGCTGACCAGGCGCACGCCCTCGGCCAGGGAGACATTCGGTCCGACCGTGCACCAGGGGCCGACCTCGACCCCTTCGGCCAAGGTCGCCGTGGCGTCGATCAGGGCGGTGGGGTGGACGGCCATCAGGCGGCGGGCTCCGTCGCCGGCGTGGGCACCGTCACCACCATGGCCATGAACTCGGCCTCGGCCGCCAGCTTGCCGTCAATGAAGGTCTCGCCGCGGAACTTGTAGGCGTCGCCCCGCGCCTTGATCACCTTGACCTGCATGCGCAGCTGATCGCCGGGCCGCGCCGGCTTGCGGAAACGCACGCCGTCGATCGACATGAACATGATGACCTTGTCCGCCACGGCGACGTCCAGGGTCTTGGACATCAGCAAGGCGCCGGTCTGCGCCATGGCCTCTACGATCAGCACGCCCGGCATGACCGGATCGATCGGGAAATGGCCGGGGAAGAAGGGCTCGTTGTGGGTGACGTTCTTGATCCCCACGATGGAGGTCGCGGGAACAAATTCCTCGGCCTTGTCCACCAGCAGGAAGGGATAACGGTGCGGCAGCCGCCGCATCACCTCGGCGTAGTCGATCTTGCCGTCTTCACTCATCCCTATGATTCCCTTGGGGCCTTCTTTGAAGACGCCTGTTTGGCGAGCCAGACGGTTTCACGCAAGAACTGTCGGATCGGGCGGGCCGGATAGCCGGACCAGGTCTCGCCCGGCGGAATGTCCGCCAGCACCCCCGCGCCGGCCGCCACCCGCGCGCCTTCGCCGATCGTCAGATGGTCGCCGATCCCCGCCTTGCCACCGAAGATGACATTGTCGCCGCTGGTCACGGAGCCGGAGATCCCCGTATTGGCCGCCATCAGATTGTTGCGGCCGATGACGCAGTTATGGCCCACCATGACCAGATTATCGATCTTGGTGTTCTCGCCGATGACGGTGTCGTCATAGGCGCCGCGGTCGATGCAGCTGTTGGCGCCGACCGTCACGCCGTCCTGCAAGATCACGCGGCCCAGCTGGGGAATGTCCATGGCGCCGGCCGCCGTGCCGGTGGCGCCGAAGCCGGCCTCGCCGATGCGGGCGCCGGCGTAGAGCTTCACCCGGTCGCCGATCAGGGCGAAGCCGACGGTGACGTTCGAACCGATCACACAGTCCCGGCCGATCTGCACGCCCGGGCCGATGACGGTATTGGCGCCGATGCGCGTGCCGCAGCCGATGCGGACGCCCTCGCCCAGAACCGCGCCGGGTTCGATCACCACGCTGTCGTCCTCGGACGCCTCAGACGGGGCGATGGCGCGGTCCAGGCTCAACGGGCGGTGCAGCAGGGCCGAGGCCATGGCCCAGGAGGCCTGGGGCGTGCGCGAGACGATCACCGCCGCCTCGGCCGGAACCGAGCCCACCGCCTGTTCCGGCACGATGACGCAGCCCGCCTGTGTCGCCGCCAGGGCCGCCACGAACTTGCGGTCGCCCATAAACGCGATCGCGCCCCCGTCCGCAGAGGACAGGGGCGCGACGGAACCGATCATCCGGTCCCCGCCTCGGACCGCCTCACCCCCGGTCTTGGCCGCCAGTTCGACGACGGACAGGGGTGAAAGGGTTTCGAAGAAGCGGGAATCGGGCATGAGGGCCTTAGTTGGCGGCGGCCGGCTGTTGCGGCTGCTGCGCCGGCACCGGCATGCGGTTGAACGACAGGGTCGGCAGGGCCGTGTTCAGCCGCTGGATCGCCGCGTCGGTCAGGTCCATGGCCGGGTTCATCATGAAGACGCTCTCGCGGTCCAGCAGCAGGCCGCAGCCCTTTTCCTGATAGAGGGCGGTCAGGATCGGCGAGACGGCCTCGGTGATGGCCTGGCGCTGCATGGCCAGGGTGTAGCGCAGCTCGTTCTCGCGGGTGGCTTCCAGCTGCTGGGCCTCCTGGGCGCGCTGCTGCAGGGCCTGACGGCGCTGTTGCAGTTGATCCGCCGGCAGGCTAGCGCCCGAGGTTTGCAGTTGCTGGGCTTCCGACTGGATGGCGGTGGCGTAGGGCTGGAGCTCGCCCTGAACCTCCTGGGCCAGTTGCTGCATGCGGGCCTCGACCGCCTGACCGGCGGCCGACTGGGCCAGCAGGCGGGCGTTGTAATAGACGCAGACGCCCGGAATGACCGGACCGGGGTTGGCCGGCGCGGCCGTCTGGGCCGAGGCGGCGGTGGCGACCAGCGAGGCGGCGGCCGTGGCGGCGATGATCAGAGCTTTCATAGGTATTCCTCTGCGAGCGCTTTTTTGCGTCGCTTCCTTAGAACTGGGTGGAGGTCGAGAAGCGGAAGGATTCCGTCTTGTCGTAGTCTTCCTTGGACAGGACCTTTGAGATGTCGAACCGGATCGGGCCCATCGGCGACTTCCAGTGGATGCTGACGCCGGCGGAAGCCCGCAGCGACAGCTCGTCGGCGATGGTGGTGTCGACCGTGCCGGTCGAGGTCAGCTTATAGCGGTCATCCAGAACTCCCAGGGTGCCGACGTCGGCGAACAGCGAGGTCTTGATGCCGTACTGTTCGGGCAGATAGTTGGGCACGGTCAGTTCGACGGTGCCGATGGCGTAGAAGTTGCCCCCCAGGGCGTCGGTGGTGTCCAGGTCGCGCGGCCCCATGCCGGCGGTTTCGAAGCCGCGGAAGCTGTTGCCGCCCTTGAAGAAGCGATCGTTGATGCGGATCGGGTCGCCGTTCCAGCCGCTGACATAGCCGGTGGAGCCTTGAAGGCTGACGATCCAGCGCGGGGTGATGCCGTAGTACCAGGCGGCGTCCGCCTCGGTCTTCACATAGTTGACGTCGCCGCCCAGGCCCGCGAAGTCCTGACGCAAGGAGCCGGACCAGCCGCGCGTCGGCCGGATCGGATCGTTGGTGTAGTTCATCTGAAGCGTATAGCCCGCAGACGAGTTGATGTAGCTGCCGACCTGGTCGCACAGGGCCGAAGAGCCGCTGCCGCTGGTGTTGCAATAGCCGGTCGGGACGATGATTTCGTCGGACTTCAGGAAGTAGCGGGTGCTGAGCCACATATTGCCGTTCAGCGGATAGGTCAGACGCAAGCCGCCGCCGGTCGAACGGTAGTCGTAGGAGGAATATTCGCTGAGGTCATAGCGCGAGTGGAACAGGTCCCACCCGGCGCGCAGATCGCGGCCCAGGAATTTCGGCTCGGTGAAGCGGAAGTCGACCTGTTGACGCAGCGAACCCCACTCCAGCCGGGCGACGACGTTCTGGCCCCGACCGCGGAAGTTCCGCTCTGAAATGCCCAGGTTCACCGTAAAGGAATCGACCGAGCTGAAGCCGGCCCCGACCGAAAGTTCGCCGGTGGGCTGTTCCTGGACGTTGACGTTGACGATGCTCCGGTCCGGGGCGCTGCCGCGGGTCTCTTCGATCGTCACGTCCTTGAAGAAGCCCAGCGCGCGCAGATTGTTGCGCGACCGTTCCATCAGGGCGCGGTTGAAGGCGTCGCCTTCGGTCAGCATCAGCTCGCGCCGGATGACGGGATCGATGGTGCGGGTGTTGCCGACCACATTGATGCGGTCGATGTAGACCCGCTGGCCTTCTGAGACGTTGAAGGTGACGTCGACCGTATCGGTGTCGGGATTGGCGCGGTACGTCGGATTGATCTCGACGAAGGCGTAGCCGGCCGATCCCGCCGCAAAGGTCAAGGCGTCGACCGCCTGTTCGATCTTGTCGCTTTCGTACAGCTGGCCTTCGCGGATCGGGACCAGGGCCTTCAGGAACTGGGCGTTGAGGCGGTCGTTCTGAGTGACCACGTCGATCTTGCCGAAGTTGTACTTGTCGCCTTCGTTCAGCGTCAGGGTGATCTGGAAGGCCTGATTATCCGGCTGAAGTTCCGCAACCGACGAAATGATGCGGAAGTCGTAATAGCCGCGGTTGGTGTAGAATTTGCGCAGCTGCTCCTGGTCGTACTCCAGGCGGTTGGGATCGTAATTGTCGTTGTTGGAGAAGAACTTCCACCACTGCGACCGCTCCGTCACCATGACGTCGCGGACGTCGTTGTCCGAAAAGGCCTTGTTGCCCAGGACATTGATGGCGCTGATGCCAGTCTGCGGTCCTTCGTTGATCTCGAAGATCACATCGACGCGGTTCTGCTCCAACTGAACCAGCTTGGGCGTGACCGTCGCGGATATCCGGCCTTGGAGACGATAAAGCTCCACGATGGAGCCGACGTCCTCCTGAACCTTGGCGCGGGTGTAGATGCCGCGCGGCTGGAGAGTGACCTCCTTGGTCAGCTTGTCCTGAGAGACGGCGCTGTTCCCCTCGAACACCACCTGGTTGATGATCGGGTTTTCGACGATCTGGACGATCAGGTCGCCGTTCTGCACGCCCAACTGCACGTCGGCGAACAGGCCGGTCCGCGACAGGGTGCGCACGGCCACGTCCAGCACGGCGGCGTCGACGGTGTCGCCGGGGCGGATCGGCAGATAGGACAGGACCGTGGTCTGGTCGATCCGCTGGGCGCCCTGGACGATGATCCGATTGACGGTCAGGGCCTGGGGCGCTGCGACCTCGACGCGCGGCGGCTGTTGCGGGGCCGCGCCCTCGGCAGCGGGCGCCGGAGCCGACTGAGCCAGGGCGGGAGCGGAAAAGCCCGCGGCCACGGCCAGCGCCAGGAGGCTGGATCGGGCGCTCAGTCGGACGGCGGCGCGAGATTTCATGTCGTTCATTCTGAAAACCATCGGGGGCTGGCGTCGGCTCACGAGACGAGCCCGCCGAGGAATTGGAAGAGGTTGAGCTTCTGTAGGTCGTTCCACGTCGCGAACAACATAAATCCCGCCAGAAGCGCAAGACCTGCGCGATAGCCCATCTCCTGATACCGCGCCGCCACGGGTCGCCGCGCCACGGCTTCATAGCCGTAGAAAAGCAGGTGGCCGCCGTCCAGAACCGGAATGGGCAAAAGATTTAGAAATCCGATTCCGATCGAAAGTATGGCGGCGAAGCTTGTCAGGGTGAGAAGGAGGTTGAGCGCCATCGCCTGAGGCGCGGGATCGGCCTCCACCGCCGCCGTGGTCAGGGCGCCGGTCGCCTTGGCGATCCCCAGCGGTCCGCTGAACTGATCGCCCGACTCCCGACCCGTGACCAGCCGCCCCAGATAGGTCAGGGTCGAGCCGATGATTTCGCCGGTCTGACGCACCCCCTCGGTCACGGCCTCGAGCGGCCCATAGCGGAGATGGCGGACATCGGCCCGGCTGGCGCCCAGCCCCAGGCCGATCCGACCCACCTTGATGCGGCCGGCGATCGGATCGTTTTCTTCCCGGCGCTCCGGCACCGCCACCAGTTCCACCGTCTGCGCGCCGCGCTCGACGGTGAAGCGAACCGGGTCGCCGGTGGACAGCATGACCGTCTGGGTCACCTCTCCCCCGTCCCGCACTGTGCGGCCGTTGACCCCGGTGATCAGGTCGCCCACCTGGAATCCGGCGGCGGCGGCGGGGGAACCGGCCTGAATCTGGGCCACCCGCGCCGGCCGGATCTGCGTGCCGATGGTCATGAAGACCAGGGCGAAGATCGAAATCGCCAGGATGAAGTTGGCCGCCGGGCCGGCGACGACGATCAGGGCGCGCTGCCAGACGGGTTTGAAATGAAAGTAGTCGCGTTCGGCCCCCGCACCGCCCTGGGCGACCAGGCGTTGGCGCAGTTCGGCCAGCCCGGCCTGATCGGGCACGCTGGATGCATCCAGATCGCCGGAGAATTTGACGTAGCCGCCGAGCGGCATCCAACCCAGCCGCCATTCGATCCCGTGGCGGTCGGTGCGGCTGAAGATCGCCCGGCCGAAGCCGATGGCGAACCGATCCACCTTCACGCCGAAGGCGCGGGCGACCAGGAAATGGCCCAGTTCATGGATGGTGACGATGAAGGTCAGCACCAGCAGGAACGGCACGATATAGATCAGGATCTGACCCAGGGCGCCCAGCATCGTAAATCGTCTCCCCTGGCCGATCAGGCCGCGTTCGCCAGTCCGGCGATAATGGATCCGGCGATCCGTCGCGCCTCAGCATCGACCGAAAGGGCCGCGCTGCAGGCGTCTCCAGAGCCGAACACCATCCCCGCTTTCATCGCACGCTCAAGGGTTTCGGCGACGACTGCGGCAATATTGAGAAAGGCCAGCTTGCGGTCAAGAAAGGCGAAGGCCGCCATCTCATTGGCGGCGTTGAACACCGCCGGCGCCGCCCCGCCCGCCTTCAGGGCTTGACGGGCCAGGTCCAAGGCCGGAAAACGCGCCAGATCCGGCGCTTCGAACGTCAGCCGCCCCAGCTCGGGCAGGTCCAGCTTGGGCGCGGGCCAGGCGATCCGGTCGGGCCAGGCCAGGGCGCAGGCGATCGGTGTGCGCATGTCCGGCGGGCCCATCTGGGCCAGGGTCGAACCATCCACATATTCCACAAGGCTATGGATGATCGATTCGGGGTGGACCACGACGTCGATCCGATCGGCGGGCATGGCGAACAGATAGGCCGCCTCGATCATCTCCAACCCCTTGTTGGCCATGGTCGCGCTGTCGACCGAGATTTTGGCGCCCATGCTCCAGTTGGGGTGGGCCACGGCCTGTTCCGGCGTGATCCCGACCATCTGGGCTCGCGGAGTCTGGCGAAAGGGCCCGCCTGAGGCCGTCAGCACCAGCTTGGCCACCCGCTCCGGCGCCTCGGCCGGAAACACCTGGAAGATGGCCGAATGTTCGGAATCGACCGGGATCAGACGTCCCCCCGCCCGGTTCACGCGCTCGATCAGGGTCGCGCCGCAGCAGACCAGGCTTTCCTTGTTCGCCAGGGCTAGGGTCGCGCCGGTGTCGGCCGCCGCCCAGGCCGACTTCAGCCCCGCCGCCCCGACGATGGAGGCCATGACCCAGTCGACGGGACGGCTCGCCGCCTCGACGACCGCCGCCTCTCCCGCCGCCGCCGCCACGTCCGTGCCGGCCAGGGCGTCGCGAAGCTCGTCCAGACGCGCGGCGTCGGCGGTCACGGCCACACGCGGCTTCCAGCGCCGGGCCTGTTCAGCCAGCCGGGCGATATTCGATCCGCCCGTCAGGGCCTCGACCTCAAAGGCGGCGGCTCCGCCCGCCTCGGCCTGGTCCATCAGGTCCAGGGTGGACGAACCCACCGAGCCCGTAGAGCCCAGAACGGAGACGCGACGGCGGATCAAGACGCGCCCCGCTCGACCATCAGAACGATCAGCCGTCCGACGGCGACGACCACGACGGCGAACATCAGCCCATCCACCCGATCGAGCAGGCCGCCGTGGCCGGGAATGGTGTTGCCCGCGTCCTTCACCCCGAAGCGCCGCTTCAGGCCCGATTCCCACAGGTCGCCCGCCATGGTCGCCAGGGCGGCCGCAAGACCCAGCACGCCGCCCCAGAAGACGGTCAACCGCCCCATGTCGAACCAGGCCGTCATGACGGCTCCGGCGACGGCGCCCGCCAGTATGCCCCCGACGAAGCCGGACCAGGTCTTGTTGGGCGAAAAGCGGGGCCACAGCTTGGGCCCGCCGAAGGTCGATCCGGCCAGATAGGCCAGGATGTCAGCCGACCAGGCGACGGCGAAGACCAGCACCGTCCAATGCAGGCCGACCGTGGCGTCCACGTCCCGCAACCAGATCAGCAGGACCGACGGCCAGCCCAGATAGAGGACCCCATAGGCGGCGTCCAAGGCCTGTTGCCCCCGGCTGCGCGCATAGAGGCCGGCGGCGGCGGCGCCGAAAACCAACATCACGAAGGCGACCGACATGACGCCGAAATAGGCGCTGACCACTGCGGCGACCACGCCCAGGCTGACGGCCCCGCCGATCAGGCGTCGCGCATGCGGGGCGCTCATCGCCGCCCATTCAAAGGCCAGGACCACGCCGGCGGCGGTGATCAGGGCCAGAAACCAGACGCCGCCGATCCAGGTCGCCGCCACGGCGGCCGGCGCCAGGACGGCGGCGGAGGCGGCCCGCAAGGCGATGTCGCGTCCCTTGACCGCCATCAGGCCGACACGCGCGCAGGCTCGACCGCACGACCGCCATAGCGGCGCTCGCGCTGCCGGAAGATCAGCACCGCCTCCTCCAGCGCCTTCGGTCCATAGTCGGGCCAGAGCACGTCCTGAAACACCAGTTCGGCATAGGCGGCTTCCCACAGCAGGAAGTTCGACAGCCGCTGCTCGCCCGAGGTGCGGATGATCAGGTCCAGCGGCGGCGAGCCCGCCGTGGCCAGGCCGTCGGTGATGTCGGCCTCGCCGATCGGCTCGATCGTCTCGCCGGCCAGCATCCGCTGCATATGGCGACGGGCGGCGTCGATCAGGTCCGCGCGGCCGCCGTAGTTGAAGGCGACCTGAAGCAGGAACCGATCATTGTGCGCGGTCTGGGCCTCGGCCCTTTCGATGATGGCGGCGATGTCGGCCGGAAGGCCCTCGCGACGGCCCAGAACCCTCAGGCGCACGCCCGCCTTTTCCAGACGGGCCAGATCGCTGGCGACATAGGTTCGCACCAGCCCCATCAGGTCCGAGACCTCGTCGGGGGGGCGGCTCCAGTTCTCGGTCGAAAAGCCGAAGACGGTCAGACACTGGATGCCCAGATCCGGCGCCGCCTGGATGGTGCGCTTCAGGGCCTGGACGCCCTCGCGATGGCCCACGGCGCGCGGCAGCCCGCGCGCCTTCGCCCAGCGACCGTTGCCGTCCATGATGATGGCGACATGGCGCGGTCCAGCGGGAGGACGCGAGCCTGAAGGCGCGGCGCTGTCTGCCGTCATCTGTCTTACGATCCCATCAGGCCCGGTCTGTCCGTCAGACCTGCATGATCTCTTGTTCCTTGGTCTTCAAGGCTTCGTCGATACGCTTGATGGCCGCATCCGTCTCCTTCTGAACTTCGGTCTCCAGCTTCTTCTGTTCGTCCTGGCTGATCTCGCCGGCCTTTTCGGCCTTTTTGAAGTCGTCATTGGCGTCGCGGCGGACGTTGCGAACGGCGATCTTCTGCTGTTCGGCGTACTTGCCCGCCAGCTTGACCAGGTCCTTGCGGCGTTCCTCCGTCAGGGGCGGGATCGGAATACGCAGGGTCTGGCCGTCGACGATGGGGTTCAGGCCCAGATTGGCGTTGCGGATCGCCTTTTCGACCGAGACCACCATCCCCTTGTCCCAGACATTGACCGTGATCATGCGCGGCTCGGGCACGCTGATGGCCGCGACGGCCGTCAGCGGCGAGGTCGAGCCATAGGCCTCGACCCGCACGGGCTCCAGGAGGCCGGCGTTGGCGCGTCCGGTCCGCAGGCCGCTGAACTCTTCCTTCAGGGCGGCGACCGCCTTGTCCATGCGGTCGCGGTAGGTCTTCACGTCAGGCTTGGCCATGGTCTTGGTCTCTCTCGTCTCTATTCGTCGTCCGAACGATCAGCCGCGGTGCTGGATGATCGTGCAGGTGCCCTCGCCCGTCAGGGTCCGGCGCAGGGAATCGTCTTCGCGAATGGAGAAGACGACGATCGGAATGCCCGTATCGCGCATCATGGCGATGGCGGAAGCGTCCATCACCCGCAGGTCCTTGGCCAGAACGTCCTGATAGGTCAGGGTGTCATAGCGGGTCGCGGTCGGGTCCTTCTTGGGGTCGGCCGTATAGACGCCGTCCACGCTGGTGCCCTTCAAGAGGGCGTCGCAGCCCATTTCGGCGGCGCGCAGGGCCGCGCCGGAATCGGTGGTGAAGAAGGGTGCGCCCACCCCGGCGGCGAAGATCACCACCCGGCCCTTTTCCAGGTGACGCAGGGCGCGGCGGCGAATGTAGGGTTCGGCGATGGCGGCCATCGGAATGGCGCTCTGCACCCGGGTGGAGACGCCGATCTTCTCCAGCGCCGACTGCATGGCCAGGGCGTTCATGATGGTAGCCAGCATGCCCATATAGTCGGCCTGGGCCCGCTCCATCCCCGCCGCCGCCTTGGACAGGCCGCGGAAGATGTTGCCCCCGCCGATCACCAGACAGATTTCCACGCCCTCGGCCGCTACCTGCGCCACGGCCTTGGCGACCGTGTCCACCGTCTTCATGTCCACGCCGAACGCCTGGTCGCCCATCAGCACCTCGCCGGACACCTTGAGCAGGACGCGCTTGTAGCGGAAGTTCGACGGGGCGTCGGGCATGCGGTGTGGTCCGTTGTCTGCGGCGCCGTTGAATCAGGCGACTTCTTATAGACGAAGGGCGCGCCGGCCATCAAAGCCGAACGCGCCCCTCTGATACAAAACCCTCACGAATGAGGGAAAGGGTCTTAGTTTCCGCCCATCATGGAGGCGACTTCCGACGCGAAATCGGGTCCTTCGACCTTCTCCACGCCCTCGCCCAGAGCCAAGCGGACAAAGCCCGCCAGGTGCAGGTTGGACGAGCCCAGTTCCTTGGCCGAGTTGGCGACCAGCTGTTCGATGGTCACGTCCGGATCCATCACGAACGGCTGCTTGGTCAGCACCACGTCCTTCTGGAACTTGTTGATCTGGCCTTCCACGATCTTCTCGATCATGGCTTCGGGACGACCCTCTTCCTTGGCCTTTTCGATCAGGACGGCGCGTTCCTTTTCGATGGCGGCCGGGTCCAGATCGTCGGTGTTCAGCGACAGCGGCGCCGTGGCGGCGACGTGCATGGCGATCTTGCGGCCCAGGTCGCGCAGGGCGGTCTTGTCGCCTTCGCCTTCCAGAGCCACCAGAACGCCGATGCGGCCGACGCCCGGAGAAACGGCGTTGTGGACATAGGTCGCGACCACGCCTTCCGACACCGACAGGCGGGCGGCGCGGCGCAGCTGCATGTTTTCGCCGACGGTGGCGATCAGGTTGGTCACCTCGTCCTGGACCGTCTTGCCGGCTTCCAGCTCGGCGCCGTGCAGAGCCTCGACCGTGTGGTGCTCAAGGCCCAGCTGGGCGAAGGCCTTGGCGGCGTTCTGGAACAGTTCGTTGCGGGCGACGAAGTCGGTTTCCGCATTGAACTCGATGGCGGCGGCGACTTCGCCCTTGCCGTCTTCCTTGGACGCCACGGCCACCAGACCTTCAGCGGCGACGCGGTCAGCCTTCTTGGCGGCCTTGGACAGGCCCTTGGCGCGCAGCCAGTCGATGGCGGCTTCGATATTGCCGTCATTTTCCTGCAGGGCCTTCTTGCAGTCCATCATGCCGACGCCCGAACGCTCGCGAAGTTCCTTCACGAGGGCGGCAGTGATCTCGGCCATGTTCTTCTCCTTGGGGGATTCGTATGTGGTAACGGCCGGGCTGACTTAGCCCGGCCGTGTGTCAGTTCAACGCACGGCCCTCGTCTTGAAGGCCGTCGGGCCTCAGCCCGCAGCCTGTTCGGTCTCGACCGCGTCCAGAGCCGCCGTATTGGCCGAGGCGTCGTCCGAGGCCAGCAGCTCTTCGGCGACCGCTTCCGTACCGGCCGGCGCGGGCTCGGCTTCGGCCGGGGCCGAGGCTTCGCGCAGCATCGGCTCGACCGGGGCTTCCGAGGCGCCCAGGTCGATGCCCGAGGCCGAGGCGCCGGCGGCCAGACCGTCCAGGACGGCGTCGGCGATCAGGTCGCAGTAGGTCTGGATGGCGCGGGCGGCGTCGTCATTGCCCGGCACCGGATAGGTGATGCCGTCCGGGTCCGAGTTGGTGTCCAGGATGGCGATGATCGGGATGTTCAGCTTGCGGGCTTCCTGGATCGCGATCGCTTCCTTGTTGGTGTCGATCACGAACATGATGTCCGGAATGGAGCCCATGTCCTTGATGCCGCCCAGCGACAGTTCCAGCTTGTCCTTCTCGCGCTGCAGGTTCAGCAGCTCCTTCTTGACCCGGCCTTCGCCGCCGTTGGCCAGGATGGTTTCCAGCTCGCGCAGACGAGCGATCGAACCCGAGACGGTGCGCCAGTTGGTCAGGGTGCCGCCCAGCCAGCGGTTGTTCATATAGTATTGGGCGCAGCGCTTGGCGGCTTCGGCGACCGGCTCGGCGGCCTGGCGCTTGGTGCCGACGAACAGGACGCGGCCGCCCTTGGCGGCGACGTCGCGCACCGCCACCAGGGCCTGGTGGAACAGCGGCATCGTCTGCGACAGGTCGATGATGTGGATGTTCGAGCGCGAGCCGAAGATGTAGCGGTCCATCTTCGGGTTCCAGCGGTGCGTCTGGTGGCCGAAGTGGGCGCCCGCTTCCAGCAGGGTGCGCATCGAGAATTCAGGCAGAGCCATGATCGTTCAGTCCTTTTTCCGATCTAACGTGGCGCGGGGATTAAAGGTCTGAAAGACCCTCGGAATGGAGCGGAGCGGGATGTCTCCCCGAACCGCGCCTCGCCCGCGTTGCGAAGTGCGGGGGCCATGTAGTCGGGATGGCCCGCAATAGCAAGCGCGGCGTGAACAGGACGAAGGGCGGCCCCGTCAAGAGCCGCCCTTCCACCTGCGATCCTAGGACCGTCTTACATGCCGTTGACCAAGGCCTGAGCCCGGTCGCGGTGGGTGGTGATGGTCGGGATCATCTCCCGCGCCAGGGTGGCCAGGGCCGGGGCGTCGCTGTTGTCGGAGAAGCCGTTCAACAGGGTCAGGGTTTCGTTATGGGCCGCGACCTGCTGGTCCAGATAGACCTTGTTGAAGTCGTCCGGGGCGGCGGCGTTCAGATTGTCGATCAGACCCTGGCGGCGCTGGTCCAGCATGGTCGGCACGGTCACGTCCGGCGCAGCCGTCGCAGCCGTCGATTTCAGCTTGTCGCCCGCGGCCATGTGATCCTTCTCGATCATGGCGGCCAGGGCCTTGACGTCGGCGTTGTTCGACTTGGCCTGGGCGATCTTGGCGGCCTCGATCTCATACATGTTGCCGACCGCCAGATTGGTGACGAAGCCCTCCACCGTATTGGCGCCCAGGGTGGCCGCCGAAGTCTGGCCCACCATGCCGGACGTCGCGTCCTGGGTGGCGTTCACGGCTTCGCCGGTGTTCTGGGCCGCAGTGTCGCCGCCTTGGTTACAGGCCGCGAGAAGAGCCAACGACGCGGCGCCGGCGAGAACGAGATTTTTCATGGAACAGTCTCCCTGTGGACCGCCAAAACCCGTCAATCTCCCCTCAGGTTCCGAAAATTCATAAGCTTAACCATAGGCTTGGCTGTATGTTGATGCCTTATGGCAGGCTGTATTGCAGCTCGTAGCGGTGGAGGCCGCCCTCGATCTTTAGATGAAAGACGCCCGCAATCCCAGCCAGCTCGCCTTCGCCGGAACCGGGAACGATGGTGATCAGAAGATCCTGAGCCCCCGCCTCCATGACGCCCCGATGAACCAGGGCGAAGGCGCCGCGTCGCCCCTCCAGAACGCCGGACACCCGCTCCATGGCGACATAGGCGCCCGAGCCGTCCTTGAGCAGCCCCAGCATCTCGCCCGCGCCCTCGCCCTGCAGATCCCCGTGAAAGGTCTTGGTCAAACGCATCCGGCCGGGCGCGCCGGCGGGCGCGTCTTCTTCAGGTGCGATCGGCGTGATCTGAACCTCGAAGGTTCCGACGGCGTGGGACATGGTCTGACTCCTTGAGGCGGTGATCGGCTGGAGGGGCGGAGCGCTCGAAGGATCGGCCCCCGCCAGACTCAGGGCGAGGATCAGACCGCAAGCCGACATCAGGCGTCCTCCAGCATCAGGACGCCGGGCGCGGACTTCAGCGCGCCGCGCAGGGCGCCGTCCAGACGATAACGGCCGGGCAGTTTGATCTCGACCTCTTGACGACCGTCCAGCGAAGCGACCAGGGCGATCTCCCCGCCCTTGCCGATGGCGCCGGATCGGGCCCGCTCCAGACGCGTCTTCAGGGCCTCGGCGTCGGCGCTGCGGGCCGAGACGTGGATCCGCAGGCCGATGTTGGCGTCATCCAGCAGATTGTCCATCCGGCTGGCGTCGTCGCCGAAGAACCGCACCTCGCCCTCGGACGCCTTGGCGCGCACGCGCACCATGACGGTGGCGCCGGGCTCCAGCACCTCGCGGCATTTGCGCAGCTGTTCGGGCGGGAACAGACATTCGAACTCGCCCGTCGGATCCGAAAAGGTGACGAAGGCGAACTTCTCGCCGGTGCGGGCGCTGGCCCGTTCCTGCCGCCGACGCACCACACCGGCCATCTGAAAGGCTTCATGGCCGCCCTCCGCCAGGGGAATGGCCTCGGCGACGAAGGTGACGCGCTTGCGCTTCAGGGCCGAACTCATCTCGTCCAGCGGATGGCCCGACAGATAGAAGCCGACGGCCGACAGTTCGTGATCCAGACGCTCCGGCCCGACCCAGGGCTCGACGCTCTTCAGACGGGGCCGTCCCACATGGGCCTGGTCTCCGCCGAACAGACTGACCTGGGACGAGGCGCGCTCGGCCGCCACGCTCTGGCAATAGGCCATTAGGACGTCTGCCTGTTCGACCAGCTGGCGGCGGTTCGGGTGGATGCTGTCGAAGGCCCCGGCCTTGGCCAGGCCTTCCAGCGCCCGCTTGTTGACGCTGCGCGGATCGACCCGCTCGAGGAAGTCGAAGATGTCGGCGAAGCGGCCGCCGGTCTCGCGCACCTCGATGACGTGGCGCATGGCCTCCAGCCCCACGTTGCGGATGGCGCCGAGCGCATAAAGGACAGACCCTCGCCCCTCCTCCCAAGCCACGTCGAAGTCGGCCGAGGAGCGGTTGATGTCGGGCGGGAGGACCGGGACGTCAAACCGTTTGGCGTCCTGGTAGAAGACCGCCAGCTTGTCGGTGTTCGACAGATCCAGGCTCATCGAGGCGGCGAAGAACTCCACCGGATGATTGGCCTTGAGCCAGCCCGTCTGGAAGGAGATCAGGGCGTAGGCGGCGGCGTGCGACTTGTTGAAGCCGTAGCCGGCGAACTTGGCCACCAGGTCGAAGATGGAGCCCGACTGGCTCTCGGGGACGGATTTTTCCAGGGCGCCCTTGATGAAGCGCGCCCGCTGGAAGTCCATCTCCTCCTTCTTCTTCTTGCCCATGGCGCGACGCAGCAGGTCGGCCTCGCCCAGGCTGTAGCCCGCCAGGATCTGGGCGATCTTCATCACCTGTTCCTGGTAGATGATGACGCCGTAGGTCTCGGTCAGCACCTCCTTCAGACTGGGGTGCAGATAGTCGACCTCGGCCCGGCCGAACTTCCGGTCGATATAGGTGTCGATCATCTCCATCGGCCCCGGCCGATAGAGGGAGATCAGGGCGGTGATCTCCTCGATGGAGCCGCAGCGCATCTTGCGCAGGGTGTCGCGCATGCCCTGGGATTCCAGCTGGAACACCCCGACCGTCTGGCCCGAAGCCATCAGCTCATAGGTCTTGGCGTCGTCCAGCGGCAGCTGGTTCCAGACCGGAGCGGCGCCGCGCCGGGACAGATAGCCGTGCGCCCGGTCCAGGGTCGTCAGGGTCTTCAGGCCCAGGAAGTCGAACTTGACCAGACCGGCCGGCTCGACCCACTTCATGTTGAACTGGCTGGCCGGAATGGTGGAGCGCGGGTCCTGGTACAGGGGCACCAGCTCGACCAGGGGGCGGTCGCCGATGACGATGCCGGCGGCGTGGGTCGAGGCGTTGCGGTACAGCCCCTCCAGCTCCAGCGCCGTCTCCAACAGGGTGCGCACCGCCGGTTCGGCGTCCCTCGCCTCCTTCAGCCGCGGCTCCAGCTCGATGGCCTGGGCCAGGGTGACCGGATTGGCCGGATTGTTCGGCACCATCTTGCAGAGCCGGTCGACCTGGCCCAACGGCATCTGCAGCACCCGGCCGACGTCGCGCAGCACGGCCCGGGCCTGAAGCGTGCCGAAGGTGATGATCTGGGCCACCCGGTCCTTGCCGTAGTGGGCCTGGACATAGTCGATCACCTCTTCGCGCCGCTCCTGGCAGAAGTCGATGTCGAAGTCGGGCATGGAGACCCGTTCGGGGTTCAGGAACCGTTCGAACAGCAGGCCGAACCGCAAGGGGTCCAAATCGGTGATGGTCAGGGACCAGGCGACCAGCGACCCGGCCCCGGAGCCCCGCCCCGGCCCCACCGGGATGCCGTGCTCCTTGGCCCATTTGATGAAGTCCGACACGATCAGGAAATAGCCGGGGAAGCCCATCTGCTGGATGATGCCGACCTCCCATTCCAGCCGGGTCCAGTAGTCTTCCTCCGGGACGGCGGGCGGGACCTGCTGAAGACGGAGCTTCAGCCCCTCGCGCGCCTGGTGGGCCAGTTCGTCGGCCTCGGACCGCCCCGCCCCGGTGTCGAAGCGCGGCAGGATGGGCGCATGGGTCTTGACCAGGAAGGCGCAGCGCCGGGCGATGTCGATGGTGTTGTCGCAAGCCTCGGGCAGGTCGGCGAACAGGTCGCGCATGGCCTCGGCCGACTTGAACCAGTGTTCGCCGGTGATCCGGCGGCGGTCCTCCTGGCCGGTGAAGGCGCCGTCGGCGATGCACAACAGGGCGTCGTGGGACTTCGCCTGGGCCGCCTTGGCGTAATAGACGTCGTTGGTGGCGACCAGGGGCGCGTCATTGTCATAGGCCCACTGGACCAGACCCGGCTCGGCCCGCCGCTCGTCCTCCAGGCCGTGGCGCTGAAGCTCGACATAGAAACGGTCGCCGAAGACGGACTTCATCGTCGACAAGGCGGCGGCGCCCTCCCCGAACTTGCCCTGGGCGAACAGGGGATCGATCGGGCCGTCGGGGCCGCCCGACAGCAGGATCAGACCTTCGGAGCGGGCCGCCACCATGCTCCAGGCCACGCCCGGCTCGGCCATCTCGCCGGCCTCCAGATAGGCCGCCGAGGACAGGGCGCACAGATTGCGCCAGCCCGTCTCGCTCTGGACCAGCAGAACCACCGTCGGCGTCTTGGCCCAGCGCACGGCCTGCTGACCGCCGATCCCCAGGACCGGAAGGGCGCAGCCGACGATCGGCTGGACCCCGGCGTCCTTCGTGGACTGGCTGAACTCCAGGGCGCCGAACAGGTTGGACCGGTCCGTGATCGCCACCGCCGGCATGCCCGCCTCGGCCGCCATCTTGCCCAGCTTGCCGGCCTTGATCGCGCCCTCCAGCAGGGAATAGGCCGAGCGGACCCGCAGATGGACGAAGCCCTGACTGTTCACCGTTTCGCTCACTGCACCTTCCGCCTCTCGCGTCGCCGATTAGGGCGCATACGCCACCTTGGACCGAGTCTCACATCGTCGCGCGCGGGGACACCGCAAACCGCCCCAGAGACGGCCGATCTCGGCCCCAGCTGTGGATAGAGGCTTGGGCCGGTCGGGGAAAAAACAGTGTCCGAACTGTCCGATCTGTCCGAAACCTCCGCCTAAGTCTTTGATCTATTGAAAGCCGACAGTCGGACTGTCCGGCGCTCCGTCCGATCTCAGGCGGCGGTGACGCTGAAGGCCAGGGTCCAGACCATCCAGACGAAGCCCCCGCACGAGGCCAACGACAACAGGTCTCTCATCAGACGCGGCATTACGGTTCATCCCCAATGAATAATGTTCCCGTCTTGTTCTATGTTCACCCCTTGTTCGCGTCAACCCCACACTTATCCACAGGGACGGTTCGTGCGAAACCATCCGCGCGCGCCTGTCGTATGCAGAGGAAGCAAGGAGACCACCATGCTCAAATCCAGGGCTCGCCCGACCGGCGTCGGGGCCATTGTCGCGGGCCTCGTCCTGCTCGCCCTGCCCCGGGCGGCGGCCGACGCCCAGGCCCGCGACGCGCCTCGATTTCAGACGGCGGTCTTCGCCGGCGGCTGTTTCTGGTCGGAGGAAAAGGCGTTCGACGGCCTGCCCGGCGTTCGCTCGGCCGTGTCGGGCTTCGTCGGCGGCCATACCGCCCGTCCGACCTATGAGCAGGTGGTTCGCGGCGGGACCGGCCATATGGAGGCGGTCCAGGTCACCTTCGATCCGCGCGTCGTCAGCTATCGCGCCCTGGTCGACCGCTACTGGCGCACCATTGATCCGACCGATCCGGACGGACAGTTCTGTGATCGAGGACCGTCATACCGGACGGCCGTCTTCGCCACGGCGGATCAGCGTGCGACGGCGGTCGCGTCGCGCGACGCGGCGATGCGCGTCTTGGGCAAGAGTTTCACCACCCCGGTCGTCGGGGCTCAGCGGTTCTGGCCCGCCGGCCCGGAGCACCAGGACTACGCCCGCCGCCACCGCGCCCACTACGAAGCCTACCGCCAGGGCTGCCGCCGACCGCAAAGCCTGCGCGCCATCTGGGGCGACGCGGCTGTGGGGTGAGGCAGGCGGGCCTTCAGTAGGCCTAGGGCCAATCGACATTGGGCCTGCCGCCGTCCTGCCGGGCGGCGCGCAGCCGCCAACCCAGGAGAAGCGCCTCGGGCGTTGAAGACTCTATTCCATTGAGTGCCGGTCTTCCATTGAGTGTCGGTCTTCCTTCCCGCGTCAGCGGAAGGGAAAAACGTCTGGCGGCGGAACGCCGATTGAGGATGGGTTCATCACAACGGGGCACGACGAGGTCACGGCGGACACGGCGCTTCCTATGGCGTCGTGACCGTTGTGGATCCGCCGTGATCGCTGTGATGAACCCGCTCGCCGCATCAAGGCCTGTGACGCGGGAAGAGCGGCCTGACCGCAGTAAGCTGAATGTCGATTGAACCTAGCTCAGTAGGCCTAGCTCAGTAGGTCTGGCTCTGGGCCGCCCGTTCTTCCAGATGGCCGTCCTTCAGGGCGAAGACGCGGTCCATGTGGCCGGCCAGCTCCATATTGTGGGTGGCGATCAGGGCGGCGACGCCCGTGGTCTTGGCCAGGTCGCGCAGGGATTCGAACACCGACTGGCTGGTGGTCGGATCCAGATTGCCGGTCGGCTCGTCGGCCAGCAGCAGGCGGGGCCGGTTGGCCAGGGCGCGGGCGATGGCGACACGCTGTTTCTCGCCGCCCGACAGCTGGGCCGGCTGGTGGGTCAGACGTTCGCCCAGACCCAGAGCGGTCAGGGTCTCCTCGGCCTGTTTGCGGGCCTGGACCTGGCCCATGCCCGCGATCCGCATCGGCAGGGCGACGTTGTCGCGCGCGTCGAACTCGGCCAGCAGATGGTGGAACTGATAGACGAAGCCGATGCGCGACAGACGCAGGCGGGTGCGGGCGCGCTCGTCCAGATCGCCCACCATTTCGCCGTCGATGGCGACCGTGCCCTCGGTCGGCCTTTCCAACAGGCCGGCGGCGTGCAGCAGGCTGGACTTGCCCGAGCCCGAGGGACCGATCAGGCCGACGATCTCGCCCGGCATGACGTCCAGATCCACGCCCTTCAGCACAGTCAGACCGCCGCTCGCGGTGTCATAGGTGCGGGTCAGGCCGCGCACCGACAGGATGGGACTACTCATAGCGGAGCGCCTCCACGGGATCGATGCGCGAGGCCGTCCACGACGGCGGCAGGCTGGCCAGGCAGCTCATGCTGAAGGACAGCAGGGCGACCCAGGTCACGTCGACGGGATCGACTAGGGCCGGAATGGCGTCCAGCTGATAGACGTCGGCGTTGAACAGCTGGACCCCCAGGATGGCTTCCAGGGCGTGCTGGATGGCGCCGATGTTCCAGCAGAACAGCAGGCCCAGCACCAGACCCGCTACGGTCCCGGCCACGCCGATCAGGGCGCCGGACATGAAGAAGACCCGCAGGATCGACGACTGGCTGGCGCCGACGGTGCGCAGGATGGCGATGTCGCGCGTCTTGTTCTTCACCAGCATGACGATGCCGGAGATGATGTTCATCGCTGCGATGGCGACCACCAGACCCAGGATAATGCTCATCGCCACCCGCTCGACCTTCAGGGCGCCGTAGAAGGCGGCCAGACGCTCGCGCCAGTCGCTGACGACCGAGCCCGGCCCGGCCGCGTCGCGGATGGCGGGGGTCAGTTCGCCGACCCGGTCGGGGTCATCGACCTTGATCTCGATCGCGTCCCACACGCCTTCCTTCCCGAAGAAGAGCTGCTGCTGTTCCAGCGGCATGAACAGGAAGGCGCGGTCGAAATCGGCCGTGCCCGAGCGGAACAGACCGCCGACGAAATAGGTCTTTTCCAGCCCGCCCAGATTGCCGAAGGCGCTATCGGCTCCGGTGGGCGAATAGAGGGTGACGGGATCGCCGACCCGCAGGCCCAGGGAATTGGCCAGGGCCGCGCCCATCAGGATGCGGTCGCCGCCATAGGCGCCCTTGCCGAAGTTCGCCCGCTCCTGGGGCGTCAGGCTGTCGAAGACATATTTGGTGGTGGCCAGGTCCTGGGGCCGCACGCCGCGCACCATGGCGCCCGTGGTGAAGTTGCCGACCCGGACCAGGCTCTGGCTCTCGTTCAGAGGGGTGACGCTGGCCACGCCCGGCACGGCGGCGATCCGCTTCAGGGCGGCGTCCCGATCTTCCGACGTCAGGACCGGGCCCTGGACGTACATATGGCCGTTGAACGACAGCATCCGGCCCAGCAGTTCCGCACGGAAGCCGGACATGATGCTCATGACGCTGATGAGCACGGCGACGGCCAGCATGATGCCGATGAAGCTGATCACCGCTATGGTCGCCACCCCGCCCTCCTTGCGCTTGGCGCGCAGGTAGCGGAGGGCGAGACCGATCTCCCAGGCGGAGAAGGGGCCGGAGGCGCGGGCGGGCGCGGTCAAGCCGTGAGCCTTTCGATCGCTTCGGCCAGGGGGACGGAGACCTTTTCACCGGTGGCGCGACGCTTCAGCTCGACCACGCCGTCCGCCAAACCCTTGGGGCCGATCGTCAGTTGCCAGGGCACGCCGATCAGGTCGGCGGTGGCGAACTTGCCGCCCGGCCGTTCGTCGGTGTCGTCGTACAGCACGTCCTTGCCGAGTTTTTCCAGCTGGGCCACCGCGTCCTCGCAGGCGGCGGAGACGGCGGCGTCATTGGCGCGCAGATTGATCACGACCACGTCGAACGGGGCGACGGCGTCAGGCCAGATGATGCCGCCCTCGTCGTGGCTGGCCTCGATGATGGCGCCCAGCAGACGCGACACGCCGACGCCGTAGCTGCCCATGTGGACATTGGCGTCCTGGCCGTCGGGTCCGGCGACCTTCGCCTTCATCGGGGCCGAATATTTCTCGCCGAAATAGAAGATGTGGCCGACCTCGATGCCGCGCGCCGACAGGCGGTCGCCCTCGGCGGTCTCAGCCTCGAACCGGGCTTCGTCGTGCATTTCCTCGGTCGCGGCGTAGAGCGCGGTTCGCTGATCAACGATTGACTGAAGATCATCCCAGTCCACGTCCGCACCCGGCGCCGGCATTTCGACCAGGGCCTTGTCGCAGAAGACGGCGCTCTCGCCCGTCTCGGCCAGGACGATGAACTCGTGGCTCAGGTCGCCGCCGATCGGGCCGGTGTCGGCGCGCATCGGCACGGCCTTCAGCCCCATGCGGGCGAAGGTGTTCAGATAGGCCACGAACATGCGGTTATAGGCCTTGCGGGCCGAAGCCTCGTCCACGTCGAAGGAATAGGCGTCCTTCATCAGGAACTCGCGACCGCGCATGACGCCGAAGCGGGGGCGGCGCTCGTCGCGGAACTTCCACTGGATGTGAAACAGGTTCAGCGGCAGCGACTTGTAGGACTTCACATAGGCCCGGAAGATGTCGGTGATCATCTCCTCATTGGTGGGGCCGTACAACAGTTCGCGCTCGTGCCGGTCGGTGATGCGCAGCATCTCGGGGCCATAGGCGTCGTAGCGGCCGCTCTCACGCCACAGGTCCGCCAGTTGCAGGGTCGGCATCAGCAGCTCGACAGCCCCCGCTCTCACCTGCTCCTCGCGCACGATCTGCTCGATCTTGCGCAGCACCTTCAGGCCCAGCGGCAGCCAGGCGTAGATGCCGGCGGCCTCCTGCTTGATCATGCCGGCGCGCAGCATCAGCTGGTGCGAAACGATCTGGGCGTCCGAAGGGGCTTCCTTCAGCGTGGGCAGGAAAAAGCGCGACAGGCGCATGATGGGGAATCCTAGGCGTAGAGACAGACCAAGGCTTTAGCCGCTGGACCGGGGCGAAAGCTAGGCCGGGATGGCGTTTAGAGAGCCGGGGCGCGCGAGAAGTCCGGCAGGGGCAGCCAGCCGGTGAAGATCAGCACCATGACGAAGGCCCAGACGATCACCGACACCCAGGTGGTGGTGATGAATTTGCGCTTCAGGTTCGGCGTGGTCGGGGCGCCCCATTGGGCGCCGTCGGTCGGCGGAGTATGGGTCTCGCGCGAGGTTCCCAGCGGCAGGACCGCGAACAGCACCGTCCACCAGACGATGATGTAGATGCCGAACATGGTGGCGGGGCCGATGGGCATGAAACCTCCTGTCGGAACTTTGGCGTCCGGTTGAAACCGGTCTAGAGGATCAGCCTCCCCACGACGAGTCCCCGACATGCCGCAGATCACCCTGGAATACACCCGCCACCTGGCCGAGGCCGACTGGACCCCGATCGCGCTGGAGATCCACCAGGCCGCCGTCGAGATCGCCGGCGCCGCCCTGTCGGCCTGCAAGACCCGGCTGATCGCCCTGGATCATGTCGTCATCGCCGACGACGCGCCAGAGACCGCCATGCTGGCCTGCCGCATCGGCCTGATGCTGGGCCGCACGCCTGAGCAGAAGAGCGCGCTGAGCGAACGCGTGCTGGAGATCCTGACGGCCGCCCTGGCCGGCGTCACGCGCAAGGTCGAGGTCTCGGCCGAGGTGTTCGAGCTGAACGAGACCTATCGCAAGGCCACGCTCGGCTGAGGCGCGCCCTCAGGGATGCGGGCGGCCCACGCCGTAGCGGGCCGCCAGATAGGGGGCGATGGCGTGGTCCTGGAGGAAGCGGCGGCCGGTGGTTTCGCTGACCTGGGCCTCGGGCCAGTCCAGTTCGCCGTCCAGGATCAGGATCGGGCAGCTCTGATGCGCCTCGCCGACCTCGGCGACGACTGGCGCGCGCGGCCGGGGGTGGTCCAGATAGACCACCTCAAGCGCCTCCCGCAGCTGGGGATAGAAGGCCAGGACGCCCTCGATATAGGCGCCGGGCGGGCAGAACCAGGGTCCGCCCTGATCGTCATGCCAGTCGGGGTTCAGCAGAAAGAGTCGTTCGGCCATGAGCGCGATATAGATCGGCTCATGACCGAAGCGCCAGAGGGCGGCGCCGTCAGACCCGCAGGACGACCGTCTCGACGATGGGACGGCGATCCCAGATCTGCTGGCTGGCCTTCTTCAGCACGCGGGCGACGGCCTGTTCGATGACCAGTTCGTCCTCCAGGGCCTCGCCCTTCAGGCTCTTGACCACCTGTTCGACCCGCTCGGCCAGATTGTCCAGGGCGTCGCCCAGAGGCGTGGCGGTATCGCCCGGCAGGCCGACGCTGCGAATGTCGATGTCGCTGACGATCCGGCCGCGCTTGTCCAGGGCGAAGCTGACGATCAGCACCCCGTTGGTCGAGGCGTGGCGACGCTCCTTCAGGGCCTCGCCCTGTTCAGTCACCAGCATGCCGCCGTCGACATAGAGGCGGCCGCTCGGCACTTCGTCGATGATCTGGGCCGGACCGGGCGCCAGTCGGACCATGTCGCCGTTGCGCGGCGTCACCGTCTCCTTGACCCCGACCTCCTTGGCCAGGTTGGCGTGCTCCAGCAGGAAGCGGCGCACCCCATGGGTCGGCACCGCGATCTGCGGCCGCACCCAGTCGTACATCTGCTTCAGTTCATCGCGACACGGGTGGCCGGAGACGTGGATGCCGGGGTGATCCTTCTCGGTGTAGAGGCGCACGCCCCGGTCCGCGAGACGGTCCTGCAGATTGCCGATGGCCAGTTCGTTGCCGGGGATCTGGCGCGACGAGAAGATGCAGTGGTCGCCCAGGCCCAGTTTCACGACCGGGTGCGTGCCGTCGGCGACGCGCGACAGGGCCGCCCTCGCCTCGCCCTGGCTGCCGGTGCACAGGTACAGGATCTGGTCGGCGGGCCAGACGCGCGCCTCCTCGTCCGACAGGAAGGGCTTCACGTCCTGCAGCATGCCGACGTGTTTGGCCGCGGCCGTGATCCGGTGCATCGAACGGCCGGCCAGGGCGACGCGACGGCCGCAGGCCTCGGCGGCGCGGATGACGCTGTCCATCCGCGCGACGTTGGAGGCGAAGCATCCGACGGCGACCCGGCCCTTCAGGGTCGAAATCAGCTTGCCCAGGGCCACGGCCACGTCGCCTTCCGACCCGGCCACGCCCGGCACGAAGACATTGGTCGAGTCGCAGACCATGGCCAGGACGCCCTCGTCGCCCAGGCCGCGGATGGTCGGGGCGTCCGTCTTGGTCCCGATGACCGGTTGGTTGTCGATCTTCCAGTCGCCGGTATGGAACACCGTGCCCAGGGGGGTGTCGATGGCCAGGCCGCTGGGCTCGGCGATCGAATGGGTCATGTTGACGAAGGTGACGCCGAACGGGCCGATGTCGACGGTTCCGCCCAGGGGAACCTCGATCAGTTCGACCTCGTCCAGAATGCCGCGCTCGCGCAGCTTGTCGCGGATCAGATAGGCGGTGAAGGGCGTCGCATAGACCGGCGCCTTCAGCCGCGGCCACAGCCAGCCCAGGGCCCCGATATGGTCTTCGTGCGCATGGGTCAGGACGATGCCCTTGATCGTCTCCCCTTCCAGATAGGTGGGATCCGGCACGATCACGTCCACGCCGGGCGTCGACAGGTCGCCGAAGGTGACGCCGACGTCGACGATCAGCCATTCACGATCAGCCTCTGGCCCGAAGCTATAGGCGTTGAGGTTCATACCGACCTCGTCCGAGCCGCCCAGCGGCAGGAAAACGAGTTCGTCTTGGGTTTGCTTTTTCATTCAGTCCGTCAAATGGGCGTTACGACGCCAGATTTCGAGGAGGCCGCGGATAGTCAGGTCGGGATCGAAGTGATCGATGCTGTCGGTCGCGCCTTCGAACAGGCTGGCGACCCCGCCGGTTCCAATGACGGTCATGGGCCGCGCCCATTCCGCCTTGATGCGCGCGACAAGGCCTTCGATCAATGAAATATAGCCCCAGAAGACGCCGGACTGCATGGCCTCGACCGTGCCCTTGCCGATGACGTGTTCGGGTTTCTGTATGGCGATGCGCGGCAGTTTGGCCGCCGCCTCGTGCAGGGCCTGGAGCGACAGATTGATGCCCGGCGCGATCAGGCCGCCCTCGAAGGCGCCGTCGTCGGCGACGATGTCGAAGGTGGTGGCCGTGCCGCTGTCGATCACGATCAGGTCGCCCGGATAGACCAGCTTGGCCCCTATCGCATTGACCAGACGGTCGGCGCCGGCTTCGCTGGGCTTGGCGATGCGGATGTCGATGCCCAGCTCGGCGTTCTCGCCGATCACCAGGGGTTCGATGTTCAGATAGCGGCGCGACAGATTGCGCAGATTGAAGATCGACTGGGGCACCACGCTGGAGATGATGCAGCCGGTCAGAGCGGCGAACTGAAGCCCTTTCATGACCATCAGCTGGTTCAGCCAGACGGCGTATTCGTCGGCGGTGCGGCTGGCCTCTGTGGCGGCGCGCCATTGGGCGATCCAGTCCGAACCGTCGTGAACGGCGAACAGCGTATTGGTGTTGCCCTGTTCGATGGCGAGCAGCATCAGTTCGCCTTGCCGAAGAAGACGTCGCCCGCCGAGATCAGCCGCACGGAGCCGTCGGTCAGACGCAGACGCAGCGCCCCGTCCGCCTCGACACCCTCGGCCACGCCTTCCAGGGTCTCATTGTCCAGTCGCGCGACGCAGGGGCCGTTAAGGCCGGTCAGCCGGCTGGTCCAGGCGTCCAGCACAGGCTCGAAGCCCAGGGTCTGCCAGCGGCCCCACCAGACGGCGAAGGTCTCGGCCAGGATCTCGGCGGCGGCCTCGATGGGGGGAGCGAAGGCCAGGTCGGCGCGCAGACGCTCGGCGACCGCAGTCGCGCCGCGCTCCGTATTGTCCGGCGCATGGGCCAGGTTCACGCCGATGCCGACGGCCAGCCACAGGTCGCCGTTCGCATGGGAGCCGGACTCGACCAGGATGCCGGAGACCTTGACCCCGTCCAGCAGGACGTCGTTCGGCCATTTGATCGAGACCAGGGCCGGCGAGACGAAGACGTCCAGCAGGTCGGCGACGGCCAGGGCGGCGACGAAGGTGGCCTGGGCCGCCTCGGCCGCCGACTTGGGCGTGGTGATCAAAAGGGTGGCCGCCAGGTTGCCCTGTTCGGTCTCCCACTTGCGGCCGCGGCGACCGCGACCGGCGGTCTGGCGCCGAGCCACGATCCAGCGCGGCCCGGCTTCTCCGGCCTCGGCGAGACGCCGGGCCTCGGCGTTGGTCGAGTCGATCTCGTCGAGGATGACCAAGGGGGCGGGCGTCAACGCCCTAACCGTTCCCGAAGCCGGCGCTCGCAACCCGGGTCAGCGGCTCCAGCCAGGCCAGACCGACGATCACCAGGGGGAAGGCGAAGGCGGCGCAGGCCCAGCCGATCAGGCTGGTTTCCGGCGAGGCCTTGTCGGTCACGATCTCGTCCACGGGCGCATCGAACCACATCAGCTTGATGATCCGCAGATAGTAGAAGGCGGCGACGACCGAGGCGACCAGACCGACGGCGGCGACCGGCCACAGGCCGGCCGATGCTGCGGCCCCGAACACATAGTATTTGGCCCAGAAGCCCGACAGCGGCGGCATGCCCAGAACCGACAAGGACAGGACGGTCAGGGCCACGGCGGTGACCGGACGATCCTTCTTCAGACCGGCGAGATCGGCGACGCGTCGGATCGGGCGGCCCGACTTGGACAGGCTGAGCAGGATGGCGAAGAAGCCCAGTTGGTCGATGACATACAGGGTCATGAACATCAGCATGGCCTGAAGGCCCGCACTGGTGCCCGCGGCGATGCCCAGCAGGGCGTAGCCGATGTTGGCGATCGACGAATAGGCCAGCAGACGCTGGATGTCCTTCTGGGCGATGCCGCCGAAGGCGCCGACCACGAAGCTGAGCAGGGAGATGGCGATCAGGACCTGCGACCACTGGGCGTGGGCCTCGGCGAAGCCGCCTTCCAAAACGCGGGCGATCAGCACCATGGCGGCCATCTTGGGCGCGGTGGCGAACAGGGCCACGACCGGGGTCGGGGCGCCTTCGTAAACGTCAGGCGTCCACATGTGGAAGGGGGCCGCCGAAACCTTGAACGCCAGGCCGCAGATCAGGAAGACCAGGCCGAACACCAGGCCCGGGCCCGGATGGTCCTGGGCGAAAGCGGCGATGTCCTCAAAGCGCATCGAGCCGGCGAAGCCGTAGATCAGACTGGCGCCGTACAGCAGCAGGCCGGACGACAGGGCGCCGAGCACAAAATACTTCAGGCCCGCTTCCGACGCCTTGGCGTCGTCGCGGTGGAAGGCGGCCAGGACGTACAAGGCCAGCGAATGCAGCTCGATGCCGACATACATGGAGATCAGATCGCCCGAGGAGGCCATCATCCCCATGCCGGCCGCCGCGAGAACGATCAGGACCGGATATTCGAACTTGGCGATGCGGGTGCGCTTCATCCAGCCGTCGCCGAGCACGACGGCCACGGCGGCGGACAGATAGATGACGCTCTTGCCGTAGATGGCCAGGGGGTCGGCCACATAGGCGCCGTTGAAGGCGACGCCCCACGGTCCCATGACGGCGACGACGGCGGCGGCGATCAGCAGCAGGACCGAAAGGACGGACACCAGCCGGGCGCTCTTGTCGCCGATGAAGGCGCCGACCATCAGCAGGACCAGGGCGCCGACCGCGAGGGTCAGCTCCGAGGCGGCGAGGTGCAGGGCGGAGGACAGATCAGGCATGCTTGGTCTCACCCGCCGATCGCGGCGCGATAGGCGCTGGTCAGGGCCTCAACGGCGGGCCCGGTGTAATCGAGAACGGCGGCCGGATGGACGCCCAGCCACAGGGCGCCGACGATCAGCGGCACGAACAGCGCAAGCTCACGCTTGTCGATGTCGGCGATGGTCATCAGCTTCGGATTGGTGATCTCGCCGAACATGACCGAACGATACAGGGTCAGGGCGTAGACCGCCGAGAAGATGACGCCCGACGCCGCCACCAGGGCCGCCCAGGTCGAGGCCTGATAGGCGCCCGTCATGGTCAGGACTTCGCCGATGAAGCCCGAGGTGCCCGGCAGGCCGACATTTGCCATGGTGAACATCAGGAAGATGGCGGCGAACCAGGGCATGCGCGAGGTCAGGCCGCCATAGAAGGCGATCTCCCGCGTGTGCATCCGGTCATAGACCACGCCGACGCAGAGGAAGAGCGCGCCCGAGATCAGGCCGTGGCTGATCATCTGGAAGACGGCGCCCTGCATGCCCTGATCGTTGCCCGAGAAGATGCCCAGGGTCACGAAGCCCATGTGGGCGACCGACGAATAGGCGATCAGCTTCTTGATGTCGGTCTGACGCCAGGCGACCAGCGAGGTGTAGACGATGGCGATCACCGACAGGGTGAAGACCAGGGGGCGGAACATCTCGGACGCGACCGGGAACATGGGCACGTTGAACAGGATGAAGCCGTAACCGCCCAGCTTCAGCAGGATGCCGGCCAGGATGACCGAGCCCGCCGTCGGCGCCTGCACGTGAGCGTCAGGCAGCCAGGTATGGACAGGCCACATCGGCATCTTCACCGCGAAGGAGGCGAAGAAGGCCAGCCACAGCAGGGGCTGAACGGCGGGGCTGAAGGCGTACTGCTTCAGCTCGGGAATGCTGGTGGTGCCGGCGGTGTGCGACATCCACAGCATGGCCAGCAGCATCAGCACCGACCCCAGCAGGGTATAGAGGAAGAACTTGTAGGCCGCGTAGATCCGGTTGGCCCCGCCCCAGATGCCAATGATCAGGAACATCGGCACCAGGGTGCCTTCGAAGAAGATGTAGAAGAGATACAGGTCCAGGGCCGTGAAGACGCCGATGACCAGGGTCTCCAGGATCAGGAAGGCGATCATATATTCGACGACGCGCGTCTCGATCGACTTCCAGCTGGCCAGGATGCAGATCGGCATCAGGAAGGCCGTCAGCAGGACGAACAGCACCGATACCCCGTCGACGCCCAGATGATAGCTGGCCCCGGCGAACCAGGGGACCATTTCGACGAACTGATAGGCGGTGTTCGACGGGTCGAAACCGGCGACCAGCACGACCGAGACGCCCAGGACGACCAGGGTCGTCAGCAGAGCGATCCAGCGCGCGGCCGGGGCGGCGGCGTCCTGGGACTTGGAGGCCAGCCGGGCGAGATAGATCGCCAGGGCGCCGACCAGCGGCAGGAAGGTAACGAGGCTCAGGATGTAGGGCACGGGATCAGGCTCCCCACGCGAGGATGGCGAAGGTGAGCAGACCAGCCACCCCGAGCAGCATCACGAAGGCATAGTAGTAGAGGAATCCGGACTGGAACTTGGACAGCCAGCCGGCCGATTTCAGCGAGGCCCAGGCGGCGCCGTTGGGACCGAAGCCGTCGATGATCTTCACGTCGAAGATCTTCCAGAAGGCGTCGCCCAGGGCGCGGAAGCCGCGCACGAAGACGAAGTCGTACAACTCGTCGAAGTACCACTTGTTGTAGAGGAAGCGGTAGATCGCGCCGTCCCGCTCGGCCATGCGACGGCCCATGCCCTCGCGCGCCACATAGATCCAGTAGGCGAAGGCCGTGCCGATCAGGGTCAGGATCAGGGGCGACCACTTCACCCAGGTCGGAACCTCGTGGCTTTCGTGCAGCACATGATTGTGCTCGCCGGTGAAGATGGCGCCACGCCAGAACTCATGCTCGTGGTGGCCGATGAAGTGCGGCGCGAAGACGAAGCCCGCCGCCACGGCGCCGACCGACAGCAGGATCAGCGGAACCAGCATGACCCAAGGGCTCTCGTGCGGCTGCAGCGGGCCGTGGTCGTCGTGGGCGTGATCGTCATGCGCGTCATGGGCGTGCGCTTCGGCCGCCGGCTCGGAATGGGTTTCCAGCTGGGCGTGCGAGGCATGGTCGTCCGCATGATGGGCGTCGCCCTCTTCCTTCCACACAGGTCTGTTGTGGAAGGTCATGAAGACCAGGCGCCACGAATAGTAGGCCGTCAGACCGGCGGCGATGATGCCGACGAAGAAGGCGAACAGGCCGACTGCGCTATGGCCGCTGGCGGCCGAGGCGTAAGCGCTCTCAATGATCGAGTCCTTCGAATAGAAGCCGGCAAAGCCGCCGACGCCGGGGATGCCCAGGCCGGTGATGGCGATGGTGCCGATGGTCATGACGGCATAGGTGATCGGCAGCAGCTTCCACAGGCCGCCCATCTTCCGCATGTCCTGCTCGTGGTGCATGCCGTGGATCACCGAACCGGCGCCCAGGAACAGCAGGGCCTTGAAGAAGGCGTGGGTGAACAGGTGGAACATGGCCGCCTGATAGGCGCCGACGCCCGCCGCGAAGAACATGTAGCCCAGCTGCGAACAGGTCGAATAGGCGATGACCCGCTTGATGTCGTTCTGGGTCAGGCCGACCGTGGCGGCGAACAGGGCCGTAATCGCGCCGATGATGGCGATGATCTGCGATGCGCCGGGGGCGTATTCATAGATCGGCGACAGCAGGCAGACCATATAGACGCCGGCGGTCACCATGGTGGCGGCGTGGATCAGGGCCGAAACGGGGGTCGGGCCTTCCATCGCGTCCGGCAGCCAGGTGTGCAGGAAGAACTGGGCCGACTTGCCCATGGCGCCGATGAACAGCAGGAAGCCGGCCAGATCCAGGGCGGACCACTGGACGCCCAGGAACTCCCAGGTCGTGCCCGCCTTGGAGGCGACCAGCGGGAAGAGTTCGGCGAACTCGATCGTGCCGTACATCCAGAAGACGGTCATGATCCCCAGCACGAAGCCGAAGTCGCCGACCCGGTTGACCACGAAGGCCTTGATGGCGGCGGCGCTGGCGGTCGGCTTCTTGTACCAGAAGCCGATCAGCAGATAGGAGGCCAGACCCACGCCTTCCCAGCCGAAGAAGATCTGCATGAAGTCGGCGGCCGTCACCAGCGCCAGCATCATGAAGGTGAAGAGGGACAGATAGGCGAAGAAGCGCGGACGGCTGTCGTCCTCGGCCATATAGCCCCAGGAATAGAGGTGCACGAGCGAGGAGACGCTGGTGACCACGATCAGCATGGTCGCCGACAAGGCGTCGATGCGGATCGACCAGGCCGACTGGAAGTCCCCCACATTGATGAAGGGCGCCAGGCGGATGGTGAAGGGCTCCAGATGGCCCCAGGTCCACTGGCCGAACACCGTCCAGGCGACGGCGCACGAGAAGAACAGCAGGCCCGTGGTGACGGCCTGCGACGGGATATTGCCGATCCGGCGGCCGAACAGGCCGGCGACGGTCGCGCCCAGCAGCGGGGCGAAGATCCCGAGAATGATCAGGGTGTGGAGGTTCACGCTCAGCCCTTCATCACGGAGGCGTCGTCGACGGCGATGTCGCCGCGGTTACGGAAGAAGGTCACCAGAACGGCGAGGCCGACGGCGGCCTCGGCCGCCGCGACGGTCAGGACGAACATGGCCATGATCTGCCCGCTGATGTCGTTCAGATAGGTCGAGAAGGCGACGAAGTTTATGTTCACGGCCAGCAGGATCAGCTCGATCGACATCAGGATGATGATGACGTTCTTGCGGTTCACGAAGATGCCGAAGACCCCGATGGTGAACAGGATCGCCGCCACGCTGAGATAATGGATGAGACCGATGTCCATCAGAGAAGCTCCTCGGGCGAGACGCCCTGCCCGGTCTGCACCGACTTGACCTCCATCGCCTTGGCGGCGGAGCGGTTGACCTGGTCCGAAATGTTCTGGCGCTTGATATGCGGCTTGTGGCGCAGGGTCAGGGTGATGGCGCCGATCATGGCGATCAGCAGCACGATCCCCGCCGCCTGGAAGAAGTAGACATAGTCCGTATAGAGCACCCGGCCGATCGCCTCGACATTGGTCATGTCGGCGCTCGGCGCGCCCGGCGCCGTCAGGCCGGCGGTCGCTCCGCCCTGAACCACGGCGATGGACACCAGGATCATCTCGAACAGCAGCACCGCCGCGACGATGGCCCCGATCGGCAGATAGCGGGCGTAGCCGCCCCGAAGTTTCAGGAAGTCGACGTCCAGCATCATGACGACGAACAGGAACAGCACCGCCACAGCCCCGACGTAGACGACGACCAGCAGCATCGCCAGGAACTCGGCGCCGAGAAGGACGAACAGACCCGCCGAGGAGAAGAAGGCCAGGATCAGGAAGAGAACGCTGTGCACGGGATTGCGCGCGGTCACGACCAGAAGGCCTGACACCACGGCGGTCGCCGCCAGCAGATAGAAGGCTATGCCTTGCAGCATGTCGGGACGAGGCCCCTTTCGTCTCGGTCGTGACCCCGTTTGGGAATCGCCGACCCGTTAGCGTGAGCGCCTTAGCGGTAAGGCGCGTCGAGTTCCAGATTCTTAGCGATATGGCGTTCCCAGCGGTCGCCGTTGTCCAGCAGCCGGGCCTTGTCGTACAGCAGCTCCTCGCGCGTTTCGACGGTGAACTCCGAGTTCGGGCCCTCGACGATGGCGTCCACCGGGCAGGCCTCCTGGCACAGCCCGCAGTAGATGCATTTGACCATGTCGATGTCGTAGCGGGTCGTGCGGCGGCTGCCGTCGGCGCGGGGCTCGGCCTCGATGGTGATGGCCTGGGCCGGGCAGATGGCCTCGCACAGTTTGCAGGCGATGCAGCGCTCTTCACCGTTCGGATAGCGGCGCAGGGCGTGTTCGCCGCGGAAGCGAGGCGATTGCGGGTTCCGCTCGAACGGATAGTTCACGGTCGCCTTGGGGCGGGCCATGTATTTGAGGGTCAGGCCGATGGCGCCGATGGCGTCGAGCATCATCGCGCCCTTGGCGGCCTGGGCGATACGGGTGAACATCACGAGCGATCCTCTGGCGCCGGGGCGCCGTTGGTTGAAGTCTGGGCCGGGGCGACGGCCTGGGTCTTGGTCGGGGTCTGGGCTGGAACCTGGCTTTGGGCGGCGCGCCATTCGCGCTCGATCCGCTCCTGGCGTTGCTGCCACTGATAGCCGGATTCAGGCATCCGGGTGTCGGGCGCGCAGGCCGTCATCACGGGCGCGAGGACCAGCAGCGGGAGGATCAGACGGGTCATGCTCCGACCCTCCGCAGCACGTCCTTGCAGTCCATCGTCTTATAGCGGGGATCGTCGCGGTTCATCATCCGGCACAGATTGACCGTCTCGCCGTCACGGCGCGCTCCGTCCTCGCGCCGCTCCAGCGACGCGGCGGGATCGGTCGGCGCCGGTGCGGGAATGGGCGCGAAGGTGCAGGCGGCGAGCCCCCCCGACGCGGCCATGGCCAGGATGACGGCGCGCGAGACCATCTAGGCCCCCACCGCGAAGACGCGCCAGGCGGCAGTGACCACCACGGCGACCAGAGAGGCGGGCAGGAAGATCTTCCAGCCCAGCCGCATCAGCTGATCATAGCGGAAGCGAGGCACGAAGGCCTTCACCAGGGCGATGGCCAGGAACCAGAAGACCGTCTTGGTGACGAAGGTCAGCAGATAGATCGTATAGGCGATCCAGGCCGGCAGGTCGTCCAGCGTCTCCTGCGACAGGAAGCCGGGGTTCCAGCCGCCGAAGAAGAGGATGGTCATCATCGCCGACATGAAGACGATGTTGACGTACTCGCCCATCATGAAGAGCAGATAGGTGGTCGAGCTGTATTCGACCTGATAGCCGGCCACCAGTTCCGACTCCGCTTCGGGCAGGTCAAACGGCGGGCGGTTGGTTTCCGCCAGGGCCGAGACGAAGAAGACGATCGACATGGGGAACAGGATCACGATCAGGGGCCAGGTGCCCTGCCCGCCGCCGAAGGCGTACCAGTTCCAGAAATAGCCGCTCTGGCCTTCCACGATCTGCGACAGGTTCATGGTGCCGGCCAGCAGGATCACATTGATGATGATCAGGCCCAGCGAGACCTCATAGGACACCATCTGGGCCGCCGAACGCAGCGATCCCAGGAACGGATACTTCGAGTTCGAAGCCCAGCCGCCCATGATGATGCCGTACACGCCCAGCGAGGACACGGCGAAGATATACAGGATGCCGACGTTCAGGTCCGACACCACCCAGCCCGGCGCGAAGGGGATCACCGCCCAAGCCATGAAGGCCAGGACGACGGTGATGATCGGCGCCAGGATGAAGACCGCCTTGTCCGCGCCGGAGGGGATGACCACCTCCTTCAGCACGAATTTGATCATGTCCGCGAAGGACTGCAGCAGGCCGAAGGGGCCGACGACGTTCGGCCCTTTGCGCATCTGCACCGAGGCCCAGACCTTGCGGTCGGCCAGCAGCAGGAAGGCGACGGCGACCAGGACGCCGACGGTGATCAGCAGGATCTGACCGAGGGTGATCAGCGTCCAGCCGCCGGGCGTGGCCCAAAAGGAGGTAGCAGCGTCCATGACTTACTCCGCCGCCATCGCGACCGGGGCGATCCGCAGGGCGGACAGTTCGGCCATGGTCGCACTGGCGCGCGCGATCGGGTTGGAAAGATAGGGATCGGCGACGATCGAGGTGAAGGCCCGGTCACCCAGGTCGCCCTTGACGCCCAGTTTCGACGGGTCAAAGGCGGCCGGCGTCGGCAGATAGTCGATCCGGCCGAAGGTCGGATGATCGGCCATCAGCTTGGCGCGCAGCTGGTCCAGGGTGTCGTACGGCAGGGTCTGGTCGACGCGGGCGGACAGGGCGCGGATGATCGCCCAGTCTTCCTTGGCCTCGCCCTTGGGGAAGACGACGCGTTCGGCCATCTGCACCCGGCCCTCGGTGTTCACATACAGGCCCGACTTCTCGGTATAGGCCGCGCCCGGCAGGATGACGTCGGCGCCGTGCGCGCCGCGGTCGCCGTGGCTGCCCAGATAGACGCGGAAGGCGTTCGAACCGGTCGGATCGACCTCGTCGGCGCCCAGCAGGAACAGCACGTCCAGCGCGCCCGGCTTCAGCATCTCCGCTGCCGTCAAGCCGCCCTCGGCCGGCACGAAGCCCATGTCCAGGCCGGCCACGCGCGCTGCGGCGTGGTGCAGGACGTTGAAGCCGTTCCAGCTGTCGGTCACGACCCCGACCTTCTTGGCCAGGGCGCCCAGGGCGTTAAGGACGGCGGCGCCGCCCTCCCCGTTCAGCGCGCCGGAGCCGACGATGATCGCCGGCCGCTCGGCCTTGGCCAGGAAGTCCATCGCCGACTTGGGCAGCTTGGCCAGGGTCTTCGACCCGGCGCCCAGATAGGCGTAGTCGAAGGTCAGATCGGCCTGTTCGCCGATGACGCCGATCTCGACCCCGCCCTTGATCCAGCTCTTGCGCAGACGGGCGTTCAGCAGGGGCGCCTCGACGCGCGGGTTGGCGCCCACGATCAGGATGGCGTCCGCCTTTTCAATGCCTTCCAGGCCGGAGTTGAACAGCCAGCCCTCGCGCGGGCCATAGCCCAGGGCGGTGCCGTCCTGGCGGCAGTCGGTGTTCTTGGAGCCCAGGGCGCGGAACAGGTCCAGGGTCGCCTTCATCGACTCGGCGTCCTGAAGGTCGCCGGCGATGACGCCGATGCGGTCGGCCGAGGCGGCCTTCAGGTTGGCGGCGACGGCGTCCAGCGCCTCGTTCCAGGTGGCGGCGCGCAGCTTGCCGTTCTCGCGGATCCAGGGGCGGTCCAGGCGGCGCGCGGTCAGGCCATCGACGACATAGCGGCTCTTGTCCGACAGCCACTCCTCGTTGATCCCCTCGTTCACGCGCGGCAGGACCCGCATGACCTCGGAGCCGCGGTAATCGGCGCGAATGTTCGAGCCCAGGCCGTCCATGACGTCGATGGTCTCGGTCTTCTTCAGTTCCCACGGACGATAGTGGTATTGCCAGGGCCGGTGGGTCAGGGCGCCGACCGGGCACAGGTCGTTGACATTGCCCGACAGCTCCGAGGCGACCGACTTCTCGAGATAGGTGGTGATCTCGGCGTCCTCGCCGCGCGAGATCATGCCGATGTCCGGCACGCCCGCGACCTCAGTGATGAAGCGAACGCAACGGGTGCACTGAATGCACCGCGTCATGAAGGTCTTGATCGTCGGCCCCATGTTCTTTTCTTCGACCGCGCGCTTGTTCTCGGCATAGCGAGAACCGTCGCGGCCATAGGCCATGGACTGGTCCTGCAGGTCGCACTCGCCGCCCTGGTCGCAGATCGGGCAGTCCAGCGGGTGGTTGATGAGCAGGAACTCCATCACGCCTTCGCGGGCCTTCTTCACCATCGGGGTGTCGGTGAAGATCTCCTGGCCGTCGGCGGCCGGAAGCGCGCACGAAGCCTGGGGCTTGGGCGGTCCGGGCTTCACCTCGACCAGGCACATGCGGCAGTTGCCGGCGATGGACAGGCGTTCATGGTAGCAGAAGCGCGGGATTTCCTGCCCCGCGCGCTCGGCGACCTGGAGCACGGTCATGCCGGGCTCGAACTCAACTTCGACGCCGTTGACCTTGGCGACTGGCATCAGCGGGCCTCTTCTTCAGCAGGAACGGCCAATTCGGCCTGTTCCGTCGTCCCATCCGGGAGGGTCTGGGTGATGGTGATCGTCTCGCCGTCCATGACGTAGCGGACCACCGGATCGTCCGACTGGTTCATCCAGCGCACGAAGGTTGGATCGGGCAGATCGAGCGGTTTCCACACGATCAGGTCTTTCTCGACGCGGCAGTCAGCGCGCATCCGGCCGCCGTCGACCGGCGCGCGCCAAGAGGCGTGCACCACCTCGCCCTCCACGCCGTCGATGGCGACGGCGCCGGGTTGCTGCCCGTGAATGGCGGCGAGGCCGGCGCGACAGACCCGGCGCAGATCGGCGGGCGTCAGGACCGCCGGCGCCGTCTTCACGGCGTCGGACGGCTTGGCCGCAGCCGCGACCTTTTCCGCAGGCGTGGGCGCAGCCTCGCGCTCGCCGCAAGCGGCGAGAGCCAAGGCTCCGATCACGAGGGCGGACAAGCGGCGCATTCCTACTCCGCCGCGATCGCATGGCCGGCGAAGTTCGCGCGGCGGCTGCGGTAGTTGGCGATACGCTCTTCGATCTCGTGACGGAAGTGACGGATCAGGCCCTGAACCGGCCAGGCCGCCGCGTCGCCCAGGGCGCAGATGGTGTGGCCCTCGACCTGACCGGCGACGTCCAGCAGCAGGTCGATTTCCGACGGATCAGCCTCGCCCACGGCCATACGCTCCAGCACGCGCCACATCCAGCCGGTGCCCTCGCGGCACGGCGTGCACTGGCCGCAGCTCTCATGCTTGAAGAAATAGCTGATGCGGGCGATCGCCTTCACGATGTCGGTGGACTCGTCCATCACGGTCACGCCGGCGGTGCCCAACGACGAGCGAACCTCGCGCATGGAGTCGAAGTCCATCAGCACGGTTTCCGCCTGTTCGCGCGTGATGACCGGGCAGGAGGCGCCGCCGGGGATGATGGCCTTCAGACTGCCCCAGCCGCCGCGAACGCCGCCGCCGTGCTCTTCGATCAGCTGACGCAGCGGGATCGACATGGTCTCTTCGACGACGCAGGGCGTGTTCACATGGCCCGACAGCGACATCAGCTTGGTGCCGGTGTTGTTCGGACGGCCGAAGCCGGCGAACCAGTCCGCGCCGCGACGCAGGATGGTGCCGACGACGGCGATCGACTCGACGTTGTTCACCGTGGTCGGGCAGCCGTACAGGCCCGCGCCAGCAGGGAACGGCGGCTTCAGACGGGGCTGGCCCTTCTTGCCTTCGAGGGATTCCAGCAGGGCGGTCTCTTCACCGCAGATATAGGCGCCGCCGCCGTGGTGGATATAGACGTCGAAGTCCCAGCCGTGGACGTTGTCCTTGCCGATCAGCCTGGCCTCATAGGCCTGTTTGACCGCCGCCTCCATCCGCTCGCGCTCGAGCACATATTCGCCGCGCAGATAGATGTAGCAGGCGTGGGCCTGCATGGCGAAGCTGGCGATCAGGCAGCCTTCGATCAGCAGATGCGGATCGTGGCGCATGATCTCGCGGTCCTTGCAGGTCGCGGGCTCGGATTCGTCGGCGTTGACGACCAGGTAGTGAGGGCGATCCTTCACTTCCTTGGGCATGAAGGACCACTTCAGACCGGTCGAGAAGCCGGCGCCGCCACGGCCGCGCAGGCCGGACGCCTTGACGTTGTTGATGATCCAGTCGCGGCCAAGGTCCAGCATGTCCTTGGTGGCGTTCCAGGCGCCGCGGCTCTTGGCTCCGTCCAGCGTCCAATCATGGAAGCCGTACAGGTTGGTGAAGATGCGGTCCTTGTCTTCGAGAATGCCGACCATCAGGCTGCTCCTGCGTCTACGCCGACGGGGGGGACCGAGAGCGGACTGGCGTTCGAGGCCGAGATCGCGCTGGCCGGGCGGCGGCTGACGCGGTTCAGGGCTGGGTTTGTTACGCGGTTCGGAAGCATCAGCAGGACCGGGTGAAGGCGTAGAGGGAGCGGTCGCGGGGACGACCGAAGGGGATGTGGGCGGAGTTTGCGTCGATACGGACCCAGCGCTCAGCGACAGACTGGCCGCGCCGGCCAGGTTGACCAGCAATCGACCTGTCCCGGCGGGGCTCCACCCGCCTCGGCCGCGCTTGGGCGCGCGGCGCCCTGCCCGCTTCTGATCCGTCGACATGGCGCCCCCCGGCACGCTGCATCGAGTTCAGGAAACCACAGTAGATCGACGCACTCATGACGAAGCGCCTTCCAGCTCGCGCATACGGCGTCGGTGATGCCGGGTGCGGCTGTAGACGGCGCCGATGACGCAGGCCCAGCCCAGGCCCAGCATGACGTAGGAGGCCGTATAGGCCCAGTCGCCCAGGCCGGGCGTGCCCTGCCGGGTGAACAGGATCAGCATGGCGGCGCCGACCACGAGCGCGAGTCCGCCCGCGCGCAGGGGGCGCGCGACCTGGCGCAGCTCCTTGCGGTATGCGGCGCGGCCTTCGTCGCTGTCGAGGTCAGGGGCAGGCATCAGGCCGGAGCCTTCTCGACCGGCGCGGGATCGCTGTTGGGCAGTTTCTTGATCGGCTTGGCGGCCGAGCCGTCATACAGCTTCGGGTCCAGCAGGGTCTTGGCCCCGCCGGCCGGCGCTGCATTGTGGCGACCGATGTAGGAGCCCGGCTTGGGCGCCTTGCCCGCCGCGAAATCGTCGATGACCTGGGCCATGGTCTCGGGCGTCAGGTCTTCGTAATAGTAGTCGTTGATCTGTGCCATGGGCGCGTTGGAACAGGCGCCCAGGCATTCGACCTCCTGCCAGGTGAAGCGGCCGTCGGCGGACAGATGGTCCTTGGGACCGATCTTCTCCTTGCAGACCTTCATCAGCTCATTGGCGCCGCGCAGCATGCACGGTGTGGTGCCGCACACCTGGATCAGGGCGGTCTTGCCGACCGGCTCCAGCATGAACATGGTGTAGAAGGTCGCGACCTCCATCACCCGGATGAAGGGCATGCCCAGCAGTTCGCCGACCGCGCGAATGGCGGGTTCTGAGACCCAGCCTTCCTGCTTCTGCACCAGCCACAGGATCGGGATCACCGCCGACTGGCGACGGTTTTCCGGATACTTCTTGATCCACCATTCGGCCTTGGCCTGGGTGTCCTTCGAAAAGGCGAACGAGGCCGGCTGTTCCTTGGCGAGACGACGAACGCTCATCGGTCCACTTCTCCGAAAACGATGTCGAGCGAGCCCAGGATGGCGGAGACGTCGGCCAGCTGGTGGCCGCGGTTCATCCAGTCCATCGCCTGCAGGTGACGGAAGCCCGGCGCCGAGATCTTGACGCGATAGGGTTTGTTGGTGCCGTCCGACACCAGATAGATGCCGAACTCGCCCTTGGGCGCCTCGACGGCCGCATAGACCTCGCCTTCCGGCGTCTTGAAGCCTTCGGTGTACAGCTTGAAGTGATGGATCAGGGATTCCATCGACCGCTTCATCTCGCCGCGACGCGGCGGAACGATCTTGTTGTCCTCGACCATCACCGGCTCGCCGGGGCAGTTGCGCAGCTTATGGATACACTGCTCCATGATGCGCACCGACTGCTTCATCTCCTCGATGCGGCAGAGGTAGCGGTCCCAGCAGTCGCCGTTCTTGCCGACCGGAATGTCGAACTCCATCTCGGCGTAGCACTCGTAGGGCTGCGACTTGCGTAGGTCCCAGGCGATGTCCGAGCCGCGCAGCATCACGCCCGAGAAGCCCCAGGCCAGGGCCTGTTCCTTGGACACCACGCCGATATCGACATTGCGCTGCTTGAAGATGCGGTTTTCGGTGACCAGGCTCTCGATGTCGGCCAGGGCCTTGGGGAACTCCAGGCACCAGCGACCGATGTCGTCGATCAGGTCCATCGGCAGGTCCTGATGGACGCCGCCGGGGCGGAAGTAGTTGGCGTGGAGACGCGCCCCGCTGGCGCGCTCGTAGAAGACCATCAGCTTCTCGCGCTCTTCGTGACCCCAGAGCGGGGGCGTCAGGGCGCCGACGTCCATGGCCTGCATGGTCGCGTTCAGCAGGTGGTTCCCGATCCGGCCGATCTCCGAATAGAGGACGCGGATCAGCTGAGCCCGGTACGGAACCTCGATGCCCAGCAGCTTCTCGATGGCCAGGCAGAAGGCGTGCTCCTGGTTCATCGGCGCCACATAGTCGAGCCGGTCCAGATAGGGCACGTTCTGCAGATAGGTGCGGGCCTCCATCAGCTTTTCGGTGCCGCGATGCAGCAGGCCGATATGCGGATCGACGCGCTCGACGATCTCGCCGTCCAGCTCCAGCACCAGACGCAGCACGCCGTGCGCGGCCGGGTGCTGCGGGCCGAAGTTGATGGTGAACTTGCGGTCGTCCATGTCGCGGGCATGGTCGGTCCGGTGATCCATCGGCATGTCTTCGAAGGGATCTCCGCCGCCGCCGCTGTTCGCGGACGCAGGGATACGGGCGCCGTCAGCCATCAGCCCTTCACTCCAGCCTTTTCGTCGCCGGGCAGGACGGGCGCCGGATAGTCGGCGCCTTCCCATGGCGACAGGAAGTCGAACGTGCGGAATTCCTGCGTCAGCTTGACGGGTTCATAGACGACCCGCTTCTGCTCTTCGTCGTAACGGACCTCGACATAGCCCGTCATGGGGAAGTCCTTGCGCAGCGGATGCCCCTCGAACCCGTAGTCGGTCAGCAGGCGCCGCATGTCGGGATGGCCTGCGAAGATCATCCCGTACATGTCGTAGGCTTCACGCTCGAACCAGCCGGCGGACGGATAGACGTGGCAGACGGTCGGGACCGGCTGGACCTCGTCGGTGGCGACCTTGACCCGGATGCGGGCGTTCCGCGTCAGGGACAGCAGGTGATAGACCACCTCGAACCGCTCTTCGCGATCCGGATAGTCGGCGCCGCAGACGTCCAGCAGTTGCTGGAACCCGAACCGGTCGCGCAGGGCGGTCATCACCTCGACGATGTGTTCGCGCGGCGCGACCAGGGTCAGTTCGCCAAAGGCGACCTGGGCCTCGACGCCCCAGCCGTCGCCGGCGAGCGCCCCGACCAGCTCGGCGCCCATCGGCGTCAAGACGGCCTCGAACTGAGCTTGAACGGCCAGCGAGCTCATCGGTCGATGGTCCCCGTGCGGCGAATCTTCTTCTGCAGCTGCAGCAGGCCGTACAGCAGGGCCTCGGCCGTCGGCGGGCAGCCGGGCACATAGACGTCCACCGGCACCACGCGGTCGCAGCCGCGCACGACGCTGTAGCTGTAGTGATAATAGCCGCCGCCGTTGGCGCAGCTGCCCATCGACACGACGTAGCGGGGATTGGGCATCTGGTCATAGACCTTGCGAATGGCCGGAGCCATCTTGTTGGTCAGGGTGCCGGCGACGATCATCAGGTCCGAATGGCGCGGACTGCCGCGCGGGGCCATGCCGAAGCGTTCCACGTCGAAGCGCGGCATCGACATCTGGATCATCTCGACGGCGCAGCAGGCCAGGCCGAAGGTCATCCACATCAGCGAGCCGGTGCGGGCCCAGGTGATGACGTCGTCCAGCGAGGCGGTCAGGAAGCCGCGCTCGCCCAGTTCGGTGTTCACCGCCTCGAAGAACTTGTCATGGACCTTGGGGTCATAGCCCTCGACCGTCGACCGGGCGGCCGAGTTGGCGGGAACCATTGCGCCGGGAAGCGGCGACGAAGGCGCGATCACTCCCATTCCAGGGCTCCCTTCTTCCATTCATAGATGAAGCCGATGGTCAGGACGCCCAGGAAGACCATCATCGACCAGAAGGCGAAGATCATGCCCGCCTGCGACAGGTCGAACATCGACACGGCCCAGGGGAAGAGGAAGGCCACTTCCAGGTCGAAGATGATGAACAGGATGGACACCAGATAGAAGCGGACGTCGAACTTCATCCGCGCGTCGTCAAAGGCGTTGAACCCGCACTCATAGGCGGACAGCTTCTCGGCGTCCGGATTTTTCGGCGCCAGCAGCAGCGGCAGGGCGATGAAAAGCACGCCGATGAAGGCGGCCACGCCGGCGAAGATCAGCACCGGCAGATATTCGAGCAGAAATGCGTTCATTCAAAGAACCTCGGCCGCCGGGGAGAGGCGGGATTCGGGGCTTCTTAGACCCAACGTCGGCGCGGTTCAAACCCCTGTGACGACGGGTTTTTTGTTGCGAATCGGTCGCAGGTTTTCGGGCTATATGTCGCAGGTGGGGCGCTTGCCGTCTTCGGCGGCGCGCGGCCCTACTGACGGCCTGATTTCGCACCCGAAAGTCCAACGATGAATCCAGCCGCGCGCCTTCTGAACACGGTCGAGAGGATCGGAAATCGTCTGCCCGATCCAGTCTTTCTCTTCCTCTGGCTGGTCGGCGGTCTGATTCTGCTCAGCATGATCGGCGCGGCCCTGGGCTGGTCGGCGGTGAATCCGGTGACGGGCGATCGGCTGGCGGCCCAGAGCCTGCTGTCGCCCGAAAACCTGGAGCGGCTGATCATAGGCATGCCGCGCACCCTGGCGGACTTCCCGCCGTTGGGGATCGTCGTCACCATAATCTACGGGGCTTCGGTGGCGGAAAGGGCGGGCCTGTTCGCCACGGCGATTCGCGGCGCCCTGCTGAATGCGCCGCGGGCGATCCTGACCCCGATCGTGGTTGTGACGGGCATGGTCTCCCACCATGCGTCGGACGCCTCCTATGTCGTGGTCATCCCCCTGGCGGCGGTCATCTTCGCTGCGGCGGGTCGGCACCCCCTGGCGGGTCTGGCCGCCGGGTTTGCGGCCGTGTCGGGCGGCTATGCCGGAAATCTGTTTCCCGGCGCCAGCGACGCCTTGATCCTGGGGATCACTGAGCCGGCGGCCCACCTGATCGACCCCTCCTATTCGGTGAACATCGCCGGCAACTGGTTCTTCATCATCGGGGTCGTCCTGGTCTTCACCCCCATCGTCTGGTTCCTGACGGACCGGGTGATCGAGCCGCGCCTGGGGCCGTGGGCGCCGTCGGCGGACGCCGCCGCTCCCGCCGCCTCCGAGAAACAGCCCCTGACCGCCGATGAGAAGCGCGGCCTGGCCTGGGCCGGACTGGCCCTGATGGGGATGATCGCCCTCTGGGCCCTGATCACCCTCCTGCCCGGCTCGCCCTTCGTCGATCCGGCGGCCGAGCCCGAACAGAGGTTCAATCCCCTGTACCGTTCGCTGGTGGCCTTCTTCGCCGTGACCTTCTTCCTGACCGGCGCCGCCTATGGCGCCGGTTCGCGGTCAATCCAGTCGCATCGGGACCTGGTCCGCATGATGCGCGACGGCATCGCCCAGCTGGCGCCCTATATCGTGCTGGCCTTCTTCGCTGCCCATTTCGTAGCCATGTTCAACTGGTCGGGGCTGGGACCGATCCTGGCGGTCAACGCCGCCGCCGAACTGAAAAGCCTGGCCCTGCCCGCCCCCCTGCTGCTGATCTGCGTGGTCTTCGTCTCCTGCTTCTTCGACCTGTTCATCGGTTCGGCCTCGGCCAAATGGTCCGCCCTGGCTCCGATCGTGGTGCCGATGTTCATGCTGTTGGGGATTTCGCCCGAGATGACGACCGCCGCCTATCGGATGGGCGATTCGGTCACCAACATCGCCACGCCGCTGATGAGCTACTTCCCCCTGATCCTGACCTTCGCCCAGCGCTGGGATCCGCGCTTCGGCCTGGGGTCTCTGATGGCGACCATGCTGCCCTATGCAGGGGCATTTCTGGTCGCCGGCCTGATCATGGTGGCGGCCTGGGTCACGCTGGACCTGCCGCTTGGGCCGGGCGTCGGCGTCTATTACGAACCGCCCGCCCCCGCCGTCGCCGCCCAGGAGCCTGCTGCAGGCGGTCTGGCGGGTCCGCACACCCCGCCCCAACCGGCGGCGGTCCCTTCGCCCACAGCCCCGTCGCGCTGAGGCCCGTCTTATCGAAAAAGGTCGCTTGACGCGCTGTGTAAGCCCGCCTAAACGACGCCCCTCGCCGGGGCGCACAGCCGCTTCGGTCGGGAAACGCGGGTGTAGCTCAGTTGGTTAGAGTGCCGGCCTGTCACGCCGGAGGTCGCGGGTTCGAGCCCCGTCACTCGCGCCACTCTCTCTAGAAATAGATGGAGTGGCGCACACCGCCTTCCCACACAGTTTTCGAAACAACTCTAAAGTTTCGACCCAGGTACGCGGGTGTAGCTCAGTTGGTTAGAGTGCCGGCCTGTCACGCCGGAGGTCGCGGGTTCGAGCCCCGTCACTCGCGCCACTTCTTCTGTAACGAGGAAGCGGCGCGCCGCCCCGCAAGCGCGCAAATCCCCTATTTCTTGGAAAAACATCATCCCCTTCCGGGGTATGATCGGCGCTGACCGCAATACCGTCCCCGGAGACGGGCGGCGCCCGCTTCGGATCAGTGGACGGCGAACGCCGCCTCGGGCTGAACGAAGGCGGCCTCTCCGGTCAGCTCTCCATAGACCATGCACAGGTCTTCAAAGACGCGGTTCCAGGCGAACCGGCTGACCGCCTTTTCGCGGGCGGCGCGGCCGATGGCCTCGATGTCGCGGGCGAACAAGGCCTCGATCGCCTGGGCGTAGTCGTCGGCCTCGGCGCTGGCGGCCAGCTGGCCCACGGTCGAATCGACCGTCTCGGCCACGCCCCCGGCGTTTACCCCCACCACGGGCCGACCGCAGGCCATGGCCTCCAGCACGATCAGACCGAAGGGCTCCTTGTCATTGGCGTGAACGAAGGCGTCGCAGCTGGCGATGATCTTGGCCACCGCCCGCGGGTCCTTCTCATAAGGCAGGGAGATCACCCGGTCCTCGGCGGGCATGCCCGAACCGGCGCCGACCAGGACCAGATGATAAGGGGCGCCCAGCTTTTGGACCGCCTCGATCAGAACATCGACGTTCTTCTCCTTGGCGGGACGGCCGGCAAAACACAGAAGGCGTGCGTCCGGGCCGAGGCCCAGTTCCTTCAGCAGCCAGGACCGATCGCGGCGGTCGGGCCGGAAGGTGTCGACCTCGACGCCCAGCGGACGAATGACGATATTGTCCACCCCCGCCTCCTCAAGCCGCCGCGCGATGAAGCGGCTGGGCGAGACGACGCGGTCGAACTGGGAGAACAGACGGGCCCAGCGCTTTTCGACGGGCTTCTTGGCCCACTCGCCGAAATGAAGCGCCGCCAGGCCGGCTGGGTCCGAATGGCAGAAGCCGACGACGGGACAGCCGACCCTCTGGCCGGCCTCCAGGGCGCCCTGTCCCGGCGTATAGGGGTCGCCCGCCTCAATGATCGACGGCTTCATGGCCGCGACCCAGGCGCTCCAGCGCTTGACCGAACTGGGCCAACGATAGCCGTCTCCGAACGGCAGTCGCGTGGCGCGCAGCTGAACGATCCCGTCCGCCCGCGCCCTGTGTCGGGCGCCCGGCACGATGAGGGAATGGCTGACCCCCGGCCGATTGGCCTCGATCCACGCCTTCTTCGACAGCAGGTATCGCTTCACGCCGCCGGACCGGGGCGCGTACAGCATGGTGGTGTCCAACAGCCGCGGCCGCTCGTCCTGCGACGCCTGTTTCAACGCCCTCAAGGTGTCCGCCACCTCCACGTCCAGTCCGGGAATCAGACGAAGTTCGCTTTCGTGGACGTCGAGATCAGTCAGGGTCATTCGGGGGTTCTCGTCAGGTCTGCGCTCGCAAACGCCGAAAGGCGCGGAATGGATGCCTCATCCTCAGAGGCGGTTGACCATGATCTTCGCCCCTAGACCCGGCTGCGGCAAAGCTCAATAGGGAGCGAGAAAAACCCTCCGAACCCCGCCCATCACGACTGAAAATCAGGACCTTGGCCCGACCACCCCGCCCTTTCGGCGCCGCAGCAGATGGAGCGCGGCCTTGCATTCGCCTCAAATTCGATAAAGTTGGGGAAGGCTGGCCCGGACCCTGCTAAAGGGTCGCCTGCATCGTGATCGCGTGACCACCAGGGGTTTTCTTCCGAATGCGTATTCTGCTCGCGACCGCCGTGGCGATCGCCCCCTTGATGGCCGTAAGCGGCGCTCAGGCCGAGGTCGTCGTCTCGACCGCCCGGACCACCCCGATCCGCACGGCGAACGCCACCGGAACGGCGGCGGATAACGTCCGTCTGGCCAGCGGCGGCTCGGTCGCCGTCAACTCGGGCGCGGCCGTGACGCTGGATTCCAGCAACCCCGTCGATCTGGACAGCGGTAGTTCCATCACCATGGACAAGGCCGCCGACGGCGCCACCGGCATCCTGGTCAACGGCGGCAACACCGGGTCGGTCACGGTCGGCGGGGCGATTAACATCACCGACAGCCAGGAAACGGCTGACATCAAGGACACAGACGGCGACGGCGATCTGGACGGCCCCTTCGCCACGGGAACCGGCCGCTATGGCGTGCGGGTGACCGGGGCATCGCCCTTCACCGGCAACGTCCTGGTCGAATCCAGCGGCTCCATTACGGTCGAAGGCAATAATTCCTACGGGCTCGGCGTCGAATCGGCGGTGAACGGCAAGGTTCAGAGCCTGGGCACCATCCGGGTCGTGGGCGACAACACGGCGGGCGTCCGCACCACGGCTCCGGTCTCGGGCAATGTGGATCTAGCGGGCTCCATCTCGGCCACCGGCGCGGGCGCGACCGGGGTCTCGGTCGAAGGCGCCGTGGGCGGCGCTCTGAAGATCCATTCCACCATCGCCACCACCGGCTATCGCTACACCACCCCGCCTCCGGCGCGCCCCTCCACCGGAACGTTCGACAACGCCACCACCCTGTTCCTGGATGAGTTGGACGCCGATGACCTGCTTCAGGGCGGACCGGCCGTGCGCGTCGGCGCCGATGTCGCGGGCGGCGTCCTGCTGGACAAGGCCCTGGCCTATTCGGCCGCCGGCATCGACGGCGACGACGACAAGGACGGCGTCAAGAACGGCGACGAGGACGACGACGGCGACGGCGTCAAGAACCGCGATGATCTGGACCGCGACGGCGACGGCGTGCCCGACGCCAGCGAGACAACGGCCGCCCTCACCTCTCTGGGCGCCGCGCCGGCCCTGCTGATCGGCTCCACCGCCAACACTGTGAACTTGGGCGCGGTGGGAACGGGCGACGCCGCCTATGGCCTGATCAACCGGGGCGCCATCACCGGATCGGGCGTCTATTCCGGCGTTCAGGGACGCGGGCTTCAGCTCGGCGTGGACGGCGGACAGGCCGTGACGATTGCGGGCGGCGTGCGCAACGAAGGCTCGATCGCCGCCTCGGCCGTCGACGCCAACGCCACCGCCATCCAGGTCGGTTCCGGCGTCTCCGCCCCCGCCTTGGTCAACACCGGGACCATCCAGGCCGTCGTGGCCGGCAAGGGAACCGAGGTCGCCACGGGCGTTCTGATCGGCGCCGGCGCGAACGTCGGCAGCCTGACCAACACCGGCACCCTGATCGCCTCCTACGGCGGCGACGATGGTTCGGCGACCGTGATCCGCGATCAGTCGGGCTCCCTGACCCAGCTGAACAATGCGGGCGTGATCGCCGGCTCCCTGACCGCCAGCTCCAGCAGTCTGGCGGACGTCTCCGGCACGGTCACGGCCATCGACCTGTCGGCCAACACCAGCGGCGTCACCCTGCGCCAGTACGGTATTCCCGCCGCGGCCGACAGCACTGCGACAGACACCGACAAGGACGGAGTGCCGGACGCCAGCGAGCCCCAGATCGTGGGCGCAATCAAGCTCGGCTCGGGCGCCGACACCTTCAATGTCGAGAACGGCACGGTCGTCGGGGACGTCGCCTTCGGCGCCGGCGCGGACCGGCTGGCGATCAGCGGCGGCGCCGTGGTGCAGGGCGCGATAACCGACAGCGACGGCGCCTTGGACATCAACGTCTCCAAGGGCACGCTGAACGCGACCCAGACGACCGCCACCAACATCTCCAGCCTGAACGTGGGGGCTGACGGCGTCCTGATCACGACCCTGGACCCCAAGGCGGATCGCGCCGGCGGCTTCAACGTCAGCGGCGCCGCAACCCTGGCCACGGGCGCCCAGCTGGGCGTGCGCTTCTCTTCCCTGCTGGAGGGGCCGGAACGGTTCGACATCATCAAGGCCGGCACGCTCAACGTCGGTCAAATCGACAAACAGCTGCTCGCCGAGAACTCGCCGTATCTCTACGTCGTCGAAGCGGGCGTCGATCAGGGCGCCAACAGCCTCTATATCGACGCACGGCGGCGCACCGCCCAGGAGGCCGGGCTGATCCCGGTCGAGGCCTCGGCCTATGACGCCGTCTACGCCGCCCTGGGCGCCAATGAGACGGTTCGCAACCTGTTCCTGTCCCAGACGGGCCGCGACGGCTTCATCGACGCCTATGAGCAGATGCTGCCGGACCATTCGGGCGGCCCGCTGATGTCGCTGTCGGCCGGGGTGGACGCGGTGACCCGCGCCCTGACCGGTCGCAACGCCTCCGCCGCGCCCGGCGAGACCAGCGCCTGGCTGCAGGAGATCAACTTCTACGCAGACAAGGACAAGACCGACTCCTACGGCTTCCGTTCTGAAGGATTCGGCGTGGCCGGCGGCGTCGAGAAGGGCTCTAGCCTGGGCGCTTTCGGCGTGACGGCGGCCTTCACCTCCTCGGACATCAAGGATCCGGAAGCGGAGGCCGAAGAGGTCCTGTCCGCCAATCTTCTGGAGCTGGGCCTCTATTGGCGCGCCCAGGGTCAGTACTGGACCACCTGGGCTCGGGCGGCCGGCGGCTACGCCAGCTTCAGCGCCGACCGCTCGCTGGTCGCCGGCGGCGTCTATCTGAACAATACCTCCGACTGGCACGGCTGGACCGCCGCCGCCGCCGGGGGCGCCTCCTATGAGCGCAACTACGGCCGGCTGAACGTCCGTCCCGAAATCTACGCTGAATACTTCCGCCTGTCGGAAGACGCCCGATCCGAAAAGGGCGGCGGCGACGGCTTCGATCTGGACATCGATTCCCGCGACAGCCACATCTTCTCGGCAGTGGCGGCGATGAACGTCGGCTACGGCTTCGGCCGCGACGGCTGGATCCGCCCCGAACTGCGGATCGGTTATCGCCAGAACCTGTCGGTCGACGCCGGGGAGACCATCGCCCGCTTCGCCAGCGGCGGGCCGGACTTCATCCTGTCGCCGGACGCCGTCGAGGGCGGCGGCCTGCTGCTGGGCTTCCGCATGAACCTGGGCAACGAGCTGGGCATGCTGTCCCTGACGGGCGACGCCGAGCTGCTGGAGGACTATGTCCGCTATTCGCTGCTGCTGCGGGCCAGCTTCCGGTTCTGATCGGAGCCTCAGACCCAATGCGAAAGGCCGCCGGAGCGATCCGGCGGCCTTTTTGATTGGTAGGCGGCGACGGGCTCGAACCGCCGACCCTCTCGGTGTAAACGAGATGCTCTTCCAGCTGAGCTAGCCGCCCTTGAAACCAGAGCGGGGCTTATGCCCTCTGGGCGTCAGGCGTTCAAGGCGCTTTTCAGGCCTTCGCCGGCGCGGAAGCGGGCGGTGCGGGAGGCGGCCCGCGCTATGGCCTGGCCGGTTTGAGGATTGCGCGCCACCCCCGCCTTGCGCTCGATCGTGGTGAAGCTGCCGAAGCCGATCAGCTTGACGTCGTGACCGTGAGACAGGGCCTCGACAACACCGTCGGTGAAGGCCTCCAGCGCCGCCTTGGCCTGGTCCCGACTGATGTTCGCCGCCGTCGCCATGCGACCGATGAGTTCCGCTTTCGTCATCGTCATCCCTCCAAACGGTCAGTAAACGTCCGATAGGCGCTCGCGTCAAAAGCGAAAACGCCGCCGACGGGCTGTCGGCGGCGTTCCGGCGTGCGACTTAAGTCGCGTTTCAGTGGCTGACGGCCGCCGTAGCGCCCTCCGCGGGGGGAACGGGCGTCGGCAGGGGTTCAGCCGTCTCGTCCCATTCGACCGGGGTCAGGGCGCCGACCAGGGCCCATTTCAGGGCCTCGTCCGCTGTGGAAATCGGCACGATCTCCAGACCTGACTTCACATTGTCCGGCACGTCGGCGAGGTCCTTTTCGTTCTCCTGGGGGATCAGCACCGTCTTGACCCCGGAACGCAGGGCCGCGAGCAGCTTCTCCTTCAGGCCGCCGATGGCGGTGACGCGGCCGCGCAGGGTGATCTCGCCGGTCATGGCGATATCCTTGCGGATCGGCACGCCCGTCAGGACCGAGACCATGGCCACGGTCATGGCGACGCCGGCGGACGGACCGTCCTTGGGCGTGGCGCCGTCCGGCACGTGGACGTGGATGTCGGTCTTCTCGAACACCGGCGGCTTGACGCCGAAGTCCAGAGCCCGCGAACGGACATAGGAGGCCGCCGCCGAGATCGACTCCTTCATCACGTCCTTGAGGTTGCCGGTCACGGTCATGCGGCCGCGACCGGGCATCTTGATCGCCTCGATGGTCAGGATGTCGCCGCCGAACTCGGTCCAGGCCAGGCCGGTGACGATGCCGACCTGATCCTCCTCATCCGTCTCGCCGTAGCGGAACTTCTTCACCCCGGCGTATTCGGCCAGTTTTTCCGCATCGACGGTGATCGAGGCGGCCCCAGTCTTGGCCATTTCGCGAACGGCCTTGCGGGCCAGACCGCCCAGGGCCCGCTCCAGCGACCGCACCCCGGCCTCACGGGTATAGTAGCGGATCAGGTCGCGGATGGTCTCTTCCGGAACGACCAGCTCGCCGTCCTTCAGGCCGTGATCCTTCATCTGTTTGGGCAGGACGTGACGCTTGGCGATCTCGACCTTCTCGTCTTCGGTGTAGCCGGAGACCCGGATGATCTCCATCCGGTCCATTAGCGGCTGCGGCATGTTCAGGCTGTTCGCGGTGGTCACGAACATGACCTGGGACAGGTCGTAGTCCACCTCCAGATAGTGGTCGCCGAAGGTCGAGTTCTGGGCCGGGTCCAGCACTTCCAGCAGGGCCGAGGACGGATCGCCGCGCCAGTCGGCGCCCAGTTTGTCGATCTCGTCCAGCAGGACGAAGGCGTTGGTGGTCTTGGCCTTCTTCATCGACTGGATGATCTTGCCGGGCATGGAGCCGATATAGGTCCGGCGGTGGCCGCGGATTTCGCTCTCGTCGCGCACGCCGCCCAGCGACATGCGGACATATTCACGGCCCGTGGCCTTGGCGATGGACTTGGCCAGAGAGGTCTTGCCGACGCCGGGAGGACCGACGAGGCACAGGATCGGCCCCTTCAGGCTGCCGGTGCGGGCCTGGACGGCCAGATATTCGATGATCCGTTCCTTGACCTTCTCCAGGCCGAAGTGGTCCTCCTCGAGGATCTCTTCCGCCCGCACCAGGTCGATCGGCTTCTGCTTGGCCTTGCCCCACGGCACGGACAGCAGCCAGTCGAGGTAGTTGCGCACCACCGTCGATTCGGCCGACATCGGCGACATGTTGCGCAGCTTCTTGACCTCGGCCTCGGCCTTGGTCCGGGCCTCCTTGGACAGGCGCGTCTTACGGATGCGCTTCTCCAGGTCCATGATTTCGTCGCGCGCGTCGTCGGTCTCGCCCAGCTCGCGCTGGATCGCCTTCATCTGCTCGTTCAGATAATATTCGCGCTGGGTCTTCTCCATCTGACGCTTCACGCGCGAGCGGATCTTCTTCTCGACCTGCAGGACGGAGATTTCCCCCTCCATCAGGCCATAGACCTTCTCCAGCCGCTTGGGCACGTCGATGGTTTCAAGCAGACCCTGTTTGTCGATGATCTTGACCGACAGGTGGGCCGCGACCGAGTCCGCCAGTTTGGAGGCGTCGGTGATCTGGGGGATGGAGCTGAGGGCCTCGGGCGGCACCTTCTTGTTCAGCTTCACATAGTTTTCGAACTGCTCGACCACGGCGCGCAGCATGGCCTCGGCCTGAGAGGTCTCGCCCGGCTCGTCCTCGATCTCGACGGCCTCGGCCTCGAAATAGTCGGTGCGGTCGGTGAAGCGGGTCAGGCGGGCGCGGCCCTTGCCCTCGACTAGGACCTTGACCGTGCCGTCCGGCAGCTTCAGCAGCTGCAGGACGCTGGCCAGGACGCCGATGGGATAGATGGCGTCGGGCGACGGGTCGTCGTCAACGCTGTTCTTCTGGGTCGCCAGAAGGATCTGCTTTTCGCCCTTCATGATCTCGTCGAGGGCCTTCACCGATTTTTCGCGGCCCACGAAGAGCGGCACGACCATGTGCGGAAAGACCACGATGTCTCTCAACGGCAGGACGGGCAGGATCTTGGTGTCAGTCATGATGCGTACTCCTGGGCCATTGGTGATCGCCGGCCCGCCGCCACGGTCGCCCGGGCAAGAGGCCCGACCAGCGCGTGACGGCCCGTCGATTCCGACGGCGTTCGGATGAGTATGTGGTTTGAAAGACCTGCGGTTCAAGCGTGGCCGCCCATCCGCCCACATGCACGTGTCTTTCAGCCCACGCCGCAGGGGTCTGCGGCCGGTCGGCGCGCGGTTTTCGGACGGCTGAAAAACAGTGTCCGATGTGTCCGATGTGTCCGATCTGTCCGGTGGTGAAGCCCTCGGCGAAGCGGAAGAACCGTTCGGCGGCTGTCGGACACAGAAAAACAGTGTCCGATGTGTCCGATCTGTCCGATCTGTCCGATTTGTCCGATTTGAAAGTCACCTCCTTCACGCCTCTGCGCCGCCTCGGCTGATCCCGCCAGCATAAGCCGCCCCGGCGCCGCGACGGGTCGATCAGCGCCTGGGACCGACAAGTCTTTGTATTGCCGATGAGACTGAATGCGGGAGTGCGCGGATGAAGCGCCGGCCGAAAGGGCGAGAGAAGGTGCGGGTTTCTTCCACCCTGCGGGAGACTCGTGAGATTTCCCCCTCCGTCGCTGGATCGCTGCGCGATCGACGCGACACCTCCCCCGCAAGCGGGGGAGGATCCCAGCTGAAAAAAGGGCCGGAGCGGCGTCGCTCCGGCCCTTGTGACGTTCAGCGGCGGCTCGATCAGGCGGCGCCGTCAGCCTTCTTCTTGGAGGCTTCGGAATAGATCAGCAGGGGCTGGGCCTTGCCGTCGATGACCTCGGCGTTGACCACCACCTCCTCGACGCCTTCGAAGGTCGGCAGTTCGAACATGGTTTCCAGCAGAATGCCTTCCAGGATCGAACGCAGGCCGCGCGCGCCGGTCTTGCGGGTGATGGCCTTCTTGGCGACGGCGATCAGGGCGTCGTCGGTGAAGGTCAGTTCGACATTCTCCATCTCGAACAGACGCTTGTACTGTTTGACCAGGGCGTTCTTGGGCTCGGTCAGGATGGTGACCAGGGCCGTTTCGTCCAGATCCTCCAGCGTCGCCAGGACAGGCAGACGGCCGATGAACTCGGGGATCAGGCCGAAACGCATCAGGTCGTCAGGCTCCACCCCCTTGAGGATGTCGCCGGTGCGGCGCTCGTCGATCTCCTTGACCTTGGCGCCGAAGCCGATCGAGGCCCCCTCGCCGCGCGCCGAAATCACCTTCTCCAGCCCGGCGAAGGCGCCGCCGACGATGAAGAGGATGTTGGCGGTGTCGACCTGCAGGAACTCCTGCTGCGGATGTTTGCGGCCGCCTTGCGGAGGCACGGAGGCGACGGTGCCTTCCATGATCTTCAGCAGCGCCTGCTGCACGCCCTCGCCCGAGACGTCGCGGGTGATCGAGGGATTGTCCGACTTGCGGCTGATCTTGTCGATTTCGTCGATGTAGACGATGCCGCGCTGGGCCCGTTCGACATTGTAATCCGAAGCCTGGAGCAGCTTCAGGATGATGTTCTCGACGTCCTCGCCCACATAGCCGGCCTCGGTCAGGGTGGTGGCGTCGGCCATGGTGAAGGGCACGTCGATGATGCGGGCCAGGGTCTGGGCCAACAGCGTCTTGCCCGAACCGGTCGGCCCGATCAGCATGATGTTCGACTTGGCCAGTTCGACGTCGTTGTTCTTCGTCGCGTGGTTCAGACGCTTGTAATGGTTGTGGACGGCGACCGAGAGGACCTTCTTGGCGTGCGACTGGCCGATGACGTAATCGTCCAGGACGTCGCGAATCTCCTTGGGCGTGGGGACGCCGTCGCTCGTCTTCTTGAAGCCGATCTTGTGCTCTTCACGGATGATGTCCATGCACAGTTCGACACATTCATCGCAGATGAAGACGGTCGGTCCCGCAATGAGTTTGCGGACTTCGTGCTGGCTCTTTCCGCAGAACGAGCAGTACAGGGTGCTTTTGGCGTCAGAGCCGGCTGCTTTGGTCATAGACCCTTATCTCACTCCCGCGGAGCGGACCGAAATGGCCCGATACGCGCTTCCTCCGCGTTGATTCCAGCACTCTGGACGCAAAGGTCTTCAAAAAATGACAATCACCCATCCCACGTTCCACGACAACCCCGAAGGCGGAGGGGCGAGGTCACGGAAAGGGGATGGATCAGTGTCGTTGGGGATCACGGCGAATGTCTGACATGGGAAGCGTGCAGGAATTACGCCAGTCCCGGATCAAATCGGAACAGCCGCTCGTCGCCTTCGACTTCGACGGCACCCTGACGATTCGCGACAGTTTCACGCAGTTTCTGCGCTGGAAGGCCGGTCCGGGCGGCTGGGCCCTGGGTCTGGTCAAGCTGGCGCCGGCCCTGGCGGCCTATGGGCGGGATCGTGATCGGGGGCGGATCAAGGCCGCCTCGGTCAAGGAATTCCTGGCCGGCATGGACCGCGAAAGCCTGGAGGCCGAGGCGGAACGGTTCGCCGATCTGGTCTGGGACCGCTTCATGCGGCCGGACGCGCTGAAGGTCTGGAACGACTGGGGCGAGCGCGGCGCCCATCGCGTGATCGTGACCGCCTCGCCCGAGACGACGGTTGAGCCATTCGCCCGCCGGCTGGGCGCCGAGGCCCTCTTGGGAACGCCCCTGACCTTCGACGCCGAAGGCCGGGTGACCGGCGCCTTCGACGGCGCCAACTGCCGGGGCGAGGAGAAGGTGCGGCGTCTGAAGGCCGCCTATGGGGAGGATCTGGTCCTGACGGCCGCCTATGGCGACACCTCCGGCGACGCGGAAATGCTGGCCATCGCCCAGTCGCCGGGGTTCCGGGTCTTCACCCAGCGGCCCTGAACGGCGTCAACGGCCGTCTGCGTCCACGTCGAAAACCATGGCCTTCCCGCGCGATGTCGGATCCCAGCCCGCCTCGATGGCGGCGGTGACGGCGTTGCGCACCGCATCGACATTGACCCGCTGCTTCTCCACGTCGGGCCGGCCGTTGGGACGCAAGGGCGGCGGAAACTGGATGATGGCCTCGCGCTTGAAATCCACATGGCGAAGGGAGACGGCCATCCCCTCCCACACCGCCCCGCCGACGGGGCGCGGCTGGCGACGGATTTCCCAGGCGTAGGTCTCGCCCTCCACCTCGATCGTGCCTGAGGGGTCTCGTGTGAACTGCATCTCGGTTCCGATGGACGAAAAGAAAGGGGCGCGCCGCCAGGACGCGCCCCCTCATTCTAGCTGAAAACGGGGCTCAGGCGCCGGGCGTCTTTATGCCGTCGGCGTCCGCCTGTTCGCGCCGGTCATAGACGTGGTCGACGATGCCCCAGGCCTTGGCCTCTTCGGCCGACATGAAGTGGTCGCGATCCAGGGTGCGCTCCACCTCCTCATAGGTGCGGCCGGTGTGATGGACATAGATCTCGTTCAACCGCTTCTTGGTGTAGCGGATGTCCTCGGCGTGGCGCTCGATGTCCGAGGCCTGGCCGCGGAAGCCGCCCGAGGGCTGGTGCACCATGACCCGGGCGTTCGGCAGGGCGATCCGCTGGCCCGCCTCGCCGGCCGTCAGGATCAGGGAGCCGGCCGAGGCCGCCATGCCCATGACCACGGTCGAGACCGGGCTCTTGATGTATTGCATGGTGTCGTAGATCGCCAGCGCCGAGGTCACCTGACCGCCGGGGCTGTTGATGTACATGGAGATTTCCTTCTTGGGGTTCTCCGACTCCAGGAACAGCAGCTGGGCGCAGATCAGCGACGCCATGCCGTCCTCGAACGGCCCCGTCAGGAAGATGATCCGCTCGCGTAGCAGGCGCGAGAAGATGTCGAAGGAGCGCTCGCCCCGGCTGGACTGCTCGACCACCATGGGGACGAGGTTCATGTTCATCAGTTCGATCGGATCGCGCATGGAGCCTTCTCAAGAATGCGGGGGAGCGCGCGACTCGCGGTCGCTCGCCTTGTTGTTCTGCATATCGCGTTATGAAGGCCGCCTTACAAGGTGGGGCCCGCATACGAAAAAGGCGGGGATCGCCGACCCCCGCCTCTTCACGATCCGATGAAGGAGGCGATCAGCCCTCTTCGTCTTCCTTCAGCAGCTCTTCCTTGCTGATGGGCTTGTCGGTGACTTCGGCCAGGCCGACGATCAGGTCGACGACCTTTTCCTCATAGATCGGGGCGCGCATTTGGGCAGCGGCGTTGGGGTTCTGACGGTAGAAGTTCAGGACGGCCTGCTCCTGGCCCGGATAGTTGCGGGCTTCCTGCAGCAGGGCGGCGTTCAGCTCCTGGTCGGTGACCTGGACATTGTGGGCGCGGCCGATTTCGGCCAGGACCAGGCCCAGGCGCACGCGACGCTCGGCGATCTTCTTGTATTCGGCCTTCAGGTCCTCTTCGGACTTGGCGGCGTCTTCTTCCGGCAGGCGGCCGGCGGCCTTGTCGGCCTCGACCTGTTGCCAGATGCCGTCGAACTCGGCTTCGACCATCTTGGGCGGCAGGGGGAAGTCATGGGCGGCGTCCAGCTGGTCCAGCAGGGCCCGCTTCAGCTTGAAGCGGGCGGCGCCGGCGTACTGCTGGTTCAGGTTCTGGCTCAGCAGCTCTTTCAGGCGATCCAGCGATTCCAGACCGATACGCTTGGCGAACTCGTCGTCCACCTTGGCTTCGACCTCGGCCTTGATGGCCTTCACCTTGATGTCGAAGGTGGCCAGTTTGCCGGCCAGATGGGCGGCCTGGTAGTTTTCCGGGAAGGTGACCTCGATGGTCTTTTCCTCGCCGACCTTGGCGCCCTTCAGCTGCTCTTCGAAGCCGGGGATGAAGCGGCCCGAGCCGATCACCAGGTCCGCGTCTTCGGCGGCGCCGCCGTCGAAGGGTTCGCCGTCCAGCTTGCCCAGGAAGTCGATGGTCAGTTGGTCGCCCTCGGCGGCCTTGACGGTCTTGCCCTTCTTGTCCTCGTAGGACTTGGCCTGGCCGGCCAGTTCGGTCAGGGCCTCGTCCAGATCGGCGTCAGACGCCTCATAGGTGGGGCGTTCCAGCTTCAGGGTCTTGGGATCGACCGGGGTGAAGTCCGGCATGATCTCCAGCGACATCTCATAGGCCAGGTCTTCCTGACCGGCGATGACCTTGTCCATGTCGGAGGTCAGCTTCATCTCGGCCGGGGCGGCCGGACGGATCTTGGCCTCGTCCAGAGCCTTCTGGCTGGTCTCGTTCAGCTGGGCGTTGATGATCTCGCCCATGAAGTCGCGGCCGAAAGTCTTCTTGACGTGGGCGACCGGCACCTTGCCCGGACGGAAGCCCTTCAGCTTCATCTGCGGGGCGACTTCCTTGACGCGGGCTTCGAGCTTCTCGTTCAGCTCCGCGACGGGAATGGTGACCGCGATCACGCGGCTGAGGCCTTCGTTCGACTTTTCGACGACTTGCATGGTCGGGATTTCTGACGCTCTGGGGCGCATGAACCGTCGGGACGGTCGGCGCGGAATGGATAAAGCAAGAAGGCCGCCCCGTTTGGAGCGGCGCCTCGAAGCCCGCCCTTATGTCGAGAAGGGCTCAAAAGGTCAACGCGAGCGTGGGCCGCGGCGGTGGTTTCGCGTCACAGGGGCGGCTAATAAGGCGCCATGACCCAGCCCGCCTCCCCCATCGGCGTCTTTGTGACGCCCGTCACGCCGCTCCAGCAGAACTGCACCACTGTTTGGTGCACGGCGACCAACAAGGCCGCCGTGATCGACCCCGGCGGGTCGGTGGATGCGATTCTGGGCGAGGTGACGCGGCGCGGCCTGGTTCTGGACCAGATCTGGATCACCCACGGCCATCTGGATCACGCCGGCGGCGCGGCGGAGATGCAGGAGAAGACCGGGGTCCAGATCACCGGACCGCAGAAGGCCGACCAGTTCTGGGTCGACCGGATCGTGGAGACCGGCCGGATGTACGGCCTGCCCGAGGCCCGACCCTTTACGCCCGATCGCTGGCTAGAGGATGGGGATACCGTCAGCCTGGGCGAGACGAGCTGGGAAGTGCGCCACTGCCCGGGCCATACGCCGGGCCATGTGATCTTCTTCAACCGGGCGGCCCGGTTCGCCCAGGTGGGCGACGTGCTGTTCAAGGGCTCGGTCGGCCGCACCGACTTCCCGATGAGCGATCCGCCCGCCCTGATCCGCAGCGTGGTGGAGAAGCTGTGGCCCCTGGGCGACGACGTGACCTTCGTGCCGGGCCACGGACCGATCTCGACCTTCGGCGAGGAGCGGCGGACCAATCCGTTCGTGTCGGATGCGGCGTTGCAAAGGGCGCCGATTCAGAGGGAGCCGGTGGGGCCGGCTTAGATCAGCGGCGCATCAGCATGCCGATGATCACCCCTATGCCCAGGGCGTAGAGGGTGGTCCGCATCGGCTCGTCGCGGATGCCGTCGCGGGCGGTCTCGACCCGGCCGGCCAGCTTGCTGCGGATCATGGCGGCGTCTTCGCGCAGAGCGTGACGCAGCGACGTGGTGTCCTCGAAGCTGCGGGCTTCGCCCTCGGCCAGGATGGCGTCCGCCTGTCGGTCGAGGCGCTGGGTCGGGCCGTCGTCTTCCGTGACGATGTCATCGGGCGAGGAAGGGGCGATGGGGGTCTGGGTCATGGGAATCTCCGGGGTTCGGACACTGAACCGGCCCGACCGGATCCAGTTCCCCAGGTCCGCCCCCAAAGCCGGGGGTGAACATTGGGGTGCGGGCCGCGTTCTCCATTCAGAGGAGAAGACCATGACCTATGTCGAACCCACGCCACCCGGAACGCCGCAACCGGAAATCCAGCCCGAGCCGACGCCACAACCCGAGATCGACCCGGCCGACGCTCCGGACGAAATGCCGCCGATGGAGCCCGGCGGCGGCGGCGAAGGCGATTCCCGCCCCTATGCAGCCGTTTGAAGTCAAACCACAAAGACGTTCAGATCACGGCTGGTAAAACGAAGTTACCTACGGAACCGTCACGGAGTCACAGGGTTCATTTCGGCAAGCGCAACGGCAGCACTGAAAGGAACACCGATGGACGGCCAGACCTCGCGACCCTCCGGCGTTTCCAAGCGAGGCTTCGCCTCCATGGATCCCGAACGTCAGCGCGAAATCGCACGCAAGGGGGGCGCAAGCGTCCCCAGCGAAAAACGAAGCTTCTCCCAAGACCGCAGCCTGGCCGCCCAGGCCGGACGCAAGGGCGGCGAGGCCTCGCACGGGCCGAAGAAGGACGCGGCTTCGAACGAAGCCGAGTGACACGGCTTCAGTGAGAGTCTGCAGGGCGGCGCGTCGAGGATGCGCCGCCCTTTTTCTTTTCCATGCACTCGCCCCCAGGGCCGTCATCCTCGGCGTTGTGCCGAGGATCCATAGGCTCGGTCTTGCAGGGGGCACGACGCCCGGCGCCGGGATTATGGATCCTCGGCACAAGGCCGAGGATGACGATCTTATCTGTATAGACAGAAAGGAAGTGGCCCCCTCACCCCCGCAGCAAGGCCAGGGCCACGCGGGGTTCGGGCGAAACCTCGAAACCGGCCATGCACCAGCCGGACTCCTTGGCCAGGGCCTCGACCGAATCCGGCGTGAACTTGCGCGAGCTTTCGGTGTGGAGGGTCTCTCCGGCCATGAAGGTGAAGGCCCTGTCGCCGACGCGGGCGGCGGTTTGACGCAGCGCCTGAAGGTGCATTTCCATGCGCGAGTGATCCGGGTTCCAGACGGCGCGGTGGGCGAAGGCGTCCAGGTCGAAATCGGCGTCCAGTTCGGCGTTGGCGCGGACCAGGAGGTTCAGGTTGAAGGCCGCGGTGACGCCCCGGCTGTCGTCATAGGCGGCGACCAGGGTCGCAGGGTCTTTGACCAGATCGACGCCGAGGATGAACAGCGCCCCCTCCCCCAGCATCCGACGCGCCGAGGCCAGGAACCGCACCGCCTCCTCGGGCTCCAGATTGCCGATGGTCGAGCCGGGGAAGAAACCGATGCGCCGGCCCTGCGGCAAATCGTCCGGCAAGGGCGACAGATGTTCGAAATCGCCCAGAACCGGCTGGACCCGCAGGGCCGGATAGTCGGCGGACAGGCGGGCGACGGCGTCCAGCAGGGCCGTCTCGCTGATGTCCAGCGGCACATAGGCGCCGAGGTCGGGCGCGGCGTCCAGCAGGATGCGGGTCTTTTCGCTGGCGCCCGAGCCGAACTCGACCAGGACGGCCTCGGGGCCGAAGTCGGCGGTCAGGGCGGCGGCGCGGTCGCGCAGCAGGGCCGTCTCCTGACGGGTCGGATAATATTCCGGCAGCGCCGTGATCTCTTCGAACAGGCGCGAGCCCTCGGCGTCATAGAACCATTTGGGCGGCACGGCCTTCTGGTCGCGGGACAGGCCCTGGACCAGGTCGCGCCGGAAGGCGGCCGTCTGGGCGTCCTCAATGAAACTCGTGCGCCCGCGCGGGGCGTCTTCGGCCAGTCTCAGACCCATGAAGGCCCACCTCTGTTGGGGATAGAAGAAGTTGCGATAGGTGACGCGGGCGTGGCCGGGCGGCGTGGCGAAGGCGCCGCCGCGCAAGACCATCTGATTGGCCATGAACTTGCCGTTGTACTCAGCCGCCGTGCCAGGCGTCGGCTGGAAGCCGGGGTAAGGGGCGTAGGCGCTGGACGTCCACTGCCAGACCTCGCCCGACAGGTTTGAGAAGGCGTCGGGCGCCGTGGTCGCGGCATGCTCCCACTCCGCCTCGGACGGCAGGCGCTTGCCGGCCCAGCGGGCGTAGGCGTCAGCCTCATAGAAGCTGACATGCCGCACCGGGGCGGTCGGATCGACCGGGGCGCGGCCGGTCAGGGTCAGGACCGTCCAGTCGTCGCCGTCGCGGCGCCAGTAGAGGGGCGCGGTCCAGGCCTCGGCCTTGACTGTGGCCCAGCCGTCGGACAGCCACAGCTCGGGCCGGGCGTAGCCGCCGTCGGCGATGAAGCCCAGCCAGTCGCCGTTGGTCACCAGGTCGGCGGCCAGGGCGAAGGGTTCCAGCCAGACCCGGTGCGACGGCCCCTCATTGTCGAAGGCGAAGCCGGCGCCGTCGTGACCGATCGAGACCAGGCCGCCGTCGAAGGCGACGACGCCGCCGCGCGGAGACTCCAACGGCGCTGATCGGGGCTCCACCGCATAGGCGGCGGGGTCCAGCGGCGAACAGGCCATCAGGTTCAGCAGGTCCATCAGGAACAGCTCCTGATGTTGCTGATCGTGGTGCAGGCCCAGTTCGAACAGATAGCGCTGATGGCCGCTGGACGGCCCCGAGGCCAGCCAGGCGGCCATGCGGCGGTCGATCTCGCGCCGATAGGCCAGGACCTCGTTCACCGAGGGCCGGGTCATCAGGCCGCGCTGGGGCCGGGGCACCCGCTCGCCCAGGGCCTCGTAGTAGGAGTTGAACAGCTGCTGGAAGCGCGGATCGACCGGAGCATAGTCCGGGTCGGCCGACAGGATCATCGCCTCGAAGAACCAGCTGGTGTGGGCCAGGTGCCATTTGCCGGGGCTGCAGTCCGGCATGGACTGGGCCGCCAGATCCTCGGGCGACAGGCCTTCCGCCAGGGCGGGCATGGCGCCCCGGATCGCCCTGAAACGGGTCACGTCGGACGCCGCCCGCGTATCGGGCTCCAAGCGCGCATTCATCTCAGCCGTTCCGTCCCCGCTTGCGACGCCCCGGCTGGCCTCGCGTCGTCCAGTCCGGAAAACGTCAGGCGCCGCCAGGGGTTCCCTCGGAAGCGGACGGCGTGACGCCGTTTCTCAGGCCGAGGGTCTGCCGCCGTGTTTGGCGTACTCCAGCCGGGCGATGGCGCGGTTGTGCACCTCGTCCGGGCCGTCGGCGATCCGCAGGGTGCGCACCGTGGCGTAGAGTTCGGCCAGGGGGGTGTCGGCCGAGACGCCGGCGCCGCCGAAGGCCTGGATGGCGTCGTCGATGACCTGAAGCGCCATGCGCGGGGCTGCGACCTTGATCTGGGCGATCTCGGAGCGGGCGTTCTTGGCCCCCGCCTCGTCCATCATCCAGGCGGCCTTCAGCACCAGGAGGCGGCACATTTCGATACTGGTGCGGGCGTCGGCGACCCTCTGCTCCCACACCGAATGTTCGGCCAGCTGTTTCCGGAAGGCGGTGCGGTTCAGAAGGCGGGTCACCATCAGCTCCAGCGCCCGCTCGGCCGCGCCGATCACGCGCATACAGTGGTGGATACGGCCCGGGCCGAGGCGCCCCTGAGCGATCTCGAATCCCCGGCCCTCGCCCGCGATCAGGTTCTCGACCGGCACGCGGACGTTCTCCAGCACCACCTCGGCGTGGCCGATGGGCTTTTCGTCATAGCCGAAGACCGACAGCATCCGCTCGACCCGGAAGCCGGGCGTATCGACGGGGACGATGATCTGGGACTGCTGGGCGTGCGCAGCGGCGTCCGGATCGGTCTTGCCCATGACGATGGTCACGGCGACGTTCGGATGGGCCATGTTGGTCGACCACCATTTGCGGCCGTTGATGACATAGTGATCGCCGTCGCGCTCGATCCGGGTCTGGATATTGGTGGCGTCGGACGAGGCGACCTCGGGCTCGGTCATCAGAAAGGCGGAGCGGATCTCCCCGGCCATCAGCGGCTTCAGCCAACGGTCCTGCTGGGCCGCATTCCCGTACATATGGAGCACCTCCATATTGCCGGTGTCGGGGGCGTTGCAGTTGAACACCTCGGCCGTCCACAGATGGCGGCCCATCATTTCGGCGAGGGGGGCGTATTCGAGGTTCGTCAGGCCGGCGCCCCCGTTCTCACCGTCATGGCCGCCCGGCAGGAACATGTTCCACAGGCCCGCCTCGCGCGCGGCGGCCTTCATGGCCTCCATGACCGGGGGCTGGCGGTTCGGATTCTCGCGCACCTGGGCGAAATAGTCGGCCTCGCGCGGGATCACCTGTTCGTCGAGGAAACGGCGCACGCGGGCGTGCCAGTCCAGGGCGCGGTCGGAATGTCTGAAATCCATGTCGTTTCCTCGTTTTTTCGGTCGCGCCTCTGACGGACGCTGAAGACGAAAACGGCGCGGCCCCCGAGGGGCGCCGCGCCGCAGTCAAGTATTGATCAGCGAGCCATCAGCGCTTCAGCAGCGGAGCCAGCTTCTGGGCGATCATCATGTCGCCGGCGATCTTCAGCTTGCCCTGCATGAAGGCCATCATCGGGTCCAGCTTGCCTTCCGACAGGGCCATGAAGTCGTCCCACTTCATCGAGACGGTGGCGTCGGCGGGCTTGTCTTCGTTGGTGACGGTGTTCGGCACCGAGGCGCCGTCGATGAAAATCTTGCCCTCGTCGCCGAGGTCGAGCTTCACGGTCTTGCCGAGGCCGGAGTTGTCGCCGACGGCGTTGCGGATGTGTTCAGTGACTTGGGCGAGATCAGGCATTGGGGGCGTCTCCCTTGGACGTTGAGGCTCCTGCCGTAGCCCGCATCGCGCGGGGCGCCAAGATCACGTCGGGTAAAGCTGTCGTCACTTGTCCGGTGAAGAGCCCGAATAGAGACTGGCCAGACCAAGGGCGGCCATGAAGAAGACGAAGGCCGCGACGATGGCGGCGACGAAGGGGACGGCGTCATGGGGCATGGGAAATCTCCTCAGCCCCACCCTCGCGCCGCCTCCGCCGCCTCGCCTTGATCCGGATCAAACCTGCAGAATCGGGCCGTCAGGCTGCGGGATCACCGTCGCGGAACCGCCATTTCATCACCAGAACCCAGGACGCCATGACCAGGGCGCAGGAATTGGCCACGGTGACGGGCCAGGCCTGGGTCATCACCCCATAGACCACCCACAGGGCGAAACAGGTCACGGTCAGGGAATAGGTCCTCAGACTGACGGAGGAGGCGTCCCTCTCCTTCCAGATCTTGAGCGCCTGGGGTGCGAAACTGGTGACGGAACAGACCGCTGCGGCCGAGCCGACGATATTGGCGATCAGGTCGCTCATTCGGGGAGGGTCGGCTTTGTCATGAAGGCCCAACAGCGGACCGCCGATCAAGGTTCCTGAAGGACGGGCGCGAGCACAGGCGCGACGGCGCGCGTGCTGTTCAACGAGGCGGGAAAGGCCGGCGCGACCCGCTGCGGTTCCAACTGTTCAAAGGCGTAGCCGAGCGCGAGCACCCGCGCGTCCTGCCACTGGCCGCCGATAAAGCTGAGCCCCACCGGAAGCCCGCCCACCTGCCCCATGGGCACGGTCAGATGGGGATAGCCCGCCACAGCCGGCAGCGTCGAGGCCGAGCCCAGATAGTGGTCGCCGTTGACGACGTCGGTCATCCAGGCCGGGCCGGTCGTCGGCGCGATCAGGACGGCGACGTCATTGTCCTTCAGCAGCCGATCGATCCCCTCGGCCCCGGCCAGACGCAGCGAGGTCTCGCGCGCCGCCACATAGGCGGGGTCGGACAGGCCCCCGGTCGCCTCGGCGGCCTCGAACAGGTCCTGGTCGAACAGGGCCAGCTCGCGCGGGGTCGCGCGGTTAAAGGCGATGACGTCCGCCAGAGTGCGGGTCTTGACCTGGGCCCGATCGGTGGTGGCGAGATAGGCGTTCAGATCCGCCTTCAACTCCGTCAGCAGGACGGTGAATTCCGCGCCGCCGACAGCGTCCATATCCGGTCCGTCCTTGATCTCGATCAGGACGGCGCCCGCCTGGCGCAACCGCTCCAGATTGGCTTCAAAGACGGCGTCCGTGCCGTCGGAATAGCCGGTGAGGAACCGAGCGACGCCGATGCGAACCCCGCGGAGACTGGCCGCCTCCAGAGCCGCCGCATAGTCGGTCTTGCGGGCGTCAGCCTCAGCCGTCGCCGGATCGGCGGGGTCGGAACCGGCGATGACATTGAGCACCAGGGCCGCGTCCCTGACCGTGCGGGTCATCGGCCCGGCCGTATCCTGGCTGTGGCTGATCGGCACGATCCCCGTGCGCGACACCAGGCCGACGGTGGGCTTGAACCCGACCAGGCCGTTCATCGCCGCCGGACAGGTGATCGATCCGTCCGTCTCGGTGCCTATGGCCACGATGGCGAAACCCGCCGCCACCGCCGCGCCCGATCCCGAGGACGAGCCGCAGGTGTTGCGGTCGCGGGCGTAGGGGTTTCGGGTCAGGCCGCCCACGGCGCTCCAGCCGCTGATGGAGTGGGACGAGCGGATATTGGCCCACTCCGACAGATTGGACTTGCCGATCAGCACCGCCCCCGCCGCGCGCAGCCGGGCCGTGATCGGCGCGTCGCGGTCCGGCTGGTTCGCGGCCAGGGCCAGGGAGCCCGCCGTGGTCGGCATGCCGCGCGCCTCGACATTGTCCTTGATGACCAGGGGCACGCCGTCCAGCGGCAGGGCCTGTCCGGCGAGGCGGCGGGCGTCGGAGGCGCGGGCGTCCTCGAGCGCATCGGGGTTGATCGCGATCAGGCTGTTGATCGCGGGACCGGGCTCGCCGAACCGGCCTTCGACGTCATAGGTGCGAATCTGGCTGAGGAAGAAGCGCGCCATCTGCTCCCAGGAGCCGTAGGGCGTCCGCTCGCGCTGAACCCAGGCGATGTCGGCGTTCGGCGGCGGCGGCGGGGGCGGCGGCGTCTGCGCCGAGGCGAACGGCGCCGCGACGCCGGCCAGGACGACGGCGAACACACCGGCCAAAAGCTTGGTCTTCAACATGTTCGCCCCTGCGCCTTGGTTCAGTCGTCAGTCCGCCGTCTCAGCCCTCTTGCCGATCGTGCGGTCCAGGAAGTCGAGATAGGTCCGCCATTGCTGAAGCTGCCGCGGTTCGCCGCGGACGCCATGCCTTTGGCCCGGATAGAGCATCATCTCGAACGGCGTGCTCTTGGCCTGGAGGGCGTCGATCACGCGGGTGGCGTTGCCGAAGATGACATTGTCGTCGGCCATGCCGTGAAGGATCAGCAGACGGCCGGTCAGGTCGTCCAGGCGCGGCAGGATGTCGGTGGCGGCGTAGCCGTCCGGATTGTCCTGGGGCGTGGACATGTAGCGTTCGGTGTAGTGGGTGTCGTAGAGGCTCCACTCGGTCGGGGCGGCGCCGGCAAGCGCCGAGGCCAGTCCAGCGTCCGGATCGGTCAGGGTCAGCAGGCTGAGGAAACCGCCGAAGCTCCAGCCCATGACCGCGATATGGTCGCCATCGACATAAGGCAGGGTTTTCAGCCATTTGGCGGCCAAAGCCTGATCCTCGACCGCAGGGATGCCCAGGCGGCGATAGATGCTGGTCTCAAACGCCTGGGACCGGTCGCCCTCGCCGCGGTTGTCCACGCGGAAGACGATATAGCCGGCCTCGGTCAGCAGTTGGTTGGTCAGGGGCTGCCAGCTCTTCTGCACGCCCGCGCCGGTGCCGGGGCCGCCGTAGACCTGCATCACCACCGGGTACTTCTTCGACGGATCGAAGTCGGGCGGGGTGGTCATGCGCCAGACCAGGGTTTCGCCGTGGCTCTGCATGGTCCCGAACTCGGGCGTGCGCAGACGCGAGACATAGGGGGCGAACGGATGGTCGGCGTCGAGCCGGTTTTCCTCGATCCAGCGGATCCGCGTGCCGTCGATCCGGTACAGGGCCGACTGGGGCGGGGTGGCGGGATCGGAATAGTTGCCGACATAGGCGGTCGCCGGCCCGTTGACCGAGACGTTCCACCAGCCGCCGGCGGGGGTCACCGCCACCGGATCGACCGTGCGGTTCAGGCTGGCGCGGAACATCTGCTGTTCGATGGGCAGTTCCTTGCCGTCGCGCATCGAGGCGGTGAAATAGACCTCGCCGGTCCGCTCGTTGACGCCGTCCAGATGTTTGACCGGATAGTCGCCGTGCGTGATCGCCCGGATGCGGCGGCCGTTGCGGTCGTAAAGATAGAGGTGCCGCCAGCCGCTGTCCTCGTTCGACCAGATGAAACGGCCGTCCGGCAGGACGTGGAAATCGTTGTTCAGATCGACCCAGGCCTCGGCCTTCTGGCTGAGAATGACCCGCGATGCGCCGGTGGCCGGATCGACGCTGAGCAGGTCGAGCGTCTTCTGGTCGCGCGACTGACGCTGGACATACAGGGTCTTGCCGTCATGCGACCAGTCGACCCGCGCCAGATAGATGTCGGTATTGGCTCCCAGGTCCACCTTGACCCGCGCGCCGCTCTGAAGATCGCGGACATAGAGTTCGACCAGGGCGTTGGGACGGCCGGCGCGGGGATAGCGCTGCTCGACCATGGTCGCGCCGCCGCCGGTGATCTCGAACCGGGGCACGACGTCCACCGGGCTTTCGTCCACGCGGGTCAGGGCGATGTAGCGTTCGTCGGGGCTCCACCAGTAGCCGGTGTCGCGATCCATCTCCTCCTGGGCGATGAACTCGGCCGTGGCCCAGGTGATCAGACCGGCGCCGTCGTCGGTGATCGGCGTCTCCTTGCCCGTGGCCAGATCATAGATGACCAGATTCTGGTCGCGGACCCAGGAGACATAGTTGCCCTTGGGCGAGACCTTGGCGTCGATCTCGTCGGCGGGGGTCTCGGTCAGGCGGCGCACCTTGCCGTCAGCCCGGTTGGCGAGAAAAATATCGCCCTCCAGCGGCGCCAGGATGTAGCGGCCCTGCTTGTCCCAGGAATATTCGACCACGCCGCGGGCGCTGATCCGCATCCGCTCGCGCCGGGCCTTTTCGGCCTCGGACAGTTCGCCCGCATCGGGAACCAGGGCGCGGGCGTCGATCAGCTTATAGGGCTCGCCTTCGCCCGTGGGGGCCGCCCACAGGTCCTGGACGTCCACATTGTCCTCGCGCGAGCGCAGGAAGGCCACCAGCTGGCCGTCGGGCGACAGGCTGACCCCCTTGGCCACCGGGCCGTTCAGGCTGGGGCTGGAGAAGACCCGTTCAGGCGTCAGGATGTTGGAGGGGGTCTCCTGGGCGACCGCTGAACCGGCCGAGAGGAGGATGGTCGAGGCGAGAAGAAGGGTGCGCATGGTCGGCGACGCTAGCGGCGCTTCTGCAAACCGTCACTAGGAAAAGTGGTCGCCGCCGGAAGCGCTTTTTCTTCCCTGCGACCGGTTCTCAGACTAGAGAGGCCGCACCATGACCGACGCCGCCCTCTCCCCCGCCCCTGCGAAAGCCAGTCCGTTCAACGAACTTGAGGTCCTGTGGGTTCGCCACTGGACCGACAGCCTGTTCAGCTTCGGCGTGAAACGGCCCGACGACTTCCGCTTCCGTTCGGGCGAGTTCGTGATGATCGGCCTGCCCGGCGAAGACGGCGGAAAGCCGATCCTGCGCGCCTATTCCATCGCCAGCCCCTGCTGGGCCGAGGAGCTGGAGTTCTTCTCGATCAAGGTCGCCGACGGCCCCCTGACCTCGCGCCTGCAAAAGATCGTGGCCGGGGACACGGTGCTGATGGGCAAGAAGCCGACCGGCACCCTGGTGCTGGACGCCCTGACCGGCGGCGAGCGGCTGTTCCTGATCGGCACGGGCACGGGTCTGGCGCCCTGGCTGAGCGTGGCGCGCGATCCGGAGACCTATTCCCGCTTCGGCCATGTCTATGTGATCCATACGGTGCGCAACGTCGCCGACCTGGCTTACCGTGACTTCTTCACCCGCGAGATCCACGACGACCCCCTGATCGGCGACGAGGCCAGGGCGCAGCTGACCTATTATCCCACGGTCACGCGCGAGGAATTCCAGACCCCCGGCCGCATCACCGACCGGATCAAGTCGGGCGACTTCTTCCGCGACCTGGGCCTGCCCGAAGGCTTCGATCCGGCCAAGGACCGCGTCATGCTGTGCGGCTCCATGGCCATGATCAAGGAGGCCGGGGAACTGCTGGAGACCTATGGACTGAAGGAAGGCTCCAACGCTGAACCGGCCGACTATGTGCTGGAGCGGGCCTTCGTCGGCTGACGACTTGGCTTGGGCGGTCGGACCGGCTAACCCGACCGCCATGCACCACCCTGCCCTTGTCGCCGTCGATCCTCGCGTCGATCCCGCCGAATGCCAGTCCATGGCCGAGGTCCGCCAGGGCGTCGACGCCCTGGACCGCGCCCTGGTCGCCCTGCTGGCCGAACGCCAGCGCTATATGGAGGCGGCCGCCCGCATCAAGCCCGACCGCGACGCCGTCTTCGACCAGGCCCGGATCGACGACGTGGTGGCCAAGGTGCTGACGGCCGCGCAAGCGCACCACCTGTCGCCCGAGATCGCCGAACCGGTCTGGCGGCTGCTGATCGACCGGTGCATCGCGCACGAGTTCGCGGTCTACGACCGGACTCGAAGCTAGGCCTTAAGCCCCCGCAGCATCAGCTCGTGGCGATAGGCCGCGACGTCGGCCAGCGCGGCGTCCAGGGCGTCGCGCACCCGCTCCAGCGCCGGCGCCGCCAGGGCCTGTTCGACCGTTTCCGCCTGGGCGCAGATCGCCGCCAGGTCGCCGGCGCCGATCCCTGCGGCCGCGCCCCGGATGGTGTGGACTCCGTCGCGCCAGCCCTCGACCTTGGGGTTCAGCAGCACGGACCAGAGGGCGGCCTGTTCGACGAACAGGCCCAGCACCTCTTCCGAAATCGCCGCGTCGCCGCCGGTCATGCCCTCCAGCACGCTGAAGTCGACGGCGCCGGTCAGGTCGCGACGGGCCATCAGGCGGCCTCTTCCTCGCCCTTGGCCAGACGGGAGTTCCGAGACGACCAGGCCAGATAGATGAGGACGCCGACCCCGTTCCAGACGACGAAGCCGATCTGGGTCACCGGCTTCAGGCTGAGAAAGAAGACCACGCAGCCGATCACGGTGACGGCGCCGACCAGGGGCCACAGGGGCGCCTTGAACACCCGCCGGCGGCCCGGCTCGCGAATCCGCAGCACGATCAGGCAGACGCCCACGGCGCAGAAGGCGGCCAGAGTGCCGGCGTTGGCCAAGGAAGCCAGTTCGTCCAGCGGCAACAGCCCGGCCAGGATCGCCACCACCACAGCCGTAAAGACCGTCACCACCGCCGGAACGCCGCGCGCCGAGACCTTGGCCAGCCGACGCGGCAACAGGCCGTCGCGCGCCATGCCCAGGAAGATGCGGCTCTGGCCGAACAGGAAGGCCAGCAGCACGGTCGGAAGGGCGATCACCGCCGCCGCCGCGATCCACTGGGCCGCCGTGCCCTGCCCCATCTGGCGCAGGATCAGGGCCAGGGGCTCGGGGCTGTCGGCGAAGTCGGAGACTGGCCGGGCGCCGATGGCGGCGGCGGCGACCACCAGATACAGGGCCGTGCAGACCAGCATGGAGCCGATGATGCCGATGGCCAGGTCCCGCTCAGGCTTCTTGGTCTCCTCCGCCGCCGTGGAGATGGCGTCGAAGCCGTAGAAGGCGAAGAAGATGATGGCCGCCGCCGCCATGACCCCCGTCTGGACGAAGGGGGCGCCGAAGCCGTTGGGCATGAAGGGGGTGAAATTCTCGGGCTTGAAGGCCGGCAGGGCGATGGCGACGAAGACGACCAAGGCGGCGATCTTGATGACCACCAGGACCGCGTTCAGGGTTGCGCTCTCCTTGGTGCCCAGCAGCAGCAGGCCGGTCACCACCCCGATGATGGCGACGGCCGGCAGGTTGATGATTCCCCCGGCGTGCGGCCCCGCCGTCAGGACCGCCGGCAGATCGACACCCAGGCCGGTCAAAAACCCAACCGCATAGCCCGACCAGCCCACCGCCACGGCCGAGACCACCAGGGAATATTCCAGGATCAGGCTCCAACCGACGACCCAGGCGATCATCTCGCCCAGGACGGCGTAGGAATAGGTGTAGGCGCTGCCCGCCGTCGGCATGATGGTCGACAGCTCGGCATAGGCCAGGGCGGCGCAGACGCAGACCAGGCCCGCCAGGCCGAAACTGATCAACACCGCCGGCCCCGCCAGACCCGCCCCGACCCCGATCAGGGTGAGAATGCCGGTGCCGACGATGGCGCCCACGCCCAGGGCCAGCAGATGCGGCCAGCTGAGCGTCGGCTTCAGCCGCGGCCCGTCATGGGGCGCCGTCATGACATCGATCGAACGACGCCGGTTCCAAAAGGCCATGATGCTCACTCCCCCACCGTCTTTGCGGCTGATTCGGCCGAGACCATGCCCGTCAAAGAAAGTTTGCGAAAGCGCTTGCCAAGCCCGGAACGGGTGGGTAGTAGGAGCGCCCTTCGGCGAGGCGCTCGTCTTCGCCGAAGTCGCGACGATCGGTGTGGGTGATTAGCTCAGTCGGTAGAGCAGCTGACTCTTAATCAGCGGGTCCACAGTTCGAACCTGTGATCACCCACCATCGTCGCCTTCCTCCATCAAGACTTGTCCGACGCCTTCAGGCGCGACCGCTGACCGTGAGGTCGCGGGGCGGAAGGACGTCTTCCAGGTCGGCGTGGAGGGCGCGGCAAAGACGCCAGAGGGTGGCGCTGTAAACCTTCCCCCTGCCCGCCTCGATGGCCGACAGCTCCGCAATCGAAATCGCACTGGTCCTCGCCAGCTCGGCGAGGTTCAGCCCCATGTCCTTGCGAAGCTCCGACAGGCGGTCGCCTACATAGCGGTCAGTCGCATCGATCGGTTCGGCCGTCATGCTCATGGGCGGCCTCCGATCGCAGAAGCCCGGCGAACAGGGCGCAAAGCAGACCCGCGAACAGCACATAGGAGGTGCTGATATAGGCCCGGCCGAGAATCTCCGGATTGAGCGCGAAGCTGAGATGCGTCACCGCCTGGGCGAGTTGGAACGCCGCCGCCCAGACCAACCAGCGCGCGGGCCTGCGCCAGGCCATCCCCGCCAACAGCCCCAGATAGGCTGCGTCCACCCCCATGATCAGCCACTGGGCGGCGTCGGGGTTGGCGCGATCCTGCACCAGGGCGCTGAGCACCGACCCCGCCACCATGCCCAGGGCCGCCAGCCGCGCCGACCCGTCGCCCTTCCAGAGGGCGACGAGAAGGCAGACCGCCATGGCGACGGTCAGACCGATTTGCAGCGGCGTGTGTAGCGATTGCATAGGTCTTCGTGGCGCGCGCCGTCCGACCTTGCAAGTCCAGCGTCACCATCAGGCGGCGGCCCGAAGACGAGCGGTCCTGGGCTGGTCGGTTTCGGGCTTGCCTGTCAGCGGCCCCATCAGTCGCGTCTCGCGCCCAATGAGCGCCGGCGCGGCCTGTTCCAGCGCCGCATGGGCCGCCACCAGACGGGCTCGCGCTTCGCCGAAAGCCCGAATGGCCTCGGTGGTCTCCGAAACGGCCTGAGCGGCCAAGACGGCCGAAAGGCGATGATCCAGCCGCGTCTCCGCCATCAGGCTGACGAGGGCGCTCGCCGCCATCAGACCTTGGTCGGCCTGGTCCTCCGCCCGAAACAGGGCGTTCGCGATCGTTTGCGCGATTTCAAGTCTTTGCATTGTCCGCTCCCCGACGCCGAGCTGTCGGCGCCGCATCAACTGTTGATCAGCGGAAAGAGAGACCTAGCGGCCGGACAGCAGACGATCGAGCGCTTGCACAGCGAGCTGAAGCTGCACGCTGCCTCCGAGGATGGCGGCGAGAACGGCGAGTGCGACGGCGGCGAAGATCGGGATCATCGCCAGTTCACGAACTCGCTCGGCAACGCGGGCCGTCTTGGCGGCCGATCGTTCTCGCTGGGGAGAACGAGCGCGATGCAGAGTATCTCGCGCATCAAATCGAGCGGCGAGAGATAGGGCTGAAGGGTCCGTGTCAGATCCAGCAACCGCAGAGCCGTCTCGCGTTCCTCGTTCGTCGCCGCCAAATCCTCGAAGATCGCCTCCAGCTCCTCCCATGTGACGGGCGGCAGATGACATCCCGAGTGCGGCATCCAAGCCTCCTTTCCGACCGTCATCAGAGACGGCGTCGGGAGCGGTGGGCAGGGGGAATGACGCCCCTACGGAATCGTCCCGTAGAGGTTCGAAATAGAGGCGCGCCGCTTGCCGGCGGCTGCTGACGCCCAGTTTGCGACAGGCGTTCTCGATATGCTTGTCTATGGTCTTGGCGGAGCGGCCCAATTCGAGCGCGATTTCCTTCGACTGAAGACCGTCGCGCACACGGCGCAGACAGGCCGCCTCCATAGGCGTCAGGCGCTGGGCGACGTTCACCGATGTCGTCGTCTCGGACACCTTAGCCGACAACCGCCTGAACCATCGTCACTAAATCGTCTCGCCCCAACTGCGGAGAGGCGTCGTCGATGTTTGTTGTTTGGTCGGCCATGGTTCACTCGTCTGCCGCCCGACAATGCCGTCAACCCTCCTTCAGCGCAACGCCTCAGCTTACCCAGGTCAGTCTTCAGCGCGACCCGGCGCCGGCTGCGGCGTCAGCTGGTGGGAGGCGGCCCCTTGGCCGCCGCGCCCGGCGTGATCTCGGCGAACGACTCCGCCTGGGAGACCGGCGGCAGGGCGTCGGCCTTCTGCAATCCGTCATCGACGACCTGGCGAATGGCGACGATCCGCTCGCCCGCCTTCATCAGAGGCGCGGCCGCATCGGCCGCCTGGACATCGGTCTCGGACGGAACGCGCACGGTTCGCGTCACCCCGCCTTGCTCCAGGTCTATCTGGTAAAACTTCATCGTCATGGTGCGGCTCCTTCGTCCTAAGGAAAGGCCAGCCGCTGCGGCGGGTTCCGCGGCCTGAGAGGCGTCGTCCACGCCCCGCCTCGGTCGAGGCAGGGCGGCGTTCGCCACCTCCTCGCCGTGCGGTCCGGTCCGAGCGAGAAAAAAGAATCGCCCAAGGCGCAGCGATCGCCGCCCTCGCTTAACCCATGTGAATGCCTTGGCCTTACGCGCCGTGCAGGGTGGGTGCATGTATGACGCCGCTTCAGCCCTCGCGGTCTCCTCGGGCGATCCGATTTCGGAAGACCATCGTCCGCAAGGCGTGCGGGATCACCCGGTGCTGCGGCTGATGCCGGACGAGGTCCAGGATCTGGTCCGACGGAAGGGTCAGATGCGGAGCGGCCGCGCCGGGGAAAGCCTAGAAGGGCGTGCGGCGGTCGGCTTTGTGCTGGACGGCGCCTTAGCGGCCTTCGACCGCAAGAACATGGCCTGCGTCGGCCTTCATGGCCGAGGCGCGATGTTCGGTTGGGAAGCCTCGCTGGCCTCCGCCTTCTATCCCGTGCGTTTTCTGCCTCTGATCGACACCCACTGGATCGAGGCGCCGGCCGCCGAACTGTCGGACCTGATGGGGCAGGCCTGGGTCGAACACGTTTTCGCCCGCCATGCCTTGGACCGTCTGTCGCGGGTGCAGGCCGAGGCGGCCTGCAACGCCGTCCACCAAGTGCCCCACCGCACTGCCAATTGGATTCGCCGTCTGTACGAGACTTCCGGCCCTGAACTGCGCACCACCCAGTCCATCCTGGCCCAGGCCATGGGCGTTCAACGCACCAGCGTCAATGCGGCCGTCAAGGCGCTGGAACGGGACGGCGCCCTGAAGCTGTCGCGGGGCCGGATGGTCGTCACCGACCCCGCGCGCCTTCATCGCTTCGCCTGCGGCTGCTGAAGCCTCAGTGCGGCTTCAGGACCACCTTGGTCCATTCGTTCTGGTTTTCCTTGAAGTTCTTGTAGCCCTCGGGGGCCTGTTCCAGCGGCAGACGGTGGCTGATCAGGTCGGTGGTGTCGATCTTGCCGTCCAGCACCAGTTGCAGCAGTTGCGGCAGATAGCGCTGAACATGGGTCTGGCCGGTCTTCAGCGTCAGCCCCTTCTCCATGAAGGCGCCCACAGGCCATTTGTCCGCCACCCCGCCGTAAACGCCTGGGACCGACACCGTTCCGCCCTTGCGCACCGCCATGATGGTTTCGCGCAGTACGTGGGGTCGGTCTGTCCCCAGCCTGGTCTCCTGTTTGATCGCATCGACTATATTGTCTGGCGAGAAGCCGTGGCTCTCCATGCCGACGGCGTCGATGCAGCTGTCGGGGCCCAGGCCGGCCGTCATCTCCAACAGAGCCTCACGCACCTTGACTTCGTGATAGTTCAGCACCTCTGCGCCATTGGCCTTGGCGAGGGCCAATCGGTTCGGGTGACGGTCGATGGCGATCACCCGGCCGGCGCCCTGAAGGATCGCGCTCTTGATGGCGAACAGACCGACCGGTCCACAGCCCCAGACCGCGACGGTGTCGCCGGGCTGGATCTGGGCGTTCTCCGCCGCCATCCAACCGGTCGGATAGATGTCGGACAGAAACAGGACCCTCTCGTCGTCGATCCCGTCGGGAATCTTGATCGGGCCGTAGTCGGAATAGGGCACGCGCGCATATTCGGCCTGCCCCCCGGCGAAGCCGCCGGTCAGGTGCGAATAGCCGAACAGGCCCGCGACGGAATGGCCGTAGGCGATCTCGGTGGCGTCGGCCTTGTCGGCGGGATTGGAATTGTCGCAGGCGGCTGGCATCGACCGTTCGCAGAAGAAGCACTGGCCGCAGGCGATGACGAAGGGAACAACGACGCGATCGCCCTTCTTCAGGCTGGTGTTGCCTCGGCCGACCTCCACCACCTCCCCCATGAACTCATGTCCCAGGATGTCTCCGTTGGACATGCCGGGGATCATGCTGTCGTAGAGGTGCAGGTCCGAGCCGCAGATGGCGGTCGCCGTGATCTTGATGATGGCGTCCCTGGGATTGACGATCTGGGGGTCAGGGACCGTATCCACCTGGACATTGTGTTTTCCGTGCCATGTGAGGGCGCGCATTGGGGCTCCTTGGTTCGAGGGAAAAGGATCAGAGGTGGCGCGAGGCGCGGGGCGCCGCCTCGGGCGCCTTGGAGGTCGAAACCTCCCCCGTCTCCATCAGCTGTTTGAAGCGGCGAAGCTCGCGCCGGGCCTGAACCCGCGGCTCGCGCTGCATCACCTTGGCGACCACCTTGCCCACCACCCCCGCAGGCGGATCATAGCTGATGAAGACCCGGACCTCCGTGCCGCGGCCGAAGGGGTTGTCCTTGAAATCGACCCAGCCCTCGTGATCGACGTCGGAGCCCTCGGAAGAGGTCCAGGCGATCCGCTCGCCAGGGCGATCCTCGGTGATTTCGCAGACCAGGTCGAAGTCGGCGCCGGCGGGGCCGGCTATGGTCCATTGCGAGCGACGCCCGTCCAGAATTTCAACGGCCTTCACATTCTCCATGAAGCTCGGCAGGTTTCGAAACTCCCGCCAGTAGTCATAGAGTTCCTGCCTCGGCCGGTTGATCAGGGCCGCACGCAGACTTGAAGAGTCATAGTCGCCCTCTTGGCGATCCTCTTCCAGGAAGGCGGTCGATCCGACGTCGGCGTCGGTTGAAACGTCACTATAAGACATGGACTTAGCTCCGATCGGCTGAACGTGGTGAACCGAGCGGCGCCGGCTTCGTTCCGTCGAGTCTTGGACGGAACACTGGGCCCAGGCGTGAGTTGGTCAGGCTGAAAAGCCGGAGTTCATCAATGACCGACGCCCTGGATCAAACCGCTGCAGAAACCGTTCGGCCGCTGGCCGTGGTCACCGGGGCCTCTTCGGGGATCGGCTACGCCTTGGCCAAGCTGTTCGCCCAGGACGGCTACGACCTCGTCATCGCCGCCGACACCCCATTGGCTGAGGCGATGCAGGCGCTTGAGGGATTGGGCGCCCATGTCGAGGCCCTTCAGGTCGATCTGGCCTCTGAAGAGGGGGTGCAGTCCTTGAGAGCGCTGATCGGCGAGCGTCCGATCGACGCCCTGGCCGCCAACGCCGGTCACGGGCTGGGCCGAGCCTTTCTGGACCAGCCGTTCGATGAGATCCTTCATGTAATCAACACCAACATCACCGGGACGGTGCGTCTGGTCCATCTGATCGGCAGAACCATGCGGGCGCGCGGCCAAGGCCGCATCCTGTTCACCGGCTCGATCGCCGGCCTGATGCCGGGCAGTTTCCAGGCCGTTTACAATGGTTCGAAGGCCTTCGTGGACAGCTTCTCCCTGGCCCTTCGCAATGAGCTGAAGGACTCAGGGGTGTCGGTCACCGTCCTGATGCCCGGCCCGACCGACACCCGATTCTTCGAGCGCGCCGACATGATGGACACCAAGGTCGCCCAGGGCGACAAGGCCAACCCGGAGGATGTCGCAAAGGCGGGCTATGCGGCGATGAAGCGAGGCGACGGCGACGTGGTGGCGGGTCTCGGCAACAAGGTCCAGGCGGCGATGGCGGCGATCACCCCCCAGACCGTCCTGGCCGAAAGGCACCGCAAGATGGCGGAGCCGGGCTCGGGCGCCTGAGGCTCAAACCGCCTCCTTCCAGAGACGCAGATATTGGGGGTCGAACTCTGCGACGCGGCTCAGCCCGTCCCAATCCTTGATGACGGCGCGGCCGTCGCGCACGTCGAGGAGATCGGCCGCCCTTAGCGCCATCAGAGTTCGGTTCACATGAACGGACGACAGGCCCAGAACATCGGCCAGATCATTCTGGTTAAGGGGAAAGTCAAAGCTCCCTTCGGCCGTTCGCCCCACCGGCTCCAGCCGGGTGAATATCTCGCAGAACAAGTGGGCCATACGCGCCTGGGCGTCCTGGCGTCCCATGCCGACCAGCCAGACCCTGTGGATGGCCGCATCCACCACCGTTTCCAGCCAGAACATTCGCGCCAGATGGGGATCGCGCGCGGTCAGTCGGCGAAGAGCGGAATGGGGGATGGCCGCTAATTCGCAGTCGGAAATGGCCATGACGCCGTTTTCCATCCGCTTCATGACCAGGCTGTGCAGGTCCAGAAAGTCGCCGGGCAGCCCGATCTGGGTGAACTGCCGCCCGCCATCCCCAACAAAGGCGACCCGTCCGGCGTAACCGGACAGCAGCAGCAGGCTCGAGGTTTGACGCCGCTCCTCGCGCACGATCGTTTCCCCGGCGCTCGCCTGGAGACGCTCGACGGGCAGTCGAAGAATGGCCCGCCTCTGAGCCGGCGACAGATCGTCACGACGTTCGAACTTCTGGACGAGAACGTCCAGCATTGAACAAATGGAGCTAAACGACATCCAAGCCCCGCCTCTCGCGTATAGGCTCCATGACGAATTACCGCCTGGAAATCGGCGTCGCCGGCATGGAGGAGCGTCTTCAGCTTATGGCTGGGGATGACAACGCGGCCCGATGCGAAGCGTTGCTGGCTGTGGGCGATCTGATCCGCGACCATGCGCTGAAAGGCGTGCACCAGACGGTGTTCACGCTCGTCCTGTTCCAAGACACGGGACCGCCGATCTATGAAGTCCGGGTGGCGGCCGGCCCGCCGGACGATCCTCTGCCGCCGCTCGATTAGCGCAGGATCGCCAGGGCGGACAGGGTCGCCAGAACGGCCGCTCCGCCGAGAACGCCCACGAGGCGGAGCCGGCGAAACAGGCTCTCTATGTTCTGAACGAGGGGTGTGGGGTCGAAGGGCGGCAAGCGCGAGAATCCCGGACTGCCAATGTCGGCGTCCCCGCCTCAATGGGCGCCGCGCGGCCGCGTTGCTCCGTGTCGGCAAATGGACAATGACGACCGCAAGGGTTGCGGTCTGTCCGGTTTCCGCCAGAGGCGACGCGGACAAGGCGAGGATGGAACGGCCTGACCGGTCGAAGCTTCTTTCCTTACAATCACGGAGAAAGCTCATGAAAATCCTGAACCTCGTCACCCTCCTCCTCGTCATCGTCGGCGGCCTCAACTGGGGTCTGGTCGGCGCCTTCGACTTCGATCTGGTCGCCGCCCTCTTCGGCGACGGCTCGGCCCTGTCCCGCATCGTCTATGTGCTGGTCGGCCTGTCCGCCCTTTGGCAGATCATGCCCTTCCTCGCCGCCTTGAAGACCGATGAGGCCCGAGCGGAAGCCGGCGTGCGCGCGCCCGTCCGCAGCTGATCTACGCTTCAAGGATCTCTGTCCGGGATCATCGAAGGGCCGTCCGTCGGACGGCCCTTCTTCCGTATCGAACCAACCCATGTTGTTTACGACGCATCAGGGTTGTGCGAAGGCATCCTGGATAGGGGAGCCACGCGTCCGATGGGTTTGTCGCTGACAGAGTTGAAGCAGGGCGCGGGGTACCGGGTCGAACCGACTGAAGAGGGCTTCGCCATCTTGAAGTCTGAACGGGATGACGCCGCCGCCTTCGATCAACTGGTGCGGGAGGTGCTGTCCAGCGCCGGGCGGGAATTCGTGGCCCTGCCCCGCCAGGACGCCGGCGCCGGATACGACGGCGTCTTCATCCTGCCGTTCGACTGAGGTCGAAACCTTCCCGGCATTGGCCTTTTGCGAGTCGGTCGGCTAGGCTGCGCCGTATCGATTATGCGGGCCGTGTCGTCACGGTCGGCGCCGCCCTTCGGGCCGCCGCCGCATAGCACCTCTTTTCGACCATTGGGGATATGGGCGACACGACCAACAAGCTGGGGCACAAGATCGGCGCGCGGGGCGGCCGGACCCGCCAGGCCCTGTTGGACGCCACGCGGACGCTGCTCAACGCGCGTCACTACGGCGAGATTCGCGTGGCGGACGTGGCTTCGGCCGCCGGCGTCTCGCCTTCGAATTTCTACACCTATTTCAAGTCGGTCGAGGAACCGGTTCTGGCGCTGTGTGAAGCGGCGGCGGCCGATTTCCAGGGTTTGGCCGCGCATTTCCAGACGGACTGGCCCGGCGACAGGGCCTTCGACATCGGCCGCGCCTTCATTCTGGACGTTATGGCGGTCTGGCGCGATCACGGGCAGGTTCTGAGGGTCGAGCATATGTTGGCCGACAACGGCGAGGCCGCCTTTGTCGAAAGCCGCGTGCGCCGCCTGCGCCGCCTGCATCTGGCGATCGAACGGCGGGTGGCCCAGGCCCATGCGGCGGGCCTCCATCCCAAGGATTACAATCCCCGACTGGCCTCCTACCAGATCGCCTCCATCGCCGAATCCACCGCCGCCAGCTTCGACCTGCTGCGCCGCGCCGACACGCCCGAGGCCATTCTGGACACGGCGGCCATCATCATCGTCAAACTGACCACCGGCCGCTAAAGCCCCAGCGGCCCGTAAAGCCAGGTCAGCCAGATTCCGACGGCCAGGAAGACGCCGAACGGCAGCTTGTCCATCGCGCTGACCGAGCGGCGCACCACCAGCAGGCCGAACACCAGGCTGAGGCCCGCCGCCGAGGCCCAGAGAAGAACGCTGGGCAGGCCGAACCATCCGACCCAGGCCCCGGCGCCCGCAAAGAGGAAGGGATCGCCGCCCCCCAGCCCGTCTCGGCCCCGGACCCGCTTGTACAGCCAGGCGACCAGCCACAGCCCGCCGAACCCGACGATCGCGCCGATCAGATGGGCGACCGCCTGGTCCCATCCCGACAGCGCCGCCGCGATCAGTCCCGTCGCCGCCAGCGGCCCGGTCAGGACGTCGGGAAGCCAGAAATTCTCGCCGTCGACGATCGCGATCAGCAGCAGCTGCCATCCCAGGATCGCGGTCGCCGCCGTCATCAGGATCGATCCGCCGTTGAGGCCGGCCCAGAGACCCGTCCAGACGCCGATTGCGGCCGCCGCCAGCTCGATCAAAGGATACCGTGGAGAAATGGGCGCGGCGCACCGGGCGCAGCGGGCGCGCAACACGACCCAACTGAACAGGGGGACGAGTTCCCACGGCCTCAGAATCTGGTCGCACCCCATGCACCGCGACCGGGCGAGTACGATGTCCTCGTCACGCGGCAGGCGGACACTCACGGCCGCCAGGAAACTGCCGATGATCAGACCTAGAAGGCCCAGGACGACGGCGGCGAGGACAGGGCTCATCTCTGGGTCCGGACGGTGAAGAACCACCCCCGCTTAGCCGCCTCCGAGGGCCACCGCCACATGATAGGTCACGAAGGAGGCCAGATAGGCCAGTCCGAACATGTAGCCGATCATGATCCAGGTCCATTTGGTCGAGTTGGTTTCGCGCTTGACCACACCCAGGGTGGCGACGCACTGGGGCGCGAAGATGTACCAGGCCAGGAAGGACAGGGCCGTCGCCAGGGACCACTGGGCCGACAGGGTCGAGGCCAGAAGGCCGGTCGCATTCTCCGCATCGGCGATGGCGTAGGTGGTGCCGAGCGCCGCGACCGCCACTTCACGCGCCGCCATGCCGGGGATCAGGGCGATGACCATCTGCCAGTTGAAGCCGATGGGGGCGAAGATCGGCTCCAGCGCCCGGCCGATCATGCCGGCGAACGAATAGTCGATGGCCGGCAGGGTCGCGTTCTCGGGCGGATAGGGGAAGGTCGCCAGAACCCACAGCAGAATGACCAGCGGCAAGATGATCCGGCCTGCGCGATTGATGAAGATCTTTGCGCGTAGCCAAAGGTTGAAGGCGACGCTCTTGGGGTCCGGCAACCGATAGGTGGGCAGCTCCATCATGAAGGGCTCGACCGCGCCGCGCCAGAACACCTTGCGGATCAGAAGCGACACGATCAGGGCGCTGACGATCCCTGCGGCGTAGAGGCCGAACATCACCAGTCCCTGCAGATTGACGACGCCCCAGACGGTCCGGCTGGGAATGAAGGCCGCGATGATCAGCGTATAGACGGGAATCCGGGCCGAGCAGGTCATCAGGGGCGCGACCAGTATGGTGGTCAGCCGGTCGCGGCGCGAGTCGATCACCCGCGCGGCCATGATGCCGGGTATGGCGCAGGCGAAACTGCTCAAGAGGGGGATGAAGGCTCGCCCGTGCAGGCCGGCGCCGCCCATGATCTTGTCCATCAGAAAGGCGGCGCGGGCCATATAGCCGAAGTCTTCCAAGGCGATGATGAACAGGAACAGGATGAGGATCTGCGGCAGGAAGACCAGCACGCTGCCGACGCCGGATATGATCCCATCGACGATCAAGCTCTGGATCAGGCCGCCCCCGCCTTGATCAGGAATGAGGGCCGCGACCAGGCCGCCGATCCAGCCGATCGCTCCCTCGATGCCGTCCATCAGGGGAGCGGCCCAGCTGAAAACGGCCTGGAACATCACAAAGAGGAGGACAAACAGGATCGCCATACCTGCGACCGGATGCAGCAGAACCGAGTCGATCTTTCCGGTCAGGGTGTCGGGCCGCTCGGGCGGGCGCACGCAAGCCTTCATGATCCGCTCGGCCTCGCGGGCCGCATGGCGCAGGGCGGCGGAATCCGGGCTGCTCCACCGGTTTTCACCCTCGACCGCCGCCGCCTCGACCTTCGCCTCGACAGCCGCGATCAGGTCCTCGATCCCGCGCTTGCGGGTGGCCACCGTGGTGATGATCGGCACGCCCAGTTCGGCGGACAGGGTCTCCAGGTCGATGCGCAGCCCCTGGCGCTGGGCGATGTCGTACATGTTCAGCGCCAGGACCATGGGCCGGCCGACGGCCCTCAACTCCAGGATCAGGCGCAGAACCAGACGCAGATTGGTGGCGTCGGCGACGCAGACCACCACATCCGGCGGGGTCTCTCCGGCAAGACGGCCAAGGACGGCGTCGCGGGTCACTTCCTCATCGGGGCTGCGGGCCCGCAGCGAGTAGGTGCCCGGCAGGTCCAGAACCGACATCGTCCGGCCGGAGGCGGCTCGGATCAGCCCCTCCTTCCGCTCAACCGTGACGCCGGCGTAGTTGGCGACCTTCTGGTGCGCGCCGGTAAGGGCGTTGAACAAGGCGGTCTTGCCGCTGTTCGGATTGCCGACCAAGGCGACGCGGGCGGTCTTAAGGGCCATGTCCATCAGGCGGCGACCCGGCGGATGATCAGGCTGGCGGCCTCACGCCGACGTAGGGCCACGCGCATGTCGTCCACCTTCAGCGCGATCGGGTCGCGCCCGAACAGGCCTTCGTGCAGCAGCTCGACCTCGGCGCCCTCGACGAAGCCCAGTTCGAGCAGGCGGCGCTCCAACTCGACCTCATGCTCCTTATGGTGACAATGGCCGCCCACCTGGACAATGACGCCGCGGTCGCCGCGTCGGGCTTGGCTAAGCTTTATCGTATCGGTCAAATCTAGGCTCACACGGGCGGGCGACCGCACCAGGGGTCGCGCATCTTCTTTGACAGTGATTATCAGGTGCGCCCCCCGTCCGTCCAGCGGGACACCTTGACCAATTGCCGCGCTGGACATTTGCCCTATCGGGCGGCCTAACCTGCTGCAAAATCGGAGCCTGCGATGCGTCACCTCACCCTCGCCGCCGTCCCCCTTGTTTTGACGCTCACGGCCTGCGGTCCGAACGGAGATCAGGGCGGCGCGCCTCAATCCAAGGCCCCGCCCGCCCTGACGGAGACGGAGAGGGCCGATCTGCTCGCCGCCCTTCCCGCCCCTTACAATACGGGAGATCTGGACAATGGACGTCGCGTCTTCGCGCGTTGCCGCGCCTGCCACACCATCGGCCGGGACGGGCCGGACATGGCGGGGCCGAATCTGTACGGCGTGTTCGGGCGCAAGGCGGGCGAGCGGCCGCGCTACAACTATTCCAACACCCTGCGGACGGCCGATTTCGTCTGGGACGCCCAGGCGCTGGACCGCTGGCTGCAGAATCCGCGCGGCTTCCTGCCCGGCAACAAGATGACCTTCGCCGGCCTGCCCGACGCCAAGGACCGGCGCGACGTCATCGCCTTCCTGAAGGTGGAGACGGGCTACCGCCCTGCGGCCTCGACGCCGCCCGCCTCCTGAGCGTCAGCCTTCGGCGATCGGCTTGGGTCCGCCCTCACGCAGTTCCTGGGCCTCCCACTCCTCGATCTTGCGAGCGGTCCATTCGGGCGATTTGGTGAAGCGAGCCAGTAGGCCGTAGATCACCGGCACGACGAACAGGGTCAGGACGGTGGCGAAGATGGCGCCGGTGAAGATGACGACGCCGATCGTCTGACGGCTGCCGGCCCCCGCCCCCTGCCACAGCACCAAGGGCAGGGCGCCGAAGGCGGTGGCGATGGAGGTCATGATGATGGGGCGCAGGCGCAGGGAGGAGGATTCGATGATCGCCTCCCGGATCGACCGGCCCTGATCGCGCAGCTGATTGGCGAATTCCACGATCAGAATGCCGTTCTTGGCCGCCACCCCGATCAGGATGATCAGGCCGATCTGGCTGTAGATGTTCAGACTGGACCCGGCCATCAACAGGCCGAACAGACCGCCCGCCGCCGCCAGGGGCACGGTCAGCATGATCACCGCCGGGGTGATCCAGCTTTCGAACTGGGCCGCCAGAACCAGGAAGACCAGCAGAAGCGCCAGGCCGAAGGCGGCCAGGACGGCGCCGCCCGCCTCCTGCTGATCGCGCGCGGCCCCGCCCCACTGGACCACCACCCCGCCCTGGGGCTGTTTGGCGGCTTCGGCGCGCAGGAACTGAACCGCATCGTCGATCGTCGTGCCGGGGTTCAGATCGGCCTGGAGGGTGATGGCCCGCTGGCGATCCAGCCGGCGGCGATCGGGCGTGTCGCCCGAGGTCTGGGTGGTCACCACCGCCGCCAGCGGCACCAGCTGCCCAGAACCGGTAGGCACATAAAGCGCTTCCAGGTCAGAGACTTCACGCCGGTTCTGACGTTCCGTTTGCAGGATGACGTCATACTCCTGGCCGCCCTTGATATAGGTGGTGGCCCGGCGTGAGCCGAACATGGTCTCCAGGGTGCGGCCGATCGATTGCGAGGATACGCCCAGGGCCGCCGCCTTCTGCGGATCGACGTCCACCAGCAGGCGCGGCGAGTTGGGCTCATAGTTCAGGCGCGGCCGCGAGAAGCCCGGATTGTTCTGAGCCGCAGCCAACAGGGGCTGAAGCCAGTTGTAGATCTGCTGATAGTCGGTGCCGGTGGCGATCAATTCGATGGAGTTGGAATTGCCCCCGCCGCGCTGGAAGGCGCCCGGCGTCGAGGCGTTGACCTGAGCGTCCGTCTGGCCGCGCAGCTTGCGGTTCAACTCCTGGGCGATCTCGGCCGCCGACCGCTCGCGCTTGGACCAGTCCGACAGGACCAGCACCCCATTGCCGGAGTTGAAACTGCCGCCGCCGAACCCCGGCGCCGAGATCAGATAGGAATCGGCCTCGCCGCTGGCCTTATAGTCGGCCAGCAGGGGCTCCAGACCCATCATGATCTTTCGCGTGTAGTCGAAGCCCGCCCCTTCCGGCCCGGCGACGCGGACCGAGACGCGGCCCCGGTCTTCATCCGGCACCAGTTCGTTGGGCAGGGCCAGAAAGATGCCGGCCGCCCCGGCCGCGACCAGGGCGATCAGGACGCCGACGCCGATCACCGCCGCGCGCCGCCCCAGCAGCATCTCCAGCGAACGGCCGTATGAGGTCTTCAGCCGGTCCATGCCCCAGTCGACCCGGCGCGCCAGCCAGCCGCCGCCTTCGGCCGGCTTGAGGATCTTGGAGGCCAGCATCGGCGACAGGCTCAAGGCCAGGAAGGCCGAGAAGGCCACGGCGGCCGCAATCGCCGCCGCCAGTTCGACGAACAGCCGCCCGACATAGCCGGGCAGGAACAGCAGGGGGGCGAAGACGGACAGCAGCACCACCGTCGTCGCCACAACGGCGAAGAAGACCTGGCGCGCGCCGCGTTCGGCCGCGACCAGAGGCGGCTCCCCATGATCCAGCCGCCGCTGGATGTTCTCGACCACCACAATGGCGTCGTCCACGACCAGGCCGATCGCCAGCACCAGGGCCAGCAGGGTCAGAAGGTTCAGCGAGAACCCCAGGGGCGCCAGGACGATGAAGGTCGCCAGCAGACAGATGGGGGCCACGATGGATGGGATCAGGGCGGCCCGCAGACTGCCCAGGAAGATGAAGTTGACCAGGGCCACCAGGGCCATCGAGATGCCGATGGTGATCCAGACCTCGTCGATGGCGTGAGAGGTGAAGACCGAATTGTCCGAACCGATCTCCAGCGTCACGCCGGGCGGCAGGCTGGGCCGGATCTCGTCGATCATCTTGCGCACGCCGTCGGAAATGGCCAGGTCGTTCGACTGGGCCTGACGGGTCACGGCCAGGCCGATCTGATCCATGCTGTTGCCGCGGAAAAGGCGCCGGTCCTCTTCCGGCGCCTCTTCCACACGCGCGACGTCGCCCAGGCGGGTGACATAGGTCGGCTGGCCCTGAATGATGGCCGACGAGCCGCTGCCGGTTCCCGTGGCGACCGAGGCCGAGGTGGAGGCCGAGCCGCGCGTTCCGATCGGCAGTTGGCGGAAGTCTTCCGGCAGAGCGTAGTTGCGGGCCACGCGCACGGTGTAGTTCTTGGCGGTCGACTCCAGCGACCCGGCGGGCAGTTCGACGTTCTGGCTGGTCAGGGCGGTCTCGACGTCGGTGACAGTGAGACCGCGCGCGGCCAGGGCGGCGGGGTCCAGCCATATCCGCATCGAATAGCGCTGCTCGCCATAGATGTTGACCTGGGCCACGCCGGGCACGGTCGCCATCCGATCCACCAGATAGCGATCGGCGTAGTCGGTCAGCTGCAACCGGTTCATCGTGGTCGAGCGCAGGAAGACGATGATGATGGGCTGGCTGTCGGAATCGGCCTTGGCCACCTCCGGCGGATCCGCCTGATCCGGCAGGGCGCCGACCACCCGGCTGACCCGGTCGCGCACGTCATTGGCCGCATCGTCGATGTTGCGGTCCAGGGAGAACTCGATGTTGACGTTCGACCGGCCGTCCCGACTGGTCGAGTTGATCCGTTCGACACCCTGGATCCCGGCGATCTGCTGTTCGATCGGCTCGGTGATCCGGCTCTCGATCACCTCGGCCGAGGCCCCGGCGTAGCTGGTGTTGATCGAGACGATCGGGGGATCCACGTCCGGCAGTTCGCGAACCGGCAGGAAGAAGAAGGCCGCAAGGCCGATCACGCACAGGACGATGGCTGCGACGGCCGCGAATACGGGCCGCCGCACCGAGACATCAGAGAGCATCATTTGGCGGCGGCCTGACGACGCGCGCCGGCGACGCTGACGGCGGCGCCCGGCTGAATGCGGTTCAGACCCGAACCGATGATCCGATCGCCGACCTCCAGGCCGGACAGGATTTCAACAAAACCGTTCTCGACGGCCCCAGTCTCGACCTCGACCCTCTGGGCGGTCGAACCTTCGGCGCCGGGGGCGATCCGATAGACGAAGGCGCCCGAGCCCTCATATTGAACGGCGGCCTCGGGAACTGCGGCGGACTGCCGCTGTCCCTGTTGGACCGAAACCCTCAGCAGCATGCCTGGGCGAATGCGGCCGCCGGGATTGGGGAATTCGGCCCGGGCAGTGGCCGCGCGGGTCGTCTCATTGACGCGGGTGTCGATCAGGGCGATCCGGCCCTGGAACGGCGCGTCACCATAGGCGTCAGCGGTCGCGGTGATCGGCGTCCCCGGCCGCAGCAGGTTCAGGTACCGTTCGGGCAGAGGAAAATCGACGCGAATGGTCGAGACATCGTCCAGGGTCGCAATCACGGCGCCCGGATTGACCAGGGTGCCGGGCGTCACCGTGGTCAGGCCCAGGGTCCCGGCGAAGGGGGCGCGGATCACCCGGTCGCCGCGTCGGGCCTGAGCCGCCTGCAGGGACGCCTGCGCCGTCTCCAGGGCGGTTTCGGCCTGTTCCAGCAAGACCTGAGGGGCGACCCCGCGGTCCGCCAGGGCCTTATAGCGGTCGTATTCGCGTTGCGCCTGGGCGACATTGGCGCGCGCCTCGATGATGGCTGCATCCTCTTCGCGGGCCTGAAGTTCGACCAGGGGCGCCCCGGCCGAGACTCTCTGGCCGTCCGTGAACAGGACCCGCGTGATCAGTTCGGTCGTGGAGGAGGTGATGTTCACCGACCTCTGGCCGCGCGCCACGCCCAGGACGCGGATCTGGTCGGAGAAGGGCTTCTGCGCGACGACCGCCTCGGACACCTGCTGGCCGCCGCGACGACCGCCGCCGCCGGGGCCGCCCGCCCCCTCGTCTTCAGCGAAGGCCAGCTTCAGCACGGCGGCGAGAACCATCAGCCCCAGCAGGATCGCTGCGGCGACGAGGAAGAAGTGGCGTTTGATCACGCAACAGACTTTCAATTCAGAGGACGTGCACGCTTAGCGTCTTCTCTCGGGCGCGCAACCTTACCTATCCGTAACGTGACTTACGGCGAATTCCGTCGCGCGGTTTTCGTCAAAACCTGCGCCAGATCGCCACAACCGGTCCATGAACCACGGCCGCCTCGCGCCCCGTGACAGTCTGGCGCCAGCCCGCCTGAAGGCTCCAGTCGCCAATATCCCTGACGAGGGAACCTTCGAGCGACAGCCAGCGCGCGCCGCCGTCCGCCGCGCCTGCGAAGGCTTGGCCCAGGATCAGCCATCGTGCGTCGAACCGCGCCCCGATGGTGGCGTCGATCCGGGTCTCATTGGGCAGATCGTCGCGGAGGCGACGCGCGACCTGAAGTTCGACGAAGGACTGGTCCATCCCCCATCGCCCGCCCATTTCGCCCAGGGACCGCGCCGCCGACACCCGCGCCTCCCAATCATGTTCGCCGACTCCCGGCGCCGCATAGCCCGCATTGCGCCCCTCCCCCGCCCAGGCGTAGCCGCCGTAGACGGAGACGGCGCCGCCGTCGTCTCGCCAAACCTGCCAAGAAGCGCCGATTTCCACCGGGCCGCGCCCCTGATAATCGACGAAGGCGTCTTCTCCGTCCTGCCAATCCGCCTTCAACCGAATCGCCAGGGCGTCGCCTACTCCATATTCGGCGAACAGGCCCAGGGCCGCATCACGGCGCTGGGCCGGCAGGGGAACCTCCTCACCTGAAGGATCGAAGCCCGTATCGCCCCGCTGGTTTTCATACTTGATGATCGCCTGCCCCTGGCCCTTCGGCGGGTTCCAGGCTCCCGCCTGCGCCAAGGCAGGCCAGGCGAGCGCCAGACCCGCCGCCGCTGCGGTCAGGCGTCGTAGCCGGGCGACTTGCGATCCAGCTGCCGCAGCGCCCCGGGCCAGGCCAGGGCGGCGACGAAGCCGATCCCCCGGCCCTGCGTCTTGGTCTCCGCCTGGGCCTGATCGGGCGCGATCAAGACTTGATCCGGCCCCGCCGAAAGGGCGGCGACCTGCTGGGCGCAGGCTCTTTCCAGGAAGAAGATGCCGATCCATGCCTGAGCCGCCGTTTCCCCGACCGCGAGCGTGCCATGATTTCTCAACAGCATCAGCGGCTTGTCCCCCAGATCGGCGACCAGACGTTCGCGCTCGTCATGGTTCAGGGCCAACCCCTCGTATCCATGATACGCAACCTGATGCTGTAGTAAACAGGCGTTCTGGCTGATCGGCAACAAACCGCCTTGCTGGGCCGCCACCCCGACCCCGTTCACCGTATGGAGATGGATCACGAACTTTGCGTCTTCCCGCGCCGCATGGACTGCGGAATGGATGGTGAAGCCCGCCGGATTGATGAAGTCGGCGGTCTCCTGAACGATGTTGCCGTCCAGATCGACCTTCACCAGGGATGAGGCGGTGATCTCGTCGAAATAGTAGCCGTAGGGATTGATCAGGAAATGATGCTCCGGCCCCGGAACGCGCGCCGAAATGTGGGTGAAGATCATGTCGTCCCAACCGTGGAGGGCGACCAGCCGATAGAGGGCGGCCAACTCCACCCGGGTGCGCCATTCCGCCTCCGAGACGCGGGATTTCAGACTGAGGACGGCGTCGTCGGCCATTGGGGTCTCCTATCCTAGGGCGGGCCTCTGACGGGCCTTGCCCAACCGTCCCTCCGCAGCCTGCGTCCGTCAAGTCGAGCCCGAACGACACGCGCATTAACCGCCGCACTTCAGATTTCATTAACCGCGTCTTCATGACCAGGCGTCACAGTTGCAAGCGGTACCTTCCCGCGTCGGAGCCGCCGCCTTGTCCGCTGTCGCCCAGCTCAGATCGCCGTCGCCCGCGCGCGAACCCGCTTTGGATTTGATCGACCTGGCGCGCAGCAAGGCGCCGGACGACCGTCGGCGACTGTTGCTGGGCGTGGTCGCCCTGTGCGAAGCCGCGCCGCCGAACACCGCCCTGGCGCCCGCCCTGGCGGAAATCTTCCTGACCCTGGCCGCCCAGGCCGAGCGGGATATTCGCCGCCTGCTGTCCGAACGCCTCGCCGCAGCGGATTGGGCCCCGCCGGCTCTGATCAACATGCTGGCGCTGGACGAGATCGAGATCGCGGCGCCGGTCATCGCCGCCAGCCCCCTGTTGCAGGACGCGGACCTGATCCGGATCCTGCTGGAGACCACGCTGGAGCATCAGATCGCCGTGGCGCGGCGGCCGCACCTGTCTCATGGGGTCGTAGAGGCGATCGTGGATCAGGCCGATCCCGTGACCATGACGGCCCTGGCGTCGAACCGGACCGCCGACATCAGCGATGCGGCCATGCGTCGTCTGATCGAACATTCCCGCCGTATCGCCGGTCTTCGCGCGCCCCTGACCCGTCACCCCCGCCTGAACGCAGATCTCGCCCATGATCTGTACCAATGGGTCGGACAGGCCCTGCGGCAGTCCATCGGCGAGCGGTTCAAGATCGACGACGCCCGCCTGAACGCGGCGGTGCGGGAGGCGGCGGCCAAGGCGGTGCATTCCCCCACTTGGCGGCCGTTGCAACCCGCCGGCCGCAACGCCGATCGCGAGCGGCAAGAGATGGAAAAACGTCTGGTCGACAAGCTTCAGGCGGCCGGGCAACTTCGGCCCGGCATATTGATCCGAGCCTTGCGCGAACAGCGTCTGAGCCTGTTCGAACAGGCCCTGGTGCAACTGGGAGGATTCACGCCGGCTCAGGTGCGCTCCGCCATCCACTCGTCTACTGCGGAGCCGCTTTATCTGGCCTGCACCGCAGTCGGACTGGATCGAGCGGTCTTCGCCAATGTGCTGTCGGAAGTCCGCAAACTGACCGACGGACGGCCCGGCGGGGGCGCATGGAGCGCGACGCCGATGAACAGCCGTTCGGCCGCCCGCGCCTTTCGCCAGATCATGGAGCGCACCGCGATCGTTTGACTTCGCGGTCAAGCTAGGGCTCTCGTTCGGCCGTGACCCAGATCCCGCCCGCTCCCGCCCTGGCCTTCGCCGCCAGCGACCGTCCAGAGGCCCAGGCCGCGCGTCAGGCTCTGATCGCCCGCTACGGCGCCGTGCCGCAAGAACAGGCGGACGTCATCGTCGCCTTGGGCGGCGACGGCCAGATGCTGGAGACCCTGCACGGCAATCTGCGCCGCCGGACGCCCGTCTACGGCATGAACCGGGGCTCGGTCGGCTTTCTGATGAACGACTATGACGAGGACGATCTGATCGCCCGAATCGTCGCCGCCGAACGCACGGTCATCCATCCGCTGCAGATGGACGCCTGGACCGAAGCGGGCGAGGTGCATACGGGCCTGGCCATCAATGAGGTGTCCCTGCTGCGTCAGACGCGACAGAGCGCCAAGCTGAAAATCACGGTGGACGGCAAGGTTCGGTTGGAGGAGCTGTCCTGCGACGGCTGTCTGGTGGCGACGCCGGCCGGATCGACCGCCTACAATCTATCCGCCCACGGGCCGATCATTCCGCTGGACGCGCGCATCCTGGCGCTGACGCCGATCAGCGCCTTCCGGCCCCGGCGCTGGCGCGGCGCCCTTTTGTCCCACGAGGCTCGGGTGCGCTTCGACGTGCTGGAACCGGACAAGAGGCCCGTCTCAGCCACGGCCGACAATTTCGAGGTTCGGCGCGTCGCCAGCGTCGAGGTGCGCGAGCGGCGCGACGTCGCCCTGACCATGTTGTTCGACGCCGGTCGATCCTTCGACGAACGGGTGATGACGGAACAGTTCACCAACTGACCCCCCCCTACACGGCTTCTTAAGAGCGGCCCGTTAGGGTTCGCGTAAATTTCTGGGAGCCCGTCATGAGCGATCCTTCGCACGTCATTCGTCCGCCCAACGCCCTCCGCATGAAGGTCGGCGGCGGTTTCGGCATCAACGCCGACGCCGTTGCGCGAGCCGAAGAAGCCCTGAAGGCCATGGCGGCTCAGTTCGATCAGTGGCTGAAGGACGAGATCGTCAAGCTGGACGCCGCCCAGGGCCGAATTCGCGAAGAGGGCTATACGCCCGAGACGGCCGAAAACCTCTATTTCCGCGCCCATGACCTGAAGGGTTTGGGCACCACCTATGAATATCCGCTGGTCACGCGCATCGCCGGATCGCTGTGCAAGATGCTGGACGACGCCGGCAAGCGGATGCAGGCGCCGACCACGCTTCTTGACGCCCATATCGACGCCATCCGCGCCGTGGTGCGCGACCAGATCAAGACAGACGAACATCCTGTCGGCCGCACCCTGGCCGAGACCCTGGAAGCCAAGGTCGCCGAATACCGCCCGGCCTGAACCGAGTGGGGCCTGAGCCGGGCGCCGTCGGTCAGGCGGCGCTGGCGGCCGCCGCCGACCCGCGGCTCTGGGGCTGGTCCAACCTTTCCATGAGATAGGCCAGATCCTCACGCAGCACGTTCGGTCGCTGCGTCAGGAAACGCTCCAGCATGCGCTGGCGGAACAGGTCGCTGGAGGTGTCCGCCCCCTCGGAGGACAGGGCCCGCCAGGTGTCCACCCCGGCGCGGAACGCCTGAAACAGGCGCGGCGGCAGACCGGCCCGGTCATAGATCGCCTTCAAGCCCAGGGGACCTGCGTCATGGATCATCAGCCAGGCGCGCTGATGCGGCGTATTGGCCAGTTCGGCCAGGCCATGTTCGAACATCGTCATCTGGCCGCGCGCCAGGGCCCGCAGCAGCAGGGAGGCGTTCAGCGACTTGCGAAGGTTCAACTGGGCCATGAAGGCGCCGATGTCCGCACTGGAAGCCGCCTGATCGACCAGATCGACGGTCGCCCGTTCGCGCGCATACTGGGCCAGACGGATCGCCGTCTCGGGCGCCACCGCATGCCGGGCGACCAGATGCTCTCGCACCGTCTCGCTGGCCAGGGCGATCAGCCGCTCGGTCACATGCAGCGGCAGAACCTGGCGATAGGCGACAGCGGTAACCACCTCGGGCGAGGCGGCGAACCGGTCCACGATCACGCCCAGGGCCTGTTCCGACAGATCGGCGTTGTCATTGGCCGCCAGCATTCTCACGGCCTGTTCGCAACCGACATCCGCCAGCACGCCCGCGACGTCGCGCGACACGCGCGGCCGGCCGGCGACCGCGACCTGGCGCACAGGCGAACCGGCGCGGACGATTTCAATAAGATCCTCGTCGCTGAAGACCGGAGAAGCGCTGATCACCGGCAGGGCGATGCTGTCGATATCGGCCGCGAGCCGACGCGCCACGTCGATCGGAAGCAGATCCGACGCCTTCAAGGTCACAGCCATGGCCCGCCGGACCAGTTCGGCTGCATCGTTGGCCAGGAGGCGCAGAATCTTCTGGGCGGCTTCGCGGTCCCGTTCGTCCAGATCGGCGCGATCCATGCTGCGGCACAGCTTATAGGCCGCCTCCGCCCGGTCGTCGTCCTCCGTCGCCTTGATCAGGCGCTGGATATCCGTCTCGGTCAGTCGGGCGCGATAGGCGGTCATGGATGGCTCGTTCGGGAATCGGGCGTCCCCGATACGATCATCCTGCCATGCTTAACGCCCAGTTTACCATCGGGGCGTTTCGGCAGAATTTCCGCCCGCCCAAAACCTGTTTAGGCGCCCTGGGCGTCGTCCGGCGAGAAGGCGCCGCCGAAGCCGCCGCCGGCCGATCCGTCCTGCCCCAGCAACAGGGCCAAGAGCCCCTGATCCTGCTTCAAGCGATCCAGGCGGGCCGCCAGCATCTGGTCCCGGTCGCTGAGTTCCGGCGCCACGGGCCGCTCATCGCCGACGCCCGCCGCCGGCGCCCCGGTCCCGGCCGTGCGTTGCAGATTGGCGTAGACCTCGGCCACGGTGGCCGGCCGCCCGTCCTTGTAGAAGATGCTGCGGTTGGCGCGGGCCGCTTCGGGAAACAGGGCCGCCGCGCTGCCGCCCGGGTTGCGGTCCATGGCCGTCATCAGACTGGCCGCACCCGCCGGTCCCAGAAAATGGGCCGCATAGAGGTCGCCCGCGCCGGGCTCCTTGCCGGTGCGGCCCCGCAGATAGGCGGCGTTCGACGCCGTCAGCTCCGCCGCCATGGTCGAGGCCGCATGCGGATCGAACCGCAGGTCCAGAACCACATTGCGGGCCGAACCCTCGACCCGCCAGCGCCCGTCGGCGCCGCGGTGGATCAGATCGGCGTACTGGCCGTACCCATGCTGGGCGCCGTGCTGTTTGACGGTGGCCAACCAGGTCTGTTCGATGAATTGGAAGAGACCGGCCGCCGATGAGGTCGGCGCCTTGGCCGAAGGATTGAGCGCGCTCTCGCGTCGGGCGGTCTTGACCAGGAAGTCGTAATCGACGCCCACCGCCTGGGACGCGCGCTGAATCGCCGCCTCAACGCCGCCCGAAGATGGAATCGCTCGGATGCCCATAACAGGCGGAGCCTCGTCGAACATGGTTAACCAACCCTTAATCGTTAAGACCGGCTTTAACCGTAAGGTCAAGCTTTCGACCTTCGTCGACCGCTGAAACACCGCCGCAATCCCGCCACAACCTGGGCGCTCACTTTCGGTTACGGGCGCTGCGGGGGCGGTGAACGAGGGAGTGTCGATATGATGATCCGCGCCGCCGGAGGCCCCGGCGCCGTCAACCCCATCGACTATGGGGAACGCAAGAAACCGATGCCGCGCTGGATGCCGGCCGCCATCGGGGTTTCGATCCTGGTCCATGTCGGCATAGGCGTGGCGCTCTACACCCAGCGGTTCGAATTGAAGCCGGAGCCGGTGATCGACGAACTGCCGCATGTGACCGTCAGCCTGGCTCCGCCGGAGCGCAAGCCTGAGCCAGAACCGGTCCAGAAGGTCGCAGCGCCGCCGACGCCCCTCCACCCGCCCCGCAACCCTGCGCCGGCCGATGTCGAGACCGTGGCCTTGACCCCGCCCGAGCCGTCGGCGGTCACGGCTTCACCGGGCCTGCCTGTCATCAGCACGGCGCCCAGCGGGGTCGAGGGCGGAACCGCGACGGTCGAAACCCCCGTCCGCGCCGTCTCCGTCATCAACAACCCCAGCTGGGCCAGCCGCCCCTCGTCCGCCCAGATGGCGCGGGCCTATCCCAGCCGGGCCGCCGAAGACGGCGTTTCGGGCGCGGCCACCCTGTCCTGCCTGGTTCGCATCGACGGCGGCCTGACCGCCTGCCGCGTCGCCGGCGAGACTCCGAACGGCCAAGGCTTCGGTCGGGCGGCTCTCAGCCTGACGCGCGCCTTCCGGATGAACCCTCGCACGGTCGACGGCCGTCCGGTGGATGGGGCGACGGTGAACTTCACCGTCCGCTTCGCAATGGAGGACTAGGTTTCGGCCTGAAATCGCCGAGGATCGAGGGCGTGGGCGTAGGCTTGCGGCGTTCGCCCCTCGATCGCATCGGCGACGACGGCCCCCACCATCGGCCCCAGCAGCCAGCCGTTTCGGCGGGGGGCCAGGGCCAAAAACAGGGCCCTGCCGTCCGGCGCAGGGCCCGCCATCGGCAGGCCGTCTGCCGAAGCGCCTCGCACCCCGACACGCCAGTCGATGTCCAGCGGCGCAGGCGTCCGATCCAGAACGCGCCAGGCGGCCTGGCTCAGCCTTTCGCCCACGGTCCAGTCCGGCGCGGCGTCGCGACGCCCCGGCTCCATCGTCGCGCCGATCACCGTTCCGCCGGCCATCGGCGCCACATAGGCGCCGGGACCGCGCACCACATGATCCGCCAGAGTCTCGCCGGTCACGCCGATCTGGCCGCGAATGGGCTGAACGCCGTCGACCAGCCGCCGCGTCGCCTCCGGGGCCCCCTCTATCGCCGCCTCGACCCCCGTCGCCAGCACGACCGCGGCGGCGGACAGGCTGCGTCGGCCCAGTTCGATCGACCAGCCGTCGGCCGTCTGAACCAGGGCCGAGACGCGGTCCTGCACCACAGCGCCGCCTTCAGCCTGCGCCACCGCCTGGGCCAGGGCGCCCAAGGCCTGGCCGGGGTCGATCTGATAATCCTCCTCCGTGATCAGCCGGTCGCCGGTCCGACGCGCCTCAAAACCCAGGGCTTCGAATCGCGCCGCCAGGCCGGCGACGTCCCCGCCGCGCCATTCAGCCGGTCGGCGCGCCAAGGCGACGCCAGCCGCCTTGGCGAAGTCGGGCCACAGGTCGCGTCCGGCGCGGAACAGGGCCGCCGTCTCGGGCGTAACGTCGTCCAGGACAGATTCCATCGCCGGCGCCACCATGCCGGCCGCCACGCTCGACGCATTCGCACCACCCGGGTCGATGACCGTCACCGCATGCCCCCGCCGGGTCAGGCTGAAGGCGGTGCTCAGGCCCAGCACGCCGGCGCCCACGATCACTATGGCAGGGGATGACATCACGCGCCCCAGATCGGCCCAGGCCGCTCAGAATGCAAGCCGCCGCCCTTGGACCTTTGGTCCTAGCCGTGCGCCGGCGCCCGCCGAACCATTGCCTAATCTTAATGGACAACAGCCGCACGACGCCTTGTGGGAACGCCGTTCTCGCGCCAAGCTCATCCTATGCAAACCGTCATCGAGATCCGCGGCCTGACCAAGACCTATGGGACGGTGAAGGCCTTGGACGGCCTGACCCTGTCGATCCCGCGGGGCGGCGTCTACGGCATCCTCGGCCCCAACGGCGCCGGCAAGTCGACGCTGTTTCGCACCCTGCTCGGCCTGATCCGCCCGACTGCGGGCGAGGCGACGGTCATGGGCGGCCGGATCGGCGATCCGGCGGCGACGCGGCGGATGGGCTCGATGATCGAGACGCCGCGCTTCCCTCCCTTCATGACCGCGCGTCAGGTCCTGGTCTGGCTGGGCTACGCCCACGGCGGCGTCGCGTCTTCGGACATCGAGGCCTGGTTGAAGCGAATGGGCTTGGCCGAGGCGGCGGACCGGCGGGTGCGCGGCTTCTCGGTCGGCATGCTGCAACGCCTGGGCGTCGCCGCCGCCCTGATGACCAAGCCGGACCTCGTCATTCTGGACGAACCGACCAGCGGCATGGACCCGCCCGGCATCCAGGAGATGCGCGCCCTGATCCGCAGCCTGGCCGACGACGACGGCGTCACCGTCATCCTGGCCAGCCACCAGCTTCAGGAGGTCCAGCGCGTCTGCGATCGCGTCGCCATCTTCAACAAGGGCAAGGTGATCACCGAAGGCCGGGTTTCGGACCTGACGGCCTCAGGCGAACGTCTGCGCCTTTCGGCCACCCCGCTCGCCAAGGCCATGGGGGTGCTGGGCGACAAGGCGACGCTGGACGGCGACGCCCTGATCGCCGCTCTAACCCGCGCCGAGACGCCGGCGGCCATCCGCGCCTTGGTCGAGGCCGGGGTCGATATCGAAGAGGCCCGCTGGATCGGCGCCGACCTGGAAGACGTCTTCATGAGCGAAACCGGCTGGACCGGCGTGCAGGGCGCGCCCGACAAGGGGACCGATCATGCTGGTTGATGCGCTGAAATCCGAGGCCTATCGCGTCTCGCGGAACCGGACGACGCTCTTCTTCAGCATCCTGCTGACGCCGCTGCTGTTCGTCTTCGGCGGGCTGGCCTACCAGATCATGACCAAGGCCAAGGGCGACGCACTGGCTGCCAAGGCCAATCTGCCCGCGACCTTGGGCAATCAGCCCGTCAATCTGGCCGAGGCCTTCGGCTTTGCGGCCGGCAACGGCGCCAACGGCGTGTTGCTGGTCTTCATGTTGCTGGCGGCGGCGGCGGTCTACGCCGGCGACTACCGCTGGGAGACCTGGCGACTGATCAGCGCTCGCAACGGCCGACCCTGGCTGATCCTGGGCAAGATCGGGGTGATGAAAGTCTTGGCCATGATCGCCATGCTGGCCATGCTGATCGCCGCCTTCATCTTCTTCGTCACACAGGCCCTGGTGGCCGGACGGCCGATGAGCTTCGACCTGTCCGACTTCGACCTGGTTCAGTTCCTTCTGACCTGGCTTCTGTCCTACATCCGGATCGTTCAATACGGCCTCATCGCCCTACTGGCGGCGGTCGTCAGCCGGTCCCTGCTGGCGACCCTGTTCGCCCCCTGGGCTCTGGGTTTCGCCCAGACCATCCTCGGGGGACCGCTGCTGCCCATTCTCGGCTGGGAGCCGAGTGACTGGGCCGCGCAATTGCTGCTGCCCGGCTTGGCCTATGACACTTTGAAAGCCGCCCTCGCTCGCGGCCCCATGCCCTTGCCCGAGGGCGTGGTCATGAAGGCGGTGGTCAGCCTGGTCCTGTGGTGCGTCGCGCCGGTCGCAGCCTCTATCGCCTGGTTCCAGCGTCAGGATCTGTCGAAGGAATAGGCGGAGGCGGGCTGAAGCCCCCCTGACAGCCGTTAGAGCCGCTTCTCCATGAAGACGTCGGCGCGGGCGTAGGGGGTCGGGCGGGGCGGCAGGTGGAAGAAGCCGAAGCTCTCGTACAGGGCGATCGCCGGCTTCAGGGCGCTGTTGGTCTCCAGATACAGCAGGGTCGCGCCCGCCGCGCGGGCCGCCGCCTCGCAGGCCTCCAGCAGACGCCGCGCCAGGCCCAGGCCGCGCGCGGCGGGCGTCACGGTCATCTTCGACACCTCGAACCCATCTGGAATACGGATCAGGGCGCAGCAGCCGACCGCGTCCCCGTCCCGCTCGGCGATGAAGATCCGGCCGCCGCCGGCGATGAAGACCCCGTGCGGATCGTCGATGGAGCGCCGGTCCTTGGCCTCGACGGCGAAGCCGCCCTCGGCCAGCCAAGCCTCATTCAGACGGGCCCAGGCGGCGGCGTGGTCAGGGCGGAAATCGACGATCGCGACAGACATGGCCGCCTCTTGCCCGATCGCCACGCAAAGCAAAAGGGCGACCGGATCGCTCCGGCCGCCCTTTCGCGGTTCAGTCTCGTCAGAGACGAAAGGCTTAAGCCTCGTCGTCGCCTTCATAGGCCAGGACCGGACCGGAGTCCTTGCCCTTGGCTTCGACGTCGCGATCGACGAACTCGATCACGGCCATCGGGGCGTTGTCGCCGTGGCGGAAGCCGGCCTTCATGATCCGGATGTAGCCGCCGTTGCGTTCGGCGTAGCGCGGGCCGATCGTTTCGAACAGCTTGCCGACCTGCGGCACGTCGCGGACCTGGCTGATGGCCTGACGACGCGCGTGCAGGTCGCCCTTCTTGGCCAGGGTGACCAGCTTCTCGACGAAGGGACGCAGTTCCTTCGCCTTGGGCAGGGTCGTGGTGATTTGCTCGTGCTTGATCAGCGAGGCGGCCATGTTGGCGAACATGGCGGTGCGGTGGCTGGTCGTGCGACCGAGTTTACGATGGGCGGCGCCGTGGCGCATCAGGGTCTCTCCTACTCCGAACCCGGTATCTCCTGGGGAGACCTAGGCTCGTAATCTTCTAACCGCCCCGACATTCTCCCCGAGAGGAGACGGGCGGAGGGTTGAACTTAGATCTGGTCGTCGAACTTCTTGGCCAGATCTTCGATGTTTTCGGGCGGCCAGTTCGGCACGTCCATGCCGAGGCTGAGCCCCATGGTCGCGAGAACTTCCTTGATCTCGTTCAGCGACTTGCGGCCGAAGTTCGGGGTGCGAAGCATTTCGCCCTCGGTCTTCTGGATCAGGTCGCCGATGTAGACGATGTTGTCGTTCTTCAGGCAGTTGGCCGAACGGACCGACAGCTCCAGCTCGTCCACCTTCTTCAGCAGGGCCGGGTTGAAGGGCAGGTCGGGCTTGCCGTCCGACTGCTCGACAGCCTTCTTGGGCTCTTCGAAGGTGATGAAGATCTGCAGCTGGTCTTGCAGGATGCGCGCGGCGTAAGCCACAGCGTCAACCGGCGTGACCGCGCCGTTGGTTTCGACTTCCAGCAGCAGCTTGTCGTAGTCCAGCGACTGGCCCTGACGGGTCGGCTCGACGCGATAGGCCACCTTCTTGACCGGCGAGTACAGGGCGTCGACGGCGATCAGGCCGATCGGCGCGTCTTCCGGACGGTTGAACTCGGCCGCCACATAGCCCTTGCCGTTCTGGACGGTCAGCTCCATGCGGATCGAGGCGCCGTCGTCCAGGGTGCAGATGACGTGATCGGGGTTCAGAACCTCGATGTCCGCCGGCACGTCGATCTGGCCGGCCGTCACCACGCCGGGCCCCGTGGCGCGCAGGGTCATGCGCTTGGGGCCTTCGGCGTGCATGCGCAGCGCCAGTTGCTTGATGTTCAGAACGATGTCGACCACGTCCTCGCGCACGCCTTCCAGCGACGAGAATTCGTGAACCACGCCGTCGATCTGAATGGCGGTCACCGCCGCGCCTTGCAGCGAGGACAGTAGAACGCGACGAAGGGCGTTGCCGAGCGTCACACCGAAGCCGCGCTCCAGAGGCTCAGCCACCAGACGCGCCTTACGCTGGGCGTCGGAACCGATCTCGATCTGCGGCTTCTCGGGACGGATCAGCTCTTGCCAGTTTCTTTCGATCATTTTGTCCCTCGAACGGGTTTCGTCGGCTCCGGCCTTGTCGACGAGGCCATGGTGGAGCCGACGGAGATGGGGGTGCTTTGGGCGGTGTCGCTTAGACGCGACGACGCTTGGGCGGACGGCAGCCGTTGTGCGGCATCGGGGTGACGTCGCGAATGGTGGTGATCGTCAGACCCACGGCCTGCAGGGCGCGCAGAGCCGACTCACGGCCGGAGCCCGGACCCGAGACGTTGACTTCCAGCGTCTTCAGGCCGTGTTCCTGGGCCTTCTTGCCGGCGTCCTCGGCCGCCATCTGGGCGGCGTACGGGGTGGACTTACGCGAGCCCTTGAAGCCCATGTGGCCGGCCGACGACCAGGAAATGGCATTCCCTTGCGCGTCGGTGATGGTCACCATGGTGTTGTTGAAGCTGGCGTTCACGTGGGCGACGCCCGAGGTGATGTTCTTGCGTTCGCGGCGCTTTACGCGACCCGGTTCCTTGGCCATCGGTCAGCTCTCTCTTACTTCTTCTTGCCGGCGATCGGCTTGGCCGGACCCTTGCGGGTGCGAGCATTGGTGTGGGTGCGCTGACCGCGGACCGGCAGGCCCTTGCGGTGACGCAGGCCGCGATAGCAGGCCAGGTCCATCAGACGCTTGATGTTCATCGAGGTTTCGCGGCGCAGGTCGCCCTCGACCGTATAGTCGCGGTCGATGGTCTCGCGGATCGACAGGACTTCGGCGTCCGTCAGCTGGTTCACCCGGCGGGCGGCTTCGATGCCGACCTTTTCGGTGATGTCCTTGGCGGCGGCCGGGCCGATGCCGTGGATGTACTGAAGCGCGATTTCAACGCGCTTGTTGGTCGGGATATTGACGCCAGCGATACGGGCCACGAAATTCTCCAGATACGCGTTATTCAGACGCAACAAACGCTCCGGTTAACAAACCAGGAGCGTGGCGCCCTTCGCGGGAAGGCGCCCTTATACAGATGATTCACCGGGCGTCAACGGCTGCGCGCAACCCTGCAGGCCAGACTTTCGGTCCACCGCCTAAACCGCCGCTCAGAACCGCCTCGAACGGCGGCGATCAGCCTCTCTGCATCAATGTTGAACGCCGCAACCGGGTTCCGGTCAAGGGGCTTAGGCCGCCACCCTGGGAAGCGGTGGATCAGCGACGCGGGGGAATGCCGAAGTCGACGCCCACCGTCACCTGCTGCCCCTCGAGGGGACGCCCGTTCTCGGTCGGCGGCTGGAAACGGAAATAGTCGGCCACAGCCAGTCCCGCCGCCCCGAAGCCCAGGCCGACAGGGGTCTCCTCCACCACGCGACAGGCTTCCAGCCGGCTGTCTAACCGGATGCGGCAAGACAGTTCGACTCGGCCGTAGCGGCTGCGGGCCTGGCGCGGGTGGTTGGCGCGGACCTGGGCCATGGACGGCCCCGTGATCAGGCGCGGCCCCGTCGAGCCGCTGCCCGGCCCGGACCCCGCGCCGACGCCGGAACCCGCGCCGGTCCCCTGGCCGCCCTGACCCAACCCGGGTTCCGGCGAGGGGGAAGGCGCGACGCCCACGACTGGGGCGGGCTGGGGCGCCGGCTTCGACGGCGACGGCAGTTCGCGCGGGCGATCTGGCTGCGGCTTGGGCGGCGTGTGAATGCGCGAGGGCGCGGCCGGCGCCCCTCCCCCCGCCTCGGGCGCAGAGGGGCGCTCCAGGATCGGCGGCGGCGTATCATAGAGCAGCACCTCGAACGGCGGGGGGCCGTCCGCCATGGGGGTCCGGGGGGGGCGGCCCTTCACCTGTCCCAGCATCAGGATCAGGGCGATTTCGGCGGCGGCGACCCCGCCGAAGACGGCGAAGGCGCGCCAGCGTCTGCGGGCGCGCCTTCTGTCAGACTGGATCTCGGTTTCAGGCATCCGTTCCCAAACGCCCGAAAACGACTTGGGTCACGCCAGGGCTTCGTCGATCGCCTTGGCGACGGACTCGATCGAGCCCATGCCGTCCGCCTCGGTCAACTTGCCCTGGGCTTCATAATAGGGAAGCAGCGGGGCGGTGTTGCGGTTGTAGGCGTCCAGACGGACCGCGAAGGTCTCCGGATTGTCATCCGGGCGGCCCTGTTCGGCGTAGCGTTTGGCGATCCGCTCCAGCAGGGCGGCGTCGTCGACCTTCAGCCGGACCACGGCGTCGATCTGGGCGCCGCGCTTGGCCAGCATGGCGTCCAGGGCTTCGGCCTGGGCTACGGTGCGGGGGAAGCCGTCGAAGATGGCGCCCCCGGCGGCCTCGGCCTCCGGCAGACGATCCTCGATCAGGGCGATGACGATTTCGTCCGTCACCAGATCGCCGCGCGCCAGCACGTCCTTGACCTTGAGGCCCAGCTCCGAGCCCGAGGCGATGGCGGCCCGAAGCATGTCGCCGGTGGAGAGCTGGATCATGCCCTTCTCTTCCACCAGCCGCTTGGCCTGGGTCCCCTTGCCCGCCGCCGGCGGTCCAAACAGGATCAAGTTCACGCGCAAGTCCTCCCCAGGCGTCTTCTAGTCAACTCAGCGACGGACGGGCGTGGGCGCGCCACGACCGCCGCGACCGCGCAGCTTGGCCTTCTTGATCAGCCCCTCGTACTGGTGCGCCAGCAGTTGGGACTGGATCTGGGCCACAGTGTCCATCGTCACCGACACCACGATCAAGATAGACGTTCCGCCGAAGTAGAGGCTGTTGCCCATCTGGGCGACCATGAACTCGGGCAGCAGGCAGACGGCGGTGATATAGGCCGCGCCGATCACCGTCAGACGGGTCAGGACATAGTCCAGATATTCGGCCGTGCGCTTGCCCGGACGGATGCCCGGCAGGAAGCCGCCGTATTTCCGCAGGTTCTCGGCCGTATCCTCCGGGTTGAAGGTGATCGAGGTGTAGAAGAAGCAGAAGAAGATGATCAGGGCGGCGTACAGGGCCATGAACAGAGGCTGGCCGTGGGTCAGTTGCGAGGTGACCAGCGGCAGCCAGCCCAGATAGGACGGCAGGTCCGCATTGGCGGTCAGGCTGGCCACTGTGGTCGGCAGCATCAGCAGGGACGAGGCGAAGATCGGCGGGATGACGCCGGCGGTGTTGACCTTCAGCGGCAGGAACGAGCGCTCGCCTCCCGCCATCCGGTTGCCTTCCTGGCGCTTCGGATACTGGATCAGCAGACGGCGCTGAGCCCGTTCCATGAAGACGATGAAGACCACGGTCGCCACGGCCAGAACGGCGATGAAGAACAGGGCGAAGGCCGACATCTGACCCTGCTGGGCCAGGCCCAGCATCCGGGCGATGGTCGAGGGCAGAACCGCCACGATGCCCGCGAAGATGATCAACGAAATGCCGTTGCCGACGCCGCGCGCCGTCACCTGCTCGCCCAGCCACATCAGGAACATGGTGCCGCCCGTCAGGGTCACGACGGTCGAGACCAGGAAGAAGATCCCCGGATTATCGACCAGACCCGGCTGGGCGTTCAGACCCGCCGCGATGCCCAGCGACTGGGCCAGGGCCAGGAAGACCGTCAGATAGCGGGTGTACTGGTTCAGCTGCTTGCGGCCGCTCTCCCCGCCTTCCTTCTTCAGCTTCTCCCAGGGCGGATACACCGTGCCCATCAGCTGCACGATGATCGACGCCGAGATATAGGGCGCGACGTTCAGCGCGAAGATGGCCATCCGCTCGACCGCGCCGCCCGAGAACATGTTGAACATGTCCAGGATGCCGCGCTGACCCGAGGGGTCCTGGAAGAACTGCAGGAAGGCCTGCGAGTTGATGCCTGGGATCGGCACATAGGTGCCGATGCGATAAACCAGCAAGGCGCCCAGCGTGAACAGCAGGCGCTTGTGCAGCTCGGTCGCTTTGGCGAACGAGCCCATGTTCATATTGGCGGCGAGTTGTTCTGCGGCCGAAGCCATTATGCGTCCCCACGACTGACTGAGTCGTCAGATAGGCGGAAAGCGGCCCTCATGCGAGGGCCGCTTCCGTTGTTTCGTCGTCGCAGGTGTATTCAGGCCACGGCCTATACGCGCCGCGACGACGCGTTGTTCAGGCCTTGGAAGCGGTGCGCTTGGCGCGGGCCGAGACCTTGTTGGCGTCGCCCTTGGGCGCCTTGGGGGCCGGAGCCTTGCCCTTGGCGGCGTTGCGCTTCTCGACGCGGGCCGCAGCCTTGGCTTCGGCTTCGATACGCTGTTCGACGACCGAACCGCCCGCGGCTTCGATGGCCTTCTTGGCGCCGGCCGTGGCCGACCAGACGACGAGGTTCAGCTTGGCCTTGATTTCACCGGTGCCCAGCAGACGGACGCCGTCCTTGACGCGGCGGATCACGCCGGCGGCGACCAGGGCTTCACCCTTGATCTCGGCAGAGGCGTCCAGCTTGCCGGCGTCGATGGCGTCTTGCAGGCGCCACAGGTTCACTTCGGCCAGCTTCAGGGCGTTCGGGTTGTTGAAGCCGCGCTTGGGCATACGCATGTACAGCGGCATCTGGCCGCCTTCGAAGCCCAGCAGGCTGACGCCGGTCCGCGACTTCTGACCCTTGACGCCGCGGCCCGAGGTCTTGCCCTTGCCGGAGCCGGGGCCGCGGCCCACGCGCATGCGCTTCTTGTGCGCGCCTTCGTTGTCGCGGATTTCGTTCAGTTTCATATGCCTGATCCTTTCGGGTGCTAGCGCCCGGACATTCGTCCGGACTCGGCTTGGAAAAAGAAAGTGGCGAGTGGCGAGTGATGAGTGGCGAGTCAAGAGAAATCGGTCGAACCGACACCCGGGCTACTCGTCACTCGCCACTCATCACTCGCCACTTCGCGTAGCGAACAGTCTTACTTCTCGACCACTTCCACCAGGTGGTGGACCTTGGCGATCATGCCGCGAACCGAAGGGGTGTCCTCCAGGGTCGCTTCGCGGCCCATGCGGTTCAGGCCCAGGCCCACCAGGGTGGCGCGCTGGTCGTTCTTGCGGCGGATCGGCGAGCCGATCTGCTTGATGGTGACGGTCTTCTTCTCGGCCATGACTTAGGACTCCACGGCTTCGGGCGCCGAGGCGCCGTCGTTGCGACGACCCATCAGATCCGCGACCTTCTTGCCGCGCTTGGACGCGACCTGACGGGGCGACGACTGAACCTTCAGGGCTTCGAACGTCGCACGGATCATGTTGTAGGGGTTCGACGAACCGGTCGACTTGCCCACGACGTCCTGGACGCCGAGGGTTTCGAGGACCGCACGCATCGGACCGCCCGCGATGACGCCGGTGCCGGGAGGGGCCGCGCGCATCATGATCTTGCCGGCGCCCCAACGGCCGTTGCCGTCGTGGTGCAGGGTGCGGTTCTCGCGCAGAGGCACGCGGATCATCGTCTTCTTGGCTTCTTCGGTCGCCTTGCGGATGGCTTCCGGCACTTCGCGCGCCTTGCCGTGACCGAAGCCGACGCGACCCTTGCCGTCGCCGACGACCATCAGGGCGGCGAAGCTGAAGCGACGGCCGCCCTTAACGGTGGCGGCGACGCGGTTGATGTGCACCAGCTTCTCGATGATGTCGCTTTCCGGGGCCTCGGCGGCGGCGGGAGCGTTGCGGTCGCGGCGATTACGATCGCCGCCGCCGCGTTGGGGTTGTTGCGCCATCTGTCGCGTCCCTTAGAAGTTCAGGCCGGCTTCACGCGCGGCTTCCGCCAGCGCCTTCACCCGTCCGTGATAGATGTACTCGCCCCGGTCGAAGACGACGTCCTTGACGCCCTTCTCGATGGCGCGCTCGGCGATCAGCTTGCCGATGGCCGTAGCCGCGGCGATGTCCGACCCCTTGGACCCCCTGCCGCCTTCCAGCGACGAGGCGGCCACGACCGTCACGCCCTGGGCGTCGTCGATGATCTGGGCCGAGATGTTCTTGTCCGAACGATAGACCGACAGACGCAGGCGACCGTTGGCGACAGCCTTCAGGCGACGGCGCGTGCGCTCGGCGCGGCGCTTGGCTTGTTGTCGAAGAGAAAGAGCCATGACTTACTTCTTCTTGCCTTCCTTGCGACGCACGGTCTCGCCGGCGTAACGGACGCCCTTGCCCTTATAGGGCTCCGGCGGACGCAGCTTGCGGATGACCGCGGCGATCTGACCGACGGCCTGCTTGTCCGCGCCCAGGATCTTGATCTCGGTCTGCTTCGGAACCGCGAAGCTGACGCCGGCCGGCGGGTCGATGTCGACTTCATGCGAGAAGCCGAGCTGCAGCGACAGGGCGTTGCCCTTCATCGCGGCGCGGTAACCCACGCCGACCAGTTCCAGCGACTTCTCGAAGCCGGTGGTGACGCCGGTGACCATGTTGTCGACCAGGGTGCGCGACAGACCCCACATGGCGCGACCGCGCTGGGTGTCGGTCCGCAGGCCCAGCGACAGCTCGTCGCCTTCGTGCTTGACTTCGATTTCTTCGGCGACGGTCCAGGAGCGTTCGCCCTTCGGACCCTTCACCGAGACGGTCTGGCCGTCGAGCGTGACCGTCACGCCCTTCGGCACTGCGATGGTTTTCTTGCCAATACGGGACATATCAGTAGACCCTGCAGAGGACTTCGCCGCCGACATTGGCGTCGCGAGCGGCGGCGTCGGACATGACGCCCTTCGAAGTCGAGAGGATCGAGATGCCGAGGCCGTTCTTGACGGGCTTCAGATCGCCGATCGCGGAGTAGACGCGGCGGCCCGGCTTGGACACGCGCGCGATCTCGGCGATGACGGGCTGACCGTCGAAATACTTCAGCTCGATCTCGAACTGCGGAAACTCACCCGGGTTCTGAACCAGGTTGTAGCCGCGGATGTAGCCCTCGTCCTGCAGCACGTCGAGGACGCGCTGGCGCAGACGGGAAGCCGGGGTCAGCACCTTGGAACGCTTGCGGGTCGCCGCGTTCTTGATGCGAGCGATCATGTCGCTCAGGGGATCGTTGATCATCATGTCTCTTCGCTCCCCTTACCAGCTGGACTTGGTCAGGCCCGGGATCTGTCCCAGGTTGCCAAGCTCACGCAGCGCAATCCGGCTCATCTTGAGCTTGCGATAGAACGCACGCGGACGACCGGTCACTTCGCAACGGTTGCGAATGCGGCTCGGCGCGGAGTTGCGCGGCAGTTCAGCCAACTTCAGGCGCGCGGCGAAACGCTCCTCAAGCGGCAGGTTTTCGTCGTTGGCGGTCGCCTTCAGGGCGGCCCGCTTCGCGGCATACTTCGCAACCAGGGCCTTGACGGCTTCGTTGCGGTTTACGGCGCTCTTTTTAGCCATTGTGCTCTTCCCTTCCCGCTCAGTTCTTCAAGAACGGGAACTTGAACTCGGTGAGGAGAGCCTTGGCTTCCTCATCGGTCTTGGCCGTGGTGCAGACGACAATGTCCATGCCCCACATCTGGTCGATCTGGTCGTAATTGATTTCCGGGAACACGATGTGCTCCTTCAGACCGGTGGCGTAGTTGCCGCGACCGTCGAAGGACGTGCCCTTCAGACCGCGGAAGTCCTTCACGCGCGGCAGCGCGATCGTGATGAAACGGTCCAGGAACTCGTACATCTGGTCGCCGCGCAGGGTGACCTTGCCGCCGATGACCATGCCTTCGCGCAGCTTGAAGCCGGCGATGGAGTTACGGGCCTTGGTGGCGACGGCCTTCTGACCGGCGATGGCCGTCAGATCCTTGAGGGCCGCATTGGCCTTCTTGGAATCGGCGACGGCTTCGCCGATGCCCATGTTCAGGACGATCTTGTCCAGCTTGGGCACCTGCATTTCGTTCGTATAGCCGAACTTGGCCTTCATCTCCGCACGGATGCGGTTCTGATACTCGGCCTTCAGCCGGGGGGTGTATTTCTCGGTAGCCATCAGATGACGTCTCCCGTCGTCTTGGCGAAGCGGACCTTCTTGTCCCCTTCGATCCGGAAGCCGACGCGGGTCGCCTTGCCGTTGGCGTCGGCGATCGCGACGTTCGACAGGTGAAGCGAGGCTTCCTTGTTCTTGATGCCGCCCTGCGGGTCAGCCTGGCTCGGACGCGTGTGGCGCTGAACCATGTTGACGCCTTCCACGACGACGCGGTTTTCGGAGGGCAGGACCTTCAGCACATTGCCCGTGCGGCCCTTGTCCTTGCCGGTGAGGACGACGACGCGGTCGCCCTTCTTGATCTTGGCGGCCATGGTTACAGGACCTCCGGAGCCAGCGAGATGATCTTCATGTGGTTCTTGGCGCGCAGTTCGCGGGGAACCGGGCCGAAGATCCGCGTGCCGACGGGCTCGTTCTGCTTGTTGACGATGACGGCGGCCGACTTGTCAAAACGAATGACCGAGCCGTCCTTGCGTTGGATGTCCTTGGCGGTGCGCACGACGATGGCGCGCACGACGTCGCCCTTCTTCACGCGGCCGCGCGGAATGGCTTCCTTCACGGAGGCGACGATAGTGTCGCCGATCGAGGCGTAGCGGCGCTTGGAGCCGCCCAACACCTTGATGCACATGACCCGGCGGGCGCCCGAATTATCGGCCACTTCCAGGTTAGTTTGCATCTGGATCATAAGATCAGATCCTTCTGATTACGAGGCGGAGGCGTTGGAAAGGACTTCCCAGCGCTTCAACTTGGACTTGGGGGCGCACTCGACGATGCGAGCGACGTCGCCGACTTTGAGCGCGTTGGCTTCGTCGTGGGCGTGGTACTTCTTGGACGACCGGACGGTCTTCTTCAGAAGCGGGTGCAGCAGGGTGCGCTCCACCTTCACGACGACGGTCTTGTCGCCCTTGTCGGACACGACCACGCCTTCAAGAATTCGCTTGGGCATATTCGTTTCCTTACGAGGCCGCACGCTTCTCGCGCAGAAGCGTCGAGATGCGGGCGATGTCTTTGCGCACTTCACCCACGCGGTGGGTTTTCTCCATCTGGCCGGTGGCCGCCTGGAAACGCAGGTTGAACTGTTCCTTCTTGAGCTTCAGCAGCTCGTCGGCCAGCTGGTCGGTCGTTTGCGACCGCAGATCGGCGATCTTGGTCATTAGGCGGCTTCCTCAACTTGGGCGATGCCGGCGTCGATGCGGGTCACCACCTTGGTGCGGACCGGCAGCTTGGCGGCGCCGAGACGGAGCGCCTCGCGGGCGACCTCGTCCGACACGCCGTCGATTTCGAACAGGATGCGGCCGGGGTGGCAGCGCGCCGCCCAATAGTCCACCGCGCCCTTGCCCTTACCCATCCGGACTTCGGCCGGCTTGCCCGTGACGGGCAGGTCGGGGAAGACGCGGATCCAGACGCGGCCCTGACGCTTCATCTGGCGGGTGATCGCGCGGCGGGCCGCTTCGATCTGACGCGCCGTGATGCGTTCCGGTTCCAGCGTCTTCAGGCCATACGACCCGAAGTTCAGCGAGAAGCCGCCCTTGGCCGAGCCGTGGATACGGCCCTTGAAGGCCTTGCGGTACTTGGTCTTCTTCGGTTGCAACATGACTTAGTTCTCACGTCCCCGATCGCGACGCGGACCGCGGTCGCCACGGGGGCCGCCGCGTTCGCGGCCTTCGTTCGAGGACGGACCCGAGGCTTCCTGGGCCCAACGCTTGTCCTGGGCCATCGGGTCGTGCTCAAGCACTTCTCCCTTAAACACCCAGACCTTCACGCCGATGATGCCGTAGGTCGTCTTGGCTTCGTAGAAGCCGTAGTCGATGTCGGCCCGCAGGGTGTGAAGCGGCACGCGGCCTTCGCGATACCATTCCATCCGCGCGATTTCGGCGCCGCCCAGACGACCCGAGACATTCATCCGAATGCCCTTGGCGCCCAGACGCATGGCCGACTGCATGGCGCGCTTCATGGCGCGACGGAAGGCCACGCGGCGTTCCAGCTGCTGCGCGATGTTCTCGGCGATCAGCTGAGCGTCGGTTTCCGGCTTGCGGACTTCGATGATGTTCAGGTGAACTTCACCTTCGGTGCGCGCCGAGATGTCCTTGCGGAGCTTCTCGATGTCAGCGCCCTTCTTGCCGATCACGACGCCCGGACGGGCGGCATAGATGGTGATGCGGCACTTCTTGTGCGGGCGCTCGATGATGATGCGCGACACGCCGGCGGCCGACAGGCGTTCCCGCAGCCACTCGCGCAGCTTCAGGTCCTGGTGCAGCAGGCGGGAATAGTCGGCGCCGGCGGCGAACCAACGGCTGTCCCACGTGCGGTTCACGCCGAGGCGCAGACCGACCGGATTGATTTTCTGTCCCATCAGGCGGCCTCGCCGGCTTCGCGGACCACGATGGTGATCTCGCTGAACGGTTTCAGGATGCGCGACGAGCGACCACGAGCGCGGCTCGCGAAACGCTTCATCACCAGGTTCTTGCCCACAAAGGCCTCGGCGACGACCAGGTTGTCGATGTCGAGGTTGTGGTTGTTCTCGGCGTTCGAGATCGCCGAATACAGGACCTTGCGGACGTCGCCGGCGATGCGCTTACGGCTGAATTCCAGCTCGTTCAGCGCCTTCTGAACCGGCATGCCGCGGATCGAGGCGGCCACCAGGTTCAACTTTTGCGGGCTGATGCGCATGTTGACCAGCTTGGCGCGGGCCTCGGTCGGGGCGACCCGACGGGAGTTCTTGGTCTGGGCCATCGGTTACTTCCTTTTGGCCTTCTTGTCCGCCGCGTGACCCGGGAAGTTCCGGGTCGGGGCGAACTCGCCGAACTTCATGCCGACCATCTCTTCCGAGACCGACACGGGAACGTGCTTCTGACCGTTATGGACGCCGAACGTCAGACCGACGAACTGCGGCAGGATGGTGGAGCGGCGCGACCAGGTCTTGATCACGTCCTTGCGGCCCGACGATTGAACGGCGTCGGCCTTCTTGAGCAGATACCCGTCGACAAACGGGCCTTTCCAGGAGGAGCGGGCCATTCTTAGCGAGCCTTCTTCACGTGACGGGTACGGATGATGAACTTGTCCGTAGCCTTGTTCTTACGGGTGCGGGTGCCCTTGGTGTCCTTACCCCACGGCGTGACGGGGGTACGACCACCGGAGGTCCGGCCTTCACCACCACCGTGCGGGTGGTCGATCGGGTTCATGGCGACGCCGCGGACGTGCGGACGCCAGCCCATGTGGCGCTTGCGACCGGCCTTGCCCAGGTTCTGGTTCATGTGGTCGGGGTTCGAAACCGCGCCCACGGTGGCCATGCAGCTGTCCAGGACCATGCGCAGCTCGCCCGAGCCGAGACGGATCTGGGCGTAGCCCTGATCGCGGCCGACCAGCTGGGCGTAGGCGCCGGCCGAACGGGCCAGCTGAGCGCCCTTGGCGGGCTTCATCTCGATGTTGTGGATGATCGTACCCACCGGCATCGAACGAAGCGGCATGGCGTTGCCCGGCTTCACGTCGGTCTTTTCGCCCGCGACCACCGTGTCGCCCGCCTTCAGGCGTTGCGGCGCGATGATGTAGGTCTTCTCGCCGTCCTCATAGGTCACGAGGGCGATGAAGGCCGTGCGGTTCGGATCGTATTCCAGACGCTCGACCGTGCCGACCATGTCCCACTTGCGACGCTTGAAGTCGATCTTGCGGTACAGGGTCTTGGCGCCGCCGCCGCGGAAGCGGACCGCGACGCGACCGCCCTGCCCACGACCGCCCGACTTGGTCAGGCCTTCGGTCAGCGACTTTTCCGGACGGCCCTTGTGGAGTTCCGAACGGTCGACCAGCACGAGGGCGCGACGGCCCGGCGAAGTCGGATTGTAATGTTTCAAGGCCATCTGATCAGAGCCCCGTGGTGACGTCGATCGACTGGCCGTCGGCCAGGGTCACGATCGCTTTTTTGATATCGACGCGACGGCCGAGGATGCCCCGGAAGCGCTTGGTCTTGCCCTTTTGGACCAGGGTGTTGACCTTGACGACGTTGACTTTGAACAGGCTTTCGACCGCGGCGGCGATCTCGTCCTTGGTCGCCGTATCGGCGACGCGGAAGACGACCTTGTTCTGCTCGGACAGGATCGTGGCCTTTTCGGTGATCACCGGGGCCAGGATGGTGTCGTAGTGCTTGGCGGTAGGTTGAGCGGCCATTACGCGGCTTCCTTATCGCTGAAGCGGGCTTCGATCGCCTCGACGGCGGCCTTGGTCAGCACCAGCTTGTCGGCCCGCAGGATGTCATAGACGTTCAGGCCGGCGTTCGGCAGGACGTCGATGTGCGGGATGTTGCGGGCGGCCAGACCGAAGTTGGCGTCGACTTCCGGACCCGCGATGATCAGAGCCTTGGTCCAACCCAGCTTGCCCAGCGTCTCGCGCAGGGCGGCCGTCTTGGCTTCCGTGACCGAGACGCTGTCGACGACGACCAGGTCGCCCGACTTCACCTTGGACGACAGGGCGTGACGCAGGGCCAAGGCGCGAATCTTCTTCGGCAGGGAGAAGCCGTGATCGCGAACGACCGGACCGAAGGCGCGCGAGCCGCCGACGAACTGCGGCGCACGGCGCGAACCGTGACGGGCGCCGCCGGTGCCCTTCTGCTTGTACATCTTCTTACCCGTACGAGAGTTCTCGTTGCGGGTCTGAACCTTGTGCGTGCCGGCGCGGCGCTTGGCCAGCTGCCAGCTGACGGTGCGGGCCAGGATGTCGCCGCGGATTTCGGAGATGCCGAAGACGGCGTCCGAGAGCTCCACGTCGCCGGCAGCCTTGCCGTCAAGTTTGATGACCGAGAGTTTCATTACGCTTCACCGCCTTCGGTCGCTTCGACGGCCGGCGCTTCTTCAGCGGGCGTCTCAGCGGGTTGAGCGGCCTTGTTCGACTTCACGGCGCCGGGGAACGGAGCCTCGGCCGGACGGGCCTTCTTGATGGCGTCGCGAACCTTGACGTAGGCGCCGTCATGACCGGGCACAGCGCCCTTGATCAGGATAAGGCCACGCTCGGCGTCCACGCGGACGACGGTCAGGTTCTGGGTGGTGACGGTTTCGGCGCCGTAGTGACCGGCCATCTTCTTGCCGGGGAAGGTGCGGCCCGGGTCCTGACGGTTACCCGTCGAACCGTGCGAACGGTGCGACAGCGACACGCCGTGCGTGGCGCGCAGACCGCCGAAGTTCCAGCGCTTCATGGCGCCGGCGAAACCCTTACCGATGGTCTCGCCCTGGATGTCGACCTTCTGGCCCGCCACGAAGTGGTCGGCCGACAGTTCGGCGCCCACGTCCAGCAGACCGTCCGCATCGACGCGGAACTCGGTCACATAGGCCTTCGGTTCGACTTCCGCCTTGGCGAAGGTCTCGCGTTGAGCCTTGTTGGTGTTCTTAGCCTTCTTCGCGCCAGCGCCCAGCTGGAGAGCGACGTAGCCGTCACGCTCCTGGGTACGTTGGCCGACGACTTGGCAGCCGTCGAGCTGCAGCACAGTGACCGGAACGTGCGCGCCGTCATCGGCGAACACGCGGGTCATGCCCAGCTTCTTGGCGATCACGCCCGTGCGCATCGGATCCCGCCTCTTTCTACTTAAATCTTGATCTCGACGTCCACGCCGGCGGACAGGTCGAGCTTCATGAGCGCGTCCACGGTCTGCGGGGTGGGGTCGACGATGTCGAGCACGCGCTTGTGCGTGCGGATTTCAAACTGCTCACGCGACTTCTTATCGACGTGCGGAGAGCGGTTCACGGTGAACTTTTCGATCAGGGTCGGCAGCGGAATCGGACCACGGACAGTGGCGCCGGTGCGCTTGGCGGTATTGACGATCTCGCGCGTCGAAAAATCGAGGACGCGGTGATCAAAGGCCTTGAGCCTGATGCGGATGCTTTGATCCATATCGGTGCTTACTTCCAATGCGGTCGGAGGACCGCGTCCCTGTGAACCATTTCAAAGACCGAAGGCCTTCGGGCACGAGGCCCTCAGGGAACGCAAATCCGCAAAAACGATCGGCCCACGCAGTTGCCTGCGAAGGCCGTTAAAGTCCTGGGTCACTGCAAAGAACAGGGTCTCAGGTCGTTCCTGCGAACCGCGTCTGCATCCGGGGATGCACAGCCGGTCCAACAAGAGTGGCGGCTTATGCCTAGCGATTCCGATTTCGTCAAGCGCGGAACCAAGAGCGGCGATAGGATTTTCCGCGCCGGTCGGAGGACGGTCGAACACCGCCTCCGCTGGCCGCAAATGATCAGGCCGCCGCCGTCTCCCCCGCCCTCATGAGCCGCGCCGCCGTCACCATATTGGCGAGCGCCGCCTCAGTCTCGGGCCAAGCCCGCGTCTTCAACCCGCAATCCGGATTCACCCAAAGCCGGTCCTGCGGCAGCTTGCGCGCCGCCGCCTTCAGCAGGGCGGTCATCGCCTCGACCGTGGGGACGCGCGGCGAGTGGATGTCATAGACGCCCGGCCCGATCTCGGCCGGATAGCGGTAGTCGGAAAAGGCGTCGAGCAGTTCCATCCTGGACCGCGAGGTCTCGATGGAGATGACGTCGGCGTCCATGGCTCCGATGGCCTGAATGATGTCGTTGAACTCCGAATAGCACATATGGGTGTGGATCTGGGTTTCGTCCCGGACCCCCGAGGCCGTGATGCGGAAGCTTTCGACCGCCCATTCCAGATAGTCGTCCCAGTCGGCGCGCCGCAGGGGCAGGCCCTCGCGCAGGGCGGCCTCGTCGATCTGGATGACGGCGGCGCCGGCGGTTTCGAGATCGACTACCTCGTCGCGGATGGCGAAGGCGATCTGACGGCAGGTGGTGCTGCGCGGCTGGTCGTCGCGCACGAAGGACCAGTTCAGAATCGTGACGGGGCCCGTCAGCATGCCTTTCACCGGTCTGTCGGTGAGACCCTGCGCATAGCGCCACCATTCGACTGTCATGGGCCTGGGCCGCGCGACGTCGCCGTAGAGGATGGGCGGGCGCACGCAGCGCGAACCGTAGGACTGCACCCAGGCGGCCTTTGTGAAGACGAAGCCGGACAAGTGCTCGCCGAAGTACTGGACCATGTCGTTGCGCTCGAACTCGCCGTGGACCAGGACATCCAGGCCGAGCGCCTCCTGCCATTTGATCGCTCGCGCGGTCTCGTCGCGCAGAAGGCGGGCGTAGGCCGCATCGTCGATGACGCCTCGCCCGTGATCAGCGCGCGCCTTTCGGATCCCAGCTGTCTGAGGAAAGGAGCCGATGGTGGTGGTCGGATAGGCGGGCAGATTCAGACGCCCTCGCTGAACCTGGCGACGAATTTCAAAGCAGGAGTTTCTGAGCGCCAGGGCGGGGTCGGCATCGGCGGCTCGCGCCTGGACCTTGGGGTCGTTGATGCGCGGTGAAGTGCGACGTGAGGCGACCGAGGCGGTCGAGGCGTCGAGCGCCGCTTTCACCGCGCCGCGGCCTTCATTCAACGCCCGCGCCAGGGTGGCCAACTCGGCCACCTTCTGCACGGCGAAGGCCAGCCAGTCCTTGATCTCGGGATCGAGCCCGGTCTCCCGTTCCAGATCGATCGGGGCGTGCAGCAAGGAGGAGGACGGGGCGATCACCACCCTGCGCCCGGCCGCGACCAGGGGCTCCACCTTGTCCAGCACGGCGTTGAGGTCGGCCTTCCAGACGTTGCGGCCGTCAATGACGCCGAGCGACAGCACCTGATCGACGCGCGCCGCAGACGCGACCTGGGCCAACTGCTCCGGCGCTCGGATCAGGTCGATGTGCAGTCCGTGAACCGGCAGGCGCAGCACGGCCTCCAGATTATCCCCGAGCCCACCGAAATAGGTGGTCAGCATCAGCTTGATCGGCGGCGTCACGTCGGTCAGCACACGATAGGCGTGGTCGTAAGCCGCCTTCGCCTCATCGCTCAGATCGGTGACCAGGCAGGGCTCGTCCATCTGCACCCAGGTGGCGCCGGCGCGGGCCAGGGACCGCAGCACCTCGGCATAGATCGGCAGCAGGCGCGGCAGCAGGCTGAGGACGTCAAACGGCTCGCCCCGCGTCTTGCCCAGCAGGAGATAAGAGACCGGTCCCAGCAGCACCGGCCGGGTCTCGATCCCCAGCGCCCTGGCCTCCAGATATTCGTCCAGCGCCTTGGTCGAGCCGAGACGGAACACCTGGTCGGCGGTAAATTCAGGCGCGAGATAATGGTAGTTGGTGTCGAACCATTTGGTCATCTCCATGGCCGGCGTCCCCTCGCCGCTCGCATGGGCGTGACCGTGTGCGCACGCCTGACCGTCGCCCCGTGAACCGCGGGCCATGGCGAAGTAGGTCGCCAGATCGACACGATCCCCGCGCCAGCCGTAGGCGGGCGGCACGGCGCCGACCATGGCGGTCAGGTCGAGCACATGGTCATAGAGAGAGAAGTCGTTGGACGGCACGACGTCGGCCCCCAGGTCACGCTGGCGCGCCCAGGTCAGGCTGCGCAGCTGGGCGGCGGCGGACAGAAGGGCCTCGGCGTCGGTCTTGCCGGCCCAATAGGCCTCGAGCGCGGTCTTCAGCTCTCTCTTGGGGCCGATGCGGGGAAAGCCGAGGGTGGCGACCTGGACGGTGTGGCGGGTCATGACGTTCGAAACCTGTGTTGTGGCCAGGCTTCGGACAGGGTCGCGCGGACGCCGACGCGGACGTGCAGGGTCCGGCGGCGCGCATGCGGCCTGACCGGACACCCCGCCGGAGGACGTTATCTGTCGGGGCAGGTCTCCTGGCTCACGGGTCGACGCCTAGGGTCCGGCCTTCCCGGCGTGAACGCCAGTGACACGAGATGGACCTTCGACTCGCCGCTTACAGTTGCGGGGGCAGCGCCGGTTTCCCACCGGCTTCCCTCTCAGCTGCACGTGTTCCGAAGACCACGTGCAGACCACGACGGCTGAGGATGGCCTCACAATCAGCAGGCCGTCAATACATATAAGGATATGCTTATACGATTATGCGATTGCCACAGCTTAACCCTTTGCCTCCAGATGCGCCCACCCCTGACACATTGCGACCACAAGGCGTGGCGGATGGGCAACACGACAGTTTCAAGACACTTACGTAACGACGATTTAATGCTCAGCTTCGTCCGCGCCTGATAGCAGCCGCCCTCCCCGGACCCCCATCCGGGTCGAGACTGCTAAGGACAAAAGAAAATGAAGACGATCCTCCTCGCCACGGCCGCCGCCGCCCTGTTCGCCGCCCCGGCCTTCGCCCAAGACGCCGTCGGCTCGGTCGGCGTGACCTATTCCAACCCCTCGATCGAAGTCGCCGGCAACGATGTCGACGCCGACGTCTGGACCGTGGACGGCACGGTCGCCCTGCCGGCCGCTGACTGGACCGTGACCCTGAACGGCGCCGTCGACTACACCAAGGCCTTCGGTGAAGAAGACGTCACCGGCGTCGCCGCCGCCCACCTGACCAAGATGTGGACCTCGGACGTCCGCGCGGGTGCCTTCGTCGCCGCCAACGGCATCGGCTCGGGCGATGAGCCGGTCTGGACCGTCGGCGCCGAGGCCCAGAAGTACCTGTCCAACGCGACCCTGACCGGCCTGGTCGCCTACACCACGGCTGACGACGCAGACGCCGACATCTGGACCGTCGGCGGCGACGCCGCCTTCTACGTGATGCCGAACCTGCGCCTGAACGCCGGCGTCAGCTACAACAACGTCGATGTCGCCGGCGGCGACGTGGACGCCTGGACCTACGGCGTTGGCGCCGAGTACGAAATCGAGAACACCCCGTTCTCGGTCGGCGCTTCCTACACCCGCGCCGACATCGACTCGCTGGACGTCGACACCTGGTCGCTGGGTCTGCGCTACAGCTTCGGCGGCGGCCTGCAAGCGCGTGACCGCGCCGGCGCCGGCCTGGGCGTTTCCGCCATCACCAGCGTCCTGGGCGCCTTCTAAGCCTGACGGCCTGCTGACTAAAAAGAGCCCCGGCGGACCGATCCGCCGGGGCTTTATTTTACCAGCTAATGAATCCGCAGACGTAGCCAACACAGTTTCTATGTGCCCCCATTGCCAAGCCTAAGCATTGATCCCACTCATAACCGCCCACATCATAAGCCCCGTTACACTCATCGACTCTTTGCTCTAAAATTTGCTCACACATGTTCTCACACGCAAGCGATCCCGCCAAAGTTTGGCTTGGAATTAAAAGAAGACTCAGCGCAAAAACGCCAGAGGAAAGCAATTTTTTGTATCCAGCCATAGAACCCTCCACATGTTGGTACCGTTACGTTACCAACTTTGGCGAGAAATTGCCATCACCCTTAGTTGCAGCGCCCAATTTCCTCGTTTTCTTGATTTCCGATAACTAATCGACCAGATCCTCGAACGGCCTGAGTACGAGCACCTGATAGACATCTAATGCGGACGTCTCCCGAGCCAGAAATCGCAGCATCAGCATTCAGCACTGTAGCATGCACGGTTATATTGCCGCTTCCGCCGATCATAGCGACAAGATTATCTACGGTGCCCGACCTTATCGTAATATTTCCAGAACCACCTATTACGGCATTTACATTTCCAATCACTTCAGAAACCTGGATACTACCAGATCCACTGACTGCCCCAGTAAATCGCCTGTTCGATCCGACACTTATATCTGAACTTCCAGACAACGCCACCGTCGCCGATTGTGAAATCCCTGCACGCAGCGCGCCTGTGCCAAGAGATTTTAGCAATAACGCTCCGGAGATGTTTGCTATATTCCACAATCCACAACCGGCGTTCTCTAATCTCACGTCGTGCGCGCCGCGCCCTACGGCCCCGAAGACGGCGCCCTCCGCGCTGACGTCCACATCACGCGGGGTGCGCAACACGATCAGCGGCGCCTCTTCCAGACGGACGCGGCCCAGGTTGCGCACCTCAACACTGGCGCCTTCGCCCGGCTGGGCGGCGCCCGCACGTCCGGCGTTGCAGTTGCGGACGTCGCCGCTCCACATCCGGTTGGAACGCAGGCCGCCGTCGATGCGGACGTCCCGTCCCTGACGACGCACCTGGAGCGCGGGCAACCGGGAGCGTCCCTGCGTCACCTCCACGGCGACGTCCTGGCGGTCTTCGACGATGACGACGACGCGCGCGACGGCGTTGCGGATTTCGACTTCGGCGGCCGACGCCGGCGCGGCTGCGGCGCAGGCGGCCAATGCGGCGGCGGCGATCAGAACGGTCTTCATGAGAGCTCCCTTTCCCTGACTACGGGAGAAGGGTGATCGCCCGGGCGACCCAAGTCATTTTAACTTCAGGTCATGAACCCGAATTAACCTGGCCCCCGCCTCATGGCCTGATCTCTCCCGCTCCGTCGGCGGCGCCGATCTGCGGTTCGAAGTCGCGTTCGAACTGGGCGATCCGGCTCTTCAACAATCCGGTGCGCTTCAGGGCCAGAGAGGCCGCCCAGCGGGCCGCCAGCTCGGGCGTCCCCATGGCGTCGGTGCATCGCGGGCGTCCGCCGCAGCTGCGAAGGACGGCGTTGGTGAACAGGGCTCCGTTCCGGAAACGCGACGGCCAGGTCTGGAAGTCCATCGACAGGCTGACGCAGAACCGATCCAGATTCTCCACCCTGTGCGGCGCATACAGAGGCCAGGTCAGCGCCCGGCCCGGCTCCAGATCGATGATCTGCGCCTCTCGCTCGAAGGCCAGGTCATAGGGCAGTTCCTCGGTCGTCTGGCGGGCGACCACCTGTTCCATGTTCCGTTCCGGCAATCGCCGCTCGTCGCCGGGATAGACGTAGATCCGCTTGCGCCCCCGCATGTGGAACAGGACCACCCCTGCCGCGTCGAAATGATAGGGCACCCGCGCCTTGGGCGACGACAGGATCAGCTGACCGGCGTTCCGAACGGCTCTAAGACCGGGGTAGGTCGCCTGGATCTTGCGAAATTCGTCCATGGCGGCGGCCCAAAGCTCTGGCCAGCCGGTCTCCACGCTCCGCAAATTGACCCACAGCCGGCCCTGTTTGATGGCCTCCAGCAGGGCCTCGCCGGACAGCCGCCCTCGCGCGCCGGTCCGCAGACTGACCTGCCCCGCCTCGTCATAGTCATACAGGTTGATGTCGAACAGTTCGGCGGGATAGCGATCCAGCACCGTCGCCAGGACCGCATCCTCGGCGAACCCCTGATCGACCAGGGTGTGCGGGTGGTCCGCCGCCTCTGAGATCGGACCGGGATAGCGGGTGCGTCGTTCGTTCATCGGCTTTCCTCGGCTTCGCTTAGACGTGGGCCACGCGGGTCGGGCCGTTGCGCTTGGCCGCCGCCTTGCTCACGGCGGACCGAAGGGCGAAGGCGGCGCCGCGCAACTGGCCAAGGGAGGAGGCTTCGCAGGCCTCGATGGTGGACCAGCGGCGACGCAGAGAGTTGCGCAGGGCCTGCCCCCGTCCTCCGGCTCCGCCCAGGGCGGCCACGGCCGCCTCGCCTAGGCTCCGGCCCAGGCCGGGCCGGATCACCACCGCCTCCCGCACCGTCTGGCGCGCATTGACGAAATACTTCTTGTACCCCTCGCCTTCGAAACCGAAGTCGAAGACGCGGAAGCCGTCCGCCGCCGCCAACCGCATTGTGTCCATGCTCAACAGAATGCCGGGCGAACACCGCGCCAGCCGCGGCTCATAGGCCGGGAACCAGAAGTGGTAATGACGGCCGGCGTGGAGCGAAAACTCCAGCGCCACCAGGCTGTCGCCGGCGTGCATGACGGCCATCGAGGCGCCGAAGTCTTCGTGCCGCGCCAGCATCAGGGCGTGCAGCAGGTCGCGTGTCCATCCGCAGGCGAAGATGTCGTGCAGACCGGATCGACGGTACTGGGCCGCCTTCAGGGCGATCAGACGGTCCACGAGAACTGGGTCGCGCAGGCCCGCTTCGACGCGGATCGGCCCAAGCTCGGCCTCGAGACTGCGACGGGCGCGCTCCTTGTCCTTGAAATACTTGCCGTAGGTCGATCGCCGCTCGGCGTACCAGGCCTCGTAACCGGGCTCCGACATGGCGACCTGGACCGTTCCTCGCGCCTGCCCCGCTTGGGCGGGCCCCACCCAGCTCGGCACATTAAGCCTTCGCGGGTTCAGCACGCCGGCGACCGCCTCCAGACTGAGCATCTCGTCCTCGGCGGCGATGACGCCGTGGTAGTCGTTCATCGGGGCGCCCAGCGGCTGCACCGCGCCGCCGCGCCTCTGGTGGGGAAAGAAACCCACAATCCGCTCGCCCCGCCGAAACACGGCGACGGCGGCGCCCGGGCAGACGCGGGCGGCGATCTCAGTGAATTCCCACCGGAAATAGGGGCTGGCCAGGGCGGGGTTGGTTAAGGTCCACCGCCGCCACAGGTCGACCGCGGCGGGATCCATCGCCTCCGCCTTCATGATCTCGACCTGCAGCGTTTCCGCCATGACGCCCTCGTGCGACCTCGACAGGCGAGGTCCGTTCCATCACGCCTCCTAACCAATCTCCTGTTTCGTTAGGGTTCACCGGCATGGTGAACGTCTGTTGACGCATGAGGAGGGAGCCGTGGCGCTCCGGATGCGTTGGCTCCGTCTCGGACGCCCCGCGTCTCCTTGGAAATGAAGCCGATGACCGACACCCGCCCCAATGACCGCAAAGTCGAGAATGAAAACCTGCGCCCGGACTCCGACGGCGAGCCGCCGCGCCCGGCGACGGAGCCAAAGGGCGCCGAAGGCTCCAGCAATTCAGGAAAGACGGCGACGGACCCGGCGACAGGGGAAGCGAACTGACCCCGCAGCCATCGTCCCCCGACCTTCCAGGATTATTCATGCCCCCTCGTTTCATTGTCCTGGCGCCAACCGTCGCCGCCCTGACCGTCGCGGGCCTGGCTGTCGCCGCCTGCGATCCCAACGACGACCGGCCGCCCGCCGCCCCCGCAGAGCAGACCGCCCAAGTCGGGGCGCAGGGCCGTCTGTCGCGCGACGCCATCGAGAACACCGCCTATTCCCCGCCGTCGACCGAGGGTGAAGGTGCGAGCCCTGCGGCTCGACCGCAACCGGACCCCGCCCTGATCCGCGCCCAAGTGCTGTTGCAACGCGCCCGCTTCTCGCCAGGCGCCATCGACGGTTTGGAAGGGTCCAACATGCGTCAGGCCGTCTCCGCCTTTCAGAAGGTCCAGGGTCTGCCCGTCAACGGCCGCCTCGACGCCGAGGTCATGGGGCGGTTGCGCGCCGCCAGCCAGGGCGCCGTGACCTCTACCTATGAGATAACCCAACAGGACGTTTCGGCTTCCTATCTCGGCATAGTCCCGACCGAGCTGGAGGCCCAGGGCCGGGCGCCGTCTATGGGCTACGCCAATATCGTCGAAGCGCTGGCCGAGCGCTTTCATGTGACCGAGGACCTGCTGAGGGCCCTGAATCCTGCGGCAGACTTCAACCGCCCAGGCCAGAAGTTGCTGGTTCCCGCGATCAATACGACGCCCTTGGCTGCGGATGTCGAAAGAATTGAGGTGGACAAGGCCCAAGGCGCGGTGCGGGCCTATGGCGCGGACGGGACGCTGCTCGCCTATTTCCCGGCGACGATCGGCAGTCGGGACAATCCCACCCCGACGGGCACGGTCAAGGTCAACGGCGTCGCCCGCAATCCCGACTATGTCTACGACCCGTCAAAGCTCAGCTATGGCGATCTGGATCGCAAGGTGGTCGTGGCCCCCGGGCCCAACAATCCTGTGGGCGTGGTCTGGATCGATCTGAACAAGCCCAGCTACGGCATCCACGGCACGCCGGATCCACATCTGGTCGGCAAGACCGCGTCGCACGGCTGCGTTCGCCTGACCAATTGGGACGCCTGGACCCTGGCCGACAAGGTCAAGCCGGGCGTGACTGTCCGCTTCGTCTAGGTGCTGGACCTAGTGGACGGCGCCGAAGGGCGTCCCGTCCCAGAAGTCGCAGTTGTGACGGGCGAAGAAGGCGTCATCCAGTCGATCGCCCTGGGCCGTGAACACCCGAACCGGCCCCGCGCCCGCCACGCGGGGCCATTCGGCGCCGAAATCCTGCTGTCCGAACCCGGCCCACAGGCCCTGCATGCGGTGCGACAACGCCTTCTGCTCGGGCGTGAACCGGTTGACGTCGGCGAAGATCCAGCTGGTCCCGAAGATATAGGCCAGTTCGCCGGCGTGATAGGCGCCCAGGTCCAGGCCCACGATCCCGTCGGGCAGGACGAATGGGGCGTCGCGATCGGCGAACTCATATCCCCAGACTGGCGTATAGCGCGACAGCTGACGCCGCAGGGCCTGGGACGGACAGGCGAACCTCTGGTCGGTGAAGTTGGCGGCGATGGCGTAGGCCGGGCCGTCCGGCCCGACCGGATAACGGTCCAGCACGCGGGGGCCGACATCGCCGTACATCCACAGCGTCTCCTTCTGGTAACGGTCCATGTCCTTGACCTCATTGGCGAACAGCCGCCCCTCGTCCAGATTGGTCCCGACGATGACGGGCACGCGGGTGAACCGCCCCTGGTCGATGGCCAGGGCGGGATTTTCAGGCACGGTCGCATCGGCGTGCACCGGTCCCCACGACCCTGGGCCGTTGATGCCCGCCCGAACTGACGGCGCCCGCGACAGACGCCAGGCAGGCAAGGCCTTCAGGCAGGCGATCTGATCGGCGCCGGTGCAGCCCAAACGCCGGGCGAAGAGCGGGCCAGAGGCGGCGGCGTCTTCAGCGCTGATCAGAGACGAGGGCTCCAGACAGCCGCCGCTTTGCAGGATCATCCTCTGATAGAGACCCTCGGCCTGGGGCGAGGTCATCAGATAACAGGCGGCCCAGGCGCCGGCGCTTTCCGTGAACAGGGTGACATTGGCCGGGTCTCCGCCGAAGGCGGCGACGTTGCGGTTCACCCATTTCAGCGCCGCCAACTGATCCATCAGGCCGAAGTTGCCGCCGAACCCCTCACCCTCAGCCTGGAACTGAGGATGCGCCAGCCAGCCGAGGGCCCCCAGCCGGTAGTTCAAAGTGACGACCACCCGGTCCTGATCCACCGCCAGCCGCGACGGATCGTAGTTGGCGCCCGAGCCCACGGTGAAGGCGCCGCCCGGTATATAGACCATGACAGGCCGGCGCCGCTGCGGTTCGCCGGCCGGGGCGTAGATGTTGAGGTAGAGGCAATCCTCTGACCCGACCACCAGACCGCCCCCGCCGCCCAATATCGCCTTGCGCCCTATAGCCTGGGTGCAGTCGGACCCTATGCGGGTGGCGTCGCGCACCCCGCTCCAGCCTTCAACGGGCTGAGGCGCCCGCCAGCGCAGTTCGCCGACGGGCGGGCGCGCGAAGGGCACGCCCAGAAACGCCCGCGCGCCCGCGCCCTCTACGCCCCGAACCGTCCCGGCCTCGGTGGCGGCGAGAACCGGGCGAGCGTCCGGCGCAAACTTAATGGAGAGGACCTTGCCCGGATGGACGGCGCAGGCCGCCAGAACGAGGGACGCGAACAGCAGCGACAGCAGACGCATAGAGAACCTTGGCCGTGACGAAGCGACTTTAACGCGCGCGCCCGTGCAAATATCCCTGTGCGAACCGATTCAGTCCCGCAGAACGACCTAGGGCCAAAGGCGCTGTCGCAGCCAGGCGTCGCCGTCGCGGGTGAAGCGCAGCCGGTCATGCAGGCGGAACGGCCGGTCGCGCCAGAATTCGACGACATGGGGCGTCACCCGCCAGCCGCTCCACCGCTCAGGACGCGGCACATCCAGGTCCTCAAAACGCGCAGTCTCGCGGGCGACGGCCGCCTCCAGGGTCTGGCGATCGTCCAGCGGTCGCGACTGGTCCGAGGCCCAGGCGCCGATGCGGCTCTCGCGGGCCCGGCTGGCGAAATAGTCGTCGGCCTCCTGAGGCGTCACCGGTTCGACTGAGCCTCGCACCCGCACCTGACGGCGCAGCGACTTCCAGTGAAAGGTCAAGGCGGCGACCGGCCGCGCCGCCAGTTCGACGCCCTTGGCGCTTTCGCGGTTCGAATAGAAGGTGAAGCCGCGCGCATCGACGTCCTTCAACAACACGATCCGCGCGTCCGGCATGCCGTCGGCGTCCACGGTGGACAGGGTCATGGCGTTGGAATCATTGACCTCATGCGCGCGCGCCTCAGCGAGCCACTCGATGAAGGGACCGATCGGTTCGGTGCGGTCGAACAGGCTTTCGTCGCCGTTGGCGGCCAGGGCGGCGGCGTAGTCGCGAGCGTATTCCTCTCGCGACGGACTGGGCGGGATCACTGGTGCGGTCATGCGCAGGATTTAGACTGTGAAGGAGCCGATGAAAATGATCGGGATCAAATCCCCCCTCCCCGCCGTCCAGATCAAGCTGGTTAACCCGGCGTTGACCCTAAGGCGCGAACGGTAGCGAAATGAGCCCTTCTCATTTCCGATCAGACGCCGATGCGGTTCGAGACGCCCTTTCCACCTTGGGGCTTCAGGACGCCGCCGACGCTGAATCGCTGAAGGCGGCCTTCCGCGCGGCGGTCAAGGCGGCGCGCCCGGACCAGCCTGGCGGAGACGCCGATCGGTTTCGCAGAGTCATCGCCGCCTATCGCCTGGTCCAGGCCTACAGGCCGGGCGACGTCGCGCCGGGGACGCCGGACCGGCCCGCCGCCCCGCCTGTGCTCAGCCTCAGCCCCTTGCAGGCGGTCGCGGGCGCCAAGATTGATTTGCGGCTGGGTGCACGCACGATCCGGGTCGCGGCGCCGCCGGGCCTTCGAACCGGAGAGACGTTGCGACTGCGCGGCGGGGCGGCCGACGGGGCGGACCTTCGCCTGGCGGTGCTGATCCGCCCCCAGGACGGCCTGTCGGTCCTGGGCGACGATCTGTTCATGAGTTGGCCGACGCCTCAGCGCCTGTTGCAGGAAGGCGGCCGGGTCGAGATCGACACCCACGCCGGGACACGCTCCGCCTGGATCACGCCCGACCGTGCGGCGCCGGTCCGCATTCGGCTGAAAAACCTGGGACTGCCGGCGCGCGGATCCCGCCCTGCGGGCCATCTGTTCGTGACCTTGACCCCGTCGTCCGAAACGCGGTCCCCGGCCGAAGACCTGCTGGCGCAGTTCACCCGAGCCTGGACGCCGGAACGGCTGGCGGCCTGAGGGCGCAAAGCACTTCGCGAACCCGGCGTGACGGTTTCGCCGGGCGCCGTCATGCTCTAAGCGTCGCCCTATGTCGCACAACACCTTCGGCCATCTGTTCCGCGTGACCACCTGGGGCGAAAGCCACGGCCCAGCCATCGGCTGCGTCGTGGACGGCTGCCCGCCGCTGATCCCTCTGACCGAGGCCGATCTTCAGCCCTGGCTTGACCAGAGAAAGCCCGGCGGTTCGCGCTTCGTGACCCAGAGGCGCGAAAGCGACACCGCGCAGATCCTGTCGGGGGTGTTCGACGACGGCGAGGGCCCGGTCACGACCGGCACGCCCATCTCGATCCTGATCAAAAACGAGGACCAGAGATCCAAGGACTATGGCGAGATCGCGCGGGCCTATCGTCCCGGCCATGCCGACTTCACCTATCAGACCAAATACGGCGTCCGCGATCCGCGCGGCGGCGGGCGCTCGTCGGCGCGCGAGACGGCCAGCCGGGTGGCGGCGGGCGCCGTGGCGCGCAAGGTGCTGGGCGACGGCGTCAAGATCCGCGCCGGCGTCGTCCAGATCGGCCCGCATCGCATCGCGCCGGACGCCATTGATTTCGACGCCGTGCATGGCAACCCGCTGTTCGCCGCCTCCAGCGCGGTCGTAGCGGAATGGGAGGCCTATCTGGACGAGGTCCGCAAGGCCGGCTCGTCGATCGGCGCCGTCGTCGCCCTGGAGGTGACGGGCGTGCCTGCCGGCTGGGGCGCGCCGCTCTACGGCAAGCTGGATTCCGAACTGGCCGCCGCCCTGATGTCGATCAACGCCGCCAAGGGCGTGGAGATCGGCGCCGGCTTCGGAGCGGCGGAATTGTCGGGCGAGGACAACGCCGACCAGATGAGGCTGGACCTGAACAAGCAGCCGGTCTTCCTGTCGAACCATGCGGGCGGAGTGCTGGGCGGCATCTCCACAGGACAGCCGGTCACGGCGCGGGTGGCGTTCAAACCCACCTCATCGATCCTGACGCCGCGCCAGACCATCACGCGCGACGGCGAAGAGACGGATCTGCGCACCAAGGGCCGCCACGATCCTTGCGTCGCCCTGCGCGCCGTTCCGGTGGTGGAGGCTATGGCCGCCTGCGTGCTGGCCGACGCCTACCTGCGGCACCGCGCCCAGGTCGGGTAATGGACATCCGCCCCATCCGCGATGGGGAAGACGAGGCTGTCATCGCACTTTGGACAGCCTGCGGCCTGACGCGCCCATGGAACGACCCGGTTGCGGACCTGACTCTGGCGAAGGGCGGCGCGACCTCCGCCGTTCTGGTCGCGGCGGACGACGCGGGAATAGGCGGCACCATCATGGTGGGCTTCGACGGCCATCGCGGCTGGGTCTATTATCTGGCGGTTGACCCCGGGCGTCGTCGCCGCGGCTTGGGGCGCAGCCTGATGGCGGCGGCGGAAGACTGGCTGATGGTCAGAGGCGCCCCCAAACTTCAGCTCATGGTCCGCAGCGATAACGAGGCGGCTGTGGGCTTTTATCAGCGACTGGGTCTGGAGCGGCAGGAGGTGATCGTACTCGGCCGCAGGCTGGACGGCTGACCGGCGTCGCCGTTCGCTCTGTCCTTCGGCTTCTCGTCCTGCCGCATAAGCGCCATCAGGCCGGTTAGACCCGTCGTCATCACGATCATAGCCGACTCCTGCAACTGCGAACCGTTTGCAGGTTTGCGCGCATCTGAGCGGTGTGCAAGACGGGTTCGTCGGTGGCGCCGCACTACAGGAGATCAACCGTGCGTGAAGACGGAAAGCTGGACTACCTCGAACTGCCCGCTGCAGACCTGCCCAGGACCAAGGAATTCTACAGTCAGGCCTTCGGCTGGACCTTTGTCGATTACGGCCCGACCTACGCTGCCTTCGATCAGGGGCTGGACGGCGGTTTCGACGCCGACGAGGCGGAACGAACCAGGACGCCTCTACCCGTTCTTTACGCGGACGACCTGGAGGCCATGCAGGCCAAGGTCGAGACGGCCGGCGGCGTGATCCTGAAGCCAATCTACGCCTTTCCGGGCGGTCGTCGCTTCCACTTCGCCGATCCTGCCGGGACGGAGATGGCGGTCTGGTCGGAAAACTGACCCCAGGACGTCAGCGGGCGTCCACCGACTGCGCAATCCTCTCGGCCAAGTCGCGGGCGGCGTCGTCCACACTCGCCACCCAGATATGGATTTCCTGGGGCGCGGACGGCCGCTGGAACAGGTGCTCCAGCGCCTGACGTCGCCCGCCTTCGCTGACCACGACCGAGGCGCGCCCTCCGGCCCGCACCACCTCGCCGTCGTAAATGGGGAATTGCGACGCCGGACCCACATAGATCATGACGAGGGGAAGCCCCCCGGCGGCCCGAACCGAATAGACGGCGGCGTCGGCGCCCGCCGGGGCGCGGGTCAGGATCAGGCTCTGCGGCAGCTCAAGGGTGAAGGGCAAGGCGGCGATAGCGGCGGCGTCCAGGCCTGACAAGCCGACAGGGTTCGCCGACGGCGCAGCGCTGGTCGCCGAAGAGGTCGGCGCGGCCGGCGACGTGACGGCGGGCGTCGTCGCGGGCGTCGGCCGTGGTGGCGGCGTGATCGCCGGTCGCACCGCCGGAGAGGTCGGCGCCGCAGCCGAGGGCTCGGCCCCGATCGCAGCGGACGTTGCGGAGGGCGTCGCGGGCGCGGGCGCGGCGGCCGGCGCACGCCCCGCCGACAGGCTGTTGAGGTCGCGCGTCACAGACGACGCCCCCGACTGAATCGGCGCCGCCCCGGTTTGAGAAGAGGTCGCCGGCGGCTGGGGTTGAGATGCGGTCGTCGGTTTGAAGGGCGGACCGCTGTTCAAATCCCGCGTCAGATCCGACGGCGAGCGCGGTGCGGACGACGCTTCTTGACCGGACAGAAGCGTGGCGGCGAGAGCGAGAGCGAACATGGCGCGACCTTTACCCGCCGCAGGCTGAACCGCAAGGCCCCGTCAGGCGCGCGGCAGCTCGATCCAGAAGGTCGCGCCCTCGCCCGGCGCCGACACCACGCCTATGGCGCCGCCTTGAAGCTCAACCAGCCGCTTGGCCAGGGCCAGGCCGACGCCGTGGCCTTCCACGCTGGATCGTTCCAGCCCCAGACGGTTGAAGGGCTCAAACAGCTGCGCCTGCTTCTCCTCGGACAGGCCGGGGCCGAAGTCGGACACCTCGATGCGAACGCAATCCTCCTGCTGGATCGCTCGCAGGATCACGCCGCCGCCCGCACCGCCGTATTTGAGCGCATTGACCGCCAGGTTGGTCACGACCTGAACCAGTCGTTGGGAGTCCGCCACAGCCACCGCGTGGCCGTCCTCGCAGACGACGGTGATCTCCACGCCCTGAGCCTCGGGCAACAGCACCGCACTGCGCCGGACGTCATCGAGCACGCCCACCACGTCGGTCGGGCGCAGTTCGACCTTGACCGAGCCGGATTCGGCGCGCGCCACGTCCAGCAGATCGTGCGCCAGGGCCTCGACCTGTCGGGCCGTCTTGACCAGCATGTCCGCCATCTCCGCCTGTTTCGGCGTCACCGGCCCCAGTTGCCCGCTTGACCAGAGTTGGCCGATGCCGATGACGCCCGCCACTGGGCTTTTGATCTCGTGCGCGACATTGGCCAGCAGGCGAGACTTGGCTTCGGAGGTCATTTCCGCCCGGACCTGTCCCAGACGCGCTCGCTCGGCGAGCCGATCTCGTTCTTCCAGAAGGGCGGCCACCAGAAGGGTCGGCATATAGCCGATGAGAACCAGCAGCTGCGCTATCAGCACCTGTTCGGCGCGCGCCATTCCGGCGACATAGGGGCCGGCGCCGGCCATAGCGCTGCCCACCGCCAGGATCGAGACGATCAGAAGGCTGAAGGCCGAGCCCGCCACACCCAGACGCACCGCCACCGCCAGCAGCAGCGGCGTCATGATGAAGCCTATGGACATCTGTCCGGTGAAGCCGATGTAGTAGAAGGCCAGAATGGCGGTTATCAGGCCCGCCGCCTCAAATCGCGTCTGAGAGCGGTTCAGGCGGGTCAGAGTGGAACGGGTCAATGAAAGTCCCAGAGCCCCGATCACCGCTATGCCCAGGGCATGGCCGAACCACCAGGTCTTGAAACTCTCCAGCGACGCCTCCTGACCCAGATGCGGCAGGGCAAAGGCCACCGCCAGGCCTGCGGGGACAGGGGCGATCAGGGCGCAGAGCAGAAAGCGGACGGTGCTGCCCAGACTGAGAATGTGCAGGCTCGGCAAAACTCGACGCACCAGAAACACAGCCGCCCCGATCTCGATCAGATTGCCGGCAGTGAAGAGCAACGACAGCGCCGGACTGTTTCCCGAGATCAACTCGCCGATCATGAGGCTGACGGTCAGAACCAGGGCGAAGACCATGTCGTGACGGCGTCCGCTGCCGGTCCTCAGCCAGACCGCAACCGCCACGCCGCTGGCGGCCCACAGGCCGACCACCAGGCCGGAGCTGCGCGCAAAATTGACCGCCACGGCGACCAGCAAGGCCACCGCCACGCCGGTCAAGACGGGCACGACGGGGTGGGCGAACAAATCACTGCCCGCCTTGCTGCGGCCTACGCCGGCTGCCGACGCAGGGGCTGCGGTTGCGATGTCGAGCGCGCGGCTCATCGTCATGTAAAGGGTCTCGGCGAATGGATCCGCCGAAGATTAGACGCCGATCATGCTAAAATACCCTGAAGCAGGGCGCGGTTCAGAACTTCAACCTTTCGTTGAAAGCCTTGACCGCCGCCGCCGGCCCCTGGGCATAGGACCAGACGCCGCTGCTGACAGCGATGAAATCGGCCCCCGCGCGGGCGAGGTCCTGGGCCGTGTCCACCGTGATCCCGCCGATGGCGACGCAGGGCGCCTCGACCGTTTCCTGCCAGACGGTCAGAAGCTCCAACTCCGGCCGGTGCGTCGTGGTCTTGGTGTCGGTCGGATAGAAGGCGCCGAAGGCGACATAGTCGGCTCCGCCCTCTGCGGCGTCCCAGGCCAGTTCACGGTCGTCGTGACAAGTGACGCCGATCATGGCGTCTGGCCCCATGATGCGCCGAGCCTCGGCCAGAGTGGCGTCCTGCTGGCCGATGTGCACGCCATCGCATCCGGTCTCCTTGGCCAAATCCGGGCGGTCGTTCAGCAGAACGGCCACGCCGTGGCGACGCGCGACGGGCGCCAGCGCCGCGACCGCCGCCCGGACCGCGGCGTCGTCGGCCGGCTTGAGCCGGATTTGCAGCGCCGCCACGTCGCCGGCCTCCAACGCCTGACCCAGCAGGTTCGCAAAGGCGTCCAGATCCGGAATCACCGGAGGGGTGATCAGATAGAGGCGGCAGGGCGGACGGGCGGGAACGGTGGGGGACTTGGCCATGGCGCTGCTTCCCTCTCCTGCGACCATTCGTCAACGGTATCAGACGGCGCAATGCGTGCGAACGACTTGCAATCGCCTTAACGGATGCTATAGCGAACCATTATCAGCCTCGACCGCATGGATCCTCGTGTACGTCTGCAACTGCAACGGTCTGCGTCAAAGAGACGTCGCTCAAGCCATCGAGGCTGGCGCCAGCCGTCCGCGCGACATTTTCGAGCGCCACCAGTGTCAGGCCCAGTGCGCCAAATGCGTCTGTGAGATGCGGCAGATGATCCAGGACAGCCGCGAAGCCTTCGCCCTCGCCGCCGAATAGTCGCCGAAGCCTTCGCGGGCGAAAATCACTCGCACTATCAATGTAGTGATAAAAACTCGCAAATAAACAAACTGCCTTTTACTGTGGTACGGCACGGCCTGACAGACGGCGCAGAGGTCGTCTCCAGAGCAAGGACAGGACCATGAAGGGCGACCCCGCAATCCTCCGCACACTGAACGCTGTGCTGACTAACGAACTGACGGCGGTCAATCAGTATTTCCTTCACGCGCGCATGTTCGAGAGCTGGGGCTTGGCCCACCTCGGCCACGTGATCTACGAAGAATCGATCGGCGAGATGAAGCACGCCGACATGCTGATCAAACGCATCCTCTTCCTGGACGGCCTGCCGAATCTGCAGGATCTGCACAAGCTCAAGGTCGGCGAGGATCCGATCGAATGCCTAGGCGCCGACCTGCAGCTGGAGCTGGACAGCCGTGTCGCCACCGCCGCCGCCGTTACCCAGTGCGAAGAGGCCCGCGACTACGTCAGCCGTGACCTGCTGATGAAGATTTTGTCCGACACCGAGGAGCACATCGACTTCCTCGAAAACCAGCACAAGCTGATCGAACTGATGGGCGCACAGAACTATCTGCAGTCGGCCATGAAGGAGATCGTCACCGACAGCGCCGCGACGGGCGGCTGAGGCTCTTAGAGCCTGATCGGTTGAAGTGGAATCGCTTCGCGATTCCGCTGAAGCCGTGAATCAGGCTCCAGATTAAAGCGAGAGCATGATTCACGCTTCTGTCGGAACCGCGAAGCGGTTCCGTCCGAAACGATCATGCTCTAGCGTCCCTCGCGGCGGGCCAGGTGCAGCACCGCCGCCGCGAGCACGACAAGGCCCAGACCACCGCCCAGCGTCAATGCGGTCTGCACCCGCCAGGCCTCGGTCGCCAGGATGTTGACGGGCATCTGCCACGGCATGAACACCCCTTGCCTGGCGGATGTGGCCACGACGGCGAAGAAGGTTCCCCCTATGCCCAAGGCCAAGCCCGGCACAAAGCTGGCGAAGCGGATGGCGGTCCAGAACTGTATGGCGATCATCAGCAGGGCGGCCGCCGCCATCCGCGCCATCGACCAGGCGTAGCCCGTCAAATCGAGCACGCCCATAGCCGCGGCCTCCGGCTTGATCAGGCCGCCCAGCGCCACCGCCCCTATGGTCGCGCCCAGCACCGCCGCGCTCATGATCAGCACGAGAGCGATCACGCAGACCGCCTTTGCCGCGTAGAGGGTCCAGCGGGGAACAGGCAGGGCGCGCAAATGATCCCAGCTTCGCGGGCCGTGCTCCATGTGCGCGACCAGAGCGGTCAGGGCCGCGACGCAAAGCGGCATCATGAAATAGGCCCAGATCGCCATGCCGCTGCCGATCCACATGTCCCACTCCGACGGCGTCTTGGACCGAAGCAGCATCGAGAAGACGAAGACGGCGATCAGGGCGGGCGCTGTCGCCGCAAGCACCAGAGCCAAAGAACGGTTCAGCTTCCGGACTTCTACAGACAGAACGGTCAACATCAGACGGGCTCCGAGACGGGTCTTCGGGAGACGGCGGAGGCGGCGCGATAGACGCCCTCGAGCGAGGGCGCGCGCGCGCCGATAGAGAAGACGGCTACGCCGGCCGCAACCAGATCGCGGTTCAAAGCAGCGCAGACCTGGTCATGATTGTCGCCGGGACGCAGCTGCGCCACCAGCCCATCGGCGTCGTCGCTCAGAGTAAGGTCGCGCGAACGCAAGACGGCGCGGGCGCGTGCCGGGTCATCGACACGCAGCCCGATCTCTGGCGCCAGTTCGGCCTTAAGCCGGGCCAGTTCGCCCTCGACCACCAGCCGACCCTGATGGATTACGCCGACATGGGTGGCGGTCTGTTCGATCTCGCCGAGCAGGTGGCTGGACAGCAGGACCGTCGCCCCCGCGCGGATCGGCAGTTCCCGCAGGAAATGACGCATGTCGGCGATGCCGTCGGGGTCCAACCCGTTCGTCGGTTCGTCCAGCATGAGCACCGGCGGGGAACCCAGCAGGGCGCGGGCGATGCCGAGCCTCTGGCGCATGCCCAGGGAATAGTCGCCGACGCGCCGTCCGCCGTCGCGCGTCATATCGACGACGTCCAGCACGCGATCGACCTCAGTCGTCGCCAGGCCCAGAAGTCGCCGGGTCAGGTCCAGATTCTCTCGTCCCGACAGATGGCCATAGAAGCCGTGCGCCTCCAGCAGGGCCCCGATCTTGCGGGCCGCGCCTCTGCGGTCCTTGACGACATCGACGCCGCAAACCCGAGCCACGCCCGATGAGGGCCGCAGCAGGCCGGTCAGCATCTTCATCGTCGTGGTCTTGCCAGCGCCGTTGCGGCCCAGGACGCCATAGACCGAATGATCCGGCACGGTCATGGACACGCCGTCCACCGCCCGACGATCCCCGAAAAGACGGGTCAGTCCCTCAGTCTCTATAGCCGCCATGCTCCGCCCGATCTTTAACTCTTAGATAAAGTTGCGGCCCTCGGATTTTTAAGTCAAGATTAAAAACAAGACAGGTTTCAACTCGGAACAAGGCCCATGACCGCTGACAACCTCGCCCGCTTTCGGCTGATGTGCCGGCAGTTCCGCGCGCTTGCGATCTTCATGGTCGTCAGCGTCGGTGGCTTGCTGGCCCTGGCGCCGGTCGCCTTCTTCCTGGCGCAGGGAGATCGCCCGGTCCGGCTGCTGGTTGAACAAGTCCTTTGGGCCCTGCCCGCCCTATTCTACCTTTTCGCCGTCTGGTCGATCGGGTCGGCGATGGGGCAGTTGGCGAAGGGGCGTTTGATCCAGCCGACCTTATCGTCCGCCCTGCGTCGCGTGGGGTTGGCGCTTGGCCTTGGCGGAGTGCTCAGCGTCTTTGGCGTCACCAACCTGATGCGGCTGTTGGGTCTTACCCAGGGCGGCTTCGCCTATTTCGACATCGCCGGCATGACTCTGGGCATGATCGGCGGCGCCCTGTTCCTGTTGGGGCGCGTCATCGACCACGCCGGCAGAATACAGGCCGAGATGGACGAGATGATCTGAATGCCGGTTCGCGTGACCCTGAACGATCTGATGGTTCGCAAGGGCCTGAAGGCGCGCGACGTCGCCGCCCAGGTGGGCCTCAGCGAGACCCAGTTCTCGCTGTTTCGATCCGGCAAGGTGAAGGGCATAAGGTTCAGCACTCTGGCGCGGCTGTGCGCGGTGCTGGAGTGCCGCCCCGGCGACCTGCTGGACTATGATTTCGATCCGCGCGAGACGGAACCGGTCGAACCGGACGAGGTCTGACGGAACCGGCGCCCCGTCCGCCCATTAGATTTTCCTGACAAGCGGGAGCGGACCATGACGGATATCGACGACGCCATCGACGACGTGCGCGACGCGGCCGTGGATCTGTTGAACAGCGAGGGGCGGAGCGCGGCGCATGTCGCGGTTGGGGTGGCGCTGACGGTGGGGTTTGCTCTGCTGGCGACGGGCATAGCGTCAGGCGCATTCACCCCCAAACGAAAGCTGAAACATGTGCGCGACGGCGATCTGCCCATTACGGAGAAGCCGCGCGGCGCCTTCAGCCTGATCCTGCCGGCGGTGTTTTCGGCCACGACCCTGTCGGCGGTGCGGGTCTGGAATGCGCCGCACCGGCCCGAAAGGACGCGCGCCATGGGGCTTTGGGTCGCGGCCCAGACGGTCAACGCCGTCTGGCTGGGATTGCGCCCCTCGTCGATGTGGAAACAGGTGGCGGCCGCCATGTCGTCGGCCGGTCTCGCGGCGGCCTTCGCCCATGAGGCCCGCAAACTGGACGAGGGCGCCGGCAAGATGGCCGCCCCGACAGGCGGCGGCGTTCGGGTGGGCAACTTCCTTCATCGGAAAGCCGATCAGATGAACGAGCGGACCCTCCACTAGGTCCGCCTTGCCCTTTTCGGGGGCTTCCTCTAGGGATCGCGCCCTATTCGCCACGCTCCAACCTGGGCGCGCGGGCGCAACTCCATTCCCGATGTGACCCCATGAAGATCAACGGCAACGCCATCAAGCCCGGCATGGTCCTGCAACACAACGGCGGCCTGTGGGTCGTCACCAGGGCCAGCCACGTCAAGCCCGGCAAGGGCGGCGCCTTCGCCAACGTCGAAGCCAAGAACCTCGAGACCGGCAATAAGCTGAACGAACGCTTCCGCTCGGAAGACAAGGTCGAGCGCGTGACCCTGGAACAGAAGGACTTCTCCTATCTGTTCGACAACGGCGACAGCCTGGTCTTCATGGATGACGCCACCTATGAGCAGATCGAGTTGCAGAAGGACTGGGTCGGCGACGAGCGCATCCCCTATCTGCAAGAGGGCATGAAGGTCGTCATCGAGATGCACGAAGAGCGTCCGATCGGCCTGGAACTGCCCGATCAGGTCGTGCTGGAAGTCGCCGAGACCGAGCCGACCGTGAAGGGTCAGACGGCCTCGTCCTCCTACAAGCCCGCGATCGCCTCGAACGGCGTGCGGATCATGATCCCGCCCTATATGTCGGCCGGCGAGAAGATCGTCGTCGACACGACCAGCGGCGAATACGTCCGCCGCGCGGACTGAACTCCGACAGGTGCTGGTGAATAGTGTTAGTGAGCAGAGGGGCCGGCGGGCCAAGGCGCTCCGCACGGCTTCCGCTCACCTTCTGCTCACCTTCTGCTCACCAGCAGTATTTACTAACACTTCCCTACGCCTTCCACGTCCCCCTTGAACTTCTCCGCATTTCCGGCCCTGAGCGGCTTTAGAGGACATGCGGACCAGGAGATTCCACAATGGCCCTCGCCTCCGCCCTGCTTCAGGTCATGACCGACGCGGTCCGCAAGACCGCCCGTCCTATGCTTCGCGACTTCGGCGAGGTGTCGCAGTTGCAGGTGTCGCGCAAGGGGCCGGGGGACTTCGTCACCGCCGCCGACCTGAAGGCGGAAGAGACCCTGTTCGAACTGCTGACCAAGGCCCGCCCCGGCTACGGCTTCCTGGGCGAGGAGCGGGGCATGGTCGAGGGGACCGACAAGTCCCACACCTGGATCGTCGATCCGATCGACGGCACGACCAACTTCATGCACGCCCTGCCCCATTTCGCCATAACGGTGGGCCTGGAGCGGCGCGCCCCGGACGGGTCCAGCGAGATCGTCGCCGGGGTGACCTACAATCCCGTCATGAACGAGCTGTTCTGGGCCGAGAAGGGCAAGGGCTGCTATCTGAACGATCAGCGGATCCGCGTCTCCGGGCGTCGCGACCTGTCGGAAAGCCTGATCGCCACCGGCCTGCCCTTCATCGGCAAGTCGGGTCACGCCCAGGCGATCAAGGACATCCACGCCGTGGGCCAGCGCGTCGCCGGCATCCGACGTCTGGGTTCGGCGGCCTTGGACTTCGCCTGGGTCGCCGCCGGCCGATATGACGCCTACTATGAGCGCAATCTGAAGCCCTGGGACGTGGCGGCCGGCATACTGTTCGTCACCGAGGCCGGGGGCCGGGTCACGACCATCGACAACGACGGCGATCCCAAGACGGGCGCGTCGATCCTGGCGTCGAACACCGAGCTTCATCCGCAACTGCGCAAGGTGTTGCAGGCGTCCTGAGGCTCGCTTCTGTCTCTTCCCCGCTTGCGGGGAAGTGGCGCGGCGCTTCTTCAGCGCCGTGACGAAGGGGCTCTTGTCGCATCACAAGCGGCCGGTGGGCGTCAAGAACCCCTCCACCGGCGTAGCTTGTCCTCGGGCTCGCCTTCGGCGAGACCCGGGGGCGGTCTCCCTCCCCACTGCGTGGGGAGGAGACGTTCATATCCTTGTCGCGCGGCGCCCCTATCCAGGGGGCATGATCCGCGCCATCGTCACCGCCCTCGCCCTCCTTGTCGGAACGCCGGCCATGGCCCAGCCGCTGATCATCGCCCACCGCGGCGCCTCCGGCGAACGCCCCGAGCATACGCGGGCGGCCTATGAACTGGCGATCCAGCAGGGCGCGGACGTGATCGAGCCGGATCTGGTGCTATCCAAGGACGGGGTCTTCATCGACCGGCACGAGAACGAGATCAGCGGAACGACCGATGTCGCCGAACGGCCGGAGTTTGCGGATCGCAAGACCACCAAGACCATCGACGGGACCGAGGTCACGGGCTGGTTCACCGAGGACTTCACCCTGGCCGAGCTGAAGACGCTGCGGGCCAAGGAACGGCTGCCCGCCTTTCGGCCCGGCAGCGCCGCCTATGATGGGCGCGAGCCGATCCTGACCTTCGACGAGGTGGTCGCCATTGCGCGCGAGGCCTCGGCCCGGACGGGCCGGACCATAGCGGTGGCGCCCGAGTTGAAACACCCGACCTATTTCGCCGGCATTGGCCTGCCGATGGAGGACGCTTTTGTGGCCGAGCTGAGACGACTGGACCTGACCGGCGCCGACGTCCCAATCATCGTCCAGTGTTTCGAGGTCGGGCCGCTGGAGCGACTGTCGAGGCGGATCGGCGCGCCCCTGGCCCAGTTGATCGCGTCCGAGGGCGGGCCCGTGGATCGGCCGGACCTGACCTATGCCCAGATGATCACGCCGGAAGGGCTGAAGGTCATGGCCGCCTATGCCGACTGGGCGGCGCCGGACATGACCCTGGTCCTGCCGAGGGATGCGGACGGGCGGACGATCGGGCCGAACGCCCTGGTCGCCGACGCCCACGCCGCAGGGCTGAAGGTGGTGATCTGGACTCTGAGAGCCGAGAACGCCTTCCTGCCGGCCGAGCGGCGCCGGGGCGAAGGCTTTGCCGAGCACGGCGACATGGCCGGCTACGCCGCCGCCTTCGCCGAGGCCGGAGTGGACGCCGTCTTCACCGACTTTCCGGCCCTAGCGCGATCAGGACGCTCTGCGAATCCTTGATTCAATGAAGGCCCTTCGGCTCAATCCGCCCGAAACTGAAGCTGGGCCAAGCGGGCGTAGAGGCCACCCTGGGCGACCAGCTGGGCGTGGGTCCCCTCCTCCACCACACGGCCGTCGTCCATGACGACGATGCGGTCGGCGCGCAGGACGGTGGCGAGGCGGTGGGCGATGACCAGGGTGGTGCGTTCGGTCATGGCCTGATCCAGGGCCGCCTGGACCAGCCGTTCGCTTTCGGCGTCGAGGGCGCTCGTCGCCTCGTCCAGCAGCAGGATGGGGGCGTCGCGGACCAGGGCGCGGGCGATGGCCAGACGCTGGCGCTGACCGCCCGACAGGCTCTTGCCGCGTTCGCCCAATGGGGTGTCGAAGCCTTCCGGCAGGGCGTCGATGAAGCCCAGGGCCTGGGCCTTTTCGGCGACGGCGCGGGCCTCTTCCAGGGTGGCGGTCTCGCGGCCGAAGCGGATGTTCTCCAAGGCCGAGCCTGAAAACAGCGGCGTCTCCTGCGACACCCAGGCGAAGCGATTGCGAACCTCGACGGGATCGGCCTGGCGCACGTCCACCCCGTCGACCGAGACCAGACCGGTCTGGGGGTCGTAGAAGCGGAGCAGAAGGCGGAAGACGGTGGACTTGCCCGCGCCGGAAGGACCGACCAGGGCCACGGTCTCGCCCGGACGGACGGTCAGGCTGAACCCCTTCAGGGCCGGAAGATCGGGTCGGCCGGGATAGGCGAAATCGACGGCCGACATGGAGACCTCGCCGCGCGGCGGGGTGGGCAGGGCGACGGGCCGGGCGGGGGCCGCGATGTCGGGCGTGGCCCGCATCAGCTCCTCGATCCGCTCCATGGCGCCGGCGGCCTTCTGCACATCGCCCCAGCTTTCGCCCAGAGCGCCCACGGCCCCGGCGGCGAAGACGGACAGGAGGACGAACTGAAGAAGGGCGCCGGGCGTCATCTGACCGGCCACCACATCGCGCGCGCCCAGCCACAGGACCAGGGTCACGCCGCCGAACATGACGACGATGATCAGGGCCGTCATCCAGGCCCGCGCCCGCATCCGCTTCAGAGAGGCGTCAAAGGCGTCTTCCACCGCCGCGCCGAAACGGGCGATGGCGCTGTGTTCGCGCCCGAAGGCCTGGACCGTCTCGACGGCGTCCACGCTTTCACCGGCGAAGCCGACGGCGCCGGCGAACCGGTCCTGGGAGGCGACGGTCAGCTTGCGGACCCGGCGGCCGAAAATGAAGATCGGCCCCAGCAGGAACGGCACGATCAACAGGACCAGGCCGGTCAGTTTCGGACTGACGAAGAACAGCAGCACCACCCCGCCGATCAGGGTCAGGAAGTTCCGCAGCGCATAGGAGACCGAGGTCGTCATCAGGGTCTCGACCAGGGCGATGTCGGTCGTCAGGCGCGACAGCACCTCGCCGGTCCGCATATGGGCGTAGAAGGAAGGGTCCAGCGTCAGGATGCGGCCGAACAGCCCCTTTCGGAGGTCGGCGATGACCCGCTCGCCCGTCCGTGTGACGTAGAAATAGCGGGCGGCGGTCGCGAGACCCAGGAACAGGGCGTTGGCCCCCAGCAGCAGGAACCAAAGGTTCAGGCGCGCGCCGCCGTCTTCAAATCCGTGGTCGATGGCCCCTCGGGCCAGGGCCGTCAGCCCCAGGGAGGCGGTGGTGGACAAGAGCAGCCAGAACACCGCCATGAGGGCGTGGCCCTTGTGCCGAAGCGCATAGGGAATCAGCCGCGCCAGGGGTCGGATGTCCCGGCGTTTCGCGCGCTTCTCGCCCGCTTCCGACATCTGTTCGGCCAGGACGGCGCCGGCGCTGGGCCGACCGTCCAGGCTGGCCGCGCCGGCGGCGCGCCCCGCAGGAAGACTGGCGGAACGGGCGGAGGCGGCGGATTGATCAGTCATTGCGACCGCCTCTTGCCCCGGAACGCCCCCCGGTGTAAACGCCGCCCCTCATTCCCGCCGGATTTTCTGGCGGGTTTCTCATTTCATGCGCAGCGACGGTCGGCATCGTCATCGCGCCCAGAGACCGGACGACGACCCATGAAGGCGGACACCCACCCCGACTACCACTTCATCACCGTGGTGATGACCGACGGCACGACCTATCAGACCCGTTCGACCTACGGGAAGGAAGGCGACAAGCTGGCCCTCGACATCGACCCGACGACGCACCCGGCCTGGACCGGCGGCAACGCCCAGCTGATGGACCGCGGCGGCCGCGTGTCGCGCTTCAACAACAAGTTCGCCGGCTTCATCAAGAAGTAAGCGCGTCCTTGCTGCGACACATCGCGGCAATCACGTCACGAAGAGCGCCGGTCCGATGGCCGGCGCTTTTTGTTTGCCTGGAACGTCGATAACATGGACGGCGTTCAAATCAGCAAGAACAAGGGCGTCGGTTCACGGGGATCGGGCCATCGAGAAGCGGACGGGTTATGAATAGACGGGAACTGGGTTTGGGCGTCGCAACGGCGACGATCGCCCTCGCCTCCGCTGCGCGGGCGCAACAGGTTTCCATCCAGCGCCCTGCGGCGGCCACCGCCTTCTACAACAGTTTCAACGATCAGATTTCGCGCCTGCCGGAAACCCAGCAACCGGACGTTCGCGCCTTTTATGAGATGAACGGCTGGCGGGCGGTATGGACCGGCGAGCGGATGCGCGCCCTGAACGCCGTCGCCGCCCGGGCCGAACGCCACGGCCTGTCGGCGGGCGACTATTTCGACTTCGTGGGCCTAGCCGCCGATCCTGCTTCAGCCGATCTGCGCACGACGGCGGCGGCCCTGGCCTATGGCCGCGTCCTGGCCGAGGGCAAGGTGCGGCCCGAGACGGTCGAGGATCTGTGGGAAATGCAGAAAAACCGCGTGGACCTGCCGCGCGGCCTCAGCGACGCCTTGGCCCGCAACATCCTGCTGGACTGGTTCGAGGGTCTGGCGCCGACCGACATCGGCTATCAGAACCTGTCGGCGGGCTATGTGCGCTATCGCCGACTGGCCGCCGGCGGCGGCTGGCCCGCCTTCCCGGCCGGCCCGACGATCGAACCCAACATGAGCGACCGCCGCATCCCCGCCCTGATCGACCGGCTGACGGCCGAGGGTGATCTGACGGCGGCGCAGGGCGCGCGGCTGAAGGCCCAGGGCCTGACTTACGGCGCCGAGCTGCAACAGGCGGTCCAGGGCTTCCAGACGCGGCACGGCCTGGACGCCGACGGCCGCATCGGAACGGGCACCCAGCGCTCTCTCTCAGCTTCGGCCGAGGATCGGGCGCGTCAGATCGCCCTGAACCTGGAACGCCGCCGCTGGCTGAAGCGCGACGTTGCGCCCGAGCGGATCGAGGTCAACACCGCCGCCGCCATCATGGTCTATTGGAAGGATGCAAAGCCGGTGCATTCCAACCGCGTGGTGGTCGGCTCCGCCGAGAACCAGACGCCCAGCCTGGAGAAACCCTTCGCCTCGGTGGTCGCCAATCCGCCCTGGTATGTGCCGGCCGGCATCGCACGGCGCGAAATCCTGCCCAAGGGTCCCGGCTATCTGGCGGCCAACGACATGTATGTGGCCAACGGAACGGTGATCCAGCGCGCCGGGCCGAAGTCGGCCCTGGGCTATGTGAAGTTCGAGCTGCGCGACAGCTACGCCATCTTCCTGCACGACACCCCGTCCAAGGCCGCCTTCAACCTTTCCATGCGTCAGCGCAGCCATGGCTGCGTGCGGGTGCAGAACGCCGTGGAATTCGCCCGGCTGCTGCTGTCGCCCGATCCCGCCAAGCTGGCGGAGTTCGACACGGCCCAGCAGACGCGTGAGACCACTCGGGTGACCACCGGGCGCGAAATCACGGTGCGGCTGCTGTACTGGACCGCCTTCGTGGACGGTCAGGGGCGGGTCGCCTTCCGCGAGGACGTCTATGGCCGCGACGGCAAGCTGGCCCAGGCGCTGGGGATCGCCGTCAGCCTGCCTCGACCGATCGACGACGGGCGTCGCGACGCTGACGACGTCGGGCCGTAAGGTCGGGCTTTAGAGGCGTCAGCCCTTGAAGGCGGCTTCCAGCAGGCCCAGCTGGCTGAGGACCGGATTCTGCGGCTGTTCCTCAGGCGCCTCCAGATACATGCGGCGGTCGAGATAGAGGGCGCGGTCGAACAGTTTTTCCGACCGGACCAGATATTCGACCAGGGCGATCGGCAGTTCCGCGTGGCTGGGCTGGCTCTCGATCTTGCGGTCGTTCAGACGATAGCGCGGCTCGCAGGCGGTCTCGGCCGTCATGTCGTTCTCGCGTACGGCCCGCTGCACCAGAAGCCAGGAGGCGATCTGCATCAGGCGCGTGGTCAGCTTCATGCTTTCGGCCGCATAGGCCAGGGCGGCCGAGCGGGACAGCATCTTGGAATCGCGACGTCCCTCTCCGTCCAGATAGGCCGCCGTCTCCTCCACCAGTTCCATGCCTTCGCGGAAGGTGCGGTCGAACAGTTCGGAACGGGTGAAATCCTGCACCTTGCGAGCGCGTTCGGCCCGGGCGGCCATGTCTTGATCGTCGCTCAGGGTCATGGGGGACATCATCATGAAGGTTAGGCTTGTTCCGACTTGGGGCCACAAACGGCCTGGGCCGAAGGGTTTGCAACCGTCATGCCACGGATTTGAGACGCGGGCGATCAGGGTCTAAAACTGAACAGGGCGTCGGCGGCGCTTTTCTTGGCCTGTTTCTTCTCGATCGCTGTCTGGGCGCGAGTGATTTCGGCCGTCAGGGCGCCGATCCGCTCCTGCAGATCTTCAATCGAATAGGAGTCCAGATCCTCGCGCTCAAGAGTGGTCAGGGCCTCTCCACGCCGCGGGCGAGGCTCGAAATCGTCGAACATGGTCGTCGCCTTTCTGCGCCTGTATGGCCGAAGTCGGCCGGAACCCCTATCTGAACGCGCGGACTGCGACGAATGCAAGCGGAGGCGACATGCGGCTTATCCAGATCGAGGGCGGTTCGGGTCCGGCTGAGGCGCTGAAGATCGCCGAACAGGCTGATCCGACGCCCGGCCCCGGCGAGGTGGTGATCCAGGTGCGCGCGGCCGGAATCAACCGGCCCGACCTGCTGCAGCGGCGGGGCGGCTATCCGCCCCCGCCCGGCGCCTCGCCTATCCTGGGACTGGAGGTCGCGGGCGAAATCGCGGCCCTGGGCGAAGGGGTAAGCCAGTGGCGCCGGGGCGACCGGGTCTGCGCCCTGCTGGGCGGCGGAGGCTATGCCGAACAGGCGGTGGTGGACGCCCGCCACGTTCTGCCGATCCCGGAGGGCCTGTCCTTCGTTCAGGCGGCCGCCCTGCCCGAGACCGTCTCCACCGTCTTCGCCAATGTGTTCGAGGCGGGCGGGCTGAAGGCGGGCCAGACGCTGCTGATCCACGGGGCGACGAGCGGGATCGGGGTGACGGCGATCCAAATGGCCAAGGCGGCGGGCGCTGCGGTGATCGCCACCTCGCGCGGGGCGGACAAGGCGAAGGCGGCCCAGGCTTTGGGCGCCGATGTCAGCCTGGACGCCCGATCCGACGACCTGGCGGCCGCAATCGCCGAAGCGGGCGGCGTCGACGTGCTGCTGGACATGGTGGGCCGCGACTACGCCGAACTGAACCTGAAGGCGTTGAAGCCCGGCGGTCGCTGGGTGGTCATCGCATCCCTGTCCGGATCGGTGGTCGAAATCGACCTGATGCGGATCATGCTGAAGCGGCTGGTCCTGACGGGATCGACCCTTCGGAGCCGATCGGCCGATGAGAAGGCCCGGCTGACCGCCGCCGTTAAGGCGACGGTCTGGCCCTGGGTCGCCTCCGGCGCGGTGCGACCGCCGGTGCAGGCTGTCTATCCGTTGGACAAGGCCGCCGAGGCGCATGGCGCGCTGGAGGCCGGCGATCACATCGGCAAGTTCGTGCTGACGCCTTGACCGCCCTCAGCGATCCCAACGCCCCCCGCCCCGCACCGGCCGCATCGAGGAGATGCGGTCGTTGAAGCCGTCGCTCAGGAAGCGGACGTCGCCTTCGACGATGCGGCAGCGCCCCCGGAACTCGGCGTCGGTGCAGACCTCCCATCGGCCGCGAACGCGCATGGAGCTGATCCGGTCGTTGAAGGGGGTGCGGCCCAGGTTGCGGTCCTCATCGACGAACTCGCGCGAGGCGCCGCGGAAGTTGGCGTTTTCATAGACGGTGATGGAGGTCCGGCCCCATCCTCCGTTCCAGCCGCCGCCCGAGCCGCCGCCCCAACCCCCGCCATTGTCTTCGCCGTTCCATCCGCCGTTCCCACCGGGATAGTCCGGACGACGATCTTCATAGTCCCCCCGCTCGCGGCCGCAGACCAGAAGGCCGTCCATATTGGCGATCTCTGCGTCTCCGCACCGGGCCAGTTCGATCGAGGTGCCGCGAATGCGGCCCCGCATGTCGCGACAGTCGGCGTAAAGCCGTCCGCGGTGGGTGTAGGCCTCGGTGCAGGACCGGCTGTAGCTGCCGCGCGGGGCGACCCGCTGGGTGGTGATGTCCTGGCCGGAAGCCAGGGCGGCGGCCATGGCGGCGCCGAGCAGAATGGGCATGGTGGTTCTCCTCTCCCAAAGGCGAAAGCCTCGATTAAGGCGAAGGTTGCCGCACCTCGGATGAACCGTGGCTGTACGAGAATGTCGGGCGACGTTTTCTTTTCAGGCGAATAGGCCTATATCGAAACCATAAGCGCCCGGTCGAAAGGCCGGGCGCCGTCGTATCCAACGTCTGCCGAACCCTCATTCGGCGGCCCCCACCCTACCGGAACGAACGCCCCATGAGCGACATTCTGATGCCCAAGGCCACTGCGGTCTGGCTGGTCGACAACACCTCCCTCAGCTTCGAGCAGATCGCCGACTTCTGCGGTCTGCATCCGCTGGAAGTCCGCGGCATCGCCGACGGCGACGTGGCCCGCGACATCCGCGGCGTCGATCCCGTCACCGGCGGCCAACTGACTCGCGAAGAGCTGGATAAGGCTCAGGCCGACGAAAACTATCGCATGAAGGCGATCGTCAGCCGCCATGCCGAACTGCTGAAGTCGGCCAAGCCTGCGCCGAAATACACCCCTGTGTCGCGTCGTCAGGATCGGCCCGACGCCATCGCCTGGTTCGTGCGCAACCACCCGGAAGTGACCGACGCCCAGATCGCCAAACTGCTGGGCACGACCAAGTCCACGATCGAGAGCGTGCGCAACCGCACCCACTGGAACAGCGCCAACATCAAGCCGGTCGATCCGGTGACCCTGGGCCTGGTCGGTCAGCTGGCCCTGGACGAGATCGTCAAGAAGGCCGCCGACAAGAAGGCCAAGGACGATCTGAAGAACGGCGGCGGCACCATCCTGCCCGTGGCCGAAGAGGTCGAGGAAGAGCCGGAATTCGTTCCCGAAGCCCGCCAGCGTCCCGGCGCCGAGCCGACGGCGGAATCGGTGTTCGGCGCCAAGGATTGATCCGTCCGTCGCGCTCGGGCTTGGCCTGAGGGCCCGGCGCCGTGCGCTGACGTCTTCGCACCAGCGGCGGATCATCCGATCCTCGGGTCAAGCCCGAGGATGACGGGAATAAAAACGGCCCCGGAGAGCGGTCTCCGGGGCCGTCGTCGTCTGAGCGTGCGCGACCCTCAGTGGGCCCGCTGCTCCAGAATGGTGATCTCTTCCTTCAAGCGAAGCTTCTTCTGCTTCAATTCCTTGACCTGCAGCGTGTCCACGGACGGATGGTTGAGTTCTCGCTGGATCGTCTGATCCAGCATGCGATGCCGATTACCCAGTTCGCGAATACGAGCCTCGATGGTCATGGCTTGCGCCTCCGTTGGTTAGGGACCAGTAGAGTGAGCGCCCGGTTCGGCAGGCTGTGGAATCACATTCCAGTGACTGCTTTTCGTCCGGGCACGACGGAGGCTGGCCCCAAAAATGGTCGATGATGTGAACGGAGCCATACGGACTGCTCCTTATCGGATGGTGGTCGGAATTTCAGGGGCGTCCGGCGCGATCTACGGCGCGCGGACGCTGGACGCGCTGAAGGATTTAGGCGTCGAGACCCATCTGGTGGTGACCAAGGCCGCCCTGCTCACATTGTCGCAGGAGACCGATCTGTCGCCCGACGACCTGACCGCCAAGGCCTCGGTCGTTCACAAACTGGCCGACGTCGGGGCGACCATCGCCTCGGGCTCCTTCAAGACCTTGGGCATGATCGTGGCCCCCTGCTCCATCAAGACGATGAGCGAGATCGCCACGGGCGTGACCTCCTCGCTTCTGACCCGCGCCGCCGACGTGACGTTGAAGGAACGGCGGCCGCTGGTGCTGATGGTGCGTGAGACGCCCTTCCATCTGGGCCATCTGCGGACGATGACGGCCCTGGCCGAAATGGGCGCGACCATCGCCCCGCCCCTGCCCGCCCTCTATTCGCGGCCGGAATCGATCCTGGAGATGGTGGACCAGTCGGTGGGGCGGACCCTGGATCTGTTCGGGCTGGACTGGAGCGCCGTGCGGCGCTGGGACGGGCTGAAGTGACCGCCGTCGAAACGCGCAGCCTGTGGGACTGGGCCGTCGCCGCCTATGGGCGACCCGGCGTCAGCGAGGCCTGCCTGGCCTTGCAGGACAGCCACGACCAGAATGTTCCCCTGCTGCTGTGGTCGGCCTGGGCCGCTGCGGCCGGCCATGAACCCGACGCCGAGACGATCGAGGCGGCCTGCGACATCGCCCGCGCCTGGGACCGGGTCGTGGTTGCGCCGCTGCGCGCCGTTCGCCGCACCCTGAAGGCGCCGGTCGCCGACATCGAGGACGCGCCGCGCCTGGCGGTCCGCGAGAAGATCAAGGGGCTGGAGCTGGAGGCGGAACGCCATCTGCTCGCCGCCCTGGAAGCCCTGATCCACGAAGCGGACGACCACGCGCCCCGCCCCTCCCCGCGCCCCGCCCTGGCGGCCCTGGTCGCGACGGCGCGCCTCTGGGCGCCGGTGACGCCGCGCCCGGCCTTGCAGCGGCTGGCCGAAACCCTTTCCGCCTGAAGGTCGTCCGATTATGTTGGCTCTACCGACTGCAAGATGGACTGCACGATGAACGACGATGTGCCGGACATCACCGAGGAAGAAGCGGCGCTTCACGCCCGCGTCAAATTGCTGCGCCAGGAGCACGCCGACCTCTCGGCCTCGATCGACGCCCTGTCCGAGGCGGCCGTGCCTGATCAACTGCTGATCGCCAGGCTGAAGCGCAAGAAGCTGGCGCTGAAGGACGAGATCGTCAAAATCGAGGATCAGATCCTGCCGGACATCATCGCCTGAGGTCCAGCGGCTTGGGTTGCGCCGAATGGTCGCAAATGATACCCATTCGCAGGAATGGAGACCGATCATGGCGACCTTGAGTGACGGCTGGGACGCGCGCTATGCGGCGACTGCCGACTATGTTTTCGGCACGGCGCCCAGCCAGTTCGTGGTGACGCACGCCGACCGGCTGAAGCCCCGCAGTCGGATTCTGACGCCCGCCGACGGCGAGGGCAGGAACGCCGTCTATCTGGCCCGACTTGGCCACCAGGTGACCGCCACCGACATCTCGCCGGCCGCGCAGGACAAGGCAAAACGCCTGGCCGCCCGCGAGGGGGTCGAGGTGGATTTTCAGATCCAGGACCTCGAGGGCTGGACCTGGCCGGAAGCGGCCTATGACGCCGTGGCGGCGGTCTTCATCCAGTTCGCGCCACCCGACTTCCGTGCGGCGATCTTTGAGGGCATGAAGCGGTCGGTGAAGCCGGGCGGCCTGATCCTGTTGCACGGCTATACGCCGCGCCAGCTGGACTACGGCACCGGGGGTCCCTCCCAGGTCGAACAGCTCTACACCCCTGAACTGCTGGAGGCGGCGTTCGGCGATTTCGGGATCGAGCACTTACACGCCTATGAGGCTGATCTGGACGAAGGCGCCGGCCACAGGGGCCGTTCGGCCCTGATCGACCTGGTCGCGCGACGCCCGCTGGATTAGGCCCAGCCCCATCCCGGCCCGATCAGGGTCCAAAAGTCGCCCCAGCCTAGGAGCATAAGCGCCGCTTCCAGGAGCATGACGGTTTCGAACGCGCCCGCGCGTGTCGCTCCATGCTCCGGCTCAATCCAGAGCCTGTCCAAGCTGGAGACGCCGCCGAATGCGACGCCTGCTGACCGACGCGCCCCTGGCGCGTTGCAAAAGCCTATTGATCCACGGCGGCCAGACCGCCGCCTTTGCGACCGTGGCCCTGCTGGCCGCCGCCGCCGCCCCCGGCGTGACGCGCGAAGCGGCGCCGACAGTTGCGGCCGAGCCCGTGGCCCCGCCGGTGAAGGCTCAGGTCGAAAAGGCCGGTCCGGTGATGCGGGAGATCGGGTTTTCCGCCCCCGTGCGCGGCTATGCGATCAACTCCCCCTTCGGCCTGCGCAAGCTGGCGATCGAGGCCCGCGCCCGCGCGCACAAGGGCGTGGACATCGCCGCGCCCAAGGGAACGTCGGTCTTCACCGCTGCAGAGGGCCGGATCGTCCGCACCGGCTATGAGGCCGGGGGCTACGGCGCCTTTATCGAGGTGCGCCATCCGAACGGCCTCAGCACCCTTTACGGCCACCTCAGCCGCATTGATGTGGCCAGCGGCGATCTGGTGACGAGCGGACAGCGAATCGGCCTGGTCGGCTCGACCGGCTATTCGACAGGCCCCCATCTGCATTTCGAAGTGCGCCGCAGCGGCGCCCAGGTGAACCCGGCCAAGATCGTGGGCCGCCATTTCAAGGTGGCGGTCAAGGCGAAGGACTGATCCCGGCGAAAGATTGCCGCGCCCTTCTTTGCAGCCTAACCTTCTGCAAGCTTTTTGGAGGGGCATCATCATGAACAGAATCGTCGCCGCCGTCGTCGCGGCCGTACTGGCGGCTACGCCCGCCGCGGTCGCCGCCCAGGACTATGGCCGGTACAGCGATGCGGCCGCCCAGACCGAACTGTCCCGCATCGCCGATGTGCAGATGGCGGTCATGATGCCGATGCGCGACGGAGTCGGACTGGCCACCAACATCTATCGGCCCAAGAACGCCCAGGGACCCCTGCCGACCGTCTTCATCCGCACTCCCTATAATGAGCTGGCCTATAACCCCCGCACCACCCGCAGCGCCCTGACCTGGGTCAGCCGCGGCTATGCCCTGGTCATTCAGAACGAGCGGGGGCGCTATTTCTCGGGCGGGGACTATCAGATCCTGGGCTATCCCCAGACCGACGGCTATGACGCCCTGAGCTGGATCGCGGCTCAGCCCTGGTCGAACGGCAAGGTCGGCACCCTGGGCTGCTCGTCTTCGGCCGAATGGCAGCTGGCGCTGGCGGCCCAGAACCATCCCGCCCATGCGGCCATGGTCCCCCAGGCGTCGGGCGCGGGAATCGGCAAGGTCGGGCGGTTCCAGGAACAGGGCAACTGGTACACCGGCGGCGTGCCGCGCAATCTTTTCTTCGTCTGGCTGTACGGTGTCGACAATCCGCTTCGCGCCCAGATCCCGGCGGAGACGGACCAGGAGACCCGCGCCCGCATCGTCCGCTACAACGACTTGGACGCCAAGAAGCCCGAGGTGAACTGGCCCAGCCAGATCCGCCATCTGCCGGTCAACGAGATGCTGAAGGACCTGGGCGAGCCCCCCGCGACCTTCGAGGAACTGATCGCCCGCACGCCCGCCGATCCGGCCTGGCGCGAGGGCGGCCTCTATCACGACGACATGGGCTGGGGCGTGCCGGCCCTGTGGTTCAACAGCTGGTACGACGTCTCCATCGGGCCGAACATGGAGCTGTTCAATCACGCTCGCTCGACCACCCAGGACCGCGAGGCGGCCGAGAACCAGTATGTGGTGGTGGGGCCGAACACTCACTGCGCCTTCGCCGGGCTGAAGGCCGGTTTCCGCTCGGGCGATCGCGACCTGGGCGACGCCAGTTTCGACGCGGACGGCCTGGTCCTGGCCTGGTTCGACCGTTGGCTGAAGGGCGAGCGCCGCGCCTTCCCCGACAGCACGCCGCACGTCCAATATTTCAACATGGGCCAGAACGAATGGCGCACCGCCGCCCAGTGGCCGCCGGCCGGCGTCCAGACCGTGCGGATGTATCTGCGATCCGGCGGGGCGGCCAACAGTCTGAACGGCGACGGCCGGCTGAGCCCCGAGGCGCCGCCGGCGGGCGAACAGGCCGACCGCTATCGCTATGATCCGATGAACCCGGTCCAGACCATCGGCGGCGACTGCTGCAACGGCGGGCTGGTCACGGCCGGCGCCTTTGACCAGCGTCAGATCGAGGCGCGCGACGACGTGCTGGTCTATACCTCGGACCCGCTGACCGAGCCGATGCAGGTGACGGGCTTCGTCGATGCGGTGCTGAAGGTGTCGTCATCGGCGCCCGACACCGACTTCGCGGTCAAGCTGGTGGATGTGGCGCCGGACGGGACGGCCTATATCCTGGGCGACACCATCATGCGGGCCCGCTATCGCACCGGCTACGACCGGCCCACGCCCCTGACGCCCGGCCAGATCGCGACGGTGCAGCCCACGCCGATCACCATCAGCAACACCTTCCAGCCGGGCCACCGCATCCGGGTCGAGGTGACCAGCTCCAACTTCCCGAAATTCGTCCGCAATCTGAACACCGGCGGGCCGAACGAAAGCGAGACCCAGGGCCGGGTCGCCGACAACGCCCTGCATCACGCCGGAGACGACGCCTCCTACATCGACCTGCCCGTCCTGAAATAGGGCGACGGGGCGGAAGCGGCTGGCCTGAACCGCTTCCGCCTTGCTAGGCTGGCTGCAATCATAAGGGGAGACGGAATGACGGCTGCGTTGACGCTGGAAAGCGTGAGCAAGCGGTACGGCGGTTTCGACGCCGTGCGCGACCTGAGCTTCGAAGTGCCCAAGGGCTCGATCTGCGGCTTTCTGGGGCCGAACGGGGCGGGCAAGACCTCAACCCTGCGGATGATCCTGGGGCTGCAACCGGCGACCTCGGGCCGGATCGACATCCTGGGCGCGCCGGACGGGCGGCTGGTCCGCGACCGGATCGGCTTCCTGCCTGAGGAGCGCGGTCTCTACAAGAAGATGACCCCGGTGGAGGCCATCGCCTTCTTCGGCGCCCTGAAGGGCCTCCCCTCCCACGAAGGCAAGAAGCGCGCGAGGCAGTTGCTGGAGCAGCAGGGCCTGGGCGCGGCGCAGAAGAAGAAGATGAAGGAGTTGTCCAAGGGGATGGCTCAGAAGGTTCAGTTGATCGCCGCCGTGGTGCACCGGCCCGAGTTCGTCATCCTGGACGAGCCCTTCTCAGGCCTCGATCCGATGAACCAGCAGGGGCTGGAGGAGATGATCCGCGGCCTGGCGGCGGACGGGGCGACGGTCCTGTTCTCGACCCATGTGATGCAGCATGCCGAACGGCTGTGCGACAAGGTGGTGCTGCTGGCCAAGGGGCGTAAGGCGTTCGAAGGCACGGTCGAGGAGGCCAAGGCCACCTCCCCCCGCGTCCTGGACCTGGAAGGCGCCATCTCGCCCGAGGCGGCCGGCGCCCTGCCCGGCGTGGCGGGGGTCGAGACCCTGTCCGATCAGGACGGGGTGCGCCGACTGAAGATCGTGCTGGCGGCCGGCGCGGGGGGCCAAGACACGCTGAAGGCCGCCTTCCTGAGCGGGCTGGACGTCCGGGGCTTCGCCCTGAAGGAACCGACCCTGCATGACGCCTTCATCGGCCTGACCGGCGACAATCCCGATCAACCCGCCGTCCGCGCGGAGGCGGTCCAATGAAACGCACCCTGCTGATCGCCCGCCGCGAATATGTCGCCTACGCCAAGACCGTGGGCTTTTGGCTGTCGCTTCTGGCCTTTCCGATGTTCGCCGTCCTGGGCGGGGGCATCCCCCTGCTGATCCGCTCGGCGGAACCGATCAAGGTAGTGACGGTGATCGAGGACGGTCCGGCGGCGACCGGCCTGGCCGCCGAGGTGCGCGCCGCCCTTCAGGAAGAGAAGGACCGTCTGGCGGAGCGGGTGCAGGAAGCAGCCCAGAAGGGCCAGGCCGCGGCCGGCCGCGCCGCCGCCTCCATCAGCGGTCCGAAGATGCGGCTGATCGACGCCCCGCCCGCCCTCACCGTCGCGGCGCCCGGCGCCGCACGTGAGGCGGCCTTGCGCGAGGTGCTGGACAAGGATGCGTCCAAGGACCGGCGCGTGGACGCCGTGGTCTTCTTGAGCCGCGTCGACGGCAAGCCCCAGGCCCAGGTCTGGACCGCGCGGGCCATGGACAATGACGTCGCCGACTTCGTCCGCAACGCCCTGCGGACCGGCTACCGGGACCAGGCCCTGACCGCTGCAGGCGTCGCCCCGTCCCTGGTCGAGCAGATCGAATCCTTCAAGCCCGAGGTGAAGGCCTTTTCGCCAAACGCCGCCAGCGGGGGCGAGGTGTCGATGCGTGATCGAATTCCGGCCTTCATCGGCCTGGGCGCCGGCTTCCTGCTGTGGTCGCTGGTGATCACCGGCGCCTCCATCCTGCTGAACAGCGTGATGGAGGAGAAGTCGAACAAGATTCTGGAGGTGCTGCTGTCCTCGGCCTCCGCCTCGGAAATCCTGACGGGCAAGGTTCTGGGGGTGGCGATGCTGACCTTGACGGTGCTGGCGGTCTGGGCGGGAATCGGAACCTCGGTGCTGACGTCGGCCTCGCCCGATACGGCGGCGACGATCGGCCAGGTGCTGTTGGACGGCGGCCTGGTCTTCTATTTCATCGCCTATATGGTCGGCGGCTATCTGATGTACGCCGTGCTGTTCGCGGCCATCGGCGCCTTCTGCGAGACGCCGCGCGACGCCCAGACCCTGATGGGGCCGATCATGATGATCCTGGTCGTGCCGATCCTGGTCATGCAGATGGCCCTGACCAGCCCTGATGCGCCGGTGGTGAAGGTCCTGTCGTGGATACCCTTCTTCACCCCCTTCCTGATGAGCGCGCGGGCGCCCAGCGATCCGCCCCTGATCGAGGTCGTTCTGACCTTGATCGGCATGTTCGCCACCGCCGCCCTGATGGTCTGGATCGCTGGCCGCGCCTTCCGCGCCGGCGCCCTGTCAGACGTGAAGCTGAGCTGGAAGACGTTCGGACGGGCGGTGACGGGACGGGGATGAGGCGCCGCCTCCTCTCCGCCTCGCACCACGGAGGCGACAAGAAAAAGGCCGCTTCCCGAGGGAAGCGGCCTTTGATCTTTCGGCCTACGCCTGAGCCCTTTCGGGCTGAGCCTTAGCGGCCGCCGGGGACGCGCGGCTTGGGCGCAGGCAGCAGGCCTTCGCGTTGGGCGCGCTTGCGGGCCAGCTTGCGGGCGCGACGGACGGCCTCGGCCTTTTGGCGGGCGCGCTTTTCCGAAGGCTTTTCGTAGTGCACGTGGCGCTTCATTTCACGGAAGCTGCCTTCGCGCTGCATCTTCTTCTTGAGGGCTTTCAGCGCTTGATCGACGTTGTTGTCGCGGACGAAAATCTGAACCAGGGGTATCTCTCCTTTGGCCGCCCGCCGCGTCCTTTCGAAGGGAGACGGGCAGACAAATAAAATCCTCTCCCGGGAGCGAGGCTCTCGGATGAAGGCGGGCTGATACACGAGCCCGCCGCGTCTGTCCAGTTCGTCGCAACCATTCTTCCAGGCTCGAAACCCCGAAAAGACGGGCGTATGATCCGCCAATGACACAGACCGACGATTGGGCCGATCAGACCGAACAGACCGTGCTGGACGCCGCCGTCGCCCGCGCCCCCGCCCTGGGCTGGAACGCCCGATTGGTCCGGGAGGCGTGCGAAGCCTGCGGCCTCTCGGTGGGGGATGAGGAACTGCTGCTGCCCAACGGCGCGCGGGATCTGGCGGCCCTGCTGTCGCGCCGCCACGACGCGCGCGCCCTGGAGGCCCTGGGCGCCGTCGATCCCAAGTCGCTGAAGATTCGCGAGCGAATCGCCCGCGCCGTGTCCGAACGGATGGAGGCCGGCGCCGCCGATCTGGAGGCGACGCGCCGCTGCGCCGCCTTCCTGGCCCTGCCGACCAACACCGATCTGGGGCTGAAGCTGGCGTGGGAGACGGCCGACCATCTGTGGCGCTGGGCTGGGGATGAATCGACCGACTGGAACCACTATTCGAAGCGGACCATCCTGTCGGGCATACTGATTCCCGCCCTGACGATGCGCTGGTTCGACGGCAGCGAGGCGGCGGAAGCCTTTGTCGCTCGCCGCATCGAAAACGTCATGGCCTTCGAAAAGTGGAAGGCTGGCAAGGATTTCGAGGCGCCGTTCCGCAAGGTGACGGATGTGCTGAGTCGCATCCGTTATGGGGCGCGAGGTTAGGCGCTCGTCTCGCCGCTTTCGCTCCTTTGTCGCTGCGCAGCGTTGCATTCGAGTGTCGCTGCGCAGCGTTGCATTCGAGACGGGTGAGCGCCAGCTAAGCTTCAGTCCCAGGAGCGATGCGCATGGCCGACGAGATTCTTCACACGACCGCCTTGAACGCGATCAACCAGAAGCTTGTGGCGGATGGGGAACGCCTGCCCGCTGTGAAGTTGAAGGACGGCAGCACGGTCCAGACCGGCACGGTCGCCACCATGTTGCTCAACATCGAACATTATAATCAGGGCGCACGGGGCGATGTGGAGCGCCAGTTGGAACTGGCCGTGCCCACACTGGCCAAGATCGGCCTGTTCGACCTGTTCAGCCCGCACGAATGGTGCGCCGGCGACAATCCGGGACGAGCCTTCGTCGGGCGACTGGCGCTGGCTCACATCGTCGACGAATCGGGTCGCTGACCGAAGCGATCGCCACAGACGGCCTCAGACCGTCCCCAACACCCGGTTCACATGGGCCATCTTGCGGCCCGGTCGAGCCTCGGCCTTGCCGTAGAGGTGCAGCCGTTCGTCGGCCTTGGCGGACAGGGCGCGCCATTGATCGACCTCGTCGCCCAGCAGATTCTTCATCTCGATCCGGGCATGGGCCGCCGTGGGGCCGAGGGGCCAGCCGGCCACCGCGCGGATATGCTGTTCGAACTGGTCACAGACGCAGCCGTCCTGAGTCCAGTGGCCGGTATTGTGGACGCGCGGGGCGATCTCATTGACCAGCAGAACGTCGTCTCCGAGGTCGAACAGCTCGACCCCGATCACGCCCACATAGTCCAGACCGTCCAGGATCGCCTCGGCGATGGCGCGGGCGCGCACCTGGGTCTTTTCGTCGACGGCCGCGGGGGCCAGGGTCGTGCGCAGCACCCCGCCCTCGTGCCGGTTCTCGCCCAGCGGATAGACCGCCATATGACCGTCCCAGTCGCGGGCGGCGATGACCGACAGTTCGCGCACGAAGGTCGCCCTGGCCTCCAGGATCGCCGGACGGCCGCCCAGGCTTTCCAGGGCGGCGGGCGCGTCCTCGATGGCGTGGATCCAGACCTGGCCCTTGCCGTCATAGCCTTCGCGCCGGGTCTTCAGCAGGGCGGGCAGGCCCAGCTCCGTCAGGCCGACGACCAGGTCGTCCAGCGTATCGACCACGGCGAAATCCACCGTCGGGGCGCCGACGGCGTTCAGGAAGGTCTTTTCGTCCACCCGATCCTGCGACACGCGAAGCGCGGTCGGCCCCGGCGCGACCAGGGCGCCGGCCTCGGCCAGCCGCTCGATGGAGGCGGCCGGCACATTCTCGAACTCGAAGGTCACGACGTCGGCGGCGCGGCCGAGCGCCGTGAGGGCCTCGGGATCGTCATAGGCGGCGACGATCTGGCTATGGGACACGCGGCCCGCAGGGCTGTTCGGTTCCGGATCCAGGATCACGACGTCGAAGCCAAGGCGCGAGGCGGCCTGGCTCAGCATCCGACCCAGCTGTCCTCCGCCGAGGATGCCGAGGGTGGAGCCTGGGGGAAGCGGAAGCTGGGGCACTCAGTCCTCGACGGTTTCGGCGACGGAATCGGTCAGGGCGGCGCGGAAGGCGGCGAGGCGCTGGGCCAGGGCTTCATCCGACAGGGCCAGGATCTGGGCAGCGAGGATGCCGGCGTTGGCGGCGCCCGCCTCGCCGATGGCCAGTGTGGCGACCGGCACGCCGGCCGGCATCTGCACGATCGACAGCAGACTATCCATGCCCTTCAGCGCCTTGGACTGAACCGGCACGCCCAGCACCGGCAGGTCCGTCATCGAGGCGGCCATGCCCGGCAGATGGGCGGCGCCCCCGGCTCCGGCGATAATGACCTTGAAGCCTGCCGCCTTGGCGCCGGTGGAGAACTCGACCAGTCGCTGCGGGGTGCGGTGGGCGCTGACGACCTTGGCCGTCCAGGCGACGCCCAGCTGATCCAGCTTGTCGGCGGCCAGCTTCATCGTCGGCCAGTCCGAACGGCTGCCCATGATGATCGCCACCGGCGTTGCGGAAGTCGCCATAGTTCAAGGCCCCTCACGGAAAGGCGCCCGTTACAGCACACGGGGCGCCGCCGCAACCGAACAGCGCCGGTTCATCGCGGGAATCCGCGCCGCGCCGCCTTCAATCTCTGCCGTCCAGCCTCTAACATCGACCTATCGCGCGTCCGTCTGAGTCGCGCCGCCGGAGCCTGCCTGCGCCGTGACCGACGTGGCCGAACACGACCTGACCGCCGAGATCGCGCGCCTGCGCGCCGAGCTGGACGCCTGGAAACAGCGCGCGGCGGCGGCCGAGGCGGCGGCCGATCACGACGTCCTGACCCCGGCCCTGAACCGTCGAGGCTTCGTCGCCGCCCTACAAAGGGCCATGGCCTATTGCCAGCGGCATGAGGTGCCGGCAGTTCTGCTTTATCTGGATATGGATGGGTTCAAGGGGGTGAACGACCGCCTGGGTCACGCCGCCGGGGATGCGGCCCTGGTGGCCGTTGCGCGGATCATGATCGGCCATCTGCGGGAATCCGACGCCGTGGGCCGCCTGGGCGGTGACGAATTCGCCCTCTTGATGCTGAACGCCGGCCAGGAAGACGGGCGGGCCAAGGCGCGACAGCTGGCCGAGGCTCTGGAGACCGAAGGCTTCGTCTGGAACGGCGAACGCACCCCCCTGGGGGGCTCTTTCGGGGTCCGCGCCTGGGACGGCCATACGGACGCCGAGGTCTGGCTGACCGAGGCCGACGCCGCCATGTGGGTGCGCAAGAAGGGGCGCTGAGGCCCCTTCCCCGCCTTCCGTCCTACAGGGGCAGGCGCAGCTGGACGCCGCCCATATGGCTGTCGGCGTGTTCGCCGTAGCGACCACGATAGGCCACCGACACCTTCACAGGGCCGACCGAGCCCTCGACCCCCGCCGAGGCCAGGAACTGGCCGCCGAAGGGTTCCTCCACCTCACGCTCCAGCACCTGGGCCGGATTATTGTACAGGCCGACGCGGACCGGATCCGAACTGTCGTCCAGGGCGTCGCGATAGCCGCCCTCGGCGAACAGGGCGAAACGGCCCATCTCCGCCTCGGCCCGCAAAGCGACCTCGCCGCTGATCGCCTTCATCTCGCGGTCTTCGTACTGGTACTGGGCGGCGACGCCCTGCTCCCAATAGCCGTCGACGTCGCTGGTCGCCCAGGTGACGGCGGCGCGAGGCGACAGGGCCAGGCCCCCCATCTCGAACCACATCCCGCCCTGCAAACGCGCGCCGGTGCTGAGGGCGCGTGTCTCGGCCGTATGGACGATCGGCGCCAGGCTGGTGGTGCGTTGGATGTCGTCGATATTGTCGCGCGCCACCCCGACCGCCGCATTGACGAACAGGTCGCCCGAGCGCCAGCCGCCGTACAGGTCCAGGCCGAAACTTTCGACGCTGAAGGTCAAGGCCTGGCTTTCGACCTCGCTGGTGCGGGCCGTCCCGGCCATGCCGAAACGCCAATGTTCCGACGGACCGGCTTCCAGGGCGATGCGAGCGCCCCAGCCGTCGCTGGACGAATCGGTGACCGAGCCGCGCGCATCCGTCTCGACGCTGTCGACCATGGCCGAGGCGGTGATCGCCACGCCCGCCTCCCAGGCCTCGCGGCCGGACAGGGCCTCGCTGGCGGCGTCCAGCGCGTCTTCACGGTGCCGGAAGGCGGTCTCCCCCTGCAAGGCCGCCTGGGCGCCGATGTCGCCATAATAGAGGTAGTCGGTCGCCAGCCGGGCGATGATCTGGTGCCCCGTCGCGGTCGGATGCACCCCGTCGAAGTAGAAGTAGCTGGCGGGGTTCGAACAGACCGTCACCCCGTTGAAACAGGCCTGGGTGACGTTGGTCACACCGAATTGGCCGGGATTGGCCGCCAAGGTGTCGCCGATCTTGAACAGGTCCATCATGATGATGTTGCTGCCTGGACGGGCGGCCGCCGTTGCGGTCAGGCCCGTTTGCAGGGCGGTGTTGAAGGTGGTCACCGCATAATCCGCCAAGGGCGCCGCTGTCGTGCCTCGGAACTGGGGCGTCAGGCTGAGTTTGGGCAGGTTGGTGACCAGTATGGTCCCCGCGCCTGCTCCGGCCACGCTGTTGACCAGGCTGTTGACGTTGGCCGCCGCGCCGGTCGCGACCGGGGTGATGGCGGCGACCGGGCTGGAGGAGGCGCCGGCGGCAGGCAGACCCTGGAAGATGTCATTGGCGCCGCCCAGGACGCTGACCAGGTCATTGGCCCCGAAGGTTCCGCCGCGGCTGGTGTAGGCGGCCAACTGGGTCAGCATGCCTGGCGGCGGGCCGGCCGACGAATCGGTACGGGCGCCGCCGAAGGCGTAGTTGATGCTGCCGCTGACCGACCCGTTGAAGTTGACGGCGTTGAAGCCCAGCAACTCCGTAAAGACCGGGCCGGTAGAGAACCGGCCTTGATAATAGGGCGGCGACGGCGGCTGCGTGCCCGCCGAGGCCAGATAGAGGTTGCCGTTGTCGCTCAGACTGTCGCCGAAGACGACCAGGCGATTATAGGTCTGGGCCGAGGCCGAACCCGCGAAGGCGCAGGCGGCGAGCGCCAGGGCCGCGGCGGCGGCGCCGTTGAGATAGCGTGACATATGTTCCTCCCACAGCCGTCTGTGTCGCGGCCGTTAGGTCGGGAGGATGCGCCACTCTGCGAAGAGCGCAAGATGCCGTTACGTCAGTCTTCGGAAAGAATATGTCGCAGACGCTTAATGCAGGGTGCGGAACTTCAGGGTGCCGATCACCGTCTTCAGCGTGCGCAGCGCCTCCGGATCGTAGTCCTTGTCCACATCGGTGATGACATAGCCGGTGCGTTCGTCGGTCTTCAGATGCTGACCCAGGATGTTCAGACCCGCCGCCGCGAGCGCCCGGTTAAGGTCGGCCAAGACCCCCGGCTGGTTCTTGTGGATGTGCAGGATGCGGTGCGCGCCGGAGACCTCGGCCAGTTGCACATTCGGCAGATTGACGCTGAAGGTGGTGTCGCCCCGGTTCAGATAGCCCAGCAGGCGCTCGGCCGCGAACTCGGCGATGGCTTCCTGGGCCTCCTCAGTCGATCCGCCGATGTGCGGCGTCAGGATCATGTTCTTCAGCCCCTGAAGCGGGCTTTCGAATGGGTCGGAATTGGTGCGCGGTTCTTCCGGGAAGACGTCGACCGCCGCCCCGGCGATCCGGCCGGACCCCATGGCCTGGGCCAGGGCGCCGACGTCCACCACATGGCCGCGCGACAGGTTCAGAAACAGCGCCCCCTCCTTCATCCGGGCGAACTGGGTCGCGCCGAAGATGTTGGCGTTTTCGCGCCGCCCGTCGACGTGCAGGGTCACCACGTCGCTCTCGGCCAAGAGGGCGTCCAGCGACCGCATACGCCGGGCGTTGCCCAGGGCGAGCCGTTCCGACAGGTCGTAGAACAGCACCCGCATGCCCAGGTTTTCGGCCAGCACCGACAGCTGGCTGCCGATGGCGCCGTAACCGACGATTCCCAGGGTCTTGCCGCGCAGCTCCTTGGACCCGGTCGCCGACTTGTTCCATTTTCCGACGTGCATGGCGGCGGACTTGTCGGGCACGTCGCGCATCAGGACGATCATCAGTCCGATGGCCAGTTCCACGACCGAGCGGGTGTTCGAATAGGGGGCGTTGAACACCGCCACCCCGTGATCGGCGGCGGCCTCTAAGTCGATCTGGTTGGTGCCGATGCAGAAGGCGGCCACCGCCATCAACCGATCGGCCTCCTCCAGCACACGGCGACTGACGGTGGTCTTCGAGCGGATGCCCAACACATGCACGCCCTTGATGGCGGCGATCAGATCGTCCTCGTCCAAGGCGCCCTTCATGGTCTCGACGGAATAACCGGCCTCCTCCAGCCGCTCGACGGCTACGGGGTGGATGTTCTCCAGCAGCAACATCTTCATCCGGCTGCGCGGAAAGGACCAGCGGCCCGACAGGCCCTCGGCGTGCAGCACCTCATCCAGAGAAGCAGCTTCGGCGTCGGCGACCTCGATCACCGACGGACGGCGCGCGACCTCGGTGAAGGCGTAGAAGGCGTCGGCCGCTCCGGCCAGCTTGACCTCGGCGTCGTTCCAGCCGTCGCCGACCATGACGACGCGACCCGACAGGTTCAGGGCGTGGATCACCGCCGGCTTGCCGTCGGCGTGGGACAGGGGATTGGCGTCGTCGACGCCCGTCACCCGCCCGTCCGCGTCATAGATCAGGTCGTTGCACAGCACCCGGTCGGGCGAAACGCCCAGCAGTTCGGCCACCGGCGCGATCACTTCGCGGAAGCCGCCGGACAGAATGACCACCCTGCCCTTGTGCTGCTGGAAGAAGGTCAGATTGCGCCGCACAGAGGCGGTCAGCCGGTCGGACGCGCGCTCCGCCAGGGACTGCACATGGTCGCGGGTCAGGGGCAGCAGGGCCAGACGCCGACGCAGCGCCTCCCCAAAAGCGAGGTCGCCCGCCATGGCCTGATCGGTCAGGGCGGCGATCTCGGCCCGCGTCGCCTCAGCCTGAGGCGAGTCCGCCAAGGCGAGGTCGGCCAAGGCTTCCAGTGTCTCGAAATCGACCAGGGTCGAATCAAAGTCGAAGATCAGGGTGGGGCGCGCAGTCATGGAGCGCGTCTTAGACGCCTTCGCGCCTGCGGCAAAGCCGAGGCGTGCTGAAGAAGGCGATCAGTTGCGCTTAATCCTTGCCGCCCGCCGCGATATTCCGAGCTGCGGGCGGCAAGAAATCTCAGAACCGGGCGATACGGCGCACGCGGCTGTCCGGCCTGCGGCTTTCCAGAACGACGGCGCCGATCGCAGCCGCAAGGGTCGCGACGGCGAGCAAGGCCCCGCCCTCCCGCGCATGATCCCGGGCGTAGGCGCCGGCTTCATCGGCGTAGTGACGCGCCTTCTTGCCCTGTTTCTTCAGCGCCTTCTTGGAGCCCTTGCGAGTTGCGTGGAACCAGCCGTCGGCGCGGGCGCGGGCGTAACGGGCGCCGTCGGCGGCCCGGTGACGCGCTTCACGCGACCATTCGCCGGCGCGCTCGCCAGCCCATTCCCCGGCGTCTTCGGCCCGGTGGCGGAAAGCGTCCACGGCGTCATGCAACCGGTCGCGGAGATCGGCCGTATCGACCCAGCCGCGGGGATTCATCCGCATCTTGATCCGCTCATAGCGGGTCGGGCCGCTGCGCTGCGACAGATAGATGGCCAGACCGGCGCCGACCAGAAGGGCGGCCAGGGTCCCGGCGCTGACGCCCGGATGTTTGCGGACTTCGTCCAAGGCGTTGAAGTTACGGACCATAGGATAGTGAACCTCTTCATCCAGACCGTTCGCGGTCGGGTCACGGCGCCCGTCGTCGTTCGGCCGATAGGCGGAACGGCGGTTCCGCATCAGCGAAGGAGCGAACCGCGCCAAAAACGGTTCCGCCCACCCGACCGGGTTAGATAGAAAGATGCCTGGCTTGGGCGCAGGCGCAAGCCCTTGAGGCGCGGCCGGCGGGATGTTGAGGGCGCCTCTTACCAAGCCGGTCTCGGGCGCCTAAATAGCCCCGATCCCGAAATGACGCCTTCCAAGGACCTTGCCGTGACCGATCACGCGCCCCAATCCGCTGTTTCCGACGACCTGGCCGCCGCCTTCCAGATCGAGGGCTGGCCCGTGCGCGGTCGCCTGGTTCGGCTGGGCGCGGCGATCGACACCATACTGGCCGCCCATGCCTATCCTGAGCCGGTCGCCGCCCTGCTGGGCGAAGCCTGCGCCCTGGCGGCCCTGATCGGCTCCAGCCTGAAGTTCGAAGGCCGGCTCCTGGTCCAGGCCCAGGGCGACGGGCCGGTGCGCTATGTCGTCGCCGACTATGGCACGGACGGCTCGCTGCGGGGCTATTGCCGCTATGACGAGGACGAGGTGGCGGCGGCCTCTCAGGGCTTCGCGCGGCCGGGCGCCCGGACCCTGCTGGGTCAGGGTGTTTTCATCATGACCCTGGACCGCGGTCCTGATTTCGAACGAACGCAAGGCATCACCCCGATCGAGGGCGAGAGCCTGTCCCTGTGCGCCGAACACTATTTCCAGCAGTCAGAACAGGTGCCGACCAAGGTGCGCCTAGCCGTCGGCTCGGTCCAGACCGGCGCCGGGGTCCAGTGGCGCGCCGGCGGGGCGATGATCCAGATCATCGCCGGCGACGAGACGCGCGGCTCGACCGAGGAAGTCTGGGACCGCACCCGCGCCCTGTTCGGCACCCTGGCCGACGACGAACTGATCGACCCCACCATCACGCCCGAAACCCTGCTGTTCCGCCTGTTCCACGAGGACGGGGTCCGGCTGGAGGGTGCGCGACCGCTGACGGCCGTCTGTCGGTGTTCCAAGGACCGCATCGCCTCGGTCCTGGCCTCCTTCGACCCGGCCGAACGGGCCGAAATGATCGAGGACGACGGGCGTATCCACGTCACCTGCGAATATTGCGCCACGGTCTACGCCTTGGAACCGGACGAGGTGGTGGCGGCCCAGATCTGATCGGGCATTCAGGCATGGTGTTTGCGACCTGGGGGACGGAGGACCGTCCCTCTGACCGAATTCGAGACATCGCCATGAAAACCGCCATCGCCGCCGCCGCCGCACTGGCCGCTCTGAGCGTCGCGCCTGTCGCCTTCGCCCAGACCGCCACCACGACCACCACCAGCAACACCTGCCGCCCCACCGACCCCTGCTATGACGCAGTCTGGAGCAAGTCGATCGCCAACACCCAGCGCATCGACGGCACGAACTCGATCTTGAACGCCACGGTCAACACCACAATCGGTCACGCCGCGGACACCGTGACCGCCGCCGCCACCTCCATCGGCAACAACTTCAAGGCCGAGGGCCGGTCGGTCGAATCCCTGTCTTCGAACCAAGTCTTCCAAGGCGAGGCCTACGCTACGCTGAACGCCAAGATCGGCGACGCGGCCTCGGACGTCACCCTGAACTCCAGCGCCATCGCCAACAACACGTCGGTGGACGTGGCGCAGGCGGGCCGCATCGATCTGAACCAGCAAATCCTGAACCGCGATCCGTCGGCCGTGGTCAACGCCGAGCTGGGTTCGGTCGGCGGCGATCTGACCGTCAGCGCCATCGCCGGCGGCAACATCGCCAATGTGACCGCCGACGTGGCCAACCTGTCCTCCAACCAGTTCGCCCACGCCGCGCCTCTGAACGCCGTGACGAACCTGTCGGTCGGCGCCGTCTCCGGCAAGATCGACGCCGCCGCCACGTCGATCGGCAACAGCCTGACCGTCAAGGGCTTCTGATCCTACGGCGGGACGCGGCCGCGGTCGCGTCCCGCCACAGATCAGGCGAGGAGACTTAAATGAGACACCGGCTGCTTGCGCTCTCCGTTCTGAGCCTTCTCGCCGCTGCAAGCGCGGTTCAGGCCCAGTCCAGCGTCGCCCAGATGGAGGCCGGATACGGTGGGGCCCGCCGCACCCTGTCCACCGCCTTCAATCCGTCCACCCGTGATGCGAACAACAACCGCGTCATCATGAACGGGGTGATCCAGGACGGTCAGGGCGGAAGCCAGATCAACGTCAACGCCAACGGCCAGACCTCCGGGGCGGACTTCTTCCGCTCCGGCGCAGACAGCTTCACGGCGGGGGCCCTGACCGCCAGTTCGACGGCGATCGGCAATCAGATCAACGTCAACGTCAACGGTTCCTGGAACACGGTGGTGCTGGATTCGACACAGATCAACAACGCCCCGATCAATGCGACCACCACAGTGACCGGACGCAACACGACCGGACAATAGGTCTTCGATCAGGGAAGGCTGGACGCCCGTCGGTTCGCCGACGGGCGTTTTCGTTTTCCGGGCGAATTTCTCGCTGGCCCGAACGGTGCGTTTCAACCGTCGAGAGACCTAAGACTGTTCAGGAACGACACATGTCGCCGATCGCCCTTCGCGCCGCCGCGCTCGTTATCGCCGCTGGTCTGGGACTGACGCCCGCCCTGGCGTCGGCTGAGACGCGCCAGAACTATGTCCCGCCGATCGGCGACGCCCCTGTCACCTCCAATCCGACTCCTTATACACCTGCCTTGACCTGCCTGGCGGAACGTGCGGCGGGGCGCCCGGCCCCGCGCATCTCGGTCGGCCGGATTTCCGACCTGACGGGGCGCGTGGATTTCGACACTGGCGCCAAAATCCCCCAGGGCGCGGCCCTGTTCGCCATCACCGCCCTGGGTAAGGCGGGCGTTCCCGTTGTCGAACGGCTGGACAATTCCGTCGCGGAGATCGAGCTGAACTACGCCCGCCAACATCTGTTGTCGGACACCCCCGAACGGGCGGGCTCCGATCCACAGAACTTCCGCCCCATCTATGCGGGCCAGATCGCCGGGTCGCAGTACTACATCGTCGGCGGCGTCACCGAGCTGAACTACAATATCGCCTCCTCCGGTCTGAAGGCCACGGTCGGAGAGGCGGCCGCAGCCGGGGTGCGGGGCACGGCGTCCACGACCGGCTATGTGATGAACGTCGCCGTCGATTTGCGCCTGGTGGACACCCGCACACAGCAGGTGATCGACATGGCCTCTTTCCAGAAACAGGTGACTGGGCGCGACGCCAGCCTGGGGGTGGTCGGGACGGTCGGAGACTACGGCGCCAATCTGAACGGCGGACGCGGCGCCATGGAGCCTTTGCAAGCGGCGGTGCGCACGCTCGTCGAGCGGGGCGTATTTCAGCTGATCGCCAATCTTCAGGGCGGGAACGCGACCGCCGACTGTCTGAACCCGGCCGCCAATCCGTCCGGTCCGACGCTGCCGACCTACGCCGCCCTGCCCGGCTCCTGACGCTTTCCTGAATCTTCACGGATTTGGGGCATTCAAGGCGCCATGCAGCGCCTGTCGATACAAATGACCGCCGCCCTGTGCGTCGCGGCCGTTGGAATGTCCGGCTGTGTCGGCGCCCATTACGATCCGGCGACCGGGCTTTACGCCCGCACCCTGGGGGGCGCGCCGGCGACACCGAACCCGACGCCCTACACTCAATCGCTGGAGTGCCTTGCACGGGCGGCGCGCGCCCAGAGCCTGCGCGGGCCGACCTTGGCCGTGGGGGCCATTTCGGACCTGACCGGCAAGAACGACTGGGACACTGGACGAAAAGTCAGCCAGGGCGCCGCGCTTTTCGCCATGACCGCCTTGGGCAGGGCCGGACTGCCGGTGGTCGAACGCTATGACCGCTCCGTGTCCGACATCGAGCTGGCCTACGCCCAGACGGGGGCTCTGTCCGGGGCCCTGATCGGCGAAACGCCGCCTGCCGCGACGATCGCGCCCCGGACGCCGTCGGAACCGGACCCCGAGGTGGTCTCGACCGTCGTTCCGGCCGATGCGACGGCTCTTGCCCCCCGACCGGTCCTGGCCGGTCAGATCGCGGGTTCGCGCTACTATATCGTCGGCGGCGTCACCGAGCTGAACTACAACATCCGATCTTCGGGCGTCGACGCCGCCGGGGGCGAGGTGGACAGCCAGGGCGCCAAGGGCAGTTTCCGCAACAGCGCCTTTGTGATGAATATCGCCATCGACCTGCGCCTGGTGGATTCCGTCAGCCAACAGGTCGCGGCCGTCGCCTCCTATCAGAAGCAGTTGATCGGCCGAGAGATCAAGGCCGGCGTCTTCGACTTTCTGGACGGCAACGTCTTCGACATATCGGGGGGCGCCAGCCAGTTGGAGCCGATGCAGCTGGGGATCCGCACCCTGGTGGAACGCGGCGTATTCGACCTGGCCAGCCACCTCTATGGATTGGACCGGTCCGCCTGCCTGCCCGACGGACTGGAGAGCGAAGACGGGGTCACTCCTCTGCTTCCCCTGGGTCCGCATCACTTCCTCATGGCCGAAGACGCGGCGCCCCGGATCGCCCGTGCGGTAGAGCCTGAAATCGAGCGACGCCTTGAGGCGGCGACGCCCATTCCCCTCCCCGTCCAGACGGCGTCAAATCGATCGGTTCAAGCCCATCCGGGGCCGGTGATCGAGCCCGGCGCCTGGCGCGTCCGGCGCTGAGGGCTGATCAGCCTTCCAGATCCAGCGAATAGCCGGCTGAGCGGACCGTGCGGATCGGATTGGCGCTGTCGTCGCCGATGGCCAGGGCCTTGCGCAGACGGCCCACGTGGACGTCCACTGTGCGCGCCTCGACATAGACGTCCGACCCCCACACGGCGTCCAGCAGCTGCTCGCGGCTGAAGACCCGGCCCGGATGCTGCATGAAGTGATCCAGCAGGCGGAACTCGGTCGGCCCCAGATGGACTTCCTGCCCAGACCGCTTCACCCGATGGGAGACGCGGTCGATGATGATGTCGCCGTGGTTCAGGCGGTCGTCGGCAAGACCCGGACGGATGCGGCGCAAGACGGCGCGGATGCGGGCGATCAGCTCGACCATCGAGAAGGGCTTGGTCAGATAGTCGTCGGCGCCGGTATCCAGCCCCCGCACCCTATCGCTTTCCTCGCCGCGAGCCGTCAGCATGATGATGGGCAGGTTGCGCGTCTCGGCCTTGCCCCGGATGCGACGGCAGACCTCGATGCCCGACAGCTTGGGCAGCATCCAGTCCAGCAGAACGAGATCGGGCTGGCGCTCGTCGATCTGGAGCATCCCCTCCTCGCCGTCGGCGGCGACGGTGACGTCGTAGCCTTCCTTTTCAAGGTTGTACTGAAGCAGGGTCGCCAGCGCGTCCTCGTCTTCCATCACAAGGATATAGGGCTGCACGTCGGGTCTCCGGTCTCGGGTCAGTGCGTCGAAAGGTTCGGCGTCGGATCGGAATCTTCGGCCGTGGGTTGGGCGCGCGGGCGTTCGCCCACGATGTCTTCGCCGGTGATTTCGTAGTGCACGGTCTCGGCGATATTGGTCGCGTGGTCGCCGATCCGCTCCAGGTTTTTGGCCATGAAGAGCAGATGGGTGCAGGCCCCGATCGTGCGCGGGTCGCCCATCATATAGGTGAGCAGTTCGCGGAACAGGGCGTTGTAATGCTCATCGACCTCGTCGTCGGTCTGCCAGACGGCGACGGCGCGATCCAGCTCCGAGGCCGTATAGGCGTCCAGCACGTCCCGCAGCCGGGTCGAGACCAGCCGCCCCATCCGCTCGATCGACCGGGTCAGGGGTTGCATGGGCTCCCCCTCGGCCAGGATCAGGGCGCGCTTGGCGATGTTCTTGGCTAGGTCGCCGGTGCGTTCCAGGTCGGTGGCGATCTTCATGGCGCCCAGGGTGCGGCGCAGGTCGCTGGCGACCGGCTGGCGCAGGGCGATCAGGCGAATGGCCTTCTTTTCGATATCACGGTGGAGGGCATCGAGCTTGAGGTCCCGCTCGACCACGGCGCGGGCCAGGGCGATGTCGCGCCGGGCGACAGAGTCGATCGCGTCTGCGACCTGGGCCTCGGCGAGACCGCCCATGCGGGCGATCTCGGCCGTGATCTGATTCAGCTCGTCGCCGTAAGCCTTGACCGTGTGCTGGTTCATTAGCCGAAGCGTCCCGTGATGTAGTCCAGGGTGCGCCGCTCGCGCGGATTCTGGAAGATGTCTTCGGTGTCGCCGGTCTCGACCAAACGCCCCATGTGGAAGAAGGCCGTGCGTTGCGACACCCGGGCAGCCTGGGCCATGGAGTGGGTGACGATGACGATGCAGAACCGCTCGCGCAGTTCGTCGATCAGCTCTTCGATCCGGGCGGTGGCGATGGGATCAAGCGCCGAGCAGGGCTCGTCCATCAGGATCACTTCGGGGTTCACGGCGATGGCGCGGGCGATCACCAGACGCTGCTGCTGGCCGCCCGACAGGCCCATGGCCGAGGACTGAAGGCGATCGGCGACTTCATCCCAAAGGCCCGCGCGTTTCAGGGCGCTTTCGACCACGCCGTCCATCTCGGACTTCGCCGAGACCAGGCCGTGGATCTTGGGGCCGTAGGCGACGTTTTCGTAGATCGATTTGGGGAAGGGGTTCGGACGCTGGAACACCATGCCGACCCGCGCGCGCAGCAGGACCGGGTCGATGGAGCGGTCGTTGATGTCTTCGCCGTCCATGGCGATCCGCCCCGTGACCTTGGCCCCGGAGATGGTGTCGTTCATGCGGTTCATGGTCCGCAGGAAGGTCGACTTGCCGCAGCCAGAAGGACCGATCAGGGCCGTGACCGTCTTGTCCGGTATGTCCAGCGACACCTCAAAGAGGGCCTGTTTGCCCTCGTAGAAGACCGAAACGTCGCGCGCGGCGATCTTGATCGGGCCGGTGGGCGGCGTAGCCACGACCGTCTGGTCCGCTTGGCGCGAAGATTCGGCGGCGGCCTCGATCCGGTCCGCGTCGCCAGCCGTTTCGGACGCTTCGCTCACGGCCGCAGGCAGAACCTGACCGCCCATGCGCACGGCGTGGGTCGGATCGGCCGTCCCGGCGCCGGTCTGGTCTTCAGCAGAACGGAAGATGCGAGTTTTCATGCTCTTACCACCGGCGCTCGAAGCGCCGCCTCAAGATGATAGCCGCCGCGTTCATGATGATCATGAAGACGAGCAGAACGATGATCGCCGCAGCCGTGCGTTCGTGGAAGGCGCGTTCAGAGGCGTTTTCCCAAATGTAGATCAGCGACGGCAGGGCGCCGACCGGCTGGTCGATGGCGTGCGGCACGCCCGGCACGAAGCTGACCATGCCGATCAGCAGCAGGGGCGCGGTTTCGCCCAGGGCGTGGGCCATGGAGATGATGGCGCCGGTCATCACGCCCGGCATGGCCAGGGGCAGAACGTGGCTGAACACCGTCTGGGTGCGCGAGGCGCCCATGGCCAGGGCCGCCTCCCGGATCGAGGGCGGCACCGCCTTCAGCGAGGACCGGGTGGCGATGACCAGGGTCGGCAGGGCCATCAGAGCCAGGACCAGGCCGCCGACCAGGGGACTGGCGCGCGGCAGGTGCATCCAGTTGATGAACAGCGCCAGGCCCAACAGGCCGTAGACGATCGAGGGCACGGCTGCGAGGTTGTTGATATTGACCTCGATGATGTCGGTCAGCCTGTTCTTGGGCGCGAACTCCTCCAACCAGACCGCTGCGCCGACGCCCAGCGGAATGGCGATCAGGGCGGTGACCATCAGCATCAGGGCCGAACCCACCACCGCGCCCAGCACGCCCGCCAGTTCCGGCTGGGTCGAGTCGCCGTTGGTGAACAGGGCGGTGTTGAAGTGCGCCCCCACCACCCCCTCGGCCTGCATCCGCTCCAACCAGGCGATCTGCCGATCCGTCAGACGGCGCTGGTCTTCAGGGGTCGATTTCGAAATCTCGCCTTTCAGATACAGGTCCGCATCGTCCGATAGGGGCGCGGCCAGGGGCACGGTCTCGCCGATGACGTCCGGGCGTTTGGCGACTAGGTCGGCGGCGACGAACTTCAGCTCGGACGAGAACAGGCCGCGCATTTCGGCCGAGGCGCGACCGGCAGCGTCGTCCTGAACGCCCCAGCGCGCCAGCTGCTGCTCGGCGGCCAATTGCTCGAAGTTGGACCCTTGAGGATAGGCCCGATCCACGCGGGCCGGGTCCATATAGACCGGGACGGTCACCGTATGGGAGTAGAAGGCGGTGTGCCCCTGCTCCACGATCCGCACCAGAAGGATGGCCAGGAACAGGACGGCGGCGGCGATGGCCAGACGGCCATACCATTTGAACCGCGCCTCCTTGGCGTGGCGTCGTTTCAGCCCGGCGCGCAGTCGGTCCAGCCGCGTCCTGTCGGTCGCGCCGGCGAGGCGATCGGAGGTCGCGTCAGTCATATTGTTCCCGATAGGTCTGCACGATGCGGTGGGCGACGATGTTGAGCACCAGGGTCGCCATGAACAGGGTCAACCCCAGGCCGAAGGCCGACAGGGTCTTGGCGCTGTTGAACTCCTGGTCGCCGGTCAGCAGCGTGACGATCTGGACCGTGACGGTGGTCACCGTGTCCAGCGGATTGAAGGTCAGGTTGGCCGCAAGGCCCGCCGCCATGGTCACGATCATGGTCTCGCCGATCGCGCGCGACATGGCCAGCAGCAGGGCGCCGGCGATGCCCGGCAGGGCGGCCGGCAGAAGAACCCGCTTCACCGTCTCCGACTTGGTGGCGCCCATGGCGAAGGAGCCGTCGCGCAGGGTCTGGGGCACGGCGTTCAGAATGTCGTCCGACAGGGAGGAGACGAAGGGGATCAGCATGATCCCCATCACAGCGCCGGCCGTCAGGGCCATCTGGTTCTGCACCAGGGCCAGATAATGACCGAGGCCGTCCAGCGGTCCGCCGATCAGAAACAGCCCGATTTCATTGAAGAAGACCCGCAGGAGCGGCCCCACGGTCAGGGCGGCGAAGAAGCCGTAGACCACCGTCGGCACCCCGGCCAGAATCTCCAGCAGCGGCTTGACCACCGCCCGCGTGCCGCGCCCGGCGTATTCCGACAGATAGATCGCCGACAGAAGTCCGATCGGCGCGGCCACGCACATGGCGATCGCCATGATCAGCAGGGTGCCCGCGAACAGGGGCACGGCGCCGAAGGCCCCGGTCGATCCCACCTGGTCGGCGCGGATGGCGATCTGGGGGCTCCACTGGGTTCCGAACAGGAAGTCGAAGATCGGGACCCGCTGGAAAAAGCGGAAGGAGTCGAAGGCCAGGGAGGCGATGATGCCGATCGTCGTCAGAACGGCGATGGCGGAACAGACGAACAGGGCGCCGTACACCCAGCCTTCCACCCGGTTGCGGGCGCGTATCTGGGGACGGATTTGGGTCATGGCGAACAGACCGCCCAGGACGGCGGCCAGGACGGCGGCCAGTCCCCCGCCCCACTTCAAGGTGCGCTCGATACTGACCATGCGGCGCGCTTCGACCGGGAGCTGCTCGGCCAGGGGCCGTTCCCAGATCTGAAGGGCGGGCTCGCCGCGACCGAGGCGATGGGCGTCGGCGAAGAAAGCGTCGCGACGGAACGGATCCAGGGCGGCCACCTCCGGCGGCGTGTCCACTGCGGTCAGCTGCCGCTCCAGGGGCGCCGAGAACAGACTCATCAGCACCAGAACCAGCAGGGCCGGCGCGGCGACCCAGATCAGGGCGTAGGCGCCATGCTGTCCGGGTCGCGAATGCGGCTTGGCCCCGACGGCGCGGCGGACGGCCAGGGCGCGACCGCCCAGATAGGCGGCGACGCTGAGCGCGACGAGGATCAGTAGGTAAATCCAGATCATTCCGGGTCCGAGGCGGTCAGGCGCGAATCGAAAGAAGGCCGGCGATCCGGCGGCTACGCGGCGCGACTACTGCCCGCGAATGGTCAGCGGAATAAGACGACTTGATGACAGTTCCATAACAGCGCAGGCGGCGCGGCGCGGCGATCAGGAGGCGGCGCGAACATCCCGCCGTTCGACCACCATGGGGAACCAGGCGGTAAAGGCGGCGCCCAGACCCGGTGCGCTCTCCACCACCAGACCGCCCTCGTGGCGATTGACGATGTGTTTGACGATGGCCAGACCCAGTCCGGTGCCCTGGCGCTCGCCGCTCTTTTGACCTTCGACCCGATAGAATCGCTCGGTCAGTCGCGGCAGGTGCTCGCGCGCCATGCCCGGCCCATGATCGCGCACGGTGACGGCTGCATAGAGGACGCCCGCAGCCCGGTCCGGCGTGACCAGCGGCAACCGCGTCGCGCCCGGCATGCGGGACGACCAGGCCTCATCGAACGACAGGTCCGAGCGCACCGAAATCTCCACTGTGCCCCCGGCGGGTGAATATTTGACGGCGTTGTCCAGCAGATTCTGGACGACCTGGAGGATTTCGTCGCGGTCGCCGTTTATGGAGGCGCGTGTCTCCCCGCGGTCCAGGGCCACGACGATCTGTTTGGCCTGGGTCAGAATGCTGACGGCGTCGACCACGTCGGCCGCTGCGCGATCCAGATCGACCCGGCCTGACGGCGGGATGTGTTCATTCAGCTCGATCCGGCTGAGCGACAGAAGGTCGGCGACCAGACGTCCCATGCGATCCGCCTGGGCCGACATGATGTCCAGGAATCGGTCGCGCGCTGCGGCGTCGTCGCGCGCGTGACCTTTCAGGGTTTCAATGAAGCCGCTGAGCGAGGCGAGCGGCGTGCGCAGTTCGTGGCTGGCGTTGGCCAGGAAGTCGACGCGCATCATCTCGGTGCGGCGCGCGGCGGTCTCATCGCGCAGGACGACCAGGGCCAGGGGATCGCGCCCCTCCCCCGCCTCGGTGGACAATGGCCGGGTCCAGGCGCGCCAACGCCGGTCCCGCTGCCCGCCGGTGGTGTAGTCTGTCGTGCGCGAGACGTCGCCGAAGAGGGCTTCGTCCACAGCTTCCAGCACCCCCGGCTCACGGATCACCTGGACCAGCAGCGCGCCCTGACGATGGATCCGCAACAGGTCGCGCGCGGCCTTGTTCGCCATCACGATGCGCCGACCGGCGATGTCGTCCGGCTCGCCGCCGCTGACGATCAGAACAGGATCGTCCAGGCTTTCGAACACCCTGTCGAGCAGGTCGGCGGTGACGGGATCGGTCGGCCCGTCCGCCGGCGCGCCCTCCGGCGTCGGCGTCGGCGCCGGCGCCGGCGACTGGGCGTTCAGCAGCCAGGCCGATCCGGCCACCACCACCGCCCCGCCGACCAGCCATCCGGCGATTTGAGGATGGACGAAGGCGAGACCCAGTAGAACGCCCACCGCGATCGCGATGCTGATGCCGACCGTCCAGAGTCGAGACGTCGAGGTCGGCGCCACCGGCGAAGGCGAGGAATCATAGGACATGGGCGGCGCGAGACTCGCTCGAACGGTTGGGGAAATCCCATCCTTGCACGGATTTTGTGACGCCGCGCCGACAGGACCGGCGATTTTTCCAAGCCTGACCGCACGGTTTGTTTAGGAGTTTTAGGCAGGCTGTCGCCAAAGGGGGAACTTCCTTGGTTCGGACGATGGACGCGGTCCTGTACGGTCACGACTGGCGGCTCAGTCTGCTCGCCGTCGCCTTCTGCTTTGCGGGAATGGCGTCGACCCTGCAGTTGATCGAGCTGACACGCCGGCGGGACGTCAAGACGCGCTGGCGGCTCGCCGTCGCCGCCGGCATCGTCGCCTCGCTCACGACCTGGCTGGCCCATGTCCTGGCCATGAAGGCGCTGGCCGCCCGCCTGGGCGGGACCTATGACGTCGGCCTGGCCCTGGGGTCCAGCATACTGGCTATGGCGATGATCGGCTTGGCCGTCGTCGTGGCCCTGGCGCGAGGACGGCTGTGGCGGACGTTTGCGGGGCTGATCGCCTTGTCCGGCGTGGCGGCCATGCACTATCTGGGCATGGTGGGTTTCCAGGCGTCCGGTCGGATGGAGTGGCGGTCCGATCTGGTGGTTCTGTCTATCGTCGGCGGCATGGCCATCGCGGGCGCAACCGCCTTCCTGCATCGTCGGGGCAGCCTTCCTCGCCTGTTGTTGAGCGCCGGCGGGGCGGTCGCCGCCATCATGTTCCTCCATGTCATGGGTACGGCGGCGCTGAGCGTGACGCCCGATCCGGCGGCGGGACGGCAGGCCGCCTTGTCTCCAGAGGCGATGCGCCCCCTGATCATCCTCGTCTTTCTGGCCGTCGGCGGAACGGGCGGGGTGATCGGGGTCATGGCCTATATGACGCGGGCGGGAGCCCTGGCGCGCATCCGCGAGGCGGTCGAAGCCATGCCGGACGGCCTGGCCTTCTTCGACGCCGACGATCGACTGGTGCTGTGGAACGCCCGCTATGCCCAGGTGAACCCGGAACTGGGGCCGCTTCTAAAGGTCGGGACCCCCTTCCTGGACCTGATTCGGATCGGCATGGACGAAGGGCGGTATGACGACGCCATCGGGCGCGAGGACGAGTGGATCGCCGAGCGGCTGAGGGCGCGCCGCGCCGCATCCTCCTTCATTGAGCAGCAGGTGGCTGGCGACCGCTGGCTGCGGATCCAGGACCGCCGGACGGCGGAGGGTGGGACCGTCACCGTCTGCAACGACATCACCGACCTGAAGCACGACGCCCGCGCCCTGGGCGAGGCGCGCGACGCGGCCGAGGCGGCCAATGTGGCCAAGAGCCTGTTCCTGGCCAATATGAGCCACGAGATTCGCACCCCGCTGAACGGCGTCATCGGCCTGTCCCAGGCTCTAGCCAAGACGGAACTGACGGCCGAGCAGCGCGAAATCCTGGATCTGATGCAAGCCTCCGGCCAGACGCTTCGGACCCTGCTGAGCGACATTCTGGATCTGGCGCGGGTCGAATCGGGCAGGCTGGAATTGACTGAGGACGCCTTCGAACTGGCTGGCGCGGTGCGCGAGGCGGCCCAGCTCTATGCCGAGAACGCCCGCGAGAAGCACCTCGGCTTCCATGTGGACATCGATGTCGAAGACGGGCTTTGGGTCAGGGGCGACGTCGTGCGCCTGAAGCAGATCCTGACCAATCTGATCTCCAACGCCGTCAAATTCACCAGCCAGGGCTTTGTCGGCCTGACCGTCCAGCGTGGAGCGGACCATGCGCGTGGGCCGACCCTGCGCTTCACCGTCGAAGACACCGGCATCGGTTTCGACTCAGCGACGAGAGAGCGTCTGTTCCGACGCTTCGAACAGGCCGACGGCGGCATTACGCGCAAGTTCGGCGGCTCCGGCCTGGGGCTGTCGATCTGCCGCCAGTTGGCGGAGATGATGGGCGGCGACCTGGATTGCGAAAGCGAGCCCGGGGGCGGCTCGGCCTTCATACTGACCCTGCCCCTGTCGGTCTGCGACGCTCCGGCCCAGAGCGAACCCCAGGCCGACCCTGAAACGCCGGCTCGCCTGCGCCGTCCCGTGCGGGTGCTGGTCGCCGACGACCATCCCACCAACCGTCGGGTGATCGAGCTGATTCTAGCCCAGACCTCGGTCGAGCTGTGCATGGTCGAAAACGGCGCAGAGGCCGTTGACGCCTTCCGTCTTCGCAGCTTTGACCTGGTGCTGATGGACATGCAGATGCCGGTGATGGACGGCCTGACCGCCACCCGGGAGATTCGACTGCATGAAAGCGCGACCGGGTCGGCGCGAACCCCGATCGTCATGTTGACGGCCAACGCCATGCCTGAACATGTGGCGGCGGGTCGCTCGGCCGGAGCGGACCACCATCTGGCCAAGCCGTTCAACGCCGCCGAACTGCTGGCGATCGTCATCGACCCCGCCGCCCTGCCGAAGATCGACGCTCAGGCGGCGTGATTCCGCTGAGCGGTCGCCGATCCGGTCTCAGGCGGTTGCACATCCGTCATGATGCGTGTAATAGCCCGCGCTCTTGAATTCGAGGGTTCATGACCCCCGCCGCGCGGGCCCAGGGTTGGCGCGGTGTTTCCGTTGTTGTTGAGGCGAGCCAGATGGCCGAGATCATTCTGAACGTGGACGTCCGCGAAGGCGTCGGCACCGGTGGCGCCCGCGCCGCCCGTCGCGCCGGTTTCGTGCCGGGCGTCCTGTACGGCGGCGACAAGGCCCCCGTCGCCCTTTCGGTGAACGAGAAGGACTTCCGCAAGTCGCTCTACACCGGCAAGCTGCTGGGCCATCTGGTGACGCTGAAGTACGGCGAAGAAACCCAGCCGGTCATCGCCAAGGACGTACAGTTCGACCCGGTGTCGGACCGTCCCCTGCACTTCGACCTGATGCGCGTCGACGAGCACGCCCCGGTCAAGATCGAAGTGCCCGTGCACTTCAAGAACGCTGACGAAGCGCCGTTCGCCCGTCAGGGCGGTTCGCTGGAAGTCGTCCGTCACGCCGTTGAAATCCTGGTCAAGGCCGACAGCATTCCGGAAGAACTTGTGGTCGATCTGGCCAAGGCGCAGATGGGCGACACCATCCGCATCTCGGACATCGCCCTGCCCAAGGGCGCCCAGCCCACCATCACCGACCGCGACTTCGTGATCGCGACCATCAAGGTCTCGTCCGCCGCCCTGTCGGCCGCCGCCGACGAAGCCGCCGAGGCCGAGACGACCGAAGGCTGAGCCTTCGTCGCATCGCCGGAACCAAGCCCCGCCCGGCTCGCCGCGGCGGGGCTTTTCTTTGGGCGACGCACACGGCATGAGGACGTCATGATCATCATCGCCGGTCTGGGCAACCCAGGCGCCAAATACGAGAAGAACCGCCACAACATCGGCTTCATGGCCGCCGACGAGATCGCGCGGCGCTGGCGGTTCGGCCCCGAGCGGGCCAAGTTTCAGTCGATCGTCAGCGAGGGTCAGGTCGAGACGGCGAACGGGCCGGTCAAGGTTCTGCTGATGAAGCCCCAGACCTATATGAACGAGAGCGGCCGGGCCGTCAGCGAGGCCGCGCGCTTCTACAAGATCAAGCCCAGCGAGATCATCGTCTTCCATGACGAGATCGACCTGGCGCCCGGTCGGTTCCGCATGAAGACCGGCGGCGGAGCAGCCGGCCAGAACGGAATCCGCTCGCTGATCAGTCATCTGGGACCGGACTTCCGTCGCGCCCGGATGGGGATCGGCCATCCCGGCGAGAAGGAGATGGTCATGCCCCACGTCCTGGGAGACTTCCACAAGGCGGAGCAGCCCTGGCTGGACGCCCTGCTCCAGGCCTGCGCTGACGCTTTGCCCTTCGCCGTCGCCGGCGACGACGAACGCTATCAGGGCGAGGTCATGCGCCTGGCCCCGGCGCCCAAGTTCAGTCCCCGCCAAGCGGCGCGCGGCGAACTGTAGCCTGTACGCCCTTGGCGAAACGCCGTAGATGCGAGGCGTGAACCGTTCCGGCGCCGATCATTGGTCGACATCGAAGTCGCTCGCCTTCCTGGCGGCGGTCTTCGCCATCGTGCTCGGAAGTCTGCTGCCGTTCGGAGCCTTGGCGGCGGCCCAGCCGGGCCAGCCTCTGGTCATCTGTTCCGCAGAAGGGCCGCAGACCATCCAGTCCGGCGGCATGGACGGCCCGGTCAACAAACATCTTGGGGCCAAGTGCGCAGCCTGCGTCGTGCCCCTGGCCGCCGCCCTGCCCGTCCCGCCCGCGCCCGAACCCGCGCCGGTCCTCCGCACGGTCGAGACCGTCGTCTATACGCCCGCCCGCGTCAGCCCCCCGCCGCCGGCCCGCGCGCCGCCGCGTCCGCCGTCCACCGCCCCGCCCCACGCCTGAACCAGACCCGAAGCCCGCGCCGGCCCCACGCCCGCGCGCCCTTTCCCGTTCTGACTTCAGGATCATCATGTCTCTCAAGACCACTGCGGCGCCCTGCGCCCTGCTGCTCGCCGCCCTGTCCACGACTGTGGGGGCGAGCCCCGCCCTGGCGCAGCAGACGCCCGAGCCCGCCATGCTCGACACCGTCATCGTCACCGCCCGTCGCAACGCCGACGACCCCGTTGTCGTCGCCGAGGCGCGGGAACGTCTGGCCCGTACGCCGGGCGCGGTCGCCGTCGTCTCGGCGGAATCCTACGCCGACCGCTATGCGCCGAACCTCGCCGACGTGCTGCGCGACGCGCCGGGCGTCTATGCCCAGAAGAAGTGGGGGGGCGACATCCGGCTTTCGATCCGGGGCTCGGGCATCGGCAACTCCAGCCACAATCGCGGAACCCTGCTGGCCCAGGACGGGGTGCCGTTCAACGAGGCGGACGGGTTCGGCGACTTCCAGCTGATCGACCCGCTGATCGCCCGCTACACTGAGGTCTATAAAGGCGGCAACGCCCTGCGCTTCGGCGGCGCCCTGCTGGGCGGAGCGGTCAATCTGATCACCCCAACCGGGCGCACGGCCGCATCGAACCTGAGCCTGCGTCTGGACGGCGGCTCCTATGGGACGGTGCGCGCCCATGCCGAGGTCGCGGGCGTCCGGGGCGACTGGGACGGCTTCGCCGCCGTTACGGGCCAGAGCGTGGACGGCTGGCGTCAACAGAGCGAGGGCAAGTCCCTGCACCTGTCCGCCAACATCGGCCGCAGCTTCGGCCAGGACCGGGAGGTTCGTCTGCTGGTCTCGGGGGGCGACATCCATCAGGAAATCCCCGGCAGCGTCAGCCTGTCGGGCGCCCTGACCGACCCAACAGCGGCCAACCCAGGCAACATCAACCTGAATTATCAGCGCAATATGCAATCAGTCCGCACGACGGTGCAGACGCGCTGGCGGCTGGATCCGTCCACCGTGTTCGAGGGCGCGATCTATGGAAGCTGGAAGGATCTGGACCACCCCATCTTCCAGGTGATCGATCAGGAAAGCCGCAACTACGGCGCTTTCGGACGGTTCGACTGGCAGGGACAGGTCTTCGGCCTGCGCGCCGACGCCTTCTACGGCGCCTGGTATCGTCAGGGCGATCTGGACGCCAAACAATGGGGCAATCTGGCCGGACAGCAGAACGGCCTGCGCGCCCGCAGCTTCCAGAACGGCAAGGGGCTGGACGTCTTCGGCGAGGGACGGCTGTTCGTCACCGACCGCCTGACCCTGGTCGCCGGGGGAACCTGGGGCCGCGCCGAGCGGGACTATCAGAGCTATGTGGTCCCCGGCGTCTCCGGCACGATCGACCTGACCGTCGACAAGAGCTTCGACTGGTTCGCCCCCCGCGCCGGCCTGTTGTGGGAAAGCGAGCAAGGCGATCAGGTCTTCGCCAATGTCACCCGCTCGGTCGAGCCGCCCAACTTCTCGGCCCTGTCGCCGACCGCCGCCGGTTATCAGCCCCTGGTCCCGCAGGAGGCCGTGACCTGGGAGATCGGCACGCGCGGTCGCCGAGGGCCGGTGACCTGGGACGTCACCGCCCATCGCGCCGACCTGGACCACGAACTGCTGAACTTCGTCGTCAACGCCTCGCTGGGCATTCCCGCCTCCACCTTCAACGCCGGGCCCTCCGTTCACCAGGGGATCGAGGCGGGGCTGGATTGGCGGATCGCGCCGCAATGGCGGCTGCGTCAGACCTACGCCTTCTCGGACTTCTTCTTTGACGGGGACAAGGTCTACGGCGACGCCCACCTGCCGGTCGTGCCGCCGCACCTCTATCGAGCCGAGCTGCGGTATGACCACCCGGCGGGCTGGTTCTTGGCCCCGGGCGTGGAATGGTCGATGGCGGACGCCTGGGTCGACTACGCCAACACCCTGAAGTCGCCCGCCTATACGGTGGTGAACCTGAACATGGGCTGGACCGTGCGGGACGGCCTGACGATCTTCGCTGACGTGCGCAACCTGTTCGATGATGCCTATGTCTCGAACTTCAGCGCAGTTACGGACGCCCGGACCGCTTCGACAGCCGTCTTCTTCCCCGGCGAAGGCCGCTCGGCCTATGTCGGCGTCAGGATGAGCTACTGATGGCCGGCAAGGCCCCAATCCAGGCGCCGGACGATCTGTCCGGCGCCTACCGCGCCGTCTGGCGCTGGCATTTCTACGCCGGCGTCTTCGTCATGCCCGTGCTGATGCTGCTGGCCCTGACGGGCGGGCTGTATCTGTTCAAGGACGAGATCGACGCCGCGCTTTATCGCGACATGATCCGCGTGCCGGCGGTTCAGGCTCAGGCGGCGCCGACGACCTGGGTGGCGGCGGCCCAGGCCGCCGGCGGCGGGCGGGTCGCCAATCTGGTCATGCCCGCACGGGCGGGCCAGGCGGTTCGCCTGAGGGTGGATCGGCCCGACGGGGTGCAGAAGACGGTCTTCGTCGATCCCCACACCGGCCGCGTCACCGGCGTCATTCCCGCCGGCGGGGTCATGGAACTGGTCAAGAAGACCCACAGCCTGACCCTGCTGGGGCGGCCGTTCAACATCCTGGTCGAGATCGTGGCGGGCTGGACCATTATCCTGTTCGTCACCGGCCTCTATCTGTGGTGGCCACGTGGACGGGCTGTCGCGACCGTCTCGCTCCGAACGACCGACGCCCGACGCCGCCCCTTCTGGCGCGACCTGCACGCCCTGGCGGGCTTTTACGTCGGCGGTGTCGTGCTGTTCCTGGCGGTCACCGGCATGCCCTGGTCGGCCTTCTGGGGAGACACGGTGATGGACGCCGTCAAGTCCAGCGGTCTTGGCCGCCCGCCGGCGCCTGTCGCGGGGGCCTGGCAGCGCGCCGAACACCATGACCAGCCCATCGGCGCCGGTTGGGCCATGGACGGAATGGTCATGACCCACGACCACGCGGGCCACGGCGCGCTGGATCGGGTACTGAAGGCCGCCGACGACGCCGGTCTGGCCCGGCCCTACGCCGTCAACATCCCCGCCGCCGGCGGCACGGCCTATACGATCACGACCCAGGCCCGCCGGGTTCAGGACACCCGGTCCCTGTACATCGACGCCGCCTCGGGGCGCCTGCTGGCCGACCTCGGCTACGACCGGTTCGGCGTCGGCGCCAAGGCCATCGAGTGGGGCGTCTACACCCACCAAGGCACCCAGTTTGGACAGGTGAACCGCATCATCATGCTGCTGGGCTGTATCGGCGTCTGGCTGCTGGCGATCAGCGGATTGGTCATGTGGTGGAAGCGCCGCCCGCCCAACCTGTCGCGCCTGCGGCTGGGCGCCCCGCCCGCCCCGCCCGGACCGCGCGTCCGCGCGGCTGTCCTGGGCATCGTCCTGCCCCTCGCCCTTCTCTATCCCCTGACGGGCCTGAGCCTGATCTTCGCCGTATTGCTCGATCGAGCCGTGCGGCCGACGATCCGGCGTCGTCCCGCCGTTTCCTGAAAGAACCGACGCCATGAAGACCCATCTGTCCCTCGCCGTCGCCGCCCTTGCACTGACGGCCTGTAACTCGCCGGCGGACAAACCGGCCCCTGCTGCTGACGCCACGGCGGCCGTGACCGCCGCCGACGCCTGGTGCCGCCCTTCGCCCAACGGAGCCAAGGCCGGGGGCTGCTACGTCACCCTGACCGCCGCGACCGACGACCGGCTGACCGGCGGCTCCACCCCGCGCGCGGCCGAGCTTCAGGTCCATGAGATGAAGACCGAGAACGGCATGATGAAGATGGCCCAGCTGACCGAGGGCCTGCCGCTGCCGGCCGGTCAGGCGGTCGGCCTGGCGCCCGGCGGCAATCATCTGATGCTGATCGGCCTGACCGCGCCCCTGGTCGCGGGCGAGACCGTGCCCCTGACCCTGAAGTTCGCCTCGGCGCCCGAGGTGACGGTGCAGGCGGCGGTGCGCCAACCGACCATGGCGGGGATGGATCACGCCGCCCACTGATGCCTTTTGAAGCGCGAGCCTGACAAACCGGTTCGAACCGGCTAAAGGCTCGCGCCTCACGAGGAATCCCATGGCCCTGAAAGTCGCGATCGTCGGCCTGCCCAATGTCGGCAAGTCCACCCTGTTCAACGCCCTGACCAAGACGGCGGCGGCCCAGGCGGCCAACTATCCGTTCTGCACCATCGAGCCGAACACCGGCGACGTGGCCGTGCCCGAGCCGCGTCTGAACGCCCTGGCCGAGATCGCCGGGTCCAAGGAGATCATTCCCGCCCGCATCACCTTCGTGGACGTCGCGGGCCTGGTGCGCGGCGCGTCCAAGGGCGAGGGCCTGGGCAACCAGTTCCTGGCCAATATCCGCGACTGCGACGCCGTGGCCTTCGTCGCCCGCTGCTTCGTCGATGACGACATCACCCACGTCGAAAACCGCATCGATCCCATCGCCGATCTGGACATCATCGAGACCGAGCTGATGCTGGCCGATATGGAAAGCCTGGAGCGCCGCCGGCCCCAGCTGGAGAAGCGGGCCAAGACCGGCGACAAGGATTCGGCGCTTACGCTGAAACTGGTCGATTTGGCCCTGGCCCAGCTGAACGCCGGCAAGCCCGCCCGCACCGCCGAGGTATCCAAGGAGGATATGAAGGCCTGGCACATGCTGCAGCTGCTGACCGCCCTGCCCGCCCTCTATGTCGCCAATGTCGAAGAGGGTTCGGCCGACCAGGGCAATGAGCTGTCGGCCAAGGTCGCCGCCCGCGCCGCCCAGGACAACGCCAACTCGGTCGTCATCTCGGCGCAGATCGAGTCCGAGATCGCCGTGCTGGACGACGCCGAGCAGAAAGAGTTCCTGGAGACCCTGGGTCTGGAGGAACCCGGCCTGAACCGGCTGATCCGCGAAGCCTACAAGCTGCTGGGCCTGCAGACCTATTTCACGGTCGGTCCCAAGGAGGCCCGCGCCTGGACCATCAATGTCGGCGACACCGCGCCCCAAGCGGCCGGGGTCATACACACCGACTTCGAAAAAGGCTTCATCCGCGCCGAGACCATCGCCTTCGAAGACTTCGTCGCCCTGCGCGGCGAGGCCAAGGCGCGCGAAGCCGGCAAGTTGCGCGCGGAAGGCAAGTCTTACGTCGTCAAGGACGGCGACGTGATGAACTTCCTGTTCAACTGAGGCGTCAGATCAGGGGGACTGCCGCGCTGCGGCCTGGTCCTGGTCCTTGTCGGGCTTCAGCATCTTCTCCAGCGGATTGGCGGGGTCGGGCGCCCGTGGCGAGCCGGGGCAGCGCAGCAGCTTCACCGTAGTCATGTCCCGGTCAATATAGGTCAGGTTCATGACGTCGCCGGCCGCCGCCATGTGGACGCGCTCGGTCGCGACCTGCCCTTCCGCCGTGCAGTTTAACGTCGCCACATAGCCGTGGGGCGTCTCGTCGATATGGGCGATGTCGCAACGGTTCTCATACCCCTCGAACCGCTGAGGGGTGATGGTCAGGGGCCGTCGGTCGCCCTGCGGGCGGGCGCACCAGGCGAGGTCGCCGGCCCAGACCCCGACGAAGCTGCGCGGCCCCCGCGACGCCAGGGACGAGGGGCCGGGCGGTTCAACCGCCTGCATGGCTTCGGCGGTCCTGAGCGGCGCGGCGGGCTGGTCGGGAGGGTTGACGTCATTCTCGCCGCAAGCGCCCAGCAGGGAACCCAGGGCGAGCAGCGGAAACAGGGCGAGTCTCATGACACCGCAACGTCAAGACCCAGCTCCGGTTCAAACGCGCGCGACAAGTGCGGTTGATTCTGATAATCGTTCGCATTAATGAAGCCGCCTTCATCAGCCGGGGCTATTATGCGCAATCACCTTCTCCTCTGCACCGTCGCCGTCACTGCGGCCGCCACCGCCCATTCCACCGCGTCCGCGCGGGCCGAAACGCCGCAGGTCGCAGCGACCCAGATTGATCCAATCGTCGTGATCGGCACGCGATCGGAGCGGCAGGCGTCCCGGACGCCCGGCACGATCAGCGTCATCACTGACGCCGAGATCGAGACCATGTTGGCGACAGACATGAAGGATCTGATCCGGTATGAGCCGGGGGTCAGCGTGCCCACCTCCCCCGCCCGCTTCAGCCTGGCCCTGTCCGGCGCGGGCCGCGACGGCGATTCGGGCTTCACCATCCGGGGCATGGGCGGCGACCGGGTGCTGATCATCAACGACGGCGTTCGTCTGCCGGCGGGCTTCAGCTTCGGGGCCCAGGCGGTAGGGCGCGGCGGCTATAACGACCTGGACCTGACCAAGTCGGTGGAGATCCTGCGCGGCCCGGCTTCGGCCCTTTACGGCTCGGACGGCGTGGCGGGTGCGGTGGCGTTCAAGACCAAGGATCCGGTCGATTTTCTGAGCGCCGGCCAGGCCTTCGGCGCACGGGCGCGAGTCGGCTACGGCTCGGCCGACGAGGGCTGGACCGAGGGACTGGCCTTCGCCGGCCGATCGGGCGCCTTGTCAGGGCTGATCGCCTACACCCGCCGCGACCATCAGGAGACGGAGAACAAGGGCCGGATGGGCGGGGTCGGCGCCGCCCGCACCGAGCCCAACCCCCAGGACTTCGCCTCCAACGCCTATCTGGGCAAGCTGGTGTGGCAGGCCGCGCCGAACCATGTGCTGCGTCTGACCTACGACCATCTGGATTCCGACATGACCGGCGACGCCCTGAGCAGCCGGTCCGCGACCGTCCTGTCCGTCACCGCCCATGACGAGACCCGTCGCGACCGCATAAGCGGTGATTGGCGCTTCAGTGATTTCGCCGGCCTGAGCGACGGCTCGATCAGCCTGTACTGGCAGGACGCCGAGACGCGGCAGTACACCTTCGAAGATCGCACGCCGGCCGTGGACCGGGCGCGGGACGTCACCTTCGACAACAGGGTCTATGGCCTGGCCGCCCAAGGGGCGCGGGTGTTCGGCGAGACGAGCGCGGTCCGGCACCGCGTCACCTTCGGCGGCGACTGGTCCAAGACGACCCAGGAGGGTCTGCGCGACGGCATCACGCCGCCGGTCGGCGAGACCTTCCCTGTCCGCGCCTTCCCGACGACCGATTTCCAGTTGGCCGGCCTGTTCGTCCAGGACGAGATCGAGGCGCTTGGGGGCGCCCTCAGCATCATCCCCGCCGTGCGCTACGACTGGTACGAGCTGTCGCCCAAGGTGGACGCCCGTTTCCCCGCCGCCGCCTCAGGACAGAGCGACGACCATATCTCGCCCAAGCTGGGCGTCGTCTATTGGACCGGCGCGCATCTGGGCGTCTTCGCCAACTACGGCCTGGGCTTCCGTGCGCCCTCGCCTATGCAGGTGAACAACTATTTCGAGAACCCGGTCTTCGGCTATCGCTCGATCCCCAATCCGAACCTGTCGCCGGAAACCAGCGAAAGCTTCGAGGCCGGCTTCCGACTGCGCGACATCGGCGTGGCCGGGGGCGTGATGCGTCTGAACACCACCGCCTTCGCCACACATTATGACGACTTCATCGACCAGGTCGCCGTCAGCGGAACGGGCGTGCCGGGCGTGGATCCTCTTGTCTATCAATACGTCAACCTGACCGAGGTGGACATTCGCGGCTTGGAAGCCCGTGCGGACCTCTATTGGGACAACGGCTTCAGCCTGATCGGGTCGGCCGCCTATGCCGAAGGAGAGCAGACGACCGACGGCCGCCGCACCGAACTCAGCAGCATCGATCCGGTCAAGGTGGTGGCCGGCGTTCACTATGCGGCGCCGTCTGGCGTTTGGGGCGGATCGGCCACCGTTACCTGGTCCGGCAATAAGGATAGGGCCACATACAATCTGTCTTGCGGCGCAGCCTGCTATCTGGGCGACAGCTTCACCCTGCTAGACCTGACCGCCTATTGGAACGTGACCGAACGCGCCACCCTGCGCGCGGGCGCCTTCAACGTCTTTGACGAGACCTACGGCTGGTGGAGCGACGTGCGGGGCCTGTCCGCCGCATCGACCGTCAAGGACGCCTACACCCAGCCTGGCCGCAACTTCGGCCTTTCCCTGACCTTGCGCCTGTAACCGCCATGACCGCACGTACTTCAAGGACACGCCCCATGCGCGCCATTCTGATCGCCGCCGCCCTGTTAGCCGTCGCCCCCGCCTCCGAGGCGCTGGCGACCGCCGCTCAGCCGCCCGTCGCCGCGGCGACCGACGCCTTCGAGCGGGACCGCCAGGCCATTCTGGCCCAGGCGGGCCAATACCGCGTCCATTTCGACATGCGCGAGAACGTCAGCTTCCGCGCCGACTATGATCCGCTGGAGGAGAAGCTGTCCGGCGGCAGCGAGATCGTGCGTGTCGTCTACGACAAGGGCGACCGGATCAGCCTGCAGCACATATTGGTGATGGAGCACGACGGTCAGACCATGGTGATCAAACACTGGCGCCAGGACTGGACCTATCAGCCGCAGACGGTCCTGACCTACGCCGGGCCGAACCGGTGGGTGCTGACCCCCGTCCCGGAAGCCCAGCGCCAGGGCGCTTGGTCTCAGACCGTGTGGCAGACTGACGATTCACCTCGTTACGGCGGAGTCGGCCGCTGGACCTATGACAATGGGCTGACGGCCTGGACGTCCGACCCGACCTGGCGACCGCTGGCGCGGCGGGACGCGGTGCGGCATCCGATCTACGACCGCTATCTGGGGACCAATCGGCACATCCTGACACCCGCCGGCTGGGTGCATATTCAAGACAACATGAAGATGGCCGGCCAGCCGGACGGTGCGCCGATCGCCGTGGTCCAGGAAGATGTGATCAACACCTACGACCGGAACGACAGCTATTCCCCCAAGCCGGGGGACGACTATTGGGCCAAGACCCAAGGCTTCTGGGCCGCCGTGCGCGACGCCTGGGATGCAGCCATCGTCGCCGGAAACGGAGTCCATCTGCAGCAGGAGGCCGAGACCGGCGCGGTCACTGGAGCGCCGCTGATGGATCTGGCCCAGTCGCTGGCCGACGGCGAAGTCGCTGAGGCCGAGGCCGTCGCCCGGGCTCGCGAGTTGATTGCCCAGGCCACATCAAGCCAGCCCGCCGCCGCCCGTTGAGGTCCGGATCGCCCGCCGCCGACGGCCTCAGCGCCGTTCGGCGGCCGAGGCGTCGCGGATGGCGTTGAACTCGGCTGTCGGCTTCCAGGCCGGCCAGGTGGTGCTGTCGGCCACCGTCAGACCCAGCCGGTACAATAGATCCAGGTTCTGAAGTGCGGCGGTGAAGTCGTAGTCCGCCCGCCATTCGTCCGTCAGCTTGTGATAGTAGCGAGCCATCTGGGCCTCGTAATAGGGTTTGCCCGCTTCGATTCCGCCCTCCACGAAATCACGGCCGCTCCACGGCATCAGAGCCGGCACCCCGCCTGCGGCGAAGTTGAAGTGGTCGGAACGGTAGTAGAAACCCTCTTCCGGATAACCGTCGCCAGTGACGGTGCGCCCCTGGACGGCGGCGAACCGTCCCAGAACATCTTCCAGTTCGGACTTGCCGACGCCGAAGACCGCCACGTCGCGCGTCGCCGGGGTGAAGGGCAGCATGTCGATGTTGATGTCGGCCGCCGTCTTGGCCAGCGGATAGACCGGGTCGGCAGCATAGGCTTCAGAGCCCAGCAGCCCCTGTTCCTCGGCCGTGACGTGCAGGAAGACCACGGTCCGCTCCGGCGCCGGGCCGTTCTTGAAGGCGCGGGCCATTTCGATCAGGCCGGCCGTGCCCGAGGCGTTGTCCCAGGCGCCGTTGAAGACGTCGTCCCCCGCCTCGTTCTTCTCCCGCGCCTTGCCGACGTGGTCCCAGTGGGCGGAGTAGAAGACATATTCATCGGGCCGGGTCGTGCCGGTGATCTTGGCCAGCAGATTGTTGGAGTGGATGACCTCGGTCTTTTCGGCGATGTCCACGCTGAGCCGGGCGCCCAGATCGACGCCGCCGCCCAGGCCCGCCGTCTTGGCACGCGCCAAGGCCTGGGCCAGGACGTCGCCGCCGATGGCCGCTCCGGTCGCCATATTGATCGAGCCGGTGAAACGGGCGTCGCGCGCGCCCTTGACCGTCATCACCGGCCGGTTCGCGCCGCCGACGGCGCGGCGCCAACGGCCCTCGACGTCCTGAAGACTGATGACGCCGACGGCCCCGCGCTTCAGCGCCTCCTGGGTCTTGTGTTCGCCCGAGCCGTAGAAGTTGGGATCGGCGCCCATGGACTCTGGCTGACCACGCAGAATGACCACGACCTTGCCGGTGAGGTCTGTCGAACCATAGTCGTCCCAGCCCCGCTCGGGCGCCACAATGCCGTAGCCGGCGAAGACCAGGGGGGCGTCGGCGACCTTGACCACCGGATCGGCCGGGCCGGCCCGCAGGGTGATGTCCGCGCCCGACGTCAGATCATGGCTGACGCCATCGGCGCCGGTCCAGGTCGCGACGGGGGGCCGTTCGGGCGTGAACCGCACCAGATCGACCGGCTGGAGCCAGGAGCCGTCGCGCCCGCCCGGCTCCAGACCCATGGCCTCATACTGGGCCTGCAGATACTCCAGCGTCAGCCGCTCGCCGACCAGGCCGGGGAAACGCCCCTCCAGCCGATCGTCGGCCAGATATTTGATGTGGTCGGACAAGCGCTGGGCGCTGAACTGTGGGGTGGCGGCCGAGGCCACGGCGAAGGCGTCGGTCGCGGCCGAAGGCGGGACGACAGGCGCGTCCGGCGCCGTGGCGCAGGCGGCCAGGAGCAGGGCCGCAGCGGCGATGATGGAAGAACGACGCAGGATCATGAAGGTTCTCGAATGAGGAAAGACGGGAGGAGCAGCGGACTTAGCGGCGTTCGGCAGCGGAGACGGCGCGGACGGGACCGAATTCGGAGCCCGACTTCCACTCGGGCCAGTCGCGACCGTTCGCCAGGGCGCGGCCAACGTCATAGAAGACCGTCAGATCTTCGATCATTCCGCTGTAGTCCCAGTCCGGCGACCATTCATCGGCGGCCTGGTGATAGCGTTTGGCGCCGTAGTCGCTGCGCGCCGCCTGGCGCTCGGCGATCGGTTCGTCGCGGAAGTCGCCCCGACTGCCGGCATAGGCCATGGGCACGCCGCGCTTGGCCAGGGGGAAGTGGTCGGACCGGTAGTAGGTGCCGGCGGCGTTCTCGTAATCCGGCATCAGGGTGCGGCCCTGGGGCTGGATCGCGGCGGCCAAGCGCTCGTCGAAGTCGGACTGGCCGTAGCCGGTCACGCCCAGGCCGGTGACACGGCCATAGACGTTCATCGAATCCATGTTGAAGCCGCCCACCGTCCTGGCCAGGGGATAGACGGGATTGGAAGCGTAGTATTCAGCGCCCAGAAGGCCGCTCTCCTCGGCGGTGAAGCTGATCATGACGATTGAGCGTTCGGTCCGAGGAGCCCGACCGTACATCCGCGCCAGCTCCAACAGGCCCGCCGTGCCCGAGGCGTTGTCCACGGCGCCGTTGAAGATGCGGTCGCCCGTCTCGTCCGGCTCGCCCATGCCGATGTGGTCCCAGTGGGCGGTGTAGAGGACCGTCTCGTCCGGATGGGTGGTTCCCGGCAGGCGGGCGATGACGTTATGGGTGGTGACCTGACTGGTCGCCACATCGAACTCGGTCGAGAAGCCGGCGCCGGTCAGGGGCACGGGCTGGAAGTCGCGGCGGCGAGCCTGGGCCTTCAGCGTCTCGAAATCCAGACCGGCGCGGCGGAACAGATCGACGGCGACGTCGCGCTGGATCCAGCCCTCGACCGGAACCCGCTCAGCCGCCGCATTCTGGCGCAGGATGTCGAACTGGGGCACGCCCCAGGAGTTGGCGACCGTCTGCCAGCCATAGGAGGCGAGCGCCGTCTCATGGACGATCAGCACCCCGGCCGCGCCATGGCGGGCCGCCTCTTCATATTTGTAGGTCCAGCGGCCGTAGTAGGTCATGGCCTTGCCGCCGAAGGTGTTCAGGGCCGGTTCTTCGAAATCGGCGTCATTGACCAGGACGACCAGCACCTTGCCGCGCAGATCCTGCCCCTTGAAGTCGTCCCAATTCCGCTCGGGCGCGGTGATCCCATAGCCGACGAAGACCAGGGGCGCGTCCTTCAGGCTGACGTGCTCGGCCGGGCGGCGCGTCGAGAGGGCGACCTCGCGCCCCTGGGTCATCGGCAGGGTCCAGTCGCCCAGCTTCAGCGCCGCTTGGACGTTGGACTGGGTGAAGCGGTTCAGGATCACGTCCTGGGTCCATTGGCCGTTCGGACCGCCCGGTTGAAAGCCGGCGGCGGCGTATTGGCGGCTCAGATAGTCGATCACCTTCTGCTCGGCCGGGGTGGCGATGCCGCGTCCCTCGAAACTGTCGTCGGACAGGGTTCGAATGTCCTCGGCGATGCGTGCGGCGTCGAAGGCCGCGACCGGGCCAGAGCCTTCAAGCGCCGCCGGCGCGGCGCAGGCGGAGAGTGCGGCGCCGGCCATCAGCACGGCGACCAAGGAAGATCGGATACGCATGAACACAAGGCCCCACAGCCGCAAACAGAGGCTGAACCCTAGGCGGGGAAAGCCATCATGTCGATTCCGTGTCAGCGGCCAGGATGTCGCAAAACAAAGCCCGCCGAAGCGGGGCTTCGACGGGCTGGGTCTCGGTCTCAGTTCGGGCGCGCCTAGTGGGCAACGCCCTTCCAGATGCGGCGATAGCTGGCGTAGGTCAGGCCGGCGAAGATCAGCAGGAAGATGATCACGCCGAAGCCGGCCTGTTTGCGCTCGACCATCTTCGGTTCGGACGTCCAGGCGATGAAGGCCGCGACGTCCTTGGCGTACTGATCCACCGTCTGGGGCGAGCCGTCGTCATAGGTGACTTGGCCGTTCTGGAGCGGCGGCGGCATGGCGATGAAGCCGCCCTCGGGCACATGGTCCGGGTCGCCGGTCCAGAAGGGGGTCAGATCGCCCTGCATATAGGGGTTATAGTGCTGACCGGGACGGATCTGCAGGCCCGCGGGCGGGGTGCGATAGCCCGACAGCAGGGAGTAGATGTAGTCGGCGCCGCCGTGACGCGCCTTGGCCATGACCGACAGGTCCGGCGGCGCCGCCCCCCCGTTGCCGGCCGCAGCAGCGGTGGCGTTGGGATAGGGGGCGCGGAACTTGTCGGCTGGGGTGGCGTCGCGCTGGATCGGCTCGCCCGTCTCGCTATCGATGTCGGGAACCTGGATCTCCTTGGCCAGGGCCTTCACCACCGGATTGTCGTTCGGATTGGGATATTTCGGATTCCAGAACGGCCCATGGCGATCGCCCAGGTTCCGGTAGTGCATCAGGTTCATGCTGTGACAGGCGGCGCAGACCTCGTGATAGACCTTGTAGCCGCGCTGCAGCTGGCCCTGGTCATAGACGCCAAAGGGGCCGTCGAAGCTGAAGCCGCCGGAGCGGGGGTGGGCCGCCCCGCCCTCCGCCAGGGCGGGCGCCGCCGTCATCAGGCCGAGGGCGGCGACCGCCGAAGCGACCAGTCTGGACATCGACACGCTCATTTTTCCAAAGCTCATGACGCTCAGCCCTTCTTCTCGGGCGAGGCGGGCGCGGCGGCCGGGACGGCGTCGCCCCCCGTCAGGACCGGTTCCGAGATCGTCGCCGGGATCGGCAGCGGCGTCTCCTTCAGCCCCACGAAGGGCAGGATCACCAGGAAGAAGACGAAATAGTAGAGGGTGAACAGCCGCGTCAGCCACAGGTAGGAGTTCACCTCTCCGTCGAACAGGACGAAGCTGGCCATGCCCGGAATGACCGGGGCGTCCGGCAGCTGACCGCCGCACCAGCCCAGGCCGACGCCGACCACCAGGAAGATGAAGAAGAAGGTCCGCATGGTCGGGCGATAGCGCATCGACCGCACCTTGGACGTGTCCAGCCAGGGCAGGACGAACAGGACGCCGATGGCGCTGAACATGGCGACCACCCCGCCGAACTTGTCCGGCACCGCGCGCAGAATGGCGTAGAAGGGCAGCATGTACCATTCGGGCACGATGTGGGCGGGCGTCTGCAGCGGGTTGGCCGGGATGTAGTTGTCGGCGTGGCCGAGGGCGTTCGGCTGATAGAAGACGAAGACGGCGAACAGGATCAGGAACAGGATGATCGCAAAGCCGTCCTTGACCGTGAAATAGGGGTGGAAGGGCAGAGTGTCCTTCTTGGCGCGATCCTTCGGAATGAGGATGCCCACCGGATTGTTCTGACCGGCCGAATGCAGGGCCCAAAGGTGCAGGACCACGCAGCCCAGGATGGCGAAGGGCAGCAGATAGTGCAGGGAGAAGAAGCGGTTCAGCGTCGCATTGTCGATCGCCGGGCCGCCGCGCAGCCAGATCAGGATCGGTTCGCCGACGAGGGGCACGGCGCCGATCAGATTGGTGATGACCTCTGCGCCCCAGAAGGACATCTGACCCCAGGGCAGGACATAGCCCAGGAAGGCGGTGGCGATCATCAGGAAGAAGATCACGCAGCCGATGATCCAGATCATCTCGCGCGGCGCCTTGTAGGAGCCGTAGTACAGCCCCCGCAGCATGTGCAGATAGACGGCGATGAAGAACATCGAGGCGCCGTTGGCGTGGACATAGCGGATCAGCCAGCCGCCGTTGACGTCACGCATGATCCGCTCGACCGAGGCGAAGGCCAGGTCGACGTTCGGCGTATAGTGCATGGCCAGAACGATGCCGGTGACGATCTGCGTCATCAGGCACAGGGCCAGGATGCCGCCGAAGGTCCACCAGTAGTTCAGGTTCCTGGGCGTCGGCAGCGACATATAGTCGGCGCCGAAGCGGATGATGGGCAGCCGGGTGTCCAGCCATTTTTCGACGCCCGTCTTCGGGACGTAGGTGGATTCGTGTTCGCTCATTTCCTCCCCCTTCGCCCTCAACCGATCTTAACGCGGGTGTCGGACGTGTATTCGTAGTCGGGCACGACCAGGTTCAGGGGCGCCGGCCCCTTTCTGATCCGACCGGACGCATCGTAGTGCGAGCCGTGGCACGGGCAGAACCAGCCGCCGTAATCGCCGGCGCCGAAGGTCGGGACGCAGCCCAGGTGGGTGCAGGAGCCGACCACGACCAGATATTTCTCATGCCCGGACTTGGTGCGTTCCGCATCCGTCTGGGGCGGGCTGCCGACGGCGCCCTCGGTAATGACCTTCTGCAGCTCGGCCGGGGTGCGATAGCGCACGAAGACCGGCTTGCCCTGCCATTTGATCACGACCTGCTGGCCCTCCTGAACCTTGGTCAGGTCGAACTCGATCGAGGCCAGGGCCAGGGTGTCGGCCGCAGGGTTCATCTGATTGATCAGAGGCCAGGCGATCATCGCCCCGGCGCCCACCGCAGCGGCGCCCGCCGCGATATGGATGAAGTCGCGGCGATTCGGATCGCCCTCGCCTTCCGGAATCACACCCGTTTCGGCCACGTTTCACCTCTCGAAGACCGCCGGGACCGCCTGTGTTGGCGCTCCTCTGCTACGGCACGAACCCTAAAAGCGCTGCCCTGTGGTCCCCTCGGCCTGTATTTGCGGCATTCGCCGCAAGCTGCTGACGTTTCTTGCGAAACGCTCGCAAACAGACCGCGACAAACCCCCAGGTCGCGTATACCTAGGGCTTAGAATGCGTCTCGCCCTTTTTCAACCGGACATTCCTCAGAACGTCGGCGCCTGTATCCGGCTGTCGGCCTGTTTCGGCGTCGCCCTGCACGTCATTGAGCCCACAGGCTTCCGTTTTGACGACCGCGCCATGAAGCGGGCGGCCCTGGATTACGGCCCCCTATCGCACATGACCCGCCATGCGGATTGGGACGCGTTCCAGCGCGAGCGACCCGCCGGACGGCTGGTGCTCTTCACCACCAAGGGGGCGACGCCCCTGCCCGACTTCGTCTTCGAACTCACCGACACGCTTCTGTTCGGCAAGGAGACCGCCGGCGCCCCGGACTATGTGCACGCCGCCGCAGACGCGCGCGTGGTGATTCCGCTCAGACCCGAGGCCCGGTCGCTGAATCTGTCGGTCACGGCGGGCATCGCCCTTTGGGAGGGCCTCAGGCAGACGGGCGGGCTAGGCTGACCGTCCGATCTATCCCGACCGCCGCCAGGAAGTCCGCATCGTGGCTGACGACAACGAGGGCGCCGTCATAGGCGCTCAACGCCGCCTCCACCGCCGCCACCGAATCGAGGTCCAGGTGGTTGGTCGGCTCATCCAGCACCAGAAGCTGCGGCGGGCGCGTTCCCGTCATGACGCAGGCCAGGGCGGCCCGCAGCCGTTCGCCGCCGGACAGGTCGCCGACCCGCCGATGCGCGGCCGTATTTCGAAACAGGAAGCGAGCCAGGGCCGCCTGGGCTTCTTGGACCGAACCGTCCGGATTCAGCCGCATCCAGGCCTCGACCAAGGTTTCCTGGGGGCGCAGCAGGGCCGCCTCCTGATCCAGCAAGGCTGCGGGAACAGGTCGCTGCACCTGGCCCGAAGTCGGTGCAAGATCGCCGGTGATGAGCCGCAGCAGGGTCGTCTTGCCCGCGCCGTTCGGGCCGGTGACGGCGACCCGCTCCGGGCCGGTCAAGGTCAGATCCACGGGGCCGACGATCCGCCGCCCGCCCTGTGTCGTCCAGACCGCCCCGCTCAAGGTCGCCACCGTCCGTCCCGCCGCAAGGCCTGTGGCGGGCATGGGGATGGCCAGGGTCCGCACCCGCTCCACCCCTTGGTGCGCGGCGGCCAGGGCGGTTTCCGCCTCCGCCGCCTGGCGCACAGCGAGGAGCCGGTCGGCGCCGCCGCTGTTTTCGGCCCGCTCGGCCCGGGCGTCGATCAGAATCCTGGGCATGTCGCCCTTGGCCGCCTTGCGGCGTCCGGCCGCGTCTCGCCGCGCCTTCATCTCCGTGCGACGCTGGGCGTCCGCCGCCACGCGGGCCAGCGTCCGTTCAGCCTCGACCAGGTCGCGTTCGGCTGTTTCGCGCTCAATCGCCTTGCGTGCGGCGTAGAGGTCGTAGTTCCCGCCGTGGACGGCGACCCCCAGGCCGGACACCTCGACGATGCGATCCATGCGACGCAGCAGATCCCGGTCATGGCTGACCACCACCGCCCCGCCCTTCCAGCGACCCAGCACCTCGGCCACCCAGCGCCGCGCCTCGACGTCCAGGTGATTGGTCGGTTCGTCCAGCAGGATCAGGTCGGGCGCCGCCAGGATCAATCCCGCAAGCCGTAGCCGGGTCTGTTCCCCGCCGCTGAGGCTCCTCGTCGCCCGGTCCATCGGCAAGCCCTCCAGCCCGACCTCGGCCAAGGCCGAGGCGATCCTGGGCTCCAGCGTCCAGTCGGCGTCGGCCATGTCCTGGGCGTCGCCCTCGCCAGCCAGCAGCCGGTCTATCGCCGCCAGAGCGGGCGCGACGCCCAGGGTTTGCCCCGTCGTCTCGTCCGGCGACGGATCGGACCGTTGATCCAGCACGCCGACGGAGGCGGCGCGCGTCACACTTCCCTCGCTGGGCGAAAGGTCGCCGGCGATCAGACGCAGCAGCGTGCTCTTGCCCGCGCCGTTGCGACCGACGACGCCGGTGCGCTCAGGCCCGAACGTCAGGCTCAGATTGTCGAAAAGCGTAACGCCGTCAGGCGTTCTAGCGGCGACCTTGTCGAGGGTCGCGAGCGCGGACGGGGACGCGCTTCGGCTTGGGCTGGTTGGCATGGAGGATCACGAGCAGCATGGCGGACAGGGCGGAACCGGTTGCCAGTGCGATGATCATGATCTTCGAGCCTCCTGCTCAAAACTCCTCAGAGACAGGAGGATGGGTCGTATTTATGCAATCCGCAAGTCCGGGGAGCCCCTGATATGAACACGCCCGCGTGAAGAGGGGGTGGCTCCGGGGTGGACCGATGGTCCGATGGCGCCCCGCCCACCAAGCCGCTAGGACGTCGGAATGGAGAGCCGCTTCCGCATAGAAGACCCTGCCGGAGCCGCCGCGCGCCGCGACGCGGCTGTTCAGCGGCTGCGCGACGAAACCGGCATCGACGAGGCGATGATCGACGCCCTGGTCGAGGGCTTCTACGCCCGCGTCCGCGACGACCGGCTGATCGGGCCGATCTTCGCGGATCGGATCGCCGACTGGGGCCCGCATCTGGCGCAGATGAAGCTGTTCTGGTCGTCGGTCGCCCTTTCGTCTGGCGTCTACCAGGGTCGGCCTATGCCGAAACATCTGCCCCTGCCGATCGACGCGCGCCACTTCGACCGCTGGCTTGAGTTGTTCGCCGAGACCGCCCGCGACCTGTGCCCGCCCGTCGCCGCGGCCCATTTCATCGAACGCGCCCGCCGCATCGCCGAGAGCCTGGAGCTCGGCGTCGCGACCGCAAACGGAGTGATGCTGGCCAAGGGGGAGCGTTTCTTGCGCCCGACACAGGCCTGGACGCCGGAGTAGGTCAACCGGGCTGGACGCGCCCAGTGCGCAATGTTCCCACATTGTTCTTGCTTAAACCGGGCAAATCATCCCCATATAGCGATGTCGCGCCGGAGCCCTCCGGCTCCTCTCCGCGTTTCCCGGACCGCATGACCGAAAAGCACAACTTCATCCGCGTTCGCGGCGCCCGCGAGCATAATCTCAAGGGCGTGGACCTGGATATTCCGCGCGAACAGCTGGTGGTGATGACCGGCCTGTCGGGCTCGGGCAAGTCGTCCCTTGCGTTCGACACCATCTACGCCGAGGGCCAGCGGCGCTATGTCGAGAGCCTGTCGGCCTATGCGCGCCAGTTTCTGGAACTGATGGGCAAGCCGGACGTGGACCTGATCGAGGGTCTGTCGCCGGCCATTTCGATCGAACAGAAGACGACGTCCAAAAACCCTCGCTCTACCGTCGGCACGGTGACGGAGATCCACGACTATATGCGCCTGCTGTGGGCGCGGGTGGGGGTGCCCTATTCGCCGGCCACCGGCCTGCCGATCGAGAGCCAGACCATCAGCCAGATGGTCGATAAGCTGACGGCCCTGCCCGACGGCGAACGCATCCTGCTGCTGGCTCCGGTCGTTCGCGGCCGCAAGGGCGAGTACCGCAAGGAAATCGCCGAGTGGCAGCGTCAGGGCTTCCAGCGGCTGAAGATCGACGGGCAATTCTATCCGATCGACGAAGCCCCGACCCTGGACAAGAAGTTCAAGCACGACATCGACATCGTCGTGGACCGGATCGTGACCAAGCCGGATCAGGAAGGTCGCTACGCCGACAGCCTGCAGACGGCGCTGAGCCTCGCCGACGGTATCGCCACGGCGGAATGGGCCAGCGTCGCCGAGGGCGAGACAGCGCCGCGCACCCTCGTCTTCTCCGAACGATTCGCCTGCCCGGTGTCCGGCTTCACCATCTCGGAGATCGAGCCGCGGCTGTTCTCGTTCAACAATCCCTTCGGCGCCTGTCCGGTGTGCGACGGCCTAGGGGTCAAGCTCGCCTTCGACGCCGACCTGGTGATCCCCGATCGCGACAAGAGCCTGCACAAGGGGGCGGTAGCGCCGTGGGCGCGCGGCCCCTCACCTCTCTATACCCAGACGCTTCAGTCGCTCAGCCGCCACTACGGCTTCTCGATGGATGTGGCTTGGCGCGATCTGCCGGCCCAGGCGCATAAGGCGATCCTGCACGGCACGGGCGCTGAGAAGATCAAATTCACCTATGACGACAACGCCCGCAAATACGAGGTCTCTAAGCCGTTCGAGGGCGTCCTGCCGAACCTGGAGCGGCGCTGGCGCGAGACCGACAGCGCCTGGGTTCGCGAGGAGCTGGCACGCTATCAGTCCGAGACCCCCTGTGAGGCCTGCGGCGGCAAGCGGCTGAAGCCCGAGGCCCTGGCCGTCAAGGTCGGCGGCGAGGACATCGCCGACATCTCCATGCTGTCGATCTCCAAGGCCTACCTCTGGTTCTCGACCCTGGAGGAGAGCCTGACAGAGAAGCAGATGGAGATCGCCCGGCGCATCCTGAAGGAGATCTGCGACCGGCTGCGGTTCCTGAACAACGTCGGCCTGGACTATCTGAACCTGTCCCGCTCATCCGGCACCTTGTCGGGCGGGGAGAGCCAGCGCATCCGTCTGGCTTCGCAGATCGGTTCGGGCCTGACCGGCGTCCTCTATGTGCTGGACGAGCCCTCCATCGGCCTGCACCAGCGCGACAACACCCGCCTGCTGGAAAGCCTGAAAGGGCTGCGCGACCTCGGCAATTCGGTCCTTGTGGTCGAGCACGACGAGGAAGCCATCCTGACCGCCGACTATGTCATCGACATGGGGCCCGCTGCGGGGGTGCATGGCGGCACGGTCTGCGCCGAGGGTACGCCGCAACAGGTCATGGCCAACCCGAACTCCCTGACCGGCAAATATCTGACCGGCGAGCGGGAGATCGAAATCCCCGCCGACGGCCGCCGCCCCATCGACCGCAAGCGGATGCTGAAGATCAGCGGCGCCAGCGGCAACAATCTGAAGAGCGTCACCGGCGAAATCCCCGTCGGCGTCTTCACCTGCATCACCGGCGTGTCCGGCGGCGGCAAGTCCACCTTCACCATCGAGACCCTGTATAAGGCCGCCGCGCGCCGTCTGAACAATGCGTCGGACGCCCCCGCCCCCTTCGACCGCATCGAGGGGCTGGAGCATTTCGACAAGGTCATCGACATCGACCAGTCGCCGATCGGCCGCACCCCGCGCTCCAATCCCGCCACCTACACCGGCGCCTTCGGCCCCATCCGCGACTGGTACGCCGGCCTGCCGGAATCCAAGGCGCGCGGCTACGGCCCCGGCCGGTTCAGCTTCAACGTCAAGGGCGGCCGCTGCGAGGCCTGCCAGGGCGACGGCGTCATCAAGATCGAGATGCACTTCCTGCCCGACGTCTACGTCACCTGCGACGTCTGCAAGGGCAAGCGCTACAACCGCGAGACGCTGGAGATTGTGTTCAAGGGCAAGTCGATCTCGGACGTCCTGGACATGACGGTCGAGGAGGCCGCCCAGTTCTTCAAGGCCGTGCCGCCGATCCGCGACAAGATGCTGACGCTGGAGCGGGTGGGCCTCGGCTACGTCAAGGTCGGCCAGCCCGCGACCACCCTGTCCGGCGGCGAGGCCCAGCGGGTCAAGCTGTCCAAGGAACTGTCGAAACGCGCGACCGGCCGGACCCTCTACATCCTCGACGAGCCGACCACCGGCCTGCATTTCGAAGATACGCGCAAACTTCTGGAAGTGCTTCAGGAACTGGTCGAGGCTGGCAACACCATCGTGGTGATCGAGCACAATCTCGACGTCATCAAAGTGGCGGACTATCTGCTCGACTTCGGGCCGGAAGGCGGCGACGGCGGCGGCGAGATCGTCGCGGTCGGCACACCGGAACAGGTGGCGGAGAACAAGGCCAGCTGGACCGGAAAATACCTCAAGGAGGTGCTGGATCGTCACGAGACCCGGCGCAAGGCGCGGGTCGCGGCCCTGGGGCAGGCGGCGACGCCCCCGCCGGCGAAGCGGAAGCGGGTCAAGGCCTCGGCCTGAGGTTTTACTCCAGACGCTGAAACGTCTCCGTCAGCCCTCCAGCTGCTTCAAGATCGCCGCGAACGGACTCCAAAGCAGGACGGTGATCAGTGCGAAACCGAGCGCCATCAGCGTCATCAGCAGCAGGGCCGCCAAACCCGCGCCTGCGCCGGAGCCGGACATGGCCGCCGTCATAGGCCAGGCGACGAGGGCCAGCAGCAGACCCACCAACAAGGCCATGGCGACGGCGAGCACATTCACGCCGATCAGAGGCCAGACGATGGGTCCGCTGCGCTTCCATCCTTCCACGAGAGGAAGGCCGCTCCGCAGTACCGTGAGAGGCGCGACCAAGCTGAGTCGAGCCGCTACCCAGAGACCCAATGCAAAGGCGATGAGATTCACGATGACGCCTCCCGCCAGACCGATCGCCGCGCCGGCGCCCCGAGTGGCGAGGTCCGCTCCAACGTTCAATACGAGCTGAACGACGACCAGAATAATCAGAACCCCCAACATCCGAGCCTCGGTCTTGCCCAGTCGCAGGAAGCCGAACCGTCGTTTCTCAGGCTCAAGCACTGCGCGGTAGACGGCCGGCGCGACGAGGGCCTGGGCCAACAGCAACGGCGGCATGAATCCAGCCATGGCCAAGCCGAAGGCTTGTAGCGCTTCTGGCGACAAGGCGTTGATATCGCCGTTGGCGGCCTGCAACTCGGCCATATGGGGCATGATTGCGGGCGCCGCGAGCAGACTGCTCAATATGAGCCCGATCAGCCAGACCATCGACCAGAGGAGAACCGCCGCCGGGTTCTGGCGCGTCACGCGAAACCCCTCGAATGCGGCGTCGGTGGCGGAAAAACTCATGATCGAACTCCAGATCAGATTCGGCGCGACTCTAGCCCATCCCGTCGTCGGCGTCCGGTCCCAGACGCCCCTATCCCGAACCCTTTGTTGCAATTCGTTCTCACTTGCATACTCTGCCTCGGCCTATGAGGACGACCATGACCCGACATCCCCTCCACGCCGGCCTTTTGGCCTCCCTTCTGTCCGTCTGGGGCGCGGGCGTGGCCCAGGCCCACTCCCCCTATCTTCGGCCCAATCTGTTCGACGCGGGGCGGCGCGATCATGTGACCGTCGAGGCGGCCTTTACCGAGGAGGTGTTCAACGCCGAGGTCGCCATGCGGTCCGACGGCTTCCATGTGGTCGGGCCAAACGGCGACACGCCGATCAGCGCCGTCACCTAATCTGCGCGATCTGGCGGTGTTCGAGGCGCCGACGCCGGTGGACGGCCTCTATCGTCTGTCATCCGGCCCACGCGCCGGCCGCACGGCCAAGATGTACCACACCCCCTCCGGCTGGAAGATGGTCGGCGAAGAGGATGCGCCGCCCCCGCCCGGCGCCGAACTGGTCGATGTCCAGAGCATCACCGTCGCCGAGGCCTATGTTATGCGGGGCGTCCCCGACGAGGCGGCGCTGAAGCCCACCGGCCAAGGGCTGGAGCTTCAGCCTCTGATCCAGCCGAACCAGATCGTCGCCGGCGAGGACGCGACCTTCCGCCTGCTGTTCGACGGCCAGCCCCTGGCCGACGCGCCTGTCACCGTCTTTCGCGAAGCCGGCCAGTACGACGGCAAGACGATCGAGACCGAAACCGCCACCGACGCCTCCGGCGTCCTGACCCTGCGGGTCTCGGCGCCCGGCGCCTATATGACCCAGGTCCGCTACCGCACTGCCGCCCCGGCAGGCAGCCCCACCCCCTACCGCAGCTACACCCACACCCTGACCTTCACCGCCGACGCGGGGTGAAGGCGGAGGGGACCGTCCATGTCGCGCCCTTTAGGCCGGGCAGCGCGTTTCGGTCTGGCTGGCGTCCAGCTTGATCTCGGAGACCGAGACGGTCATCGCACCGCTGGTCGCCATGTGGAACGGAACCTCGACGCGCGACAGGTCCCCGCCGTCGGTGCGGAAACAGGTCAGGGGAATGCGGGCTTCGCGCCACTGGCCGACGGGGGCAGAGCGCAACAGGCCGGTCAGGTCCACCGCTCCGCCGCCCAGTTTGAACGCCACCGGGGCGGACGGCGCGACGTCAACACGATAGCGGAAGCCCAGGGCGACGGCGCCGTTGGCTTGGCGCGTCAGATCAACGGGCGTGCCCCAGATCTCGACGCTGGCCGGCCCGGTTCCCGCAAAGGCGAACTGCTGACCGCTCTCCTGGGCCAGGTCGTCGACCGGGCGTGAGGCGACGCCGGCGCGCGGGCTGGTCGTCGTCTTGGCCGTGCCGGGTCGGGTCTGACCTCCTGCGTCGTTCAGCAACAAGCTCCAGGGCGAGACGAACCGGCCGTCGACGAAATAGCGATCCAGATTGGTCGCCTGGGCCGAGACCCCGCTCTCCTCCGACAGCATTCCGACTCGCGCCGGCGCGGCGTAGGTCAGGCCGTAGCCATAGGCGAACTGCGGATCATAGCCGGGCTGGCCGTGGTTCAGCGGCGTTCCCGTCGCATCCTTGGGCCAGCTGAAGGACAGTTTGCCGTGGAAGTCGTGGCGCGGTTTGCCGTCGGCTCGGCCCACCAGGACGTCGGCGATCCCCCCGCCTTCGGTCCCCGGCAGCCAGGCGGCCACAAAGGCGTCCGAGGCGTTGATCTCCGGATTGGTCCACATCGGCCGCCCGGACAGGAAGACCGACACGGTCGGAATCCCCGCCGCCTTCAGCCGCTTCAGCGTCTCCAGCGGCGCGGTCGGGACATAGTCTAGATTGTCCACGTCGCCTTGGAACTCGGCATAGGGGGTCTCGCCGAAGACGACGATCGCCACATCCGGTTTTTGGGTGAAGGACCCGTCCGCGCTCAAGGTTGCGGTCCCGCCGCCGGCCTTCACCGCCTCTTCGATCCCGCTCCAGATCGACTGGCCCTGGGGGAAGTCGGCATTCGTATTGCCCGTCCCCTGCCAGCTCAGGGTCCAGCCGCCCGAGGCCTGGCCGATGTCGTCAGCCGCCGTCCCCGCCACAAGCACCCGCGCATTGGCCCGAACCGGCAGGACGCCGTCATTCTTCAACAGCACCAGCGACTTGCGCACCGCTTCGCGCGCCAGGGCGCGGTGCGCGGGTGAAGCCAGCTCCTCGAACCGGCCTTCCATCGGCCGCGCCGGTTCGAACAGGCCGGTCTTGACCTTGGCCACCAGAATGCGACGCACCGCCTCGTCCACCCGCGCCATAGGGATCTCGCCCGACCGGGCCTGGGCCAGGGTCGAGGCGTACAGCGGCTTCCAGCTGTCGGGCGCCATCAGCATGTCGATGCCCGCGTTGACCGCCAGGGCGCAGCTCTCATTGGTGCAGCCCGGCAGTTGGCCGTGCGCGTTCCAGTCGGAGACGACGAATCCCTTGAACCCCAGCGGCCCGCGCAGGACATCGGTCAGCAGGGTCGGATTGCCTGAGTGCTTGTAACCGTTCCAGCCCGAGAAACTGGCCATGATCGACAGCACGCCCGCGTCGATGGCCTGGACGTATCCGCCCAGGTGGACGTCGATCAGCTCCTGCTCCGTGCCCCGGAAATCGCCCTGATCCTCGCCCTCGAAGGTGCCCCCGTCGGCCAGGAAATGTTTGGCCGATCCGGCGATATGGCCGGGCGCCAGCGGCCGCCCCGGCTGCAGCTCGCCCTGAAGGCCCAGGGTCATCGGCCCGGCGTAGGACCGCTGAACCTCCGGATCCTCGGCATAGCCCTCATAGGACCGGCCCCAACGATCGTCGCGCGGCACGGCCAGGGTTGGGCCGAAGGTCCACTCCGCCCCCGTCACCGCCACCTCCAGGGCCGTCGCCTCGCCGATGCGCCGGATCAGGTCCGGATCGCGCGCGGCGCCCAGGCCGATGTTGTGGGGAAAGATGGTCGCGCCGGGGACGTTGTTGTGCCCGTGCACGGCGTCGATGCCGTAGATCAGCGGGATCACCGTCCCGCCCCGGCTCTCGTTGGCGGCGCGGAAGGCGCGGGCCAGGTCCAGCCATTTCTGCGGGGGCGCCTTGTCGTCGCCCCAGGGACCGGAGCTGCCGCCAGCCAGGATCGAGCCCAGCGGATAGGTCTTCAGATCGTCGGGGGTGATTGAGGAGATGTCGGCCTGGATCAGCTGGCCCACCTTCTCCTCCAGCGTCATCCTGGCCATCAGTTCGGAGACGAATGCCTCGGTGCGGGCGTCGCTGATGGCCGCCGGGGTCGCGGCATGGGGCCAGCGCTCGGGATGAGCTCGCGACGCTTCGGGAACCGTCGCCGTCTGCGCCAGGGCCGGCGCGCCCCCGCTCACGGCCAGGGCCAGCACCATCAGGGACACAGTCGCGCGCATTGGATTTCCTCTCGGGATGAACCAGGAGGACGTGCGTCTGACGGATCGGAAAACAGGCGGATGGGCGCGACGGAACGGCGACGTCCCGATCCTTGCCCCTCAGCGCGTCTGCTCCCGAGCGATCGATCCGCCGCCCTTCGGCGCGATTAGGGCCGGGCCGGCGCAACCCGTCAAGCCATTTTTGAGAACGTTCTCACAACCGCCCTGCGCGCGATGTCGCAGGGCGGTCGGCGCGCGCGACTTAGGCCGGCAGGTCTTCGGCCAGGATGGCCATTTCGAACATGAAGGAGCCTTCCTCATCCTCGTCCTCGAAGACGACGCCGATGAACTCGTCTCCGACATAGACCTCGGCCGAGTCATTCTGCTTGGGACGGGCCTTCACGATGATGCCGCCGGTGTTGAAGGTGCGCTTGAGGTGGGCCTCGATGCGCTTCAGGTCAGTGTCTTTCACGGGGGCCTCATGGTCTTGGGTTGGCCGCGGACCCTAGAGACATCGGGGCTTCAGGGGAACCGGCGACGCGCATTTTCCCCAATCCGCCGCAGGTCCATCACATCCGGCCCTCGCCTTTCGCTCCGCACGTGCGCGAGCGCCGGCCCTTTCGACGAGATGTCCAAAGATTCACGTGACCATCCCGAGTTTCCGCCAATATTGATCAGAGGCTGAATTCAGGAATTCCAGTATGAACCGACTATTGGTTCTCTCGTCCGTCCTCGCAAGCCTTGCCCTGGGCGACGCGGCTATTGCTCAGGCGTCCGGCCCCATAGGCGCCGCAGACGTGGTCGGCGAATGGTCGCTGTTGGTCACGCCCGCTCCCGACAGCGAAAACAGGATCACATTCAAGGGCAAGGATGGAAACGAACGGCTGAACTTTCCACTCAGGATCACAGCCCAGCCCAGAGGCCGTCTCGCCTGCGTGCTGGACGGCGAATCCGCAGATTGTCGGATTCGAAACGGGGACCTGATCGTCGGTTATTCCGGCGGCGGCGTAAGGCTGATCTATACGCTGACGGACCGAGCGCGTGACGGCTTCAGAGGCTCGGCAGCGATGCGGGTGCGCCTCTTGCCGGTCGGCGGCCGCATCGGCGATGTCCGAATGGTTCGCCGCTGACGTCAGGGATCAGGAGCGTGAAGGTCCGCTCGGCTCCTCCTCAGATCACGAAGTCGTACACGACCTCGGCCAACGTATGGTCCATGGTCCGGGCCGGTTCGGCGCCGGTGGGGCAGTTGACCAGGCGCGCCGGCACCCCGGCCACGGTGCAGCCGGACGGCACAGGCTTCAGCACCACCGAGCCCGAGGCCACCTTGGCGTAGTCGCCGATATGGATATTGCCCAGCACCTTGGCGCCGGCGCCCAGCAGGACGCCCTTGCCGATCTTGGGGTGGCGGTCGCCGCGCTCGGCCCCCGTGCCGCCCAAGGTGACGCTGTGCAGCATGGAGACGTCGTCGCCGACCACCGCCGTCTCGCCGATGACGATGCCGGTGCCGTGGTCGAGGAACAGCCCCTGGCCCAGCCGCGCCGCCGGATGGATGTCCAGCTGGAACAGCTCGGAAATCCGGCTCTGGAAGTGGAAGGCCAGGGTCTCACGGCCCTGGCCCCACAGCCAATGGGCCACGCGCCAGCCCTGCAAGGCCTGGAAGCCTTTGAAATAGAGGAAGGGCTGCAACAGATTGCGGATGGCCGGATCGCGCTCGGCCACTGCGCGCAGATCCGCCTCGGCCGCCGCGACCATGGCCGGATCGGCGGCGAAGGCCGACAGGCAGACCTCGCGCACCGACATGGCGCTCATTTCCGGATCGGCCAGTTTACGCGCGATCTGGAAGCTGAGGGCGCCGGCCAGATCATCGTGCGACAGGATGACGGCGTTCATCTGCGAACCCAGCTGGGGCTCCTCGCGCGAGGCGGCCTCGGCGGAGGCGCGCAGCTGGCGCCACACGCTGTCAGTTTCCGCGACGACTTCAAGCTTGGGCATGCCGGACTCCTTCGGCGACATCATACCCGCCCCAGCATGGCCTTAGCCAGCGCCGGAGGCAGGGCTCCATTCAAGCCCATATGATAGGCCTTATACGCCGTCGCCACCGTCAGGCTGTCCCGCACCGTCCCGCGCCCGACTTCGTCGAGCAGATCCAGGAACGGCACGCGCACGACGGCGATCACCTCGGTCGGGTCCGGCGCCACCGGCACAGGCCTCAGGCCCCAGGCGATCCAGGTGTGCGCCATCTCGGTCGTGACAGAGTTCGACAGCTCCATCGTCAGGGCCGGCGTCCAGTGGGCGGCCTCCAGCCCCGCCTCCTCGGCCAGCTCCCGCCGGACGCCGTCGAACGGATCCTCGTCGAGGGACGCCCCGCCCTCGGGCATCTCCCAGGAATAGTTGGCGAAGGCGAACCTCTGCTGCCCGACCAGAACCACCGTGCCGTCGTCATGCACCGGCAGCACCCCGGTCGCGACATTCTTGGGCCGCATCACCGCATAGTCCGCCAACTGGCCCGTCGGGGCGATCACCCGGTGCCGCGTCAACCGCATCCACGGATTTTCGAACACCGTCTCCTCGGTCTTGCTGCGCCAGGCCGGCGGCTTGGCCAGGCCGGCGGCCCATTTCGGTTCGTCGAAATCGCTCATACCTCAGCTATGGCGGACGGCGGGGGGAAAGCCTAGCTAGACCGCATGACCCCTTCGCCTCTCTTTCCGTTGAACGCCCCCCTGCCCGCCCCGGTCCCGTCGCAGGAGTTGCGCGATCGGCTGGCCTCACGCCGCTCCGCCCCGGCCCAGGCCCTGACCAGCCCCGGCCCGACCGAGGCCGAACTGGATCAGATCCTGACCCTGGGCGCCCGCACGCCCGATCACGGCAAGCTGTTTCCCTGGCGGTTCGTGGTCCTGGGGCCGCAGAGCCGCGGGGAAATCGCCGAAAAACTGTCCGGCCTTGCGCAGACCCAGGGCCGTCCCGCCAAGGAGCAGGCGGTCCTGGCCAAGCTGACCGCCGCCCCCGTCACCGTCCTGGTCATCTCGGCGCCCGTGCCCGACGCCAAGCCGCTCTGGGAGCAGCAGATGTCGGCCGGCGCGGTCTGTATGAATCTGGAGCATGCGGCCGGCGCCTTCGGCTATGCTTCCAGCTGGATCACGGACTGGTACAGCTATGACGCCCAGGCCACAGCCCTGTTCGGCCTGACCGACGGCGAGGCGGTCGCCGGCTTCATCCATATCGGAACCCTGAACGAACCGGCCCTGGAACGCCCCCGCCCCGACATGGCGGCCAAGGTCACCCGCCTGCCCTAGATCTGGACAGGCCTTGTCGTTAATCTTTTCCCTCTAAGCGTCAGACCCTTAGCTGTAGCGAGTGGTCCGATGTCCTGTGTGGGTTGCAAAGATGGGGCGGGGTTCGACCTGCCCATCACCATGGCTTTCCAGCCCATCGTCAACGTCTCAACACAGACAGTCTTCGCCTACGAGGCGCTTGTGCGGGGCAAGGACGGCGCCGGCGCCGGTCAGGTGCTGGCTCAGATAGCTGACCACAACCGCTACGCCTTCGATCAGGTCTGTCGCACCACCGCGATCGAACTGGCGGCCGGGCTCGACATGGCGGCGACGGGCGCCAACCTGTCGATCAATTTTCTGCCCAATGCGGTCTATGAGCCGCGCGCCTGCATCCGCGCCACCCTGGCGGCGGCGATGCGAACAGGCTTCCCCGTGAACAAGATCATCTTTGAGTTCACCGAGAGCGAGGCGATGGACGCCGACCACATCCTGAACATCCTGCGCTCCTATCGCGCCATGGGGTTCAAGACGGCCATCGACGACTTCGGCGCCGGTTACGCGGGCCTGGGTCTGCTGACCCTGTTCCAGCCGGACATCGTCAAGCTGGACATGGCCCTGATCCGCGACATCGACACCGATCCGGTTAAGCGCACCATCGTGCGCAACACCCTGAACATGCTGCGCGATCTGGGCGTTGAACCGGTCTGCGAAGGTATAGAGACCCCGGCCGAACAGGACGTCCTGCGCGACTTGGGCGTCGATCTGATGCAGGGCTATCTGTTGGCAAGACCGGCGCTTGAGGCCCTGGGGCTGGTCGCCTGGCCCCGCGCCGCGTCACTGGCCCGCACCGCCTGACGGTTCTTTCTCCGGCCGGTGCACCAGAGACACCAGCACCACCGAGATGATCATCAGCAGGAACCAGGCCCCCAGCTTGTGCAGGGACACCGGCTCCCAGCCCCCGTCCTGCCCCGGATAGGTCCAGGCCCGCGCGAAGGTGCCCAGGTTCTCGGCGACCCAGATGAACAGGGCCACCAGCCCATAGCCCAGCAGCAGCGGCATCGACCGCCGACGCCGGTCCGCCGTGAAATAGAACCAGCCCCGCCCGAACAGCAGGACTGTCGCCAGAAACAGAACGATCCGCACGTCCGGCAGCCAGTGATGGGCGAAGAAATTCACATAGACGGCTGCCGCCAACACCCAGGTCGTCCACAGCGGCGGATAGCCGCGCACCCGGATATGGAATATCCGCTGCACCCGCGCGATATAGCTGCCCACCGCCGCATACATGAAGCCCGAGAACAGGGGCACGGCGCCGATGCGCAGCAGACTGTCCTCCGGATAGACCCACGACCCGTGCGCCGTCTTGAACAGCTCCATGATCGTCCCCGCCACATGGAACAGGAAGATCACCCGCGCCTCCTCCCAGCTCTCCAGCCGGAAGGCCAGCATAGCCGCCTGGATCATCACCGCCCCGACCGCCAGAAAATCATACCGCGAGATCGGCGACTGATCCGGCCACCACAGGAAGGTGCCGACGATCAGCCCCAGCATCAGCCCCCCGAACAGACACGCCCACCCCTGTTTCAGCCCGAACCAAAGGAACTCGTAGGCGTAGCGACGCGGACGAGACCGGTCGGCCCAGGTCTGGGCGCGCGTGAGGAGACGGCGCCCCCAGGCTTCCAGAGGCAAGGAGGAACTTCGCGACATGCCCAAGGCTTAGCCCAAGCCGGCGGACTTGCCATCCGCTGTCGATCAACTTAAGCCTCGGCCCGCGATGCGACGCCCTGGGCCCTCCCTGTCAGCCGGTCTGAAGCTGGTTTTGCAGCTGGTGCTGGCGCTTGTCGCCTTTGCGCCGGCGGCGTCGGCCCACGCCTGCGCCGAAGCGAACTGCGCGGCAGTCGCTGTCGTCGGCGAAGCCGTTTCGGATCAGGACCAGGGCTGCATCGATTGCGGGCCTGCCTGCGCCAACGGCTGCTGCCACGCGCCTCACCCCGCATATAGATCAGACCCGATCCTGATCCAGACGCTGGCTCACACAGCCGCGCGTCACGCCTGGCGTCAGTCGCCGGAACCTACGCCGGTCGATACCGCCGGCCCCGACCGCCCCCCGCGCGTCTGATCCCGCCAGGGCCGCACAGGCCCACTTCGCCTCGTCCGCGTCGTTCCGCTGCTGGGTGGAGCGCGCCTATCGTCGTCAGGGCCGGCCCGTGCGCCGGCCGAGGATCAGATCATGACCATCGCCTATCATCTCCTGGCCGGAGTCGCCTTCGCGACTCTGCTGCCCGCCGCCGCCGCCCTCACCCAAGACCAGAGCCAGACCTCGCCATACCCGCCCCAAACACCGCCCGCCGAAGAAGTCGCGGAGCTGGAGGAGATCTTCGTCGTCTCGACCCGCTCCCGCCGCCGCGTTCAGGACGAGCCCGTCCGGATCGAGGTGCTGAACGAAGAGGAGATCGCCGAAAAGCTCATCATGCGTCCAGGCAACATCTCGATGATCCTGGCCGAAACCGGCGGGGTGCGCGTCCAGGTCACCTCCCCCGGACTGGGATCCGCCAACGTCCGCGTTCAAGGCATGAGGGGTCGCTACACTCAGTTGCTGGCCGATGGCCTGCCCCTTTACGGCGGCCAATCCTCGTCCCTGGGCCTGCTGCAGATCCCGCCCAGCGATCTGGGGCAGGTCGAGGTGATCAAGGGCGCCGCCTCGGCTCTATACGGCGGACAGGCTTTGGGCGGCGTGGTCAATCTGATCTCCCGCCGACCGGACGAAACCCGCGAAGGCGAGTTGATCCTGAACGCCACTTCGCGCGACGGTCAGGACGTCTCGGCCTACGCCGCTGCTCCCCTGTCTTCAGACTGGAGCGGCTCCGTCCTGGCGACCTACAATCATCAGGCGATCCAGGACCTGGACGACGACGGCTGGATCGACATGGCCGGCTACACGCGCTGGTCGGCCCGGCCGCGGCTGTTTTGGAACGGCGACGACGGCGCGACCCTGTTCCTGACGGCAGGCGGCATGACCGAGCGGCGGCGGGGCGGCACGCGCGACGGCGCCCTGGCCCCCGACGGTCAGCCCTTCCGACTGGATCAGGAGACTGACCGCCTGGACGCCGGCGCCGTCTATGAACGGCCTCTGGGCGACAGCGCCTGGCTCCAGGCCCGCGCGTCCGCCGTCGAACAGAGCCACCGCCACCGGTACGGCGATCTGATCGAAGAAGACCGCCACCAGACCTTCCTGGTGGAGTCCTCCGTCTCGGCCGAGGCTATGGGCGCCGACTGGATGGGCGGCCTGGTATGGCAGGCGGATGACTACGCCTCGGACGCCTTCCCGGCCTTCGACTATCGCTACACGGCCCCGGCCGTTTTCGCCCAGGTCGAACGCGACTGGACCGAGGATCTGACGGTTTCGGCCAGCGCCCGCTATGACGACCACAGCCGCTACGGCGGTCAGTTCAGCCCGCGATTGTCCCTGCTTTGGCGACCGGGTCCGTGGACCGTGCGGGGTTCGTGGGGACGCGGCTTTTTCGCCCCTACGCCCTTCGTGGAGGAGACCGAGGCTGCGGGCCTGTCGCGGCTGGAGCCCATCGCCAATCTGGAGGTGGAAACGGCCTCGACCGCCTCGCTGGACCTGGGCTGGGCCAGAGGATCTTGGGAGACCAGCCTGACGCTGTTCGGGTCGGACATAGACGACGCAGTGCGGCTTCAGCCTGTCTCCGCCGACCGAGCGCGGCTGATCAACGTGGACGGCGTCACCCGCACCCGTGGGGTCGAGCTGCTGGGCCGCTGGCGCCGGGCGCCTTTCGTGCTCACCGCCAACTACATGTATCTGGACGCCGACGAGCCGGAGGAAGCAGGATCTGCGCGGCGCGACACGCCGATGACGCCGCGTCATTCGGCCGGCTTCGTGGCCATGTGGGAGGAACACGATCGCGGCCGCCTCGGCTTCGAGGCCTATTACACAGGCGCCCAGCCGCTGGACGACGATCCCTACCGCGATCGCGGCGAGGCCTACTGGGAGCTGGGGCTGTTGGGCGAGGTGGTTCTGGGTCGCTACCGCCTGTTCCTGAACCTGGAAAACCTTCTGGACGAACGCCAGACCCGGAGCGATTCCTTGCTCAGGCCGACCCGCACGGCGGACGGCCGCTGGACAACCGACGCCTGGGCCCCGTTGGAGGGGTTCGTCGCCAACGCCGGGGTCCGTATCCGTTTCGGCGGTTGATCCAGACGTCGCGGGCGGGGTGCGATCTCACCCCCGCCCGCGATAGGTCGGCACGCCCTGGTCCGGCAGCCACAGGCCCTCGGGCGCCGGGCCCGTCTGCCAGAAGACGTCGATCGGTATCCCCCCGCGCGGATACCAATACCCCCCGATCCTCAGCCATTTCGGCTCCAGCAGATCCGCCAGCCGCCGGCCGATGGCGACGGTGCAGTCCTCGTGGAAGGCGCCGTGGTTGCGGAAACTGGTCAGGTACAGTTTCAGGCTCTTGGACTCGACCAGCCAGTCGCCCGGCGCATAGTCGATGACGATATGGGCGAAGTCCGGCTGGCCCGTCACCGGGCACAGGCTGGTGAATTCGGGCGCTGTGAACCGGGCCAGATACAGCGTATCCGCATGCGGGTTCGGCACCCGTTCCAGCACGGCCGTCTCGGGACTGGTCGGGGCGGCGGTCTGGGCGCCCAGCTGGCTGAGGTTGTCGGTGTAGTGGGTCATGGCGCGCCTCAGATCAGGCCGGCCAGGGGCGACGACGGGTCGGCGTACATCCGCTTGGGCATCCGCCCCGCCAGATAGGCGTCGCGACCGGCGATCACGGCGTGCTTCATCGCGCGCGCCATGCGGATCGGATCCTTGGCCCCGGCAATGGCGGTGTTCATCAAGACGGCGTCGCAGCCCAGTTCCATCGCCCTGGTGGCGTCCGAGGCCGTGCCCACTCCGGCGTCCACCAGAACCGGCACCTTGGCCTGTTCGACGATCAGCCGGACATTGACCTCGTTCTGGATGCCGAGCCCAGAGCCGATCGGGGCGGCGGCCGGCATGATGGCGGCGGCGCCGGCGTCTTCCAGCCGCTTGGCCATGACCACGTCGTCGGTGCAATAGACCATGACGTCGAACCCGTCCTTGATCAGCATGTCCAGGGCCCGCAGGGTCTCGACCATGTCGGGATAGAGGTGGGCGGTGTTGGACAGGACCTCCAGCTTGACCAGACTCCACCCCCCCGCCTCGCGCGCCAGGCGCAGGGTGCGCACCGCGTCCTCGCCGGTGAAACAGCCGGCGGTGTTGGGCAGGAAGGTGAACCGGTCAGGCTTCACATAGTCGACCAGCATCGGCTGGTTCGGATCGGTCAGATTCACCCGGCGCACGGCCACGGTCACGATCTCGGCCCCCGCCGCCTCGGCGGCGGCGGCGTTCTGAGCGTAGTCGGCGTATTTGCCGGTGCCCACGATCAGGCGCGAGTTAAAGGTGCGGCCGGCGACGGACCAGGTTTCGGGAGCTGTATCGGTCATGGTGGTGACCTAGTCCTGTCGAGGACGATGCGAAAGGGCGGATCGATCACGCCGCGTTGCGAGACCGGGCCAGATGAACTAGACTAAGTGGACTAAGTTCACCGGGAGCGACGCATGGAAACGGTTAACGTCCACGAGGCCAAGACCCACCTGTCGCGCCTGCTGGACCGGGCCGCCAAGGGTGAAACCATCACCATCGCCAAGGCAGGCAAGCCGATCGCCAAACTGGTTCCCATCGAGGAGACGCCGATCGACACCTCGCGTCGGTTCGGCTTCATGCGTGGTCAGATTAAAGTTCCTGACGACTTCGACACCATGGGTCAGGCCGAAATCGAGGCGATGATCTATGGTGAAGGCGTTCACGAGGGCGACGAGGGCCAATGAGGCTGTTGATCGACACTCACCTGCTGCTCTGGGCGTCGGAGGATCGCGCACGGCTTCCCGCCAAGGCGCAAGCCTTGATGGCCGATCCCGACAATCAACTGGTGTTCAGCGCGGTCAATATCTGGGAGGTCGTCGTCAAGCACGGCCTGAAGCGACCTGACTTCGACTTGGACGCCCTGGTGTTCCGCCGCCAGTTGCTGGACGCGGGTTATGAGGAAATTCCGGTGACCAGCCTGCACGCGCTGGAACTGGCAGGATTACCGCTGATCCACCGCGACCCGTTCGACCGGCTGCTTATCGCCCAGGCCATGGCCGAGGGAATGCGACTGCTGACGGCCGACCGGCAGGTCGCCTTCTACCCCGGCCCCATCCTCAAGGTCTGATCAACCGCCGCCGACGAACTGGACCAGTTCGATCCGGTCCCCCTCGGCCAGGGCGGTGACGGCGTGCAGCGACCGGGGCACGATCTCCAGATTACGCTCCACCGCCACCTTGCGGGGGTCCAGCGCCAGTTCCTCGACCAGCTCCGTCACGGTCGTCGCATAGACCTCGCGTGGATCGCCGTTGACTTGAATACGCAAACCGTCTGCCTCGATGCCCGTGTGTCGGCGTGTCATAGCGCGTTTCGGCGCGGAGGGCATGAGGCGCCGCCGCATTCACATGGCCTACCCCTATTCGTCGCCTACCCCTATTCGTCGTCCTCGGGCTTGACCCGAGGACGACGGCGGTGGGTGATGGGGAGACGGAAGGCTAGCGCCCACCAAACCCATCCGTTCTCCCCCTTTTCCCCGCCTTCTCGCCCCTCCGACGGGAAATCCGTTGACGCCCGCGCGGATGACGTTAGGTCAAGCCGTTTCCACGCTGCGCTTTGACCCGCGCCGCGCCTGAGCTACAAGGCCGGCCCTGAACCGTCAGAGGTCGCCCGATTCCGGAGCCTCGTTTCGAGAACCGATGTCCGACACGTCCGTCATCCATGTGCTGAACGGCCCTAACCTGAACCTCCTGGGGGTGCGGGAGCCGGAGATCTATGGCCGCGACACCCTCGCGGACATCGAGCGGCGCTGCGTGACGGCGGCGGGCGAGGCGCAGATCGTGTTCCGCCAGACCAACCATGAAGGCGTGCTGGTGGACTGGATCCAGGAGGCGCGTGAGAAGGCGCAGGCCCTGATCCTCAACCCAGCGGCCTATGGCCACACCTCGGTCGCCCTGCACGACGCGCTGAAGACCCTGACCATACCGGTCATTGAGCTTCATCTGTCCAATCCGGCGGCGCGCGAGGCGTTCCGCCATCACTCCTATGTGTCGTCCGCGGCGACCGGCGTCATCGCCGGCTTCGGCGCGGCAGGCTATGAACTGGCCGTGCAGGCGGCCCTGACCCAGATCCGGGAACGCGCCTGAGGGCCGACCCGTTCGCAATCCAAGACGAAAGACAAAGGCGCAATCCAATGGCCGATGACAAGAAACACGCCGAGATCGACGCGTCCCTGGTTCGCCAGCTGGCCGAGATCCTGAACGAGACCGACCTGACCGAGGTCGAGGTCGAGCGCGGCGAGCTGCGCATCCGCGTGGCGCGCGAGGTCACCGTCAACGCAGCCCCCGTCCAGTACGCCGCCGCCCCGGCTCCGGCCGCTGCGCCTGCGGCCGCCGTCGCCGCGCCGGCCGCTATGCCGTCCGACCCCGCCACCATCGTCGCCCGCGCCGGCGAAGAGGTGAAGTCGCCGATGGTCGGCACCGCCTACCTGCAGCCTTCGCCGGAAGCCGCGCCCTTCGTCCAGCCGGGCGACAAGGTGAAGAAGGGTCAGACCCTGCTGATCGTCGAAGCCATGAAGACCATGAACCCGATCCAGGCGCCGCGCGACGGCGTGGTGGCTGAGATTCTGGTCGGCGACGCCCAGCCGGTCGAGTACGGCGAAGCCCTCGTCCTGCTGGAAGCCTAAGGCGCCCTGATGTTCACCAAAGTCCTGATCGCCAATCGCGGCGAGATCGCGCTTCGCATTCATCGGGCGTGCAAGGAGATGGGCATCTCCACCGTCGCCGTGCACTCCGAAGCCGACCGCGGCGCCATGTGGGTGCGGCTGGCCGATGAGAGCGTCTGCATCGGTCCCGCCTCGGCGGCCAAATCCTATCTGAACATCCCGTCGATCATCGCGGCGGCCGAGATCACCGGGGCCCAGGCGATCCACCCCGGCTACGGCTTTCTGTCGGAGAACGCGCGGTTCGCCGAGATCGTCGGCGCCCACGGCCTGACCTTCATCGGCCCCAAGCCCGAACATATCCGGGTCATGGGCGACAAGATCACCGCCAAACAGACGGTCAAGGACGCCGGCATTCCCGTGGTCCCCGGCTCGGACGGCGAGGTGGAGACGGTCGAGGCCGCCATCGAGGCGTCCAAGTCCATCGGCTTCCCCCTGATCGTCAAGGCGGCGGCGGGCGGCGGCGGACGCGGCATGAAGGTGGCCCTGACGCCTGACGACCTGATCGAGGCCGTCCAGACCGCCCAGTCCGAGGCCAAGGCCGCCTTCGGCAACGGCGCCGTCTATATGGAGCGCTACCTCCAGAAGCCGCGCCACATCGAGATCCAGGTCATCGCCGACAGCCACGGCAATGTCGTCCACCTGGGCGAACGCGACTGCTCGCTGCAGCGCCGTCACCAAAAGGTGCTGGAAGAGGCCCCCTCGCCCGCACTCTCTGCTGAAGGCAGAAAGAAGATCGGCGAGACGGTCAACAAGGCCATAGCCGCCATCGGCTATCTGGGCGTCGGCACGATCGAATTCCTGTGGGAGGACGGCGAGTTCTTCTTCATCGAGATGAACACCCGCCTGCAAGTCGAGCATCCGGTTACGGAAATGATCACCGGCGTCGATCTGGTCCGCGAACAGGTGCGGATCGCGGCCGGTCTGCCGCTGTCCTTCACCCAGGAGGACATCAAGTTCCAGGGCCACGCCATCGAGGTGCGGATCAACGCTGAAAACCCGGAGACCTTCACGCCCTCGCCGGGCAAGGTCACCGACTTCCACGCGCCGGGCGGCCTGGGCGTGCGGCTGGATAGCGCCATCTACGCCGGCTATTCGATCCCGCCCTATTACGACAGCCTGATCGGCAAGCTGATCGTCCACGGCCGCGACCGCGAGGAGGCCATCGCCCGCCTGAAGCGGTCGCTGAATGAGGTCGTGGTCGGCGGCGTGGACACCACCATCCCCCTGTTCCAGCGCCTGTTGGCCGAGCCCGACATCCTGTCCGGCGACTATGACATCCACTGGCTGGAGAAGTGGGCCGCCCGTCAGAAGGGCGACGCCTGACCGACCCCGACTACAGCGCCAGCGGGCCGTTCGGCGGCTTCGGCTCCGAGGACCTGCTGGCCTGTTACGCCCGGGGCGTCTTCCCGATGGCCGAGTCGCGCGACGATCCGCGTGTCTTCATCATCGAGCCCGAGCAGCGAGGCGTCATCCCGCTGGACGGCTTCCACATCCCCACCCGCCTGCGCCGAACCGTCCGGGGCGAGCCTTTCGAGGTACGGGTGGATACGGCCTTCGAAGCTGTGCTGGACGGCTGTGCTGCGGCGCAAGGGCCCGAGCGTCAGGACACCTGGATCAACGCGCCGATCCGCCGCCTGTACGCCGCCCTGTTCGCCCACGGCCATGTCCATTCGATCGAATGCTGGAAGGACGAACGGCTGGTGGGGGGCCTGTACGGCGTCTCCCTGGGCGGCGCCTTCTTCGGCGAAAGCATGTTCAGCCGCGAGCGGGACGCCTCAAAAGTCGCCCTGGTCCATCTGGTCGCACGGTTGAGAAAGGGTGGCTGGAGCCTGCTGGACGCCCAGTTCCTGACCGAACACCTCAGCCAGTTCGGGGCGGTCGAGACGCCCCAGGCGGCCTATCTGCGTCGCCTGAAGCCGGCGCTCAGGACTGTCGTCGACGAGACCGCCCTGTGGGGGCCGATGAGCGGCGCCGAGGCCGTCGCGCTGGCGACGGCGGGCGGCTGATTTCCGGCTGTCCGGACACGCTATTCCGGCGTCCGGACAGGTTCGCGCTGGCGACGGCGTAAGGGATGCGGCCTCTTCAGGCGCATGACCCAAGCCGCTTCAAACACCCCGCCCCTCCCCGCACGCGCCCTCTGGCGTGACGCGTTCGAGATTGCTGTGACAGTGATCGTCGCCCTCGTGTTGGCCACGGCCTTTCGCACCATCGCCTACCAGCCCTTCACCATTCCCAGCTCCTCGATGGAGCCGGGACTGGTGGTCGGCGACTACATCGTCGTCTCCAAATTCGCCTATGGCTGGAGCAGGGCCTCCCTGCCCGCAGGCCGTCCAGAGGGCGAGGGTCGGCTGGGTCAGCGTCAGCCCCGGCGGGGCGACGTCGTCGTCTTCCGCCTGCCGCGCGATCCGAAACAGGTCTGGATCAAACGGGTGATCGGCCTGCCGGGCGACGCGGTTCAGGTGCGGGGCGGAACCGTCTTCGTCAATGACCGGCCTATCCCCCAGACCCGGCTGGGCATCACCCAAGACCATGACGATCCGGCCCGCACGGTGCGGTTGGTGGCCGAGACCCTGCCCAACGGCAAACACTATGTCACCTATGACGGCGGTCCCGACCTGCCCGGCGACGACACCGAAATCTATCGGGTGCCGGCCGGCCGTTATCTGATGATGGGCGACAATCGCGACAACTCGCTGGACGGGCGCTGGCCCGCCTCGGTCGGGGTCGGTCTGTTGCCCGCCCAGAACATCATAGGAAGAGCGGAGTTCATCGCCTGGTCCTGGAAGCCGGGCGCGGCCCTGGTCAAGCCCTGGACCTGGACCCAGTTGCGCGGAGGCCGGTTCTTCGTCCCGATCCGTTAGAGCCTGATCCGTTGAGGAGGAACCGCGAAGCGGTTCCGTCCGAAACGATCATGCTCTAGCGGGCGCGGAACTCTTCGAAGCTAAGACGGCCGTCATGGTCGCGGTCCAGGCGATCAAAGGCGGTTCGGGTCGGCGTCACGCTCTCAGCCAGGGACGGCGCGGCGACGCCCCCCAGGGCCAGGGCGGCCAGAACCGCCGCCAGGAGCAGGCGGCCGTCGAACCGGCGTGGACGCGCGGCCAGTTCGGCGTCGATGAAACGGCGAAGCACGTCGCTGGCGGTGCGGCCCTCGGCGCGGCAACGCGCCATGAAGGCCGTCTTGGTGTCGTGCGGCAGACGGATTTCGATGGTCTCCGTCTTCTTCAGCGGCCGAGGCGCCATGTCGCCGCCCGCCCCGCTCAGTTCTTACAGCCTACGACCCAGGCGTCGTAGTTCGGGTGCTGAAGCCCGCTGACGGCCGGAGACGAGGCGAACATCCAACCGCGGAAGACTTGGCGCGGCTCGGCCGAGGCGGCGCCTCGGCTCTGAACCGCGACCTGAAGATAGGCGATGGCGTCTTCGGTCAGTTCGTCGGGCGTGGAGACTTCGCAGGCGCGGGCGGTGAAGATCAGATTCTTGTTGAACCGGACCGGCCGACCGCCGACCTCGACCTCGAACTTCATCGTCTCGGCCGTGGTCTTGTCCAGGGCCTGGATGACGGCGAACTTGCGCCGCTGACGGCGGGCTGGAGTCTCGGGCTGTTCGATCGGCTTTTCGGCCACCGGCGCTTCCGCCTCGACCTCTTCCTCGGCTTTTTCGGCCACGGCCGCGTCCTCGGCGATTTGAACCGACGGTGGAGGAGAGACGGCGATCGGCGCGCGAGGCGCAGGCGTGCCAGAGGGGGCCGTCTCGGTCGGGACGGCCGGCGTCGCCGGCGTGTTTCTCAGGATTTCGCCGATCGGATCCTGTTGAACCGGACGCGCGTCGCGGGGCGCATCCTGAAGGACGCTGGCGGTGACCGCCCCGGCGCTGAGCGCCAGCACGAGGCTCGCCCCAGCCGTCAGCAGCCGATTCCGTCTCACTCGGGCGTCCAGGCCTGATAATCGCCCGTGGCCGCCGGGCGCTTGGCCTCTGCGGCCAGCGAGCCCTGCGGACGCCAAGCCATGGGCGTGCCCGTCAGATTGGGCAGATGGTCCTTTTCCCACGGGCGGCGCAACAGGGGCGCCTCGGTCGGCGGCAGGTCAAAGGTGTAACGCAGCCAGCCGTGCCAGTCCGGCGACACCTTCGTGGCGTCTGCATAGCCTTCATAGACGACCCAGCGACGCTTGCGGCCGTCATAGCTGGAGTGGTCCTTGGCCTCGTAATATTTGTTGCCGAACTCATCGGTCCCGACGAAGCGGCCGCGCTTGGCGATCGTAAACAGGGTGCCGATCGTGGCCCCATTCCACCAGGCGAAAATTTTGTTCAGCACGTCGTCAAACCCACGCGAAAAGACGCCGCGGGCGAAACCCCGACGGTCTGGCGCGATCATAGAAACCCCAGCCCCGTTCGTCCAGCATTGAGGCGCGCCGACGGCGGCTGGCCGCTTTCGATCCTTTCCGCGCGACGCGAGGGGAAAGGATCAAACCTAAACCTGTGAATCTGTTTAGAACCGAACTGCCCTCGGGGGTGTTTTAAGCGTCGCCCTTTCGGCGGATCACTTGAGGATGCGAGATTTGGACAAGGACAGGCGGAACGCCAACGACGGTCAGGTGGAGGCCCTGGACGCCGAGCGAATCGCCGATGAGGTCGCTGGCATCGACCGCGGGACCGATCCCTTCGTCGCCGCCGTGCGGGCGACCCGCATGCCGATGATTGTGACAAACCCTCGTCTGCCGGATAATCCGGTCGTCTTCGCCAATGACGCCTTCTGCCGGTTGACCGGCTATGAGCGGTCCGAAATTCTCGGTCGAAACTGCCGGTTCCTGCAAGGGCCGGAGACCGAGCCGGAGACGGTCAAGCGCATCCACAGGGCTGTGAAAGACGCCGCGCCGATCGAGATCGACATCCGCAACTATCGCAAGGACGGGTCCGCCTTCTGGAACCGCCTGTTGCTGGCGCCGGTCTATGACGGCTACGGCGACCTGGCCTATTTCTTCGCCAGTCAGTTGGACGTCACACGCGACCGGGAAAAGGTCGAGGGGCTGAAATCCCGCAACGCCGCCCTGTCGGCGGAGCTGACGAACCGCCTGACCCTTGCGCAGGAACGCGAGCGCGAACTTGAGCTGGCGATGGCCGCCGGGGGGCTGGGCGCCTGGAGCGTGGATGTCGCCAGCCGATCCTTGGCGGCCTCGGAGGCCTACAAGGCCTTGCTGGGATGGCCGAGCGATCGGCCGATGACCTATGAGGATCGTCAGTCGCTGATCCACCCTGAGGATCGCGACGCCGTTCGCGCCCAGAGCGACGCCACGATTAACGACGGCGCGGACTACGACATCACCCACCGCATCGTGACGCCCCAGGGCGAAACCCGCTGGATGAAGGCGCGCGGCGTGCTGATCAGCGATGCGGACGGCGCGCCGCTTCGTATCGCGGGCGTGACCCAGGACATCACCCGCGAAGTGCGGTCCCAGAAGATGCGGACCGCCCTGGTGGAGCTGTCGGACGCCCTGCGCGATCTGGACGACCCCGCCGACATCTCCTACGCAGCGGCCCAGGTTCTGGGCCGCACCCTGGAGGTCAGCCGCGCCGGTTACGGCCTGGTCGATCGACAGGCCGAGACGATCACCATCGACCGCGACTGGAACGCGCCTGGAATAAAGACGCTGGCCGGCGTGCTGCACTTCCGCGACTACGGCTCCTACATCGAGGAGCTGAAGCGCGGCGAGACCGCCGTGATCGCCGACGCGCGGCTGGACCCCCGCACGTCCCAGACGGCCCAGGCGCTGGAGGCCATCAGTGCGCGCGCCTTCGTCAACATGCCCTTGACCGAACAGGGCGGTCTGGTGGCCCTGCTCTATCTGAACCACGCCACGACCCGTGCATGGCCTGAAGACGAAATGGCCTTCATCCGCGACGTGGCCGAGCGGACTCGCGTCGCGACGGAACGCCGACGGGTCGAGCGCAACCTCGCGGACCTGGCGGCTTCTCTGGAACGTCAAGTCGAAGAGCGGACCGCCGCCTTGATGAAGAGCGAGGAGGCTCTGCGCCAATCCCAGAAGATGGAGGCGGTCGGACAGCTCACCGGCGGCATCGCCCATGACTTCAACAATCTGCTGACGGGCATAACCGGAAGCCTGGATCTGTTGGCCAAGCGGCTGGCCGAAGGGCGGATCAATGAGGCGGATCGCTTCATCACCGCCGCCCAGGGCGCCGCGCGCCGCGCCTCGTCCCTGACTCACCGCCTGCTGGCCTTCTCGCGTCGCCAGACCCTGGCCCCTCGCCCCACCGATCTGGCCCGGCTGGCGAGGGGGATGGAGGAGCTGATCCAGCGCACCATGGGGCCGGGCATCACCGTCGAAGCCGTGCACGGGGGCGGTCTGTGGCCCGTGCTGGTGGATCCGGGTCAGTTGGAAAACGCCTTGCTGAACCTGTGCATCAACGCCCGAGACGCCATGCCCGAGGGCGGCAAACTGACCATCGAAAGCGGCAATCGCTGGCTGGACGAGCGGGTGGCGGCGGAATGCGAACTGCCGCCGGGCCAATATGTGTCGCTGTGCGTGTCCGATACGGGCGCAGGCATGGCGCCGGACGTCGTGGCTAGGGCCTTCGAACCCTTCTTCACCACCAAGCCGATCGGCCAGGGCACGGGTCTGGGCCTGTCGATGATCTATGGATTCGCCCGCCAGTCAGGCGGACAGGTCCGAATCTATTCGGAACCGGGCCAAGGGACGATGGTCTGCCTGTACCTGCCCCGCCACCTGGGCGCGGCCGAAGCGCCCGAGCCGACGCCGAGCGCGGCCGACACGCCCCAGGCGACGGCGGGCCAGACGATCCTGATCGTGGACGACGAACCGACGGTGCGGATGCTGGCCTCGGAAGTCCTGGGTCAGTTGGGTTACGCGACCATGGAGGCCGAGGACGGAAAGGCCGGCCTCGCGACCCTGAACACCGACCGCCCCATCGATCTCCTGATCACCGACGTCGGCTTGCCTGGCGGGATGAACGGCCGCCAGGTGGCCGACGCCGCGCGCGCGGTCCGACCCGATCTGAAGGTGTTGTTCGTCACCGGCTATGCCGAGAACGCCGTCCTCAGCCACGGCCACCTCGACCCGGGAATGCACATACTGACCAAGCCCTTCGCCATGGACGAACTGGCCCGGCGGGTTAAGGCCATCCTCACCGCCGACTGAGACCCGATCCGCCGAAACATCGGAACGGCTCAGATTATTTTGAGAATGCGATTGACTCGCATTACTGACCCTTTTACGGCGCTCCGCACGAACTCAGCGAGCGGGGGATGCCATGTCGCGACTTCACCTTCTGGCCTCTACGGCCATCGCCGTTCTGGCTCTGAGCCCGCTTGGGGCCAGGGCGCAAACGGGCGATCAGACGACGACGCTGGATGAGATCGTCGTCACCGGCGAAAAGACGGATCGCTCGTTGCAGGACACCCCGACCAGCGTCGGCGTCGTCACCGCGCGCCGGATCAACCAAGAAGCCATCCAGTCGCTGGCCGAAATCTTCCAGCGCACCGCCAACATGTCCGAGACCTACGGCCACAACGGCTTCACGATTCGGGGCATCAACAACAACGGCGTGTCGGGCGGCGGCGACTCTTCCCTGGCGACCATCTATGTCGATGGCGCGCCCCTGCCCGCCGCCATCACGTTCAACGGTCCGACCGACGTCTGGGACATGCGTCAGGTGGAGGTCTTCCGCGGACCGCAATCGACGCTGCAAGGTCTGAACGCCCTGGCCGGCGCCGTGGTGATGCGGACCGTGGACCCGACCTTCGACTGGGACCTTCGCACCCGCGCCACCATCGCCTCGCCTGACGAAACCACATTGGCGGTCGCCGGAGGCGGGCCTCTTATCGCGGACGAGCTGGCGTTCCGCCTGTCGGCTGAAAAGCGGGACGGCGACGGCTTCACGCACAATGTGACCCTGGACCAGCCTGAAGACCCGGTCGACAGTCTGACGGTGCGGGGACGGCTGCTGTGGACGCCCAAGGCTCTGCCGGGATTCGAGGCGCGCCTGGGCTACACCCGGTTCGAAAGCGACGGCGGCTACCTGTTCGTCTACACCAACACCAATGCGCCGGACTTCTACGAGAACCGGCGGGCTTTCTCGGACACGGCCAACCTGAGCCATGTCGAGGCCGATCTGGCGACCCTTGAGCTAACCCAAAGGCTGTCCGACCGGCTGTCGATCTCGGCCGTGACCTCCTGGAGCGATGTGGCCCAGCGTGTTCAGTACGACGGCGACGGGACGGCCCAGGCCGTCAGCTACGGCAAGAACGGCGACGACTTCGAGACCCTGACCCAGGAGTTGCGCCTCAACTATCAAGGCGACCGTCTGCACGGCCTGATCGGCGCCTTCTATTATGATCGCGATCAGAGGCGCATTTCGGCCAGCCGCACCGACGTGCCGACGCCGGTCAACACCATTGCGGGCCTCCTGAGCGCCGGCGGCTTCCCGACCTCCGCCGCAGCCGCCATCGCCGCCCAATACGCCGCCGTCCTGCCCGTCATTCCCGTGGACTATACGGGCGATTTTCCGGCCCAGGTCACGACCTACGCCCTGTTCGGCGACGGCGAGTGGAACCTGACCGACCGCCTGTCGATCGTGGGCGGCTTCCGCTGGGATCATGAGGAAAACACCACCCAGGTCACGCAATCGGCCCGGTTCGCCGGCGTCTATCCCGATCCGGCGGCCTTCGGCGCGGCGGGTTCGCCCCTGTATCTGGCTGTGACCGGAATCAATGCCGGGGTGGCCGCCATGGTGGCCCAGGCGGGATCGGCCACGCCCCCCGCCACGCGAGAGTTCGAGGCCTTTCTGCCCAAGCTGGGCGTACTCTACGACCTGACGCCGGACGTGACCGCAGGTTTCGTCGTCCAGCGCGGCTATCGTTCCGGCGGATCCAGCAGCAATACGGCCCGATCCCAGCTGTTCGCCTATGACCCCGAATACACTTGGAATTATGAGGCGTCCCTGCGCTCCGCCTGGCTGGACGGCGCCCTGACCGTCAACGCCAACGCCTATTATGTCGATTGGACCGACCAGCAGGTCTATGTGAACTTCGGCATCAACCTGTACGACAGCCACACGGTCAACGCCGGTCGGTCGCATCTGTACGGGTTCGAGATCGAGACGGCGCACCGGCTCTCGTCCACCTTCGACTGGTACGCCTCTGCCGGCTACACCCGCACCCATTTCGACGAGTTCACGACGACGGTGAACGGCCAGACCAGCGATCTGACCGGCTCGGAATTTTCCTTCGCCCCCCGTTGGACCCTGGCCCTGGGCGGCAACTACCGCTGGGGCGACGGCTTCGTCGCCAATCTGAACGCCAACTATCGATCCGAGGTGTTCACCAGCACGGGATTCAGCCAGGGCGACAGCCGCGTCAGCGGCCGCACCCTGGTCAATGGAAAGATCGGCTATGAGACCGGCCCCTGGGGCGCCTATGTCTACGCCAAGAACCTCTTCGACGAACACTATATGAGCTACGACCGCGCCCAGACGAACCAGGCCGTCCTGGGCGATCCGCGGGTCGTGGGCCTGATGCTTCAGGCGCGCTGGTGAGCCCGGAGACGATCACCGTTCTCGCGTCGATCCCGCTGATCGCCGGCGGGGTCGGCGGGGCGCGGTTGCTGCGCCGCGCCTGGGGGGATCGCACCGCGCGACGTCCGTTGTGGATCATCGGCGGCTGGGCGGTCCTGGCCGCACTCGTCTTCGCTTCCGCCTTCTGGCTGGGGCCGGCGCGTGGTCCCTTCATCGCCGTGACGCTGATCTCGGTCTGTGTCCTTCTGGTGGTGTCCTGGGGCATGGAACGGCGCACCGCGCGCGGACGGGCCGAACGCAGCCTGGCGCCCGAACCGTCCAACCGGGGCGCCAAGGCCTGGCGCGGCTGGCTTCGCGCCCTTTTGGCCGGACCGATCGGCATGATCGCCGCCATGGGCACCGCCATCGCCTTCGTCGCCTTCTGTCCCGGCGCGGCCGAGACCCGGCTGGTGCTGGGCGGACTTCTGGCGCCCTTGCTGTGGGGCGCCGCCATGGCCTGGACCCTGGCCGACGACAAGATCCTGCGCGCCACCGCCGTCCTGGTCGGCGTCAGCCTGGCGACCTTCGCCGCCGCCATGCTCAAGGGGTTCTGACGATGAAGGACAACCGCCTCGATCCCGCGCCCAAAAAGGCCGGCAGGCCGATCTGGCCCAAGGTCCCGGCTGGATTCGTCCGGTCCGTCCTGGCAGGCCACTCCGCCCTCGGCTTGGCCTTCGCAGCCTTGATCTATCTGGTCTGCTTCTCAGGATCGGTCGCCGTCTTCGCGCGGGAGTTCCAGCGTTGGGAACAGCCGAATGCGACGCCCATCGCCGCAGTGACGCCGGCCGCCCTGCAGACCGCCATGGAACAGGCCATCGCTCGTTCCTCGACGACGGTGGAGCATGTCCGCATCCTGCCCCCCACCCCGGACCTGCCTCGCTTGACGGTGAGCACGGACGCCGACGGCGTGGAGCATACCTACGCCGCGGATGCGGCCGGGCGACTGGGGGATGAAGGCGAGGCCGTCTGGACTGAGTTCATGGTCCTGCTGCACACCGCCCTGCATCTGCCCCGCGCCTGGGGCGGCTTCGTCGTGGGCCTGACGGGGGTCGCCCTTCTGTCCTCGCTGATCTCTGGCGTCCTAGCCCATCCGCGCGTGTTCAAGGACGCCTTTCATCTACGCTGGGGCGGCGCCAAGCGGCTGCAGGAAGCCGATCTGCACAATCGGGCGGGTGTGTGGGCCCTGCCCTTTCACGTCATCGTCTCGCTGACGGGCGCCTTGTTGGGCCTCAGCACCCTCATCGTCGGAATTCTGGCCTTGGCCATGTTCCAGGGCGACACCTCCAAGGCCTACGCGCTTTTCGTTCCGGTCATCCCCGACGACCCGCGCCCGGCGGTCGCCCCGCCCAACCTGGCCGCCGCAATCGAGACGGCCCAGCGGCTGGCGCCCGATGCGCGGCCGACCTTCATCAGCATCGAACACCCTGCGGAACAGGGGCAGACGGTCGTGGTCAACGTCGCCAAACCCAATCGGGTGATGGCGGGCTCCAACCTCTATTTCGACGGACAGGGTCGCCTGCTCAACATCAGCCGCACGGCTGAGCCGAACCTGGGGCAGAAGATTCTGGCCTCCCTGGGGCCGCTGCATTTCGGCTGGTTCGGCGGCATCGTCGTCAAGATCGCCTATGGACTGCTGGGTCTGGCCTTGACGGCGGTGACGGCCAGCGGCGTCGCCATCTGGCTGGCGCGGCGACGCGACAAGGGCCGCCCCGCGCCGCGGTGGGAACGGATCTGGATCGGCGCGGTCTGGAGCCAACCCCTCGCCTTCGCCGCCTCGGCCCTTATTGTCCTGGGCTTGTCCTCCACCGCCGCCTCGACGCCCCTACTGGTCTGGGGTCTGGTCACGGGGACGACCCTGGGACTGTCAGTCTGGGTCGAACCGGCGCGCTTGTCGCGCATCCTGCGGCTCGTCTCCGCCGTCGCCCTGGGGCTGGTCGTGCTGACACACCTGGTTCGCCACGGCGCCCATTACGAAGACTCCGCCGCCTGGGCCATGAACGGCGCCCTGGCCGCCATCGCCGCCCTCCTGGCCTGGACGGTTCTAAGGCCTGCAATCCGCCGGACGAGTCAGGCGGCGACCGCGGAACAGACCCGGGCCACATAGTCGGCGTGGGACGGCATGACCGCCACGCATTTGCCGATCACCGTCTCCACATCGTTCAGGAACCGCTCGATCTCCGCTTCGGGCGTGACGTCGACCAGCGGATCATAGCCGGCGGGGATCACACCCTGGCCCAGGAAGACCTGGATCCAGCTTTCCTCGGTGAACAGCTCGTCGTCCTCCCGGAAGACCCGGCCGTTGGCGCGGAACAGGTCCATCTTGCGCTGGAGGGTGTCGGGAACGGCCATGTCGCGGCAATCCCGCCAGAAGGGCGTGTCGTCCCGATAGGTCGCCTTGTAATGCAGGATGACGAAGTCGCGGATCCGCTCATATTCAAAGTCCATCTGACGATTGAACTCGGCGATGGTGGTCGGGTCGAAACCGCCGTCCGGCATCAGTCGCACCAGACGGGTCAGGACCGACTGGATCAGGTGCAGGCTGGTGGATTCCAAAGGCTCCAGAAAGCCGGAGGCCAGACCGGCCGCGACGCAGTTCTTGTTCCAGACCTGGCGTCGCTTGCCCGCGACGAAACGGATGCGATTGGGTTCGGCCAGCTGTTCCCCATCCAGATTGGACAGCAGAATCCGTTCGGCCTCCGCCTCGTCCATATAGCGGCTGGAATAGACGTGGCCGTTGCCGGTGCGGTGCTGCAACGGAATGCGCCACTGCCATCCGGCCGGCCGGGCGGTGGCGCGCGTGTAGGGGGTGAAGGGTTCGGTGCGGGCGCAGGGCACGGCCAAGGCCCTGTCGCAGGGCAGCCAATGGGTCCAGTCCTCATAGCCGGTCTTCATCGCCTCTTCGATGATCAGGCCGCGAAAGCCCGAGCAGTCGATGAAGAGATCGGCCGCCTCCACCGCCCCGTCCTCCATCGTCACTGACTGGACGAAGCCGTCGTCGGGCCGCAACTGAACCGAGGCGATCTTGCCCTCGCGCCGTCGCACCCCCGCCGCCTCCGACAGGCCGCGCAGATATTTAGCGTAAAGACCGGCGTCAAAATGGAAGGCGTGGGCGATATGGCCCAGCGGCGAACCATTTCTCTGGGGATCGGCCCGCATGAAACGGTTCTGCAAGGCCGCCGCCGTATTGATCGAATAGGCGGCGAAGTCCGACGCGCGACCCGCAGCGCGCATCTTCAGCCAGTATTGGTGGCAGCGCAGCCATTCCAGATCGCGCCCGATGACGCCGAAGCCGTGGATGTAGCTGGAGCCGATCCGGTCCCAGTCGATGAACTGGATGCCCAGTTTGAAACTGGCCTGGGTCCGCCGCATGAAGTCGGCCTCGTCCAAACCGATCAGCGCGTTGAAGGTCTTGATGGCTGGAATGGTCGCTTCGCCCACGCCGACCGTGCCGATCGCTTCCGATTCGATCAGGGTGATGTCGTAAAGCCCCCGAAACAGGCGGGAGAACAAGGCCGCCGCCATCCAGCCGGCCGAACCGCCCCCGACGATCAGGATCTTCTTCAACTGGCGCACGCTCACATTTCCTCGTTTTTCGGGAAACTTGGCAGCAAGCGACGCGACTCGGCAAGAGCGGCGATCTCGGCAATTGGGGCGATGCGTCAGAAGACGTCATCCGTCGTCGTCGGCCCTCCCCGTCAATGAGCGCCTGACCGTCTTGGTCGGCGAAGGCCGTCGCCGCGATTATTCGCCGGACTGTTTTCGGAACGTCATCGTTGAGCCGTAAAAGCGCGGCCCAACGGGTGGGCCCACGGGGATGGGATGTCAGTTCAGGATTTGGGTGCGGGACGACTGCTGGCCAAGAACGCCGTGCGTCTGCGCGCCTTCGTCCGCAGCCGCGTCCACAATGATGAGGACGCCGACGACATCAGTCAGGAGGCCTACGCCCGCGTCCTGGCGCGATCTCAGGCTGCGCCGCTGAAGGATCCGGTGGCCTACGCCTTCCGGGTGGCCCTGAACCTGCTGAGCGATCGCAGGCGCGTCGCCTCTCCGTCGGCCGGCGAGGCGATCGACGAGGCGGCGGCGTCGGACGCCCCCTCTCCATTCGAGGTTCTCGACATGAAGCAGAGAGCGGACCTTTTCACCCGTGCGCTTCAGCGCATGCCGCGGCTGAGGCGCGAAGTCTTTGTGCTGAGACAGTCCGCCGATCTCAGCTACGCCGAGATCGCCGCCCGGCTGAACATTTCAGTCGAGGCGGCCCAGAAACACTTCAGCCGCGCGGCCGTTGAGGTCCGCCGCGCGGTGGACATGGAGCGCGCCCGATGAGGCCGTCTGCGCCCACCCCAGAAGAACAGGCCGCCCTGTGGGCCGACCGGCGCCGCTGCGGCGAGATGGATGCGGCGGCTGACCAGGCGCTGCGCGCCTGGCTTGCGGAGGCCCCGGACCGCGCGCGCCTCTTGGACGCCCAGGAGCGCCTGCTGACCGATCCCGCCCTTGCCGCGGTCACTGCGCGGTTGGCGGCCGAAGCCGGACGTTCTCGGCGCGCCGGCCTCCATCCTGCGCCTCGGCTGTTCCACCGCTGGTCTTCACGGCTTTGGGTCGGCGGCTTAGCGGCGGCGGCCTGCGCGGCGCTGGCCGTGCTGATGTGGCCCTCTGCGCCCGTCGTCGTCGAACAAAGGCTGGAGGGCGTGGCGGGACAAAGTCTTCAGGCGGCGCTGGAGGACGGCTCTCTGATCCAGCTCAACGGCGACAGCCGCGTCCGCACGGCCTTCGGACCGGAACGGCGCGACGTCTGGCTCAGCGGCGAAGGCTTCTTCTCAGTGGCCAAGGACGCCAGACGTCCGTTTTCCGTCCTTACGGCGACCCACCGCATCACGGCCTTGGGCACCCGCTTCAACGTCGATGAACGCAGCGGCGGCGCGGTGGAGGTCACGGTTCTGGAAGGTCGGGTCGAGGTGGTTCCACTGAACCATCCCGAGCGCCGTCAGGTTCTGACCGCTGGCCGCCGATTGCTGAGCGACGGCGCCGCCGGGCCGATCCAGCGGCTGGACGCCGATGTGACGACGCCGGACTGGACCGAGGGATGGATCGACGCGGACAATATGAGCCTGGCCGACCTGCTGATCGAGCTGAAGCGCCGATCGCCGGGGCTGAAGGCCGAGTTGGCCGATCCCGCCTTGAGCCGCCGCCGGATCAGCGGGCGGTTCGCCGCCTCTGAGCCTCAGGACGTCCTGACCACCGTCGCGGACATGCAGGGCCTGACCCTTCGCAGGGAAGCCTCCGGCCGTCTGCTGATCGAGCGGTAAGCCAGGCATGGGGGCGGGCCGTGCAAGGCTGTGGAGCGCCGTAGCGGCGACGAGCCTGTGGCTTGCGGCGGGACTTCTGCCGGCACAGGCTGAAGCTCGGGACCTTCAGTCCACACCTGACCGAACAGCCCATAGATTTCAGATATCCAGCGGCCCCATGGCCGAGGCTCTTCGGGCGCTGTCGCGCCAATCGGGTCTGGCGGTGCTGGCGGACGCCGATCTGGTGGGGGGCCGCCGCACGCCGGGGGTACAGGCCCGAACCACCGCCTGGACCGCCCTGAACCGGCTGCTGGCCGCCCACCCCGATCTGCGGGGCCGGATCGTGGGCCGGACCCTGATCGTCGAGCGCGCCCAGCCGCAACCTCAGCCCCAGCCCCAGCCTGCGGCCGAGCTCGAAGAGGTGGTGGTCCTGGGACGCAAGGGCGCGATCGACGACGCCCTGGCGATCAAACGCGCCTATGACGGCGTCAGCGACGTGGTCAGCGCCGATGATCAAGGCCTGCTGCCCACCAACAATCTGGCGGAAAGTCTTTCGCGCCTGCCTGGCGTCAACGCCGTCCGCAACCATCAGACCGGCGAAGGCGACCGACTGACGGTTCGCGGCATGTCCACCGAATGGAACGCCTATCGAATCAACGGCGTGCGTTTTGGCGGCGCCGGGTCGCGGGCGGACAAATTCTATCGCGGCGTCCGTCTCAGCTATCTGCCGCCCGAGGGGATCCAGAACCTGATCGTGCGCAAGACCTTGACGCCCGATCTGGACGGCGACGCCCTGGGCGGGCTGATCGACATCCAGACCCCCACAGCCTTCGACACCGACCGCGACCAGGTGCGGCTGTCGGTCGAGCACGGCTGGCTGACCCGGTTCGACCGACCGAAATCGGGCAAGGCTGCCCTGGCGGTTTCGCATCGGTTCGGCGATCGGCTGGGTCTGTTCGTCGCCGCCAACTGGAGCGACGCCCGCTCGCAGTTCGAGATGGTCGGCGGCGACAGCGACGACCTGCCGACCGTCTGGTTCGACACCGTCTATTCGACCGGCTGGGATTTCGACCAGTTCGTCATGAGGGGCATGGAGTTGGCGGTCGGCGAGACCCAGGTGCGTCGCCTGGGTCTGAACGGAAGCCTGGACTGGCGCGGCGCGCACCAGGACCTTCACCTGCGGCTTCAGTACAACCGCTATGAGGGCGAGGAGTATCGAAACCGTTTGAACTTCCGCAACGACGGCCTGGCGGGGACCGAGCGGCTGGTCCAGGTGGACAGCCGGAGAACCGGTCTGGCTCAGCCGGACGCCATGGTGGTTGGCTCTGATCCCAGCCTGGGGCGCATCTACGGCTATTCGACCGCAGACGTGAAGGATGTGGACGGAGACGGACGGATCACCGACGCCGACCGCAAGGTCCGCTCCGTCTACAGCCTGGCGGGCGCTTCGGGCGTGTGGGATCCGATGGGGTTCCGATTGAGACGGTTCTGGGAATCGACCCGTGAATCGGGCCTCCTGTCTTCCCTGAACCTGGGCGGACGGCGATGGGGCGGTCCCTGGCGGATCGCCTATGACCTGTCGCTGTCGCGGTCCAGGGATGATTTGGACGGCGGCGCGCTTCTGGAATTCCGGACGGACGCGGTCGAATGGCTGGGCAATCGCGGGATAAAGGTGATCGAGACCGGCGACCCGCGCTTTCGGCTGTGGGGGCTCAACCCCGCAGGCATGGCTGCGGTTCAGGACCCCGCCGCCTTTGATTTTAGACATCTGGGCGAGGAGTGGGAGCGCACGTCCGAAACCCTGGGCCAGGCGCAGTTCGATCTGACCTATACGCCGAGCAGCGGCTGGCTGGAGTCGATACAAGTCGGGGGGCGATACATGCGCTCCAGCCGCCGCAACTCAGGCGCCGCCCGGCCCGACCTGATCGGACCGGAAACCCTGGCCGACCTGGACGGCTTGTTCGGTACGCCGGTCACCGACCTGTTCGACGGCCGCTATGTCGGCGACCACCGCCTGGGCGTCGTCCTGGACAATCGGCGGATGGCGGCCGAGATCGACCGGGCCTATCGCGGGGACAGCGCCTATTTCACCATTGATCCCAAGTTCAAGGCTCAGACCAGCACAGAACGCTTTCGGCTGAAGGAACAGGACGCCGCCGCCTATGTCATGGCCGCCGCCCGATGGGACGAGACCCAGATCACGGGCGGCGTCCGGATCGAACACACCCGATCCGACGTCGGCTATCCCATCCTGGACGCGCTTCGCGGCGACGGCCGAGACCATCGCCGCAACAGTTTCACCAATGTGCTGCCGTCTCTGCACCTGCGCCGCTCCTTTCACGGCGACAGGGTATTGCGGGCGGCGGTCTGGACCAGTTTCGCCCGGCCCGACATCGCCCGAATGACGACGGCGCGGCAGTATGTCTATGACCAGGACCCCGACCGGGACGGCAAGACCAATCCCAAGACCGACTGGACCCTTCAGGAAATCCGCCAGGGCAATCCGGATCTGAAACCCATGGAGGCGGTCGGCTATGATCTGTCGCTGGAACGCTATGGTCGATCAACGGCCTGGTCAGCCGCCCTGTTTCACAAGGATATCCGCAACTTCCTCTATCGGGCCTCCACCAGCTCGATTCGCGACGGCGGGCTGATAGAGCGGGGGGAAGAGAACGGCGCGCCCGTGCGAGCCTACGCCAACGGGCGCAAGGCGCGGATCAGCGGAATGGAACTGGCGATCCGTCACAATCTGGACTGGGCGCCCGCGCCGCTGGACGGCCTGGGCGTCTCAGCCAACCTGACCTGGCAGGTCAGCCGCGCCGACGCCAACATCAGCTGGCGCCGCGGCGATCGCCTCCCCTTCACCGAGACGCCCGAGACCCTGGCGAGCGTCGAACTGTTCTGGCAAGGCGGCGGATGGGAGGCGGCGGCCGGCTGGAACCGCCAGTCGGGCTTCCTGGAAGGCATGGATAGTTTCGCCAACGACCCTTACGAACAGCCCTACAGCTTTGTGGACGTCAGTCTTCGGCGGCGGTGGGGCGCAGACGGCTTCGCTTCGATCCAGGTACGCAATCTGCTGAACAGTCATACCTATTGGTACACCTTCGGTTCGGGATCGGAGGATCTGCGCGAATACATCCGTACTGGGCCCACGGTGACCTTGGCGATCAGCCGCAGCTTCTGACCTGGTCTTTCGACGCCAGCCGCCCCGAAAATCGCCGCCTGAAGTCGCCGCCCAGGCGCGAGACGGTCAGGTCGTAGCCGCCGTCCGCCCGAACCGGAAGGCGAAGGCGCAAGGGCGCGCCGGCGCTGACCCTGTGGCGGCGCGTGGGATAAAGGCCCGCCTCGTCGCTGACACAGAACCAGGCGTCCTCGCCCAGCACGATCTCGAGTATCAGTCCCCGCCCCCGGCGGGGCGTCCTCACGCGCACCGACGCCGACGCCGCTTTGAACCGGCCGCCGACCGGATCGGGGGTCGGACCTGTGCTGGACCGGCCAAAGCCGCCTGACCGAACGCGGGACGGATCGAGGGCGTCCCGCCTCCAGTCCCCCCATGACGGCAGGACCTCCATCACGGACGCGCCGAAAGCCCGCAGTCGGCCGCGGCGCGCCGCAATGCGCGCGGTCGGTCGGTCTGGATGACGTTGGCATCCATCGCCAGCAGCCCCTCCAGACGAGCGCAGACATCCGGTGCGCCGCTCGCCACGGCGTGATCCACCTCGCCCAGGCTGTTGACCCAGATCCGCGCAGGCAGCCTGCGCACGCCGCGCCGAAGGTCCGGGGTCAGGGAGTCGGGATCGCCATGCACGATCGCCACATCCGCAAGTCCCGCGAGCGCGGCCCCTAGACCGTCTGGACGGTCGACGCGCGGCATGACGTGCGCGCGGGGCAGGAGCCGTCGCACCGCCCGCAGCACCTCTCCGTCCGAGTCGAAGAAGACGACCTGGTCGGTCATCCCCAGTCCTTCCACCACCGCCGCCACGGCCGCGACGCGATCCGTCTTCATGTCCAGATCGACCAGCACCCGACCGCACGTCCTGCGGAGAGCCTCAACCAGGGTCGGCGGCGGTTCGGCGCTGTTCGCCAATCGCAGATCCCGCAGTTGGCCATGGGTGAGGCTTTCCGCCTCGCCGACGCCGCCGGTGGTCCGCGTCACCGTCCGATCATGCATGAGAAAGGGCACGCCGTCGGCCGAGACCTTGACGTCCAGTTCGACGATGTCGGCGCCCTCGCGCACCGCTTCATCGACGGCGGCCAAAGAGTTCTCCGGCGCATCCAGATGCCCCGCCCGGTGAGCCGCGATCAGCAAGACGCCGCGCGGCTGGGCCAGGTCGGTCTGAAGACGCGACATGGCCGCAGTCTCTCCACAGACCGGATCGGCCAGGGCCGGCGCCGCCGCCAGCCCCGCGATCGCGATCAGCCCGACCAGACCGACGCGCCGGCGCATCACCGGTCCTCCCGTCGCAGGATCAGCTCCGGGGTCGCAGGCTTAAGGTCGGTCAGGCGCGCCGCGCCCTGGCCGGTCTTGTCGAGCTGGAAGGCGTCGTACAGCAGACCGTCCATAGTGAAGGCCCGCACCGTCAGCCGATCCGGCGTCGCCTCGATCTGCTGGAACACCTGGATCCCGCTGCCCTTGCGGACAGGCCAGTCGATGTCGCCCAGCGGATACTGTTTCGGCCCGACGTTGGAGACCATATAGACCGGGCCCTGATCGTGCGGCCGCCCGCGTCCATAGGTGTGGTCGTGACCGGCCAGGACCAGATCGACGTGATGGCGATCCAGCACGGGTTGAAGCACCGCCCGCAACTCGGCGCCGTCTCGGCCCCTAGCCGTCGAATAGAGCGGATAGTGCATCAGGATGACGGTCCAGCGCGCCGGATTGTCCGTCAACTGACCCTCGAGCCAGGCCAGTTGATCACGTGCCGACTGAGGGTCTTCATCCATCATGTCGGCGTCCAGCGAGATGACGCGCACCCCCTGATAATCGACGCGATAGACGGTTTCGCTGAGCCATTCGGAGGGGCCGTTGTCCGGCAGGTTGAACTGAAGCCGCCACTGGGGCGCCAGCTGCTGCGCCTCCGCGCCTTCGGGCTTCATATATTCATGATTGCCAGGCGTCATCAGCGACGGGGTCTCCGCCAGCCGATGCGGGTCCATGTCGAACCACTGGCCCCATTCCCCGTCATTGTCAGCCCGATTGATCAGGTCGCCGGCGAACAGCATGAAGGCCGCGTCCGGCGTCTGACGCAGGGCGCGACGCACGGCCAGGCCGCCCATCGAGCGGATGTCGTTCTGGACGTCGCCCACATAGAGGAAGGTGAAGGGGCGGGCCTCGGCGGCGGCGGTTCTTACCTGACGCCACGCCGACCAAGCGCCCTCGCGGCCGACGCGATAGACATATTGGGTGTTCGGCGTCAGGCCGGTCAGCTGAACGCTGTAGTAGTCGGCGGAAACCTGCTCCTGATCGCGGGTCGTGAAGGCGGCGGCGGTGCGTTTCGCCGCGATCCGCACCGCAGTCTGAGGATAGGCCGGTCCGGGCGTCAGGGGTGCATATTCGATAAACCCCTCCCCGCCCCCGGCCTCGGCGCGCCAGTTGAAGGCCAGGCTGGTGGCCGGCGTTTCGGTCAGATTGACAATGACCCGCTCGGGCAGGCTCTCAGCCTGGGCGGCCGGGACGGCGGCGAAGGCAAGGACGCTGCAAGACAGGGCCGCGGCGAGGCGCAGGGACAGGCGCATGGGAATACCTCGGTTGGAGAAGAAAAGGCCGCTCGCAGTGTCTTCCGCGAGCGGCCGGGCATCGTCAGAGACGCCAGTTCAGGTTCAGGCTCAGATAGCGTCCGTTCTCGATATAGTCGCGAACGCCGCCCTTCCCGGACCCGAAGGTGTAGTAGTAGGTGTAACTGTCCAGCAGGTTCTGCACCTTGAAGGTCGCCGTCAGGTTCGGCGTGATCTGACGCCGCATCATCAGGTCCACAAAGTGGTAGTCCTGCTCATAGGGGTCATTGCCGAAGTCCTCGATGTCTTCCAGCGACTTGTCCTGGTAGTTATAGGCGACATAGGCTTCCCAGCCGTTGCGTTCCCAGAACAGCTCCAGGTTCACGATGTGGTCTGGGGTCTCCATGAACGGCAGGGTGTAACCCTGCGGATGCCAGGACAGGCCGGTCTCGGCCGACGAACGCTGAATGGTGGCGTTCAGGGCCACGCCCAAGCCGTCGAACGGCGCCGGCAGCCAATGCAGCTGCTGGCGCGCATTGATCTCGACGCCGTGGATTTCGGCCTTGCGGCCGTTCATCGGCATGGAGACGGAGATGCCCGACGGATCGTCGAACTCGCCCAGGGTGCCGTCGCGGATGACCGATGAGGACGACCGGTACAGGAACTTGTCCAGATCCTTGTAGAACAGGGCCACCGAATAGGCGCCGGTCCGGCCGTTGTAATACTCCGCCGACAGATCATAGTTGATCGAGGTCATCGGCTTCAGTTCGGGATTGCCCTGCAAGATGCCGGTCAGGACCCACTCCGTGGTCGGATTGGTCTTGCCGTCGCCGTCGGGATCTTGGTCGTAGCTGTATTCCTTGACCGAGGTCATCCGGTTGATGTCCGGGCGCGACACGCTGGTCCAGATCGCCGCCCGCAGCTTGGCGCTGGGCGTCAGATCATAGTTCAGATGCACCGACGGCAGCCAGTTGGTGAAGCCGGTGTTGTCCAGGGCGTAGTCTTCGCCCCGCACCGGATCTTCCGTCCAGGCGCGGATTTCGTTGTCGGTGTCCTCCATTCGAACCCCGGCGATGATCTCGGCGGCGCCGAAGCGAGCCGTGCCCATCACATAGGCCGACACCACCTGTTCGTCGTAGAACCAGGTGGAGGCGTAATCGAGCGACTCCGTCTCTTTCAGGGCCAGCAGGGTGGAGTTCCCTGCCTTGGCGCGATCGATCTCGGCCATCATCTTGTCCGTGTCGATCACGGCGCCGAGTTGGTAGAGGCCGGTGTAGCGGCCGTCGAACATGTCCGTGACCGGTTCGCCGAACAGGGCCGAATAGTCAGCCATGGTTCCCTTGGGCGCCAGATCGATCAGCGTGCCCTGACGGCGTTCACGCTCGGACTTGTAGTATTTGGCGCCGACCCGCACCTCTTGCAGCCAGGACCCGGCGGGTTCGTAGCGCAGGTTGAACTGGGCCTGATTCAAGGTCTCCTTGGCGCCGCCGTATTCGCCGCTCAGGCCGGAGGCGGTGTATTCCTTCAGATCCTGAACGGCGGCCATGCCGGCGGGGTTCAGCACCCATTTCAGATACTGCGGATCATCCTGGCTGACGATCTCGACGCCCTCGTTGCCTTTCCACAGATAGGCGTTGCGGCCGAAATACATGTCGTAGCTGTCGATGATGTTGTCTTCCGACTCCGAATGGGAGGCGTCATAGTCCAGGGTGAAGGCGCCGAACCGGCTTTCGCCACCCAGGTTGATCAGTTGCAGCACGCCCTCCGTCGTGCCGCCTTCCCAATAGCGGCGCAGACGGAAGCCCTTGGGGTCCCAGGCGCCCGAGGCGCCGTTCAGGCTGTAGAAGCCGGCGGCGCCCTTGTCGGCGTCGGTGATCTTTCCGTCCTTGTCGCGGTCCACGATCTGGGCGGGGGTGTAGTTGTAGATCGCCCCCAGCTTGGGGTCGTAGCCGACGACGGCGTCAGCGGGCTGAGCCAGGTCGCCTCGCGTCTTGTCCATCTGCTCCAGACGGGCCGAGACCTTGGTGCCGCCTTCGTTGCGGAAGTTCAGACGGTTCCTGAACTGCGTTTCCTCATATTCATTGTACTGACCACGCAGGTGGAAGCTGTGGTTGTCGCCGCGGTAGTCCAGCGAGCCGTTGAAACCCCAGCGGGTCACATCCGTATCGCCGGTCGACATCTCCAGACCCCGCGACACGAAGGTCTTGGGATCGAAATCCAGGCTCTCGGTCGTGCTGTACCAGGTGCGGGGCATGTTGTCCCCGGAGTTGCCGATCTGCTCGAACTGCGAACCGCGCTCGGAGTAGTTGCCGGTCACATAGAGGCCAAGCCGATCCGAAAACTGCTTGCCCAAGGCGACGTCCGCCGCCCATGAGGTTCGGTCATCGCGCTGTTGCAGCAGGGTTCCCTCGATCGAACCGGCCGCATAGGTCGGGGCGTAATCGAAGGCCGTCGGCGTCTTGATGTCGATCGTCCCGCCGATGGCGTCGCCGTCCATATAGGGGAGCAGACTCTTATAGACGGTGATGGCGTCCACGCCCGAGGTCGGCAGGAAGCTGAGCCGGACCCCGCGGAAGAAGTTGTCGTTCGGCGACCCCGTGCCGCCCATGCGGACGCCGTTGACGGCATAGGCGTTGTACTCGGTCGCCATGCCCCGGATCACGACCCGGTCGCCTTCGCCGGTGAAGTGGTTGCGAACGGCCGAGACGCCGGGAATGCGCGATGCGGCTTCGGTCAGGTTCGACGACGGTAGCTTGCCCATGTCGTCGGCGCTGACGCTGTCCGAGATCATGTCGTTCTTGCGTTTCTCGTCGATCGACCGACGCAGACCTTGCAGATAGCCGGTGACGACGACGTCATCCAGGACGGCGGGATTGGGCTGTGCGACCTCTTCCGCCTCGGTCGTGGCGGACCGTGACTGCGACTGCGACTGCGATTGGGCGGCCGCCCATTGCGGGAAGGCCGCGACCAGGGCCAGGCTTCCCGCCGCCGCCAGATAGCGCGATTTGATGTTCATTGGTGTGATCCCCCGAGGTCTGCCGAAGGCGCAGACGACAGAGAGACGGAGCGATCAGACCAAGCTGACATGCGTCATCAACATTTCATCTCTGCGTCGCCGATCCTTACCGAACGGGCAATCCTGGATGGCGCCGCCCACGCCTTATCGACTTGGCGACCGCCTGAGCGGAGCCGGACCACCGCTGCGTCGCATCACGCTCGTCCTCGGGAATCTCTTCCAAGGGAGCGTAGAACATCAGGCCAGAGGCCGCGTGCAGGACGCGGGCGGCCGACATCTGCGAGCGGGTCATCGCCGCCTCCCCCGGGAGGACAGCGCCTCCAGCACGTCCAGCCGCATCTATTAAAATCGTTGCGACGTTCAGGGGCCTAACCTAGGCTCCGGTTCGAGCTCGAATGAATGGGCCGAACGGGGGGGATACACTATGTCGCTCGCAAGCGTCGATCTGGCGATCCTGGCGATCTACGCGGTCTTCATCTTCGGCCTGGCCCAGTGGGTTTCTCGCAGCAAGGGCGGCGAGCAGAAGACCTCCACCGACTATTTCATGGCCTCCAAGAGCCTGCCGTGGTGGGCTATCGGCGCCTCGCTGATTGCGGCCAACATCTCGGCCGAACAGATCATCGGCATGAGCGGGTCCGGCTATGTGATCGGCCTGGGCATCGCCTCCTATGAATGGATGGCGGCGCTCACCCTGCTGATCGTCGGGAAATTCTTCCTGCCGATCTTCCTGCGCAACGAGATCGTCACCATGCCGCAGTTCCTGCAGCAGCGGTACGGGCCGACGATCCGAAACGTGATGGCTGTCTTCTGGCTGCTGCTCTACGTCTTCGTGAACGTGACCTCGATCCTGTGGCTGGGCGCCATCGCCGTTCACACGGTCACGGGCTTCAACCAGGACTACGCCATCGTCGCCATCGGCGTCTTCGCCCTGGCCTATCAGCTGTGGGGCGGTCTGAAGGCCGTGGCCCTGACCGACATCGTCCAGGTGGCCCTGCTGGTCTGCGGCGGCCTGATCATCGGCTTCATCGCCCTGTCGACCATCGGCGGCGCGGGCGGCGCGCTGGCCGGCTTCAACACCCTGCTGACCGAGTTCCCCGACAAGTTCGACATGATCCTGTCGCCGGATAATCCTCACTATCAGGAGTTGCCGGGGATCGCCGTCCTGCTGGGCGGGCTGTGGATCATGAACATCAGCTACTGGGGCTTCAACCAGTACATCATCCAGCGCGCCCTGGCCGCCAAGTCCCTGCCTGAAGCCCAGAAGGGCATCGCCTTCGCCGCCTATCTGAAGCTGCTCATGCCGGTGATCGTGGTCCTGCCCGGCATGGCCGCCCTGGTGCTGGCCCCGAACCTGCCGGCGCCGGACCAGGCCTATCCGTCGATGATGAACCTGCTGCCGGTCGGTCTTAAGGGTCTGGTCTTCGCCGCCCTGATCGCCGCCATCATCGCCTCGCTGGCGTCCAAGGTGAATTCGATCTCGACCATCTTCACCCTGGACCTCTACGCCAAGATCAAGAAGGACGTGCCCGAGCATCAACTGGTCACGGTCGGCCGCATCGCCGCCGTCGCCGCCGTGATCATCGGCATCCTGACCGCCCGTCCCCTGCTGGGCGGCTTCGACCAGGCCTTCCAGTTCATCCAGGAGTTCACGGGCTTCTTCACGCCGGGCATCGTCGTCATCTTCATGCTGGGCCTGTTCTGGAAGCGCGCGTCCGAAGCCGGCGCCCTGACCGCCGCCATCGGCTCGGTGGTTCTGTCGGCCGTCTTCTGGTGGCTGCAGGAGACGGGTCAGTTCATCTTCCCCTTCATGAACCGCGTCGGCGTCGTCTTCATCGTCTCGCTGATCGCGGCGGTGGTCGTATCGCTGCTGGCGCCGGCCAAGCCCGACGCCATGAAGATCAAGCTGGACAAGATCAGCTACAAGACCTCGCTCGGCTTCAACCTGGCCGGGGTCGGCGTCATCGCCTTCCTGATCCTGGTCTATTCGATCTGGTGGTGAGGTGAGCGACGGGCGTCTGATCCGTAAACGGCCGAGGAACCCGCCTGGGTGATATCCGCGCGCTCCGCGGCGCTCAGCGGAATACCGCTCAGGTTTGCGAAACCGTCTTTGATCCCGGCCGCGCCGGCGATGCCTCGTCCATTGACCAGGACTAAGGTATTGCCTGCCCAAACCGCCCAGATTGGCTGCGGCGACGCCCAGCGCCCCAGTTGCGAGACCGTCACAAGCGGCTGCTAAGGTGAAAGCCTCTAGGACGCGTCAGAAAAGCTTCCGGGAGACAGGGGGCGTTTCGGTGCTGGGCAGGCGTGACCGGTGGTCCACAACCGCCGTCTATGGTGCAGCTCACTACGGAAAGAGTCTGTTCTGGTACGGCGGAGAGGTTCTGTTCGCCTTCTTTCTGACCGAGGTTGCAGGTCTGACGCCCGCCCATATGGCCGGCGTCTTGGCGATCGGTTTTCTTATCAGTGCGATCTTCGATCTTCAGGCTGGGCGCATCCTGTTTCGCCGGTCGGCGGGCATGAGGCGCGCAGCCGGGCTGCAATCCCTCGGCGCGATCTTTAGCGGCGTCGCCTTGGTGGGGGTGGTCGCAACCGCCCTGCTTCCCTATCCGATGCGCGTGGGCTGGGCCCTGACGACGGGCGTCTTGTTTCGCCTCGCCTTCGCCGTCTATGACGTCTCTCAGAACTCCCTGATGGCCAATGCGACCGCAGAGGTTGAGGCGCGATCGCGTGTTGCGGTCACGCGCATCTTCGCCAGCGGCCTGGGCAATCTGAGCGTGGCCGCCGTGGTCGGGCCCCTGATCGCCGCTGAGCGGCGCGGCGGCGGCGGCGTCATGCTCATCGTCCTGGCGCTGATCGCGGCCCTGGTCGCCATCACGACGGCGGTTCTGTTGAACCGGCGCCTGAGGGGCTCGGATCCAGCCGACCTTGACGTGCAGTCTCCGTTGAAAGGACCGAGCCTCGGCTTGGCGGCCCTATGGCCCCTGTTCGCCATGATGGTCCTGATGATGTTGGGCCCTTCTCTGTTTCAGAAGTTGGAGCCTTACTTCGCGGCCCGCGCCTTCGCTTCCTCGACGACGGGCGGCGCCCTCATCATCGCCGCCGCCGCAGGCGTCTGCTGCGGCCAACCGCTCTGGCTCATGGTCTTTCCACCGTCGCGCCGCATCGCCCTTTTCACGGTTTCGGCTCTGCTCCAGGCCGCCGGGGCCGTGATCTTCCTCCTGGCGCCGTTCGACGCGCCGATCGCCTTCGTCATCGGCGCCTGGTTGTTCGGCCTGGGCAACGGCGGTCTGGGCATGGCGAAATGGGCCAGCTTCAGCGACTGGGCGTCCCGCCTTCCGATCCACCGTCAGGGCCCGGCCTTCGCCATCTTCAGCGCCCTGGCGAAAATCACCCTGGCGCTGGGCGTGCTGATCGTCGCCGCCGCAATTCATCCGGACGCCACCCCGAAGGATTTGCGCGGTTTCATGGCCGCCGGCCCCGTCCTGACGTCGATAGGAATGATCATTCTGGCGCGACGGGCTGCGCCTCGCGAAACGGGCGACACGCTGGCTTCCGAAACCATGGGCGCATCACCACCTCGCACATCCTGAACAGCGTCGACATCCCATCTGATGTCGCGATCTGGCCGATCATATGGGAAAGCGAGGGCGCGGATCCGACAGCCGGCCTGACACAGATCAAAGGCTCAGTCGGGCGCCGTCGGCTTGACGGCCGGTCGGCGCCCAAGTCCCTCCACATAGGCGATCATGGCGGCCGGCTCGTGGTCGGGCGTAGCGACCAAGGAGGTTCCATCGACCTCGCGCAGGACCGGAATAGGGCGACGTTATTCTGGTGGGCCACTCTTATGGCGGCGTCGTGAACACCACCGATGGCGTCGATCACCCAAGCGAGCTAGCGTCTGCGGGTCCCAACCAAAGGAGTGCGATTGCCGACCGTGGATCTAGAAAACCCGACGGCCCTGCCAGGAGACAAGCTCCGCGACATGGTCCCGGTTGTGCGATGCGTTTCCTAGAGCGCCTGCGTTGCCATGTTGGAGGAAACCCGGGTCGCCGTGCGTCCAAATCAATGGACGGGAACGGAGATAGAAGATGTTAAACCGAATTTTGGCGGCGATTGTAATCGCGAGCGCGCTGCTTGGGGGACCAGCAGCCGCTCACACGGACCATATCACCTCCCCGAATGCGGCGTTTGGACATGACGTCGGCGACGATTATCAGTTGATCAACTATCGGCAGTTCGAAGCCTATCTCCACACGCTCGCCGCCCAGTCCGACCGCATGAAGCTGATGGAGGTCGGCAAGACGACCGAGGGGCGGACGCAGTATGTGGCCGCCGTCTCGTCTCCGGCGAACATCGCCCGCCTGGATCATTATCGCGACATCGCCCGCCGTCTGGCCAAGGCCGAAGGCGTGGACGAAGCCGAGGCGCGCGCCCTGGCGGCCGAGGGCAAGGCCGTGGTCTGGATCGACGGCGGCCTGCATGCGACCGAGACCGTGCCGCCCCAGGCCCTGATCGCCGCCGTCCATGAATGGGTGACGGCTCAGGATCCCGAGGCCCTGCGGGTGCTGGACGACGTCATCATCCTGTTCGCGCCACTGAATCCGGACGGCTGGGATCTGGTGGCGGACTGGTACATGCGGGAGGAGGACCCGGAGAAGCGGGAGTTTGCCAGCCTGCCGCGCCTCTATCAGGCCTACGTCGGCCACGACAACAATCGCGACTATTATCTGTCGGCGATGACGGAGACGACCAACGTCAACCGGATGCTGTTCCGGGAGTGGTTCCCTCAGATCGTCTACAACCACCATCAGCCGGCGCCGGCCGGGACGGTCGTGTTCATGCCGCCGTTCCGGGATCCCTTCAACTACAACTACGACCCCTTGGCGATGACCACCCTGTCGGAAGTCGCCGCCGCCATGCACAACCGGCTGGTCGCCGAGGGAAAGCCCGGCGCGACCATGCGCAGCGGCGCCCCCTATTCGACCTGGAACAACGGGATGGAGCGGTCGATCACCTATTTTCATAACGCCATCGGCCTGTTGACGGAGATCACCGGGCACCCGACGCCGAGCCGCATCGCCCTGGTTCCGGACAACCAGTTGCCGCGGAACGATCTGCCGGCCCCGATCGCGCCGCAGACTTGGCGGTTCCGGCAGTCGATCGACTATTCGCTGTCGATCAATCGGGCGGTGCTGGACTATGCCTCGCGCAATCGCGACCGGCTGTTGTTCAACATCTGGCGTATGGGGGCGAACGCCATCGCGCGGGGCGAGACCGACACCTGGCGCGTCACGCCGTCGCGGATCGACGCCCTGAAGGCGGCTGCGGGCCAGACCGGCCGCACCGCCGATCCCGCCCTTTACGACAAGGTGCTGCGCGATCCGGCGCTGCGCGATCCGCGCGCCTATGTCATCCCGGCGGACCAGGCCGATCTGCCGACGGCGATCGCCTTCCTCAACAGCCTGATCAAGACCGGCGTGGACGTGGATCGCGCGACCCGCGCCTTCTCCATCGCCGGAACCTCCTATCCGGCGGGGTCGTTCGTCGTGCGGACGAACCAGGCCTATCGGCCGCATGTGCTGGACATGTTCGAACCGCAGGATCATCCGCACGACCTGCGATATCCCGGCGGTCCCCCCGTCCTGCCCTATGACGCGACCGGCTATACGCTGGCGCTGCAGATGGGGGTGAGGTTCGACCGGATTCTCGATCCGTTCGAGGCGCCGCTGGAGCGCGTGCCGGACCTGATCGCCGTGCCCGCCGGTAAGATTCGCGGACGGGGCGACGCGGGCTTCGTCGTCGATCATGCAGCGATCAACAGCTTCATCCTGAGCAACCGTCTGCTGAAGGCGGGGCAGCCGGTGTTCTGGCAGAAGACCGAGGTTCGTCTCGGCGCGCGCACCCTGGCGCCCGGGGCCCTGTGGATTCCGGAAAGCGAGACGTCGCGCGTCCTGGTCGAACAGGCGGTCGCCGAGCTGGGCCTGAACGCCGAGGCGGTGTCGCGCGCGCCGGCGGGCGACGCCATGGCGCTGAAGCCGGTGCGGATCGGTCTGGTGGATCGCTACGGCGGCTCCATGTCCGCAGGCTGGACCCGTTGGCTGCTGGAGCAGTTCGAGTTCCCCTTCGAGGTCGTTTACCCCCAGCGTCTCGACGCAGGTGACCTGAACAGGGATTTCGACGTCCTGGTGTTCGCGCCTGATCTGCTGCCCGGCGACTTCCCCAACGGGAGCGGGCGCGGACAGCCGGATCCCGAGACGATTCCCGAAGCCTATCAGTCCTGGCTGGGCGCCGTGACGCGAGAGAAGACCCTGCCGCAACTGACCCGCTTCGCCGAGGCCGGGGGCACGATCGTGACCGCAGGATCGGCCCATAAACTGGCCCTGGCCCTGGGGGCGCCGATCGAGGACGTGCTCTCGAACGCGGACAGGCCCCTGCCCTCCACCGACTTCTTCATCCCCGGCGCCTTGCTGGCGATGGACGTCGATCCGGCCGAGCCCCTGGCCTACGGCCTGCCGGCGCGACTGGATGTCTTCTTCGACGAAAACGCGGCCTTCACCGTGCGCGACGGCGCCCGGATCGCCGCCCGTTACCCAGCGACCCCTGTGGTGTCGAGCGGCTGGGCCATAGGGCCCGAGAAACTGGCCGGCGCCGCCGCCGTAGTCGATGCGCCTATGGGGCAGGGTCGGCTGATCATCCTGGGGCCGGACGTGATCAATCGCGCCCAGGCCCGGGCCTCGGTGCGGCTGTTGTTCAACGCCCTGTTCTACGGCCCGGCGACAGCGGCGGGCTCCTGAATCGGAAAAGGGGCGTCGGCCTGACGCCGACGCCCCTCTCGCCTGGCCCCAGAGTCAGCGGGGCGCCAGCTGAACTTCGAAGAAGCGGTCGACGCGGCCGCGAAGATCCTCAGTCGCGGCGGCGTTGGCGGCGACCGCCTGGCGGCTGCGGCTGGGATCGTCGAATCCGTGGGCCGCATCCGGATAGCGGGTCAGGTTCACTGAAGCGCCCGCCGCTTGAGCGCGATCAACCAGGGTCCGGCAGCTTTCGGGCGACACCTCCTGGTCGGCCGTTCCCATGAAGACCTCGACCGGCGCATAGGTCTTGTACTCCCGCCGGAACCGTCCCTGGAGGCCGCAGCCCGGATAGAGGGCGAGACCCGCCCGGAAGCCGATCCGCCGCATGTCGCCGGGCTTGTCGTCAGCCAAGGCCGAAAGGACAGTGCTGGCGCCGTTGGAGAAGCCCATCAGGCCGATCCGGTCATCCGCCACCCCCTCCAGGCTGCGCAGGAACCGCAGCGCGCCATAGGCGTCCAGGGGGCGGATCGTCACTTCGTTGATCTCTGGCGGTCGCGAACTGTAGGTCCCGGCCGCGAAACCGGTCGGATAGCCTCGCGGCCCGAAACTGTCGACGACAAGGGCGTAGTACCCCCGGTCGGTCCAGTACGCGGCCCAGAATTTGAGTCGCAGCGTCAGGTTCCGCGCCTCATAGACCCCGTCGGCCAGGGACGAATAGACCCCGCCCCTGCCGTGCAGCAGGACGACCGCCGGCGCGCCGGATTCGGGCGTTGGTCCCTCGGGCCGGAACAGATAGCCGACCAGTTCGGTTCGCGGCTCGTCCATGCTGCGAAACACGACCCGCTCGCCGAGCCGCTGTTCAGCCGTGGCCGAGCCCTGCCGGACGGCGGCGTTCGATATCGCCGTGTGGTGAACTGCATCAGAGTTCAGCGGGGCTTGCGGCTGCTCCTGCGCCTGGACGGCCGGCGCCGCGGCCAGAAGGGCGGCGAGGAGCGCCGAGAGATGGCGTTGAGGACGGGTCATTCGAGCGGTCTCTCCTTGTAGGCTGTGAAATCCAGTTCGCCCTCCATCCGCGCGACGGCGACGGCGACGGCCAGGTCGCTGGTGCAGTTCGGCACGGTGCGGATCATGTCCAGGGGCCGATCGAAGGGCAGGATGAAGCCGACGATCAAGGCCGTCTGCTCCGGCCCCAGACCGATGACTGAAAGCACTGCCGCCAGCAGAAACAGGGAGGCCGAAGGCACGGGCGCGGCGCCCAGGGCCACCATGGCGGTGACCGCCATTATGGCGAGATAGTCGGCTGGCCCCAGGGCCACGCCGAAAACCTGGGCGGAAAAGGCGGCCAAGAGGCCGACGTAGAGGGCGGCGCCGTCCATGCTCAGGGTCACTCCGAGCGGCAAGACCGTCGAGGCGATCGCCGGGCTGACGCCGAGATTTCTCTGGGCCACCCGCAGCGCCACAGGCAGGGTCGCGGCGCTGGACGAGGTCGAAAAGGCCACCGCCACCGCGTCTACGATGTCGCGATAGAAGGGCAGAACCGGCGTTCGCGCCAGAAGACGCAGTACGGCGCCGTGAACGATGAAGGTCTGAAACGCCGCGCCGACAACAACACAGAAAGACAGCCGCAGGACGCTGACGAAGGCCGACGGCCCGCTGGTTCCCATCACCCAGGCGATGAGGGCGAAGACGCCGAACGGCGCCAGCTCCATTACGAACTGGACGACGCGCAGAAGCACGGCCGATCCGGACTCCAGAACTTTCTGCAAGGGGCGTCCGTCCTCGCCCGTCACCAACAGGGCGGCGCCGATCAACAAGGCGAAGAAGATGACGGCGAGAATGTCGCCCTCGGCCATGGCCGCGATAGGGTTCAAAGGCACAATGTCGGCGAGGACGGCGGCGAGATCCTGTGCGTCGGCCAGAGGCGCGGGCGCGACGCCCGCTAGATCGACGTCGGCGCCCGGCTGGATCAGCGCGCCCAGGCCCAGACCGACGGCGGCGCCCACCAGCATCAAGCCGAAGTAGAGAACCATGGTCTTGAGACCGACCGCTCCCAGACGCGCCGGGTCGGACATGGCCGACACGCCGGCGGCGACGGTCACGAACACCAGCGGGGTCACCAACATGCGGATCAGCCGAACGAAGAGGTCGCCGATCCATTTCAGATCCTGGGCGCGTTCTCCGAGCACCAGGCCCGCGAGCACGCCCAGCCCCAGACCCAGCAGGATCCGTCGTGACGTGACCCCCTGAAACTCCTCCAGGAATAGCTAGAGTCCGCCCAACGAAGGACGGACAGAATGAAGCGATCGAGGTTCACGGAAGAGCAGATCATCGGGATCCTGCGGGAGCAGGAGGCCGG